>Ga0308171_1000034_pt1 | contig 471579 bp, 426 predicted proteins | sample PhyGR1_FD_202135 | JGI IMG/M metagenome (GOLD analysis project Ga0308171, IMG submission 202135) | Phyllosphere microbial communities from UC Gill Tract Community Farm, Albany, California, United States - DLSLSG.R1 | ecosystem: Host-associated > Plants > Phyllosphere > Unclassified | place... | reverse complement strand
TACTTGAGGACAGGTCTCGAACCACATTCTTCCTTCGCACGCCGCCTTGCCGCGGGATGGAGCAGCCCGGTAGCTCGTCAGGCTCATAACCTGAAGGTCGCAGGTTCAAATCCTGCTCCCGCACCCAAACAAATAAGCCGCTAGATCAATCGTCTAGCGGCTTTTTGCTGCCCAAAATCCAGCGCCCGAAATCCAGCCGTGGAAGCCATGTGGAAGCGCTCGGCGCGCAAACCCAGGCGGGGAAGGCGGTTGAATCACGATGTTGGGAGTGCCGTCTCATCCAGCCGCCTGACGTCGAATGCAAAACGGCCCCGCTCTTCAAGGGGCGTTACGATAACCTGTCGGGGTTTCAGACGGGCAATGGGCAGCGGTCATTGTCATCCGATCAACGAAAGCGGTCTGCCCCTCAGCCCGCCCTCACCAATGTGTACCGATGTGGCATGGCTTTCGCCCTTCGCTACCTTCCCGTCGCTGCTTCCCTCGGATCTCCTCGCGCTCGTCCAGGCTGAGCGCCCGATCCGCCCGCTTCCGATCCGGAGGTCGGATGCCGCCAGTCGGCGACAGCACCGAAAACACCGACGAGGACTCGCGATCGAACCGCCGTCCGATCGAACTCATCGACTCGCCGGCCTTCCAGCGGTCCCAAATCTCAGCCCGCTGCGCCGCCGAGTAATAGATCCGTCGCCGCTGTTTCATCACCCACGCTCCATCTCCCTAGGAAAAGTAGCGTGTTGCGTTCACCGGTTGAGCCCACCGTCGATTTGCGAAGCGGACAACGCGCCCGAAAGCGGACCTCTGATCCACGCACGGAATGTCGTCTTTCGGGCATGGTCCGCGTGACCGCTCCTGGCGCGTTGCGGCCTAGGTGGTCCGCTAACGCCCGCTAGCCTCTAGACCCTCAACGGCTCTTGGGTGACGTCGTAATGATGCCGCTGGGCGCGGTTCATAACTGTAAACAATTTATAGCCCGCCTGTGGGGCGAGTTCGCTAGACGACTCGCGGCCACGACGCGTTACTTCCTGAAAGCGCAGGGGGAGCGGTCAATGCCTGAAAGACTGTCTCAGAGACAGGTGGAGTGCCTAAAGCTCTCTGCTTTTATGAGCGACAAGGAGATCGGCCGGAAACTCGGCCTTTCTCCGCACACTGTCGAAAACCACATTAGGGAAGCCAAGCGTAAGCTGGGCGTCACCAGCCGCAAGAAGGCTCTGGAGTTGCTGACGGAGATTACGTCTGACGGATTTGAGGGCATGGCGAGCCCTGGCGAAAACAGTCCAGCTCAGGGTGTCAGCGAGGCGTCCGTCGCCTTCGATCACAACATTGGCGATCTCGGTCCCCAAACGCCATTCGGCGCTTATTTAGGGCTGGGGGAATGGCGTACGACGGCCGGATGGCAAGGACCGAAGCTGGTCCTCATCGTCCTCCTGGCCTTGGGGATGGCATCGGCGATCGGCGCCATCCTAGCCATAGGTCTGATGGTATTCGGAGTCGTCGCGACGCTTTTGAGCTGGCGTTGAAAAGGGGCATTCGCCATGCGCAACCAGAACGAAACCGCCGCGACCATCGGCTCCATCGTCGCTCATGATCTCATCGCTTTCGAGCACGCTTTGGACCACGCCTTCATAAAAGCCAACCAGCTCTCAGTGACCATGATCGAAGGGCGTCTGTCGGCGCAACTCTCGGCCGGCTGCGGTCATGCGGCCCTGCTGAGTCTACACGGCGCCATGGGCGCCGTCCTCGACGCCAGAGGCCAGGCGCTGCGGACGCATGACCGGTTGCAGAAACTGGCTGGCGAACTCGGGCTTGTCCCCACCCGTATGGGGCCATCGGAGTCCAAGACGGGGGAAGATGTCATTGAAACCCCGATCAAGAAGATCGCACAGGGTGACCCAGAGGGGAAGGCGATGATTTGATCGGATACGCTCTGTGGTCACTCAATATAGCTGGCCTATCGTTGATGGCCTGGAAGGGCGCTCGCGACGAACGATGCGCCGCCGCGCTTCTCGCGACCTATATCCTGATCGAGCCGCTGGTGCTCCCGCTCCAGCTCTCGACCTGGAAGATCGGTCTGGCAAGCTTGAATGTGGCGCTCTTCGCCGGGTTGTGGGGGTTGAGCGTCAGATCAACGCGCTGGTGGCTGGTCGTTGCAGCGGCGCTTCAGCTTCTGGTCCTCTGCACGCATCTTTTGCCCTTTCTCTCGTCCCAGTTGACCGCCTGGACAGGCGTTACGGTACGGCTGACGCTGTGGACGCTCATCAGCCTCACGATCTTAGGAGGGATATGGGAGGCCATGGCCGATCGTCGCTTCAGGGAGATGGCTGATGGACGGCAACATGACGCAAATCATCGCTCCGGACCTAAACACGGTCTGGACTGAAGGAGACCTGTCGCTTCTTCAGGCCTTCATTGCAGCGGTGGAGCCGCGGTTGGGAGAGGGGCTGGCGGCGAGGCTGTCGGGGGAGTTCGACACGCTCGGCGCCCTTTTCTCGGCCTCGCCGGAGAGGTTGTCCCGTGTCGTGGTCGAAGGGCAAGATGGTCAGGGCTTTGTCCGGCACGTCCTCATATGCTCGGCGATCGCCGCTCGGTCCCTGCAACAGCGCGTGGACGGTCGAAGGCTCCTGTCCTCGTGGCCGGCCCTGATTTCCTATCTGAAGGCCAGTCTTCAGTACGAGATCAAGGAGCAGACCCGGATCCTGTTTCTCGACAAGAGGAACGCTCTCATCAAAGATGAAGTGGCGGGCAGGGGGACCGTGGATCATGCGCCGATGTACGTTCGGGAGGTGATCCATCGAGCCCTGGATGTCGGGGCGTCCGCCATCGTGCTGGCGCACAATCATCCGTCGGGTGACGTCCAGCCTTCTCGCGCGGACAAGAGTTTGACGACGGATATTGCGGAGGCCTGCAGGGTGATGGGCATCGCCCTACATGACCATGTGATCATCGGGGCGACAGGCAAGTACGCCTCATTTAAGCAGCTAGGCCTGATCTAAGCCCATTCATTCTTGGGGGAAACATGTCGGTAAGTGTTGTTTCAGACCTGACTATCGGTCTCGTAGCAGGCGTCGCGGCGGACCAGCCGGATGTCCTGCCGCCGGGCTGGACCGCTCATGAGCTGTCGCGGCGTCTGCGCGCCCTGAACGAGCTGACGTTTCGGCAGCGCTATCCTCAGGCACCGTTCGATCGCGATTGGTCCGAATGTCCTGACCCTGTCGCAGGCGCGAGCCTCTCTCAAATATTCCGGGCGCTGCAGGATATCACATACAATATCGACCTAACGGCGGATCGTGACCTCGGTCTGATCTTGTCAGCGCTTATGAAACGCGCAGTTGAGCTTTTGCCCGAGGGGACGAGTGGGTCTTTGTTTCACGAGCAAGATGTCACGGCATCTGGGAATTAGGTGCCGTGCCTCACGCTCAGCTGATCGTCGACCGTATCGAATAGCAAGATTGTAGTTGAATGACTGGTGGGGGCGGCACCTCAACGGAGGTTGGCTATGCGCCAGTCTGACCTTTTCATCCTACCAAAACGCCCATGGAACGCGGGCCGACTGATCGGCCCTAAGGCTCCGCTCAAGCCGAAACACATCTGGGCGATTCGGCAGCAACTCAAGGTGGCCAGGAGAGTCCGGGACCTTACTACGTTTAACTGCGCTCTGGATTCCAAGCTACGCGCCTGTGACCTTGTCAGGCTCCGTGTCAGCGACGTGGCGCCTGGCGGCGCGCTTCGTCAGCGATCAATCGTTATCCAGCAGAAGACAGGGAGACCTGTGCCTTTTGAGGTTACAGAGGCGGCGCGGGATGCGATCGCTGCCTGGCTGAAGCTCCGAGCGCAGCGTGACGATGACTGGCTGTTTCCGAGTAGGAGTCGGCCAGGACAGCATATCAGCACCAGGAAATATGCGCGGCTTGTTGATAAATGGGTTCGGATGATTGACCTCGAACCGCAAAGTTATGGCACCCATAGCTTGAGACGCACAAAGGTCTCGCCCGTGTACAAGAAGACAGGCAACCTTCGCGCTTGTCAGCTTCTGCTGGGTCACCGGAAACTTGAGAGTACAGTGCGCTACCTCGGTATCGAGGTGGATGACGCTTTGGAGATGTCGGAGCAGATCGATCTGTGACGCGTTTCGCCGGGCCCGAGGGGCAAAAGGCGCGCCCTGTCCCGAGTGCCAAAAGTCAGCTTGTGGGCGGTGTGCTCAGGTCCGCTGCTGATGCTGTGGACGGCTCTCCAACCCACCGGCGGCGTTAAGCCTCCGGCAGAGCTGGAGGGAGAGCCATGAATCAAGTAATCATGGTTGGTCTGGACATCGCGAAGGCCGTGTTCCAGGTACACGGCGTCGATACTGAAGGCTTCGTTGTCATTCGACAGAAACTGACGAGGGCGCGACTGCTGAAGTTCTTTGGCAAGCTTGATCCGTGTCTGGTGGGGATGGAGGCCTGCTGAACATCGCATCACTGGGCGCGCGAGTTGATTGGGCTGGGCCACAATGTTCGGCTGATGCCGCCGAGCTATGTGAAGCCGTATGTGAAGCGCCAGAAGAACGACATGGCCGATGCGGAGGCGATCTGCGAGGCAGTGACCCGGCCCACGATGCGTTTCGTGCCTGTGAAGTCGGGGGACCAGCAGAGCGTCATGGTGCTGCATCGGACCGGGCTGATCCTGACGCGCCAGCGCACACAGATCTCGAACGCCATTCGCGGCTACATGGCAGAGTTCGGGCTCGCGGCGGCCGTCGGTCGCCAAGGCCTTGAGAGACTGATCGAAGTGATCGCCGATGCCGCCGACGAGCGCGTGCCTCCCGAGGCGCGGGGTCTGCCTCAGAACGCTGGTTGTTCAGCTCGGCTTGGTGAATGAACAAATCCTGGAAACCGACCGGCTGATCCGCACCAATGCCCGCTCCACAGAACTCGGCCGCCGGTTGATGGAGATACTTGGTGTCGGGCCGCTGCTCGCCAGCGCTCTCGTCGCCAATGTTGGCCGATCCCAAGGCCTTCAAGTCCGGACGCAACCTGGCCGCCTGGATCGGTCTGGTGCCCAGACAGAATTCGAGCGGCGGCAAGGAACGGCTCGGCGGGATCACCAAGCAGGGCGACCGCTATCTGAGACAGATGCTGGTCGTCGGCGCGCTCGCAGTCGTTCGATACGCCCAGCGCAACGGCACGCGCTGGCCGTGGCTCGTGCAGTTACTGGCTCGACGAACGCCGAAGGTCGCGGCGGTGGCGCTAGCCAACAAGAACGCCCGCATGATTTGGGCGATCAAGAACAGCGGTGAACGCTACCGGGAGCCGCTCGCGGCATAAAGGACAGGTCAGGCGTTATGCTGCGGCCGACGAACTTGGGAAGGGCGTACGAGATGTAATGCGACAGCCGGTCGAAAACGGAAGGCGGGAGAACCTATATGCGCCAGAGCGCCTCGAGCGCGTGCTGTTGGTCAGGACCCATCTTCGCGGAAGGCATTTGGGCCAGCGGTCATGCGAACCGCACCAACAGGTCGAACACATGGCCGCACCGACCAGGCTCAGCAGAACGTCAAATCAATCCTTGCCAACGGAGAGCCGTCCACACATGGCGCGTTCTGTCGTCAGGGGGCATCAGCCTCGAAGATGTCGAAGAGGCCATAGCCCTTTAGCGTCTAACCGATGCCCCAGCGTAAGGGTCAGCAGGCCCATCGGTCTGTTTCGGCTGGGAAGGTTGAGCATCTATCGATGGTGGCAGCGGCGCCAGAATAGACTGCGGTCTTGGAGTCTTTCCTGTGAAGGCCGAACTCACGCCGTGTAGACCCTTGGCGATGCTCGCCACGCCGAACAGGATGAAGCAACCAACAAGCACCGTGGCTGCACGCCGGATGTTCATCCGACCGGAGAGCATCAGCAACCCGATGGAGGCCACGGCTATGACGGCGATGCTTGTTGCAAGAGGCCCCAATAGGAGCTCCTGCACCCATTGTGTCCCCGCGAGGAACACGTTGGGGTCAGCGGATTCGGTGGCGAGAACGGACGTCATGGTTGCGCACGCAGCTTGATATCCGACACGCTGCGCCATCCTCCGTTGCGTGTCAGCTGCACATAGACGTCGATGGTTGAGCGTACGTAATGGATCACATCTTCACGTTTCAGACGGGTCCCGCCCTGCAGTACGAGGAGGGCGATCTGCTCGATGGCGCGATCCGGGCTGTCGGCGTGGACCGTCGTCATCGAGCCTGGATGACCCGTGTTGACGGCGCGGAGGAAGGTGTAGGCCTCGGGCCCGCGCAACTCGCCCAGGATTACCCGGTCCGGCCGCATGCGCAGCGAGGCGTTCAGCAGGTCCTCGGCCGTGACGGCGGCCTCGCCCAGAGCGCTGCGCGCCGCGAGCAGGCCGAGCGCATTGGGATGACGCAGATGAAGCTCGGGCGTGTCCTCGATGAAGATCAGACGCTCTTCGGTCGGGATCTCCCGCATCAAGGCGTTTAAGAAGGTCGTCTTGCCGGTGGAGGTGCCGCCGGAGATCAGGATGTTGCGCCGGCCTTTGACGGCGACGGAGAGCAGTCCGGCGATGTCGCCAGCCGCTAATCGCGCCTGGAGAAGTGAGTCCAGGTCCGATGAATAGCCGACGGAGCCGAGCTGCGTGTTCTCGAAGGCGCCGGAGGCGATGTAATCGTCCAAGGTCAGGTCCGACGAGACATGCTTGCGGATGGCCAGAGCGATGTGGCCCCGCGTCGCCGGGGGGATGATGATCTGCACCCGCTCACCGCCCGGTAGCGCGGCGGACAGGATGGGATGCTCACGATTGACGCCCTGGTGGGCGTAGGCGGCGATCTGACGCGCGAGGCGCATGAGCACTTCGTGGGTGAGGCCCGCGACCTGGTGATGCTCGATCCCGCCGCCCAGGGTTTCCGCCCAGAGCTCCCCGGGCGCATTGACGTAGATGTCGGTCACGTCGTCGCGGGCGAGGATGTCGGCGAAGGGCGCCAGATAGCTGCGGAGATAGACCTGGCCTTCAGGGAGCGGGCGGGTCAATGCTTCGCCTCGCCCGACGGGAACTCCAGATCGCGCGCGACGAGCGCCGTCACCCTGACCTCGGCGTCTACGCGAAGGGTCGGCTGGGGACGGGACGGCGTGGCCGAAGCGGTTGCGCCCTGGATGGCGCCGGGCAGAGCGACCACGACGGGGGCGTCCCGACTTAGGCTTTGCCCTGCTAGGTTGGCGCCGACGTTCAGGGTTGTCTGCAGCAGGGCGTCGCCGAAGCGGGCGAGGAAGTGGTTGTTGACCCGGCCGGGAATGCCGGCGCGGCCCTGAATGTCGGCGGCTGGAGAGGCGAGGGCCATGGTGACGCCGTCCGGTCGGACGAGACGGGTCCACTGGACGAGGGCGCGTCTTTGGCCCGCCGCCATGTCGGCCTGGTACTCGCCGAACAGCCGCGTGCCGCGCGGGACGAGGACGCGGCTGCCGTCGAAGCCGGTGACGTCACGCGACACGATGGCCCGGACGTGGCCGGGTCGCGTGGAGTCCAGAGCTGTCTCCAGCACCGCCTGGATCAGCGTGCCCTGCGGGACCGTCGTGGCGCGGCGATCCAGCCGTGTCGCCTGGACCGAACCTTGTTCCGTCCTTTCCGCTGTTGCGGCGCTGTCAGGGCTGGAGATCGTCGCCGATCCCGTGGTGGTGTCGATCACCAGAACCGCGCTGGCTGAGGCGGATTGCTGAGGGGGAGAAGCCATCGGCGGCGGTGATGAAGCCCAGGGCGGCGGCGCGTAGTTGGGCGGCGGAGGTTGGCGCGCGAACGGCGAAGCCGGCGGCTGGGGAGCCGCCTGCTGCAGGGGCGGTGCCGCCGTCAGAATTTCCGCCGTCCCGGAAAGCGGCGGCGCCGGTGGAGGCGGCGGCTCGGGGATGATGTAGAGCGGCGGAAGGGCCGCCGACATCTGCATCGCATCTGCGGGTCGGGCTTGCGTCGTCGGCGCTGTCAGGGCGCGGCGCTGGGCGTCCAGAACGCTGAATAGCAGGACGCCGCCCAGAACGACGCCGCCAATAAGCAACCATGTTGGTGCGCCCCCGCCGCGTTTGGCGACGATGGGGCGAATGTCCGCCTCGTTGCCTTCTTGAAGGCGGGGATCCTTGACGTGGACGTTCACCGGGCGGACCTGGGGCGGATGCGATTGGCGCGCGCGGTTTGGCGCTCCAGTCGGAAAAGCAACGTGGGATGGACGGCGTCCACCACATAGCGCCCGTCGCGCATGTGACCGTCGAGAAGAACCTCGTCGCCACGTTCGTCGATGGCGAATATCGCCGGAAGCGTCTGTTGTGCGTGCCACTCGACATAGGTGCGCACGCCGTCGTCGTTAATCGCGCTGGGACGCAGGGCGCGGGCGCCGCTCAGCCTGTACCGGCCGACTTGCGCGGCGGTGGCTTTGATTGCGTCTTGGGAACGGCTGTCGGGGTAGGCGAAGCGCACCGTGTAGGGCGTATCGGCGGCCAGGCCGTAGGCGGCCGACAGCTCGAAGCTGTAGACGCGCGCGTCGGTGATGACCGTCATATTGGTCACGCCGTTCGAGCGCAGCGGCTTGAGGAAGAGGGCGTCGCCGCGACGGTTGAGCGTCGCCTGCCAGGCCTCGCTGTCGCCGATGGCGACATTCTCCACCCGTTCGTCTGCACCGAAGATCACGGTCATCTGGTAGTTGGTCGCAGCCGTCAGCCGCACGACCTGGGCAGGGTCGTAAGGGACGACGCGCAGGCGCGGATCGCTCGGGGTTTGGGCTGACGCTTCGACGGGAGGGGGCGGCGTCTGGGCGACGGCCGGCGCGCCGAGCAGCAGCGTCAGCAGGGGGAGGAGATGTCTCATGGCGTCGTCTCCACTGGGGCATCGACCATGACTTCATTGGCCTCAATCGGTACGGCGTCCTGGATGTCGCGCGTGATCGCAGCGTCGACCGGGGTCAGGGTCTCGGGATCTCGTCGGTACTTCAGCACCTGGAAGCCCAGGGGGTTGAGGATGCGGTCCTCGGCTGACATGGGCTCGCCGGAGAAGCGATATTCGACGATGGCGACCCAGGGCAGGGCGGAATGATAGGGGCCGTCGGCGTCGCGCCGGACGGTCTCGAAGCGAACGAGCGCCGACCGGTCGGCCAGGCGCGACACGCTCTTCACGCGCGTCTCTATGACTGAGGTGCGAGGATAGCGCGTCAGCGGGCTGTCGATGTTGGAGGCCTGCATCAGGGCCAGGTAGTCTGAACGCGCCTGCTCCGCTGACCAGAGGCCGACCTTGCGATAGTCGGCCTGAAGGGTGGCCATGTCGAAGCCTTCGCGGGCGATGACGTATTGAACCAGGATGGACTGGACCAAGGCCTTGTCCGGCGTGATCTGACCGGGATCCAGCGGCTTCAGCGCCTGGACGAAGCCGGTCGTGCGATCGACCATCAGGGTATAGGGCTCGACCGTCTTCAGCGGCATCAGCACGATGAGGGCGCAGGCCTCGGCCACGGCCACGGCGGCGGCCGCGCCCGCCATGATCCAGGCGATGCGGCGCGACTTCTGCAGGCCGGTGATCTTGTCCGTCGCCCAGCTTCCGGCTTCACGATAGTAGGCGTCGAGCGCCTCGCGGCTTGATTTCTTCATGAACGACGGTCTCGAAGCACGGCGCTGACGGATTTCCGCGGTCGGGTGCGACGCAGGGCCTGACCAGTGGTGGGAATGGCGAAGTCGTCGCCCGTGTTGAAACCGCCGCCAGGCGAGCGACCCGTGGCGGCTGCCAGAGCTCCGGTCGACATGGGCGGAGAGCTGGCCCGCTCGCGGCGCTGCGCCGCCATCAGGGCGTTGGCGACGGCCTCGGCGCGAGGCGCGGCCTGCTCCGACGCGGTCGGCTCCGGCGGCACGACGTGGGGCTGCGGCTCTGGGCGAGCGGGGGCGGGCGCCGGCGCCTCCTTCATCTCGCTTCGCCCTGCCGGGACGTGGACGGTGAAGGCCAGGCGCAGGAGGATGCCGAGCGATGCGAACAGGGCGAGGGCGAAGGCCAGGCAGATGACCAGAAGCTCGATGGGCGCGGCGGCGGCGAGAGCATTGCTCTGGCGCAACTGGATGACCTGGGCCAGCCAGGGCTCAAGCAAGGCCAACTGGACGCCCAGAACCATGGTCGTCGCGACGGAGGCCAGTAGGGCGAAGACCAAGGCGCGAAGCCAGCCGACAAAGAGGCCGCGGGCCATGTCAAACAGCAGCAATCCGGCGAAGAGCGGCGCCAGGGCCAGCAGCACGCCGGCGGTTAGGCGGACGGCGGCGAAGGCAGCGATGGTGCTGGACAGGAAGAAGACGCGGGCCCAGCCCAGAGCGGGATTGTCGGCGATGGGCGTGCGTTGCGCAGGTTCGTTCGGATTGGCTGAGGGCAGGACGGCGAGGTCGTCGCGTCCCGTGCCGTAGTTGATCAGGCGGATGATGGCGGTGTCGGCGCTCTGGAGGCGGTTGATGAGGTCGCCGTCTCCACCGGGCAGCCCGGCGGCGCGGCCAAGCGCCGAACTGAGTTGCGCCGGACCTTGTACGACGAGGTCGTAGACGACGGTGCGATAAGCGGGCCAGCTGGCGGCGATCGTCAACACCACGCCGATCTTGACGACAGCCATGACCCCGTCGCGCACCGTCGGCGTCTGACCGAGCATCATCCGCAGGCCGAACAGGGCGATGAAGATCGTGAGCAGGCTGGTCAGCGCCAGGGCGAAGGGCGAGCCGGGATCGGCCAGGGCCTGGTAGCCGTCGGCGCCGATCGTCTGCGCCTGGCAGTCGATGTGACGCAGCAGGGTCGAGAGGAAGGCCTCTCCGGTGGAAAGCCTTGGACAGGTCGCCATGGTCAGGCCTGCTCCAGCAGCGGGGCCATCCAGTCGGCGGGTTCATCACCGACCGAGGCGCGGATGTTGTCGAGCAGGCGTACCGACCGCTCGCGGTTGGACAGGATGGTCAGGATGTCCTTCTCGCCCGACAGGTCGAGGCGGACGACGACGCTTTCACCGCCGCGCTTGATCAGGAAGCAGTGGGCGCTGTCCGGCAGGGTGCGGATCAGGTCGTACTCATGCCGCGTCAGGCCGAAGCCCCCGACATAGTCCTCGGCGCGCGCCTTGGCGTTGACCATGAAGATCTGGGTCGCGGCCTGTTCGATGATGGCGCTGGCGATGCGGCTCTCAAGCGCGTCCTGAGCGCTCTGGGTGGCGAAGCCGACGATGCCGTTGCGCTTGCGGATGGTCTTTTCCCAGTCCTTGATGCGCCGCACGAAGACCTCGTCGTCCAGCGCCTTCCAGCCCTCGTCGACGACGATGATGGCGGGCGAGCCGTCGAGCCGCTCCTCCACGCGGTGGAAGAGGTACATCATGGCGGGCGTGCGCACGGCCGGATCGTCCAGCAGCACGGTCATGTCGAAGCCGACCGTCCGTACTGACAGGTCGGTCAGGTCTTCGGCGTTGTCGAACAGCCAGGCGCGTTCGCCGTCGCCCCACCAGGGACGCAGCCGCGACCAGAGATCGCCGGCGTGAGGGCGATGCCCGCCGCGGAAGAGCTCGACCAGATGGCGGAGGCGACGGTGCGCGGTCGGCTGGTCGTAGCTCGCGCTGACGGCCTCCCGGATCCGCTCCAACTCCTCAAGGTCCGCGCCCCCGGCGAGTTGGCTGAGCCAGTCGACCAGGAAGCCGCGATTGGCCGGGGTGTCTTCAAGTTGAAGCGGGTTGAGACCGGAGGCCTGGCCGGGTCGAAGCTGGTCGTAGCGGCCGCCGATGGCGCGGATGAAGAGTTCGGCTCCGCGATCCTTGTCGAAGAAGATGATGCGCGGATCGAGCTTGCGCGCCTGGGCCAACAGGAAGTTGAGCACGACCGTCTTGCCTGAGCCGGACGGGCCGATGACGGTGAAGTTGCCCAGGTCGCCCTGGTGGAAGTTGAAGTGGTAGGGCCCAGCCGCCGTCGTCTCCAGCAGGGTGACGGCGTCGCCCCAGTGCGCGCCAGTCGCTTGGCCCGTGGGGAAGTTGTGGATGCTGGCCAGACCGGCGAAATTGTTGGTCGACACCATGCCGCGCCGCGCGATGTATTTGAAGTTGGCGGGGAACTGGGCCCAGAAGGCGGGCTCCAGCGCGATCTCTTCGCGCACGGCCACGACGCCCATGTCGGCCAGGGCCGCCGTGACCTCGGCCACGCCCGCGTCGACGGCGGCGGGGCTGTCTCCGCGCACGGCGATGGTCATGTGATGCTCGCCGTAGCCGGCACGCCCGGCGGCGACGTCGTCCTTCGCTTGAGCCAGTTCGCCGCGCAGGGAAACGGCCTCGTCCTCGGCCGACCGCATGCGGCGCAGCGCCAGGTTCATCCGCTCCAGCGCCGCCTGCCGCTCCACGAAGGCGAAGGACTGGGTGATGGTCAGTTCGAACGGCAGACGCATCAGCTCGTCGAACATGCCGGGCGCGCTGTAGGCCGGATAGTCCTTGATCGAAACGATGCCGAGGAAGCTACGCGGCAGATGGCTGGCGGCGGAAAGCTCTACGGCCTCCTGGCCGAAGCTCACCCGGCGATAGGGCAGGTAGGCGCCTAGGTCCTGGCGCGGCAGCAACACCGGCCGCTCTTCGCCGTTGTAGAGCGAGGACAGGAACTCCAGCGGTTCCGAGCAGGCGCCGTTGGGGGTGTCATAGACGCTGAGCAGGCGGGGCTGGTATTCGCCCAGGGTTGCGAGCAGGGCGTCGCGGCCAGCGTTTAACTGGGCCAGTTCATAGGACAGGCTGGCGTCCGGCGCCTGGCCGACGCGCGTGACCCAGTTGCGGATCTGGTCCGCCTGGCCGATGCGACCCTGAAGCGGGCGACGGACGAGGGTCAGGTAGAGGTCGTTGACGAAGAGCTGCTTGGCGCCCAGTCGGTCGGCCCAGCGGTCGCCAAGGCTCTGCGAGAAGGCATCGGGATAGTCGGCGTCGAGGTCGATCTCGGCGCGTCGTCGCACCACGTGATGATAGAGGGCGAAGCGCGAGGTGCCGATGGCGCGCAACATGGCGTCGCGCAGGCTCTTGCGATAGTTGAGCTCGCCCGTATCCGCCGTCTCGAACAGCAGGCCGCGCAGGCGGATCGTCTGCAGCAGCAGGCCGTCACGCGTCTCCAGTGTGTAGTCATCGACGTGGCGTGCGTAGGGTAGGTGAGACCCCGCCGCCTGTTCGCGCTTCACCGTGTTCGCGCCCTGGCTCAGGGATGGTAGGAGTTGCATCGCCAGATCTTGTGGTTGCGAACGCGCGGGCAACGGCCGATCCGGGTTAGCCACAGGTCAATGATGCGCGGCTCGCGCAGGCACAGCAGGACGCCGACGCCGTGGATGACCAGGGCCATCGGCAGCACCCAGATCGAGCGGAACACCAGAAACAGCTCCGCCGCCATCACGGCGTTGATAATGAAGTGGCTTCGAAGCCGTGGCGTGATGGAGGATCACTGTCCGCTGTGGTTCAGCCCGGGGAGCAGATCCGCTTCTACACGGATGCATTCACCAGCCAGGGCCGCAAGCAGTTCGGCTTCGATGTTCAGGTCTATAACGCCACGACCGGCGCTCACCTCGACCATCATTATCAAAGCGGCGTCCTCGACGTCGACAACAACTACAATATTGGGGGCAATGTCGCAGCGACTGACTGGCCGGCTGTGAGCGTATGGTGGAATTCGAACAACGGCTCCAGCCCCAGTCCGAACTATATAACGGGTGCGGCTCGCACGATAAGCGGGCTGGCTTCTGGCCAAACTGCGACACTTTCGCTGTCAGGGAGCGTCAGCGGGGATTCCTCAGCCCTGCTGGCAATCAACGTAGTCAAGAATGGCGTTGATCAAGGCCAGAAACTCTATTCGCCAGCTCACTCGACCAATGTTGATGCGAGCTACGCTCCGATCACCGTCCAAAATGGGGATCAGATAGCGTTCAAGGTAATCGTAAACGGTGACCTAGCGGGCCAATTCAACCCGTCCGTTTTCCAAGGCAAGGAGATGGATGTCATGGTTCATGCTGGCCCCGGCGGGATCATTGATACCTTTAGCGCATCTGGCAGTTACAGCGACACCTACGGCAACTGCGGTAGGTTTGAGATATGTGAGGTTCATTGACGAGCTTTGCTCGATGCAGTCGACGCTCATGGTGAGCATGGAGAAAAGATTCACTATGCCGTAGATGCGCTTACTCTTTAAGAGGGCGGGGCTCGGTGATCGACTACGGCTATGACTCGGTTGGCAATCGGCCGTAGGTCGTGGCGACTGGTTAGTCTCAGATGGATTCTGATCCCGCTCCGGAGGCGCGGACATCCGCATGTCTACGGAATGTCGCTCCAACGGTCTGGCGTTTCCGGCAGCCACGTTGGAGGTTACGTGGGAACATCCATAGTACCGCGAATGCTATGCTGGCCGGAGGGGGCTCCCGCACCCAAACAAAACAAGAAGCCCCGCTGCGTCCCAGTGGGGCTTCTTGACGTTCAATACTCACTCTCTGCTCCAGCGCGGCTGCGGCGAAACCCCGTCATGCCTACCCGCCGCAAAGCATGTCGCGAGATCCCTATGTCGCCACCCTTCATCGCTCGCGCGGCGGGAGCCCGGGCCCTTTTTCGCAGGGGGATGCCGGACGCTGAAGTCCATCTTTGATTGACCTGTTTGAGCGCCCGGCCCTAGGTCGAATGATGAGAATGGATGTGCGCGGAGGGCCGATGGCGGCGCTGATGGTTCAGGGCTGCGGCTCGGACGTGGGCAAGTCGGTGCTGGTCGCGGGCCTTTGTCGGCTGTTCGCCAATCGCGGCCTGACCGTACGCCCTTTCAAGCCGCAGAACATGTCCAACAACGCCGCCGTCACCGCACCCGACGCCGAGGGAAGGGCAGGCGAGATCGGTCGGGCGCAGGCGCTTCAGGCCCTGGCCTGCCGCACGCCGCCGACCGTCGACATGAACCCGGTCCTGCTGAAGCCGCAAAGCGACACCGGCGCGCAACTGATCGTGCGTGGGCGCGTCGAGGGCGTTTGGCAGGCAGCGGGCTATCAGGACCGCAAAGCCATGCTGCTGGACGTGGTGGTGGACAGCTTCCGTCGCCTGCAAGCCGAAGCCGATCTGGTCATCGTCGAGGGGGCGGGCAGCCCGGCCGAGACCAATCTGCGCGCCGGCGACATCGCCAACATGGGCTTCGCCCGCGCGGCGAACGTGCCGGTGGTGCTGGTCGGCGACATCGACCGGGGCCATGTGATCGCCAGCCTGGTCGGCGCCCACGCCGTGCTGGACGAAGACGACCGCGCCATGATCCAGGGCTTTCTGATCAACAAGTTCCGGGGCGATCCGGCTCTGTTCAATGAGGGGCGCGCCGAGATTTCTCGTCGTACCGGCTGGGCCGATCTGGGCATGGCGCCCTGGCTGGTCGATGCGCGATCCCTGCCGGCAGAGGACGCCGTGGTGCTGGACCGGGCGACGAGCGGGGAGGCGGGGCGGCGCGTCCGCATCGCCGTGCCCATGCTGTCGCGCATTGCCAATTTCGACGACTTCGATCCTCTGCGGCACGAGCCGGGCGTGGACTTCGGCTTCGTCCCGCCCGGAACGGCCCTGCCGGGCGACGCGGACCTGATCATCCTGCCGGGGACCAAGGCGACGCTGGCGGATCTGGCCTTCCTGCGGGCGCAGGGCTGGGACGTGGATATCGCCGCCCATGTGCGGCGCGGGGGCCGGGTGCTGGGCGTCTGCGGCGGCTACCAGATACTGGGCCGCAGCATCAGCGACCCGGACGGCGTCGAGGGCGTGGTCGGCTCGGCTCCCGGTCTGGGTCTGCTCGAGGTCGAGACGGTTCTGGCGGGCGAGAAGACGTTGCGCCAGACGGCGGGGCGGCTGGCGGCTTCGAACGCGGCGTTCGCAGGCTATGAAATCCATATCGGCCAGACCGACGGCCCCGACACATCGCGTCCCTTCGCCCGCATCGAAAGGCGTCCGCACGGCGCGGTTTCCGCCAGCGGGCGGATCGCTGGTCTCTATGTCCACGGCTTGTTTGATCGGGTCGAAGCGCGGACTGCGCTCCTGAGCGAGCTCGGCGCCGCGTCGGATGGTGTGGATCAGACAGAGCGCGTCGATCGCGCTCTGGATCGCATAGCCGAGGTGCTGGAGGCGCATTTCGACATCGCAGCGCTCAGTCGGATCGCGGGCCTGTCTCCGGTCGTCGGGTAAAAAAGAAGGCGCCGACGATCAGATCGTCGGCGCCCAGTTCACCGCTCAGGAGTGCGGTGGAAACGTGATCAGAACTTGTAGCGAGCGCCCACGAAGACCTGACGGCCCGTGTGGTGATAGACGTATGTGCTGTCACGCACGCCATCGAGTTCGCCGTGGTTCTGGCGGTTGGCCTCGTCGGTCAGGTTGATGCCTTCCACCGACAGCGCCAGCTTTTCCGTGACGTTGAACGAGGCCGAGGCGTCGATGCTGAGCGTCTCGGTCTTGCCCGTGGCGACGATGCCGCGCGTGCCGCCATTGGCCCCCGGAACCTGCTGATAATAGGTGTCGCGATAGGCGGCCGAGACACGGGCGTTGATGCGGCCGTCGTCATAGTAGAGCGTGGCGTTCCAGGCGTCGGGCGACAGGTTGACCAGGTTCGCCGTGACATAGGCGGTGCAGGCGGCCGTGGTGCAGTAGTCGATCTCCGACTCGACGTGCGTGAAGTTGGCCTGGACGCCCAGGTTCGAGAAGGCGCCCGGCAGGAAGGTGAAGGGCTGCTGGTAGCTGATCTCGAAGCCGGTCAGCGGACCGCCTGGCGTATTGGTCGGGGTGCTGAAGACGTAGTCCTCTGCAGGCGGGCGGTTCGTGGCTGCGGGGAAGGCTTCCGGGTTCATCGCCGTCAGCTCGGCATAGGTCATCCGTTGCTGGGTCGTCTGCACGTAGGTCGAGATGTCCTTGTAGAACAGCGCGAACGACAGCAGGGATTCCGGCGCGAAATACCATTCCAGCGACAGGTCGAAGGTGTCCGCGCGGTAGGGGTCCAGGTTCACATTGCCCAGCGACGCCGTGCGGTTGGCCGCGCCGACCGCGCTGAGCGCAAACGTCGGCACCAGATTTGTCACCGGCGGGCGCGACATGACGCGGGCTGCGCCGAAGCGGACCATGACGTCTTCGATCGGTTCGATCGAAATGTTCAGCGACGGCAGGATGTCGTCATAGTTGTTGGCGCCGGTGACGCGGGTGGTCACGCCGTTGAGGGCAGAGTAACCGGCGGCCTCGACCTCTGTGTTCACCCAGCGCGCGCCGAAGTTGCCGCGAACCGGCATGCCGGCCCACTCGGTGTTCCAGTCCATCTGAGCCCACAGACCAGTGTCTTTTTCCGTCACGTCGCGCCAGTTGCCCAGCGCCGAGGAGCCGTTCTCGAGACCCAGAAGACGGAAGTCGCCGCCCGGCACGTTGGTGTTGCACAGGCAGTCTGCGCCATAGGCCTTCATGATGGCGTCGAGGTTGGGGGAGATCCAGGCCGTGGCCGAACCGGCGGGCAGGTCCAGATTCTTGCCGAAGCCTTCGAGCAGATAGGTGAGGCTGCCGATCGAGGAGCCAGCCGGAATGGCGGGAGCGATGTTGCTCTGACGCGCGTAGCCCGATCCGTCGGACTGATATTCCTTGTAGCTCGCGCCGACCTTGAACGTCATGCGATCGTCGATATCGAACTCGAACGCGCCCTCGACGGTGGTGTAGGTGTTGGACTGCTCGCTCGACAGGATACGCAGTTCTGATTGCGGGGCCACGCCTCCGGGCGCCGGACCGGTGATGGTCCACTGGTTCGGATCCGTGACGTCAAAGCCATAGACGATCTTGGGCAGGTTGCGGTCTTCACGGAAGTCGATCGACCAGCCGTCGCCGTCCTGATGGTCGATGATGGCGTTGACCTGCAGCGGGTTGGCGAACTCGGACTTGGAGCGACCGGCCACGCCTCGGAAGCGCACCGTGTCCGAGAAGTCGTGTTCGACTTCCAGGGTGTACTGGGTGAACTCGCTCTCCAGGACGTCGAAGCGTTCTTCGGTGCGCATATCCATATCGTCGAGGCGCAGATAGACCAGTTCGCCGGTTTCCGGATCGGCGATGGCTTCGACGATATCAACCTGAGGCTTGCCGCCCTGGCTGGCGTTGCGGCTCAGCGACCAGGCCTCGAGGAAGTTCTCGCTGCGTGTGGAGTCGAGCTTCGAATAGAGGCCGTCCAGGCTGACGGTCGTGGCGTCCGAAGGGCGCCATTGCAGGGACACAGTCGCGCCCAGGCGTTCCTGTTCGTGGCTCAGTCGGCCGTAGCGCGGGATGCGCGGGTGGAACAGGCCGCCGGCAGCCGCAGAACCGCCGGGCAGGGCGGCAGGGTTCTGGAAGCCGTTGTCGCCGTTGGCGGGACCCCAGCGGACGGAGCTGAAGCCTTCCTCGATGGAGCTCTTGTCGCTGTAGGCCAGCGACAGCAGGGCGCCGAACTTGCCGTCCATCCAGGTGTTGGAGATCAGGCCGGCGAAGCGCGGGCTCCACTGCTCGGACAGGTCGTTGTAGCCGCCTTGCGCAGAGGCCACGGCGGTGAAGCCGGGATAGTCGAACGGTCGCGCGGTGCGAAGATCCACCGTGGCGCCCAGCGAGCCTTCCTCGACCTCGGCCGAGGCGGTCTTGCGGACGGTGATGTTGTTGAAGAGTTCCGAGGCAAAGACGTTGAAGTCGAAGCCGCGTCCACGGTTTACGCCGCCCGAGCTGTCGGTCGCGCCGGTCGTGGCCTGGGCCTCGATGCCGTTGATGCGGGTGCGGGTGAACTCCGAGCTCAGACCGCGCACGGTGATCGACCGGCCTTCGCCCGCGTCCCGGTCGATGGAGACGCCGGGAATGCGCTGGATGGATTCCGCCAGATTGGTGTCGGGGAAGTCGGCGATATCCTCGGCCGAAATCGCATCCACGACGCCGGCTTCGCGGCGCTTGATGTTCAGGGCGTTCTGCAGGCTGGCGCGGAAGCCGGTGACGACGATTTCATCGACGGTGGTGGCGTCCTGCTCGGGGGCGGGGGTCGCCTCCTGCGCCTGTGCGGCGCCGGCGAGAGCCAGGGTCAGAGCGCCCAGCGAGGCGCCAAGGGTCAGCGCGTAACGCGCACGGGTAGCGTGGTGGGTCATCTATGTCCTCCTCCCAGTTGGGCCTTTCGAGGATCGATCGTCCTCGTTCCAGCCTCCGCGATCGCGGGAACCGGTGTCATTTGGCGTTTGTCAGCCTGTGCCACCGGTGTCATATAAAGCTACGCACAGTTTCCAGCGTGTGGCAAGACGAAGGCGAACGCCGTTTCCGTCAATGTCGCAGCCCGGGCTACGCCAGCGAAATACAACCGATCGACCGCATCAGATGGTCGGCGAACAGGGAGACGACCATGCCGCTATCGCCTGTCGAATCACTGTTGGCCCGATCGTCGTTTCCGACCGCCTGATTTCTTGCTTCGAGTACCTGCATGACCCAGCCGCTTCGTCTGAACCCCGACCGTCTGTTCCCGGCCGACGCCGACACACGCAGCGTGGCGCGACGCCTCTACGCCGAGGTGAAGGGGCTGCCGATCATCAGCCCGCACGGTCACACCGACCCCAGTTGGTTCGCGGGCAACGAGAACTTCGCCAACCCGGCCGAACTGCTGATCACGCCGGACCACTACGTCTTTCGCATGCTGCACTCGCAGGGCATGGCGATGGAGGACCTGGGGGTGCCTCGCGCCGACGGCGGGGCGGTCGAGGCCGATCCGCGCACGATCTGGCGCCGCTTCGCCGAGAACTACTACCTGTTCCGGGGCACGCCGTCGCGCATGTGGCACGACTGGGTCTATGCCGAGGCCTTCGGCATCGACGTGCGCCTGTCGGCCGAGACGGCGGACCACTACTACGACGTCATCGACGCCGCGCTGAAGACCGAGGCCTTCAAGCCGCGCGCCCTGTTCGACCGCTACAATATCGAGGTGCTGACCACGACGGAAAGCCCGCTCGACACGCTGGAGCACCACAAGACCATCAACGCCTCGGGCTGGAAGGGCAGGGTGCTGACCGCCTATCGTCCCGACCCGGTGCTGGATCCCGACTATGAGGGCTTCCGCGACAATTTGAAGGTTCTGGCGGACCAAACGGGCCGGGATACGATGTCTTGGGACGGCTACCTGCAGGCCCTTCGCGACCGCCGGGCCTTCTTCATCGAGATGGGCGCCACCTCGACCGACCACGGCCACCCGACCGCCTTCACCGCCGACCTGTCGAAGTCGGACGCCGAGGCTCTGTTCAAGCGGGTCTCGACCGCGCCGGCCAGCGCCGCCGACGCCGAGCTGTTCCGCGGGCAGATGCTGACCGAAATGGCGGCCATGTCGGTCGAGGACGGGCTGGTGATGCAGCTTCATCCCGGCAGCTTCCGCAACCACTCGGCCACGGTGTTCAACCGCTTCGGCCGCGACAAGGGCTGCGATATCCCGACCCAGACCGACTACGTCCGGGCGCTGAAGCCGCTGCTGGACCGCTTCGGTTCCGACACCCGCCTGACCCTGATCCTGTTTACGCTGGACGAGACCAGCTACAGCCGCGAGCTGGCCCCGCTGGCCGGCCACTATCCGGCGCTGAAGCTGGGGCCGAGCTGGTGGTTCCACGACAGCCCCGAGGGCATGCGCCGCTTCCGCGAGCAGGTCACCGAGACGGCGGGCTTTTACAACACGGTCGGCTTCAACGACGACACGCGGGCCTTCCTGTCGATCCCGGCCCGTCACGACGTGGCCCGGCGCATGGACTGCGGCTTCCTGGCCAAGCTGGTGGTCGAGCACCGGATGGAGGAGGATGAGGCCCACGAACTGGCCCACGCCCTGACCTATGGTCTGGTCAAGGCGGCCTACAAGCTGTGACCCGCCTGAACAACGCGGCCCTGTCGGGCCTGTCCGCAGGCGTCGCGCGCCCGGGCTATGACCGCGGCCAGGTGAAGACCGGCGTGGTCCACCTGGGCATCGGCGCCTTCCACCGCGCCCACCAGGCCGTGGTGTTCGACGACGCCCTGGCCAGCGGCGACCTGCGCTGGGGCGTGCTGGGGGCCTCGCTGAGGTCGCCCGGCGTGAGGGACCAGCTGAACCCGCAGGACGGCCTCTATACCCTGGTCGTCCGCGACGGGGCGGAGGAGCATCTGCGGGTCATCGGGGCCGGTCGCGGGGTTCTGGTGGGGCCGGAAGGTCCCGCCGCCCTGGTCGCAGCCATGGCCGAGGCGGACGTCCACATCGTCACCCTGACGGTGACGGAGAAGGGCTATCGCCTGGACCCCGCAACGGGCGACCTGCTGCTGGACGACCCGGACGTGGCGGCCGACCTGGCTGAGATTACTGCGCCTCGTACCGCGCCGGGATTCATCGTTGCGGCCTTGCAGGCGAGGAAGGCGGCGGGGCTCAAGCCCTTCACCGTCATCAGCTGCGATAATATTCCGCACAACGGCAAGCGTATCCGCGCAGGGGTCGTCGCCATGGCCCGCCATCTCGACCCGTTGCTGGCCGACTGGATCGAGGCCGAGGGGGCCTTTCCCCAGACCATGATCGACCGGATCGTCCCGGCCACCACGCCCGACGACGTGGCTCGCCTGACGGCCCGTCTCGGCGTCGAGGACCAGGGCATGGTCAAGGCCGAGCCCTTCACCCAGTGGGTGATCGAGGACTGGTTCGCGGGCGAGCGGCCCGATTTTGCGGCCTTTGGGGTCCAGCTGACCGATGCGGTCGAGCCCTGGGAGGACGCCAAGCTGCGGTTGCTGAACGGCTCGCATTCGGCCCTAGCCTATCTGGGCGCCCTGTCGGGTCATGAGCATGTGCATGAGGCCGTGGCGGTTCCCGCCTTCCGCACCTTCGTCGAGGCCCTGTGGGACGAGGCTCAGACGACGCTGAGCCCGCCGCCGGGGCTGGATGTGGCGGCCTATCGCGACGAACTGATGGCCCGCTTCTCCAACTCGGCTCTGATGCACCGGACGAGGCAGATCGCCATGGACGGTTCGCAGAAGCTGCCTCAGCGGCTGCTGGCGGGCGCGGCCGAACGACTGGAATCCGGGCAGGGTATCGAGGCCATGGCCCTGGGCGTCGCCGCCTGGATGCGCTGGCAGGAGGGCGTGACCGAGAGCGGGGAGGCCGTCTTGGTGGATGACCCTCTGGCGTCGCGCACCGCCGAGCTGATCGCGGCGTCGGAGAACGACGAGGCCGAGGTCCGCGCCTTGCTGACCCTTTCGGCGGTGTTCCCGACGAGGCTGGCGAACGATCGGCGCTTTGTCGATGCGGTCACCGGGGCGTTCCTGTCTTTGCGAGAGCACGGCGCGGTCGAGGCCGCTCGCCGGGTGACGGAGTAGATCATGAGCCGCGTCCTGGTCCTGAACCTCGCCGACGATGTCGCCATTGCGCTGGACGACATTGCGGTTGGCGAGACGCCCGAGGGGCTGGGCGTGCCTGCGCACGCCGCTGTCGCCACGGGTCACAAGATCGCTCGCCATGCGGTGGAGCGGGGGGGGCTGGTCCGTCGCTACGGCCAGGTCATCGGCCGGGCCAGGACGGCGATCGCCGCCGGGGATCATGTCCACGTCCACAATCTGGCTATGGCCGAGGATGGGCGGGAGGCGGAGGTGGGAGCCGACGTTCATGCGCCGACACCGCTGTCGGGCGCGACTTTCAACGGCATCGTACGCCCCGACGGCCGGGTCGGCACCCGCAACTACGTGGGCGTCCTGACCAGCGTGAACTGCTCGGCCACGGTGGCGCGACGGATCGCCGACGCCTTCCCCGACGCCGGCCTGCCCAAGGGCGTGGACGGGGTGGTGGCCTTTACCCATCAGGGCGGTTGCGGCGGCTCGTCGCTGTCCAGCGACACGACCCTGCTGCAGCGGACGCTGGCGGGCTATGCCCAGCATCCGAACTTCCATTCCATCCTGATCGTCGGCCTGGGCTGCGAGGCCAATCAGATCCCGGCCTGGCTGGCCAATGAGGGCCTTGAGGCCGGGCCGACCTTGCGCGCCCTGACCATTCAGGAAGCCGGCGGCACGGCCCGCGCCATCGAGGCGGGGATCGAGGTCGTGCGTGACCTGGTGGCCGAGGCGGCCAAGGTCGAGCGGCAGCCGGTGTCGGCCTCGCACCTGACGGTCGGGCTGCAATGCGGCGGGTCGGACGGTTGGTCCGGCGTGACGGCCAATCCGGCGCTGGGGGCGGCGGTGGACCTGCTGGTCGCGCACGGCGGCTCGGCCATGCTGTCGGAGACGCCCGAAATCTGGGGCGCGGAGCATTTGTTGCTACGTCGCGCGTTGTCGCAGGAGGTGGCGGACAAACTGAACGCGCGCCTCGAATGGTGGCGCGCCTATGCCGACAAGCACGGCATGGAGCTGAACAATAATCCGTCGCCCGGCAATCTGAAGGGCGGTCTGACCACCATTCTGGAGAAGTCGCTGGGGGCGGTGGCCAAGTCGGGCTCGACGCCGCTGAACGACGTGATCGGCTATGCCGAGCCGCTGGCGGCCAAGGGCCTCAGCTTCATGGACAGCCCCGGCTATGACCCCTGCTCGGCGACGGGGCAGATCGCCTCGGGCGCCAATCTGATCGTCTTCACCACGGGGCGGGGATCGGTCTTCGGGGCCAAGCCCGCGCCGTCGATCAAGGTGGCGTCGAACGCCAGGCTGGCGAGCTGGATGGACGAAGATATGGACATCGACGCTTCGCCGGTCCTGACGGGCACGACGATGGAAGAGGTCGGTCAGGCCATCTTCGAGCGGATGCTGGCCGTGGCCTCAGGCGAGCCGTCCAAGTCGGAGGCGCTCGGCATCGGTGACAACGAGTTCGTGCCCTGGCAGGTCGGCGCCTACCTTTAGGCGCCGACGCTACCGCTGATCAGCCCGCCAGCGTCTCGATCAGTTCGCCCATGTTCCTGATGAAGACCTGGGTCGAGATGCATTCGACCGGATAGTCGGTGTTGTAGGGCGAGGTGTCCCACAGGTCGCCGACGCGGGTGGTCTGATACTCGCCGCCGGTCACCGCCGCCGGAGCTTCGCCGATATAGGGGTTGGAGGTCGTGGTCAGGGGCGAGGGCCAGTAGCCGCGCGCGTTCAGGCCCGCGACCAGCTCGGCCGCGCGACCCGGCGCGGGCTTGGCGAGGCGCCGCGCGTCCGACGACATGTCCCAGACGTCCACGTCCTGCAGCGTGAAGTATTTCGGCAGGTGCAGCGTGCCGGGCCGGGCCTTCAGCGGCGAGTTGCGGCTGGCGTCCTCGGGCGACTTGGCGGCCAGTTCCTCGTACTCGCGGCGCAGGGCGGCGGTGTCGACGTTGCGGAACGAGCCGTAGTGGACGATCAGATTGTTGGGGTTGGTGTCGGCGTAATACTGGCCGTTGGTGATGTTGGACCCCTTGCGGTGGATATAGACCGGGGTGTTCGAGCCCTCGAGGATGAAGGTCGGGTGGGTCCGGCCCGGCGCGATCAGGCTTTGCGGCGTCTTGACCTGATCCAACCAGTCCAGAGCCTCGGGCAGGCGGGCGATGAACTTGCGGTCGCCCGTCAGGCGGTAGAAGCCCAACATCGACTTGATGTTCGTGCCGGTGGCGTGGGTGGCGAAGGCCTGGGGTTCGATGGTGCGCGCGCCGGCGGGCTTCAAGCTGTCGGGGAAGTGTTGCAGGCCCCAGGCCGGCTGGGGCTGCGGCTGCTGGGTCTTCACGAAGATGTCCATGCCGCGCTGGATGGCGTCCAGCACGCGGGCGTCGCCGCGACCGTTCACCGCCAGGCCGTGATAGGCGTAGAGCAGGAACTCGAGGTTCTCGCCCGCCACGTCGTCGTTGAAGGTGATGTAGGGGGTGTAGTCGGCGTGGCCGTGCAGGCCGCCGCCCTCGACGAAGGGATAGCGCTGGGGCCAGCCGCCGTTGGCGTACTGGGCGTCGAGGACGAACTGGATCGCCTTGTCCAGCGGGGCGCGATACTGGCGCTCGCGCTTCTCCAGATAGACCCGCAGCAGCAGTTGCGAGGCTTCGGCTGTTCCGGCGTCGTCGAATGTCGCATTGCCGTAGTAGCGGTGATATTCCTCCATCCGCCAGGCGTTCTTGCCGTAGGTGGCGTACCAGCGCTTCAGCGATTCCTCGCCCGCCGTGTCGATGACGTAGTTCCAGCCGCCGGCCGGATGCTGGCCGCGCACCAGGGCGTCGGTCGCGGACTTGGCGGCTTCGTAGAACTGTTCGTCGCCGGTGGCGTGATAGGCGTCGAGGTAGAGGTGGCCCACCGTCGCCGTGCCGGGCGGCTGGACCCAGATCATGGTCGGCGAGGCTTCCAACTCACCCCAGCGGCGCGAGAAGTCAGGCAGAACGTTCCAGACATAGCCGCCCTCGACGGCGGCCTCCTCCGTCATGAACCGCGCAGCGCGCTTCATCGCGGCGATGACGGCGGCGCGCTCTGGGGCGGCCTGAAGCACGGTCTTGGCCAGGGCGGGGGCGGAGGCGGCCGTGAAGGTCGCGGCGGCGCCGGCGGCCAACAGGGCGCGGCGGTTCATGGTCGTCATGGTGTCTTCCTCGGATGCGTCGCCTCGCAGCTCTGACGGCTGCTTGAGTTCGGCAAAGCTAATCACGATTGACACCGGTTTCCTAGTGCCGGAGCGTGCCTGAAAACGCCCCCGTTTTCACGAAACCGTCAGCGACGAATGTCGAAGCCGCCGTCGCCCATGGCCGCGCGCACCTCGGCGGCGGTGAACAGGTTGAAGTCGCCGGGGACCGAGTGTTTCAGGCCCGCCGCCGCCAGACCGAAGTCCAGCGCTTCCTGATCGGACCAGCCGCTCCACAGGCCGAACAGCACGCCCGAGGCAAAGGCGTCGCCGCCGCCGACCCGGTCCACGACCCCGGTCATGTGAATGGCGTCGGCGCAGGTCTCGACCACCTCGCTATTGGCGCCGCGCGTCAGCATGACGGCCGACAGGGCCTGATCCGCGACGCTTTCCTGCACCCGCAGGGTGCAGGCGATGCGTTGCAGGCGGGGGAAGGCGTCGAACGCCGCAGCGGCGGCCAGACGGCGGCGCGCATTGGGATCGGCGTCCTCGAACTTGGTCTTCAGCACAAGGGCGAAGTCACGGTCGTCGGCGAAGGCGATCTCGGCCCCGTCCAGCATCTTGCCCAGCGTAGCGGGCGGATCGCCGGCCCACTGTTCCCACAGCTTGCCACGGAAATTGCCGTCGTAGCTGACGCGGACGCCGTTGCGGACGGCGGCCTGGACCAGTTCGACCGCCGCGCGCGAACCGTTGGGGCCGGTGGCGGGGGTGACGCCTGAAACGTGCAGCCACTCATAGCCGTCGAGCAGGGCGTCCCAGTCGAAGGCGTCGGCGACGCGCTCGACAAAGGCCGAGCCGGCGCGGTCGTAGAGGACTTCCGACGGGCGGCGAACGGCGCCCGGCGTCAGGAAGTAGAGGCCCATGCGGCCGGGCGAGAAGACGATGGGGGTGGTGTCCACGCCATAGCGCCGGACCTCGTCGCGCGCGGCCTGACCCAGGGCGTTGTCGGGCAGGACCGTGGCCATCGCCGCCGGCGCGCCGAAGCGGGCCAGGGCGACGGCGACATTGGCCTCGGCCCCGCCCGGACGCGCGGTCAGGGCAGGGGACTGCAGCAGCAGCTCGTTCTGGTTCGGACTGAACCGCAGCAGCATCTCGCCGAAGCAGAGAATCTTGGAGTTCGGGCGAGGATTGCTCATGGTGTAGACGCTAGCGCGGTATCAGCGCGCCAGCCAGCCGCCGTCGACCGGCAGGGTGATGCCCTGCACATAGTCGCTGGCGCGGCTGGCCAGGAAGACGGCGGCGCCGCCGATGTCGGACGGATCGCCCCAGCGCCCAGCGGGAATGCGGCCCAGAATTTCCTTGGAGCGCACCGGGTCCTCTTGCAGAGCCTGGGTGTTATCGGTGGCGAAGTAGCCGGGCGCGATGGCGTTGGCGTTGATGCCGTGCTTGGCCCACTCGTTGGCCATCAGCTTGGTCAGGCCCGCCACACCGGACTTGGACGCGGTGTAGGACGGCACGCGGATGCCGCCCTGATAGGACAGCATGGAGGCGGTGTTGATGATCTTGCCGCCACGGTTGTCGGCGATCATCCGCTTGGCCGCGGCCTGGCTGAGGAAGAAGAGGACCTTGAGGTTGACGTTCATGACGTCGTCCCAGTCCTGCTCGGTGAAGTCCACGGCATCGGCGCGGCGGATGATGCCGGCGTTGTTCACCAGGATGTCGACGGGGCCGAGGGCCGCGGTCGCCTCGTCCAGAATGCGCTCGACCGGTTCGGTCGATGTCAGGTCCGCCTGGATGGAGACGCCCTTGCGACCCTTGGCCAGCACCTTGCCGACCGTGTCGTCTGAGGCGCGGCGAGCGACCGAGGCGACGTCGGCCCCCGCAGCGGCCAGCGCCAGGGCGATGCCCTGACCGATGCCCGTATTGCCGCCGGTGACCAGCGCGACCTTGCCGGTCAGATCAAAAGGATTGGCCATGCCCATATGTCCTTACTTCAGCTGACAGATGTCGAGCTTGTCCATGTCGGTGTAGTCAAGGTTCTCGCCGCCCATGCCCCAGATGAAGGTATAGTTCGACGTGCCCGCGCCCATGTGGATCGACCACGGCGGGCAGATCACGGCCTCGCCGTCGGCGACGACGATGTTGCGCGACTTGTCCGGCTCTCCCATGAAGTGGAAGACGCGGTCGTCCTCGCCGAGGCCGAAATAGAGATAGGCTTCCGATCGGCGGTCGTGAATGTGCGGGGGCATGGTGTTCCATACCGAGCCGGGCTTCAGGACGGTGACGCCCAGCAGCAGCTGGCAGGACTTCACCTTGGCCGGAACGATATACTGGTAGATGGTCCGTTCGTTGGAGGTCTCCAGCGCGCCCATTTCGAGCGGCACAGCGTCGGCGATCGAGATCTTGGTCAGGTCGTACCGGGCGTGCGCCAGGGTGGCGACCAGATAGAATTTGGCGGGATTGGCCGCGTCCTTCGAGATGAAGGAGACGTCGACCGAGCCCATCGGCACATAGGCGCCGTCGCGGAAATCCAGCTCGAGCACCTCGCCGTCGACGGCGACAATTCCGGCGCCGCCGATATTGACGATGCCCAGTTCGCGGCCTTGCAGGAAGGGCGCGCCGGCCAGCGACGCCGGGACAGAATGGGTCGGCAGGGTCAGCGGGGTGTCGGTCGGGGTCGCGCCGCCCATGATCATCCGCTCGTGGTGCGAATAGTTCAGGCTGATCTTGCCCGGAACGAACAGGCCCTGGATCAGGTAGCGATCGCGCAACTGTTGGTTCGTGGCGCCGTTCATCATGTCGGGATGGGTGGCCTGATAGACTTTGTCGTACATGGGATCGTAGTACATGCGGGGTCTCCCTGGGGGCTCGCCGGGCGAGCCGCCGTGACGGATCTTGCGTCCGTCCTTCGGTGGACTAGGTAACCGGTGTCATATAATGATGCAATCGCTTAGACCATAATCGCCGACATCCGTCCGGCATCGCTTCGTCTTGAGGACACCGCCATGAAGATCGCTCTCATCATCGAAAACAGCCAGGCCGCGAAGAGCGAAGTGGTGCACACCGCCCTGACCAGCGTTGCAGAACCCCTGGGCCATCAGGTCTTCCACTACGGCATGTACGCCCCCGAGGATAAGGCCTCGCTGACCTATGTCATGAACGGCCTTCTGGCAGGCATCCTGCTGAACTCGGGCGCCGCTGACTTCGTCGTCACGGGCTGCGGCACGGGCATGGGCTCCATGCTGGCCTCCAACTCGATGCCGGGCGTCTTCTGCGGCCTGGTCATCGATCCCACCGACGCCTTCCTGTTCGGTCAGATCAACGACGGCAACGCCATCTCCATGCCCTACGCCAAGGGCTTCGGCTGGGCGGCCGAGCTGAACCTGCAGGACGTCTATCGCAAGCTGTTCGAGGGCGAGCGCGGCCTGGGCTATCCGAAGGAACGCGCCGAGATCATGGCCAAGAACCGCGGCATCCTGAAGGATCTGAAGGCCGTCACCTGCAACGACATGCTGACCGTTCTGAAGGCCATCGACCAGGACCTGCTCAAGGCCACCATCGCTGGTGAAAAGTTCCAGGAATACTTCTTCGCCAACGCCACCGACGAAGGCATTCGCGACTACCTGAAGACCGTCGTCAGCGCCTAGATCCGCGCTCGAAACGGCTTACAGAAAACAGGCGGTCGGCGCTCACGCGTCGGCCGCCTTTGTCGTTGTAAACGGGATCAGTGCCCCAGAGGCGCGGCGGAGTGGCGCACCACCAGGGCCGGGCGCACCTCGGGCTGGACCAGCTTGGCGGGATCGACGCCGCGTGTAGGCGCCAGCAGCTTTTCAGCCGCCATCCGTCCCATGTCGCGAATCGGCAGGCGGACGGAGGTGAGGTTGGGCCATACCCGCGCCGCCATGGGCAGGTCGTCGAAGCCGACCACCGACAGGTCGCGCGGCAGTTCCATCCCGCGCTCGCGCGCCGCCTGCATGACCCCCAGGGCCATGTCGTCGTTCAGGGTGAAGATGGCCGTCGGCGGCTGCGGCAGGGACAGCAGGGCGTGGCCGGCCTCGACGCCGGATTCGTAGGTATAGGCGCCTTGCAGGTCGTATTCGGGCGACAGGGCGATCCCGCGCTTGGTCAGGGCGTCGATGAAGCCCTGACCGCGAACGACCGAGGAGCGGAACGACGCCAGACCGCGCACCAGGGCGATGCGGCGGTGGCCCAGGTCGGCCAGATGGTCGGCGGCTTCGGCGGCGCCGATCCAGTCGTTGGTCACGACCATGTTCTGCGGCTCGTCCAGCACCAGCGAGGCGATGCGGACATAGGGGCAGTCCAGTTCCTGCAGCAGTTCGATCACCGAATCATCCTCGGACACCGAGGGCGGCATGATGACGCCGAACAGGCGCTGGCGCTCGATGAAGCCGCGAATGTCCTTGAGCAGGGTGGGGGAGTTCCGGCTGCATGGATGAACGACCAGTTCGAAGCCTGAGCCCTTGAGCGCGTCGAGGATGCCCTGCTGCATGTTGACGACATAGGTCGGGCTGGGCTGGTCGTAGATCATGCCGATCAGGAAGGACCGGCGGAAGGCTAGGCCGCGCGCCTGGGGGTCAGGTATGAACCCCAGTTCGTCGATGGCGGCCTGAACCCGCTCTCGCGTGTCCTCACGCACGAAGGGCGACTGGTTGATGACGCGCGAAACGGTCTTCTTGGAGACCTCGGCGACGCGGGCGACATCGTTGATGGTGGCGCGCTTGCCCGTCCTAGTCGGCCGCGAATCGTCTTCCGACAACGGCGTTCCCCCTGAGTGTTCTTATTTGACCATAAGGCATAGCCTCGCACGACGTTGTGCGCCATGGGCTGTTTTCAAGGCGGATTGACACCGGTTTCCTAAGCCGCCCATTATCCGGCGTTTTCCAATGGGGCGTCATTTGACCGACCAGATCATTTCTTCGGAGCGCTGCGCATGACGGCCGCTTCCTTGCAGACGCCGATCTCGGATCAGGCTGTCGCCGAGACCTTTGTCAGCGCGCGCCTGGCGGCGCGTGCGGTGCCCGGCTATCCGGGCGAGGCGCCGCTGCAGATGGCCCGTTCCTACGCCATTCAGGACGCCGCCATCGCCCTCTATCCGGATCGGGTCGTGGGCTGGAAGGTCGGCGGCGTGCCGCCCGCACAGCAGCCCGCCCTGGGCATCCATCGCCTGGCCGGCGCCATCTTCGCCGGCAACGTCTGGACCACGGGCGCGGCGCCGACGCCTCTGCCTGCCATCGAGGGCGGCTTTGCCGCGGTCGAGGCCGAGTTCATCGCCCGCATCGGCGCCGACGCGGATCCCGCCAAGATCGAATGGACCGTCGAGGAAGCCGCCGATCAGATCGACGCCGTCTTCATCGGGGTGGAACTGGCGGGCAGCCCGCTGTCAGCCATCAACGACCTGGGCTCGGCCGTGGTCGCTTCTGACTTCGGCAACAACGGTGGTCTGGTGATCGGTCCGGAGTTGACCGACTGGCGCGAGCGCATGGATGCGATCCAGGTCGAAACCGTCATCGACGGGGTCAGCGTCGGCAAGGGCGGGGCTCCGTCGCTGGCTGGCGGCGCACTGGAATCGGTGCGTTTTCTGCTGGAACACTGTGCACGTTGGGGCCGTCCGTTGACGGCCGGGACCCTGGTTTCGACCGGCGCCGTGACCGGCGTTCACCGGATCTACGCCGGCAGTGAATCGACGTGCGTATTTGAAGGCGTGGGGGAAGTCCGCTGCTCGGTCGTCAAGGCCGCGCCGCATCCGTCGCAAGTCTAGTATTTAATCACAGCATGAACCCGTCCGCCGTTCAGGGTGGTCAAGAAGACGGGGCATGCGAGGAACCAAGGGAATGGGTCTCGTACCATGAGTGACGCTTCGAAAGCCGCACCCGCCGGGGAGGGGCCGATCCGCGTGATGGCGCCGCCGGCGGGCAAGTACCGCTGGATCGTGATGTGGCTGCTGTTTGCGGCCATGGTCATCAACTACGTCGACCGTCAGATGATCGGCTTCCTGAAGCCGACGCTGTCGACGGAGTTCGGCTGGTCCGAGACGGACTATGCGGACATCGTCTTCTGGTTCCAGGCGTCCTACGCCGTCTTCTACCTGATCTTCGGACGGGTGATGGACAAGATCGGGGCGCGCTGGGGTCTGGGGATCGCCTTCCTGATCTGGCAGATCGGCCACATGATGCACGGCGCCGCGCGCGACCTGTCGCACTTCATCATGGCCCGGATGCTGCTGGGCGTCGGCGAGGCCGGCGGCTTCCCTGGCGGGATCAAGGCCGTGGCCGAGTGGTTCCCCAAGAAGGAACGCGCCTTCGCCACCGGCCTGTTCAACGCAGGCACCAATATCGGCGCCATTGTGACGCCTCTGGTCGTGCCGATTCTGGTGTTGAGCTTCGGCTGGCAGGCGGCCTTTGTCGTCACCGGTCTTCTGGGCCTGGTCTGGCTGCCGATCTGGCTGATCGTCTATCGTCGCCCACGTGAAGTGAAGACCCTGACCCAGGGCGAGCTGGAATGGATCGAGCAGGATCCGGCCGACACCGTCGAGAAGATCGGCTGGAAGAAGCTGCTGACCGTCAAGGAAACCTGGGCCTATGCTGCGGGCAAGTTCCTGATCGACCCGATCTGGTGGATGTTCCTGTTCTGGCTGCCCGACTTCCTGGGCAAGAACTATGGTCTGGACCTGAAGACCTTTGGACCGCCGATCGTAGCCATCTACCTGCTGTCGGACGTGGGTTCGGTCGGCGGCGGCTGGATGTCCGGGCGCTTCATGAAGAGCGGCATGAGCCTGAACAAGGCGCGCAAGCTGACCATGCTGATCTGCGCCCTTTGCGCCGTACCGGTCGCCTTCGCCGCCTTTGCGTCGAACCTGTGGGTGGCGGTGCTGATCATCGGTCTGGCCACCGCGGCTCACCAGGGCTTCTCGGCCAACCTCTACGCCTTCCCCGGCGATGTCTTCCCGCGTTCGGCGGTGGGCTCGGTCGTCGGCATCGGCGGCATGCTGGGCGGCATCGGCGGCATGATCATGGCCAAGTACGCCGGCTTCGTGCTGGACAAGATCGGCACCTACACCCCGATCTTCGTGGTGGCGGCCTCGGCCTATCTGGTGGCCCTGCTTGTGGTTCATCTGATCTCGCCAAGATACGAACCGGCCAAGGTCTGATGACCTGAGGCCCAGAGGGGCGCTCGTCTGAGGGGGCGAGCGCCCCTCTTCAATTCCAGCAGGAGGCGGTAATGCCTGATGTGAATCGACGCGGTTTGCTGATCATGGGGGCGGCGGCCCCGGCTCTGGCTCCAGCCCTGGCGGGGGCCTCACCCACGATCGCTAAGGTGCAGACCGTCGCGCCGCCCGATCCGACCGAGGTGGTCCGCCTGTGGCCCAATGGCGCGCCGGGCGGGGAGGGGGTGACGGTGGTCCCCATCGTCCCCGAGCGCTCGACCGACCCCGCCTATCGCGACCGCTACGCTCAGTACACCACCGACCCGATCATGACGGTGATGCGGCCGGACAAGCCAAATGGCTCGGCCATGCTGCTGATTCCCGGCGGCGGGTATCGCTGGGCGGTGCTGGACAAGGAGGGCTTTGACGTTGCGCGCGTCTTCGCCGCCAGCGGCACGACCTGTTTCATCCTTCGCTATCGCCTGCCCGCCGACGGCTGGTCGGCGGGAGCGGATGCGCCCTTGCAGGATGCGCAGAGAGCCATCCGCCTGATCCGCAGCCGGGCGGGTGAGTTCGGGGTGCGGACCGACCGGATTGCGGTGCTGGGCGCCTCGGCGGGCGGGCATCTGGCGGGACTGGCCAGCGCGCGGACGGATGCTGCCTATGCGCCGGTCGATGCGGCGGATGCGGCGTCGCTGCGGCCCGATCTGACGGTGCTGATGTATCCGGTGGCGACCATGGCCGACCCGCATGTTCACGCCGGATCGCGGACGCATCTGCTGGGAGAGACGCCGTCAGCCGAGCGGATCGCGGCCTATTCTCTGGAGAAGATGAACTGGAACGGGGCGGCGCCCGTCTTCCTGCTGCACGCCATGGATGACGTTTCGGTGCCGGTTGAGAACAGCCTGATGCTGCTGAGCACGCTGAAGGCGGCGACGGTCAAGGCTGAGGCCCATCTGTTCCAGGAAGGCGGCCACGGCTTCGGCATCCGCCTGATCCAGGGGCGGCCGGCTGCGGTCTGGCCCGAACTGGCGCGCGCCTGGGCGGGGCGGCTGGACTTCGCCCTGTAGTCAGGTCCCGGGCTGGATGTAGGGGATGGCCGCAAAGAAGGCCCGTTCGTCGCCGCGCGGGTCGTTGGCCATCCGGGGCTCCACGTCAAACAGCATCGTCTGGCGCGTCGGCAGCTCATAGCGATCCCAGCGCGGCAGGCCCGCATGGTTGGGATCGCCGTCGCGGGCCAGGGCGATGAAGGCGTCGCTCATCCGGTCCGCCACAGTCTGAGCGCCTGGCCCGTTTGTGCGCGATCCGGCGGCGTTCACGTTATCGAATACGAGAGGGATGTCGGCGGTGTGGAAGGCGCCCTTGCGGCCCGAGGCCGTCTCGCCCGGGAAATCCAGTTGATAGACCCAGGCGGGGGCCTGCGCCTTGGCGCGCTCCTCGGCCTCGATCACCGCGCCGCGCCAGGAGCGTCCGGCGGTGGTGGCGGCGATCAGGACCTGATCGGGCGACCAGTCGGGATGCATGCGGCGATAGGCGGCGATGACGGCCTCGGGCGTGACGTCGATGCGCAGGACGCCGGGCGACAGGCGCGCGGGCAGGGCGTCCCAGGTCAGGCCGATATTCTTCGGATCATTGCCCATGAAGCCGAGGGTTTCCTCGCGCGTATTGCCGATGATCATGGGGATGTTCAGACCCTGCGGCGCGGCGTCGGGATAGAAGGGGTGGCGGGGCAGGCTGCGGAAATCCAGCACCGGCCCGAAGTAGAGACCGCCGTAGCCGAGGATTGGGTCTTCGGCGCTTTGCGCTTCCAGCAGGCGTTCGACGGGCAGGGAGGCGGCTTCATGGGCGCCGTCGGGCGTCAGGCCCAGCGCCTTCAGCCATGTGGTCGCGCGGCTCGTGGCGTTGATGGGGCCGGACGCCGTGACCTGTTGACCGCTCATGGTCGCGGCGCGGTGGAACAGACCCTTGGCGGCGGGCATGGCCATCAGGGTGGCGATCTTGGCCCCGCCGCCCGACTGGCCGAAGACCATGACGCGGTCGGGGTCGCCGCCGAAGGCCGCGATGTTGTCGCGCACCCAGCGCAGGGCCAGGATCAGGTCCAATTGACCGACATTGCCCGAGTCCTCGAACCCCGGCGCCAGCCGCGCCAGATAGGCGTAGCCCAGGGCGTTCAGCCGGTGGTTCAGCGTCACCATCACCACGTCGCCGCGCGTCGCCAGCCGCGTCCCGTCATAGAGGGGATCGGAGCCTGATCCGCTCGAATAGGCGCCGCCGTGGATATAGACCATGACCGGCCGTCGCCCTGCGTCGAGGCCCGGCGTCCAGACGTTCAGGAACAGACAGTCCTCGCTCTGGTTTGGCTCTTCGCCCCGCTGCGGGCTGGCGGCGCCATAGTCGAAGGCGGGGGCCGGATCGCGCCAGGGCGTCGGCGGCTCGGGCGGCTGGAAGCGCCGGGTCGGCGCGCCGTAGCGGACACCCTTGAAGACGTTGATCCCGTCCTGACGACGGCCGACGACCGGTCCGGCAGTGGTGACGGCCCGCGGCGCTCGCGGCGCGGCATGGCTGGTGCTGGCGGTCGCCGTCGCGGCTAGGCCTGCGAGAACGGCTGCTCGTCTCGACATCATCATGGTCGCCCCTCGAAAGATACCGGTGTCATCGCTTTAGCAGGCATTTCCACGAGGGCTCCAGAGGCCTGTGGCGCACCGCGCCGCCAAACCTGTCCAATCTGTAACTTGTCGCGAAGGGGGTGAAACCGTCAGTGTGAAGTCTCTTTTACATCGCGGGGGCGCTTCCATGCTGACGATCAACAATCTGGTTCATGTTTACGGCAACGGAACACGGGCGCTGGACGACGTCAGCCTGACGATTCCGACCGGCATGTTCGGCCTGCTGGGCCCGAACGGCGCAGGCAAGTCGACGCTGATGCGGACCATCGCCACCCTGCAGACGCCGACCTCGGGCGAAATCCGATTTGGCGACATCGACGTGATCCGCCAGCCGGAGCTGCTGCGTCGGACGCTGGGCTATCTGCCCCAGGATTTCGGCGTCTATCCGCGCGTCTCGGCCTACGACATGCTGGACCACATGGCGGTGCTGAAGGGCATAGCCGACGGCAAGGACCGCAAGCAGACGGTCGAGGCCCTGCTGAACCAGGTCAATCTGTGGAGCGTCCGCAAGAAGGCCCTGGCCGGTTTCTCGGGCGGGATGCGTCAGCGTTTCGGCATCGCTCAGGCCCTGATCGGCAATCCCCGCCTGATTATCGTCGATGAGCCGACCGCCGGTCTGGACCCGGAAGAGCGCAACCGCTTCCTCAACCTGCTGGCCGAGATCGGCGAGAACGTGGTGGTCATCCTGTCGACCCACATCGTCGAGGACGTGGCCGACCTGTGCCCGCGCATGGCGGTGCTGGCGGGCGGCAAGATCCAGCTCGAGGGCGCGCCGCTGGAGCTGATGAAGCAACTGTCCGGCCGCGTGTGGAAGAAGGCCATCGCCAAGGAGGCCCTGCCGGAACACCGCGCCCGCTTTGAGGTCATCTCGACGCGTCTGTTCGCCGGTCAGACCGTGATCCACGTCTTGGCCGACGCCAAGCCGGGCGAGGGCTTCGAGCCGGCATCGGGAGGTCTGGAGGACGTCTATTTCTCGACGCTGGCCGCCTCGCGTCGTCCCGCCGCCGCTCAAGCCGCCTGAGGCCCGCATCATGTTCGGGAAAGTCGCGGCCTTCGAGTTCCGCTATCAGCTTCGCCAGCCCGCCTTCTGGGTTATCTCCATCCTCTTCTTCCTCCTGAGCTTCGGCTCGGTCGCCAGTCCGAACATCAGCGTCGGGTCGGGCGGAAACGTCTTCAAGAACGCGCCCTTTGCCATCGCGCAGGCGATGCTGGTCTTCAATCTGTTCTTCATGCTGGCGACCACAGCCATCGTCGCCAACGTCGTGGTGCGTGACGCCTCGACGGGCTTCGGGCCGATGATCCAGGCCAGTCGCCTGTCGAAGTTCGACTATCTCTACGGTCGCTTCCTCGGGGCCTTCGCCGTAGTGGCCCTGGCCTTCCTGTCGATCGCGCTGGGCATCCTGCTCGGGGCCCTGATGCCGTGGGTGGACCAGGAGACGGTCGGGCCGTTCCGGCCGTTCGATTACATCTACAGTTTTGTCGTCATGGGCCTGCCGGGCCTGCTGTTCAGCTCGGCGGTCTTCTTCACCCTGGCGACCGTCACGCGCTCGATGATGGCCACCTATGTCGGCGTCGTCGGGGTCTTCATCCTGTACATGACGACGACTTCGGTGTTCGGCTCCAAGCCGGAGCTGGAGACCCTGGTGGCCTGGCTGGAGCCGTTCGGCGCCGGCGCCTATGGTCTCGTGACCAGGTACTGGACCTCGGCCGAGCGAAACACGATCAATGCGCCGCTGACCGGTCTGTTGCTGGGCAACAAGCTGCTGTGGCTGGGCGTCAGCCTGGCCTTCCTGGCCGCCGCCTTCCCGCTGTATCGCCCGTCGCCGCGTGGATCGAAGCTGCGCAAGCAGGAAAAGCTGAAGGCCCTGGCCGAAGCCTCGCTCGATACGACGGCGCCGGTCGCGCCGCTGGCTCAGCCGTCCTACGGCTTCAAGGCCGGGTGGACCCAGCTGACCTCGCGCACCGCCTTCGAGATGAAGGCCGTGTTCAAGAGCCCGGCCTATTTCGTCATGCTGGCGCTGGGGTTCTTCTTCGGCATCGCCATCCTGCTGTTTGCGGGTGAAATCTATGGCGCACCCGTTCTGCCGGTGACGCGTGTGGTGATCGAGAGCCTGGGCACTTCGTTCGTGCTGATCGTCATGATCATCTCGATCTATTACTCGGGCGAACTGGTTTGGCGTGACCGCGAGCGGCGCACGCATGAGATCATCGATTCCACCGCGACGCCTGACTGGACCTTCCTGTTGCCCAAGACGCTGGCCCTGATCCTGGTGCTGGTCTCGACCTTGCTGGCGGCCGTGGTCGCTGGGATGATCGTCCAGACCATCAAGGGCTACACCAACTACGAGATCGGCAAATACCTGTTCTGGTACGTCGTGCCCCAATCCATCAGCTTCGCGTTGATGGCGGTGCTGGCCATCTTCGTTCAGTCGCTTTCGCCCAACAAGTTCGTCGGCTGGGCCATCATGGTGGTCTATCTGATCTCGACCATGGTCCTGTCCAACCTGGGCTTTGACCACGTTCTCTATCGCTATGGTTCGGGAACGGGAATGCCGCTGTCGGACATGAATGGCCTGGGCAAGTTCGCGGGCTATGCGGCGTGGATGCAAGCCTACTGGTCAGCCTTCGCCATCGTCCTGCTGGTCCTCGCCTATGGCCTGTGGCGTCGGGGGGCGGAGACGCGCTTCCTGCCGCGCCTGAAGCGTCTGCCGCGTCGTCTGATGGGGCCTGCGGGCGTGATCGGCGGTGTCGCTCTGACCGCCTTCGTGGGGTTGGGCGTCTATACCTACATCAACACCAACGTCTGGAACGAATACCGCAGCCGCGACCAGCGCGAACAGCTGTTGGCGGACTATGAGAAGACCCTGCTTAAGTACGAGAAGACCCCGCAGCCCGAGATCACCGACGTCAAGCTGGACCTGGACCTCTATCCGCATCAGCCGCGTCTGACGACCAAGGGCAGCTATGTCATCGAGAACCGCACCGGCGCACCTCTGAATGAGGTTCATCTCCGCTGGAATCAGGACCTGAAGATCGCCAGGCTGGACGTTCAGGGCGCGACGGTCGCCAAGGAATGGCCCGAGTTCGAGTACCGCATCTATCGCTTCGCCACGCCCATGCAGCCGGGCGAGAAGCGCACCATCGCCTTCGAGACGGTGCTGGAGCAGCGCGGCTTCAAGAACAGCGGCGACACCACGCGGATCGTCGACAACGGCACCTTCGTCAGCAACGGCGAGTTCGCCCTGACCATCGGCATGGGCCGCGACGGCCTGCTGTCCGACCGGGCCAAGCGTCGCAAATACGGCCTGCCGCCCGAACTGCGTATGGCCAAGCTGGAGGACGTCAGCGCCCAGAACCAGAACTACATCGGTTCGGGCTGGGTCAACGCCGACATCACCGTGACCACGGTCGCCGATCAGACGCCGATCGCGCCGGGCTACAAGGTGTCGGACGTCACGAAAGACGGCCGCCGCACGGCCCGCTTCGTCACCGAGGCCCCGGTGCTGAACTTCTTCTCGGTCCAGTCCGCCGACTATCAGGTGGCCAAGGAGCAGCACGGCCCCATCGAACTGGCCGTCTATTACCACAAGGGTCACGAGCGGAACGTCGAGCGCATGCTGAACGGCATGAAGTCGGCGCTGGACTACTACGGCACGGCCTTCAGCCCCTATCAGTTCCGTCAGGCCCGGATCATCGAGTTCCCGGCCTACGCCAGCTTCGCCCAGGCCTTCGCCAACACCATGCCCTACTCGGAAGGGCTGGGCTTCATCGCCGACCTGAGCGACGAGGAGAAGATCGACTACGTCACCTACGTCACCGCTCACGAAGTCGGACACCAGTGGTGGGCGCACCAGGTGATCGGCTCGGACCAGCAGGGCTCGACCCTGCTGTCGGAATCCCTGGCGCAATACTCGGCGCTGATGGTGATGGAGAAGATTTACGGACCGGACAAGATCCGTCGCTTCCTCAAGTACGAACTGGACCGCTACCTGCGCTCGCGCGGCATGGAACGGCTGGAGGAGATGCCGCTGATCCGCGTCGAGAACCAGCAGTACATCCACTATCAGAAGGGCGGCCTGGTCATGTACCTGCTGCGCGATCAGATCGGCGAAGAGGCCGTCAACCGCGCCTTGCGTCGGGTGCTGGCGCAGTACGCCTTCAAGTCCGCGCCCTATCCGCGCTCGCTGGATCTGGTCAACGCCATCCGCGCCGAGGCCCCGGCCGACAAGCAGGCCCTGATCACCGACCTGTTCGAGAAGATCACCCTGTATGACGTGGCGGCCAAGTCGGTCACGGCGACCAAGCGCGCTGACGGCAAGTGGGATGTCGCCCTGACGGTCGAGGCCCGCAAGCTGTACGCCGACGGCAAGGGCGAGGAGACCGAGGCCCCGCTGAATGAGACCTTCGACGTCGGCCTGTTTTCGGCTGAACCGGGCAAGGGAGCGTTCGACCAGAAGTCGGTCATGCTGATGGAGCGTCGTCCCCTGCGCAGCGGGACCCAGATCTTCCGCTTCGTCACGGACAAGAAGCCGGCCTTTGCGGGGATCGACCCCTACAACCGCTGGATCGACCGCAACTCGGACGACAACGTCAAGCCGGTCGGCTGACGCCAGAGCCTTCTCCTCCCGCTGCAAGGCGGGAGGAGGGGCCTACGGCGAGTTAATCTGGCTGCCTTATTTTCGCCTCGACCCGCTACGCATGTAGCGCTACAAGTGTAGCGTCAGCCGATGCGGAGTGTCCCAGTGATCGAGTCCCTGCCCAGACGCGAACGCGAAGTCTTCGAGACCCTGTGTCGTCTGGAGAGCGGCACCGCCGCCGGGGTGCGCAACGCCATGACCGACGCGCTCAGCGATTCCGCCGTCCGCACCCTGCTGGCCCGACTGGAGACCAAGGGTCTGGTCGAGCGGTCGGCGGGCGCCGAGGGCTTTGTCTATGCTCCTGTGCCGCGCACCGAGACCGTGGCGGCCGGCGCCTTGCAGCGGATGATCGACACCTTCTTCGCCGGGTCCGCAGCCAGCGCCGCCACCGCCCTCCTGGGACTGGGCCAGCGCCTGACCGCTGATGAGGCGGCCGCCCTGGAGCGCGCCATCGACGAAGCGGTGGAGCGTCAGCCGTGAGCCTGGCCCTGTTTCTGTCGCTGCTGGTCAAGTCCAGCCTGATCGTGGCGGCGGGTTTGATCGTCGCCCGCTTCGTGGCGCGTCGGGCCGCCGACCGCGTAGATATTCTGCGCGCGACCGTCTGCCTGTTGCTGGCCCTGCCGGTGCTGGTCGCAGTCTTGCCCGCCGTCGAACTGGCGCTGCTGCCGGCGGCGCCTGCGGTCGCTGCGACGCCCACGACGCCGCTGTGGGCGGGGGAGGTCGGGCCGGTCGCGGGCGTGGCCGTCTCGGCGCAGCTGTCGTGGCCGACGCTGGCGACGGTCGCCGCGGGCCTCTGGCTTCTGGGTGCGGCTGCGGTCGTGGGACGGCTGCTGCTGGGCCTTCGCACCCTCAGCCGCTGGACCGAGCAGGGGCGGGCGGTCAAATGTTCGACCTGGCGCAAGCCGCTGGAGCTGCTGGCCCCCGCTGCTCGCCCACGTCTTGTCAGCAGCGACCGGGTGTCCAGCCCGCTGAGCTGGGGGGTCGCGCCGGGCGTCATCGTTCTGGACCCCGCCAGCCTGGCCGAGCCGCAGACCGCCGCCGCCGTCCTGGCCCACGAAATGGCCCATCTGCGCCGCAAGGACTGGGTCTTCCTGATCCTGTCGCGGCTGGCGCTGGCCCTGTTCTGGTTCAATCCCCTGGTCTGGCGGCTGTCCGCCGTCCTGGCCGAGACCTCCGAACAAGCCGCCGACGCCGAAGCCGTGCGGACGGTGGATCGCCGGGACTACGCCCGCGTCCTGGTCCGACTGGCCGCCCATCCCTCATCCTGTCCCGCGACGGCCATGGCCGCCGACACCCACACGCTTGAGAAAAGGATCGCCTGCATCATGACGAACACCTCTGCTCGTCGCCGCCCGCTGGTGGTCGCCCTGACCGTCGCCGCGCTTGCCGTCGTCGCCACGCCGCTGGCGGCCCTGGAACTGAGGGAGCAGGCCTCGGCCTATGCCCCGCCGCCGGCCCCGCCAGCGCCTCCGGCCCCGCCGCCCCCGCCGTCGTTCCGGGTCCCGCCGGCGCCCCCCGCGCCGCCGCCGCCTCCGGCTGTCGCGCCGCCTGCACCGCCTGCGCCACCCGCACCGCCGGCGCCCCCCAGCCGCGTGAGCTACACCTATTCCTCGACCGGCTTCTATTCAGAGAACAGCACGCCGGAGCAGCGGGCCCAGGCCGAGGCGGCGCGCGAAGTCGCTCGCCAAGCTCGCGTCCAGGCCGCAGAGGCGCGTCAGCAGAGCGTCGAGGTCCGCCAACAGGCCGCAGAAGCACGCGTTCAAGCGGTTGTCGCCCGTCGCCAGGGCGAAGAGGCGCGTCGCCAGGCGGCGCAGGTTCGCGCTGACGCGGTTGTCGCGCGTCAACAGGGCGAGCAAGCGCGGGCTCAAGCGATTGTGGCTCGTCGGCAGGGCGAGGAGGCCCGTGTGCTCGCCGCTCGCGCTCATGTTCAGGCGCGTGAGCAGATGGGCAGGGGCGCCGAGCATATGCGTCGAGGCGCAGAAACCATGCGTCAGGAGGCCGCCCGTCTGCGCGATCCCGCCTATCGCGCCGAGCAGGTCGCCAAAAACCGCGAGCAGGGCAATGCGGTTACCGACGCCGAACTGCTCGCCCTCAGTCCCAAGCTGGTGGAACGCGCCGCCGAGATGGACCGCAACGCCGATGAAATGGCCAACAGCGCCAAGCGCCCGACCTAGGCGCCATAGGGCGACAGGCGGTCGGCGGCGTCGCGGCACAGGGTCTTGATCCAGCGACGCGCCGCCTTCAGCCGCGCCATGCCGTGAACCTCGCGGTGGGTGCTGAGCCAGAAGCGGCGCTCGATCAGCACCTGATCGGGCAGGACCCGCGTCAGGCCCTCGGCCAGGAAGCAGGGCAGGACCCCGATCCCGCCGCCCGCCGCGATCATGTCCCGCTGCGCTCGGATCGAGGAGGAGGCCAGCCGCGGGCGCAGGTTGGGGCGGATCTCGTCCAGGTAATGCAGTTCGGACGCATAGATCAGATCGTCGACATAGCCGACGATGTCGAAGCGGGGCAGGTCGTCCACGCTGTCGGGCGCGCCATGCCGGGCGAGGTGCTCGGGCGAAGCATAGAGCGCCAGTTGATAGGGGGTCAGCGGCTCGACGATCAGGCGCGGGCTTGCGGCGGGGCTCAGGGTGATGGCCATGTCCACCTCACGCCGGCTGGGCGAGAGGAAGCCGGAACTGGCGGCCAGTTCGATGTTCAGTCCCGGATGCGTCGCCAGCAGTTCGGGCAGGGCGGGGGCCAGGACGGCGCCGCCGAAACCTTCCGAGGCGCTGATCCGTACCGTGCCGGCGATCAGGTCGGGCCGCGTCACCCGCTCGGCGGCCTCCATGGCGCTCTCGGCGTCCAGCGCCGTCTCCAGCAGTTGCGCCCCGGCCGCCGTCAGCAGCAGGCCAGAGGCCGAGCGCACCACCAGGGTCGACTTCAGCGCCGTCTCCAGTCGGGCCACGCGCCGCCCGACCGTGGCCGCGTCTATGCCCAGCCGCTGGGCTGCGGTCGCCAGCGAGCCGGCGCGCGCGGCGGCGATGAAGATGCGAACGTCGTCCCAGTCGAACATTGCGGGAATGCACAGCATAGGATGCAAGATTGCAATGGGTAGTCTCGCGCCCGTCTGCTAGGCCTTGCTGGAACGAACAACGACATCACAGGGAAACGCCCAATGCGCGACATTCGCCACTTCATCGACGGTGCGGCCTTCGACGGCGCATCGGGCCGTTTCGGCGATGTGTTCAACCCCAACACCGGCGAGGTTCAGGCCCGCGTCCAGCTGGCGACGCCGTCGGAACTGGACCGCGCGGTCCAGTCGGCCCAGGCGGCCTTCGAGGGTTGGGCCAGCACCAACCCGCAGCGCCGCGCCCGCGTCATGTTCGAGTTCAAGCGCCTGGTCGAGGCCAATATGAACGAGCTGGCCGAGCTGCTGTCCTCGGAACACGGCAAGGTCATCGCCGACTCCAAGGGCGACATCCAGCGCGGTCTGGAAGTCATCGAGTTCGCCTGCGGCATCCCGCACGCGCTGAAGGGCGAATACACCCAGGGAGCCGGCCCCGGCATCGACGTCTACTCCATGCGCCAGCCGCTGGGCGTGGTGGCGGGCATCACCCCGTTCAACTTCCCGGGCATGATCTCGATGTGGATGTTCGGCATGGCCATCGCCGCCGGCAACACCTTCATCCTGAAGCCGTCGGAGCGTGATCCGTCGCTGCCGGTGCGTCTGGGCGAGCTGATGATGGAGGCGGGCGCCCCCGCTGGGGTACTGAACGTTGTCCACGGCGACAAGGTGGCGGTCGACGCCATCCTGACCCACCCCGACATCCACGCCGTCAGCTTCGTCGGTTCGTCCGACATCGCCCACTACGTCTATCAGATGGGCGCTCAGCACGGGAAACGCGTCCAGGCCATGGGCGGCGCCAAGAACCACGGCATCGTCCTGCCCGACGCCGACATGGATCAGGTGATCAAGGACCTGACCGGCGCAGCCTATGGCTCGGCCGGCGAGCGCTGCATGGCCCTGCCGGTGGTGGTGCCGGTCGGCCAGCGCACCGCCGACGAACTGCGCGAGCGTCTGGTTTCGGAAATCCCCAACCTGCGCGTCGGCGTCTCGACCGACGCCGAGGCTCACTACGGCCCCGTCGTCACCCAGACCCACAAGGACAAGGTCCTGGGCTGGATCAACAAGGGCGTGGAAGAAGGCGCCGAACTGGTCGTCGACGGCCGCGAGTTCAGCCTGCAGGGTCACGAGAAGGGCTTCTTCATCGGCCCGTCGCTGTTCGACCACGTCAAGCCGGAGATGGAATCCTACAGGGAAGAGATCTTCGGCCCGGTGCTGCAGATCATGCGGGCCGCCAGCTTCGAGGAGGCGCTGAGCCTGCCGTCGAAGCACCAGTACGGCAACGGCGTCGCCATCTTCACTCAGAACGGCCGTGCGGCTCGCGACTTCGCCGCTCGCGTCAACGTCGGCATGGTCGGCATCAACGTGCCGATCCCGGTGCCGGTGGCCTATCACTCGTTCGGCGGCTGGAAGCGCTCGGCCTTCGGCGACATCAACCAGCACGGCATGGAAGGTCTGCGCTTCTGGACCAAGACCAAGACGGTCACGGCCCGCTGGCCTGACAGCGAACTGGAGCACGCCGACAGCTCCTTCGTCATCCCCACGATGGGCTGACGACGAACGCGTCGAGGTTTGGGCCGGCGTCGGAGGTCTCCGGCGCCGGCCTTTTTTGTTCAGAGAGCGCCGATGGCGACCTGCAGGCCAGCGGCGGTTTTGGCGACGTCGGCAGCCCCTTCGATCACGAAACGATCGGTGGTGTCGCTCGTCAGAGCGGTGTGCCTGAACACGGCCTGTTCCGCCGGACGGACGGCGCGTGAATTCAGTTCCGTCACCGAGGCCTTGTCCATGCCGGGACCGCTCAAGGTCAGGGCGTGGGGCGTGTTGCAGGTTCGTCGGACGGCGACCTCGACCCGGTCGCCCACGGGGACCGCCTCGATCAGGCGAGCGCCGCAGGACACAGGGATGTCGAGGTTGATCGTCACCTTGACGGTTTCTGCCTCCGCCGCTCCTGAGGCGACAAGGGCGGAGACGGCGGCGACGGCAAGGAGGATATGGCGCATACGGCAGTGTCCTTCATGCAGCCGATAGAGCTGACGGTGTCTACAACGCCTCAAGGCGAGGATCGGCTTCCAGAGAATAGGGTATCACGCCTCGGCTGTTTTCCGGAACGCGCAGGATTCGGTCGATCGGTGGAAAGGCGCGCTGGGTGCAATCAGTTCGTTCGCAGATGCGGCAACTGACGCCCATGCGGGTCGGCGGTCCGTTGAGATCCAGGCCTTCTGTATAGACCAGCGCTCGAGCGTGTTCGATCTCGCAGCCGAGGCCCAGGGCATAGCGGCGATCGGGTTCGAGGTAGGAGCCGCCCGGCTTGGACACGCTCTTGGCGATGCAGATATAGCGCGAGCCGTCCGGCATCTCCGACAGATTGACCAGGATGCGGTCTGGCGCGCCGAAGGCTTCATGCACGTTCCACAGGGGGCAGGCGCCGCCGAAGCGGGCGAACTGGAACCGCGTGGCGCTGTGCCGCTTGGTGATGTTCCCGGCCATGTCCACCCGCGCAAAGTAGAAGGGCACGCCGCGCCAGCCGGGGCGCTGCAATGTCGAAAGCCGGTGGCAGACCTGCTCGAAGCTGACGTGGAAACGGTTGCGCAGGCGGTCCACGTCGTGACGCAGCTCGCGCGCCGCCTCGAGGAAGCGGCGATAGGGCAGCAGCAGGGCCCCCGCCGCATAGTTGGCCAGACCCACCCGACAGACGTCGCGCGCGGCGGGAATGTCGAAGGCGGCGCGGTCCAGCTCATGCTCGATCAGGTCGTGGAAGCGCAGCAGGACCAGCTGATGCGCCATCAGGAAGGACCGCGTCGCCCCGGGCAGGCTGGCGTCGATATAGAGGATGCGCGCCGCCGGATCGAAGCGCCGCATGGTCCCGCGCCCGTCGCCGGTCGCCAGGCGCACCCCGCACAGGTCGTTCAGCGCCGCTTCCAGATCGCGTTCGGGATGACCGCCCGCGCCCAGCCCCAGCTGTTCCGCCAGCGCCTCCGCCGCCTGATCCAGCACGTCGATGTAGTTGTCGCGATAGTGGAAGAAGTCGCGCACCGCCTCATAGGGCAGGGCGGGGGCGGCCTGCGCCCGCTCGTCGCGGCCCAGGGTTTCGTTCAGCGTCTTCAGCCGCTCGTCCAGGCGGCGATAGTCCTGATGCAGGGCCAGAAACTGTCGCGCCAGCCGGGGCGTGTTGGTCGCCGCCTGCTTCAGTTCGACCGGCGAGGGGGCCTCGGCGTGACCGGCCGCGTCGGTGACGGCCTCGCGCAGGTCGGCGATCAGACGGGCGTCGCCGTCCAGATCGAAAAGGCTGGCGTCCACGTCGAAAGCCCGCGTCAGGGCGATCAGAACCCGCGCCGTCGCCGGGCGTTGATTGGTCTCGATCTGGGAGAGGTAGGAAGGCGACAGGGCCAGCCGCCCGGCGCAGGCTTCCAGCGTCCAGCCGCGCGCCTCGCGCAGCTTGCGCACCTTGGCCCCGAGGTAGAGTTTTCCCGCCATCGCAACTTTGCAAAACAGCCCATCGACCTTGGCAGGCTTACGCACTTACGCCCTTTTTGCAAAGTTGCGATTGCCTTTTTGCAACGAAGCGTCTCAGTGATCACCAAAGATTACAGGGAGCAGCCCACACCATGAGCCAGGCCATCCTCGAGGAGCTTGAGCGCCGCCGCGCCGCCGCCAAACTGGGCGGTGGTGAAAAGCGCATTACCTCCCAGCACGCCAAGGGCAAGCTGACCGCGCGCGAACGGATCGAAGTCCTGCTGGACGAAGGCAGCTTCGAAGAGACCGACATGTTCGTGGAGCATCGCAGCCACGACTTCGGCATGGATCAGCAGCGCATTCCGGGCGACGGCGTCGTCACCGGGCGCGGCACCATCGGCGGCCGTCTGGTCTATGTCTTCTCGAAAGACTTCACCGTCTTCGGCGGCTCCCTGTCGGGCGCGCACGCGGCCAAGATCGTCAAGATCCAGAAGATGGCCCTGACCGCTGGCGCGCCGATCATCGGCCTGTTCGACGCCGGCGGCGCGCGCATTCAGGAAGGCGTGGAATCCCTCGCCGGTTACGCCGACATCTTCCTGCAGAACACCCTGGCCTCGGGCGTCATCCCGCAGATTTCGGTCATCATGGGTCCGTGCGCGGGCGGCGACGTCTATTCGCCCGCCATCACTGACTTCATCTTCATGGTGAAGGACACGTCCTACATGTACGTGACCGGCCCGGACGTGGTGAAGACCGTCACCAACGAGGTCGTCAGCCACGAGGACCTGGGCGGCGCCCGCGTCCACGCCGGCAAGTCGGGGGTCGCCGACGGCGCCTTCGAGAATGATCTGGAGGCCCTGTCCGAGGTTCGCCGCCTGATCGGCTTCCTGCCCCTGTCGAACCGCGAAAAGCCGCCGGTGCGCGACTCCTATGACGAGCCGGATCGCGACGAGGCGTCGCTCGACACCCTGATCCCGACCAATCCGAACCAGCCCTATGACATGAAGGAGCTGATCCTGAAGATGGTCGATGAGGCCGACTTCTTCGAGATCGGCGCCGACTTCGCTAGGAACATCATCTGCGGCTTCGGTCGTCTGGACGGCCAGACCGTCGGCATCGTCGCCAACCAGCCCCAGGTGCTGGCGGGGGTGCTGGACATCGACTCGAGCCGCAAGGCCGCGCGCTTCGTCCGTTTCTGCGACGCCTTCCACATCCCGCTGGTGACGCTGGTGGACGTGCCGGGCTTCATGCCGGGGACCAAGCAGGAGTACGGCGCCCTGATCAAGCACGGCGCCAAGCTGCTGTTCGCCTATGCCGAGGCCACGGTGCCCAAGCTGACGGTCATCACGCGCAAGGCCTATGGCGGCGCCTATGACGTCATGAGCTCCAAGCACCTGCGCGGCGACGTCAACTACGCCTGGCCCACCGCCGAGATCGCGGTCATGGGCGCCAAGGGCGCGGTCGAGATCATCTTCCGCAAGGAGGCCGGCGACCCCGAAGCCCTGGCGGCGCGCGAGGCCGAATACAAGGAACGCTTCGCCAACCCCTTCGTGGCGGCCGGCCTGGGCTACATCGACGACGTCATCATGCCCCACGGCACGCGCCGCCGCCTGATCAAGGCCCTGCGCACGCTGAAGAACAAGACCCAGGAAAACCCCTGGAAGAAGCACGACAACATTCCGCTATGAACGAGTCGGATCACAATTATCTCGAAGTGTTAGCGGAGCAGGCACGCTTTCTGAGAAAGTCCTGCGCAGAGTTCGATGCTGGCGATGTTGCGGAGGCCAAGCGATTAGCTCTCGGCATGAGAAATCTTCTTCATGGAAATCAGAAAAGCTCCCCGGCAGTATTGAGTGAGCTTGAGTTAGACTGGTTGCCTGTAGTTGATACTCGTGCGCGTTTCCACGCTAGGGATATTGCGCCTTATTTCGGTTTGACGACATTCTATAGAGATGGAAACAAGGTCGTTATCCGCTGGGACGGCGATGAGTACGCTATTTATGCTCGCCGCGTCCCGTTGGGGGAATGGAAGTTCCAGCCAGTTTTCGACGATCGCTCCGGAATAGTATTCTCCAGAATGGATCTAATTCGCTCTGTGGCCGATCAGGATGGCGGGGCTCACGTGCAACGAAAGTTAGGTCCCAAATACGGGGAGCTATTCCGAAAAATAATCCCAACAATGTTTGGCGTGGAGCCGTCGGAGGCGGTTGGGCCTGAGAACGTGCAGTTGTTTGCCGTTCGTCAGATTGCGCATGAACTCCTTAGATCTATAGATCCAAATTATGCTCCAGGGCCGAATCCTCTTCGACCGGGAACCATAGCTATTCGCGGGATATCTACATTTCTTCTTCCAGGTAGGAAGATGACGATGGGCGTTGATATGAGGCCTGGATTCCCATGGGATTCAGCTTTGCCGCCGCTGTCAGGCGAGCAACAGTTTATTGGCCCGATGATGAAGCTACCGTACGAAGATACTAAATCTGGAAGCCTTTGCTGCTGTGGGAGCGGGTTGATTTTCGATAGTTGCTGCAAGACCCCTCATGAATTTCCAGACGAGTTCATGCAAAGATTTATCGATCTATATCAACTGCCTGTTCATAATGGCTAAGCTTGTCCCCGTGTTCTAGGACTCATAATGTTTTCCAAAATCCTCATCGCCAACCGGGGCGAGATCGCGGTTCGCATCATCAAGACCTGCCGCAAGATGGGCATCAAGACGGTGCTCGTTTATTCGGACGCCGACGCTGGTTCGCTGGCCTGCGAGATGGCCGACGAGACCATCCACATCGGGCCGTCGCCCGCCGCCCAGTCCTATCTGATCCAGGACAAGATCGTGGACGCGGTGCGTCAGTCGGGCGCCGAGGCGGTCCACCCCGGCTTTGGCTTCCTGTCGGAAAACCCGGTCTTCGCGCGTCGTCTGGAGGCCGAGGGCATCACCTTCATCGGCCCGAACCCGCACGCCATCGAGGCCATGGGCGACAAGATCACGTCCAAGAAGTTCGCGGCTGAAGCGGGCGTCTCGACCGTGCCGGGCCACATGGGCCTGATTGAATCGACCGAAGAGGCGGTCCAGATCGCCAACGAGATCGGTTATCCGGTCATGATCAAGGCCAGCGCCGGCGGCGGCGGCAAGGGCATCCGCGTCGCCCATTCCGACGCCGACATGGCCGAGGGCTTCGCCGCCGTGAAGGCCGAGGCCCTGACCGCCTTTGGCGACGACCGGGTCTTCCTCGAGAAGTTCATCGTCAATCCGCGGCACATCGAGATTCAGGTGCTGGGCGACAAGCACGGCAACATCGTCTCGCTGTTCGACCGCGAATGCTCGATCCAGCGCCGCAACCAGAAGGTCATCGAAGAGGCGCCGTCGCCCCTGCTGGACGACGCGACGCGCAAGGCCATGGGCGATCAGGCCATCGCCCTGGCGCGGGCCGTGAACTACGACTCGGCCGGCACGGTCGAGTTTGTGGCCGGTCAGGACCGCAGCTTCTACTTCCTGGAAATGAACACCCGCCTGCAGGTCGAGCATCCGGTGACGGAGCTGATCACCGGCGTCGATCTGGTCGAACAGATGATCCGTTCAGCGGCGGGCGAGACCATGGCCTTCAAGCAGGAAGACCTGTCGATCAACGGCTGGGCCATCGAAAGCCGCATCTACGCCGAGGACCCCTATCGCGGCTTCCTGCCGTCGATCGGCCGTCTGGTGCGCTATGAGCAGCCCGAGGAAGGCGACCAGCGGGACTACACGATCCGCAATGACTCGGGCGTCCGCGAGGGCGACGAGATCAGCATGTTCTACGACCCCATGATCGCCAAGCTGTGCGCCTGGGGCGAGACGCGCGACGCCGCCGTCGAGGGCATGGCGCGCGCGCTGGAGGACACCCACCTGTCGGGCGTCGGCCACAACGTGCCCTTCCTGTCGGCGGTGATGGATCAGGAGCGCTTCAAGTCCGGTCAGCTGTCGACCAGCTACATCAAGGACGAGTTCCCCGACGGCTTCCGCGGTCTGGAACCCAGCGAAGAGCAGAAGGACATCTTCATCACCGTGGCGGCGGCGATGAACGAGGTCCTGGCCGAGCAGGCGGGCGATCCGTCGGAACGCACCGACTGGACCGTGCTGATCGACCGCGAAGCCCATGAGGTGTCGCTGTCCTACGACGAGGCCGAGGATCTGGTCATTTCGCTGGATGATCGCGACCTGACCCTGTCGGAAATTGACTGGCGTCCGGGCATGGCCCAGTTCCGCGCGGTCCTCGACGACGAACCCTTCACCGCCGAGGTCAAGCGCGCGCCGGACGGCTTCGACATCCGCCACCGGGCCGCGAAAGCCCGCGTGCGCGTCCTGACGCCCAGCACCGCCGCCATGTATCAGCGCCTGCCGGAAAAGGTCGCCGCCGACACCTCCAAGCTGGTGCTGTCGCCCATGCCGGGTCTGGTCGTCGATATCCCCGTGACGGTCGGTCAGGAGGTCAAGTCGGGCGAGACCGTCGCCATCATCGAGGCCATGAAGATGCAGAACATCCTCAAGGCCGAGCATGACGGCGTGGTGAAGGCGGTCGGCGCCAAGGCCGGCGACCCGGTCGCCGCCGATGACGTGCTGGTGGAGTTTGCCTAGATGACGACCTTTCCCACGCCGAGCCCGCTGGAATGGCGGGAACAGGCCGAGAAGGCGCTGAAGGGGCGGGCCATCGAAAGCCTGCTGCACCTCGACGCCGACGGCCTGATCATCCGGCCGCTCTATGCCGAGGCGACCGGGGTGCAGGCGCTGCGCGCGCCGCGCACGACGGACGCCGAGGGGCGGGCGTGGGATGTACGCACCCTGGTCGAGGGCGACGAGGCGGCGGTGATCAACGCCGCCGTCCTGACCGACCTTGAGAACGGCGCCGCCTCGGTGGTGCTGAAGGGTGCCTTCACCACCGACGAAGCGACGCTGGCCGCTGCGCTGGACGGCGTGGCGCTGGAGCTGGCGCCGGTGGCGCTGGATGCGGGCTTCGATGGCGCAAAGGCCGCCGAGGCTCTGGCGGCCGTGGCCAAGGGTTCGCCCCGCGCCCAGCTGCAATTCCACCTCGACCCGATCTCGGCTTTTGCTGAGGCGGGGGAGGGCGAGATCGACGCCGCCGTGACCGAGGCGGCTGAGGCCGCCGCGCGTCTGGCCGGGACCTATCCCGAGGCCAGACTGTTCCTGGCGTCGGGCCGTGTGGTGCATGAGGCCGGCGGCTCGGCGGGGCAGGAACTGTCCTTCGCCGCCGCCAGCGCCGTGGCCTACGTCAAGGCCGCCGTCCTGGCCGGCCTGAGCACCGAACAGGCGCTGAAGGGCGTGGTGCTGGGCGTCTCGGTCGATGCTGAGTATTTCGACGCCCTGGCCAAGGTCCGGGCCATGCGCCTGATCTGGGCCAGCGTCTCCAAGGCCTTTGGCCATGAGACCCCGGCTGTCATCGAGGCCCGTTCGTCGCGGCGGATGCTGTCGGCGCGCGATCCCTGGCCCAACCTGCTGCGCCTGACCGCCGCCGGGTTCGCCGGAGCCGTGGGCGGCGCCGACGTGGTGGTGCTGGACGCCTTTACCCGCGCCGAGGGCCGTCCCGACGCCTTCGCCCGGCGTCAGGCCCGCAACACCCAACTGGTGCTGATGGAAGAGGCCAATCTGGGTCGGGTCGATGATCCCGCCGCCGGCTCCTGGTTCCTGGACAGCCGCACGCGCGATCTGGCCGAGGCGGGCTGGACCGAGTTCCAGTCGATTGAAGCCGAAGGCGGCGTGGTCGACGCCCTGAAGCACCACCTGATCCAGCCGCGCGTCGAACGCACGCGTGGTCAGCTGGAGGCGGCGTTGAAGGACGGCGCCCGCCACATGGTCGGCGTCACCAAATACGTCGATCCCGATCCGCGCCCGGCCCCGGTCGAGACCGCTGATCCTGCCTTCGTCCCGGTGCGCCACGGCGCCCTGACCCCCGTGCGCTTCGCCGCGCCCTTTGAAATCGCGTCCGAGGGGGCGAACCCATGAGCTTCCCCGACTTCACCAAGGTCGACCTCGACCTGACCGCGACCGGCGCAGGCCCGACGCGCGACCCCTGGTTGACGCCCGAGGGCCTGACGGTGGAAACCGCCTATGGTCCCGAGGCGCTGGACGGTCTCGACGCCATCCACGGCCTGCCGGGCTTCGCCCCCTATATGCGCGGGCCCTATCCGACCATGTACGCGGGCAATCCGTGGACGATCCGCCAGTACGCGGGCTTCTCGACCGCCGAGGAGTCCAACGCCTTCTATCGTCGCAACCTGGCGGCGGGTCAGAAGGGTCTGTCGATCGCCTTCGATCTGGCCACCCACCGGGGCTATGACAGCGACCATCCGCGGGTGAAAGGCGACGTCGGCATGGCCGGCGTGGCCATCGACAGCATCCTCGACATGCGGACCCTGTTCGACGGCATCCCGCTGGATCAGATGTCGGTGTCCATGACCATGAACGGCGCCGTCCTGCCGATCCTGGCGCTCTATGTCGTAGCGGCGGAAGAACAGGGCGTGCCGCACGCGGCCCTGACCGGGACCATTCAGAACGACATTCTGAAGGAGTTCATGGTCCGCAACACCTACATCTATCCGCCCGCGCCCTCGATGCGGATCATTTCGGACATCTTCGCCTGGACCGCGCAGGAGACGCCGAAGTTCAACTCCATCTCCATCTCCGGCTATCATATGCAGGAGGCGGGGGCCTCCGCCGAGATCGAGCTGGCCTACACGCTGTCGGACGGTCTGGAATACATCAAGGCCGGCGTCGAGGCCGGGATGGACGTGGACCGGTTCGCGCCGCGCCTGTCCTTCTTCTGGGCCATCGGCATGAACTACTTCATGGAGGTGGCCAAGATGCGGGCCGGCCGCCTGTTGTGGGCCGAAAAGGTCGCCGAGAAATTTGCGCCCAAGGACCAGCGGTCCCTGTCGCTGCGCACCCACTGCCAGACCTCGGGCTGGAGCCTGGCGGCGCAGGACGTGTTCAACAACGTGCCCCGCACCATGGTCGAGGCCATGGCGGCGGCGGGCGGTCAGACCCAGAGCCTGCACACCAACGCCCTGGATGAAGCCCTGGCCCTGCCGACTGACTTCTCGGCCCGGATCGCGCGCAACACCCAGATCCTGTTGCAGATGGAGACGGGCCTGACCCGCACCATCGACCCCTGGGGCGGCAGCTTCTACGTCGAGCGCCTGACCCATGATCTGGCGAACCGCGCCCGCGCCCTGATGGCCGAGGTCGAGGCGGCGGGCGGCATGGCCAAGGCCATCGAGGCCGGCATTCCCAAGCTGCGCATCGAGGAGGCGGCCGCCAAGACCCAGGCCCGCATCGACACCGGCAAGCAGACCGTGGTCGGCGTGAACCGCTATCTGAACGCTGCGCCCGACGACATTCCGATGCTGAAGGTCGACAACGCCGCCGTTCTGACCGCCCAGATCGAGAAGCTGAAGCGCCTGCGCGCCGAGCGCGATCAGGCCGCGACCGACACCGCGCTGGAAGCCCTGACCGCCGGGGCGCGCGGAAACGCCAACCTGCTGGAGCTGGCGGTTCAGGCTGCGCGCGCCAAGGCCACGGTGGGCGAAATCTCCGACGCGCTGGAGGCCGCCTTTGGGCGTCACGTCGCCACGGTGAAGACCGTCTCAGGCGTTTACGGCAAGGAGGCGGGCAATGATCCCAAGGTGGCGCGCGCCCGCGACATGGTGGCGACCTTTGTGGAAAATGACGGCGGCCCGCCGCGCATCCTGATCGCCAAGCTGGGCCAGGACGGTCACGACCGGGGTCAGAAGGTGGTCGCCACCGGATACGGCGACATCGGCTTCGACGTCACCGCCGGGTCGCTGTTCCAGACCCCCGCCGAGGCCGCTAGGGATGCGGTGGAGAAGAACGTCCACGCGGTCGGCGCCTCGTCGCTGGCGGCCGGGCACCTGACGCTGGTGCCCGAACTGCGGGCCGAACTGGCCAGGCTGGGGCGCGAGGACATCATGATCGTGGTCGGCGGGGTCATCCCGCCGTCGGACGTCCAGCCCCTGCTCGATATGGGCGCCGCCGCCGTCTATCCGCCCGGCTCGGTCATCGCCGATACGGCGGCTGATCTGATCGAAAAGCTGAACCAGCGTCTGGGCTATGCCCAGCCCGCGCCCAAGGATGTGAAGTGATGATTGGCGCCCTGAACCACGTCGGCGTCGCCACGCCCTCCATCGCGGACTCGATCAAGCTGTATCGCGACATCCTGGGCGCGACGAAGATCGGCGAGCCGTTCGACCTGCCGGCCCAGGGGGTGAAGGTCTGCTTTATCGACACGCCCACGGCCCAGATCGAACTGATCGAGCCCTATGACGAGACCAGCCCGATCACCGGCTTCTTGGCCAAGAACCCCAAGGGCGGCCAGCATCACGTCTGCTTCGAGGTGGCCGACATCCACGCCGCCGTCGCCGAGATGCGCGCCAAGGGCGTGACCATCCTGGGCACGGGCGAGCCCCGCATCGGCGCTCACGGCACCCCGGTCGTCTTCCTGCATCCCAAGGAGATGGGCGGCGTCCTGATCGAACTGATGGAAACGCCGAAAGAGGCGCACTGACAGTCAAAAGGCCCGGTCGCTGACCGGGCCTTCTTTCTAGAACAGGATCTTGCGCAGGCTGATGCGGAAGGTCCGACCCAGGGGGTCGATGTAGTCGGGCTGATAGGCGAGGGGCGTCTCGCCCAGACCGTTGCGCACCTCCAGTCGCTGATCGAACAGGTTGTCGACACCCAGGCTGACGCGCGCGCCTCTCAACCACGGATACTTCGCCACCCAGGTCTGACGTGACGACAGGTCGGCGAACAGGTTCAGGTTGACGGTCGTCAGATCCGAGAAGCTCAGGTCGTCGTCGGGCGAGGTCCCGCCACTAACGCGCGTCGATTGTTTCCAGTTGGCGTTCAGGAAGCCGCCCATGCCGCTCTTGAACACGCCCATCTGGAACTGGACTTCGTTGCGCGGCTGGCCGCCCCGCGCGCCTGTGGCCGCACCGTCCAGCAGGTCCAGGACCGGCACGCCGTCGCGGATCGTGATCTCATCCTGAATGCGGTAGGTGTGATAGAGTGAGAGGTTGAAGCGGCCCTGGCCCGGCTGCATCGTGGGGCCGCGCGAGCCGCGCCCGCCGCCGCCCGGTCCCATACGCATGCCGCCTCCCGGCGGAGGTCCGCCGGCGCCGCCGCCAGGAGGCGGGCCGCCTTCGCCGCGCATCGTGACGCGGCCGCCGCCGCCTCCACCGCCAGGACCCCGTTGGCCCATGCGCGCGGCCGCAGCCGGATCAGGCTTGCCGAACGGGGTCGAGAAGTTCAGGCCCCAGCGCACTTCCTGCTGGATCGCGCTTTCGAAGTTCAGCGGACGGGCATCAACAGACAGAAGGTCGCCGTCCGCGTCGCGGATGAAGCGTTCAGGCAGAGCCGCCTCTAGCTCCGTCGTAATGGTCGGGAAGGCGGCGATGGAATCCGAGGTCTCGGTGCGGGTGTAGTTGGCCGTCAGCCTGAGGTCCCGGTCCTTCAGCGGTGTCAGGTTGAAGCCCAGCTTCAACACCTGCTTGGTTTCTTCGGACAGGTTGGGATTGCCGCCCTCGATGCGGAGGATGTCGACCGACTGGCCGGTGGCGAAGTCATAGACCGGGACGTTGGGCGTCGAGATGATCGGGTCGTTCAACTGCGACATCGACGGGGCGTTCTGCTCGTCAGCCCAGCTGATGTTGAAGTTGACCGGGCTCCACGGCGACCAGTTGAGGCCCAGGGTATAGGCGCTGAGCCCGCCGAAGTCGGACAGGTCCTGATAGGCCAGGTTCAAATTGGCGGACAGGTCGCCCAGCGCGCCCAGAACCTCGCGGTCGCGGCTGGCGATCGGCAGGCTGAAGTTGCCCGAGGCGCTGGTCCGGTCGCGCGACAGCGACCGCTCGGAAAAGATGTTGGAGCGCTGGCTTTCCGAATCCAGCGACTGGGTGTCGAAGCCGACCTTGAAGGTCGAGGTCAGGGCGCCCGCCGGGCCCTCCCAGGCCGTGCCGTTGATGACGGCCTCGACATTGGCGCTGCTGGACACCGAGCGCGCGGTGTCTACGGGCGCCAGCGGCAGCTGGCTCGCCTCTCCGAAGGGGTCGATCGTGCCGGCTGTCACGCCGGCTTGCAGCGCCTCCTGGTCGAGGCCGCGTCCGGTGCGGGTCTTGGTCTCGGTGCGGTTGTAGCCGCCGGTCACGGTCCAGCGCCAGTCGCCGAGATAGCCGTCAACCAGCGCTCCGACCTTGCCGGCCCGGGTATCCGTCGTGCGCGACAGGGAGTCTGGCGCGTCCAGGTAGAGGCCTTCCGGAACGGTCGAGGGGGGGATGATGAGATCGACGCCAGGCAGACCAAAGTAGCTCAGGCTGGAGGTGTCATCCAGGCTGGCGCTCAGGGTCAGGGCGGTGGTGTCGTTCAGGTCGCGTACGAGCGATCCGGCGACCGATCCCTGCTCGCTCTTGGGCAGGATGGTTCGGTAGTCCGTCGGTTCTCCGTCTTCGCGCTGGATGTCGCGTTCCGTTTCGAACAGGGCCGTGTCGTTCTCGTATTCGAGGTCCAACGTGGCGCGCTGCTTGCCGGCGATGCGCAGGACGTTGCTTTCCAGATCCGTGACCGTGCGGCCGCCTGCATCCGGGCGGCGGACGCTGGCCTGCATCGTCACGGAGCGGAAGTCAGCCTTGAGGACGAAGTTCACCACCCGCTGATCGGCGCTGTAGCCATAGGAGAGGGCGGTCTCTTCCGGCAGGATTTCGGTGCGTTCGATGGCCTCGGGCGGGATGCCGCGAATTTCCTGGAAGCCCGAGATGCGACGTCCGTTGACGAGAAATACGGGCGAGCCGCCGCGCGAACTGCGCGTCACCGGCTCCAGCAGGGTCATCAGCTCCTGAATGCTGCTGGCGCCATAGGCCTTCAGCTGTTCCTCATCCAGCACCAGTTCGGGCTCGTAGTCGCCCAGGGCCGCGCCGCGCCGCCGGGTCGAGACGGCCTGGATCTCGCCCAGGTCATAGACCTCCTGCTCTTCAACGGCGGTCGGAGGCGTCGTCTGGGTCTGGACCGCGCCTGTCGTCACCGGAGCGGTCTCGGCGTTGGGGGTTATCGAGGCGAGAGCGAGAAGCAGAGCGACGGGCGACATGGACTGTCCTGAATAGACCGAAGGCTTGGGGCGACTTAGCCCCGTGAGATGCGTCGACCTTCTTGAAGACCGATGTGCGCCGAATAAGGGCGACGAGTCTCGTTCAGATTAACAGCCTGTAATGACGCGGAAATGTCACAACAGGCTCGACAATGGTCTAACGAACGAAGGGGCGGCGTCCGTCGGACGCCGCCCCTTCTTTTTTCAGTCCTGATGGAAATCAGAAGCGGGCGCGGACGCCCAGCACCAGGTTCCGGCCACGCTGTGGCGCGGTCTCGGCGAGGAAGGAGGCGTGGTTCAGCGCCAGTTCGTCGAGCAGGTTGGTCCCGCGCAGGAAGACTTGGGACTTCACGCCCGCCAGATCGACATCATAGGCCACGGTGGCGTTGACCATGTTGTAGCCCGGCGTCTCGCTCTCGAAAGCGGCGATGTCGTTCTGCTTGAAGGTGCGGCTGTATTCGACGTCGCCAGACCATGGCCCGGCGAAGGCCTCGGCGCGGACGCCCAGGCGGGCGGCGGGAATGCGGGGCAGGTTGCCGCCATCGCCCTTCAGTTCGCTGCGCACATAGTCGCCGAAGACCGTGGCCGACAACCAGGGCGTCAGTTGCTGGCGCACCTCGCCTTCCAGACCGGTGAAGGTCGCATCCGCCTGGCTGTACTGGATCAGGCGGAAGTCCTCGAATTGATCCAGCGTCCGGGCGAAGATGTAGTCGTCATAGATGTAGTGATAGGCGCTGACCGAGGCCGTGGTGGGCCCCGCCGTCTTGCGCAGGGTCAGCTCCAGGGCGTTGGCCGTTTCGACGTCGAGGCTGCTATCGCCGATCTCATAGGTGTTGGTCGCCAGGTGGACGCCGTCCGCATACATTTCCTGAGCCGAAGGCGCGCGCTGCGAACGCGACAGCGACACCGCGCCGGTCCAGCCGGGCATGAAGTGCCAGACCGCCGAGCCCGAGATCGAGAAGGGCTTGTGCTCGGTGTCGGCCAGGCCGAGGGCCGAGGCCTCCTGCCACTCCTGACGCAGGGCGCCTTCGAAATGCCAGTCGCCAAGCTCGTACTCTTCCATCACGAACAGGCCGGTGTTCTTGGTCGTGCTGGGGGCCAGGAAGCTTTCCTCGCCGACCGCGGCGAAGTCGCTCTTGCTCAGTTGCAGGCCGACCACGCCCTTGAAGCCGGCGATCGGCTTGTGCTGGGCCTCGATGCGGCCGTCGTAGCCTTCGTTGGTGAAGGTGGTCGAGACGAGGCCTTCTTCCAGTTCCTGATGCTGATAGTCGGTGTAGCCGGCGCGCAGGCGGACGTTCTCGATGCCGGGCAGGGGATCGCTCAACTCGCCGCGCAGGTCGACGCGGCGGCTCTTCAGCCGGACCTCGGGCACGCCGTGATCGTGCTCCTCGCCTTCCTCATGGTCGTGGTCGTCGTGGTCGTGATCGTCGTGACCGCCGCAATGCAGGTGGTCGCCGTGCGGGTGGCAGCCCTCGTATTCGTGGGTGTGGCCCGCCAGGCCATAGCGGCTGGTCTGTTCGGTATAGGCCGCGCCCAGATAGCCGCGCGAACCGATGTATGAGGCGCCGAGCGTCGCGGTCGAGGTCTCGTTGTAGGAGCCGTCCAGGCGGGGTTCGTCCCAGTCCGGCACCTTGTAGTCGTCGGCCTTGCGGGCGGCCGCCTCGACACGAACGGCGAAGTTGCCCGCCCCGACCGTCAGGCCGACCACGCCGGCCTCTTCGTTATCGACCGAGCCGCGACGGTATTCGACCACCCCCTCGCCGCCGTTGGCCGGGACGCGTGTGGGGACCTTCTTGTCCAGCAGGTTGACCGCGCCGCCGATGGCGCCGCCGCCGTAGAGCAGGGCCGAGGGGCCGCGCAGGATCTCGATGCCTTCCAGCAGCAGGGGCTCGCCGGAAATGGCGTGGTCGGGCGAGACTTCCGAGGCGTCCATCAGACCGGCGCCTTCGCTCAGCACCTTGACGCGCGGGGCGGCTTGACCGCGCACCACGGGACGGCTGGCGCCGCCGCCGAAGGTGTCGGAGTTGACGCCGGGAATGCCGCTGAGGGTGTCGCCCAGGGTCGACTGGCGACGGTGAACCAGGTCGTCGCCGCTCAGAAGCGCGACGTGCGAACCCACGTCGTCGCCGGCGCGACCCAGAGGCAGGGCGCGGACCACGACGTCGGCGATCTCGGTCTGCTCGTCCTGTCGGGCTGTCTGGATCACCTCGTCGGCGGCGAAGGCGTTGCAGGAGAGGGCGGCGGCCCCGACGGCGGTCAGCAGAAAGGTTTGAAGTCGCAAGGCACGCATCCCCGTTACAATGTCGCGAACTTGATATGTTATAGTGTATCACCATGCAACTGCTCCGGTCGATTTCTTTGCAAGCGGAGCCTTTGGCCGGATGCGGCGTTGGGTCGTAACCTTTGCAGAGAGACGCCCATGACCCGATCCGCCGTTGTGCTGATGTCCTGTCTCGGCCTGGCCGCCGCCGCCTGTTCGCAGGAAGCGCCGCCCGCGCCCGCCGCCTCACCTGTGGAGGCGCCGGTCAGCCAGCCCGCCGCCGCCGTGGGCTATGCCTGCGAAAGCGGCAAGACCATCGCCGTGACCTATCCCGACACGCAAACGGCCCAGGTGTCCTACGACGGGCGCGACTACGTCATGACCAGCGCGGTCTCGGCCAGCGGCGCCCGCTATGCCGGGCAGGGGCTGGAATGGTGGACCGCAAGCCGCAACGGGCAGGAGAGCGCGACTCTCAGCCGCCTGGGTCCCAATGATCAGGCGGGCGGCGCGGTGATAGAGCGCTGCAGCCGCCCCGTCGCAGCCCTGGCTCCGGCGCCGAATGCGCCCGGTCAGCCGGTGTCGAGCCTGACGGCCTGCGTGGGTTCGGACCTGAGGCTGTCTGTCGAAGGCGGCGACGCCGGCATGGGCAATCGTGTCACGACCCTGGCGCTGCAGAATGTCGGCGCCCAGGCCTGTAGCCTGACCGGCTATCCCACAGTCACCCTGGCCGACGCTGGCGGCCGGGCCATGCCCACGGTCAGGGCGGTACAGGAGCCGGGCAACTACTTCGCCCAGAATGCAGCGCCCACGGCGGTCCCGCTGAAGCCGCAGACCAAGGCCTTCTTCGACCTGGCCTGGAACGTCGTGCCGCATGAGGCCGAGGGCGAGAAGACCTGCCCGGAAGCCAAGACCCTGCGCCTGACGACGCCGGGCGATACGGCGCTGGTCAGCTTGCCGCTGGCCCTGACGCCGTGCGGGCGGCAAATTCGTGTCAGTCCTTTCCGGCCGGTTTCCAGCGATGCAGCCGGTCCTGCCCCCGCGACCTGAAATCGGGGGTTCAAACCTGCCTGAATTCAGCGTAGCGGAGCAAGCATGACCCAGAGCACCTCATCGGTCTTCTACGACCGCATCTCCGCCGAACTGGCCGACATCGACGCGCAGGGCCTGACCAAGCCGGAGCGCATCATCGCCTCGCGTCAGGGGCCGGTGATCTCGGTGAACGGCCGCGATGTCCTCAACTTCTGCGCCAACAACTATCTCGGCCTCGCCGGGGACGAGCGCGTCACCCAGGCGGGCATCAAGGCGATGGAGACGTGGGGCGCGGGTACGGCCTCGGTCCGCTTCATCTGCGGCACGCTGGAAATCCACAAGGAGCTGGAACGCGCCATCGCCGACTACCTCGGCTTTGAAGACACCATCCTGTTCGCCGCCGCCTTCGACGCCAACGGCGGCATCTTCGAGCCCCTGTTCGGAGCCGAGGACGCCATCGTCTCGGACAGCCTCAACCACGCCTCGATCATTGACGGCGTGCGCCTGTGCAAGGCCAAGCGCTATCGCTTTGCGACCTCGGACATGGCCGACCTCGAGGCCCAGCTGAAGCAGGCCCGGGCCGACGGCGCGCGCGAGATCATCATCGCCACCGACGGCGCCTTCTCGATGGACGGCTATATCGCCAGGCTGAAGGAGATCCGGGCTCTGGCCGATCAGTACGGCGCCCTGATCATGGTCGACGACTGCCACGCCACGGGTTTCCTGGGCGACAAGGGGCGCGGCTCCTATGCTCACAATGGCGTCGAGGTCGACTTCGTCACCGGCACCTTCGGCAAGGCCCTAGGCGGCGCCATGGGCGGCTTCATCTGCGCCAAGGCCAATGTCGTGGCCCTGCTGAAGCAGCGCGCACGGCCCTATCTCTTCTCCAACGCCCTGGCCCCCGCGATCTGCGGCTCCAGCCTCGAGGCCATCCGCATCGCGAGCGGCGACGAGGGCGACGCCCTGCGCGCCCAGTTGTTCGCCAACGCCGCGCGCTTCCGCTCGGCCATGACGGCGGCGGGCTTCACCCTGCAACCGGGCGAGCACCCGATCATCCCCGTCATGCTGGGCGACGCCAAGCTGGCGCAGGACATGGCGGCGCGGATGCTGGAACTGGGCGTCTATGTGATCGGCTTCAGCTTCCCGGTGGTGCCGCGCGGTCAGGCCCGCATCCGCACCCAGATGTCGGCGGCCCACACCTTTGAACAGATCGACGCCGCCGTGGCGGCGTTCACGACGGCTGGTAAAGAACTGGGAGTGATTTGATGGCGGACATGATGAAGGCCCTGGCCAAGACCAGACCCGGCGTGGGCCTGGAACTGATCGACGCCCCGATCCCGGTGGCGGGCGACGAGGACGTGCTGATCCGCGTCCACCGCACCGCCGTCTGCGGCACCGACATCCACATCTGGAACTGGGACGAGTGGTCCCAGAAGAACGTGCCGGTGCCGATGATCACCGGGCACGAGTTCGCCGGCGAGATCGTCGCCATCGGCAAGGACGTGGATCGCCGCCTCAAGATCGGTCAGCGCGTCTCGGCCGAGGGTCACGTCATCGACCTGAACTCCGAAGCGGCCCGCGCCGGTCACTTCCACCTGGACCCCGACACGCGCGGTATCGGCGTGAACCGTCAGGGCGCCTTCGCCGAGTTCGTGGTGGCCCCGGCCTTCAACGTCATCGAGCTGCCCGACGATGTCCCCTATGAGATCGGGTCGATCCTCGACCCCTTCGGCAACGCCGTTCACACGGCGCAGCAGTTCGACCTGCTGGGCGAGGACGTCCTGGTCACCGGCGCCGGTCCCATCGGAATGATGGCCGCGGCCGTCGCGCGCCACGCGGGCGCGCGCACAGTGGTCCTGACGGATATCAACGACTTCCGTCTGGAACTTGCGCAAAAGGTTGCGCCGGGCGTGCGCACGGTGAACACCACCAAGGAAGACCTGCGCGACGTCATGCATGAGCTGGGTCTGAAGGTCGGCTTCGACGTGGCGCTGGAGATGTCGGGCTCGCCCATCGCCTTCAAGCAGTGCGTCGACACCCTGATCATGGGCGGCGGCATGGCCATGCTGGGTATTCCGTCCAAGCCGATGGAGACGGACTGGGGCGCGATCATCCTGAAGGCCCTGACCATCAAGGGCGTCTATGGGCGTGAGATGTTCACCACCTGGCGCAAGATGCTGGGCCTGCTGAAGGCCGGTCTGGACCTGACGCCGCTGATCACCCACCAGATGGCCTATCAGGACTTCGAGGCGGGCTTCGAGGCCATGCGTTCCGGCCAGTCGGGCAAGGTCGTCCTGAACTGGGCCGACTGATCCGCGTCTAAAGCGAACGTAAGGCCCTCTGACCCCAAGGCAGAGGGCCTTTTCGTATCAGGCCAGCGCCGAACGCGACCCGGTCGCCCGGAAGACGATCACCACGAAGAGGATCATCGACAGAAGGGTCAGGCTTGGGCCGATGATCAGGCCGGGGTCGGCGAAGGCCTGAAGCGACGGCCCGCCCAGAATTTTGGCGGCCAGAGCCGGCATGAAGACCAGCAGACCGATCAGGGCGATCCAGAAATGCACGACCGGCAGCCACCCCTGCGCCGCGTCTGGCTGAACCCGGTAAAAGAGGCCGTACAGAGCCATCGACACCCAGCCCAGCAGGTTGATGTGGGCGTGGACCGGCGAGGCGGCGAACTGCAGCGTGGCGCCCATCCAGTAGCCCAGGCTCATGCCGGTCAGGGCGAACAGCACCGCCAGCCGAAGGAAGCGGTTGGAAAGTCGATGGTGCATCGGCGTGTCCTCCAGCGATCGCGCCCCGCATGCCGCATGAAGCATAACGCGGGTCTTCCAAAATCAAACAAGCGTCATTTCTGATGGTCGCACGGGGCTTGACCGCGACGCTGGTCCGGAGGACGGAACGCATATGAACTATCGCCACAGCTTTCATGCCGGAAACTTCGCCGATCTGGTCAAGCACGCCCTCGTGCTCTGGCTGCTGAAGGAGCGGCAGGAGAGGGAGGCGGCCGTCATGGTGATCGACACCCACGCCGGCGCCGGCCTCTATGACCTTTCCGGCGACGGGGCTCGGTCCAGAGAGGCCGAGGCGGGCGTGGCGCGGCTGATGACCGCCGCAGATCGGCCGCCGCTGATCGAGGCGCTGGCGGCCGAGGTCGCGGCCTTGAATCCGGACGGCGGCGCACGCTTCTACCCAGGATCGCCGTTGCTGGTCGCGCGGGCCCTGCGCCCCGGCGACCGCTACCTGGGTTTCGAGTTCCATCCGCCGGTTCAGGCGATGCTGGTCGAGGCCCTGGCCGCCTGGCCGGCCGCCGGCGGGCTTGAAGGCGACGGCTATGTCGAGGCCCTGAAGGCAGCCCGAACGATCAAAGGGCCGCTGGTCCTGATCGATCCCCCGTTCGAGCGACCCGACGACTATGTCCGTTCCGCCGAGACCACCGCCGCCATCCTCCGCCACGACCGCACGGCGACGGTGGCGATCTGGACCCCGCTTAAGGACATGGAGACTTTCGACGGCTTCATCCGACGGCTGGAGGAGGCCCAGGTGGGCCGGGTTCTGGTAGCCGAGGCGCGCCTGCGTCCGCTGAACAATCCCATGAAGATGAACGGCTGCGCCATGACGGTGGTCAATCCGCCCTCGGGAGCCGATGCCGCAGCGGCCGAGATCTGCGGCTGGGTGGCTGCGAACCTGGGCGAGGCTGGCGCGCGGGCAGAGGTCTGGCGCGCAGGCTAGGCCTCGAGCAGGACGCCGGGCTCGTAGAGATGAGGCTCGAAGGTGGCGATGGCCAGAATGGGCTCCATGGCGGCCACGACCTGGGGATGCCGCGTCATGACCTTCCAGTCGGTGGCGCTGGCCCAGGCGGCGTGATTGGCGACAACCCGACCGTTGAGACCGCGGTGCAGGGTCGCCGAGACGAAGCCGGGCAAGGCGCGCTGGACCTGGGCCAAAGCGGCCAGATGCTCGATCAGGTCCTCCTGGCGCCGGGGGTCGCATTTGAAGATGTTGATCAGAACGACGGGGGAATCGTCGTGTGCGTCGGCGGTCATGCGGGGCAGCCTCGTTGCAATCGCCTGACTTCTACCCCAATCCAGAGACAGACGCTTCCTTCTCCCCGCTGGAAAACGCCGAAATGACCCGCATCGCCATTCTGGAAACCGGCCATCCGCCCGAGCATCTTCGGGACGCGTTTGATGACTATCCCGCGCGTTTTCGCGCCCTTCTGGGCGAGAATGTCCCGACGGTGCGGTTCGACGTGCAGTCAGGGCATCTGCCGGACGATCCGTCGATCTATACGGGCGCGATCGTCACGGGCTCCGCGGCGGGGGTTTACGACGACCTGCCATGGATTTCGCCTCTGGTGGAGTGGCTGAGGGCCGCGCGGGGCCGGACGCGCCTGCTGGGCATCTGCTTTGGCCATCAGGTTCTGGCCCACGCCTTCGGCGGCAAGGTCGAGAAGTCGCACAAGGGCTGGGGTGTGGGCCTGCACCGCTATGACGTGGTCAGCCACGAGCCGTGGATGCACCCGCGCGCGCCCTCCATCGCCATTCCGGTGTCGCATCAGGATCAGGTGATCTCGATCGCGCCGGGCACGCGGGTGATCGCCTCCAGCCCCTTCACCCCCTACGCCGGTCTGGCCTGGGGCGAGGACGCCATCAGCTTTCAGTGCCATCCTGAGTTTCAGCCGGCCTATGCCGCCGCACTGATCGAGGGCCGGCGCGGGGATCGCATTCCGCATGATCTGGCCGACGAGGCCCTGCTGAGTCTGGAGGGCGCGAACGACCGGGCCGTGCTGACGGCGTGGATACGCGCCTATCTGTTGCTGACCCCGCCGCCGATCGAAGCGGACGGCAGCGGTATCTAGGACGGGTTTCATCTCGTTCGCTGAACGCTAAACCTTGCGCAACCTCTGGCGTGCGATGCTGAGGCTTCAGTGCGGAAGTGTTATGTCGCCAATCAAAGCTGCGGTCCTCGCGACCGCCATTCTTCTGTCGCCAGCCATGGTCAGCGCGCAGGCGCAGGTCGAGGGACCGCCCGCCGATCTTCTGCGGGCCGTGGAACAGCGCGCGTCCCGAACGAATTTCGCGCAGTTGGAGACCTTTGGCGAGGCTGCCTATCGTCGGCGCGATCGAGAGGGGCTCAACCGCCTTTATCATGTCGTGTGGATCATTCAGAACCAGGGCGAGTTCGAGCGCGCGGCCTTCTGGAACCAGCGACTGGAGGCCAAGGCGCGGACGCAACGCGACCAGCGCTACATCCAGATCGCTCGCCTTAATGAGCTGACCGCCCGATACGATCGCGGCGACCTGACCGTCGACGCCGAAATGGCGCGAATGACGACAGCTGGCGTGGACTGGTTCGTGCGCGCCCATGCCGCAAGACTGACGGCCCTGACCCTGATGGACCAGGATCGCGTCGGCGAAGGCCTCAAACTGCTGAATCAGGCCGAGGCGGACATCCCGGACGAAGACCTCTACGCCGACACCGCGCACGCTGGCCTGTGGGAAGTCACAGGCATGGGCCTGATGAAACTGAATGACGTGGTCGGCGCTACGATCGCCTTTCGCCGTTTCGAGATCGACTACGCCAATCCGGCCTATCCACGACCAGATTTCGACAGCCTGTACAACCTGACCAAGATGGCGGTTCAGGTGGGCGACCTGACGCGCGCCCAGGAGTATTACGCAGCCCATAGACGCCTGAGTCTGAGGACGGGGCTCGAAAACCTTCTGGTCTATGACGCGAGCCTGTGCGCCCAGGTCGCGGACGCCAAGGACGAGCCGCTCGAGGTTCTGGCCTGCGTCGCCCCCTATGGCGAGGACATGGGCACGGCGGCTTTTCTCATGCTCGACATTCTGCCGCTGCGGGCGGTGGCGCGAGCGCGGACGGGCGACGTCGAAGGCGCGCGTCGGGATCTGGCGCGGCTGCGTGCGCTGGATATCGAAGGCGGCGTGGATTCCCATGTCGCCCTGGTCGAGGCGGAGCTGCTGTTCGCCTCCGATCGACCGGCGGAGGCCTATCAGGTGATGCGCACCTACCAGCGCGATCGCGACGTCCAGACCGCCCAGAGGTTCAGCGCAGGCATCCGCCAGGTCACGGGCGACATTCAGGAGCAACTGGATCGCAGACGCCAGCAACTGGACACGGCGCGCGCCAATACTGAACTGCAGCGGACCGTCATCCGCTGGCAGAACTGGATCGTCGGCATCGGCGTGGTCTTCATGCTGTCGGCCCTGCTGACCCTGATCTGGCAATGGCGACAGGGGGCCGAATTGCGCAGCGCGCGCCGTCGGGCCGAGGACGCCAACCGCGCCAAGAGCGAGTTTCTCGCCAATATGAGCCATGAAATCCGCACGCCTCTGAATGGCGTCGTGGCCATGGCCGACGCCCTGGCGCAACGCGACCTCAACGGCGATGAGCACGACATGGTCGAGGTCATCCGCTCATCAGGCGCAACGCTTGAGCGTCTGCTGTCGGACATCCTGGACAGCGCTCGCATTGAGTCGGGGCAGGTCACGATCGAGGCGGCGCCCTTCCATCTGGGGCGCGCGGTGCAGGACGTGGCGGCCCTTTGGCGCATTCCTGCGGAAGACAAGGGCGTCGGAGTGACCGCTCATGTGGATCCGAGGCTGGATCGCCTTGTCGACGGCGACGCCGTGCGTGTGCGTCAGGTCCTGACCAACCTGGTCAGCAACGCGCTGAAATTCACGACCAGCGGGGAGGTGACGCTGGCGGTCGAGTCCGGCGTCGAAGGCGATGTGCGATTCATCGTCACGGACACGGGCGTCGGCTTCGATGAGGAACAGAAGGCCCGCATCTTTGGCCGGTTCCAGCAGGCGGACGGGTCGATCACGCGCCGCTTTGGCGGCACAGGGCTAGGGCTGGCCATCTCCCGTGAGCTGGTCGAACTGATGGGGGGGCGACTGGAGTGCGACAGCACGCCGGGTGAAGGTTCGCGCTTCTGGTTCGAAATACCCTTGCCGCCGGTCGAGGACACCGGCGAAAAGGAAGAGCTGGCGCCGCCAGTCGCGGACGTTCGGCTACAATCCTTGCGGGTCTTGCTCGCTGACGACCATCCCGCCAACCGCAAGATCATTGAAGTCATGCTGGCCGCCACGGCGATGGAGCTGGTCGCGGTGGAGGACGGGGCCCAGGCGCTGGAGACGTTCAAGCGGGAGGCCTTCGACCTGGTGCTGATGGACATGCAGATGCCGGTGATGGATGGCCTGACGGCGACCGCATCTATCCGCGCCTTCGAGGCGCAGACCGGTCGCGATCCGACGCCGATCCTGATGCTGACCGCCAACGCCATGGCCGAGCATGTCGAAGCAGGACGGGCCGCAGGCGCTGACGGCCATCTGACCAAGCCGCTCACCCTCGTCGCCCTGTTCGAGGGGATGGCGCGTGCGATGGCCTCGGGCGAGCGGTCTAAGGTCGCCTGAAGTCTCAGGCCAGGCTCACGGCCACTTTACCAAGGGCGGCATGGAGCTGAGGATCGACTCGACGTTGCCGCCGGTCTTCAGCCCGAACATGGTGCCGCGGTCGTAGAGCAGGTTGAACTCGACGTAGCGGCCGCGACGGATCAACTGTTCCTCGCGCTCCTCGGGCGTCCAGGCCTCGGTCATGCGGCCCGCGACGATCTTCGAATAGGCGTTGAGGAAGGCCTTGCCGACGTCCTGGGTGAAGGCGAAGTCGCGTTCCCAGTCGCCGCTGTCGTGGTGGTCGAAGAAGATGCCGCCGGTGCCGCGTGGCTCGTTGCGGTGGGGCAGGAAGAAGTATTCGTCGCACCACTGCTTGTACTTGGCGTGCCAGGCCGGGTCGTAGGCGTCGCAGACGCCCTGCATGGCGGCGTGGAAGGCTTCTGTGTCCGGGTGGTCCTGACGGCGATCATCATCCAGCACCGGCGTCAGGTCGCCGCCGCCGCCGAACCAGGTCTTGGTGGTCGAGATCAGGCGGGTGTTCATATGCACGGCCGGCACGCGTGGGCTGACCGGGTGGCAGATCAGGCTGATGCCGGTGGCGAAGAAGCGCGGGTCTTCCTCGGCGCCGGGGACGTTCCTGGCGTAGTCGGCGGGGAAGGTTCCGTGGACGGTCGAGCAGTGGACGCCGACTTTTTCAAACAGGCGGCCATGCATCATGCCCATGACGCCGCCGCCGCCTTCCTTGCGGTCCCATGGCGTGCGCACGAAGCGGCCGGGCTCGCCGGGGAAGAGGTCGGCGGGCGCGGCGTCTTCCAGGGCTTCGAAACCGGCGTGGATCTGGTCGCGCAGCGTTTCGAACCAGACGCGGGCGCGCTCGCGGTGTTCGACCATCAGGGTGGGGGTCTCTTGGATCATCAGGGCTTCAACCATGACGGACGGCCTTTGTGAACAGGGCGGGGTGCACCCTTCATGCCCTCAGAGATGAACACCGGCCTTGATCCAGATCAGACCCCGTTCCCATGACGCGCCCTCTGTGCCAGCGTGGCCGCAACAGTTTGAGGGACATCCATGATCCGCACCGCCTTGCTCGCCGCCGTTTCACTGGCCGTCCTGGCCGCCCCCGCCCTGGCGCAATCCCGAGGCAGCGGCGATACGGCGGGGCAAGAGAGGGTGATGCAGATCCTGCGTCGCACCCCGCTGATCGACGGCCACAACGACCTGCCGTGGGCCTTGAGGCAGGGCTTTGGCAATGACCCCTATCGCGTTGATCTGGCGACCAATCTGGCGGCGACGACGCGGCTTCACACCGACATCCCCCGCCTGCGTTCGGGCGGTGTCGGGGCCCAGTTCTGGTCGGTCTATGTCCCCGCCAGCCTGGAGCCGGTCGAGGCCGCAAAGGCCACCTTCGAGCAGATCGACACGGTCAAGCGCATCGCCGCCGCCTATCCTGCGGTGTTCGAGATCGCGACCACCGCCGACGACATCAGCCGAATCCACAAGGCCGGACGCATCGCGAGTCTGATCGGCATGGAAGGCGGGTATTCCATCGACGATTCCCTGGGCCTGCTGCGTGAGTTCTATGATTCCGGCGCACGCTACATGACCCTGACCCACTCCAGGACCACGACCTGGGCTGACAGCGCCACGGATGCGCCCAAGTGGGGCGGCCTGTCGCCATTTGGCGAGCAGGTGGTCAAGGAGATGAACCGCATCGGCATGATGGTGGACCTGAGCCACGTCTCGGAAGAGACGATGACCGACGCCATTCGCGTCTCGACCGCGCCGGTCATCTTCTCGCACTCGTCGGCGCGGGCGGTGACGGCCCATCCTCGCAACGTGCCTGACGCCGTGCTGCGGCTGATGCCGGCCAACGGCGGCGTGGTCATGGTGACCTTCGTGCCGGGCTTCATCAGCGAGGCGGTGCGGGCGTCGGGCGCGGCGCGCTCGGCCGAGATGTCGCGGCTGTCAGCCCTGAACCCCGGCGATCCCGATGCGGTCAAGGCGGGCATGGCGGCCTTCGTCGCGGCCAATCCGGCGCCCAAGGCCTCGATTGACGATGTCGTGGCCCATATCCAGCACGTCCGCGACGTGGCGGGCATCGACCATGTTGGCCTGGGGGGCGATTTCGACGGCGTCGACAGCCTGCCCGAGGGCGTCGAGAGCGTGGAGGCCTATCCACGCATCCTCGCCGAGTTGATGCGTCGCGGGTGGAGCGAGGCCGACATTCGCAAGCTGGCGGGTGAAAACCTGCTCCGCGCCATGCGCGCCGTAGAACGCGCAGCCACGGCCCAACGCGGCGAGCGGCCCAATCTGGCTCAACTGCCGAATGACGGTCCGCCGGCGTAGAGGCGGAGCGGAGGCTTAAAAGCTGGCGCGGATGAAGGCGGCTAGGCCCTGGAAGTCGTAGCTCAGATCGCCGGTCCAGGCGTCCTTTTCGATCGTCAGGTCGTAGTCCACGAAACGATACATGACGCCAAAATCGAAGTGATCCGTCAGGGCGTAGCTGATCCCGGCCTGCACATTGGTGACGCCGCCGTCGTAGTCGCCGAGCGATAGCGACATATAATCGACGCGGGCGTTCACCGTGATGCGCGGCGCCGGGCTCCAGGCGCCGAACAGACCGACGGTTGGCAGGGGCGCCAGAAAATCGCGTTGGCGCACGGTCTGTGCGGCCTGGTTCTGGCCCACGCGCGCCTCGCCCGAAACGAAGATGTCGAAGTCCGTGGCGTGAAGACCGATGGCGGGGCCGATCTCCAGCGTGTCGTTGCGGATCAATGCGTAGCCTATCGTCAGCCGGTAGACGTCCGAGCTGAAGCCGCTTTCCACACTGGCTGAAATCGGGAAGGTGACGTCCTCGAATTGGATATCACGCCCCAGCGAGGCGCTGCTGGACCGATCCAGTCGATAGTAGTCCGCGCCGATGATGACCCGGTCGAACGCTCTGAAGCCCGCATTGATCGATCCGAGCGTCTCGTGATCGTTCAGGCCGAGATCCGACTCGAAATCGATGGCGACCCCTCGTGAGGCGTTCGGCAGGCGGAACTCGCCCTCGCTGTTCACGTCCGCCCACAAGGCGGCGCCTTCGATCCAGAACCGGTCGTTGAGCGACTGGGCCCGGGCGTCGCCGCCTGAAGCAAGGAGGCCTGCGACCAAGGCCGAGGCGGTGATGAGGTGGGGCGTCGAGGGCTTGTTCATGGGGCGAGCTTCCTATCAAGGAAACGGCGCCGCCATCGGGTAAACCCTGAGACGATCAGTTTTTCTCCGACGAGAATCCCTTGATCTGACGCAGTCCCTCCCAAAGGGCGATGCCTGCGCTCACAGACAGGTTCAGCGAGCGCGTCTCGGGGCGAATAGGGATGACGACGCGGGCGTCGGCGGCGGCGTGGACATAGTCGGGAGCGCCGGCGCTTTCCTTGCCGAAAAGCAGAATATCATCGGATCGGAATTCGAACTCGGGCAAGGGCGTGGCGCCCCGGGTGGTGAACAGGATCAGACGGCCGGGCGCGCGGTCACGCTGGAAGGCGGCCCAGTCGGCGTGGCGAGTCATATGGCTGAGCGGGCCATAGTCCAGCGCTGCGCGCTTCATCGCCCGGTCGTCGAAACGAAAGCCAACGGGCTCAATCACATGCAATTCGACGCCGAAACAGGCGCTCTGCCGGATGCAGGCGCCCACATTCTGCGGGATGTCAGGTTGAAAAAGGGCGAGACGCATTCTAAGGCCCTCATACGCGCGGGGCGGGGTCTTGTCGCGGCCTTTATTGCGACTGTTTCGCAAGTTGCGTCAGCAACTTGCGAAGAGGGTGGCAGAATCAGGGCCGCAGGCATCTTCTGCCGTTCCGCAGGGACGATCCATGCCGACGACTAACCCCTTTCGGGGCGGGCGATCGGGAGTGCAGAGGTGAGAGCGTGGCCGAATCGGTCGTGAATGCTGAAGGGCCTGATGGCCAACACGGGGGCGGCGACGCCACCCGCCGCGACTTCATCCACATCGCCGCCGGCGCGGCTGCGGTCGGTGCTGGCGTGATGGTGGCCTGGCCGCTGATCAACCAGATGAACCCCGCCGCCGACACCCTGGCCCTGGCCTCGATCGAATTCGATCTGACCAAGGTTCAGGAAGGTCAGCAGGTCGTCATCAAGTGGCAGGGCAAGCCGGTCTTCGTGCGTTACCGCACGCCGGCCGAGATCCAGAAGGTGTCCGCCGAGGGCGCCGTCGGCTCGCCGCCGCAGACTGATGTCGAGCGCACCAAGGCCGGCCACGAGAAGTATCTCGTCGTCATCGGTTCCTGCACCCACCTGGGCTGCGTCCCGACCTTCGGGACGGGCGACTTCGGCGGCTGGTTCTGCCCCTGCCACGGTTCGCACTACGACGCCTCGGGCCGTATTCGTAAGGGACCTGCGCCGCTGAACCTGGTGGTGCCCAACTACGAATACATGTCTGACACCCGCGTCAAAATCGGCTGAGGACGGACAGAGGACCCATGAGCGATCACGAATCCACCTACGTCCCCAAGACCGCGATTGAGCGGTGGATGGACACCCGCCTGCCGATCATCCGGTTCGGCATGGACTACGCCAACCTGCCGACCCCCCGTAACCTGAACTACTGGTGGACCTTCGGCGGCATCCTGGCCCTGTGCCTGATGACGCAGATCATCACCGGCATCGTTCTGGCCATGCACTATACGCCGAACACGGCCCTGGCCTTCGCCTCGGTCGAGCGCATCATGCGCGACGTCAACGGCGGCTGGCTGATCCGTTACGTGCACGCCAACGGCGCGTCGATGTTCTTCATCGCCGTCTATCTGCACATGCTGCGCGGTCTCTACTACGGCTCTTACAAGGCGCCGCGCGAGATGATCTGGATCGTCGGCTGCCTGATCTTCTTCCTGATGATCGCCACCGCCTTCCTCGGCTACGTCCTGCCCTGGGGCCAGATGTCCTTCTGGGGCGCTGAGGTCATCACCAACCTGATCGGCGCCATTCCGGTCATCGGCGAGCCGATCCTGATCTGGCTGCGCGGCGGCCCGGCCATCGACAACGCCACGCTGAACCGCTTCTTCTCGCTGCACTACCTGCTGCCGTTCGTCATCGCCGGCTGCGTGGTGCTGCACCTCTGGGCCCTGCACGCCGCCGGTCAGAACAACCCGGTCGGCATCCTGATCCCGAAGGACCGCCAGAAGAAGGACATGCTGCCCTTCCACCCGTACTTCACGGTCAAGGACGGCTTCGCCATCATCCTCTTCCTGATCCTGTTCGCGGTCTTCGTCTTCTATCAGCCGAACGCCCTGGGCCACGCCGACAACTATATCCCGGCCAACCCGCTGCAGACCCCGGCCCACATCGTGCCTGAATGGTACATGCTGCCCTTCTACGCGATCCTGCGCGCCATCCCCGACAAGTTCGGCGGCGTGGTGGCCATGTTCGCCGCCATCGGCGTGCTGTTCGTCCTGCCCTGGCTGGACACGTCCAAGGTGCGCTCGATGCGCTACCGCCCGACGATGAAGACCTTCTTCATCATCTTCCTGTTCGTCTGCTTCGGCCTCGGCTGGTGCGGTGGTCAGTTGCCGGACGCTGCTGTCATCCCGGGCATGCCCAGCTTCACCCTGTTTGACGGCAAGCTGAACTCCTACCTGTGGCTGACGCGCTTCCTGACGGCCTACTACTTCATCTTCTTCCTGGTGCTGATGCCCTGGCTCGGCCTGCGCGAGAAGCCGTTGCCGGTCCCGGCGACGATCTCGGAGCCGGTCCTGCCCGTCACCGAGCAGAAGGGCTGAGCGCGATGATTTCGAACGAGAAGAAAACCGTGACCTTCCGCAAGATCCTGGTTTCCCTGACGGCCGCTGTCGGCCTGGTCGCCATCGCCGCTCCGGCGATGGCCGCCGGGGGCGCCAAGCATCCGCGCGAGGGCAACTTCAGCTTCGAGGGGCCGTTCGGCACCTACGACCAGGGACAGCTGCAGCGCGGCTACAAGGTCTACAAGGAGGTCTGCGCCTCCTGCCACGGCATGGACCTGATGCATTTCCGCAACCTGGGCGACAAGCACGGGCCGTTCTGGAACCCGAAATACCCGAACCCGAACGACAACCCGGTCGTGAAAGCTCTGGCCAAGGAAGCCCAGGTTCCGGACATCGACAGCGAGACCGGCGAGGCGCTGATGCGCGACGCCACGACCGCCGACAAGTTCCCGAACCCCTATCCGAACGCCACGGCTGCGGCGGCGGCCAATGGCGGCGCCATGCCGCCGGACCTTTCGGTCATGGCCAAGGCCCGTCACGACGGCGCCAACTACATCTACTCGCTGCTGTCGGGCTATGTGACCCCGCCCGCCGGCCTGAAGATGACCTCGGCGCAGCACTACAATCCCTATATGGCGGGCGATCTGACCCCGTTCTGGGAAGGCGAGGGCCATGTCCCTCCCGGCGGCTTCATCGCCATGCCCGCGCCGCTGCGCGCCGGTCAGGTCACCTATGACGACGGCACCGAGGCCACCGTCGACCAGATGGCCAAGGACGTCGCCGCCTTCATCGCCTGGACCTCCGAGCCCAAGGCGACCGAGCGCAAGCAGATGGGCTTTGGCGTGATCATCTTCCTGCTGCTGTTCGCAGGTCTGACCTACGCCAGCTACCGCCGCATCTGGAAGGGCGTCGCCCACTAAGGCGAACCCCCTTCGAGACGAGATGACCCGCCGGAGCGATCCGGCGGGTTTTTCATGTCCGGATGCGGAATGCGGACGCATCGACTCGGGCGATTTCGGTCTCTAGGCTTCGCACTTCGTTTTCGTCGAGGGGTTCCCCATGCGTTTGATGTCGTCCGCCGCTGTCCTGCTGTTCGCCGCTTCCCTGGCCGCGGAAGCCGCCGCACAAACCCCGGCGTTTGATGCGGCCCGCATCTCGAACGACATCAAGGTCCTGTCCGACGACAGCTTCGAGGGACGCGGCATCGCCACCCCGGCGGAACAGAAGGTCATCGACTATCTGAGCCAGCAGTATGCTGCGGCGGGCTTCGCCCCCGGCGGCGAGAACGGGGGCTGGACCCAGGCGGTCGGCCTGAACCGCTTCACCGTCTCCAACGTCACGGGCCAGATCAAGCTGGGCGACTGGACGCAGCCGCTCACCCAGGGCCAACAGGCCACCATCACCACGCGGCTGCCGGGCGACGCCGTTGATCTGTCGGGCCTGCCTCTGGTCTTCGTCGGCTACGGGACCAAGGCCCCCGAACGCGACTGGAACGACTTCAAGACCGACGTGCGCGGCAAGGTCATCGTCGTCCTGGTGAACGACGCCGACTTCGAAGAGCCTTCGCTGAACACGTTTGGCGGCGAGGCCATGACCATCTACGGCCGCTGGACCTACAAGTATGACGAGGCTGCCCGTCAGGGCGCGGCGGGCGTGCTGATCGTCCACGAGACCAAGCCCGCCTCCTACGGCTGGACCACGGTGGCCAACTCCTGGTCCGTGCCGCAGTTCGACATCGTGCGTCAGAACCCCTCGGCCGAGCGCGTGCCGATGGAGGCCTGGATCCAGCGCGATGTGGCGGTTGAGCTGTTCCAGCGCGCCGGGCTCGATTTCGAGCAGGAGAAGATCAAGGCGCGCAGCCGTGACTTCCAGCCTGTCGAACTGAAGGGCGCGACCATTGACGCCCGGTTCGACGTGAAGACCGATCAGATCGTCACCCACAACGTGCTGGCCAAGCTGGAAGGCGCCACCCACCCGGATGAGACCATCCTCTATACCGGCCACTGGGACCACATCGGCATGGGCGAGCCGGACGCCTCGGGCGACCGCATCTTCAATGGCGCCATCGACAACGCCTCGGGTACGGCGGGCCTGATCGAGCTGGCCCGGGCCTTCGCCGCCGGTCCCCGCCCGGAGCGCACCATCGTCATGATCGGCTTCACCGCAGAGGAAAGCGGCCTTCTGGGGTCAGAGTTTTATGCCGCCAACCCGGTCTATCCGCTGGAGAAGACTGTCGGGGGCTTCAATCTGGATTCCTCGGCTGTCTTCGGCCGCATGAGCAAGCTGGGCGTGACGGGTTACGGACACTCCGAACTGGATGAGCCGGTCATCGCGGCGGCGGCGGCCCAGGGGCGCGGCTTCGTCGGGGACGCCGGCGCGGCGGCCGGCATCTACTTCCGGTCGGACCACTTCCCGCTGGCCAAGAAGGGCGTGCCGATGGCCTATCTGTCGTCGACAGGCGACTTCCTCGACGCCCCGATCGAGCCGCGCCTGGCCAAGGCCGCTGACTACCGCGTCAATCGCTATCACCAGGCCGCTGACGAATGGGAAGCCGACTGGGACTATGCGGGCATGCTTCAGGATCTGGAAGTCATCTACAAGGTCGGCCTCGACCTGGCCAACAGCCGCGTCTGGCCGGAATGGAAGGACGGGTCCGAGTTCGGCCCAGCCCGCGCCGTCAGCGCTGATCAACGCCGCTAACCGCCGCGCCTTCGCGGAACATGACAAAAAAGTAAGGGGCGGTCTCGCAGGAGGCCGCCTTATTACTTTGCGTGAAAGCCCCCGTGGGGAGGGCGAGGGAGTTTCCATGCATCGTCGGTTCATCAGCGGCGTCGCCGCCGCCGCCCTTCTGTTCGCCTCTGGAGCAGTTGCGGCGCAGGATTTTTCGGCCCAGCGCCTGTCGGACGAGATTCGCACCATCAGCGCCGACGACTTCCAGGGGCGCTATCCCGGCACCGACGGCGAGAAGAAGACGCTGGACTGGCTGCAGGCCCAGTACGAGGCCATGGGCCTGGCGCCCGGCGGCCCGAACGGCCAGTGGCTGCAGGTCATCGACCTGAAACGCTTCACCCCGGTCGCTGACGCCGCCAAGGCCAGCTGGACCGGCGCGGACGGCGAGGTCCACGCCCTGACGCCAGGAACCGACATCACCCTGCGCGCGGTCAGCAATGACGGTCGGGCGGCCATCGCCAACGCCGGGCTGGTCTTCGCCGGCTTTGGCATCCATGCGCCGGAGCGCGGCTGGGACGACTACGGCGGCCTCGATGTCGTGGGCAAGGTCGTAGTCGTCGTCGGCGGCGAGCCGGACGGCGACCTTTTCAACGGCCCCTATACGACCAACTACCAGGCTGCCGCCTATAAGGCGGACGAGGCCAAGCGCCGGGGCGCGGTCGGCGTCATCACCGTGTCCAAGTTCGGCGCCGCCGACGCCGCCTGGACCCGCCAGGCCCAGGGCAACGCCCGCACCCGCACCCTGACGCCGGGCGCGGCCGATCTGGAGTTCTCGGGCGCGATCAACGCCGATACGGCCAAGGCCCTGGGTCTGGATATGGCCGAACTGACCCCGCGTCTTGGCACGGGCGACTTCCGCGCCTTCGCCGTGCCGGGCGTGACCCTATCGGTCGAGACGGCCGAGACCATGGACACCCTGCGCACCCACAACCTGCTGGCCAAGATCGAGGGGACCAAGCGTCCTAACGAGACCATCATCTATTCGGCCCACTGGGACCACGTCGGCGTCAACGAGAACGCCGCGGGTCACGACAAGATCTTCAACGGCGCCTGGGACAACGCCTCGGGCACCATCGGCGTGCTGGAGATGGCGCGTCAGCTGAAGGCCACGCCCGCGCCGGACCGCACCATCGTCTTCGCCCACATGGCGGCCGAGGAGATGGGCCTGCTGGGCGCCTACGCCTATGCCGCCGATCCGGTCTATCCGCTGGAGACGACGGTGGCCGACATCAATATCGACATGCTGCCCCTCAGCGGTCCGACGAAGGACGTGCCGATCTTCGGCAAGGGGCAGAACAGCCTGGAGGACGACCTTCAGACCCTGGCGGCCGCAGAGGGCCGCTATGTCTCCGACGACGGCCAGCCGGAGCAGGGCTTCTATTATCGTTCCGACCACTTCCCCTTCGCTCGCGCGGGCGTTCCGGCCTTGATGCCATGGCACGGCGTCGACTGGGTCGAGGGCGGCAAGGAGGCGGGCCTGGCTGCATGGAAGGCCAAGTTCGGCGCCGACTATCACAAGCCCAGCGATGAATGGTCCGCCGACTGGGACCTGCGCTCGGCGGTCGAGAACCTGACCCTGCTGTATCGCCTGGGCCTGCAACTGGCCAACAGCGACGCATGGCCGACCTGGAAGCCGACGTCCGAGTTCGGTCAGGTTCGCGCGACCAGCGACGCGGCGCGTCGATAAGGGTCTGAACCGGGGCGGCCCGGCGGCGTTTGTCAGGGATGCGCCATTTCCTGACAACCGCCGTGGCGGCGTCCTTGTGTCTGCTCGCCGCCTGTGACCGGGACGGCGGCGTCAATCCGCCCACTGAACCGGCACGCCCGATCGAGGGACCGGCTGCGGCGGCCGCCCCCGCCGAGCGCCCCCCCGGCGCTGAATCCATGTTGCCGGGCGCGGGGCCGGTCAACTTCGTCGGGCGGTGGGCGGCCGAGGCGGATTGGTGCTTCAATCCGCGCGGTGATCGCGTGCCCATCGAAATCACCACCACCGAGTTTCGCGGCTACGAAAACCGTTGCGACATCCAGCGCATCACCCAGATCAGCACAGGATACGAACTGGCCCTGAAATGCGATTCCGAGGGTCAGGCGCGCTACGAGCGCCTGCGTCTGACGGCGACCAGGCAGACGCTGATCATTACTCGAATGGACCAGGCGGATCGTCCCGTTCGTCTGATCCGCTGCACCACCCTGGCCGGCTGACGACGCAGTGCTCCTGAATGAACAAGGCCGCCCGGTCGGGCGGCCTTGCAGCAGTTCCAAACCGGAGCGCGAAGGCTCTAGTTGTTGAACAGGAAGTGCATGACGTCGCCGTCCTTGACGACATAGGTCTTGCCTTCGGCGCGCATCTTGCCAGCTTCCTTGGCGCCCGCTTCGCCTTTCAGGGTGACGAAGTCGTTGTAGGCGATGGTTTCGGCGCGGATGTAGCCCTTTTCAAAGTCGGTGTGGATCACGCCGGCCGCTTGCGGGCCGGTGGCGCCGACGGGGATGGTCCAGGCGCGGGCTTCCTTGGGGCCGACCGTGAAGTAGGTCTGCAGGCCCAGCAGCTTGTAGGCCTCGCGGATCAGGCGGTTCAGGCCGGGCTCTTCCAGACCCAGGGTCTCGAGGAACTCGCGTTGCTCCTCGTCGTCCAGGACGGCGATTTCCGACTCGATCTGGGCCGAGATGACCACCGAGTTGGCGTTGTCCTCGGCGGCGCGCTTGGCGACCAGGTCGGACAGCTCGTTACCCTTGTCAGCCGAGCCTTCTTCCACGTTGGAAACGTAGAGGGCGGGCAGGGAGGTCAGAAGCTGCAGCATGTGCCACGCCTTCTCGTCTTCCTTGTCCACCTGGGCCACGCGGGCGGGCTTGCCGGCGCGCAGCGCCGTCAGGGCCAGGTTGATCAGACGCAGGGTGGTCTGAGCTTCCTTGTCGCCGCCCTTGGCCTTCTTCTCGACGTTGACGACCCGCTTTTCCAGGCTTTCGAGGTCGGCCAGCATCAGTTCGGTCTCGATGATCTCGAGGTCCGAAATGGGGTCGATGCGGTTCTCGACGTGGGTGATGTCGTCATCGACGAAGCAGCGCGCGACAAAGGCCACGGCGTCGCAGTCGCGGATGTTGGCCAGGAACTGGTTGCCCAGGCCCTCGCCCTTGGACGCGCCGCGCACCAGACCGGCGATGTCCACGAAGGTGATCCGCGAGGGGATGATCTCCTTGGACCCGGCGATGCCGGCCAGCACCTCCAGGCGCGGCTCCGGGACCGCCACGTCGCCGGTGTTCGGCTCGATGGTGCAGAACGGATAGTTGGCGGCCTGAGCCGCCGCCGTCTTGGTCAGGGCGTTGAACAGGGTGGACTTGCCGACGTTGGGCAGGCCGACGATCGCGACTTTAAGAGCCATGGGATTCCTCGTGAGCGCGAGCCTTTAGCGGGTTCGGGCCCGTTTGTCAGGTGCGGCGGCGAGCAACAGACCCTCTCCTTTTGGGAGAGGGCTTGAGCGCACGGGAGCGAAGCGAGCGTTCTTGCGCGAAAGGGTGAGGGTTCCGCGCTGTAAATCGTCGTGAGCCGTGGCGCGGCGGCTTGCGCCGACGGAGGGCTGCGACCCTCACCCTTTCGCTTGGCGGATCGCCTTCGGCTCTCCGAAGCTCAAGCCCTCTCCCATCGGGAGAGGGACGCTGCTGCTATTCCTGCGAATCCACCACCGGCGGCTGCTTGACCGCCGCGTGGACGCCGATGGCCGCGGCCTTTTCGAAGGTCAGGGTGAAGGAGGCGACGCCGCCGTCGACCAGAGGGTCGCGCAGGCCCATCAGCATGATGTGCGTGGACCCCGGTTTCAGCTCGACCTTCTGACCAGCGGGCAGGGGCAGGCCGTCCTTCAGTTCCGACATGCTCATCACGCCGTTTTCCATCTTCATCTCATGAACCTGGGCGCTGTCGGCCAGAGCGGTCGAGACGCTGAGCAGGCGGTCGTCGGATCCGGCCGTCAGGGTGACGTAGCAGCCGCCGGCCTTGGCGCCGTTGGGCGTGGGGCGGCACCAGGCGTTGGCGACCGTGACGGTTCCGGGGGCGGCGGCGGCGGTCTCAGCCGTCTTCTCGGCGGGCTGGCCGCAGGCGGCGAGACCGAGGAAGGCGGAGAGGGCGAGGATGCGTTTCATGGCGGGTCTTTCTTTCAGGAAACGACGGGGCGGGGCCGCATGAGGCGTCGTGCTGCGAAATCCAGCAGCAGTACGGCCACGAGGCTCAGTCCCGTTAGGGGATAAAGGATGCAAAGCGGGATGACGATTCCTAGGATGGCGAGGCGTATGCGCGGACCGGGCGGGGCGGTCGGTGCGCCGAGGCGGGCGCGGGCCAGGCTGGGCGGGCGACGTTTCCACCACATCATCAGGCCGCTCAGGCCCAACAGCCAGACGCCGATGCAGCCGGCCAGCATGATCAGGCGATTGATCTGGCCAAACTGGGTGCCCTGATGGGTGTAGATGCCCCACTCGATGGCCTTGGCCCCGGGGCCGAAGCGGTCGAAGCCGATGTCGGCCAGAACGGCGCCCCTCGCCGGGTCGATGTAGAGGGTGCGGCTGTCCTGCACCCGGCGGACTTGGGCCGTGACGGTATAGGCCGTGTCGGCCTGGACCGGGATCGACACCGTGTAGGGGCGCGGCAGGTCGCGGACCTCGGCCGTCGTGACCACCGCCGTCAGGTCGTGTCGGTCGTGGGACGGCGCGGGCAGGACGACGCCCTCCATGGTCCATCCGGCGCCGGCGGGGTGATCATCATGCTCGGCCCTCTGCCAGGCCCCGGCGACGGGCGCGGGCGGGCGGCCCCAGCCGCTGGCCTTCACCAGGCCCATGACCTGATCGCCCCAGACCGCGGACCAGGGCATCCCTGTCACGGCCAGAAACAGGATGACTCCGCCAACATAAAGACCGACCAGGGCATGCAGGTCGCGCCAGAAGGGGCGACGACGCGCGTCCGTCTCACGTGGGACCAGCACCGCGCCCTGACGCCTTCGCGGCCACCAAAGATAGATTCCTGTGGCGCACAGGACGATGGTCCACCCTGCGACGATCTCGATCAGGATATTCAGCGCCTTGCCGGTCGTCCTGCCGAACAGGCTGAGGGAGTGCAGCTTCTTGAGGGTCTCGGTGACGCCGCCAAAGTCGGTGACGCCGGTCACGCGAGCGGTGTGCGGATCGACGAAGACGGTCTTCTGCACGCCGTCGGGCCGGTCCACGCGCACGCGCACCGCCTGATCGGCGGCGGCGGGCAGCAGGAGGCTGGCCGCCCGACCGCCGCCGGCCTGAGCCGCGCTGGCGATCCAGGCCTCAGGCGCGGTCTCAGTCGCCGCATGGGGAATCTGGATCATCCGCCGGTTGGCGACCTGATCGATCTCATCCTTGAACAGATAGAGGCCGCCGGTCAGGGCCAGCAGCATCAGGAAGGGCATGACCAGCACGCCGGCGTAGAAGTGCCAGCGCCACACGGCGCGATAGGCGCCGGACATTCTGTCCGGCGCCTCGCTCTTGCTCGTGGCAGGACGGCTCATCAGTAGGCCAGCCTGACGCCGACGAAGACGGAGCGGCCCTCGCCGGGGAAGAAGACGGCGGTCGATGTCATGCGCGCGTCGGTCACGGCGGAGAACTCGCCGACGTAACGCTCGTCCGTCAGGTTGCGCGCGTCCACATAGACCGAGGCGTTGGCGCCGATGCTGAAGCCGCCCGTCAGGCCCAGCACCGCATAGTCGGGCGCCTTCATCGTATTGGCGTAGTCGACATAGGGGCTGCTGATCCGCCACTCGACCGAAGGGGTGACGAAGACGCCCGAGGCATGGCGCCACGTCAGCTCGGCCCGATACTGATGCTCAGGCACGACCGGCAGGCGGTTGTCGCCCCAGCGCGCATCGCCGTCGAAGCGGAAGTCGCTCCAGGTCCAGGTCTGGCGCAGCAGCAGGGAGCCGTCCGCCAGTTCGACGGGCAGGCGCCAGTCCAGACCGGCCTCGATCCCCTGGTGGAGGGTCTTGTCGGCGTTGAAGGTGGCGGCGGGAATGTCCGGGCCGGTGATGAAGTTCAGCATCTCGCCGTCGATCTGGCTGCGATAGGCGGTCAGGTCCCAGGCGAAGGCGCCGCGTCTGCCGCGCGTGCCGATTTCGACGGTCCAGGCGTCCTGAACCTCGACCGGGGTGAAGCCAGTCAGCGGGGCCTGCACCAGGGCGCCATAGGTCGGCGGCTCGACCGAGCGGGTGACGTTGGCGAAGACCTGGGCGCCGTCCTCGGCTTCCCACAACAGGCCCAGACGCGGCGAGAACCAGTCGTAGTCGATGCTGTCGTCATTGGCCGGGTTCAGATGGTCGCGATAGTCGCGCGTGGCGCGCCCCCAGGATCCGCCCGCGACCAGGGCCAGTCGGTCGGTGACGAACAGGCGCCCCTCGGCGAAGACGTCCAGCCCCGTCGCTTCTTGCTTGCCCTTCGCGGTCAGGACGCCGCGATCGCCGGCAATGTTGACATAGCGCAGGGCGTCCAGATCGCCGTCACGCCAGCTGAAGCCATAGAAGGCGTCGGCGCGCAGGCCCGCGACCTGACCCGTCCAGTCGATGCGGGCGAAGGCGCCGCGCGTGGCGCTTTCCTGATCCACGACCTGGAAGATCGGGTGATAGAGCGACTTCTCCCAACCCCAAACCGCGCCCTCGAACAGGGTGGATTCATTGAAGCGCCAGCGCGTCTGCAGCGACAGCCGCTTGACCGTCAGGTCGCGGGCCTGATCCCCGGTCAGAGCGGAGGTCGAGGCCATGCGCGGCGTCTTCAGCGCCTGATCCAGGGTCAGGGCGCCGGGGATGTCCTGCTTGATGTCCGCCGCCTGGGCGATCAGGCGCACCTCGCGGTCCTCGCCGAACGCGCGCCCGGCGTTGACGGTCAGGCGGCCTTGCGACTGTTCGCTATGGTCGCGCCAGCCGTCGCTCTGCATCCCCGTGACGGCGGCGTAGATGTCCCAGTCGCCATGCGTGCGAGCGACGGCGGCGTGGCCGCGCCAGGACTCGAAGCTGCCGCCTTCCAGCTGAAGCAGGGTCTCTTGCAGCGCCGTGCGGCCCGTCGGCGTGACCAGATTGATCGCCCCGCCCAGCTGCGCCCCGCCAAAGCGAAGCGTGTTCGACCCCTTCCACACCTCGATGTAGCGGGCGCTCAGGGCGTCGACGCCCTGAAAGTCGGAGAAGCCGTCGGCATCGGCGAAGGGCACGCCGTCCTGGGCGAACAGGACGCCGCGCTGGTGGAAGCCCTGGGCGATGCCCGAGCCGCGGATGGAGAGGCGGCTTTCCTCGCCATAGCGCTTCTGGGCCAGGACGCCGGGCACGTTGCGCAAGGTGTCGGCGAAGCCCTGGGCGAAGCGGTCGGCATAGCTCTCGGCCGAGACGACGGCGACGGCGCCCGGGGTGCGGCTGAGACGGTCGCGCGCCTCGGCCACGACGGCGGGGTCCTCGGCGTTGCGGCGTCCGGTGACGATGATGCTGTCGACGACGGTGGCCGGACCTTCAGCGTTTGGCCCGTCAGCCTCGGAGGCATGAGCAAGGGCGGGCGCCAGGCAGGCGCCGATGAGCAGCGCGCACGGCGCCGCAGTGGTCTTGAAAGACATGAAACTGGAATCCTGAAAACAGAAATGCAGCCGCGCGGCCCGTCAGCAGGCGCGCGGCGTCGATAGGTCTGGTTTTCAGGCGTGGGGAGGCGCGGTGGACGGTGGGCGCGGCGGGGCGCGGGCCGGCGGCGGGGGGCTGACGCGGAAGGGCGCATAGGCGACCGGCGCGAGCAGGCGGACGGCTGGAGCCGGAGCGGGCGCGGGCGGTTCGGGCAGGGCGGCCAGCAGGGGCATGACGCAGGCCGCGCACTTGGCCCCGACATGCTGGTTGACCGGGCCGTCGACGCCGCCCGTCTGGATCGTCTGCGGCCCCTCGGCCGAGCAGATGACGATGGGTTGGCCCGGAACCGAGGCCGCCAGCGCCGCGAACGGCAGCAGGGTTCCGATCACGATGGCGAACGTCGCGGCCAGGAAGGCCAGCGAGCGCGCAATCGACCAGTTTTCACTCTGGGACCGGGTCACAGGCCGGGGCTTAAACCTTCCCGCAATGTGAAGCCAGAGCCGTCCAGCGCGACGGGACGCCGCGCACCCTCGACAACGGCCGTTTCTCCGTGTCAGCGTGGCCGCCGAAACGCTCAGGGAAGACCTCATGATCCGCGCACTCGGACCCTTCGCCGTCGCCATGCTGCTGGCCGCGCCGGTAATGGCGCAACAGGTGGAGGAGGGGCCGGGCGGACCCGACCGCGTCTCCCTGACCGTCTATAATCAGAACATCGCCCTGGTGGAGGATGTGCGGAACCTGAACGTGCCCGCCGGGCGCTCGCGTCAGGAGTTTCCGGGCGTCTCCGCCAGCATCCGGCCCGAGACGGTCGGCCTGTCGGGGCGCGGCCTTTCGGTGGTCGAGCAGAACTTCGACTATGACCTGCTGACGCCCGGCAAGCTGATGGAAAGCGCTGTCGGCGGCGACATCGGCATCGTCCGCACCAACCCCGGTTCGGGCGCGGAAACGACCGAGCGCGCCCGCGTCCTGGCGGCGAATCAGGGCGTGGTCTTGCAGATCGGAAACCGGATCGAGGTGCTGCGCGACGACGGCGTGCCGACGCGGGTCATCTTTGACCGGGTGCCGGAAAATCTGCGCCCGCGCCCGACGCTCAGCGTCACCCTGGACGCCGAAGGCGCCGGCCGTCGCGAGACGACGCTCTCCTATCTGACCACCGGCCTGGCGTGGAAGGCCGACTATGTCGCCCGCTTCGACGAGAAGGCGGGCAAGCTGGACCTGACCGGCTGGATCACCATCACCAACAACTCCGGCGCGACCTTCAGCAATGCCCAGACGCGAGTGGTGGCGGGCGACGTCAACCTGATCAACGACAACAACGGCTACAACCCGCGCTATGGCCAGCCGCCCCGCTCGGTGCGCGGCAATGGCACGCAGACGGGCGGGCAGGGCGCCTTGGCCGACGTCTATGTCTATCCGCTGCCGGAAGCCGTCACCGTCGCCAACAACCAGACCAAGCAGGTCGGCCTGATCGACGCGGCGGGCGTGCCGGCGACCAAGCGCTATCTGAACGTCATCGACGGCTTCCAGACCTTTGAGGAGCCGGTTGCGGCCGAGGTCGGCGTCATCTTCTCGAATGGATCAGGCTCCGCCGCCCGCGCCCTGCCGGCGGGGGTCATGCGCGTCTATGTCAAGGACGAGGCGGGCGAGCCGCGCTTCATCGGCGAGGATCAGGTCGATCACTCCCCTGCCGGGTCCGAGATCGTGGTCACGACCGGCGAGGCCTTTGACGTGACGGTGCAGCCGCGTCTGGTCTCGTCTGAGCGCACGTCCAAGCGTCTGGTCGACTATTTCCGCACCCGCTATGCGATGGAATACACGGTCCGCAACGCCCGGCCCGAGCCGGTGACGGTCGAGGTGCGCCAGCGCGGTCTGGGCCGCGACACCGAACTGTCGGAGCAGAGCATCGAGGGCGAGATGCGCGACGCCCGCACTGTGGTCTGGCGCGTGCCCGTGCCCGCCAACGGCGAGACCAGGCTGACCGCGACCATCACGACCGGCGGCTGATCCGATGCGCCGCCTTCTGGCGATCACCACGGCCCTGACCGTCCTGGCGCCCTCGGTATGGGCGCAGACCGAAAGCGTCTCCGCGCGCCCGGACACGGCGACCGTCGTCATCTACCGCGACCAGCCGGTCGATACGGTCGCCCTGATGGAGCAGTCGCGCCAGCCGTGGAGCCGGCTGGACCGCGAAGGCTTGGCCCTGATCGTCGAGACGCGCACCGTCGACCTGCCGGCGGGCGAGGGGATCATCCGTTTCCGGGGTCTGGCTACGGGCGTCGTGCCGCAGAGCGCGGTGCTGGAGGGCCTGCCGGCCCATGTGGTCGAGCGCAACGCCGACTTCGACCTGCTGTCGCCCGCCAGTCTGATGGAGAAGTCGGTGGGCGAGGTGGTGCGCGTGGTCCGCACCAATCCGGCGACCGGCGAACAGGTCGAGAAGGCGGCCGTGATCCGCGCGGGGGCGCAAGGCACGGTGCTGGAGATCGACGGCCGGTTCGAGGCCCTGGACTGCTCCGGCCAGACCGAGCGGGTCATCTTCGACCGCGTGCCCGAGGGGCTGGGCGATCAGCCGGTGCTGTCGGTCCGCACGCGGGCCGAGCGCGCCGGGCGCCACACCGTGACCCTGGCCTATCTGGCGACGGGGCTACAGTGGTCGGCCGACTATGTCGCGCGGCTGAGCCCGGACGGGCGGACGCTGGACCTGACCGGCTGGCTGACGCTGGCCAACTTTGGCGGGACGGGCTTCCCCGATGCTCCGGTGCAGGTGGTGGCGGGGACGCTGAGGAAGGATGCGGGGACCGTGCCGGTGGAGCCGCTGGTGCGTTATCAGCAGAACCAGTGCTGGCCGCAGGGGACGACGACCATGGGCAGCGGTCTGGAGCCAGCCTACAAACAGGATCGCGTTGAATATACCGGTACGCCAGTAATCGTTCCCAGCGCCGCGCCTATGGCTCTGCGGTCCGCTGTTGAGGAAATCGTCGTCACTGGGCGCCGCGTCGCGCGGCAGGGCGAACTGGGCGACTACAAGATCTACACCCTGCCGGAACCGACAACGGTCGCCGCGCGCCAGACCAAGCAGGTGCGCTTTCTGGAGCGGGAGGGCGTGGCCTATGAGCGCCTCTATCGCGCGAGCCTGCTGAACAACGACGACGAAGCCCGCCCGACCGGCATCGTGCTGAAGCTCAGGAATGAGGAAGCTGCCGGGCTGGGCGTGGCCCTGCCGGGCGGTTCTGTGGCGGTGATGCAGCCGGACGGGGCGGGGGGCGTGCTGCTGGCTGGTCAGGACCGCTTTGTGGACAAGGGCGTGGGCCTGCCGGTGCGCCTGTCGTTCGGCGAATCGCCCGATGTGCGGGTGCAGACGCGGCTGGTGAAATCGACCAGCACGACGCGCGGCGCGGTGACGACGAAACGCTCGGAAGTCGAGACGACGGTCACCAACGCCCGCGGCGAGCCCGTCACCGTCGAACTGGTCGCCGACGCGGCGATGTCACGCGGCTTCCGCCTTCGCAGCCAGTCGGTGCGCAGTCGCATCGACGACACGGGCTATCCGGTCTGGACCCTGACCGTGCCCGCCAATGGCGCCGCGACGCTGAAGGCGGCATGGACGACGACGGATTAAAGAATGGCCACCCTCTCCCGATGGGAGAGGGCTTGAGCCTCCAGGAGCGCAGCGACTGGCAAGGCGAAAGGGTGAGGGGCGACGGTTGATGTCGGCTGAAAGCCGTTGCTCGAACGTGCGCGCCCTCCCGGCTGTTTTCACGCAGACAATCGCTACGTCTCACGCCGACTGGAGCCGCGAACCCTCACCCTTTCGCGCAGCCGATCGCCTCCGGCTCTCGGGCGCTCAAGCCCTCTCCCATCGGGAGAGGGGCTTACTCCCCCCGCGCCGCCTGCCTGGGGCTGAACTTGGGCGCAGGGGCCAGGCGCATGACCTCGCCCTGGTACCGTTCGTCGTCGCCCGCCACGGCGAAGGGCAGGGCGTCGGCGCAGGCTTGCAGCAGGGCGTCCAGCCAGGGCTTCTCGGCCTTGTGGAAGTCGCCCAGGACGTGGGGCATGACCAGGTGGCTCTCGCCCGGATGGCCGACGCCCATGCGGCCGCGACGGAAGTCGGCGCCCAGGTGGCTGATCAGGCTGCGGACGCCATTCTGGCCCGCCGCGCCGCCGCCGGTCTTCATGCGGAAACGGCCGGGGGCCAGGTCGATCTCGTCGTGGAAGACGATGATCTCGCTGGGCTTGATCTTGTAGAAGCGCGCCGCCTCGCCGACCGCGCGGCCGCTCTCATTCATATAGGTCTGCGGCTTCATCAGCAGGACCTTGACCGGGCCGTCGGCGCTGTCGACCTCGCCCTCGCTGACGATAGACTGGAACTTGGCCCGCTCGGGACCGAAGCGCCAGCGGCGCGAAATCTCGTCCACGGCCATGAAGCCGATGTTGTGGCGGTTCTTCTCGTACTTGGCGCCCGGATTGCCGAGCCCTGCGATGATGATCATGCGGACCTCATGCCCTGTGATCCGGGCAAAGAAAAGCCCCGCGCCGGCGAACCGGGCGGGGCTGAATTCTTTCCGAAGAAGGAAGCGTTTAGGCTTCGGTCTCGGCTTCGGCCGTCGTGTCGCCTGCGTCCGATTGACCAGCGGCCGAGTTCTTGATCGTGGCGATCACGAAGTCGCGGTCGGTGATGGTGGCCGATGCGCCTTTCGGCAGGGTGATGTCCGACATGCGGATGGTTTCACCGATTTCGCGACCCTTAAGGTCGACGACCAGTTCTTCCGGGATCTTGTCGGCGGCGACCAGGATCTCGACCGAGTGACGGACGACTTCCAGCATGCCGCCGGCGCGCGAGAAGGGCGCCTCGTCAGCGTTCTTGAAGTGAACGGCGATTTCGATCTTGAGCGGAGCCTTGGCGTCGACGCGCATCAGGTCGAAGTGCAGCGGACGGTCCGACACCGGGTCGAACTGAACGGTCTTGGCGATGACGGGCTGGGTCTCTTCGCCGTACTTCAGGGTCACCAGGTGGCCCAGCAGCTTGCCGGTGTAGAGGGATTTGCGGAAGTCCTTCTCGTTCACCGAGATCGAGACGGGGGCCTTGTCGCCACCGTACAGGATGCCAGGCACGGCGCCCGAGCGACGAACAGCGCGTGCGCTGCCGGTACCCACGCCTTCACGGACGTCAACGTTCAGAATGATCTCGGCCATCGGGCTCGCCTCAATAACAACAGTAACGCCGCGCCAACCGGGGCCCGCGCAGCGGGGTCATGAACCCTCGAATTCAAGAGGGCGGGCTATTACACGGAACAGGGGGAGGACGCAACCGCCCCGGTCGTTTCAGCCCGCCCGACGTCAGTTCATGACGCTTCCCGGCGTGGAACTGGTTTCGGCGATGGTCACCGCCGGCGTCGTCTGAACAGGCACGGGACCGGTATACTGGGCCGTGCAGATGGCGAGGTCGCGCACGATGTGGCGGCCGGCGCAGAACATGTCCTCATAGCTGGGGCGGGACGCCGCCAGGCACTGGAACAGCATCAGCTTGGACATGCTGAGGCAGAACTCGTTGTTCGATTCGCTCGATAGTGCGTCGGTATTGGTGCGCGCATCATCGCCTGCGGCCCCCAGGGCGGCCAGTGCGGCGATGGCCAGCGAGTTGACGACGGCCGGCGTGAACGGCGCGCCGCGTTGTGCGGGCGTCAGATTCAGGCCCGAGCCGCTGTTGGCCGCTGTGTGCAGGCGGAGGCTTTCTTCTGCCGAAGGCAATTGCGCCACCGACAAGGTCTTGGCGCCTTCCAGGCGCACCTCACGATTCGGAATCGGCGTGACGGCCCAGCGACGGCGAGGGTCTTGACGCTCCTGGATCGTATAGGCGTCGCCTTCGACCGCCTCGGCGATGGCCGTCAGGGCGGCGATGTCCTTGCCCATGGTGGCGGTGATCAGGCCTGCCGCGGCCGGGGCGCCGGGCAGGGTGGCGGCGTAGGCCGGGTCGGCCACGATGCTGGCGATCATCTGCTGACGCAGGGCGGGCGTGGAGGCGAACTGGCGCACGCCGGCCACATATTCCGGCGACTGCAGGGCCAGGATGGAGCCGTAGGCGATCATCCCCCGCGACAGCTGGCCAGGTTCATAGGCCGCGCCCTTGCGGATCGCCGCCTGGATGGATTCGGCGTCCGGGAAGCCGCCCTGGATAGTGCTGACGTCCCGGACGAAGGCGACGTAGACCGAAGCCGCCTGCGCGACGCCCTCATTCAGGCTTACCGCCGGCAGAGGCGTGACCACGGGCGGAGGGGGCGGCGCTTCAGGTTCGGGTGTCGAACAACTGGCCAGGATAGCGGCGGCGGCGATGGCGGCGACGGACAGGCCGCGGCGCAAGAAGGCCTGGGACATCGGCGAACTTCCCTCAAAATCGAACGCAGGCGCGCGCAGCGCGCCCCTGAAACTGATGCGTCTTATATCGCTGAGGGAATGGTTATCCGAAGGTTAATCGAACAGCTTCGAAACCGATTCCTCGTTGGCGATACGGCGGATAGCCTCGCCGATCAGGGGAGCCACGGAAACCGTGCGAATCTTCGCGCACTTCAAAACTTCGTCAGGCTGCTCGATGGAATCCGTGATGACCAGTTCCTTGAGCGGTCCGTTGGTCACGCGCTGGACCGCCGGGCCGGACAGAACGCCGTGGCTGATGTAGGCCGAGACCTCGGTCGCGCCGCGGTCGATCAGGGCCTGGGCTGCATTGACCAGGGTGCCGCCCGAATCGACGATGTCGTCGAACAGGATGCAGCGGCGGCCTTCGACGTCGCCGATGATATTCATGACCTCGCTTTCGCCCGCCTTGGGGCGACGCTTGTCGACGATGGCCAGATCGGCGTCCAGCCGCTTGGCCAGCGAGCGGGCGCGAACCACCCCGCCGACGTCGGGCGAAACGATCATCAGATCGTCGCCACGGGGATAGTGGTCCTTGATGTCCTGAGCCAGCACGGGGGTGGCGACCAGGTTGTCGGTCGGAATGTCGAAGAAACCCTGGATCTGGCCGGCGTGCAGATCCATCGTCAGGACGCGGTGAGCGCCCGCGCGAGTGATCATGTTGGCCACCAGCTTGGCCGAGATCGGGGTGCGCCCCCCGGTCTTCCGGTCCTGTCGCGCATAGCCGAAGTAGGGCATGACCGCCGTGATCCGCCGCGCCGACGCCCTCACCAGGGCGTCCGTCATGATCAGCAGCTCCATCAGGTTGTCATTGGCCGGATAGGAGGTCGACTGGATGATGAAGACGTCCTCGCCGCGGACGTTTTCCTCGATGACGGCGAAAACCTCGTTGTCGGCGAATCGTTTCACCTGGGCCTTGGTCAGCGGCATGTCGAGGTGGTTGGCGATGGCCTGGGACAGAGTCCGGTTCGAATTGCCAGAGAGCAGCTTCATTACCGGTCATCCTTTTGCCGTCATCGCTGCGCCAATGAGCACAGTCGTTTCTGGACGCGCTCTTTAACAGCGGATCGCCCCGCATCAACCCGTCATGACGGATTTCGCTGCATTGGCATGGGCGTCGTCGCTGCTATAGAGGTCGCCGTAATGACAGCGGCGCACCGGGGGTGCGCTGTGATCAAGGCATCTTGAGAGGTCGCCCTTGCCCGCTTCGAAGTCCCGCACCGGCCTTGCCCTGATGACGGTCGCCGTCGCCGCCCTGACGGTATCCGCCTGCGCCGGGAACAAGCCGCGCCAGCGACTGGCCTATGAGGAGCGCCCGGTCGAGTTGCTCTACAATACGGGCTATCAACGGCTGCAGTCCAAGCGCTGGACCGACGCCATCGACTATTTCCAGGAAGTCGAGCGTCAGCATCCCTATTCGGAATGGTCGCGCCGCGCGATCCTGATGCAGATCTACGCCTATTATCAGAACAATAACTATCAGGACGCCGTCGCGGCGGCCGATCGTTTCATCGCCCTGTTCCCCGGGAATCCTTCGGCGGCCTACGCCTTCTACATGCGCGCCATCTGCAACTTCGAGCAGATCGTCGATGTCGGCCGTGATCAGGCCTATGCTGAAGCCGCTCTGACCGGGCTTCGCGATGTTGCGCGCCGTTACCCGGATACGGCCTACGCCAGCGACGCGCGCATCAAGATCGACATGGTCAACGACCAGTTGGCCGGTAAGGAAATGGCCGTGGGGCGCTTCTATCAACGCGCCAATCAACCCCTGGCGGCGCTGAATCGCTACAAGGCCGTGATCAATAATCAGGCTTTCCAGCGCAGCTCGCACACGCCCGAGGCGCTTTACCGCCTGGTCGAGGTCAACGTCGCCCTGGGATTGAACGAAGAGGCCACGCGCAACGCCGCCGTTCTGGGCCACAACTATCCGGGCAGCCCCTGGTATGCTGAAGCCTACGCGCTCCTGACTGAGCGGGGCGAGCGACCGGAGGTGCAGCCCGAAGCCAAGCGGGAAAGCTGGTTGCAGCGCATCATCCCTGGCGGAGCCTGAGCCTTTCGGCCCCGATCGGGCGGCCGGGTTGCGGAAAGACGCTGCGTTCCCCTTCTGTTTCCGGCTACAGTGGGCTGTAACGTCGAATCAAGCTGACCCATGCTGACCACTCTCTCGATCCGTGACGTCGTCCTCGTCGACGCCCTCGACCTGGAGGTCGGCGAGGGGCTGACCGTGCTGACCGGCGAGACCGGGGCCGGGAAATCCATCATCCTTGACGCCTTGGGCCTGGCCTTGGGCGCACGCGGCGACGCGGGGCTGGTGCGCGCGGGCGCCAAGCAGGCCGTGGCCACCGCCGTCTTCACCGCGCCCGACGACGCCGCCGTGATCGACCTGCTGGCCGAGCGCGGATTCGAGGTCGCGCCCGGTGAGGAACTGATCCTTCGCCGTGTCGTCTCGGCTGACGGCCGCAGCCGGGCCTACGTCAACGACCAACCGGCGGGCGTGACCGCCCTTCGCGAGATCGGCGCCCTGCTGGTCGAGGTGCACGGTCAGCACGAGACGGTCGGCCTGCTGGACTGGAAGACCCATCGCGCCCTGCTGGACAATTATGGCGGCCTGCAGCCCCAGCTGTCGGGCGTGGCCGCTGCCGCTGAACGGCTGAAGGCCGCGCAAGGGCGCCTGGATGCGCTGGAAGCCTCCGCCGCCGAAGCCGCCGCCAAGGCCGAAGAGATCGCGCTGAACCTGGCTGACCTCGACGCCCTGGACCCGCAGCCGGACGAAGAGACCGAGCTGGCGGGCGAGCGCGCCATCCTGGGCGCCTCGGAAAAGGCCGTGGCCGATCTGGCCGACGCGCGGAACCTGCTGGGCGGGGACAAGCTGAGCCAGCGTCTGGCCTCGGCCCTGCGCGCCGTCGAACACGCCCGCCAACGAGCGGTTCAGGCCGGCGCCGAGGGCGACAACCTGATCATCATCAAGCTGGGTCTTGCTGCGGAAGCCGTGGACCGCGCCCTGGTCGAGGCGACGGAAGCGGTCGCCGCCGTCGACGCCGCCGCCGACGCCTTCGACTTCGAGCCCGGCCGTCTGGACAAGGCCGAGGAGCGGCTGTTCGCCCTGCGCGCCGCCGCGCGAAAACTGAACACCACGGTCGACGCCCTGCCGGCGCTGCGCGTGCGTCTGCGCGAGCAACTGCGCCTGATCGAGGACGGGGCCGAGGCCCTGACCAATGCGCGTCGAGATGTGGCCGTGGCGATCGAGGCCTATGACGTGGCCGCCATGCTGCTGACCTCGGCGCGCGAGGCGGCGGGCGACCGCCTGACCGCAGCCGTCATGGGCGAGCTGGGCCCGCTGAAGCTGGACCGCGCTCGATTCCGCGTGACCTTGGAGCCTATCGAAGGCCGCCGCGGACCTCTGGGCGTCGAGACGGTGCGATTCGAGGTCGCCACCAACGCCGGCACGCCCTTCGGGCCGCTGGACACCGTGGCCTCGGGCGGCGAACTGGCGCGCTTCGCTCTGGCCATGAAGGCGGCGTTGGCGAGCCGCGAAGATCAACGTCAGCCGGTCATGATCTTCGACGAGGTTGATCAGGGCGTCGGCGGCGCCGTGGCCGAGGCCGTAGGCAGCCGGCTGCAACGCCTGTCCAACGGCGCCCAGGTCCTGGTCGTCACCCACAGCCCCCAGGTCGCCTCACGCGGTCACGCCCACTGGAAGGTCCGCAAGGCCGACCACGACGGCCACACCCGCACCTCCATCGACGTCCTGGACCCCCATCCCCGCCAGGAAGAAATCGCCCGCATGCTGTCCGGCGCCGAGATCACGGACGAGGCGCGGGCGGCGGCGCGGGTCTTGATCGGGTGAGTTGCCGCTCATCCGGGTGAAGGCCGGGATTTAGAACGAATCCCTCTCTTTTCCGCTCATCCCGGCGGACGCCGGGATCCAGTACGAGCTTCACGCCCCGCCCTTGGCCAAAGCACTGGACCCCGGCGTCCGCCGGGGTGAGCGGTATCTTGGACCGGCCATCATACTTGCCCCGCCCAGCCCTCCACCGCCGCGATTTCGCGAGCCGGCAAGCTGTTCCTTGTCCCAAAAGAGGAGAAGGGAGATCAGACCCCCAGGATCCAGCCTTCTTCGTTCTCGACCTGGGCCACCAGCGCCTCATCCGCCGTCTTCGGCGGAGCGAAGGCCTTCTGCAGTTCTCGGGCGTCGTCCATCTGGGCGAAGGCTTCGGCGGCGGTGCGGACCTGAGCCTGGGTCTTGTACTCCTTGACGCCTTCGCCGTTGATCTTGCGCTTGGCGTCAAACAGGGCGGGCCAGACCTCGACCACGACGGCCGACAGGGGTTCAACGTCGGCCTCGGTCAGTTCGCGCCAGCCGGTGTTGAAGGGCCAGACGGCGGCCGAGGCGCCCAGCTTGTCCAGCAGGCGGCGCACCATGGGCACGCCCAGCAGGGTCAGGCCGCCGACGGCGCCCGCGCCGTGCATCTGCCAGACGCTCTTGGGCGGCAGCTTGTCCTTGCGCGCAGCGACTTCGGTGGCGCGGAATTCGGGAATGTCGGCCCCGGAGCCTTCGGGCGGCTTGGTCGTGGTCAGCCAGCGCTGGGCCTGGCTGGCGGGCGCGCCCCAGAAGGGCCAGGGCTGGTCGGTCATCAGGCGGTTCATCTTGGCCGCGACCTGATAGCGGTTATTGGTGTTATCGGCCTTGTCGACCACGTTGGCGGCCAGGAACTTGCCCATGGCCTCCCACGGGCGGCCGTCCAGCTTCAGACGCGCCGCCGTGCCGGCGGGGAAGCCGAAGTCGAAGTCGAAACCGACCAGGACGCGGTCGCCGCGCTTCCTGTGCTCGGCCAGCAGGTCGGCGATCAGGGCCTCGCCCTCGGCGCGCGTGGCGACGTTATGGGTCTCGGTGTAGAGGCGGAAACGCACGTCGCGCTTGGCGACGCCGACCCAGAGCGTCTGCTCGCCCAGCTTCTTGCCTTCGGCGGCGGTCCAGTCGGCGATGATGTAGGCGTCGAAGAGACGGGCCACGGCGGGCTCCTGAAACACAGTAAACAGCAGAGGCGGGGGTTCTAGCCTTCCGGGGCGGAGCCGGGAAGGGCGATCAGCGCTTCATCAGGGCTTCGACGTGCGACAACCAGCGGCGCCCCAGCCGCAGAGCCTCCGACGGCGAGCCGGTGGAGGCGGGCAGGTCGGCGTTCCACAGGGCCAGTTCGAACTCGGGACTGCGGGTGTCGCTGAACATCAGGCGCAGCACGACCTGCTCCGCCTCGGGCACCACCACATCCAGATCCTTGCGCAGGACGCCGCGCCGGGCGCGGGCCACGACGTGGCCGTCGACGATGATCTCGCCGCCCTCGACCTCGTCAAAGCCATAGACCAGACCTTGCGAGCCGCGCTTCCACAGAACCACCACCTGACCGCCGTCGAAATCCAACCCTGCAGCTCGGCCCTCAGCGGGCGACAGCGCCTCGGTGTCGGCCTTGACGCCCAGCGACTTGAGCAGCGCACGCTTTAATCGCCGCTCGGGTTCCATCCACCAGGACAGCATCAGGGCGCCCGTGGTCAGGAAGGCGGCGGTCAGGGCGATCAGCAGGATGACCCTGAACGTCTCGCCCATGGTCAGGCCTCCAGGTCCAGATCAATCACAACGGGGACGTGGTCGCTGGGCTTTTCCATGTCGCGGGCGTCGCGATGGGTCTCGATCCCCCGGAAGCGGTCCGTCGCCTGAGGCGACAGCAGGGCGTAGTCGATGCGGATGCCGTTGTTCCTCTGCCAGGCGCCGGCCTGATAGTCCCAGAAGGTGTAGGTCCCCTTGGGCTCGCCCCCCAGGTCGTGGGCGTCGGCCAGCCCCAGCCACTTCATGGCGTTCAGCGCCGCGCGCGTTTCCGGCTGGAACAGGGCGTCGTTGACCCAATCCTCGGGCTTGGCCGCGTCGTCGGGCGTCAGGATGCAGTTATAGTCGCCGCACAGGGCCAGCGGCTCTTCATAGGCCAAGAGGGCCCTGGCGTGGTCGTGCAGGCGCTGGAACCAGGCCAGCTTGTAGGGAAACTTCTCGGTGCCGACGGGATTGCCGTTGGGCAGATAGATGGACGCCACGCGCACCGGAACCGGGGCTTCGACTACGGCCTCCAGATAGCGGGCCTGTTCGTCGCTGTCGTCGCCGGGCAGGCCGCGCCGGATGTCGGACAGGGGAAACTTCGATAAGATGGCGACGCCGTTGTAGGTCTTCTGACCGTGCGTCTCGACGTTGTAGCCCAGGCTTTCGAAGGCCTCGCGCGGGAATTTCTCGTCCACGCATTTGATTTCCTGGAAGCAGACGACGTCAGGATTGGCGGCTTCCAGCCAGGCCAGCACGGTGGGCAGGCGGGCGTTGACCGAGTTTACGTTCCAGGTGGCGATGCGCATGGCCTGAGGCTAAGGCGCGTCGCGTTCGGCGAAAAGGGCTCGTCGAAAACAAAGACGCCGCCGGATCGCTCCGGCGGCGCTTCGTTTGTCGATCAGGCGTGGCTTAGGCTTGCGGCGCTGCCGCCGGAGCCGTCGTCGTCAGCTTGCAGCCGCCGCCGATCTGCTGGGCCGTGGCGCAGGGATAGACCTGCTGGATCGCCTTTTCAGCGTTCTGGCGAATGATGAAGCCGTCAGCGCCGGCGCAGGTCATCTCGATGAAGCGGCCGTTGGCGTTCTGACCCATCAGGCGAACCTGTTGCACGTCGCAGGCGGCGGCGTCCGAGCCGGTCAGCCAGGATTTGACCGTGGCGGCCTGCTCAGCCGGCGTGGTGAACTGGCAGGTGCCGCTCTGGCTGATGACCTGCAGGCATTCGGTCTTTTCCCAGCCCGAAGCGGCTTTCTCGATCCAGTAGCCGTCGACGCCGACGCAGCCGACTTCATAGACGACGGCGCCATTGCCCGATTGGCCCCGGACCTTGGCTTCATCAACCGTGCAAGGAACGCCCGCCTGGGTCGCATAGGCCTTCAGGAATCCCTGAATGTCCTGGTTGGCCGGCAGGGCGCAGGTTGGGCCAGTGGGCGCTTCCGGATTGGCTGCGCGCGCGGCCTGGGCCTGGCTGTCGAGGATAACGCAATCGACGATCTGGGGCGGAGTCGAGGCGACCAGAATATAGCCGGGCGCCCCGGTGCAGGCAGCCTCGTAAATCTTGACCTGTTCCGCGCTGACGCCGAGCAGATTGGCTTCCGAGACCTGACAGGCGGTGGCGCCGGCGACAAAGAGGGCCTCGACCTCGGCCTTGATCACTGCCGGATCGACGGGAGCGGGGGCTTTCTGGCGTTGTTGGCGCTGTTGCTGGCGTTCGTTGCGGTCGCCGCCGATGCGACCGGGCAGGACCTGCTCTGCCGGGGGGCGTCCATTGCCCGCCTGGGCCGCTGAGCCGGATTGTTCTTGAGCGACGGCAAGCGCCGGGCTGAGCGTCATGACGGCAAGGCCGGCGGCGATCCCCAGAGCGCGGCTGAAACGTTTGATGGTCACGGAAAGGGCTCCTCGGCCTCTACTGATGGCGCAAGCCTTGGCGGCGTCAGGCTTTCCGGTCAAGCGCCGCCGACAACCTTGTCATACGCAGCTGATGTGCGGGCGGCACTGGACCCGTTCGCAGCAATCGGCTTAAACCTATGACCGTTGCGATTGGAGACTGACTTGGCGGACGGGGCGATCAGCGATGAGGCGGCGACGACCGCACGCGGCCTGACCTATCCGTCGGGGCCGCCGCCTGAGCCGGGCCGAGCGGTCGAGGTGGCGCCGGGGGTGCTGTGGCTGCGCCTGCCCCTGCCGATGAGCCTGAACCACATCAACGTCTACGCCCTGGCGGACGGCGACGGCTGGGCCCTGGTGGACACCGGGCTGAAAACCGAGGCGTCGAAGGCGGGCTGGGAGGCGGCGCTGGCCGGACCGCTGGGCGGCAAGCCGGTCAAGCGGGTCATCTGCACCCACATGCACCCCGACCATATCGGCCTGGCGGGCTGGTTGTGCGAGCGGTTCGATGCGCTGCTTCTGATGTCGCGGCTGGAATATGTGACGGCGCGGATGCTGCTGGCCGACACGGGGCAGCCGGCTCCGGATTCGGGCGAGGTCTTTTATCGCGCCGCAGGTTGGAACGATGCACAGATCGAACATTGGCGCAGCGGGTACGGCGGCTTCGGCAAGGCGGTGACGGAGATGCCGTCGGCATATCTGCGGCTCTCCCAGGACGACGTGGTTCGGATTGGCGAGCACGATTGGCGTGTGGTGATCGGCGAGGGGCACTCACCCGAACATGTCTGCCTGTGGCGTGAGAGCGACGGCGTCTTTCTGGCGGGCGATCAGATCCTGCCGCGTATATCCTCCAACGTTTCGGTCTGGCCGACTGAGCCGGAGGGCGATCCCCTGGGTGAATGGCTGCGTTCGCTGGCGGCGCTGAAGGCGCGGCTGCCGGGCGATTTGTTCCTCCTGCCGTCGCACGGCGAGCCCTTCTATGGCGTCACGACGCGGCTGGAGGCTCTGATCCGCGGCCATGAAGTGGCGCTGAAACGGCTTGAGCGGACGCTGAAGACGCCATCGCGAGCGGTGGACGTCTTCTCGGCCCTGTTCGCGCGCCCGGTGGGCGACGAGGTGCTGAGCATGGCGACGGGCGAAGCGATCGCGCATTTGAACTATCTGGCCCGCGAGGGGCGGGCCCGACGCGACCGCGATGAGGCGGGCGTCGATTGGTGGACACTGACGGAGGCGGCGCAATGAGCGAACACATCAAGGTCGAACTGGACGACGGCGTCATGACGGTCGTCTTCGACCGGGCGGACAAGAAGAACGCCATCACCCAGGCCATGTACACGGCCCTGGCCGAGGCCACCGAGCGGGCCAAGGTCGATGACGCGGTGCGCGTGGTCCTGTTCCGCAGCGAGGGCGACTCGTTTTCAGCCGGCAACGACATCGCCGACTTCATCGCTCTGGGCTCGCAGACCAGCGGCGATCTGGTCGAGATGGGGGTGTTTCGCTTCCTCAAGGCCCTGGCCGATCTGGACAAGCCGGCGGTCGCGGCGGTGCGTGGACGCGCCGTGGGCATCGGCCTGACCCTGCTGCTGCATTGCGACATGGTGGTGGTGGCCGAGGACGCCCTGCTGTCGGTTCCCTTCGTCAATCTGGCCCTGGCGCCCGAGGCGGCGTCGTCGTTGCTGTTGCCGGCGACCGTCGGCCACCAGCGGGCGTTTGAACTGTTCGCCCTGGGCGAGGCCATCGACGGCAGGACGGCTCTGGCCTGGGGGCTGGCCAACCGGGCGGTTCCGGCCGATCAGGTCGAGGCCACGGCCCGCCAGTTGGCCGACAAGCTGGCGGCGCGCGCGCCCAATTCGATCCGCAAGACCAAGGCCCTGATGCGCGACGCAGAGGCCCTGTGGGGCCTGATGCAGCGCGAGGCGCACGCCTTCGGCTCGCAGATGCGCAGCCCCGAAGCGATGGAGGCCTTCATGGCCTTCAGCCAGAAACGGGCGCCGGATTTCTCGAAAGCGGGCTGATTTCTCGCAAACGCGATTGATTCAAGGGGGCAGGGGGTCTAGGCGCCGCGCATGAACGCCGTCGCCGCCCCCTTGTCTGTTGAAACCGCGACGCCCGTCCGCATCGAGCGAGAGCGACTGGGCGATGCGGCGGCGATCGACGCCCTGGTGCTGGCGGCCTTTGGCCCCGGTCGGTTCGCCAAGACGGCGGAGCGGCTGCGGGAGGCCGCTCAACTGGCGGCCGGTTTTTCCGCCTATGAGGGCGAGCGGCTGATCGGCTCGGTGCGGCTATGGTCGATCATGGCGGGCGAGGCGCGCTCGGTCTTCCTTGGTCCCATCGCCGTGGATGCCTCCAGCCGTCGTGGCGGGCTGGGCGCGGAACTGGTGCAGGCCTGCGTCGAGGAGGCCAGGGCGATGAAACTGGACGGCGTCCTGCTGATCGGCGACCCGCCCTATTTCTCGCGCTTCGGCTTCGTGGCCGCGCCAGACGCCGTCTTCAGCGGGCCGGTGGATCGACGTCGGATCATGTGGCTGCCGATCACGGATGTCCAACCGGTCGGCGCTGTGCGTCCCGTCGCCTGAGGGCCGTTCGACCTTCCTTTGCCGGGCGACGCGCCCCATAGTTCGCTCATGACGAACCCAGAGACATCGTCGGGCCTGTCCAGCGTGGCTGAAGCGGCGCGTCAGGCGCCGGGGCGCGGCTTGCCGCCGGTGCATCTTTGGCATCCCGAGCATTGCGGCGACATCGACATCCTGATCCGGGCCGATGGCGTGTGGATGCACGAGGGCTCGCCCATAGGCCGGGTCGAGCTGGTGCGGCTATTCTCGACGGTGCTGAGGAAGGACCCGGACGGCTATCATCTGGTCACGCCCGCGGAGAAGCTGAAGATCGAGGTCGAGGACCTGCCGTTCCGGGCGGTGGCCATGCAATCGAACAAGGGGGTGCTGACCTTCACCACCGATGTCGGCGACGTGGTCGAGGCCGGGGCGGACCATCCGATCATTGTCGAGACCGACGCCGCGACTGGCGAACCGGCGCCGCGCGTCCATGTTCGGGCCGACCTGTGGGCGCGGATCGCGCGGCCGGTCTTCTATGAGCTGGTCGACCTGGCCGAGGCGGCGGAGGGGCGACTGCGGGTGCGGTCCGGCGGCGAGGCCTTCGTTCTGGGAGAACTGGAATGAGCTGCGACAGTCTGAGGGCGCGGCTGGAGGCCCGTCTGGACCCGGTGGGGTCCTGGAGCCCTGAGCGAACGGCCATTCGCTCGGACTACGACCTGAACCCTGGCGCGGCGCGGCCGACGCGCGAACTGCGGCCCGCTGCGGTTCTGGTGCCTATCATCATGCACGACGACGGCCCCACGGTGCTGATGACGCGGCGCTCGGACAGTCTGGCCAGCCACACGGGCCAGATCGCCTTTCCCGGCGGACGGCTGGACCCCGGCGAGACGGCGGGGCAGGCGGCCCTGCGCGAAGCCTTCGAAGAGGTGGCGCTGGACCCCGGCGTGGTCGAACTGCTGGGGCTGGGCGATCCCTATGAAACGGGGACCGGGTTTCTGGTGACGCCGGTGGTCGGTTGGCTGACGGCGCCGCCGCAGGTCGCTCCCTCGCCGGACGAGGTGGCCGAGGTGTTCGAGGTGCCGTGGGACTTCCTGATGGACCCGGTCAACCACCGCCGCGACTATTATGATCCAGAGGGCGGGGCGCGGCGCTGGTTCTGGGCCATGCCGTTCGAGGAGCGCTACATCTGGGGCGTGACGGCGGGTATCCTGAAGGGGCTGTTCGGACGGCTGTACGGTGACGAAATCGAGCCCCTGTCGGCGGCGGCCGAGGACGCCGCGTGAGCCATCGGCTGCAAGGTCAGGACTGGCTGACGGCCCCGGCGACGCGGGCGGTCATGGCGGCGCTGGCGGCGGCGGGCGGGCCTGACTGCGCTCGTTTCGTCGGGGGCTGCGTGCGCAACGCCCTGATCGGCGCGCCCATCGACGACATCGACATCGCCACGAGCCTGACGCCCGACGCCGTGGTCGCGGCGCTGAAGACGGCGGGGTTACGCTCGGTCCCGACCGGAATCGAGCACGGCACGGTGACAGCGATATCGGAGCGCCAGCCGTTCGAGATCACCACCCTGCGCCGCGATGTCTCGACCGACGGGCGGCGCGCCACCGTGGCCTTCACGACAGATTGGGCCCAGGACGCGGGGCGGCGCGATTTCCGGCTTAACGCCCTCTATGCCGATGCGGAGGGCGTCATTCTGGACCCCACGGGCCAGGGGTATGACGACGCCATGGCGGGGCGGATCGTCTTTGTCGGCGAACCGGAGGAGCGCATCCGCGAAGACTACCTGCGGATCCTGCGCTTCTATCGCTTCTACGCCTGGTATGGGCGAGGCGCGCCCGATGCGGCTGCGGTGGAGGCTTGCGCGGCCCTGGCCGAGGGCGTCGAGCAGTTGTCGGCCGAGCGGGTGTCCAAGGAACTTCTGAAGCTGCTGGCCGCGCCGGATCCGCGGCCAGCGGTGCGATTGATGGCTGAGGCGGGCGTTCTTGGGCGGGTGCTGGGGAGCACCTTCGATTTGGCGCTGTTCGAAACGATGACGGACTTGAGCGGTGATGCGCTGCTGCGGCTGTCCGCCCTGCTGCCTGGCGATCCGGCGAAGGCGGCGGAGATCGCGCGGGCCTTGCGACTGTCCAACACCCAGCGTGACCGTCTGGTCGAGGCCGTGAGCGGGGAGGCGACGACGACGCTGACGCGACCACAGGCGCGGAAGGTTCTCTATCGCGATGGGCGACAGGCGTTCGAGGATCGCGTCATGCGGGCCTGGGCGGCGGGTGGACACACAGAGGCTTCGCGGGAGTTGCTGGCCCTGGCGCAAGACTGGACGCGGCCGGTAATGCCGGTCGGCGGGCGTGATCTGGCGCGGCTTGGGCTGACACCGGGGCCGGAGACGGGGCAGGTGCTGAAGGCGTTTGAGGACGGCTGGATCGCGGACGACTTCCCCGACCATGGCCACGAGGCGCGGCTCAGGGCGCTTCTGCCGCCAAGGTGAATCGCGTGATGACCGGACGGTGGTCCGAGCCGTTCTTGCGGCCGAGCTTGCGTTCCAGCAGGGCAAGGTCGGGCGAGCGCCAGACCTGGTCGATGGTCATGCCGACCGCTGAGGGCGCCGCCGAGGGCCAGGTGCCGGGCCAGCCGGGGGCGGGGATCAGCCCGGCCTCGGCCTGAATCTGACGGCCGATGCGGGCGCTGGATACGCTGTTGAAATCGCCCGCCGCGATGACCGGGCCGGTCATGTCGCGGCGGATGGCGGCCAGGGCCGTCGCCTGATTGATCTGCCCCCACTGATACTGGAAGGGCCAGGGCCGGGTCAGGTGGGCGCCGATGATGTTGATGGGGCCTAGCGGCGTCTGAGCCGTGGCGGCGACCGAGACCAGGCTGTCGGGCCGGTCGGCGATGACGGTCAGCGGATAGCGCGAAGCGATGGCGGCGCGGGCCGCGCCGCTGGGCCGATCCACGCGGGTGTTCAGCACGCGATGAGGATAGCCCGCCAGCACCGTCTCCAACTGGGCCGAAGGCGCGTCCCCCAATTCGACCAGAACTATGATGTCGGCGTCCGCTTCGGCAATGGAGCGGGCGATGGCCTCGACCTCGGTGTTCCGGGCCCACAGGTTGGCGGAATAGAGGGTCAAGGCTGGCGCGCCTTCGCGCGGCAGGGCTCCGCCGCGTGGCAACCACTGGGGCCAGACGGCCAGAACCAGCAGAACAGTGACGGCCAGCCCTGCGATCATAGCCGGACGTAGCCGCAGCAGGGCGTAGGCGAGCGTCAGCGCCAGCGTCGCCGCCAGAGCCGGAGCCGGAAACTGGGCCAGAAGGTCGGTCCAGCGGTGGCCGATCCGCGTCAGGGCGGACAAGGCGACAGCGACGGGCGGCGTGAGCAAGCCCAGCGCCACCAGTTGGATCGCGGCCTTCAAAGGGGAGATCAAGCGAGACGTCCTCGTGGTAGCGACGCGGCGGACCGCCCTCTGGCCTATCGACCCGGGCGATGTGTGTCGAGGGCTGCGCGGCTTCGGCGGAAGCTCGCGCACAATAGGCCGGGCCAATCCCTTTTATTTTCCGGGTTTGCGGCGTGTCGCCCGCCTTCTGCGCGCCGGGGCGGCCGGGCTGAGCAGACTGATCATCCATTCCCTGGAGATCATTCGATGAGCGACGACGCCAGCGCGCGGCTGGGCCTGCCCTATCTGGCCGCAGGACAATTGCAGAAACACGTAACCTTGAACGAGGCGCTGACGCGTCTGGACGCCCTGACCCAGACGGCGGTGGTCAGCCGTACCACCCCCGCGCAACCGGCGGCGCCGCTCGACGGGACGCTCTACATCCTGCCGCCCGGGGCGACGGGCGCGGATTGGTCCGACCATCCCGCGGGCGGTCTTTTGCGCGCGGAGGCCGGGGGCTGGCTGGCGGTGGATGCGCCTGACGGCTTGCTGGCGGTGGTTCTGGACAGCGATGAGGTGCTGGTGCGTCGCTCCGGGGCCTGGGTCCCCCTGGCGACGGGGGCGAGCGAGCCGGTTACAGTCCTTCAGAACCTGACCCGTCTGGGCGTGAACACAGAAGCCGACGCGACCAACGTCGTGGCGGCGCGCGTGAACAAGGCGCTGTGGACGGCGCTGGAGAGCGAAAGCGGCGGGGACGGCGACCTGCGCTTCACCTTCAACAAGCAGGGGGCGAGCGATGTCCTGTCCCTGTTGTTTCAGAGCGGGTGGAGTGGTCGCGCGGAACTGGGCCTGGTCGGCGACGACGACCTGAGGCTCAAGGTCAGCGCCGACGGCGGAACCTGGCGCGACGCCTTCTTGGTGGATCGCACCAGCGGGCGGCTGTGGTTCGCCCAGGGCGCGACGCGACGTGAAACCACGGTGCTGACCTCGGGCGGCAGCTGGACCCCGCCCGCCTGGGCGCGCTGGGTCGAGGCGATCTGCGTGGGCGGCGGCGGCGGCGGTGGAAGCGGCGCGGTTGGCCCTGCCGGCACGGTGCGCTTCGGCGGCGGCGGCGGAGGTGCGGGCGGCCTGGTGTCGGGCGCGTGGCCAGTCAACGGTTTTTCCGGCCCGCTGGCTGTCGTGATCGGAGCAGGCGGATCCGGCGGTGGCGCCGGCGTCGACTCCACGGTTTCAGTCGGCGGCGTCCTGCTGCTGACCGGCGAGGGCGGCAAGGCCGGGATGACCGGCGCCGCCTCGTCTGGCATCGGCGGCGCAGGCGGCGGCGGCTTGATCCGGTCCAACGCAGGCGGCGATTCGTCGGCTTCCGCTGTCGCGGGCGAGGGGCAGGCGCAGACACGGACCGATGGCCCCGGCGGCGGCGGCGCGGGCGGCGGCGTCAGCGCGGCAAATGTCGCCTTCAGCGGCGGCGCGGGCGGCGACGGCGCGGTTCTGCATGTACGCGCGGCCGGAGGTCTGGGGCGCAGCACATCGGGCCTGAGCGGCCAGTCGTCGCCGCTGTCGGCGCTGTCCAGCGTCGGCGGGGGCGGGGGCGGGGGCGGGGGCGCAGCCTCGGGGGCAGGGTATCCCGGTGCAGCGGGCGGCCTGCACGGCGCGGGCGGCGGCGGCGGCGGCGCGGGCGTGACGGCGGGAGGCGTCGGCGGCGCAGGGGCGGCGGGCGTCGTCTGGCTGACGGCGATCGGGTGAGCGTGATGACCCGATATTTCGACCGCATCCTCGAACCCGAACTGCTGGACGAGGAGGCCTGGGCGGCGCCCGAACGCCTGACCCCCGACGATTGTTTCGACCACCTGGGCAGCGACTGGCGCAGACCCGCCGCGCCCGGCGATCAGGAGGATGAAGGATGAGCGAGACAAGGCAGAACGAGACGGGTCTGGCCGAAGGCCGCTGGCTGTGGCGGCGGCTCTATGTCTTCGTCGCCAGCGCCGCGCTGTGGCTGCTTCTGGCGCGGGCGGTGGGAAGGACGGTGCCCGCGGACCTGCCGCGAGTGGCCGATGGCTTGATGAGCCTGATCGCGCTGATGCTGGTCCTCTATCTGGTGGCGCCCACGGCCCAGCAGATGATCGCCATGCTGGCCAATATGCGCCTGCGGCTGGCGACAGGAGGAAGGGCGTGAGCTTTCGCCTGTCGCAACGCTCGCGCGCCCGGTTGCAGGGCGTCCATCCCGACCTGATCGCCGTGGTCGAGGCGGCGATCCGCCGAACCCAGGTGGACTTCATGGTGACGGAGGGCCTGCGCGATCCCGTTCGTCAGGCGGCGCTGGTTCGGGCGGGGGCCAGTCGGACGCTGCACTCGCGCCACCTGACCGGCCACGCCATCGACGTGGCGGCCTTGGTGGAGGGGAAGGTGCGCTGGGACTGGCCGCTGTATGGCCGGATCGCGGGGGCTTTCAAGGCGGCGGCGCGCGACCTCGGCACGCCGCTGACCTGGGGCGGGGACTGGGCCCGGTTGCGGGACGGCCCGCATTTCGAACTGGATCGGAGGGCCTATCCATGAGGGCCCGAGATATTGCCCGGATCCTGACGCCTCTGGGATGGCTGGTCCTGGCCGGGGCGGCGGTCTTGCTGTTGATGCTCGTCGCCCGCGGGGTGGGGTTAAGTTGGGACCCGTTCGGCCTGCAGCAGAGGCGGTTGGCGACGGCCCAGGCGCGGGCGACGCAGGCTGAGAGCGATGCCCAGGCCCGTGTCGTCGAGACAGAGGGGCGAAGGCAGCAGGCTGCGCGCCTCGAGATACATCACCGACAGACCCTGGCCGTGGAGCGGGCGACCGTCGCGGCCGTCACCCAGGCGAGGAGCGCCGACGATGCGAACGACCCCTTGGACCCTGTGCGGGCTGATCGCCTGCGCGCTCATGACCGCGAACTGTGCCGGCTCGCGCCCGATCTCGACGGTTGCGCCGCCGCGCCTGGTCCTGGCTGAGGCGACGACCCGCCCCTGTGGGCTTGCGACCCTGCCCGCGGCGCCCAGTCTGGCGGAGCTGGAGGCGGCCTATCTATTACGCGGCGCCCAGATCCTGGCCTGTGATGGGGCGAGGCGGCTGGCGATCGAGGCCCTGACCGCCGAACGGGCCATGCTGGACGGCTGGATCGGGGTGGAAACTCAGGGTGGGCGAGCGGCGTCGCCTGGCTGATGCGGCGCTTCTTGCCGGGCAGGTCGGCAAAACCTGCCGACTTCGGGAGTTTCTCGGCAGGACTTGCCGAGCGTCCAACGTGGTTTACCGAATCTAACGCATAGAAATCAACGAGTTGAAAATCGGCACGGGGTCGTCTCTCCTGGCCCCGTCCTTGCTCCTTGTCATCCCGAGCAGAAAGCTCCCGGCAGCCAAAATGGCGTCGGACATGTCGAAGACACATAGGATGGCCAAAATGGCTAACAGCATCAACACGAATGCTGGCGCTCTCATCGCGCTGCAAAACCTCAATGCAACCAGCCGTGACCTCAACGTCACGCAAAACCGCGTGAACACAGGCCTGAAGGTTTCCTCGGCCAAGGACAACGGCGCGATCTTCGCGATCGCCACCAATCAGCGCGCCGAGATGGGCGCCTTGGACGCCGTCAAGAATTCCATGCAGCGCGGCCAGTCGATCGTCGACGTGGCCCTGGCCGCCGGCGAGACCGTGGTCAAGGCTCTGGAAGAGCAGAAGAGCCTGGCTGTCGCCATCTCCAACGCCACCGGCGACGCTCTGAAAGCCTACGTCACCGATTATAACGCCCTGGGCGCTGAAATCACCAAGGCCCTGGCCGGCGCGACCTTTGACGGCGTCAACCTGTGGACCGACACGACCGCCGCAGGCGTCGAAATCAGCGTCAAGACCGGCACCAGCCTGACCGACAACTTCGTTCTGAAAGGCGGCGCAACGGCGACCACCGCTACCGCTCCCGCCACCGCCACTGCTTTCGCTGTCGCCGACTATGCGGCGCCGACCGCAGCCGAGAAGACCGCCATGGGCGCGCTGACGGGGGTCGTCGACGGGGCGATCAAGGCCTTCACCGCCGAACTGGGCGCCATGGGCACCAAGTCGAAGTCGCTGGAGCGTTCGCTCATCTTCACCAACAAGATTCAGGATGCGGTTGAAGTCGGCATTGGCAACCTGGTGGACGCTGACCTGGCCAAGGAGAGCGCCAAGCTGACCGCCCTGCAAACCAAACAACAACTCGGCGTTCAGGCGCTGGGCATCGCGAATCAGTCGAGCTCGATCCTGCTCGGCCTGTTCCGCAGCTAAGAATTGGAAGCGGATTTTCGGATCCGTCTCCCGATACCTCTACCCGAGCAGAATGCTCCCGATAGTCAAAATGACGTCGGAAATGTCTGAAGACTAAGGAATTTCCAGTATGGCTAACAGCATCAACACCAATGCAGGCGCTCTTGTCGCCCTGCAAAACCTGAACAACACGAGCCGCGATCTCTCGATCACGCAGAACCGTGTGAACACTGGCCAGAAGGTCTCTTCGGCCAAGGACAATGGCGCCATCTTCGCCATCGCCACCAACCAGCGCGCCGAGATGGGCGCCCTGGACGCCGTGAAGCAGTCGATGCAGCGCGGTCAATCGATCGTCGACGTGGCCCTGGCCGCTGGCGAAACCATCACCAAGGCGCTTGAAGAACAGAAGAGCCTGGCGGTGGCGATTGAATCCTCCGTGGTCGGCTCAGCCGCTGAAACGGCCTACCTGGCGGACTTCAACGCCCTCGGCAATGAGATCACCAAGGCTCTGGGCGGCGCGACCTTCGACGGCGTCAACCTGTTCTCGGCGACGACGACGGACGCTGTCTCGGTCAAGACTGGCACGGCCACGGCGGACATCTTTACGCTGAAGGCGGCCGGTACAGCCGCGACGACGGTCTCGACCGCAGGCGGGGCGGTGGGGCGTGCGGGCGCCACGGCGGCGCTGGTGGAAACCGCGTTGAAGGGCTTCACCGCTGAGTTGGGCTCTCTGGGCACCAAGTCCAAGTCGTTGGAGCGGTCGCTGACCTTCACCGGCAAGATCCAGGACTCGATCGAGGTGGGCATCGGCAACCTGGTGGACGCCGATCTGGCCAAGGAAAGCGCCAAGCTGACGGCGCTGCAGACCAAACAACAACTCGGCGTTCAGGCGCTGGGCATCGCGAACCAGTCCAGCTCCGTGCTGCTGGGCCTGTTCCGATAAACGAGATTGAAAGCGGGGCTACGGCCCCGTTTTTGATGAGGAGACCACCCCCGAGCAGAACGCTCTCGGCGTCAAAACGACGTCGGAAATGTCAAAGACAAAGGAACCGCCAAAATGGCTAACAGCATCAATACCAATGCAGGCGCACTCGTTGCTCTGCAGAACCTGAACAACACGAGCCGTGATCTCTCGATCACGCAAAACCGTGTGAACACTGGCCAGAAGGTTTCTTCGGCCAAGGACAATGGCGCCATCTTCGCCATCGCCACCAACCAGCGCGCCGAAATGGGCGCTCTGGACGCTGTGAAGAACTCGATGCAGCGCGGTCAATCCATCGTCGACGTGGCCCTGGCCGCCGGCGAGACTGTGGTCAAGGCGCTGGAAGAGCAGAAGAGCCTGGCGGTCGCGATCTCCAATGCGACCGGCGATGCTCTGAAGGCCTATGTGACCGATTACAACGCCCTCGGCGCTGAAATCACCAAGGCCCTGTCTGGCGCCACCTTCGACGGCGTGAACCTGTTCACGGACACCACCGCTGCGGGCGCACCCATCAGCGTCAAGACCGGCACCGGTTCGACGGACAGCTTCAACCTGAAGGGCGGCGCGGCGGCGTCCACGGCAACGACCGTGGCGACCTCCACGGCTGTCACTGTGGCCGACTACGCGGCGCCGACCGCTGGCGAGAAGACGACGTTGACGGGGCTGACCGCCGCCGTTGACGGCGCCATCAAGACCTTCACGGCTGAACTGGGCGCCCTGGGCACCAAGTCCAAGTCGCTGGAGCGCTCGCTGACCTTCACCAGCAAGATGCAGGACGCGCTTGAAGTCGGCGTCGGCAACCTGGTGGACGCCGACCTGGCCAAGGAAAGCGCGCGCCTGACGGCCCTGCAAACCAAGCAACAGCTGGGCGTGCAGGCGCTGTCGATCGCGAACCAGTCGAGCTCGGTTCTGCTCGGCCTGTTCCGCTAAAGAATTAAGGGCGGGTCTGCGGGCTCGCCCTTGATGAGACCACCCCGAGCAGAACGCTCCCGGCCGCCAAAACGGCGTCGGAAATGTCAAAGACACAAAAGGAACTGCCAAAATGGCTAACAGCATTAATACGAACGCAGGCGCTCTTGTTGCTCTGCAAAACCTGAACAACACGAGCCGCGATCTCTCGATCACGCAAAACCGTGTGAACACTGGCCAGAAGGTTTCTTCGGCCAAGGACAATGGCGCCATCTTCGCCATCGCCACCAACCAGCGCGCCGAGATGGGCGCCCTGGACGCCGTGAAGCAGTCGATGCAACGCGGTCAATCGATCGTCGACGTGGCCCTGGCCGCTGGCGAAACCATCACCAAGGCGCTTGAAGAGCAGAAGAGCCTGGCGGTGGCGATTGAATCCTCGGTCGCCGGTTCGGCGGCTGAAACGGCCTACCTGGCTGACTTCAACGCCCTCGGCAATGAAATCACCAAGGCTCTGGGCGGCGCCACCTTCGACGGCGTCAACCTGTTCTCGGCGACGACCGATGCTGTCTCGGTCAAGACCGGGACCGCTTCTGGGGACACCTTCACCCTGAAGGCGGCTGCCGGCGCTGCTACGGCAGTGGCCACGGCCGGTGGTTCGATCCTTCGCGCGGGCGCTACGGCTGCGGCCGTGGACACTGCGCTGAAGGGCTTCACGGCTGAACTGGGCGCCCTGGGCACCAAGTCCAAGTCGCTGGAGCGCTCGCTCAGCTTCACCAGCAAGATGCAGGACGCCCTTGAAGTGGGTGTCGGCAACCTGGTGGACGCCGATCTGGCCAAGGAAAGCGCGCGCCTGACGGCCCTGCAAACCAAGCAACAGCTGGGCGTGCAGGCCTTGTCGATCGCGAACCAGTCGAGCTCGGTTCTGCTCGGTCTGTTCCGCTAACAAGACGTGGTCGAGGGCGGGTCGTTCGGCCCGCCCTCGTTCGCACGTGAGGAGACAGGAGGCGCGGCCAGGCCGCGTTAAGGAGAAATGTCAGACAATGTCGCGAGACTACCTGGCGTAACTCTCGTTCAACCTGACGTTCTTGGTCAGGGAGTCGAGGCTCCGCCAAAGCCCGTTCATGCCGAACCCGATGCCGGGCGTTATCGCCTGACCATCGAGGAAGGTCCTGGCGGGTTTGTCTACATGACCCGCGATCGGGTCACCGGCGAAGTGATACGTCAATTGCCGCGTGAAGAGGTCGTGAAAATGAGCGCCCGCCCGGACTATGGGGCAGGCGGGTTGATCAAGACCAAGGTCTGATCGACGCAAGTAGCTTGGAACGCAGCGCCGCCGGCTTGCCGGACGGCGCCGCGTTCGTTTCCACGCCGTTAACCATACGCTCAGGAATCAGCGACATTAGTAGCCTTCAGAATTTGAACTGGGGCTAGAAGCCATGACCAACAGCGTTCTCACCAATGCCTCGGCGTTAATCGCGCTCCAGAACCTCAATTCGACAAACAACAAGCTGGCGGCGACCCAGAGCCGGGTGAACACCGGCCTGAAGGTTCAGGGCGCCAAGGACAACGCCGCCACCTGGGCCATCGCACAGAACCAGCGCGCCGACACGGGCGCCCTTGAGTCGGTCAAGACGAGCATGAACCGCGCGACGTCGCTGGCCGATGTCTCTCTGGCCGCCGGCGGCCAGATCTCGGATCTGCTGATCGAGATGCGCGAAAAGGCCACGGCTGCGGCCGACCCGTCGTCGACGCCCGCCTCGCGCAAGGCCTATAACGACGAGTTCCAGTCGTTGCTCAAGTCCTTGGCGTCCTTCGCCAAGAACGCCACGTTCGACGGCGAGAATATTCTGAACGGCGCCAGCACCAACACGTTGGATTTCCTCGCCAATGTCGGCGCGACCGAAACCATTTCCATGAACCGTCAGGATCTCTCGCTGAACGGCGTGGGGCTGCAGTTGCCCGCACGCGCGGCCAGCGCTGGCCCGCCTGTAGTGACTGCTCGCCCGGCGGGGCCGCCTCTTCTGGATACGCTGGAAAACGCCCAGGAAGCGTTTACGGCCATCGTGGGCGCTCTGGATAACGCCAACGCCAAGCTTGCCGAGCTTGGCGCGCAGTCCAAGCAGATCGAAAAGCACAACATCTTCGTCGGCAAGCTGATGGATTCTCTGGAAGTCGGTATCGGCAATCTGGTCGATGCCGACATGGCCAAGGAGAGCGCTCGCCTGCAGGCGCTTCAGGTCCAGCAGCAGTTGGGCGCGCAAGCCCTGTCGATCGCCAACCAGGCGCCGCAGATCATCCTGTCGCTGTTCAAGGGCTGATCTATCTGAAGTAGCGGGGCGCGCCGTGGCCGAGTGAAATCGGCGGCGGCTTGCGCCTGGCCGGGCGCGGCATCAGCCCGTAAAGGCTCGCCAGTCTCAGGAATAGCCAACGCACGTAAGACATGGGCTCTCGTCCGCCTTGCCTGTGGTTGGCTGGTAACGTTGAGCAACCGTCGCTGTTCCGGCCTGATCTTAAACAGTTCGTTACCCGCTTGGCTGCAAGCTGGGCGCAGGAGCGTATCGGTCTGTGATCAACAACAGCTATCTTCTTGGTTTGTACGGCGGGACCTCGACCTTCTCTGGAGGCTTGGGTGGAACGCCTGTCGCTGTGAAGAAGCAACCGACGGCTCCATGGGCTACGACGGTCAAACCGCAGAACCAGTCGGATCTTCTGCGCGCCGCGCTGAGCGGTCGGCGCCTGATCAACGAGGACAATGCGACCCTGGACTTCAAGGGCGCGTCGTCCGGCGACTATCGCAAGATTTTCGCCATGTATCAGGGCCTGTCCATGCTCGAGGCGATTGCGGATCGGGCGGGCCAGAAGAACCTTACCGCTTCGGAACGCGCCCAACTGTCGAAGCGCATGGACGCAGGGCTGGCTGAAATGTCCGCCTATCTGGGCGAGGCCAAGTTCGACGGCGTGCGGATGGTTCAGGGGCAGTCCGCCACCAAGGCCCAGACCGGCGCCGCCGTTCCGCGTGATTCGGCCAAGTATGTCACAGGCGCGGTCCATACCGGCGCGCTCGCCGACGAAGTCGCGGCCTTCCAGGGCGACGTTCAGTTCAACATCACCGTGAAGAAGACGGGCGGCGATCAGGTCATCGCCATCAACCTTGCGGACATGGGGTCCGATCCGCGCACGCTTCAGTCTGTGGTGACCCATATCAACAGCAAGCTTGAAGCGGCTGGCGTTGAGACCCGCATGGGGCGCGAACAACTGCCGTCCGAGCCCCGCGTCATCAAGAGCGGCGACAAGACCATCACCCTGCCGGCCGGACCCGACAAGTGGGCGCTGAACCTCCAGGGCGTGTCGTACGAGAAGGTCAGCTTCACGCCCGTAACGTCGTCCGACGCTGTCTATGTGGTGCAGGGGGTCGGCAAGACCGGCGGCCATGAAGTCCTCAAGTTCCAGGAAGGCGCGGGTCAGACGGCCAGCGGTGCAGCCTTCTGGGTCGAGGGTCAGGTTGGTCAGTCGGGCCTGCCCGACGGCGTCGAAACGGTCCGCGCCAGCGCCACTGGTCCGGACGGATCGATGTGGATTGTCGCCGACGTCAGCGCCGGAACCGCGACCCAGCCGATCAAGGGGCAGGGCGACGTCGTCCTGATGAAACTGGATTCGGCGGGCAAGGTTGTTCTCAGTCGCGCCCTGGGCGCCGCATCCACCGCCAGCGGCTACGCCATCGCCGTGGACGCCGACGGTCGCGTGGCTGTGGCCGGCTCGGTGGTCGGGGCCCTCGTCCCCGGTGCTTCGGGCGCTGACGCCAGCCTGGCAGACAGCTTCGTCACCGTATTCGACGCCAAGGGCGTCGAGCAGTGGACCCAGCGTCGCGGAGCCAAGGCGGCGGACGAGGCGACGGCGGTATCGTTCGGGGCGGATGGTCGGGTCTATGTCGCTGGCCGTTCGCAGTCCTCGATGCCCGGCGCGCTCGCCTCGGGGGGCTGGGACGGCTATGTCCAGGCCTTCAGCGAAAGCCGGATCCACAGCCTTGCCCCGATCACCGCGACGGCGACCGGCATCGATCAGTTCGGCACGGCCGGGGACGACAGCGTCCAGGCCATGACCACGGACGGCGACAAGCTCTACACCGCCGGGGTCGAGAACGGCCGCATGGTGGTGCGCCAGTTCCAGATCGACGCCACCGGATCGCCGACGCTGCTGGCCTCTCGCGACCTTGGACACGCCAGCGGCGAGATCGCGGGCCTGTCCGTCGTCAACGGTCAGGTCATCCTGGCCGGTTCGACCCGCAACGGTGCGCTGGATGTCGGCCAGATCAACACCGCTCATTCCGGCGGCACGGACGCCTTTGTTGCGGTCATCTCGGACGACCTGAACGCATCGGCCAACGACCGCCTGACCTATTACGGCGGGGCTGGCGACGATTCAGCCGCCGACGTGAAGATCGTGGACGGCAAGGTCTGGCTGACGGGAATCTCCGACCGCATGGTCGGCGCCAAGGCCGAGGATCCGACCTCGGGCTATCTCGCGCGGGTGGATCCCATGACCGGCGCCGTCGAGTGGAGCCAGACCTGGACCGGTGCGGACCGTCAGGCCGCGCCGATGACAATCGCCGTGGCGTCAGGCGGCGCAAGCGTGCTGGACCGCCTGGGCCTGCCGCAGGGCGAAATCCCCCAGTCCGATTCCAAGCAACTGGTTGACGCCACCTCGCTGCGGGCAGGCGATCGCTTCTACGTGACCTCAGGCACAACCGGTCGCTCGGTCGCTGTGACGATCGACGCGAAAGACACCTTGCAAACCCTGGCGCGCAAGATCGAGACGGCTTCCGGCCGCTCGCTGACGGTCACGATCATGACCGACAGGGATCATGTCACGGGTCTGGACGGCGACACCAAGATCACCGCCGGCGGCGTGCAGCGCCTGTCCATCGCCTTTACCAATGGACGCGAGGGGGCTGTGCTCCGGGCCGGCGAGGCGGGGCGCGACGCCCTGTCGGGACTCGGTTTGACGCCGGGATATATCGGTCCCAGCAGCAGCGATCTGAAGACCTTTGGTCTCGACTTGCCGAAAACGCTGAGTCTGAAGGATGCGGAAGCCGCCAAGACGGCCACAAGCACCATTCAGCTGGCCGTCAAAGCCCTGCGCGACGCTTACAAGGCCTTGGACCCGGACAACAGCAAGCCCAAGGTCACGGGAACGGCGCCGCCCTACCTCAAGGCGCAACTGGCCAACTATCAGGCCGCCCTGGCACGACTCACAGGCTAGAGGCGTCGCAGCCCGCTTTAGGTTGACGGGTGCGGCGTCGCCGGGGTTATTGGGGCCATCATTGGCGTCGAGTCCCGCATGGCCCTTCCGAAAGACAATCGTACAGTCCTGATCATCGGGGGCGGCCTGGCCGTCGTCGCGGCCGTGGCGGCCGCCCTGGTGTTCAGCGGAGGGCGAGATCGACCGACCGAGGCCCCGCCCGCGTCACAGGGCGGCCTGACCATCGATCTGGCCGAGGCGCCGACGCTGGAGCCGGCGCGTGAGCTGCGTTGCTTTGTCGACGGCCAGTTTGTCGGCCTGGCCACTCTGGCCGACTGCGCTCGGCGCAACGGCGTAGCCACCAGCGCCCTGGACGTGGGTCTGGACGCCACCGGCGCCCTGGCCGCGGCGCCGACCGCAGCCTTCGCCCCGCCGCCTGAACTGCCCGCCGAACCGACTGTCGAGGTCGCCTCGGTCGATGAAGGCGCTTCGCCGGTGGAATCCAGCCGTCCGACGTCCGCCGCATCTTCGGCCACGGCCTGCTTGCGCCACACGGGTTCGGAATGGCGGGCCATTTCCAACGGCATGAGCCTGGGGGCCTGTGTCCAGGCGCTGTACGCCGGCACCTGTGTTCGTCCAGGCGAGGCTCAGTACGGCCGCTGGGGCGACACCACCCTGCGTCTGGTGCCGCGTCGCGTCGAGCAGTCGAGCGACAACAGCCGCTTCCGCACCCTGGCCCAACAGGACCGCAACTGTCAGTTCCCGGAGCTGGGCCGATGATCCGCAAAACCGTCGCTGCCGCCGTCGCTGTCGGCCTCCTTGGCTTGACCGTCGCCGCCTGCGCTCAGAAGGGCGTCGAGGCCCCGACCGAGCCGGGCGTCTGCTATCACGTGGTGCTGGCCGAGGACGGCAAGTCCGCGCCCCAGATCAACGTCGTCGCCCGCGACCAGCCGCAGATCGAGTTCTGCGCCGCACGGCTTGAGGAAATGCGCCTGCGCTTCCTGAGCATGGGCGGTAACAATCGCGACATGATGGGCGCCTACCAAGGGCAGTTCATCTTCATCGATCGGGGCGGCGTGAAATTCGGCAAGACTCTGACGGGGCAGCGCTTCTTCGCTCTGACGCGCACGGGGGACGGACGTCTGGCCATTCCAGGCGCCATCCAGCGCGAGATCGACGGTCGCCCCGTGGCCATAGCGCCGAACTAGAATTCCCGTCCGCCTGGGCGTGAACAAAACTGGAACATTCCGTCGTCATCCGCTATGGAGCGACGGCAAGAACATAAAAGGACATCGGTCATGGCCGGCAGCGTCAACAAGGTCATCCTCATCGGCAACCTGGGCAAGGACCCGGAAATCCGCACGCTGAACAGCGGCGACCGCGTCGCCAACCTGCGCATCGCGACCTCGGAACAATGGCGCGACAAGGCCACCGGCGAGCGCAAGGAAAAGACCGAGTGGCACGCGGTGGTCATCTTCAACGAGAACATCGTCAAGGTGGCCGAGAACTACCTGAAGAAGGGCTCGACCGTTTACATCGAGGGCTCGCTGCAGACCCGTAAATACACCGACGCCCAGGGCGTTGAAAAATACTCCACCGAGATCGTGCTGCAACGCTTCAACGGCCAACTGACCATGCTGGGCGGTCGTAACGACAGTCAGGGCGGCGGCCAGGGCGGCGGCTACGGCGGCGGCGGCCGTAACGACGACGACTATTCCTCGGGCTTCTCGACCGGCGGCGCCAACAAGCCCTCGGGTCCCAAGGAAAGCTACGACCTGAACGACGACATTCCGTTCTAAGGCGATCGGAAAACCGAAGTGGGCCGGGGGGCTTACAGCTATCGCGACGACCCGGCCGTGCCGTCCTTTCCCGACGACCGGCCGCTGGTTCTGTTCGATGGCGATTGCGCCCTCTGTTCCCATTCCGCGCGGACCCTGCTGAAGCATGGTCCGCGTTTTCGTCTGGCGCCGACGCAGTCGGACCTGGGCCGGGCCTTGCTGGTCCACTACGGCCTGTCGCCCGACGATCCTTCCACCATGCTGGTGATCGAGGACGGGCGCGCGATCAGCCGCTCGGACGGGGTGCTGCATCTGGCGGCGTCGCTGCCCTTCCCCTACCGCGCCGCCGTTGTCGCCCGGCTGATCCCGCGACCAATCCGCGACGCCGCCTATGGCCTGCTCGCCCGATACCGGCGGCGATTTCCGGGCCAGGCCTGGTGCGCCCTGCCGCCCTCGGCGGCGGATCTCAAAGACCGAATTCTGGGATGAACAGATGAGCGACGGGGGGCGGGTTCTGGTTCTCGGGGCCAATGGATTCATCGGCTCGCATCTGGCCGCGTCGTTGTCGCGCGAAGGCTGGCGGGTCCGCGCGGGCGCCCGGCGTCCCGTTGAGGCGTCACGGCGGGCTCCGACCTTCGACTGGATCTCCGCTGATTTCGCCCGGCTGACCACGGTCGAGGCCTGGGCGCCGTTGCTGGACGGCGTGGACGCCGTGATCAACTGCGTCGGCGTCTTGCAGGATGGGGCGGGGGACAGCACCCGTCTGGCCCATGTCGAGGGGCCGCGCGCCCTGATCGCGGCCTGCGAACGCGCCGGGGTGCGGCGTCTGGTCCACATCTCCGCTGTCGGCGCTGACGATGCGGCGGGCACGGCCTATGCCCGCAGCAAGGCCGAGACCGAGCGTCTGGTCGAGGCCAGCGCTCTGGATTGGCTGATCCTGCGGCCGTCGCTGGTGGTGGATCGCGCAGCCTTTGGCGGCACGGGCCTGATCCGGGCGCTGGCGGCCTTTCCTCTGTTCAGCCCGGTCGTCGGCGGCGAGCAGGTGTTCCGACCCGTCGCCCTGAGCGATCTCGGCGCCGCCGTCGTCGCCGCGTTGAAGCCGGGCGCGCCGATCCGCGAGACCTTCGACATGCCCGGCCCCGAGGCCGTGACCATGGCTGAGACGGTTCGCCTCTATCGCGGCTGGCTGGGCCTGTCGCCCGCGCCGGTGGTCCGGGTTCCGCGCGTTCTGGCGGCGCCGGCCCTGGTCATAGGCGACCTGTTGGGACGGCTGGGCTGGTCCTCGCCGATCCGCACCACGGCCATGCGTCAGATGGATCATGACGTGTCCGGTCAGGACAGCGGCTGGGCCGAGCGTCTGGGCGTTCAGGCGCGCGGTTTCTCGCGCTTTCTGGCCGAGACGCCGGCGTCGGTTCAGGACGTCTGGCACGCGCGGCTGTGGTTTGTGCGGCCGATCTCGATTGTGACGCTGGGCCTGTTCTGGCTGATCACCGGCCTGACCAGCTTCGGGCCGGGCTGGAGCGGGGCTCTGGCCATCCTGCATGAGGGCGGCTTCGGGCGTTGGGCGGGACCGATCGCCTGGTGGGGCGCGTTGCTGGACGTGGTGCTGGGGCTGGCCCTTTTCGTGCGGCCGTGGACGGCGCGGGTGGCGATCATCATGGGCCTGTCGACCGTCGGCTATCTGATCGCCGGGACGCTGAGCCTGCCGCACTACTGGATCGACCCGCTGGGGCCGTGGCTGAAGGTGCTGCCGATGATGGCGCTGTGCCTGTTCGTGGCTGCGACGGACGCGCGGCGATGACGGCTTATCTGATCCTCAAGGTGATCCACATCCTGTCGGGCGCGGTCCTGTTCGGCACAGGGGCGGGCATCGCCTTCTTCATGCTGAGGGCGCATGCCACCAGGGAGCCGCGCACCGTCGCCTCGGTCGGGCGGATCGTGGTCCTGGCCGATTTCGTCTTCACCGCCAGCGCCGTTGTGGTTCAGCCGCTCAGCGGCCTGGCGCTGATCCACATGCAGGGCTATGCGCTGACCGAGCCCTGGCTGATGGCGGCCTATGCACTCTATGTCCTGATCGGGGTGTGCTGGTTGCCGGTCGTCTGGTTCCAGTGGCGGATGGTCAAGCTGGCTGAGGGCGCGGCGGCGGCGGGGACGCCCCTGCCGCCCGCCTATAATCGCCTGTTCAGGGCCTGGTTCATCCTCGGATGGCCGGCCTTTGCGGGCGTGATCGGCATCTACGCCCTGATGGTGGCCAAGCCGGTCTTCTAGCGAGCGAAGCGGCCCTGCGCGGCGGCGTCGTTCACGGCCTCGCGGACGGCGGCGGTCAGTTCGACCAGGGATTGCACCTGTTTGACGCCGTAGGCCTGGGCCGTGATGTCGACGTTGCCTTTGCGCCAGAAGCCCTCGGGGGCCAGCACGATCAGTTTGCCGCCGCGCGCGTGCAGGCCCATTTCCAGCAGGCTGACGGGGCTTTGCGTACCCGGGGCGAAATACATGACGATGACGTCGGCGGATTCCAGCGCAGCCAACTCCCACTCGACCTGACGGCGGAACTCGGGTTCGTCGGCCTCAGGGCGCCAGTTCGGGTTCCAGTCGGGACGGCGCGGGTTCAGGATCACCACCTCCATGTCGGCCAGGGCCGCCGTCATCGTCGCCTGCCAATCCGGCGCGCCGCCCATGTCGATGCTGCCGCCCAGGAAGACGCGCGGCCGGCTGTCGTCGAGGGGCAGGGGCTGGGGCGAGACGACGTTGCTGGGACCCTTGGCGCCCTGCGCGAGCGCTGGCGCGGCGCCCAGAGAGGCGGCCAGGGTGGCGGCTGTCATCATCAGGGCGGCCAGCGTGCGGTTCATGTCTGCCTCGGGTTCTCTAAGGGCCGGGGCATAGCATTTCGTCCGCCAAAGAGCAGGGCGCGGGCGTTGGAAAAGAGCGGTCATCGAACGTGACGGGCCTTTCGCGCCGGGCTGTGGCATCAGGTCGCGGGTGTCCAGCCAACCTCATTCCCCGCTCAGCCTGCTCGAGATCGGCGCCATCATCGCGGTGATGCTGATCTGGGGCGTCAACAACGCCGCCGCCAAGATCGCGACCGAGGTCATGCCGCCGCTGATGGTCGGGGCGCTGCGCTTCGCCATCGCCGCCGCCTGTCTGGTCTGGTTCGTGCGGCCGCCCTTTTCGAACTGGAAGAGCCTGCTGATCATCGCCGTGGTGGGCGGGCCGATCCACTATGGCCTGATCTACCTGGCCTTCTGGCTGGCGCACGACGTCAGCCCGGTGACGGTGGCGACCCAGTTGTGGATACCGCTGACCTCTCTGCTCGCCTTCCTGCTGCTAGGCGAGCGGATCAGCCGGATGGCCGTGGTCGGCCTGGTCATCGCCTTTGTCGGGGTGGCCTGGATGACGCTGGACCCGCACGCCTTGCAGGACTGGAAGGCCATTGCGGTGGGGGCGGCGGGGGCCTCGGCCTGGGCGCTGACGACGGTGATCGCGCGGCGCACCACCTCCATCCCGCCGCTGAAGATGCAGGGGCTGCTGGCCCTGATGGCCTTCCCGGCCCTGACCGTCGGGTCGATGCTGTTCGAAACGGGGCAGTGGGAAGCCGCGCAGATTGCGCCCCCCATCGTCTGGGGCACGGTGGTCTGGGCGGGCGTGATTTCGTCGGTGTTCGCGACCAGTCTGGTCTTCTGGCTGGTGCAGCGGCGCGAGGCGGGGCGGGTCACGCCCTATCTGCTGGGCTCGCCGCTGGTGTCCATCCTGATCGGCTGGCTGTGGATGGGCGACGTGCTGACGCCGCAGATCCTGACCGGGGTGGCCATCGCCCTGATCGGCGTGGTGACGGTCGCCCTGGGGGAGCGCGGCCTGCGCGCCGGCGCCCCCGCCAAGGTCTGATCGCCGAACCTAGTTGGCGCTGAGGACGGCGCAGGCCACGCGGTCGCCCGCGCCGCCGATGGGCTGGCTGTTGTGGTCGTCCGGGTTGGCGTGGATCACCAGGGCCGAGCCGTCCGCGTCCCACAGCCACTGGCCGGGGCCGTCCTGGCTGATGCGAGCCTTGGTGGTGAAGAATTCGCCGTGCGCCGAGCCGTCAGCGGCGGCGTAGAGGTTCGGCAGGTCGCCGTCGTCCGGGCCCTGGGCGTTCAGCAAGCCGTGGGGCGTCTTGGGATCAGTGTGGTTGATGTGGGCGCCCGCCGAGGTGAAGGGGGCGGCGCACTGGCCTGTGGCGTGGACGTGGATGCCGTGCCAGCCGGGCGTCAGGCCCGTGGCCTCGACCTTGATCAGCAGGCCCGTGGCGCCCTGCGTCAGGGTGGCCTTGCCGATCTCGGCGCCCTGGCTGTTGATGATCGCAGCCTGACCCGTCTGGCCCGGCGTGGCGCGCGGAATCATGGCGGAGTGGTCCGTCGCGGTCGCCTGGCCATGCGACGCGCCGTGACCCATGGCGGCATGGTCGACGCTCTGGGCAGAGGCGTTCGCGGCCATCAGCGAAGTGAAGGCGACGGCGGTGAGGGAGGCGACGGTGATGCGCATGGTTTTCCTGTCCTTTTGGCATGGGGAAATCAGCGGCGTTTCTTTGCCACGACGGCCCCCTGATGCTAGAAACCGGAACAGCGGATCACGTTCCGATTCCGGCCATTTAAAGCCTGATTTCCTTGACCGACGACAGCTACGACAACGCCGCACCTTCGGCGCCCGGCGACATCTCCATCATCACGATCGAGGACGAGCTGAAACGCTCCTACCTCGACTACGCCATGAGCGTCATCGTCAGCCGCGCCCTGCCGGACGCGCGCGACGGTCTGAAGCCTGTTCACCGCCGCATCCTCTATTCGATGCACGACCTGAACATGACGCCCGAGCGGTCGTATTCGAAGTGCGCGCGCGTCGTCGGCGACGTGCTGGGTCGCTTCCACCCGCACGGCGACGCCTCGGTCTACATGGCCCTGGTGCGGATGGCGCAGCCCTTCTCGATGGGTCTGATGCTGGTCGACGGTCAGGGCAACTTCGGCTCGGTCGACGGCGATATGCCGGCCTCCATGCGTTACACCGAGGCCCGGATGGCCCCGGCGGCGGTGGCCTTGCTGACCGACATCGAAAAAGACACCGTCGATTTCCAGCCGAACTACGACGAGAAGGAACTGGAGCCCGTCGTCCTGCCGGCGCGGATTCCGAACCTGCTGGTCAACGGCGCGGGCGGCATCGCCGTCGGTATGGCGACCAACATCCCGCCGCACAACCTGGGTGAAGTCGTCGACGCGGCCGTGGCGCTGCTGGACAACCCCGACATGGGCGACGAGGCCCTGCTGGACATAGTGCCCGGTCCCGATTTCCCGACGGGGGGCGAGATCATGGGCCGCACGGCGCCGCGCAATGCGCTGCGCGACGGACGCGGCTCGGTCATCGTGCGCGGTCGCGCCTCGGTCGAGGAGATCCGCAAGGATCGCGACGCCATCGTCATCACCGAACTGCCGTTCCAGGTGAACAAGCAGACCCTGATCGAACGCATCGCCGAAATGGTGCGCGAGAAGCGTCTGGAAGGCATTTCCGACGTTCGCGACGAGTCCGACCGTCAGGGCATGCGCATCGTCATCGAGCTGAAGCGCGACGCTTCGGGCGATGTGATCCTGAACCAGCTTTATCGCTACACGGCGCTGCAAAGCTCGTTCGGCGTCAACATGCTGGCGCTGAACCACGGCCGGCCGGAGCAGATGGGGCTGCGCAAGCTGCTGGAGCTCTTCCTCGAATTCCGTGAGGAAGTGGTCATTCGCCGGGTCAAGTTCGAGCTGGCCAAGGCCCGCGACCGCGGCCACGTCCTGGTCGGTCTGGCCGTGGCCGTCGCCAACATCGATGAAGTCATCCACATCATCCGTTCGTCGGCCGATCCGGCGGAGGCGCGCGAGCGGCTGCAAGCCAAGTCCTGGCCGGTTGGCGACATGATCGCCCTGGTCGAGCTGATCGCCGACCCGCGGTCAATGCTGATCGACGGCGACAAACTGAACCTGACCGACGAACAGGCGCGCGCCATCCTGGCCCTGACCCTGTCGCGTCTGACCGGCCTGGGCCGCGATGACATCTTCGGCGAGGCGCGCGGCCTGGCTGACACCATCCAGGGCCACCTGACCATCCTGTCGGACCGCAAGAATGTCCTGGCCATCATCCGCGAAGACCTGCTGGTGGTGAAGGCCCAGTTCGCCGTGCCGCGTCGCACCCTGATCGGTGAAGGCGACGCCGAGATGGAGGACGAGGACCTGATCCCGCGTGAGGACATGGTCGTCACCGTCACCCACGGCGGCTACGTCAAGCGTGTCGCCCTGAACGCCTATCGGACCCAGCACCGCGGCGGCAAGGGCAAGTCGGGCATGACGATGAAGGACGAGGACGCCATCACCGGCGTCTTCTCGGCCTCGACCCACACCCCGGTCCTCTTCTTCGCCACCAACGGCAAGGCCTACAAGCTGAAGACCTGGCGTCTGCCGCTCGGCAACCCGCAGTCGCGCGGCAAGGCCTTCGTCAACCTGCTGCCGATCGAGCCGGGCGACAGCATCATGAACGTGCTGCCGCTGCCGGAAAACGAGTCCGAGTGGGACAACTACGACATCATGTTCGCCACCAAGTCGGGCGACGTGCGGCGCAACAAGCTCAGCGACTTCGCCACGGTGAACCGCGCGGGCAAGATCGCGATGAAGCTGGAAGACGGCGACCACATGGTCGGCGTGTCCATCTGCAACGCCGACGACGACATCCTGCTGACGACCAAGCTGGGCCGGGCCATCCGGTTCAAGGCCGACGACGTTCGCGTCTTCAAGGGCCGGGATTCGACCGGCGTGCGCGGCATCCGTCTGCAAGGCGACGACGAGGTCATCTCCATGGCCGTCCTGGGCCGCGTGGACGCCTCGCCGGAAGAACGGGCCGCCTACGTCAAGCACGCCAACGCCATGCGCAAGGCCCTGGCCGGCGCGGATGCGGACGAAGAGATCGCGACCGTCGAGGCGGACGACGAGGACGTGGCCGACGCCGCCCAAGAAGCACCATTGGCGGTCGAGCGCATCGCCGAACTGGGCGCGGCCGAGCAGTTCATCCTGACGGTCACGGAGACCGGTTTCGGCAAGCGGTCCTCGGCCTATGAGTATCGCCGCACCGGTCGCGGCGGGCAGGGGCTGACGGCCCACGGCCTGGGCGGTCGCGCCGGCACGCGTCTGGCTGCGGCCTTCCCGGTCGAGGAGTCGGACGACCTGATGCTGGTCACCGACGGGGGCCAGATGATCCGCACCCCGGTCGGACAGGTCCGCATCGTCGGTCGCTCCAGCCAGGGCGTGACCATCTTCCGCACCGGCAAGGACGAGAAGGTCGTCTCGGTCGAACGCCTGCCCGACTCGGGCGGCGACGATGACGCTGACGGCGTGGACGAGACCGTGATCGAAGAGGGCGGCGAGGGCTGACTTTCGCCCTCCCGCTCACCCCGGCGGACGCCGGGGTCCAGTCCTTTGGCTTCAAGGTCGACGACGGCCTTGAAGCAAGCGGCGGCGCATATGGCTCTCACTGGATCCCGGCGTCCGCCGGGAGGAGCGGAGGTTTGCATGACAGCTGATATGCAGATCGACGGTCGGCCCGCCAGCGCCGCCGACCTGGCCCATTTCGCCCTGTCCAACTATGGCGCCTTCACCTCGATGCAGGTGGAGGACGGCGGGGTGCGGGGGCTGGATCTGCATCTGGCCCGGCTGGAGGCCGAGGCCATCGACCTGTTCGGCGTCGCCGTGCCCGGGGCGACGTTGCGCGATTGGATGTGGCAGGCGCTGGACGGGCGGCCGGGGCGGTTCAGCCTGCGGGTCAATCTCTTCTCTGACGCCATCAGCCTGCGCACGCCGGATGCGGTAGTTCAGCCGCGCATTCTGACCACCCTGTCGCCGCCCGCGTCGCCGCTGACCAGGCCGCTGCGGCTTCAGAGCTGGGTCTATGCCCGCGAAGTTCCTCATCTGAAGCATGCGGCCACCTTCGGTCTGACCCGCGCGCGGCGTCAGGCGGTGCAGGCTGGCTTTGACGACGCCCTGTTCGTCGATGGCGACGGGCGGATTTCCGAAGGCTCCATCTGGAATATCGGCTTCGTGCAGGACGAGACGGTGGTCTGGCCCGAGGCGCCCATGCTGGCGGGGACGGGCCAGGGCCTGTTGCAACGCGGGATGGCGGATCTCGGCCTGAGGGGCGTGACGCGCCCGGTGCATCTGTCTGATCTGGGGTCTTTCGACGGCGCCTTTATCTGCAACAGCGCCACGCCCGCCTGCGCCATAGCGGCGATCGACGGCCATCAGTTCGGTCTGGCGGAAGCCCTGATTTCACGCCTCATCGAGGCCTGGCGATCAAACCCGTGTCAGGCCATCTAGGCCGTTGATTTCGCACCTGCTAAACGGGGCGAAACGCGGGGAGGCGAAGGCCATGCGCATCGGACTGTACCCGGGGACTTTCGACCCGGTCACGAACGGCCACATGGACATCATCGGGCGGGCGATCAAGCTGGTGGACCGGCTGGTCATCGGCGTGGCCCAGAACGATGACAAGGGGCCGCTGTTCTCGACCGCCGAGCGCGTCGAGATGCTGAAGGCCGAGGTTGCGCGCTTCAACTTCGATATCGAAGTGCGGCCCTTCAGCAGCCTGCTGATGCATTTCGCCGAAGAGGTGGACGCCAACGTCATCGTGCGCGGTCTGCGGGCGGTCGCGGATTTCGAATACGAGTTCCAGATGACGGCGATGAACCAGCGCCTCAACAGCGACATAGAGACCGTGTTCCTGATGGCCGATCCGCGCCATCAGGCCATCGCTTCGCGGCTGGTCAAGGAGATCGCCCGTCTGGACGGTGCGATCGAAAGCTTCGTCAGTCCGGCGGTCGCCGCCCAGGTGCGCGCCAAGGTGCAGCGCTAGATTTCAGGATGGATATGAACCTCAAGATGCTTTTGGCCGCGGCTGCGGTCTCGATGATCGCGGGCGGCGCTGTCGCTCAGACCGCTTCGGAATGGCGCACGGTTTCGCCGGACAACCTGTGGGTGATCGACACGTCGAAGGGACGGGTTCTGGTCGAACTGGAGCCGCGCGCCGCGCCGAACCATATCGAACGTATCCGCACCCTGACCAATCAGGGTTTCTATGACGGGCTGAAGTTCCACCGCGTCATCCCGAACTTCATGGCCCAGACCGGCGATCCGCAGGGGACAGGCGAGGGCGGCAGCGAACTGCCGGACGTGAAGGGCGAGTTCAGCTTCCGGCGCGGGCGCGACAGCGGTTTCGTCGCGGTTGAGAACAGCGGCCCCGGCCTGCGCGGGATCATGGGCAGTCTGCCGATCACCACCCAGCCTGACGCCCAGATGTTCGTCACCGCTGATTTCAAGACGACGGCCGCCGGCCTGTTCTGCCCCGGGGTGGCGGGCATGGCCCGCGCCGGTTCGCCTGACAGCGCCAACAGCCAGTTCTTCCTGATGACAGGCCAGAACGACAACCTGAACGGCGGCTACACGACCTTCGGTCGCGTGGTTCAGGGGTTGGATGTGGTCAAGGCGCTGAAGGCCGGCGACGATTCCAAGGACGGCGCTGTCGGCGCAGATGCGGATGTCATGACCAAGGTGCAACTGGCGTCGGCCTTGCCCGAGGCCCAACGTCCCACCGTGCGCGTCGCCCTGCCTGGCTCGCCCGCCTTCAACGCCGCCGTGGAGGCCGCCCGCACTGCGCGCGGCGCCCAGTTCGGCATCTGCGACGTCCAGCCGGTGGTCGAGGTCGTCGGCGGCTAGTTTTTTCGGATTGGGGAGGGACGATGATGCGCTTTTCAACGGGTTTGGCGGCGGCGTCCGTCCTGATGCTGGCCGGATCGGCGTGGGCGCAGGAGGCGGCGCCGGTCGTCGCGCCTGCGGCGGTTCCGGCCTCTGAGTGGCGTGCGGTTCCCGCTGAGAACCTGCTGGTGATCGACACCAGCAAGGGGCGCATCCTGGTTGAACTGGCGCCCGAAGTCGCGCCGGGGCATGTTGAACGCATCCGTCTTCTGGCCGGGCGGGGCTTCTACGACGGCCAGTTCTGGCACCGGGTGATTGATCAGTTCATGGCCCAGACCGGCGACCCTCTGGGCACCGGGGAGGGTCAGAGCCCCTATCCCGACCTGAAGGCCGAGTTCACCTTCCGACGCGACGGCCAGACGCCGTTCACAGCCGTGGCCGCGCCTGCAGGCGCGGTGCTGGGCTTCCTGCATTCCCTGCCGGTTCAGACCCAGCCGGACTCCTTCATGGCCACGACGGCGGACAGGAAGGTCCACGCCTGGGGTCTGTATTGTCCTGGTGTGGCCGGCATGGCGCGGGATGATGCGCCCGACAGCGCCAACAGCCAGTTCTTCCTGATGCGCCAGCCCTATCCCTCGCTGGACAAGCGCTACACCATCTGGGGGCGGGTCGTGTCCGGGCTCGACGTGGTGCGGGCTTTGAAGTTCAGCTCCAATCCGGACGGCATCGTCGCCGACCCCGATCGCATGACGCGGGTGCGTGTGGCCTCTGATCTGCCCGAGGCCGAGCGCCCCGCGGCTCGGGTGCTGGATACGGCTTCGCCGCAGTTCCGCGCCCTGGCCGAGGCCGCGCGTCAGGCCAGGGGCGCCGACTTTTCGGTTTGCGACATCGACCTGCCGGTTCAGGTGGCGGGAGCGCCGGCCGCCTGATTGGCCGCCTGGCCGCTGTTGCGACCGCGACGGCGGCGTCGACGAGGTTTCTGGCGGTCTTCGCTCATTCTTTGCAGCAGCAGACCCTCGCGCAGGCCCCGGTCGGCGACGCGCACGCGCTCGCAGGGCCAGGCCCGCTGCACCGCTTCGAGAATCGCGGCGCCGGCCAGAACCAGATCGGCGCGGTCAGGGCCGATGCAGCTTTCCGCCGCCCGACCAACTGGTCCCAGAGACTTGAGCCGCGCCGCCGCCGCCTCGCAGTCGCCACGTGTCATCCAGAGGCCGTCCACCAGATCACGCTGGTAACGGCGCAGGCCCAGATGGATGCCGGCCAGGCTGGTGATGGCGCCCGAGGTGCCGACCATGTGCACGCGCCCGCTTTCAAACAGGCCGCGAACCTTATCATCATTGGGGCCGCCCGCGGCCAGATGCTCGCCCACATCGGCGACCATGGCTTGATACCAGGCTTCGGTGTCGCCTTCAGGTTCGGGGTGGCGTTCGGCCAGGGTGACCACGCCCAAGGGCGCCGACATCCAGCCCTTGCTCTCAAAGCCCCGCGCGCTGCGCATCAGCCACGACAGTTCGGTCGAGCCGCCGCCGACATCGATGACCAGAACCGCCTCGGCCCTGGGGTCGAACAGATTCAGGCAGCCTGCGACCGACAGGCTGGCTTCTTCGGCCGGGTCGATGATCTTCAGCTTCAGACCGGTGCCGCGACGAACCCGTTCGATGAAGGCCTCGCCATTGTCGGCGGCGCGGCAGGCCTGGGTGGCGACAGCCGTCAGGCGGCTGGCGTCCAAACCCTTGCGGGCCACGCGCTCGGCGCACAGGGCCAGGGCGTCATAGGCCCGGTCCATGGCGCGATCATCCAGACGACCGGTGCGCGACAGGCCCTCGCCCAGCCGGACGATGCGGCTGAAGCTGTCGACCACCCGGAACCCGTCGCGCGAAGGGCGCGCGATCAGCAGGCGGCAATTATTGGTCCCCAGGTCGAGCGCGCCATAGAGGGGCGCATCGCGACCGGAAGCCCCTGAATCGCGGGACTTCGTGGGCAGGGACCTCGCGTCGCGCCGTGCGGGCGCGCCAGGGGTCTCCGGCATGGCCGAGCTTTCATGTGGGCGGTCCGAAACGGCGCCCGTCCCGATCAGGTTAGACCGGTCAGCCTGATCAAGCCAAGACATTCTGTCGCATAGATGAATGGCGCTGATGCATCTGCTTCAGGCGAGCGGGCGTATCAACTGTATCATGACCCAGGTTCACAAAGCCCGGTTCGGCCTCGGACAGATCGTCCGCCATCGCGACCATGCCTTCCATGGCCTGGTCATGGATGTGGATGCTCAATACGCAGGCCCGGCCGCAGAGACGGGCATGGTCAGTGCTGATCAGCCCTTCTATCGCATCCTGATCGCCGACAGCGACGGCGGGCTTCTGGCCTATGCCGCCGAGGACGCCCTGGTGGCGACGCCGGAGATCGAACCCTTGTCGCCAGACGACGAGCGCCAGTGGTTCACCATCGACGCCCAGGGCCGTCACGCGCCGCGTTCGCAAACGCTGCAATAGACGTGCGTGACGACGGCGGGCCAGCGCGCTAATCTGCCCGCAACGGCCGTCAGAGCCGAGAGGAGCGTTCCCATGTCCGATTTCGAACACGTCTTTGAAGCCCCGCCTGAAGGCGCCGCCGCCGACTGGACCATTCCGCAGAACTGGGCGGCCTACACCGACGTCGAGCACGAGACCTGGAACACGCTCTACGCCCGGCAGATGAAGATTCTGCCCGGCCGCGCCTGCGACTCCTTCCTCCGCGGACTGGACGCGCTGGACCTGAACACCGGGGGCATCCCCGATTTCGAGGTGATGAACCCCAAGCTACAGGCCCTGACCGGCTGGACCGTGGTCTGCGTGCCGGGACTGGTCCCTGAGGACGTCTTCTTCGACCATCTGGCCAATCGCCGCTTCGTCTCGGGCCAGTTCATCAGGAAGCCGGATCAGTTGGACTACCTGCAGGAACCCGACATCTTCCACGACGTCTTCGGCCATGTGCCGATGCTGACCGACCCCGATTTCGCCGCCTATATGGAGGCCTATGGCAAGGGCGGGCAGCGGGCGGCGTCGCTGGGGATGCTGGACAAGCTGGCGCGGCTCTACTGGTACACGGTCGAGTTCGGTCTGATGAAGGAGGCCGACGGCCTTCGCATCTATGGCGCGGGCATCGTCTCTTCGGCGACCGAGAGCGTGTTCAGCCTGGAGGACGGCTCGCCCAACCGGCTGGGCTTTGATCTGGAGCGGGTGATGAAGACCCTCTACCGGATCGATGACTTCCAGCAGGTCTATTTCGTCATCGACAGCATCGAGGATCTGAAGGCGGTGACGCTGCAGGACTTCGGCCCGCTGTACGAGCGGTTGAAGGGGGCCGAGGACCTGCCGATCGAAACCGTGTTGCCGAGCGATCAGGTGTTTACGCGCGGGACGCAGGCCTATGCGGCCAAGGGCGGGCGGTTCGCGGCCTGACGGCTGGGTCGCAAAAAAACAGAGTCCAATTCGTCTGAATCGTCTGAAATCCCCTCCGTGGCGCTGACCGGGAGGGGATTATGACGCGTGGTGAAGAGCCGGCGCAGAAAAGCGTGCCGGACGTGCTCAAATCCCACGTTTTTAAGGGATTGCGGCGTTGAGTTATGATGGCTTCGCGATCCTCCCCTGCGAAGCGGGGGAGGAGAGTTCCGTCAGCCCCTCTGGAACGGGTAGAAGTCCGCGCCCAGCGCCAGGATCCCCGTCAGCTCGTCCAGCGCGCCGCGCGTCTCGTCCAGCAGGGCGGCGTCGGCCAGGTCGCTGGCGGTCAAGGTCTCGCGATACCAGCGGGTCGCCCAGGCCGAGAGGCGGGCGTGCAGGTCATCCGTCATCCGCATGGCGGGATTGGTCGCGGCCAGTTCGTCTTCGGTCAGGACGACGCGCAGACGCAGGCAGGCGGGGCCGCCGCCGTTGCGCATCGATTGGCGCACATCGACATATTCGACCCGACCGATGGGGCCGTTGGAGGCGGCCAGCCGTTCGGCGACCGTATAGCTGCGGGCGTTGTCGCGAGTCTCGGTCGGGCAGATCAGGGTCAGCCGGTCCTCGCCCGGAATCTGGATCAGCATGGAGTTGAACAGATAGGAGCTGATGGCGTCAGCCAGAGGCAGGTCGGCGGCGGAGACCTCGACGAACTGCGGCTCGAACAGGCCGTCGGCGGCGCGGCGGAGGGCGGCCTTGGTCGCGTCCGTGTCCTCAAATGCCAGCTCGTGGAAGAAGAGGGTGTCCAGGGCGCCGACGCAGACCACGTCGTTATGGAAGGTGCCGCCGTCGATGGCGGCGCGCGACTGCTGGGCCAGGACCGGGCGGCCGGCTTCGTGGCGGCGGACGATGGCCTCGGAGGCCTCCCGCGTCTGGCGGGCGGGGAAGCGGCCGTCCCAGGGCGTGAAGGCCTCGCGGCCCCAGACCAGCAGATTGACCCCGCGACCGCCGTGTTCGGCGCATAGGCGGACGTGGTTGGCGGCGCCCTCGTCGGCCAGATGGGCGACGGCGGGCAGGGCGTCATGGACGGCGAAGCGCGCCCGGTCAGGGAAGAGGGCGTCCAGCGAGCGCTTCGTCTGCTGATGCTCCAGCGAGCGGTGCAGATTGGTGTGCAGGTTGGCGGGGGTGAAGTGGACCCGACCGTCGGCGGTGTCGGCGCTGGGGGTCACGGTCGCGGCGTTGGCGGCCCACATGGGCGAGGCGGAACAGGCGGCGGCGGCGAACGCCGGGGCGTCGCGCCAGGCCTTGGCCAGCACGGTCTTGTCGGAGCCTGAGAAGCCGAGCGAGCGCAGGAAGGGGATGTTGGGCCGCTCATGCGGGGGCAGGATGAACTGGGGCAGGCCCAGGTCGGCCAGCCGCTTCATCTTGTCGAGGCCCTGCAACACCGCCGCGCGCGGGTTCGACGCCTCGCCCTTGTTCAGGCTGGAAGCGAGATTGCCCGGCGACAGGCCCGCATAGGAATGGGTCGGCCCGATCAGACCGTCGGCGTTGGCTTCGATGGCTTGGGTCATGATGCTCACTAGCCCTCCCCCTCGAGGGGGGAGGGTTGGGTGGGGGTGCTGGCAGGAGGTTGATTATTGGAGCGCTGGAGACGCGACTGCGCCTCTTGCGCCATTTCCAGATGCGATGCGGCTTCACCCCATCCCCCGACCCCTTCCCCCTCGAGGGGAAGGGGGGCTTTGAGGCGGATGGCCTGGGTGATTTCCGCGATGACGGCGTCGAGGTCGTGGGGGATGCGGCGGCTGTCGATCCTCAGAATCCCGTAGCCTTGGCTCGTCAGCCATTCGTCGCGTTTCAGATCACGCAGGGCGACGTCCATGCGATTGTGGACGCCGCCGTCGACTTCGATCACCAGCCGGGCGCGCAGGCAGGCGAAGTCAACGACATAGGGGCCGATCGGGGCCTGACGCCGGATACGGATATTGAGCTTGCGTAGCCGCTCCCACAGCTTGGCCTCCGTCCAGGTCGGGACGGTGCGCAGGCGCCGGGCGCGCAGACGAACGCCCGGCTTGATCCGTTCATTCCTGTCGAACGGATCGATGGAGATCATCCCCGCAAGCCCTTGATCTCGCTTTCGATGTTCTTGACCGCGCCCGCCTCGAAGCTGGCGACGGGGTAGGCGCAGTAGTCGGCGGCGTAGTAGGCGCTGGGGCGGTGGTTGCCGGAGGCGCCGAGGCCGCCGAAGGGCATGTCGCCGGCCGCGCCCGTGGTCGGGCGGTTGAAGTTCACCACGCCCGTGCGGATGCGGTTGATGAAGCGGTCCCAGTTCCGGGCGTCGTCGCTGACCAGACCGGCGGACAGGCCGTACTTGGTGGCGTTGGCGGCGGCTATCGCGGCGTCGAAGGTCGGGACGCGGATGACCTGGAGGAAGGGGGCGAACATTTCCTCGTCCTCGACCGCGACGCCGGTGACGTCGATGATGGCGGGCTTCACGAAGGCGCCGGGCAGGTTGTCGACGGGGCCGGAGCCGCGGATGACCTTGGCGCCTGCGTCAATGCGCTGTTGCAGCGCCTGAAGCGCGGCTTGCGCGGCCTTTTCCGAGATCAGCGGCCCGGCGTAGGGCTCGGGATCGCTGTCCCAAGGGGCGAAGTTCAGGCGGTCGGACAGGGCGGCGACGGCCTCGACGACGGCGTCGCCCGCCGCGCCTTCGGGCAGGATCAGCCGCCGCGCGCAGGAGCAGCGCTGGCCGGTGGTGACGAAGGCGGACTGGACCACGATGCCCGCGACCGCCTCGGCGTCACGTGCGTCCCAGACGACCAGCGGGTTATTGCCGCCCAGCTCCAGCGCCAGGATGACGTGGGGATCGTCGGCGAACTTGCGCCGGAAGTGGGCGCCCGCCGCGCCCGAGCCGGTGAACATCAGGGCGTCGATCGGCTGGTCCAGCAGGGCTGCGCCGGTGTCGCGCCCGCCTTGCACCATGTTGAACACGCCCTTGGGCAGGTCGGCGGCGTCCAGGCATTCGGCCATCAGCTGGCCGGTCAGGGGCGTTTCCTCGGACGGCTTGAACACGACCGTGTCGCCCGCCAGAAGGGCCGGGACGATGTGACCGTTGGGCAGGTGGCCGGGGAAGTTGAACGGGCCGAGCACCGCCGAGACGCCGTGCGGGCGGTGGCGCAGAGTGGCGCGACCGAAGGCGGTTTCGGTGGAGCGCTCGCCGGTGCGCTCGTCATAGGCGCGGATGGAGATGTCGACCTTGCCCGCCATCGAGGCCAGCTCGGTCTTGGTCTCCCACAGGGCCTTGCCGGTCTCGCGGCTGATGGCCTCGGCCATTTCGGGCGCGCGCTCTTTCAGGACGGCCTGATAGCGTTTCACCGCGTCGATGCGGTCCTGACGCGGGCGGTCGGCCCAGTCGGGGAAGGCGGCGCGGGCGGCCTCGACGGCGGCGCCGACCTGTTCCGTGGCAGCGGCTTCGCCTTCCCAGACAGTTTCGCCGGTGGCGGGGTTGGTCGAGGTGAAACGGGTCATGGCGGCTACTCGGTTCAGGATTTCACGCGGACGACAGCGCCGTCCTTGATCTTGAGGGCGGCGGCGACGTCGGGGGTCATTCGGGCCAGATCGCCGTCGATCAGGACGCGGGCTCGGACGGCGCGGAAGGCCGAGACGCTGTCGGTCGAGACCAGGCTGGGCAGTTCGACCTCGACCGACTTCTCGATGCGGGCGGTCAGGACGCGGGCGTCGCGGACGGTGCGGATGTTGTCGCGGCCGCAGGCCACGGTCGGACCGGCGTCGAAGATGTCGACCAGACCGTTGGGGCGGAAGCCCTCGGATTCCAGCAGGGCCATGGCGGGCACGCCCTGGGGGTGGACCTTGCCGATCACGGCGCGGGCGGGTTCGGGCAGCAGGTCGATGTAGATGGGGTGGCGCGGGGCCAGGTCGAGGATGAACTGCTTGTCGGTCGAGCCGCTCATGCGGTCGGCGTCGTCGAAGTCCATCGGGAAGAACTTGTGCGCCACATGGTCCCAGAAGGGGCAGTAGCCGTCGGGGGTGAAGACGCCGCGCAGTTCGGCCAGGACGTTGTCGGCGAACAGTTCGGGCTGGGCGCCGATCAGCATGTAACGCGACTGGCTCAGCAGGCGCCCGGCGCCGCCCTTGCGACGGTCGGCCTTGAGGAACAGGGAGCCGACCTCGGTCCAGCCCGTGCATTCGTTGACCAGGACCAGGGTCTGATGGTTCAGCTTCATGCCCAGCGAGGGCGACTGGACCGTGTTGTTGACCACGCGGAACGAGAAGAAGGGGCGCTTCAGCCCCACGGTCGCCTTGACCGAACCGATGCCGTCGATGTCGCCGGTGTCGCCGTCTTCCAGCATCAGGGTGTACCAGGCCTCCTGAGGCGGGACGCGGCCCTCGAAACTGGCCTGGCTGAGTTCCAGACGCTCGCTCAGCACGTCGGCGTCTTCGGGCAGGCTGGTGAAGCCGGGGCCGGACAGGATGGCCAGTTCAAGCAGATGATGGAGGTCGGCCGGGCCGGCGGGGCGAACAACGAGCATGCGGTTACAGGGTCTCCAGTCGGAGCTGTTTCAGTTTCAACGCGTCGATCTCGCCCGAGGCGATCTTGCACAGGATGAGGGCGCTGAGCTGGGCGCGTTCGACGAAGCTGGCGGGCCAGGCGAACTCCTGATCCGAATGGATCTCGCCGCCGACGACGCCAAGGGTGTCGACATTGGGCAGGCCCGCGGCGTGCAGGTTGTTGCCTTCGCAGACGCCGCCCGAGGGCTTCCAGGCGATGGTCTGGCCCAGCAGTTCGCCCGCGTCGCGGACGGCATGGAACAGGGCGGTCTGGGACGCGTCCATCGGCTTGGGCGCGCGGGTCATGCCGCCGTGCAGGTCCAGGGTCAGGCCGGGGAAGGGGGGCTCGGCGGCGATGGCGCGCACCGCAGCGTTGATCCAGTCGGACGCGGCCTGATCCGGCACGCGGACGTTGAAGCGGACCACGGCGTTGTCGGCGACGACGTTCAGCGCCCCGCCGCCCGCGATCCTGGCGACATTGACGGTGACGCCCTCGCGCTGGCCGTTCAGGCCGTGCAGGCGGGCGGCGATGATGGCGGCGCCAGCGACTGCATTGGCGCCCTCGTGGAAGGCGCGGCCCGCGTGGGCGGCCTTGCCCGTGACGATCAGGTGGAAGTTGCCGCTGCCCTTGCGCTCGCCAGCGAGCGTGCCGTCCGACAGGGCCGGTTCATAGGTCAGGCCGACGTGGCCGCGCGCGCCCAGTTGGGCCAGCAGGGGGGCCGATGCGGGCGAGCCGATCTCTTCGTCGGGGCTGAGCAGCACGGTCCAGCCGACGCAGGCCTTGTCCGGGTGGGTTTCAAACGCTTCCAGCGCGGCCAGCATCACGCTGATCCCGCCCTTCATGTCGGCCACGCCGGGACCGTTCAGGGCGCCGTCGGCGCGCGTGACGACGGTCTGGAAGGCGCTGTCGGCGGGGAAGACGGTGTCGTAGTGGCCGGTCAGAACCACCTGGATCGGCGCCTCCGGCCTGGCGGTGATGGTCAGGCAGTCGGCGTAGGCCTCGGGGATCACGGCGCCGCTGTCGGCCACCGTGGTCGAGCTTTGCGTCGGCACGCGCACGACGGCGGCGGGCAGGCGGCGCGCCTCGGTCTCCAGCACGTCCAGCATCCGCGCCAGACCGGCGGCGTGGCGGCTGCCGGAGTTGATGTTGGCCCAGTCGATGGTGCGCGCGACGATGACGTCGCCCTGGGCCGCGACGTGGTCGAGAACGGCCTGGTCGTGAGGTTCGATCCGCATGACGCCGACCCTAGACGGGGCGGGGGCAAAGGTGAAGGCGAGGCGGTTTCTCGCTCTGGGGCTTGGGAAACAGAGCCTGGCCGGGGTAGCTTTGCCTTCAGACCGATGATTCAGGAAAAGTCCCTTTGCTCAGCAGCTTGAACCCGTTCGCGCGAATCGACGCGCGTCCGATGGCGATCCGCTTCGCGCGTCGCAGCGCCTGGGCCTTTCTTCTCGGCGGAGTGATGCAGTTCGCATACGCCGGCGCGATCTGGTTCTATTTCGACCATGCCTACGCGGTCATGCAGTCGGGCGGAACAACTCAGGACGGGGCGTTGTCGCTCAGAGACGACATCCGCAATCTCATCGTGGGCTGGACGGTCGTGGTTGCCTGGATTTTCGTGCTGCTGGCGGGCATCCAGTGGCGCTGGCCGAACCGGATGCTCAGTGTCCTGGGGTTGGCTTGGACTGGCTATTATTTCTCTTCGGCGGCCGTGTCCTTGGCCCTCGGCGTCGCTGACAGCAGTTACTATCCGATGTGGGTGGCGAGTATCGGGTATCTATGCTTGCTGATAGCATTGCCTCTGCATATCGCCGGGCTGCGCGGCGCGGCGGCGATGGCGCGGGGCGGCCTCAAGGCCTAGGTGAGGATGTCAGACAGGAGCATCGCCATGACCGTCACCCTCTTCCACAATCCGAAATGCTCGACCTCTCGCAAGGCGCTTGAGTTGTTGCAGGAGAAGGGCGTTCAGCCGGTGGTGGTCGAGTATCTGAAGACCGGCTGGGACGCCGCGACGCTGGATCGGTTGGCGCGGGAAACCGGCGTCGGTCTGTCGGGGCTGCTGCGCAGGCGTGAGGCGAAGGCGGGCGACCTGCTGGAGAGCGGCGCGTCCGACGACGCGATCCGCGCCGCCATGATCGCCGAGCCTGTGCTGGTCGAGCGACCTATCGTCCAGACCGACAAGGGCGCCCGGATCGGGCGCCCCGTCGAGAGTATTCTCGAAATCCTCTAGCCCGTTATCTTTCCTCCTCATTTTATGAGGAGGTGGATCGGATGCGTAGCGGCAGAGACTAAGGCGGCCACACAACGGCATCCGTTTACGCCGACCCCTCCACCGCTTCGCGGTCCCCCTCCCCACAAGGTGGGGAGGAAAGAAAGGCCCTAGCGGCTGCGGTTGCGGCGGCGGTCGGTGCGGTCGCCGCCGGGGCGGTCGCTTTCGCGGCGCCAGCGGACGGACAGGCTGGCGTCGCCTTCGCCGCCGAACTTGGAGCTGACGGCCAGGTTGCGGCGCACCTGCCATTCGACGTTGACCGCCGCTCCGCCTTCGCCGCCGCCGATGACCTCCAGATAGACGTCGTCGGTGATGTAGCGGCCGCCGGCGACCGTCAGGCTGGACGCCTCGCCGCCGAAGGACAGGCGATCCAGGCCCGCCAGTTCACGCAGGTTGCCGATGACGTCGAAGCCGCCGCCGCCGGCCAGGGAGGCCACCGCCGAGGCCAGTTGCGCCGCTTCGAAGCCTGACAGCTGGGACGCCGAACGCCCGAACAGGACCTGCGACAGGATTTCGTCCTGGGGCAGGGCGGGGGTCGAGGTCAGCTCGATCTTGGGCGCGGCCGCCGTGCCCGTGACCTTGATGGTCGCCGTCAGGGCCGGGTCTTCACGCACCGCCGCCAGGTTCAGGCGGATGCGCGCCGGGTCGGTGGACAGAGAAACCGAGCCGGTGTCGTTGAAGACGAAGCGCTTGCCCGCAAACTCGTAGTCGCCGCGCACGACGTTGGCCGTGCCCGTCAGTTGCGGTTGGGCGATGGTGCCGCGCACGCGGGCGTTGGCGGACAGTTCGACGTTCAGGCCGCGTCCGCGCACATGGATTTCACGTCCGCTCAGGTTGAGGTTCAGGCCGATCTGCGGACCGCGCGCCTTGGCCTCGACCTCGACCGGGTCGCCGCCGGGGCGGTTGATCTCGACCACGTCCATCTTCACCACGCCGTTGGAGCCGGGCAGGTTGGGCGAGATATTGGCCTCGTCGATATTGAGGTCGCCGCTGAGCTGAATATTGCCGTCGGCGCCGCGCACCGCCGTCAGCACGCCATTGGCGCGAGCCTCGGCGATGTCGTTGTCGATGACGCGGAAGCGCGTCAGCTCCAGCCGGAGCGTGGAGCCCGAACCCTGACGCAGGCCCAGCTCGCCGCTTCCCGAAACCGTGCCCTTGACCCCGTCGGCGGCCTCGAAGCGCTCGATCACGGCCTGACCGTCGTCGAAGCGGCTGGCCAGGGTGACGGCTTCCAGACGCAGACCTGTCGCGCTGTCGCGGAAGGCGCCCTGGGTCAGGTCCAGACGGCCGTTGAGGCGAGGGGCGTTCAGCGTGCCGGCCAGGGTGGCGCGTCCGGCGACCTGCCCCGAGAGCGACTGTGCGCCGCCCAGGAACAGGTCCCAGATGGGCTGGATCTGACCGTTGATGGCGATCTGGCCCGACATGTCGCGGGTCCGGGCGATAGCCAGCCGCAGCGGCGCGGCAGAGGCCTCGACCGGCAGGCTGAGGTCGGCCGAGGCCTGAACCGCCGTTCCATCGTTGGCCTGGGCGCGGATACGCAGGACGCTGTCGGTGAGGTCGGCGTTCAGCGCGCCATCCACAGCCAGTCCGCGCGGCGCGTCAACGCTGCGCAACTGCTTGAGGTCGATGTTGGCGGAGCCGTTCAGGGTGTCCCCCGAACCCTGCAGCGAGACGCGGCCTGTCACCTGGCCCCGCAGGTCGGGAGCGAGGGAGCCCATCTCGATATTGGTCAGGTCGGCCTGTATGGCGCTGCCGTTGCTGTCCTGGCGCAGTTCACCGGCCAGAACGCCGCCGCCCACGCCCAGATCGACGCGGACCACGCGGCCGTCGCCGTTCAGGGCGACGATGGCGGGCGTGCGCGTGGTGAAGGCGACTTCGCGCACGCGCCCGCCGCCGCGCAGGGTGACGGTCTGGGCAGGGCCCTGACGCGAATACTCGCCCGTCCCGTTGAACTGGACCGGCGTGGCGCCGCCCACATCGGCGGCCAGGGTGAAGGGCAGGCGCTCCAGCGTGCCCTGTCCCTTCAGCGACAGGTTGCGGATCACCCAGGTCGAGCCCGCGAGCCGGACATTGCGGCCGGTGACGTCGAGAATGGCGCTCTGGTCGCCGCCGCCGTCCGTCAGGCGCACCCGGCCGTTAGCCTCGCCGGAAGCCAGGAAGGCGCCCTGGCGCGCGGTGAAGGTCAGGTCGGCGCTCGAAGGGAAGTTGTTGGACAGGGCGACCGCGCCCTGGGCCGTGACGCCGCCGGCGTTTACGTCCACGTCCGTCAGCCGGATGCGATCGCCGCCCAGGAAGAAGTTGCCGGAGGCCCGGGCGGGACCGTAGTTCGAGCCGGAGTTGAGCACGATGCGCCCGTCAGAGGCGTCGACACCCTTGCGGAAGCTCAGGATCAGGTCGGCGTTGGTCAGGATCAGGCCGCTGGCCGACACCTTGTCAAAGGACGCCCGCAGATCGGCGCGGGGCTGGGCCAGCGTGCCGGTCAGGGCGCCGTTGCCGTTCATGGCGCCGTCGATGGCGACGGGACCGACGCCGAAGGGACCGCGCGCGGCCCAGTCCAGAGCCAGCCGCAGTTTGGACCCCTCGATCAGACCCTTGGCGCCCATGCGCCCGGCGGCGCCGGTCAGTTCGCCGCGATCAATGGAGATGACGCCGCGGTTCAGTGAGCCGGCGGCCTGAAGTCGCGGCGTCTGGCCGAGCAGGCGATCCAGCTCGTCCATGCCGATGGCCATGCGCGAGCCACGGCCGTCGAAGCTGAGCGTCCAGGGCGCGCCGGGACGAGCGGAGGCGGCGCGAATGGGCCCCCTGAAGGAGCCCCTTGCCCCCTTGCGGATGCGTGAAATGTCGGTGAGGTCGGCCTGACCTGAGAAATTCAGCCCGCCGGTGATGCTGCGGCCGCCTGAACCCGTCAGGACCAGACCCTGACCGCGCCCATCAATCTTCTTGAGCAGGAAGGCGCCGTCGGCGGTGCGGGCGCCCTCCAGCTGGATGCGCGGAGTCGGGCCCAGCAGGGCGCCGATGATCCCGGCGCTGGAGCCGCCGGCTGCGCGAATGTCGGCGGTGACGTCGATACGGCCCCGATTGGCGGCGATGTTCAGCGGACCCGAGATGCGCGTGGCGCGATAGCTGGCGATGTCGGCGGCCAGCAGGCTGGCGGAGCCTTGCAGCGTCCAGACATTGGCGTCGCCCTTGAAAACGCCTGTATAGGCCGAGGCGCCGGCCAGGGGGCGGCCGATCAGGCGGCTGAGCGACGGTGTGATGACTTCAAGGCTGACGCCGTCGGGCGCGGTGCGGTCCTTGAGCCGGATCAGGCCCTGGGCGCGCGACTGTATATTGTCGGCGCTGAGGTTCCAGGCGACGCCCTGGAAGCCGTCGCGGGACTTGTCAGGCAGGGCGGCGAAGCCGAAGCGGGCGGTCCGGCCGATCCGTTCGACGAAGGGGGCCAGCAGGTCCGACCCCGAGAAGTCAGCGGCGCCGGAAATTCGCGCGCCGTCCTTGCCGTAGCGGCCCTTGACCGACAGCGGCGTGAAGTCGCCTGTCTTCACGACGACATCGACGATCTCGCCATTCACCAGGGCGACGGCCGAGAAGGGCTGATCCGGCGAATAGCCCAGAGCGCCGGCGATGGGACCGCCCTGAGCCTCGTTGGCGCGGAGGTTGACGCGCAGGTCCTCAGGCTTCTCGCCCATGACGGCCGCCAGCCGCAGATAGTCGCCCTTGCGACTGAGGCTGTAGGCGTTGACGTTGGCGATCTTGGGGCCCTTGCGCGGAAGCTCCGCGTCGCCGCTCAGCGTCCAGCGGCCATATTCCTTGGAGAAGTTCTCCATCAACTCGACGTTGGCGCTGAAGCGGTCGATGTCGATGGTGAGGGCTTGCGGGCCGCCGGGCTCGGTGCGCGGCTCCAGCAGGGGGCGACGGATCAGGCGAATCTGGTCGGCGGTGATTTCCTTGGCGTGGAAACGCCGTGCGAGGAGCGGCCAGTAGGACCAGTCGACGCGGACATTGGTGGCTTCCAGCCAGACGCCGTCCGCGTCGGTGACCGTGACGCGACCCAGGGTGAAATCATTGAAGAGATCGCCCTTCAGGCCTTCGACATTGATCCGGCCATAGCGGCTGATCTTCTTGCCGGCGACGAAGCTGGTGATCAGTTCACGCCCGGAATCGGACACCAGATACATTCGCCCGCCGACCGCCGCGACCAGCGCCAGAGCCACAAGGGCCGCCACGACAATCCCGGAGATGAAGGCGATCCACTGCAGGCGCGTGCGCTTGCGTTTCGCCTTTTCGGTCGGAGTCTCGGCGACGGCCGCCGGTTCGGAGTCGGGGGGGGGAAGGTCGGTCAAAACGCTTGGCCGATGCTGATGTAGAGCTGGAAGTCGGCGTCGCCCTCGCGCTTGTCCAGCGGAATGGCGATGTCAGCACGGACGGGGCCGAAGGGCAGCTTGTAGCGGACGCCCACGCCCGCGCCATAGCGAAGGTTGTTGAAGTTCGGCGTTTCCTGGAAGCCGACGGCGCCCGCGTCGACGAAGGCTACTGCCTGGAATTTTTCGCCGATGTCGCGGCGCACCTCGATCGAGGTTTCGAACAGCGACAGGCCGCCGCGCGGGGTGTTGTCCGGCAGGCGGGGGTTGATGCTCTGATAGGAGTAGCCGCGCACGGACCCGCCGCCGCCCGAGTAGAAGAGGCGGTCCGACGGCACGGTCAGCTCCTCGCCGCCGATGATCGAACCGATGCGCAAGCGCCCGGCCAGGACCGTCTTCGCCCCGTCTTGCAAGGGCAGGTAGGCGGTGGCCTGACCCTCGGTGCGCACGAAGAAGACGCTGTCTTCGCCGGCCACGGCCGTTGGCTGGGCCGAGAGGTAGAGGCGGAAGCCCTGGGTGGGGTTCAGCGGGTCATTGGAGCGATCCATGTAGGCCGCGCCACGCGTGGTCAGGATGGCCAGGTCACGGTCGAAGGTGATCGGCTCCTGGGTGTCGGGATCAAAGCGGTTTTCGGTGTAGCGGCCCGCATCCAGACCCACGCCGTAGGTGAAGAAGGAGGTCTTGCCGATGCGCTGCGACAGGTCGGCGTTCACCGATACGGCGCTGCGATCGTAGGCGTCGGTCTGTTCGTTGACGAGGTAGGATGACAGCTTGAGCGTGCGCCCCGGCCGTCGCCAATGAGGCAGGCTGACCTCGCCGCCCAGACGGCTGTCGATGCTGGCGAAGCGGCCGCCATATTTCAGCGTGGCGGCGCGGCCGAAACGATTGTAGCGCGTCTGGAACACGTCGACGCCGGCGCCTTCCGCAGTCGAGTAGGTGGCGCCCGCCTCCAGCAGGCTGCGGGGACGATCGGCCAGGGTGACCATGACCGGACGCAGGCCCTCGGGCGTGACCTGGTTCAGCGGCGCGAGCGCGACGCCCACGCCCTCGTAGACCCCTGTGTCCAGAAGCCGGCGCTCGAGTTCCGCCACGTCTTCGGGATCATAGCGATCGCCGGCCGACCAGGGCGCCAGTCCGGCGACCCATTCCGGATTGGTGGGTCCGCGCGTGCGCACCAGAACACCGTCCAGACGGACCAGGGCGCCGGATGCAATGTTGAAATTGGGCTGAACAGTGAAGTCAGCATGGTCCACCACGACGCGGCGGGGTTCGGCCCGGGCGTCGGCATAGCCTTCGCGCGTCAGTCCCGCCACGATCCGACCCTCCGCCGCCAGAACTTCGGCGGCGCGGCCAGGATCGCCGGGTTTCAACGCAAGGTCCTTTATCACCGTCTGTTCGGTCACGGCGTCGGGAACAGGAGCGATCCAGTTGACCTTGGTCTCGCCAAGCACAAAGCGGCGGCCGGGAGTGACCGTGATCACGGCGACCGGCGTCTCTTCGCCCTCAACGTCGTCCTCGAGCACGGGCTGATAATAGCCCTCGGAACGCAACAGCGCCTGCGCCGCTTCCATGGCGCTGCGGGCGCGGCGGCGCGCCTCGAACCGATTGGCCGGTGCGGCGTCGACCTGACCCACGGCCTGTTCCAGCTGGCGCCGCAGTTCAGCGTCGACGTCGCCGCGAATCTGAGCCTTTGGCACGTCCGCCACGGCAGCCTGGCCGCAAAGGGCCCAGAGCGCCGCACTGGCGAAAAGGAGGTGGGACCTCGACGTCAAGCTGGAGCCTTGGTTCAGGGCGTGAAAGCCGGAAGGGAACGCCGTTCGGGCGGAATCAATAGAAGAGCGTATCGCTTTCGGGCTGCACCGTCTGTTCCGAGGTGCGCTGTTCGGGCGGCAGGGTGTCTACGGGGGCCGGCGCCTCGGTCGGGGCCGGGGGCGAGGTTTCAGCCACAGCGGGGGCGGCGGCGTCCTCGGCGGCGGGGGCGGCGGGCGTCTCGGTCTGGATTTCGACCGACTCGTACTGACGCGGCTCGTCGCATGAGGCGAGGAAGGCGGCGGCGCTGAGGGACGACGCCAGCAGCAAACGTTTTACAATCAACTGGTTCATACGCATTTCTTGCCCCTATGGGGTGGCAAACGCCGACCTTGGCGCTGGGTTCCCTCCCTTTGTTGACCGAACGCCGATGAACCGCAACTGAACCCGCCACGCGACAGGCCGCGAATGTCAGATCGCCCAATCGATCATGGCCTGATCCAGTGGCAGGCCGGGACGACCCGCCCTGATCGCAGCCGGGTCGAGGCCGAAGCGGGGCGCGGGGGCGGGCTGAACGACGCCGGCCTCCGAAAACGTCCCACGCGCCTGATTGTGCGGGTGGTCCACGGCCTCGCCCAGGGTCAGCACCGGCGTGACGCAGGCCTCTGTTCCAGCGAAGTGGGCCGCCCACTCGTCCCGATTGCGGCTGGCGAACAGAGCGGCGAACCGGTCATGCAACGCAGGCCAGTTGGTGCGGTCGAACTGCGGCGCCTCATCCGCCGTCAGGCCCAGGCCTGCGAGAAGGGCGGCGTAGAAGCGCGGCTCCAGCGCGCCGACAGCGACGAAACCGCCATCGCGGCAGGCGTAGCAACGATAGAAGGGCGTGCCTCCGTCCAGCAGATTGGTCTCGCGCTGGTCGCTCCACAGCCCCCGCGCGCGCAGGGCGTGGAACAGGCTGGTCAACAGGGCCGAGCCGTCGGTCATGGCGGCGTCCACGACCCTTCCGCGCCCGGTGGTTCTGGCTTCGATAAGCGCCGCCAGCACGCCGCTGACCAGCATCATGGCGCCGCCGCCATAGTCTCCGATCAGGTTCAGCGGCGGGCAGGGGGGCTGGTCGCCTGCGCCCATGGGATAGAGAGCGCCGGACAGGGCGATATAGTTGATGTCGTGACCGACCTGATCCGCCATCGGTCCCGTCTGGCCCCAGCCGGTGACGCGACCATAGACCAGGCGCGGGTTGCGCGCGGCGCAGACCTCAGGGCCGAGACCCAGGCGCTCCATCACGCCAGGGCGGAACCCCTCGATCAGAGCGTCTGCGCCGCCGATCAGGGCCAGCACCTTGTCGCGGTCGTCCGCTGACTTCAGGTCCACCGGCACGGCGGCGCGGCCGCGATGCAGCACGGCACCGCCGACCTCGTCGAATGCAGCGGCAGGCGCATCGCCGCCCCGCGTCAGCCGCAGAACCTCGGCCCCCATGTCGGCCAGCACCATGCCGGCGAAGGTGACCGGCCCAAGGCCGTCGATTTCAATGATGCGCAGTCCGGAGAGCGGTCCCATGACCCTGAGGCTAGACTGGAAATGGACTGGAGCGACACGAGATTCTACGACCTCGGGAACGGGCGCGTCGCGGATGACTTTTGTCGAGGCGGGCGGAAGATCGCTTGCTCCCGAGGCGGCAAGCCTGCACGGGGTGTGCAGGATAAACGGATCACCGGAACCATCGTGACTGAAGCTGAACGCATCGCCGCCCTGCTCGACATCGTCGACGGCAACCGAACGCAGGATGCGGAGAACAGCGCCCAGCTTGTGGTGTTCGGATTGGCCGAGCGTTTCGGCAAGACCGGGCGTCTGCGCCCGACCAACGCCGGCTGGAACGTGATGGGGTCGCAGGGGCGTCCGTTCCGGGCGGAATACGGATAACTCCGGCATTCGCTTCCTTGCAGGGCGACGCCAGGGTTTTCCTCACAAAATAAGTATCTTCTGACGTTGCAGGTCTTGACCTGCATTCACGAATGAACCAGAAACCGCCTCCGCAAACAGGCTCTGCGTCGGTTTGCGGAGAAGCAACTCAAGCGGTTGTTTTCAAGAAAATGTGCGCCCCTAGCTCAGTTGGTTAGAGCATCTGACTTTTAATCAGAGGGTCCTCGGTTCGAGCCCGAGGGGGCGTACCATTTTCCCCTTATATGTCAGTCGTTTATTTAGGCCGCCGTCGGCCTGATTTTGATCGACTCCCTTTTGGGGCACATATGGGGCACAGCGAGACTTCGCTCGTGAGGCGTTTCAGGACGTTTCAGCGGGGATCGGTTTTCTGTTTTTTGAGCGTCTTTGCGTCAGGCGGCGTCAGAGAGACGACGCCCGCGCTTTCGATCTTGGCGGCAGCGCGGAAACTATGAACCGCATCTCACTCAACGCGGCGGTGGGGAAGGTCCGGATTCGGGCCTAGGCGATGGCCAGCCGCCTTTACCGCCGATAGCGGGGTCGGGAATCGTCAGGCCTGGTCAGGCGGACCTCGCCGCTGGTCTCGGTCTGCATGAGATGTGTTTGAGGCTGGGCCGCATCGCTGGCTGCGCCGAAGGCGGGCAGGGCGGTGATGGCCTGAATGACGGCGTCCGCGACGCCGGTCCATGTGGACCAATCGACTTCGGCTTCTAGCCGATCAAGCTTTACCTTAAGGCGAGGATATGGAGGCGACCGACCTCGCCTTCATAGACAGTTCGGTTCGTCTCTCGCCGAGCGGGCCGAACTGTCGCCTTGTGCCGTATGGCTGACCGGGTTCACTAGCCGTCAGGTCGCTTGCTGGAACTAAGGGTTCGCTGATTTTGAGGGCAGGGGTGCTTGGCCCATGCCTGCCGATACAGTCGCTCGCGGGTCAGGGGCGACGGTGATCGGGCAGCTTTTGACTCGTAAGTGCCTTTCCGGACGTCCGCTTAATTGACGTCGAGTACGCCTCCATCTCGGGGTCAGACTGTTGCTGAGGCGGCGCGGTAGAGATCCCTCACAAAAATCTCTGAGCAGTGAGCGTATCGCCGAACTTTTCCGTGACATGGTCGCCCGCTAGGAGTCTCACGCCCGCCGCCCACGCTGCGAGCGTGATGCTGCGCGTGCGTACGCCATAGAGACTAGCAACCATCCCCATTTTTGCTGTGTCCGCAGCGATCCGACCTTCTGTATTGCGTTCCGGCTCGCCGATGGTGCGAACCCAGGCCCTTCGACCCGTGCCCGTGATGATCTGCAGGATCAGATCGAACGGGACGCCCTGCTCAACGCAGGCTCGAAAGGCTGTTTCGATGATCGGCCGCTGTTCCGGCGCGTAATAATCCAGACCCTCCTCGAGCATCAGAGCGGCGTTGGGGACTTCGTGAATCGCGGCTGTTTCGTCGCTCCACACGACCTCGCGGGTCGCCAGGTCGACACGCCAGCCCCCGAACCGCGCGACGCGCCCCGCCATGGCGAGCAGCGTCGTGGCTTCGCGCTCCTTTCGTTGTTGTTCGGCGGCGGTCCTCTCCAGGAGCGCCAGATCCGTAGCATCCCGGGCGGTCACGATCTCCGCAGGGCGGCCCATGAAGATGACCGGGAAGGCGCGGAGTTCTACCACGATGACCTCCCCGTTCTTGCGTTTATGCCGCCAGCGTCTCGGATCGGAGGGGACGGGGTGCTGTTCCCCATCCTGCTTCGGCGACTGCGGACGGTCGTCAGCCAGGCTGATGTCCGCCACTGTCATCCCGAGAAACTCGTCCTCGGAAAATCCATAGCCAACGACGGCGGCTTGATTCACCGCGAGAAAACGGTGGGTGACCCGATCATGGATCCAGCCCGGCTCGGGGTTGTATCGGAACAGGAAATCAGCGGTTTCGTTCATGGCCAGGCGGGCTGCGCGGCGGTTTCGGGGGAGCAACTTGGTTCGGAATCTCGCTCCTCTTATCGGGCTTCAATATCAACGTTGACGCGCATTGCGACGATGGGCACCTGCTGGCGCTGGAACTGGCGACAGGGCGTGCGGACGCGGATCACCGACGACAGCACCGCCATGTGGTTTATCCTCGAATGTCTGGACCCCATGCCGATCCCGGCCTTGCTGCAGGCGGGTGAAGATCTGGTCGCCGGATTGAAGCGTCTCAGTCCGTGCCTGCAGGCGAGCAGCCTGCCAGGCCTTCAGGCGCATCGCCGCCTTTGGCCGGCGTTATGACATCGACCGGGGCAGGCTTGAGGTCGCCGCCCCCTGGCCGGACTTCCTGCACAGCCTGCTGGCCCGTCTCGCGGAGCGCGTCGGCCTGGACCGCGGCGACTTCGTTCAGGCCCTGATCAATGAGTACGCGCCCGGGGCCGGCATCGGCTGGCATCGTGACCGGCCGGTCTATGGCGAAATCCTCGGCGTCTCCCTGCTGGCGCCCTGCGTCATGCGCCTGCGACTGAAGGACGGGGCGGGATGGCGTCGGTCCGCGGCCGCCCTCCTGCTTGACGGGCTGGATCGGCAGGTGCCCGCTCTGGCGTCGGAGATGAAGCGCGCGGGCGATCGACGCTGGACGCTGGACGCTGGACTGGGACATCAGACGCCGCCCCTGAGGCGAAGGCGGTTCGCGCGCCCCGTGTTTCGGTCGGGGCGGCACCCCGGCCTTTTCCATCCACTGCCCCCTTTGCGGCGGACCGGTCGGGCCGTCATCAAATCAGACAGGTGTCGGAAGCCTCAAGCAGGATCTGCTCTCCGGGGCGACCGCCGCTATTGGAGCTCGCTTGTTCTTGAGCAGGCGGTTGCGGGTACGGCGGGGGCCGCCTCGACTTGCACGCCGCCCTCTATGACGTCCCTTGGCGCCCGCGGCCTACGCCTGGCCGCCTCCTTCTTCGGCATCATTTCACCAATCGTCGGGCGGTTCTCAAACCAGGTCACTTCGATATCGCGCGGCTTGACCATCTCGTTGCAACAACCGCAGGCGATGCGGAGCTTGAGGTCGTGGCCGCAGCTCTTGTGGACGACGGTGACGCCGCTGCCCGCGTCGCCATAGACGTGCTTCTCGCCCCAGTCGTGCAGTTTCACCAGCACGCCGTACAGGTCCTTGCCCTTGGCTGTCAGGACGTATTCCTTGCGCGACGGGCGTTCGGAATAGAGCTGCGGTTCCAGCACCCCGTGCTGCACCAGCGTCTTGAGCCGCGCCGCCAGGACGTTGCGCGCCACCCCCAGACGTTCCTGCCATTGTTCGAACCGGCGCACGCCATTGAAGGCGTCACGGATGACCAGCAGGCTCCATGGGTCGCCTATCACTTCCAGCGTGGCGGCGATCGAGCAGCTCTGGCGGCTGTAGTCGGCGGTGCGTCCCATGGGCGGAAAGTGACCTCACGTCATATATTTACAAGCGGGTTGCTCATCACCACGCCAGTTTGTCGGTCGTCGCCTGATCTTCATTCGCCGCGCCCGCCGCCGTCGAGCCTGGACGTGATATCGTCCAGAAGGGCGGACAATGAGGCGCGCTGGACATCGATCTGAGCCAGCCGGCGGCGGATCAGGCCCGAGAGGGCGTCGGAACCGCCCCTTTCGATCTCGGTGAGAAACGTCGCGATGTCCGGAACGGCGACGTCCAGGCGCCGGAGCTCGACGATCAGACACGCCGTCCGCGCCATGGAGGACGGATACAACCGGGCGCCTAGGCCGCTGCGCAAGGGCGCCAGCAGGCCGACTTCCTCATAGTAGCGAAGCGCCCTTGTTGTCGTGCCGGCGCGGTCGGCAAGCTCCGTGATCTTCAACATGCCAGGATCATGGCGGCGGTCGTTCCGGCCAGCGCCCCCCTACGCGCCATCTTGCAGGCGTTTGCGGACGGACGGTGGACGGAAGCGATACATCATCGGTTCAAAACAGGCGGCGGATAGGAGGGGAGGGCTTGGGCGATTCCGGCGTCTTGCGTGCTTGTGGGAGCAGAGCCAGCCCGCAAGCGACGGGCGGCGCTGCTTCTCCATGACATCCCTTCGGCGAGAACCGAGAGGGCGACCGCGTGGCGGAGGTTCAAGGCCCGGCTGAACGGTCAAGGCGCCGAGGCCGAGGCTCCGACGTTGCGGAAGATCAGGTTGCGCTGAATCTCGCTCGTGCCGCCGAGGATCGTGAAGGCTCGCCCGAACAGGTAGTGCAGCATGACGAGCGCGCCGTCGGGCGCGCCCCTCATCAACTCGGGTCGGTAGTCTTCCACGAACTCGGCCTGGTCGCGAAGCGCGTCAACGCCCAAGGCCCTGACCCCGAGTTCGGCGATCTTCTGCTGCAACTCAGTGACGGCCAGCTTCATCATCGAGGGGCCGGCGGGATGGGCCGCCCCGCGCTGGCTCAAGGCGGACTGTCGTTGGTTGAGGGCGTCGAGGCCCTGCAGGGTGATCTCGCATTCGCAAAGCGCGTAGTCGATGGCTCCATGCTCCCGCGCCTGCTCCGGATCCGACAGATCAAAGGCAGCGTCCGCGACGGCCCGCACCCGGTCCAGCTGACCCTTGAGCGTCAGCAAGGATCCGACGCCGCTGCGTTCGTGTTCGAGCAGGAATTTGGCGATGGACCAGCCGGCGTTTTCAGCCCCGACCAGGTTGGAGATCGGCACGCGAACGTCAGAGAAGAATACCTCGTTGAGGTGATGCAGGCCGTCGATGGAGCGGATGGGCCGGATGGTGATCCCCGGCGTCGCCATATCGATCAGGAGGAAGCTGATGCCGGACTGGGGGCGCCCTTCGCTGCTGGTCCTGACCAGAGCGAACATCCACGAGGCCTGGTGGGCGTAGGTCGACCAGATTTTTTGCCCGTTCACGATGTAGTCGTCGCCGTCCTTCACCGCGCGCGTGCGCAGGGACGCGAGGTCAGATCCGGAACCGGGCTCCGAATAGCCCTGACACCAGAGAACCTCACCGGTCTGAAGGGGCGCCAAATGACGATCGATCTGGGCCTTGTCGCCGAAGGTGTAGAGAACCGGCCCGATCATTTCGAGGAAGGCGCTCAGAGGCGGCGCATTGGCCAGGCTCAGTTCTTCCTCAAAGATCTGGTGCTGCTCCGCCGACCAGCCCGTTCCGCCGAATTCCACCGGCCAGGACGGCGTCGCCCAGCCCTGGGCCGCCAGAATCCGATGCCACCGCTGCTGGGGAACCTCGTTGATCAGCAGGCTTGTCCGCGGAGCCTCCTTCAGGTCTCGGGTGAGGTTCGCGGCGAGAAACGCCCGCACCTCCTGGCGAAAGGCATCCGCTTGGGGCTTGGCGTCTTCTGCTGCGGCGTCCTGTAAGACCACGATATCCACTTCCTTGCGACGACGGCGACAGGGCCTCTTGGTGCATGCGCCTATAGACGGCCTTGGCTCAATTGGATGCGTCCCCGCCTGGGGGACAATCCGCGCGTCCCGGCCAGAGGGACGTGTACGGCGAGCAAGACCCTTCTAGTCTTCATTGCGGCGCGAGATACCGCAGAGCATGCCTGAGGCCGAAGATGACCTATGACCTTTCAAGCGATCAAGCGCTCTTTCGAGAGGCGGTTCAGGCCTATCTGGGGAACGCCTATGACCTGGAGGCTCGGCGTGAGATTATCGCTTCCGACGCCGGATGGTCAGATGCGGTCTGGCAGGGTCTGGCGACCGAGATCGGCGTGCTCGGGCTCGGCTTCGCGGAACACCAGGGCGGACTCGGCGGCGATGCGATTGATCAGATCCCCGTCATGGAATCTTTCGGACAGGCCCTGCTGATCGAGCCCTATATCGAGACGGTCATCCTGGGCGGAGAACTCCTCAAGCGATCGGCGCAGCCGGTCGCTCAAAGCCTGATCGACGGCGTCATCGCAGGAAACGTGCGCCTCGCTCTTGCACGCGCCGAGCCGAAGACACGCTTCAATCCGGATCGTATCGCCACGGTTGCAGAGCGGATCGAGGGCGGGGGCTATCGATTGACGGGGAGCAAGACCCTGGTCGTCGGCGCGCCCTGGGCGGATCATATTCTCGTGGTTGCGCGCCTGGAGGGCCGTCCTGAAGATCGCTCGGGGCTCGGGGTTTTTGTCGTGCCCTGCGACGCCGCCGGTCTGCGACTGGCCTCCTATCCGACCATCGACGGACGGCGGGCGTCAGACATCGACCTGTCCGGGGTGGTTGTTTCGGACGACGCCTGCCTGCTGGAGGGCGATGTCGCGATCGAAGGGCTGGACGCGGCCCAGGACGCCGCGACGGCTGCGATCTGCGCCGAAGGCGTCGGCGTCATGCGCCGCCTGCTCGGCGAAACCCACGTCTACCTGAACGAACGCAAGCAATTCGGCGTCCCGCTCGCCAGCTTCCAGGCCTTGCAGCATCGCATGGCCGACATGCTGGTCGCCCTGGAGCTGTCCTCGGCCCATGCCTACCGCGCGGCCAGCGCCGTCAGCAGCGCCTGCGCGACGGACCGGGGGGCCGCCGTGTCCGCAGCCAAGGCCTTCATTGGCCGGGCGGCCCATCGGATGGGCCAGGAAGCCATCCAGATGCACGGGGGCATGGGGATGACCGACGAACTGGTCATCGGACACCTGTTCAAGCGCGCCATCGCCATTGAGGCGCAGTTCGGTTCGACGGATCATCACGTCCGTCGATTTCAGGCCTTGAGACGTGTCTCGGGCGAGAGTTCGACCCATTGACGCGTCAGATTGTCGTTTCCGTCGAGGACGGGATCGCGATCATAACGCTTGATCGTCCGGAAGCGATGAACGCCCTGTCCAGGGCTTTGCGGGACCAGTTGAACGCCGCGCTGCGGACATGCGACGCCGATCCCGAAGTGCGGGCTGTTGTTCTAACGGGCGCCGGCGACCGCGCCTTCTCGGCAGGTCTGGACCGGGCGGACCTTCCCCAGGAATTGGCGGATGTCAGGGATGATGTCGCGACTACGGCGAATACAGATCCAGCCACGGCGGTCGCCCGTTGCCGTCTTCCTGTCATCGCCGCCGTGAACGGCCTGTGCATGACGGGCGGACTGGAGCTGATGCTCGCGTGCGATTTTGCTGTCGCTTCTGATACGGCCCGCTTCGCCGACACCCACGCGCGACTGGGGCTCGTGTCGATGTGGGGCCTGTCCCAGCGTTTGCAGCGCGCCGTCGGTTCTGCACGCGCCAAGCAGATGTCGCTGACCGGGGAATTCGTGAGCGCCCCACAGGCCCTCTCCTGGGGCCTGGTCAATGAGGTGGCGACCCCCGGACGACTCAGGGAGCGGGCGCTGGAGATGGCGCGCGCGATCGCAGCCTCCAATCGCGAAGCGATCATGGCGACCAAACGCCTGATCGACGACGGCGAGGCCCTCGCCCTCCCGGAAGGGCTCGCCTTGGAGCAGCGTGAGGCGCGGGCCTTCTTCCAGGCGACCTTGGAAACATAATCGGAGAGTGACCATGTCCTTCCTGGACCACGAGCCGCCATGCCAGAGCGACCTCGTCGGCGAGGCCCGAGCGCTCAGCGCTCTGGCGACCTTGCCCGCGCTGCTTCAACATCATGCCAGGATCCGTCCAGATCAGCCTGCCGTCGTCTTCAACGGGCGAAGTCTGACCTATGCCGAATTGTCGCGCGCGGGCGAGGGGAGGGCGCAACAGCTGATGTCGCTAGGGCTGCGAGCGGGATCGCGCGTGGGCCTTCTGGCGCGCAACTGCGACGCCTATTTCGAACTTCTGGCGGCGTGCGGCGCAGCGCGGACGGTCCTGACGCCCGTCAACTGGCGTCTCGCGCCGGACGAGATCGAGTTCATCCTCAGGGATGCGGAGATCGAGGTGTTGTTCGTATCGTCCGACTACCTCGACCTGGCGATGAAGGTGATGGCCGGCCTCGGCCGCTCCGACCGTCTGGTCCTGCTGGACGGAACGCCGCCGGCGCCGGCCGTCGCCTACGCCGACGCGCATGGCGCCGAGGCGTGGCGTTTGAACGGGCCGCTGCCCGAAGCCCTCCCGGATGAGGTGTTGTTGCAAATCTATTCGTCGGGAACCACGGGGGCGCCCAAGGGCGTGGAACTGACCCATGGCAACATGCTCGCTGCCGCGAAACAGTCGCTGTACGGCCTCGTCGGATGCTGGTCGGCCGAGGATCGCCTCCTGATCCCGCTGCCCCTCTTCCATGCAGGGGCGCTGCTGACCGCAAGCTATGGCTTGCTCGTCGGAGCGACAAACATCGTGCTCAAGGACGCCGATGTCGAGGCATTGCTGGCGGCGGCGGAGCGCGAACGCGCTACCAAGATCGGCCTGGTGCCCGCCCTGATGCAGATGATCATCGAAGCGCCGGGCTACAGGCGAGAACGGCTGTCGTCGCTGAACGCCGTCATCTACGGCGGATCAGCGATTTCGTCCGATCTCCTGGGGCGGGTCCGGTTGGCCTTCGACGCGGGCCTGGTCCAGTTGTTCGGTTCGTCCGAGACCTTTACCGCCGGAACGGTCCTATCGGCCGAAGATCATCAGCACCCGGCCAAGCTATCGACATGCGGCCGGCCGATGCGGGGCGTTTCGATAAAAATTCTCCTGCCTGACGGGGCAGAAGCGGCGCTGGATCAACCTGGAGAGGTCCTCATCCGGTCGGGGACGGTCATGAAAGGCTACTGGCGGCGGCCGGGTCAGTCGGCCGAAGTGTTGCAAGACGGCTGGTATCACACCGGCGACATCGGCAGCCTGGACAGCGGCGGCTTTCTCACCATCCGGGACCGTCTGCGGGACATGATCATCTCCGGCGGCGAGAATATCTACCCGCTTGAAATCGAGAATGTCCTTTCCGAGCACGCAGACGTCGCGGACTGTGCGATCATCGGCGTGCCGGATGACCGCTGGGGCGAGACGGTTATGGCGGTGGTCGTGCCGGTCGCGGGTGCGCAGCCGACATCCGACGACCTGACCGCCTATGTCCGAAAACGGATCGCCGGCTACAAATGCCCCCGTCATGTCGTGTTGGTGGAGACTCTGCCGCGCAACGCCAGCGGCAAGGTGCTCAAGCGCGTCTTGCGCGACACCTATCGAAACGGGGCCCCGCAATGATCGCCGGGGACCATCCGGGCGCCCGGCTTCTCTCGGCCCTGAAACGCCGGGACCCGACGGTGGAGACGCTCGAGGGTTTCCAGCGACTGACCGGCGGCGCGATGCAGGAAACATGGCGCTTTGAAGCCGTGGCGGACGGACGCCGACGCCCACTGGTTCTGCGGCGAGCGCAGAATGACGGCGCCGCGCCTCGACCAGGTACGATCAGCCTTGCGGATCAGGCGCATGTCACTCGCGCGGCGGCGCGCCAGGGCGTGCCCAGTCCCGAGGTCGTCGCGGTTCTCGATGACGACGACGGCCTCGGGCCAGGGTTCGTCATGGGCCTGGTGGAGGGCGAGACCGTGCCTCAGAAGATCCTGAGAAGCCCTGAATTCGAAACGACCCGGCCTCTTCTCGCGGCCCAGTGCGGGGCCATCCTCGCGCGTATCCACGCCTTGCCTGCGAGCCAGTTGCCCGATCTGCCGCGCCTCACCGCAGCAGACAAGCTCCGGGCCCTTCGCCAACAGTATGTTCAGCAAGGGCGACCGCGCCCCGTGTTCGAACTGGCTTTTCAATGGCTGTTTCGGCGTCTTCCGCAGGAACCGGTCGGCTGTCTTGTCCATGGCGATTTTCGCAATGGGAATCTGATCGTTCAGGCGGACGGGATCGCCGCAGTCCTGGACTGGGAACGGGCGTTCGTGGGCGACCCCATGTATGATCTCGGCTGGCTCTGCGTCGGCTCCTGGCGCTTCGGCGAAATCGATCATCCTGTCGGAGGGTTCGGTTCGCTCTCAGCATTCGCCGAAGCTTATCGGGCGGAAGGCGGGACGGTGGACCTTGATCGCGCGCGCTTCTGGGAAGTCTACGGATCGCTGGATTGGGGGGTAACGACCGCGGAGCTCGGACAGGAGGCCGGCAGGACGCAATCCCTGGAGGCGGCGGCGATCGGCCGCCGGACCACGGAAGCCGAAATCGACCTGCTTCGACTGATACGCGACGAAAGGAAAAAGCCATGAGCGAGCGCCCAGACCCGTCGTCCTCTGCGACGCTCCTGGCCCTTGCGGCGACTTGTCTTCGCGAGGACCTGCGCCCCAAACTCGAGGCGCGGGACCGGTTCCTCGCCCTGATCGCGGCCAATGCCATCGACATTGTGGCGCGTGAGCTTCGTCTGGCGCCGGGGGCCGAGCAGCGGGAGGTCGAGAGGCTGGCGCTCTTGCTGGAGCGGGAGGGCGACCGCGAGACGCTCAACCTCATTTTTTGCGACGCGCTCGCTCAGGGTCGGCTGGACGAAACCTCGCCCGGGGTTCTGGATCACTTGTTCGCCCTGACGATGGACCGGCTGGAGATCGACCAGCCCCGCTACGCCGCCTATCGCCGCGAACTGGCCTAAGCCGGCGCGCCCTTTGCGTCGGGTCAAGGCCGGCCCTGAATCCGATCCGGTCGCCGGCCACCACCCTCGCCTGAGACGAAATCGGCGAACCTTCTCCAGCGACGGGCGGCGTCCCGTGGGAAGGGACAGCCCTGCGCCCGGATTTGGTCCACACCGGATCAAAAGCAGGAAGCACGCCATGATCGTTCCAGAGGGCATGACGCTCAGACTCGATCCCCAGGACGAGTACCAGCACGAGCCGGAAAGCGCCGCCAACTACAATGAGAGCATGTATTTCGACATGTTCGACGCCCGTCGCAACCTCGGAGCCTGGCTAAGGATCGGCAACCGCCCGCACGAGGGCCATGCGGAAACCACCGTCTGCATCCATTTGCCGGACGGTCGTGTCGCGTTCTGGTTCGACCGTCCGTCGATCGCCGGCAATGCGCGACTGGACGCCGGCGGCCTGACGGTGGAGGTCGTGGAACCCTTCCGCCATCTCGTCGTCTCCTATGACGGCCCGCTTCTGCTTCTGGACAATCCGATGGCGCTGCTCGACGCCAGAACAGCTTTCAAGCAGAGCCCTCGCACCCATGGTCGAATCCGCTTCGACCTCGTCGCAGCGTCTCCCATGCATGGCGGCGAGATCGTCAACCCGGACGGTTCCCCATGGGCGCTCGACCCTGACTCCGCCGCCTATCGTGGGCATACGGAGCAGCACACAGCCGTCACAGGGACCGTGGAACTGGACGGCGAGACCATGAAATTTGACGGCTTTGGGTTTCGCGACAAGTCGTGGGGGCCCAGGCACTGGGGCAACCTCTATTGGCACAAGTGGCTTCCCGTCACCTTCGATCGCGACTTTGGCGTCCTGCTCGCTCTGATGGGACGGCCAGGACAGTCGCCGTTGGTCGTCGGTCACATCCATCGCGGCGGCGTTCTGTCGCCGCTGAAGGACGCCCGGTTGAAGGTCGAGTACGACGCCGACGACGTCCAGAAGGCGTTCACGCTGGATCTGCTGACGGACGACGGATGGACCTCCCTCGTTGGCGAGGCGCTTTCGAGCGTTCCCTTGCAACACCGGAAGCCCCGGGACGGCGGCGGCGAAACGCGGGTGCGGATCGTCAAGGCCATGACCCGATTCACGTGCGAGGGCCGCACCGCGCTCGGCATGTCCGAATTTCTTGATCTGATGGAGGACGGACGTCCGACCTCTCTCGCCCCGGCGGCGGCATGAACGCGGTCCTGCCGCCCGTCCGTCCCGACGACATTGATGTTCAGGTCCTGGGCCGCTGGCTGAGTGAACACGTCGAAGGTTTTCAGTTCCCGCTTTCCGTCGAACGTTTTCCCGGGGGCCAGTCCAACCCGACCTACAGGCTGGTCACGCCCGAGACGGCCTACGTCATGCGGACCCAGCCGCCGGGCGTGCTCCTGAAAGGGGCTCACGCTGTGGATCGCGAGCACCGGGTGATCAAGGCGCTCAACGCCACCGAGGCGCCCGTGCCGGTCGCATACGCCCTCTGCGAGGATCAGGGTGTGATCGGCCGCTCCTTCTTCGTGATGGAGCATGTGGGCGGCGTCATCCATTGGAAGCCGGAGTTTCCCGACGTTCCTGTCGCAGACCGCGCGTCATATTTCGACGCCATGAATGGGGCGCTCGCGTACCTTCACCAGGTCGATCCCAAGGCCGTCGGCTTGGAAGATTTTGGCAAGGCCGGGGGCTATTTGGCGCGACAGATCCGGCGCTGGACGAGGCAGTACGAGGCTGATCCGACAGCGGGACGGCTGGACCGCATGGACGCGCTGGCCGCCTGGCTGGCGGCGAACGTCCCAGATGACGATGAGGTCTGCATCGTCCACGGCGATTTCCGCTGCAACAACCTGGTGTTCCAGGCCGGTGGGCCTGGGTTGGCCGCCATCCTTGACTGGGAGCTCTCGACCCTTGGCCATCCCATCACCGACTTCGCCTTTCATCTGATGATGTATCGGGTGCCGCCGGGAATTCAGGGGGGAGGCCTCAAGGGCATAGACCTGAAGGCGCTGAACATTCCGAGCGAAGCGGACTATGTGGCCGCCTACTGTCGGCGCACGGGCCGTGACGACATCCCGCACCTGCAATTCCATCTCGCCTACAACCTGTTCCGGTTCGCAGCGATCGTGCACGGGATCAAGGGCCGGGCCCTCCGGGGCAACGCGTCCTCAGGTCGCGCCCATGATGTCGCGGGTGTTCTTGAGACCTTCGTCGATCTCGCCTGGGACGAGGCGGGACGGGCGGGAATGGCATGAGCACGGCCCAGTTCTATTCGCCGGGACACGCGGATTCGGACCTGAACCGCTATCTCGGATTCACCTATCCCGAAATCGGCCCCGACGGCGTTGTGGCGCGTCAGGACCCAACGCAATGCGGTCGCGACGGCGAGCGTAGCGACCGCGTCGACAGCCGGGCCTTGCTGGCCGTGACGGACCACGTGATGGGCTTGGCCTTACACGCCGCCCTGGCGCTGAAGGCGCCGCTGGCCACCGTCGAACTCAAGATGGAGCATCTGGCTCCGCTCGAGCCGGGCCCGGTCTTCATCCGGACCCTGGCGGCGCCGCTCTCCTCGCATCTCGCCTTCGTGACGGCCCGGCTGGACCAGGGAGACGCGCGCCGGACCGTTGGATACGCCAGCGCCCGTTTCATGGTCGGCGCATGGCCCGGCGGCGGAGCGGCGGCGTTTCCGCCGCCGCTCGACACGCCGGTTGATCTGAGCGGGATCGTGGATTTTTCAAGCTTCGCGGGTCTGCCGGCGGCCGACGATCCCGCCGTCGCCTTCGAGATCATGGCGCGCGAGCGCCTGGTGGGCGCCCGGGCGGTGCCGGCCTTCCATGGCGGCATCGTCGGGGCGGGCCTGCAGACCGTGGCGATCAATCTGGCGCGGCGTGAACGTGGGGCGGACGCAAGGCTCGTCAGCCTGTCGATCGATTATGGCCGCGCGGCTCTGGCGACCGAGCCTATAAAACTTGAGGCTCGGGTCATTCGCGGCGGGCGCCGGAGCTTGCGAATCCTGGCGACCGCGCGCCAGGGCGATGATCGCGTGGTGAGCGAAGCCCAGGCGCTGTTCGTGGTCGAGGGGGCCTAGGCGGGCGCCGTTCCCGGCGGGGGGACATCCCTCCCTTCGCAAAGATGTTCACAGTCGCGCTGAAGCTCCGCAGAGAGCAGCCAGGGAAGGCGCAGATGGACAAGACCTATGACGCGATCATCGTGGGCGCTGGCGCGGGGGGGCTCTGCACCGCCGCCCGATTGGTCAACGCCGGCCGGTCCGTGCTCTTGCTGGACGATCGCGATCGTGTCGGCGGTCGAGCAACCTCGTTTGAAAAGGACGGCTTCATTCTGAACATGGGCGCCATCGCCCTGGAAAGAGGCGGGGTCTTTGACGAGACCTTCCAGCAAACGGGCGTGGCTCTGGACATTCGGGAACCCGACCCCGCGACGGTGTTCCGCATAGACGGCAAGACCGTCAATGTCGCCAAGGGCGGCTGGGCGATGCTGCTCGGCGGCTTGACCAAGCATGCCGCCAAGATCGGAGCCAAGTTCGCCGACGCCCGGTCCGGAGACCTCCCTGAGGAGACGCTGTCCACGGAAGCCTGGCTGAAGGGATTTACGAGCAATCGAACGGTCCACCGCCTCTTCAGGAATCTCTGCGCGGCGATTTTTGCGGTCAACGCCAGCGAACTGCCCGCCCGCGCCTTCCTCGTCTATTTCGGGACCAAGGGCGCGTTCAAGCGCTTCGGCTTTTGTCCCCGTGGCACGATCGGAGCGTGGAATGACCTCGCAGACGGCGTGCGGCGCAAGGGCGGTGAAATCAGGCTGAACACCGAGGTCGCGCGGATCATCGTGGAAGAGGGTCTTGCGGCGGGCGTCGAGATCGTCGTCGACGGGGAAACGCGCCGGATCGCCTCGCGCCTGGTCGTCAGCAATGCGGGGCCCATCGCCACCATTGACCTGGTTGGTCAGGAGGTCTTGGGCGACGATTATGTCGATCGCGCGCGCCGGATCATCCGGCCCACCGCCAATATCGTGATCGACTTCGCCACCCGCGAACCGCTAGTGGATGCGCCGGGCCTCGTCACCTTCGCCGACACCGAGCGGCTCTGCAATATCGGCGAGATGACGGCTACCTGCCCGGAGATGGCGCCTCCGGGATGGCGGCTCTACACCGCCTACGCAGTTCCGCTGACGGCGATCGGGGATTTCGACGAGGAGGCCGAGATCGCGGCGTCCCTCCAGGAACTCCAGGCTGAATTTCCGGGCTTCGCCGAGGCGCGCATGTTGAGCGTAAGGGTCATGCGCGGGGACTGGCCCGCCCAGAGGACCTGTGCGGGTTTCGACATGGAGCAGGCGACGCCCGTCGCCAATCTGTGGAACGTCGGCGATGCGGTGAAGACCTACGGCTCGGGGGGCACCGAGGCCTGCGCCGAGACCGCCCGTATTGTCTCGAACCAGGCCGTCGCCTGGCTTGAGGCGCGGACGTGAGCGCGGCGTCCGAACCCCGGGTCCGTCTCGAGATCGAGGACGGTCTGGCGATCCTGACCTTGTCCAGGCCCCATGCGGGCAATGCGCTGGACGACGAGGCGGGACGCGCGCTGCGGGCGGCGGCGCTCGCCTGCGCCACCGCCGACGGCGTACGGGCCGTGCTTCTGCGCGGCGAGGGCCCCAACTTCTGTTTCGGCGGCGATCTGGCTCATATCGCGGCCCAGTCGGATCGCGGCGCGGCGGTTCGGGACATGACGATCGATTTTCACGCCGCCGTCGGCCTGCTCGCGGGCATGCGCGCGCCCCTGGTCTGCGCCGTGCGCGGCGCCGCGACTGGTGCAGGCCTGTCGCTTGCGGCGATCTCGGATTACCTCATCTGCAGCGATACGGCGTTCTTCGCCTATGCCTACTGCGGAGTCGGGCTCAGCGCGGACGGAGGCCTGACCTGGACCCTGCCGCGCGTGATCGGCCTGAGGGCGTTCCAGTCGCTCTATCTGACCGGGCGACGGGTGAATGCGGAGGAGGGCCGGACCCTGGGGCTGGTCAGTGAAATCGTCCTGGATGATCAGCTCGAAGACCGCGCCGCCGCCTTTGCGCGCGAGCTGGCGGATGGCCCGACCCTCGCCTTTGGGGCGATCAAGCGCCTCGCCGCGTCGAGCTTCAGCCGTGACCTGCCGTCCCATCTGGAGGCGGAAGGCGAAGCGCTTGTCTCTCTCGCGCGATCGGAAGACGCTCAGGGCGCCGTCAAGGCCCTGCTCGCGCGATCCAAACCGGCATTCAAGGGGCGTTGACGTGAGCGATCTTCTTAACATCGACGGCGCCTTCCTGAGCGAAGATCACAGGATGCTGCGCGACCAGCTCGTCAGGCTGGTGCGTGAGGAAGTCCTGCCTGTCGCCGACTCCTGGGAGGCCGACGGCCGCGTTCCGGCCTCGTTCTTCGAACGTCTGGGAGAACTTGGTCTGCTGGGCCTCGCCTTTCCAGAGGAGGACGGCGGCTCCGGCATGGACTCCGCCGCCTCCGTGATCCTCAACGAGGAACTCGGTCGATCGGGATATGGCGGCCTGACCGCATCGATCACGGTTCACTCCGACATGTCCGCGCTTCACCTCGCCCGCGTGGGGACGCCGGAGCAAAGGGCGAGATTATTGCCGGGCGTCCTTGCGGGCCAGACCATCTGCGGCCTGGGCGTGACAGAGCCGAGGGGCGGATCCGACCTGACACGCATTGCGACGACCGCGCGCCGCGACGGCGACGCATATGTCCTGAACGGCGGCAAGATTTTCATCACGAACGCCAATATCGCCGACCTATTCTTCGTCATCGCCAAGACGGACCCGGAAGCGCGCGGCGGATCGGGCTTCTCGCTGTTTGTCGTCGAGCGAAGCGCGCCGGGCTTCAGCAACGGCGGCCGTTTCCATAAGACGGGCTGGCATAGCTCCGATACCGGCGAACTGCGCTTTGACGACCTGCGGGTTCCGGCCGCCAACCTCCTGGGCGAGGAGGGCAGGGGCTTCTACTACATGATGAAGGGGCTGGATCACGAGCGGCTCTGCGCTGCGGGACAGGTCCTGGGCCTTGCGCAGGCGGCGATCGACGCCACGCTGGCCTGGGTCCGCGAGCGCCAGGCCTATGGCCGCACCCTCTGGGACCTTCAGGTCGTCCGGCACGAGATGGCGAAGCTGGCGACAGAGCTGCTCGCAGCGCGAGGCCTGACCTATCTCGTGGCGCTCAAGGCGTCGCGTGGAGAACCCATCCAGACGGAGGGCGCCATGCTGAAGGCCCATGTGCCGGAACTGGGCAATCGCATCCTCTACAAATGCGTCCAGTTCCAGGGCGGGAGCGGCTACGTGACGGGCAATACGGTGGAACGGATTGCGCGCGACATGCGCATTCTCAGTATTGGCGGCGGCGCCTCGGAGGTCATGTACGACGAGGTGGCCAAGCGGCTGTAGCCGCAGCCTGCGCGACGCGCGTCCCCTGCGGCGGGACGTGTGTCGGCGACGCCCCTGCCTCACCTAGGGGCATGCGAGTTTTGCGTTGAAAGCCGTGCCATTGACCATGTCCCAAGATGTGAAGCCCGTTCTGGTCGGCGAAGCCGAGGACGGCGTGGTGACGGTGACGCTCAATCGCCCCGAAAAGCGCAACGCGCTCGACATCGCGGCCCGCGTCGAGATCGCGGCGGCCTTTGCCGAACTGGCGACGCGGTCGGACTGCCGCGTCGTGATCATCACCGGCGGCGACTTTGTCTTCGCCGCAGGCGCAGACCTGAACATGCTCGTCGACAAGGGCGCGCAGGCCATGTCGGATCTCCACCTGCCGCAGTACTGGCGCCCGGTTCAGGCCTTTCCCAAGCCGTTGATCGCCGCGGTCAGCGGGGTGGCGTTTGGCGCCGGCTGCGAACTCGCCATGATGTGCGACATCATCGTCGCCGATCCGGCGGCCCGGTTCGGCCAGCCGGAGGCGGCCGTGGGCATCATGCCTGGCGCCGGCGGCGTCCAACGCCTGGTCCGGTTGATCGGCCCCAAGGCCGCAAGCCTGATGCTCTTCACCGGCGATCCCCTTGATGCGCCTCGCGCGTTCGACCTCGGCCTCGTCAGCCTTCTGGCGGAACCTGGCCAGGCCTTGCCCAACGCCCTGGCGATCGCTCGCCGTATCGCTCGCATGCCGCCCAAGGCCCTCGCCGCGATCAAACGCAACCTCAGCGCGGGCGCCGACCTGCCGCTCGATGTCGCCCTGACCCTGGAGAACCGGGAGTTCCTCCTCCTGTTCGACACGACGGACAAAACAGAAGGCATGCAAGCCTTCCTCGAACGCCGCAAACCGCAGTTCACGGGCGCCTGACATGACCAATGAGACAAACAAGAAGGCCCGTATCGCGGTTGTCGGGGCCGGGGTCATGGGACGAGGAATCGCTCAGATCTTCGCCGTGGCCGGGCATCCGGTCGTCCTGTACGACGCGCAGTCGGGCGCGGCGGAAGCGGGGCGGGCGCAAGTTCTGGGCATTCTCGACGGCCTGGTCGCCAAGGGCCGGATGACCGACGAAGTCCGTGCGCGGGCCGATCGCTCTCTGGCGACGGCGCAGGCCCTCGCCGATCTGGCTGATGCCGACATCGTCATCGAGGCCATCGTCGAGGACATCGAGGCCAAGCGCGCCCTGATCGCGGCGCTGGAAGGCCTTATCCGCGACGACGCCGTCATCGCCTCCAATACCTCCTCGCTCCTGATCGCTGAAATCGCAGGTCGAAGCGCGCGTCCCGAGCGGATCGCCGGACTGCATTTCTTCAACCCGGTCCCTCTCATGAAGGTTGTGGAGGTGATCGGCGCCGTTCGCACGTCGCCGGACGTGCTGTCCGCCCTGGCCGCCGTCGTCGAGGGCGCCGGACACCGGGCCGTCGTCGCCGCCGACCAGCCGGGGTTCCTGGTGAACCACGCCGGTCGCGGCCTCTATACGGAGGGGCTGGCGATCCTCGAGGACCGGATCGCCGCCCATGCGGATATCGATCTGGTGCTGCGCGAGGCGTGCGGCTTTCGCATGGGGCCGTTCGAACTGTTCGACCTGACAGGCCTCGACGTATCCGGCCGTGTCCTCCAGGGCATCTTCGAACAGTTCCAGTACGAACCGCGTTTCCGGACCTCCTCGCTGATACCCCCGCGCATCGCCGCGGGGCTTTACGGCAGGAAGACAGGCAGGGGCTGGTACGACTATACGGGCGCAGCCGATGCGGACCTGGTGGAGCCCTTCGTTGACGCGACGGGAACGCGCGTCTGGATCGAACCCACGGCGGAGCACTTCATCGAGCTGGCCTCGGCGATCATGGAGGCCGGCGGCGTGATCGCGCCCGATCCCTCCGATCCCGAGGTCCTGATCCTGATTCAGCCCTGGGGGCGTGAGGCGGCGTCGGCGTGCGCCGAACAAGGTCTGGATCCCATGCGCACGGTGGCCGTCGATCCTCTGCCCGCGCCGGATCGCCGGCGGACCCTGATGGGAACCCTGGCGACTCGACCCGAGGTCGCAGCCCGGGCGCTGTCTCTGCTGGGCGCGGGCCCGACGCCGGCGACGATGATCGCCGACAGCCCCGGGTTCATTGTCCAGCGGGTGATGGCGGTGATCGTGAATATCGCCGCCCATATCGCCCAGCGCGGGATCGCTTCGGTGGCCGATATCGACGACGCGGTTCGGCTCGGGCTCGGGTATCCTAAGGGGCCTTTGACCTGGGGCGACGAGATCGGCGCCGGGCGCATCGTGAAAATTCTCGACGCCATCCACGCCACGACCGGCGATCCGCGCTATCGGGTCAGCCCCTGGCTCAGGCAGAGGGCCGCCCTGGGCCTGTCGTTGCGCCATGAGGCGCGTCCATGACCGGCGGGAATCTCGACTTGGCGGCCTGGATCGGCCGCGAGAAGACGGCTTGCGAGACCCTGTCGCTCTTTCCGGCCAAGGCTCTGGCGAGCCTGCTCAATCATGCGCGCGAGCTGCGCCGCGGCGATCCGCTGCCGCCGGGGTGGCAATGGCTCTATTTTCTGGACACGCCGACGCCGGAGCGCACCGGGACGGACGGCCATCCCTTGCGGGGTGATTTCCTGCCGCCGATCTCCCTTGAACGTCGGATGTGGGCCTCGGGCGCCTTCACCGTCACAAGCCCGCTGATCATCGGCGAGCCCGCAGAGCGGATGTCACGGATCGCGTCCGTCACGCGGAAAGACGGCGGCGGCGGCCCGCTCATTTTCGTCGTGGTTTCGCATAGCTTTTCCCAAGGGGGCGCCATCCGGCTCATCGAGGAACAGACCCTGGTGTATCGTGCCATGCCCGCCGGCCCTCAGGCGCTTGAGCCGGCGCAGCCCGCATCGTCTTCCCTGTGGGCCCGTCAGGGCCCGGTCGATCCCGTGACGTTGTTCAAATATTCCGCCCTGACGTTCAACGGGCATCGCATCCACTACGACCGGGACTACGCCGCGTCGGTCGAGCACTATCCGGGCCTCGTCGTGCAAGGCCCCTTGCTGGCGACCCTGCTTCTCGACCTGCTCGCACATGAAAGGCCTGATGCGCCGTTGGCGTCCTTCGCCTTCCGGGCGCAGGCCCCTACCTTCGACAGCGACGTCCTTACTCTTCACGGCGACCCCGAGCCGGGCGGGGCCCGTCTGTGGACGCATAACGGACGCGGCGTCGGCATGAAGGCCCAGGCGCGCTTTGCGGGTGAGGCGTCGTCATGAATGCGCCTTCGACCTGGCGATCGCTGCTGTTCGTTCCGGCGCACCAGCCTCGGTTCATCGACGCGGCGCGGCGCGGGGAAGCCGACGCCTGTGTTCTGGACCTTGAGGACAGCGTGCCGCCCGCCCAGAAGCCGGCGGCGCGGCAGGGGCTGGCCGACGCCGCGCGCTCGATCGCCGACGCTGGAAAGTCCGTTCTCGTGCGGATCAACGCCCCCTGGCGCCTGGCGGTTCGAGATCTGGAAGCCGCCGTCGGACCGTCCGTGACCGCGATCGTCGCGCCCAAGGTCGAAGCCGTGGCCACGCTCAAGGCGCTTGATGAAATCCTGGCGGACCTGGAGGGGGAGGCGGGATTGCCGATCGGCAGGATCGGCGTCGTTGCGCAGATCGAGAGCGTGAACGCCTTGCCCCGTCTGGATGAGATCTGCGCAGGGCCTCGTCTGATCGGCCTGTCCCTGGGGTCGGAGGATTTCTCGGCGTCGGCGGGCATGACCCCGACGCTTCGGACGCTGATGGCGCCCAACCAGGAGATCGTGTTCGCCTGTCGACGTCATGACCTCCTGCCTTTCGGCTTTCCGGCTTCGATCGCGGACTACGCCGATCTCGAGGCCTTCGCAGCCTCAGCCCAGCTCGCTTCGGAGATGGGGTTCGGCGGCGCCTTCTGTATTCATCCCAGGCAGGCGGCGATCCTGAACCGCGCCTTTTCGCCGGCCCCTGATGCGCTCGAACGCGCGTCGAGGATCCTGGAGGCCTATCAATTGGCGGTTCGTGAAGGGCGCGGTGCAACCGTCCTCGACGGCCGAATGATCGATCCGCCTGTCGTAGCCCAGGCGGAAGCCTTGCTCGCGCGCGGACGAGCGCGACCGGACGCCTTGCGCACGCCTTCACCCGGCCACCCGGCCCATGCGCCGGACATGTCCGGCGGCCCGACTTCTGAACGGTCCTGATCCCATGCCCCAGATGCTTGCCTCGGCGATTGAACCGGCGATCGCGCCGGATATTCTTCTGGAGATGGACGCGCTCGTCCGACGGGCGACGCTGAGCGTCGCGCGGGCCTGCTCCGTCGACGGCAAGCTCGACGGCGACATCCTCGATAGACGTCAATCGGACGCCTACGAACTCGCCTTCGCGGCTGCAGAACTGCTGGCCGCGCGAACAGCGGTCGAGGAGGCGGCGTCGGGCGGCCCGCTGGCGAAAGCCTTGATGCGGACCTATCGCGCCGAAGCGCTGCAATCGGTTGCGCAGCGGCTCGAACTGATCTCGCTCGGCGCGCCGGAACTGGGGGAGGCGCTCAACGCCCTGCGCGGCCGTCGCGACTTCGCCGCCCTGCTCGGGGCCGGCCAGAGCGTCGAAGCGCTCGACGAGGCCGGCCGTCTTCTCCTCGAGGGCGGGGAGGAGGCGGGCGACACCGCACTCGACGAGGACAAGGCGCTGATGCGCGATGCTTTTGTTCGCTTCGGCGAAGATGTCGTGCGGCCTCATGCGGAGCATATCCATCGTCAGGACCTCACGATCCCCGAGTCCCTGCTCGATCCCATGCGCGAGATGGGGGTCTTCGGTCTGTCGGTGCCGGCCCGGTTCGGCGGCAGCGCCCCGGATGATCGCGAAGACAATCTGTCGATGATGGTCGTGACCGAAGCCCTCTCTGAGGCCTCGCTCGCCGCGGCCGGAAGCCTGATCACAAGGCCCGAAATCATGACCCGGGCGCTTCTGGCGGGGGGAACAGAAGAACAGCAATCCCGATGGCTGCCCGGCCTGGCCCAGGGCGCGCCCCTGTGCGGCATCGCCATCACCGAACCTGATTTCGGTTCCGACGTGGCGGGGCTGTCGCTGAAGGCCGTTCGGGTCGACGGCGGATGGAGGCTCGACGGCGCCAAGACCTGGTGCACCTTCGCCGGCAAGGCCGGGCTGCTGATGGTCGTCGCCCGCACGGATCCCGATCGCAGCCTCGGCCACCGCGGCCTTAGCATCATGCTGGTGGAAAAGCCCTCCTACGACGGCCACGCCTTCGAGTATCGGCCGACCCGGGGCGGCCGGCTCAGCGGCAAGGCCATTCCCACGATCGGATATCGCGGCATGCACTCGTTCGATCTCGCGTTCGACGAATTCTTCGTCCCGGATGCGAATGTCCTGGGGGGAGAAGCGGGACTGGGCCGGGGCTTCTATTTCACCATGGCGGGAATGACCGGCGGACGCATGCAGACCGCGGCGCGCGCCTGCGGGGTCATGCGGGCGGCGCTCAAGGCGGCGCTGGCCTACGCCGGCGACCGCAAGGTGTTCGGCGCCGCTCTCGGCTCCTATCAACTGACCCGCGCCAAACTCGCCCGGATGGCGGCGCGGTTCGCCGCGAGCCGTCAACTGGCCTATGCCATCGGACGGCGTCTGGATCGCGGTGAAAGCCAGATGGAGGCCAGTCTGGCCAAGCTCTTCGCCTGTCGTTCGGCCGAGATCGTCACGCGCGAAGCCCTCCAGGTCCACGGCGGCATGGGGTACGCCGAGGAAACGCCCGTCAGCCGCTATTTCGTCGATGCGCGGGTATTGTCGATCTTCGAAGGGGCCGAAGAGACGCTGGCGCTCAAGGTCGTGGCGCGAAGCCTGCTGCAGGACGCTCTCGCGGCGACACGGGCATGAGCGACATCCTCAGGGGTCTTCGTCTGGTGGAGGCCTCCGCCTTCGTGGCCGCGCCTCTGGGCGGCATGACGCTGGCGCAGATGGGCGCGGATGTAATCCGGATCGACGCCTTGAACGGCGGGCTGGACGCGCGGCGTTGGCCCATCGCGGACGACGGCGTCAGCTTGTTCTGGTCCGGATTGAACAAGGGCAAGAAGTCCGTCGCCCTCGATATAGCCTCTCCCGAGGGGCGCGAGCTGGCGGAGCGGATCATCTGCGCGGACGGCGAAGACGCCGGGATGTTGCTGACCAATTTCCCACCGCGCGGCTGGCTCGATCATGATCGCCTCAAGTCGCGTCGCGCCGACCTGATCCAGTTGACGATCCAGGGCGACAGGCAGGGCGGTTCCGCCGTCGACTACACGGTCAATCCGGGCGTCGGCCTGCCCTCCCTGACAGGGCCGGATGCGGCGAGGTCGCCGGTCAACCATGTCCTGCCGGCATGGGATCTAATTACGGGGCAGATGGCCTCTGTCGGCCTTCTCGCCGCCGAACGGCAGCGCCGCCGCCTGGGGCAGGGGCAGCACGTCAAGCTGGCGCTCGAGGATGTCGCCCTGGCCGTGATGGGGCACCTCGGCTTCATCGCCGAGGCGGAGTTGGGCCTGAAGCGCGAGCCCGCCGGCAATCACCTGTTCGGCGCCTTTGGCCGGGATTTCGTCTGCGCCGACGGCGCACGCATCATGGTCGTGGGGTTGACCGGCAAACAATGGAGCGCTCTGGTCCGGGCGACCGACATCGCGGACCGGCTGCCCGCCATCGAAGCCGAACTCGGTCTCGACCTCGGCCTGGAGGGCGACCGTTTCAAAGGGCGGTTCGCCATCGACGACCTCATTGCGCCCTGGGCGGCCGCGCGGACCCGGGCGGAGGCTGCTGCAGCCCTTGACCAGGCCGGCGCCTGCTGGGGGCTGTACCGGTCTGTCGGGGAGATGGTCGGATCCCATCCCAATTGCTCGACGAGCAACCCCATGTTCGCGCGCGTGACCCATCCCGGAGTCGGCGAAGTCCTGACGCCCGGGATCCCATTGGAATTCGTGGGGCAGGAGCGCGTCCCGCCCGGCCCGGCGCCGAGGCTCGGTCAGCATACCGAGGAAATCCTCACCGGCCTCGCCGGTGTGTCCAGCGCCGAGTTCGCGAAGCTGCACGATCGCGGTCTGGTTCGCGCGGGGTGAAGCCGGCCGGCTGAATTGACCCCGGCCACGGGGACACTCGCGGCGCCTGTTTCGCGCTACCACGGTTCCACTGAGATGGAAGCGAATTCATGAGCATCACCCAAGTAGCGCCGGACGTTTCCGGCCTGATCCAGAAGAACCGGGTCCATGGCTCGGTCTATACCGACGAGGCGCTGTTCCAGGCCGAGCTGGAGCGCATCTGGTACGCTGGCTGGGTCTATGTCGGGCACGAAAGCGAGGTGCCCGACAAGAATGATTTCGTGATGAAGTCGATTGGGCCTCAGTCGGTGATCATGACGCGCGACAACACGGGTCGCATCCGTCTGCTTCAGAACCGCTGTTCGCACAGAGGCAACCAAGTCTGCCTCAAGACACAGGGCAATGCGCGCGCCTTCACCTGCCCCTATCATTCCTGGACCTTCTCAAACACCGGCGACCTGATCGGCTTCGCCTTCCCCGACGGGTATCGGGACAACCCCGACGCCGACAAGAAGACCCTGGGCCTGGGTTCGCTGCCGCGGGTGGAATCCTATCAGGGCTTCGTTTTCGGCTCGTTCGCCCCGACCGGCGTCAGCCTCAAGGAACATCTCGGCGGGGCGGCGGAGACGCTTGACCGTCTGGTTCGGACCTCTCCTGAGGGGGAGGTCGAAATCACCGCCGGATTCCTCAAGCATCGCGCCAAGGCGAACTGGAAATTCATTCTCGAGAACGAATGCGACGGCTACCATCCGGCGTTCGTTCACAGCTCGATCTTCTCGGTCGCAGACAGCGCCATCGGCGCCTACTACGGCGACAAATCCACGGCCCTCACGCGTGATTTCGGCCAAGGGCACACCGAGGTCGATCTTCGTCCGGAGTTCCGCAAGGCCGATACGCCGATGCGTTGGTTCGGCACCACCGAGGCGCGGCTGCCTGAGTATGTGGCGGCGATGAAGGCGGCCTACGGCGACGGCAAGGCCCGCGAGATCATGATCGACGGCACGCCCCACGTGATGATCTTCCCGAACCTGTTCATCGCCGAGATCCAGATCTTCGTCATTCAGCCGATCTCCGTCGACGAGACGATCCAGCACGTCACAGCTCTGCAGTTCAAGGGCGCGCCTGACCTGAACCGGCGCCTGCGCCAGCAAACCATGGGATCCGTGGGGCCGGCCGGCCTGCTGCTGGCCGACGACACCGAGATGTACGAGCGGAATCAGCGCGGCGCGGAGTCCCTTAGCCCGGAATGGGTTTTCCTGGGGCGCGGCGAACAGCGGGAACGGCGCGACGAGGACGGCTACATGGTCGGCCATTCCACCGACGAAGTGCCCTCGCGCGGCATCTGGCGACACTATGCAGAACTGATGGGAGCCTGATCATGGCCTATAAGGACTCATCCGACCTGCTGCTGCGGGCGACCGAATTCATCTTTCGCGAAGCGCGCTTCCAGGACGAGCATCAGTACGATGACTGGGAGGCCCTGTGGACCGACGATGGCGTCTACTGGATCCCGGCCAACGGCGATGACATCGACCCCGAGAAGCAGATGTCGATCGTCTATGACAACCGCTCGCGGATCGCGCTGCGCATCCGCCAGCTCCACACCGGCAAGCGGCACGCCCAGGCGCCCCGCTCGCGCGTCCGGCGCGTGGTTTCGAATATCGAAATCGGCGAAAGCGGCGAGCAGGGCGTCCAGGTGTTCTGCAATTCTCTCGTGTTCGAGTCCGCCATGCGTGCCGACACCCTGTGGTCCGCTCGCACGGAATACTGGCTCCGCGAGGGCGCCGACGGCTTCCGCATGAGCCGCAAAAACGTGTTCCTGACCAATAATGACCAGGCGCTGTTCACCCTCGCCTTCCTGATCTGAAGAGGGCGTCATGAACCACGACCTGAATCCGCTTTCTCCTCAAGTTGCAGAGGAGGTCCTGATCGCAGACGGACCGGTCCTGCTCCGCATGACCGCCGGGATCGCGCATCTGACGCTGAATCGCCCCGAGTCGGCCAACGGGATGAGCGTGGAGCTCCTCAAGGCTTTCCATGAGGCCGTCATGGCCTGCCATGGCCGGGCCGATCTGCGCGTCCTGGTGCTGCGGGGGAGCGGCGCCAACTTCTGCGGCGGCGGCGACATCCACGATTTCGCGTCGCGCGGCGAAGGCCTGCCGGACTATCTTCGTGAGGCCACCGCCTATCTGCAGATCGTTTCCGCAGCCCTGATCCGCCTTGAGGCCCCCGTGATCGCAGGGGTCCAGGGCTACGCCGCCGGGGGCGGCGGCATCGGTCTGGTGTGCGCGTCCGATTTCGTCATTGCGACGACATCGGCCCGGTTCCTGACCGGCGCGACGCGGGTCGGCATGGCGCCGGACGGCGGCAGCTCGGTCACCCTACAGCGCCTCGTCGGCTTCCGGCGGGCGATGGACATGGTGCTGCGCAATCCGGTCGTGTCTGCACAGGACGCGCTCGCCATGGGCTTGATCTCCAGCATCGTGGGCGAAGACGAGCTCGACGCCGCCGTGGCTGCCCTGGCCGCCGAACTCGCAGCGGGCGCGCCCAAGGGACTCGCCGCGGCGAAGAGACTGCTGTGGAACGGCATGGGGCTCGGCGTCGAGGCCTGCCTTCCGGAAGAGGCGCGCACCGTCGCCGAACTGGCGCGCACGCACGACGCCCGCGAAGGCCTGGCGGCCGTGATCGAACGGCGCAAACCGCGCTTCACCGGACAATGAGGCCCGCAGGACCGAACGCGCTCGCCGGCCGACGTGCGTTCGTGACCGGGGGAGGGCGGGGCATCGGGGCGGCGATCGTGCTTGAGCTCCTTTCTCAGGGCGCGGACGTGGTCTTCGCAGACATCAATCTGGAGGGCGCGTCGTCCGCCGTCCTGGCATCTTCGGCGCGGGGCGTGGCCCTGAATGTCGCCGACGCCGGAGCGGTGGCGGCCGCCGTGGCGGCGCAGGGGCCGTTCGACATCCTCGTCAATAACGCCGGACGCGACCAGCACGCCTTCTTTGTCGATACGCGGCCCGAGGACTGGGCGGACCTGATCGCGGTCAATCTGGGTTCCGTACTGGCCTGCTCCCATGCCGTCCTCCCGGCCATGCAGGCGGCAGGCTTCGGCCGCATCATCAACATCGCCTCGGAAGCGGGGCGGGGCGGCTCCAAGGGCGGATCGGTCTATTCCGCGTCCAAGGGCGGCGTCATCGCCTTCACCAAGTCCATCGCTCGCGAAGCCGCCCGCTACGGCGTCACGGTCAATGTCGTGACGCCTGGCCCGATCCGTACGCCTCTTCTCCAGGCGGCGGTGGATGAGGGCGGAGACCGTCTTCTCCAGGCGATGAAGGATGCGACCCTGCTGCGCCGCCTGGGCGAGCCCGAGGAGGTCGCAGGCCTGGTGGCCTTTCTGGCCAGCGACGCCGCAGCCTACATCACGGCGGAAACCATCGGCGTTTCAGGCGGCATGGGATGCTGAGCCCGATCGACCAGGTGATCGCCCGTGTCCTGGCGGTTTACGGCGGCTGGGGCCGGCACGTCCCGGTGGAGAAGATGAGATGCGACTGGGATCGGTTGTTCGGCGCTAAATCGGCGCGGGCGTCGATGCGCGCCGAAACCCTCGGCGGCGTGTCGGTCGCCTGGGTCGCCGCCGAGGGGGCGGATCCCGACCGCATGTTCGTCTACCTGCATGGCGGCGGCTACAAAGTGGGTTCGATCGCGTCCCATGTCGACCTGGTTTCGCGCCTTTCCGCCGCGAGCGGAGCGGTCGGCCTCATGGTCGACTATCGACTGGCGCCCGAACACCGGTTCCCCGCGCCCATCGACGACACGCTGGCGGTCTGGTCGGCGCTGACCGCCCGGGGGGTCGATGTCTCCAGGGTCCCCATCGCCGGAGATTCCGCTGGCGGGAACCTGGCGCTCGCCTCGGCGATCGCTCTGCGCGATCAGGGGGCGCCTTCGCCGTCGGCCCTGGTCCTGCTTTCGCCATGGACCGACCTGGAGGCCAGGGGGGCGAGCTATGAGACACGCGCCGCGGCCGATCCGATCCATCAGCGGAAGATGATCCTGATGATGGCGGGCGCCTACCTCGACGGCGCCGATGCGGCGGCCCCTCTGGCGTCGCCTCTGAACGCCGATCTGTCCGGGTTGCCGCCGATGCTGATCCAGGTGGGAGATCGTGAGACGGTTCTTAGCGACTCCGAGGATCTGGCGGCGGCGGCCCGAGGCGCCGGGGTTCCGGTCGTTCTCCAAGTCTGGCCCGAGATGATCCACGTTTTCCAGCAATTTCCCGACGTGCTGCCCGAGGCCGGGGAGGCGATCGAAGCGATCGGCGCCTTCCTGGCGTCCGCGAACAAGCGTTTTCAGGAGTAGATTATGACCACCGGCATCGTCGCCTTCGGAGCCTATGTTCCTCGCCTCAGATTGAGCCGTCAGGCCATCTATGAGGCCAACGCCTGGTACGCGCCCAACCTGAAGGCCAAGGCGAAAGGCACGCGTTCGCTCGCCAATTGGGACGAGGACCCGATTACCATGGCGGTGGCGGCGGCGCGGGACAGCCTGCCGTCCGCAGGGGCCTTCCCGGCGTTGAGCGGCGTGGTGCTGGCGTCGAACACCTTGCCGTTTGCGGACCGGCTCAACGCCGGCGTCATGATCGCGGCGCTCAACCTCGACGAGGACGTCGAGGCGCTGGACGTTACGGGCTCGCGTCGCGCAGCCCTTTCCGCCGTCAGCCAGGCGGTCTCCCGCAACAAGGCGGATGGCGGCCGAATTCTGGTCGCGGCGGCCGATTTGCGCCAGACGCGGGCCGCCAGCGCTTCGGAAATGGACTTCGGCGACGGCGCGGCCGCCGTGGTCATCGGCGATGAGGGGGTTCTGGCCGAACACCTGGCGTCGGCCGCGGTGACAGTCGATTTCGTCGATCATTTCCGCGCCGCCGGCGAGGATGTGGATTATGTCTGGGAAGAACGCTGGATACGGGACGAGGGGGTCGCCAAAATCGCGCCTCGCGCCATCAAGGCCGCGCTCGACAAGGCCGGTCTGACAGCCGGCGAGGTGGACCATTTCATCTTCCCGACCCTGTTCAAGGGTATCGACGCCCAGCTGGCCAAGCAGGTCGGCATCCGGCCCGACGCCGCCGTCGACAATATGGCCGGCCAGATCGGCGACACCGGCGTCGGTCACGGCCTGTTGCTTCTGGCGGGCGTGCTCGCCGACGCCAGACCGGGCGCCGTCATTCTGATGCTGGAGTTCGGCGCCGGGGCGGAAGCGGCGATCTTTCGCACCACGGATCTGATCTCGCGGTTCAAGCCCCGCCGCGGCCTGGCCGGATGGCTGGCCAGGCTCAAGGAAGATCGCAGCTATACGCGTTTCCTGGCCTATCGCGGTCGGCTTGAACTCGAGAAGGGGATGCGCGGCGAACAGGACAAGAAGACCGCCCTGACCACGCTGTATCGTCATCGAAAGGCGATCATGGGGCTTGTCGCCGGCCGGTGCCGCGAGACGGGCAAGGTCCATTATCCGCCGTCGCGGCTGAGCTATGATCCACAGTGCTCGGCGCTAGACACCCAGGACCCGCATCCCCTGGCGGACCGGCGCGCGCGCATCCTGAGCTGGTCGGCGGAATCCCTGTCCTACTATCCGGCTCCGCCCCACCACTACGGCCAGCTCGATTTCGAAGGCGGCGGCAGAATCCTCATGGAATTCACCGACGTCGGCCCTGGCGATGTCGAAACCGGCACGGAGATGGAAGTCGTCTTCCGCGTCAAGGATCGAGACGCCGTCCGGGGCTTCACCCGCTATTTCTGGAAGGCCGTTCCGATCTCGGATCGTGCAGCCGTCGCCGCAAACTCTGGAGCTGCCTGATGCCCCGCGGAATCAAGGACAAGGTCGCAATCCTGGGAATGGGCTGCAGCCGTTTCGGGGAGCGCTGGGACGCCAGCCCCGAGGATCTGATGGTGGAGGCCTACAGCGAGGCGCTCGCCGACGCCGGGATCACGCCTGACCAGATCGACGCCGCCTGGTTTTCGACCCATATGGACGACATCGGCGTGGGCCGCGGCGGGACCCCCATGGGCATAGCGCTTCGCCTGCCGTTCATCGGGGTGACGCGGGTCGAGAACTTCTGCGCCGGCGGGTCCGAAGCGGTGCGGGCCGCCGTGTATGCGGTGGCCTCGGGCGCTTGCGACATCGCCCTGGCCGTGGGCGTCGAGAAGCTGAAGGACACCGGCTATGGCGGCCTGCCGCTGCCGTCGGTCGGGACATTGATCCCGCAGTGGTATCCCAATGCGGTGGCTCCGGCCAACTTCGCTCAACTGGCCAGCGCCTATCAGGCCAAGCACGGCGTGAATCGGGCGGACCTCAAGCGCGCTATGGCCCATGTCTCGGTCAAGAGTCACGCCAACGGGGCTCTCAATCCCAAGGCCCACCTGCGCAAGCCGATCACCGAAGAGCAGGTCCTGAACGCTCAGATCATCGCCGAGCCGCTGGGCCTGTTCGATTGCTGCGGCGTGTCGGATGGCGCGGCCGCCTGCATCGTCACCACGCCGGAGATCGCCAAGGCGCTGGGCAAGACCAATCTCGTGACCTTCAAGGCCCTGCAGGTGGCGGTCTCGAACGGTTGGGAGATGCACGCCAACGAGTGGGACGGGAGCTACGTCCATACCGCGCGGATCGCGGCCAGGCGGGCCTACGAAGAGGCCGGCGTCAAGGTTCCGCGCGACGAGATCGGCATGATGGAGGTGCATGACTGCTTCTCGATCACGGAACTGGTCACGACCGAAGATCTCTTCATCTCGCCCGAAGGCGGCGCGATCCGCGATGTTCTGGACGGATTCTATGACGCCTCCGGCAAGATTCCCTGCCAGATCGACGGCGGCCTGAAGTGCTTTGGTCACCCCATCGGGGCGAGCGGCATTCGAATGCTGTACGAGATGTATCTCCAGCTTCAGGAGCGGGCGGGCGATCGCCAGCTCGGCGATCCTCGCCTGGGCCTGACCCACAACCTCGGTGGACAGCCGTCTCAGAACGCCTGTTCGATTTCCATCGTGGGGCACTATGACGACTGACAGCCTTGTCCAGCCGCCGATCCTGGTCGACCGCCCGGCGGACCATGTGGCCCGCATCCGCTTCAACCGCCCCTCCAAGCGCAACGCCATTGACCAGGCGACACGCCTGGCGCTCCTTGAGGCCCTGACAGACGTTCTGGCCGATCCTTCAGTCCGTGCGCTGGTTCTCGGCGGCGTCGGCGGCGTGTTTTCAGCGGGCGGCGACCTGCCGAGCATGGCGGGTCTGACGCCCGAAGGCGCGCGGGCGCGCATGGCTGAAATCCACAGCATCTGCCGGCTTTGGGCCGCCGCGCCCCTGCCGATCGTCTCGGCGATGGAAGGCGTGGCCGCAGGCGCGAGCGTCGGTCTGGCCCTGCTTGGGGACCATGTCGTCGCCGGACCCTCGACGAGGGTGCTGGTGCCGTTCATCAAGCTGGGTCTGACACCGGACTGGGGGCTGATGGCCACGCTGCCCCGGCGCATCGGCCTGCCTGCCGCGCGCCGGGTGATGCTTTCGGGCGGAACCTTCAGCGGCGAAGAAACCTTGGCGACCGGACTCGTCGATGAACTCTGCGCCGATGACGCCGCGGTCATGGATCGCGCCGTCGCCCAGGCGTCCATCTTTGCGGCTCTGCCGCGCGAGGCCGCCGCGCGCATCAAGCTGCGTCTGTCCGGCGGCCCCGAGGCCTTGGAGGCCGTGCTGGCGGCCGAGATGGAGGATCAGATCGCCTGCCTGACGCATCCCGAGTTCGCTGAAGGCTGGAGGGCCCAGATGGATCGCCGTCCCGCCGATTTCCTCTCGGTCGGGGAGGGCGTGTGATGGTCGGTCTTGTCGTCACCAACCGTCGCGGAGAAGAACGGGCGATCGACGCCGCCGAAGGCCTTTCGGTGATGGAGGCCCTGCGGACAGGCGGCTTCGATGAAATCGAAGCCCTGTGCGGCGGCAGCTGCGCCTGCGCCACCTGCCACATCTATGTCGACGGCGACGCTTCGGCGGCGCTGGACCCCATGTCGGACGACGAGAACGATCTGCTCGACGCTTCCAGCCACCGAACAGCGCGTTCGCGTCTTTCCTGCCAGCTCACCTGCGCCGCCAAGGTCGCGGGGCTCAGGATCACGCTCGCTCCGGAGGATCAATGACTCGCGATCTAGCGTTCGACGTTGTCGTGGTCGGAGCCGGCCACGCCGGCGCCCAGTCGGTCATAGCCCTTCGCCAGGCCGGATTCGCGGGCACGATCGCCATCGTCGGCGACGAGCCCGAGCCGCCCTATGAACGGCCGCCTCTCAGCAAGGACTATTTCCTCGGCGAGAAGACGTTTGACAGGCTGTTGATCCGGCCCGCCAGCTTTTGGGAGGACCGTCAGGTCACGCTCATCTTGGGGCGCACGGTTCTCGCCGTGGACCCGGATGGGCGCACCGCGCGTCTGGACGACGACAGCCGTCTCGCCTACGGCGACCTGATCTGGGCCGCCGGCGGAGCGCCGCGCCGACTGACTTGCGACGGCCATGACCTGAAGGGGGTGCACTATGTGCGGACCCGGGCTGACGTCGACGCCATGCTCGACGAGATGGACGCGGTGGAACAGGTCGCGGTCATCGGCGGCGGCTATATCGGACTGGAAGCCGCCTCGGGCCTGCGCAAGTTGGGCAAGTCGGTGACCATTTTTGAAGCCGCCGATCGCCTGCTGTCGCGGGTGGCGGGGCCTCCGATTTCGGACTTCTACGCCTGCGTCCACCGCGATCACGGGGTGGATGTCCGCACCAGGCTCGTGATCGACGGCCTCGTCGGCGAGAACGGACGCGTGACGGCCGTTCGCGCGGGAGACGAGGTCTTCGCGGCCGACATGGTGATTGTCGGCATCGGCATCGTGCCGGCGATCGCGCCCCTCGTCGCCGCCGGCGCGCGCGCCGACAACGGCGTCTGGGTCGACGCCTTCTGCGCCACATCGCTGCCCCACGTCTACGCCGTCGGGGATTGCGCCGCGCATGAGAACGTCTTCGCAGGCGGCCAGCGGCTGCGCGTCGAATCCGTTCAGAACGCCAATGACATGGGGAGCGTCGTCGCCGCCGCGCTCACCGGCGCGCCCAGGCCTTACGGGGCGACCCCCTGGTTCTGGTCCAACCAGTACGACCTTCGCCTTCAGACGGTCGGTCTCTCGCTGGGCCATGACGCCCTGGTCGTCCGGGGGGCGCCGGATGTCTCGGGTTTTTCGGTCGTCTACCTGAAGGAGGGGAGGGTGATCGCGCTGGATTGCGTCAATGCGGTCAAAGACTACGTGCAGGGACGAAAGCTGGTGGAGCAGGGGGTGAGCGTCCCGATCTTGTCGCTCGCCGATGCGGACACCCCGCTCAAAGCCTTCTGGCCGACAGACTGAGTCGTGGCCGCCTCCGTTCCCTATTGAACGGGGGCGGCGCCGATACGAGTCCCAGGTTGCAGGCGACGGATGGTCGGACGGCGCGGGCCTGCTCGCCTGACGCGACGGCCTTTGTCAGGCGGTCCCCCTAGCAGGTTCGTCCTGAACCCTCCGGGAGGCATCCTGCCGCCGACGCCGCCGATTCACGCCGCCTGGTGAAGCGCCCGAAAGGCGTCGGCGTCCATGTTCAGGCCCACGGCGCCCATCCGATCGGCCAGGGCGCAAAGATCGGTCAGATCGGCCGCCCGGTAATGAAGGGTCCAGTTGAGGGCGGCGATAAGCATGCGTCGTGCGATTTCCACGTCGCTCCGAAGCAATCCGTCGCTCTGGAGTTCCGCCAAAACCGCAAGCCAGCGTTCCCGGTAACGGTTATTGGTCTGCTTGAGCTCGGCGCGCGCCTCTTCCGTCAGCTTGTCCCATTCCCTGACCGAGACCTTGTGGGTGTGCCGCTGGTCATGGAGGGCTTTCAGGTGCCCCAGGATCAGGGCGCGATACTGGGCGATGGCGGTCGTCTTGCCGATCAGTTCGCGCTCGGCGGTCTCGTGGCCCAGCTTGAGCCCTTCGGTGATCACCCAGGTGAGCAACTCGTCCTTGCTCGCGAAATGGTAGAAGATGCTCCCTGAGGTCATTCCGGCGTTGGCGGCGATATCCCTCACCGAGGTTCGGTCAAAGCCGCGTTCGTAAAAGCTCAGGGCCGCATAGTTCACGATATCCTGGCGCCGGCTCTTGCGCCCCCGGCGCATTGATTCAGGCGGCGGCGCCTTGGCCAATTCAGTCACGCGTCACCTCGTCTTGTCGCGGCCAGGCCGCGCCTACTGCAGTTTTGAAGTCGCAACAGCGTTTCTCTGATCTGACCATTGAACCAGGTACCATAGAAGCAGCTCGCGCTGGCTCCCAATGTTCAGGCGGCTATAGGCCCGCTTGCGATAGGTCATGGCGCTCTCTTCCCCGATGCCGAGGTCGAGCGCGATGCCCAGCGACGTCATGCCGTACAGGATTCTGGCGCAGACCTCCGCTTCACGCCTGGCCAAGACCGGCGTCGCCGCGGAAAGACAGGCCTGGATCGCCGGAAGCGACGTGAGCGCCGCGCTAGCGTCCGTGGACGACTGCTTCATGTCGACATGCTTCATCGCTATGGCCACGATGTCTTCGGAGGCCTTGCTCAACGTCGCGAGTTCATGGGCGGCGAAGGGGCCGCTTTTCTGGGTACGAAGCAGGCTGATGGCCACCGCGGATTGGGGGAGCCGGGCGCTCAGCACGACGCGTTCCCGGACGCCATGCGGGCGGTAGATGCGCTCCCGCATCTCGTCATGCTCGATCTCGTCGATGTCCATATGGGCGATGATGGGGCGCCCGTCGGCCGCGCTGCTCCAGAGCGGCGCGAGACCGGGGTCATGCCGCCAGAAACCCCCGGAGGCGTAGAGTTTGGCCTGTTTTCCAGCCACGCCGTTCAAGGTGAAGCCGTTGGAAGACACGTTGTAAAGTTCATCGCCTTCAATGTGATAGAGAGCGAAATGCTCCGCATCGCAAACGGCCTGAAGATAGTTGAGAAAGGCGGCGTCGAAACTTGGACGCCCCATGCTTTCGATAGATGCGCCTATGCTTGGCCACTTTCGTGAACTGGCCGTCGCTTCGCCTGACATTGCCGTAACCTGCACTGTGCCCTCCCGAGCTATTTTTTTTGGCTTCAGCACGCACTCAATCTGACCAATTCCCGCCCCTCTATCGAGGGCGTTGGAATCGACGATACACACCAAGCGCTCGATTAGTAATAAAATTCTCGATCGCCCGTTTCCCGCCTCGGCTGCGTCCCTGTCAGGGGGGCTCGCGCGCCCTGCCTTCCGTCTCCCAGGATGTTCGGAAAACGGGGTGCGTCATGAAAGCTGTCGTCTGCAAGGGGTTCGGCCCGCCGGAGAGTCTGGTCTGGAAAGATGTTGATCCGCCCACGCCGGGACCCGGAGAGGTGTTGATCGCGCTGACGGCCGCGGCGGCGAACTTCCCCGACACCCTGATCATCGAGGGCCGCTATCAGCTTCAGCCCGCGCTGCCCTTCACGCCCGGATGCGAGGGCTGCGGGGAAATCCTGGGAGTCGGTCCCGGCGTCACGGATCTGAGCCCGGGAGACCGGGTGATGTTTTCCACGTCCTACGGGGCTTTTGCGGAACAGGTCGTGGCGGAGGCCGTCAACGTCTTCAGGATCGACCCGGGCATGCCGGCCGAGGATGCCGCAGGATTCCTCTTGGCCTACGCCACGGCCTATCACGCCCTGAAACAGCGGGCCGTGCTCCGAGCTGGCGAAACCTTGCTGGTTCTTGGAGCTGGGGGCGGGGTGGGCCTCGCCGCCGTCGAACTGGGGCGCGCCATGGGCGCCAGGGTCGTCGCGGTGGCGTCCAGTGAAGAAAAACTCGCAGCCTGCGCCGCGCGCGGCGCCGAAGCGCTGATCCGGTACGACGACCCGGCCCGTCTGCGCGCCCAAATCCGTGAGGCGACGGGCGGCGCCGGTCCGGACGTCGTCTATGATCCCGTGGGCGGCGCCTTCGCGGAGCCGGCTTTCCGGTCGATCGCCTACAAGGGACGGTATGTGGTGATCGGGTTCGCCGCCGGAGAGATTCCGAGCCTGCCGTTCAACCTGCCTCTTCTCAAGAGCGCCTCGATTGTCGGCGCGATCGCCGGCGTCTTCATGGTGAAGGAGCCCGCCGCGCACAGGGCGAACGTCGCCGATTTGCTGGACTTCTACAGGGAAGGAAAGCTCAAGCCCTCGGTCGGCGGTTCCTATCCGCTCGCCGAAGCCGCTTGCGCGATCCGGGTGCTCGCCGATCGCCGCGCGGTGGGCAAGATACTGCTGATGGCGTGAGCGTGGCTCGCAATGGGCGAATCTGTACCGTTCACAGGGACATAAAAGATGCGCCGGGCTTCCTAGGACATGCGTGGAGGCGAGGGCCTTCACGGAGGATGACATGGCCTATGCAGAGCTTCTGGACGTAGCGACGCAGCACAACGGATCCGGCGCGGCGTTCGGGGCCGGCGCGTCCCGCATGAGCTGGTCCGAAGTTCGCGCCGCAACGGGACGGATCGCCGGCGGGCTCGCGCGTCGCTATGGCCTGAAGCCCGGGGATCGGGCCGCCGTGCTCATGTCCTTGTCCCAGGAACAGGCCCAGCTGACGTTCGCCCTGTCCTGGCTCGGGCTGACCGTCGTCCCCCTCAATGTTCGGCTGGGTCGCGAGGACCTGGGCGCCGTCGTTATCCAGGCCGACGTGCAGGCGCTCTTCTGGGACCAGTCTCTCGCCGATGCCGCTCACGATCTGGCGCGAGACGTCGGCTTGGACCTAAGCGTGCGTGTCGATGCCAGCCTGCTTGACGCCTGCAAGGACGGCGACCCGGCGCCGCGCGCCCCCTGGCAGGACGACGATGTCGCGGCCTTGATCTTCACCGGCGGAACCACCGGCACGCCCAAGGGGGTCATGCTCACCCAGGCGGCCATGCGCTTCCAGGCGAACATCTACGCGAATGAAATGAACTATGACGCCGAGACGGTCTATCTGCACGCGATGCCGATCTTTCATGTCGCCGGACTGGGGCAGTTGCTCGGCCTGACGTTGCGCGGCGGCTGCCATCTGTTTCATCCCGAAGGCGGGCCGGCGGCGACCTACGCCGCTTTGCGAGACGAAGGGCTCAACACCATCTGCGGCGCCCCGACCGCCTTGGCGATGCTGATCGATTCCCCCCTGCGGGACGACGCCCTGCTCGCCCGGATCCAGGCGGTGGGCTACGGCGCGTCGTCCATTTCGGAAACGCTCCTGGAGCGCTTGCTGCGCGCGCTGCCGAACGCGGGGTTCAGGCAGTTCTACGGCCAGACGGAGAGCGCCGGAACCTTTACCACCCTGCGGCCGCCCTACCATGTGATTTCCGGACCGAACGCCGGCCGCCTCACCAGCTGCGGCCAGGCCTGCGAAGGCTTCGCCATCGAGACTCACGATCTGTCGGGCCAGGCGACGCCGATCGGCGTTCCCGGCGAGATCGTGGTCAGGGGCCGGCATCTGCCGCCAGGCTATTGGCGCGATCCCGAGCGCACGGCCGAACTTCATCGCGGCGGCTGGATGCACACCGGCGATGTCGGCGTTCTCGATGGGGACGGGTTTCTGACGATCGTCGACCGGCTGAAGGACATGATCGTCACAGGCGGCGAGAATGTATTCTGTTCCGAGGTCGAGAACGCCATTGCCCGTCATCCCGCCGTGGCCGAGTGCGCCGTCGTCGGCCTGCCACACGACCTCTGGGGCGAGGCGGTCCACGCCGTCGTCGTCCTCAAGCCGGGCGGCCAGGCGAGCGCGGCGGAGTTGATCGCCCACTGCGGCGGCGTCCTCTCGAACTACAAACGTCCCAAGACCATCGAAATCGCCAATGAACCCATGCCTCTCAGCGGTGTCGGGAAGGTGATGAAGAACATCCTGCGCGAGCGCTGCCTGGCCAATCGGCTTCAGGTTGCGGCTCACAGCTGAATCAGAGAGAAATCATGCCTCACGCCGCCATTATCTACGATGCTGTCCGCACCCCCCGGGGCAAGGGAAAGGCCGATGGATCCCTGCATTCCGTCAAGCCGGTTCGCTTGATCGCCGACCTCCTCGGCGAATTGCAGACGCGTCACGATCTGGACACGTCCAGGGTCAGCGACGTGGTTCTCGGGTGCGGCCAGGCTATCGGCGAGCAGGGGGGGGCGATCGGCAAGAGCGCAGCCCTTCTGGCCGGCTGGGACGACAGTGTGGCGGGCTGTCAGGTCGACCGCTTCTGCGGATCCGGGCTGGAGTCGGTCAACATGGCGGCGGCGCGCATCATGAGCGGTATGGATGACCTGATGGTGGCTGGCGGCGTCGAATCGATGTCGCGCATTCCCATGGGCTCCGCCGGCGGCGCCCTCTTCTTCGACAGCGAGTTGATGACCAAGGTCGGCTTTGTCTCGCAAGGCGTGTCGGCGGATCTGATCGCGACCTTGGGAGGCTATAGCCGCGAGGATGTCGATGCCTTCGCGCTCGGCTCGCAGCAGAAGGCCGCCGCCGCGCGGGATGCCGGCTATTTCGCGCGCAGCGTGATCGCCGCGCGCGACGCCGCCGGTCAGGTGGTGCTGGATCATGACGAGTTCATCAAGCCGTCCACCACCCTGGAAGGCCTGGGCGGACTCCGACCTTCCTTCGCGAAGATGGGCGAGATGGGCATGAACGCCGTCTGCCTGGCGAAATATCCGCAGGTCTCTGCAATCAATCACGTGCACACCGCAGGCAATTCCTCCGGCGTGGTCGACGGCGCGAGCGCCGTTCTGATCGGTTCGGAAGCCATCGGCAGGGATCTGGGCCTGACGCCTCGTGGTCGTATCGTCGCCATGGCCACGGTCAGCACGGAGCCGACCATCATGCTGGCCGCGCCGGCGCCTGCCGTGCGCAAGCTCCTGGGCCGCGTGGATCTCACCATCGACGACATCGATCTGTTCGAGGTGAATGAGGCCTTTGCCTCGGTCGTCCTGCGCTTCCGGGACGAGCTCAATGTTCCGGAAGAGAAGATCAATGTGAACGGCGGCGCGATCGCCATGGGCCATCCCATCGGGGCGACCGGCGGCATGCTTGTCGGCACGATCCTGGACGAACTGGAGCGCCGCCGTTTGAAGCGCGGCGTCTGCGTCCTCTGCATCGGCGGCGGCATGGGCGTCGCCACCCTCATCGAACGCGTCTGAGAACCGGAACCCGTCACATGAAGAACGCAACCTACGACATTCGCCCCGGCGGCGCGGCCCTCGTCACGATCAACATGGAGGGGGCGCCGGTCAATGTCATGAACGACGCCTTCACCGCCATGCTGGACGAGATCCTGGCCCGGTTGGAAGCCGACAAGGACGTCATCAGCGGCGTCATCCTGACATCGGGCAAGAGCACATTCGTCGCGGGCGGCGATGTCGCCAAGATCCTCGAACTGCGAGCCCAGGGCGCGGAAGCAGGATATGCCTTCGTTCAGGGCCTGAAGGCGCAGCTGCGCCGTTTCGAAACGCTCGGCCGTCCCGTGGTGGCGGCGCTCAACGGCAGCGCGCTTGGCGGCGGTCTTGAGCTGGCGCTGGCCGCCCACCACCGCATTGCGCTTGATGACGGCAAGAGCCAGTTCGGGTTTCCCGAGGTGGGCCTGGGCATCCTGCCGGCCGGCGGCGGCATCGTCCGCACGGTGCGCCTGTTGGGGCTCATGAAGGCCTTGCCGCTCCTGACGGAGGGACGCCGTCTCAAACCCGCCCAGGCCCTGGCCGAAGGTCTTGTCGATGAACTCGCCGCGACCCCGGACGACCTGATTGCGCGCTCTGAAGCCTGGATCGCGGCGAATGCCTCGCCGATCCAGCCGTGGGACCGCAAGGGCTGGTCGATCCCGGGCGGCGACATGTTCGCGCCCGCCAACGCCGGGGCGATGGCCATGTTCCCGAGCATGATCTTCAAGAAAACCAAGGGGCTTCTGCCCGCGGCCGAACGCATCCTGGGCGTCGCCGCCGAGAGCACCCAGGTCGGCTTCGAAGCCGCCTGCGAGATCGAGAGCCGCGGCTTCTGCGACCTCCTGATGACCCCGGCGGCAGAGAACCTCATCCGCACCATGTTTGTACAGATGAACGAGATCAGCTCGGGCGCCAGCCGTCCCGCCTTCAAGGAAAAGTCCAGGATCGCCGTGGTCGGCATTCTGGGCGCGGGCATGATGGGACGCGGCATCGCGCATTCTTCGGCCGTCGCCGGGATCAAGGTGATCCTCAAGGACCTGACCCTCGAAGCGGCTGAAAAGGGCAAGGCCTATAGCCAGGCCTTGCTAGACAAGGAAATCGCCAAGGGCCGCCGCACGGTCGAGGAACGGGACGCCATCCTGGACCGCATCACGCCGACCGCCGACATGGCCGACCTGGCCGAGTGCAATCTGGTCGTGGAGGCCGTCTTCGAGGACGTGGGGCTCAAGCAGGGCATCGTCCGGGACGTGGAGGCGGTCCTGCCGGAGGGGGCCATCGTCGCGACCAATACCTCGACTCTGCCGATTTCGATGCTGTCGCAAGCCTCGAAGCGGCCGGGCGACTTCATCGGCCTGCACTTCTTCTCGCCGGTCGATCGCATGCACATCGTGGAGATCATCACCGGAGAAGCAACCAGTCCTGAAACGCTCGCCCGGGCCTATGACTTCGTCCAGCAGATCAAGAAGACGCCGATCATCGTCAACGACAGCCGTGGCTTCTTCACGTCTCGCGTCTTCAGCGTCTTCGCCGACGAGGGCGATCGGCTGCTGAAGGATGGCGTGAACCCGTCCGTCATCGAGAACTTGGCGAAGCAGATCGGCATGCCGGTCGGCCCCCTGGCCGTCCAGGACGAAGTCATGATGGATATGCTGTTGCGCTCGTTCAAGACCAACCAGGCGCTCGATGCCGAACTCGGCGACGCCTATGCCCGGACCTATGAGGTTTGCGGCGAGCTTTGCGAGCTGATGTCTTCGCGCGGTCGTCCCGGGCGCAGCGCAGGCGCAGGCTTCTATGACTATGCGGCGGACGGCTCCAAGGCGCTGTGGCCGGGCCTCGAGGCGCTCTTCGGCGGTGACGTCGAAATGCCGCTCGACGACATTCGCGACCGGCTCATGTTCCGCATGGTCGTCGAGGCCGCCCGGTGCCTGGACGAAGGTGTGATCAGCAATGTCCGCGACGGCAACATCGGCTCGATCCTGGCCTTCGGTTTCCCTGTTCATACCGGCGGCGTCTACCAGTTCGTGCAGTCGCTCGGCGTGGAGCGGTTCGTCGAACGGGCCGAGGCGCTCGCCTCGACCTATGGCGAACGTTTCGCGGCCCCGGCCGGGTTCGGCGCGACGCTTGAACGGGCGTCGCAGGCCAAGCTCGCCGCCTGATTTCCCATTCTCTCGGAGGCCCTGATGACTGGCTCGATCGACGCTTCCCTCAATGAGGGCGTCTTCCGGATCGTTCTGAACGATCCGGCCCGCCTGAACGCCATGACGCCGGCCTTGGCCGACGACCTGCGTTTGCAGTTGATCCGCGCCGGCGCCGAGGCGCGGGTCGTGGTTCTGACGGGCTCTGGCAAGGCGTTCTGCGCCGGAGCCAACCTGGCGGACGTGATGAACGACCCGGAGGCCGCCGCCGACGGCGGCGCCATGCTGGAACGTCATTACAATCCGCTTGTCCGCGCCATCCGGGATCTTCAGATTCCGCTGATCACCGCTGTCAGGGGAGCCGCCGTGGGGGTAGGGGCCTCGCTCGCCCTCCTCGGGGACATCATCGTGGCCAGTGAAACGGCCTACTTCCTTCAATCCTTCCGGCGCATCGGCCTCGTGCCGGACGGCGGCTCGGCCTTCATACTGTCGCGGGCGGCGGGGCGTGTCCGGGCCATGGAGCTGATGCTCCTCGCCGAGAAGCTGCCGGCCGCCAAGGCTCTGGAATGGGGTTTGGTGACCCGGGTCGTGGCCGATGATGCGCTGGACGCCGCCGTCGACGCCCTGGCCGCGGAACTGGCGAACGGCGCCACCTTCGCGATCGGGCAAATTCGAAAACTGGCCTGGGCGGCCGTCGAGGCCGGCCTGGACGATACGCTTGATCTTGAAGTGGAGACGCAGCGCGCCGCGGCGGCGACTCATGATTTCGCCGAAGGGGTAATCGCCTTCGTGGAGAAGCGTGCGCCGGCCTTCACCGGGCGCTGAGAGGCGCGGCCCGTCCGTCCCTTCGCAAGGGACATCTCTCCTCGTCTTCGGGCGCCAGTGTAGCGAGGGGCCGCTAGACGGCCGAAGACCGAGAGGCAGTCCATGGCCGTTCAACCGTCGCAGGCCCGGCCCCGATATTCCAGGGGGCCGATGAATCTGACGCTGGTCCTGTGTTTCGTGGCCGCCGTGATCGAAGGGATAGATATCATTTCCTTCGGCCTGGCGGCCGCGGATCTCCGGTCGGCTCTGGGACTGGACACCCGTGAGATCGCGCTGGCGGCGAGCGCCAGCATGGCCGCCTTCATTCTGGGGGCCCTGGTGGCCGGGAGAACGTCCGACAGGATCGGGCGGAAATGGGTCCTGATCTCCGCCATGGCCCTTATCGGCCTGTTTTCCCTCGCGACCTCCCTGGTCGATTCTTTCGAAGGCCTCCTTGCGGCGCGCGCCCTGACCGGCGTCGGCCTGGGCGCTGCAATGCCGATGTTTATCGCCCTGGCCGCAGAAGCGGGGGCGCCGCAAGGTCGTGTCGCCCGCGTGGGCGTCATGCTCAGCGGTTCGCCGCTCGGCGGCATCCTGGCGAGCCTGTTCGTGGCGTCCGCCTGGGGCGCAGACTGGCGGGCCGTCTTCCTGCTCGGCGGGATCGCTCCGCTGGCCCTGATCCCGTTTCTGGCCCTGCTCATCTCCGAGGCGCGCTTCACGCCGGCGCCGGCCATGGCTCCCGGCCAGGCCTGCGTCTCCCCGCTTCGATCACTATTCGCCAATGACGCCTGGGTCCTCACCCTGCTGCTCTGGGTCGGGCTCCTGTCCAATCAGGTCCTGACCTACATCATGTTCAACTGGCTGCCAGTGCTGTTACGGGACCTCGGTTTCGAACGCTGGGAAGCCTCGATGGCGATGACGACCTTCATGTCGGCCGCCGTGGTCGGCAATATCGCGATCTCCCGCTTCATGACCGGGGCGGGTCGTTGGCTGGTGGTCACGGGTGTATTCGTCGGCGTCGTCACCAGTCTTCTCGCTTTTGGCCTGCCGAACCTCGCCTTCATCGGTATCGCCGTGGTGTCGGGCGCCGCCGGTCTGTTTATTCTCAGCGCGACGGTTTTGCTCTACGGGCTGGCCACGGATATCTATCCTGCGGCGGTTCGAGGCACGGGAGTCGGGGCTGCGACCGCCGTGGGGCGGCTGGGCGCCATCGGCGGCCCCTTGCTCGCCGGCGGATTGCTCCAGCTCGGCGTCGTCACCGGCACGCTTCTTCCGGCCCTGGCGCCCTTTGCGATCCTGGGCGGGGTCGCGGCCGTCTGTCTCGCCAGAAAGGTTCGCTGACCGTGCGCGTCATCGCCTCTCCATCTCGTCTTGTCGATCTCGTCGATCAGGAACTGGGTCCGTCAGGATGGCTGGTCGTGACCCAGGAGATGATCAACCGCTTCGCCGACCTGACAGGCGATCGCCAGTGGATCCATGTCGATCCCGTCCGGGCCGCCGCCGAGGCGCCCGGCGGGGTGACGATCGCCCACGGCTACTTGACCGTGTCCTTGCTGCCGGCGCTTCAGGATCAGCTCTATCGGATTGAAAAGGTCGATCGCATTCTGAACTGCGGCGGGGATCGGTTCCGCTATGTCGCGCCCACGCCGGCAGGCGCGCGCATCAGGCTGCTTCAGAAGGTCGCCCGGATCGACCCGGCGCCCGGCCACGGATACCGGGTTGTCTTCCGCTCGACGATCGAGATCGAGGGGAGCGTTCGGCCGGCGCTGGTCATCGACACCATAGCGCTGATCTTCGAGGCTGTCGGGCCGGCCTGAGTCTCAGTCGCGAAGCTCTCTTCGCAGGATCTTGCCGGAAGGGTTTTTGGGTAGTTCGGGAATGATCACGATCTCGCGCGGCGCCTTATAGGCCGCGAGCCGCTCCCGGCAGAAGGCCGCCAGGGCCTCAATGCTCACGGACGCGCCCGGCTTGAGGCTGACGACGGCCTTGACCGTCTCTCCGCGATAGGCGTCTTTCGTCCCGATCACCGCCGCCTCGCGAATGGCCGGATGGCAGTAGATCACGTCCTCGACTTCTCGCGGCCAGACCTTGTACCCGCCGGCGATGATCACGTCCTTCTTGCGGTCGATCAGGTAGAGCCACCCGTCGGCGTCGAAAAAGCCGATGTCGCCGGTGTAGAATCCTTCAGCGCGCATCGAGGCGTCGGACTCCTCGGGTTTGCGCCAGTAGCCGGGCGAAACACAGGGGCCGGAGATGACCACCTCTCCCGGGCCGCCGACAGGCGCTGGCGCTCCCGTCTCGTCAAGCACGGCGACGGTAAAGGTCGGCAGCGCCTTTCCGACCGAGAGGGAGCCTGTCTCAGGATCCACCCGACGGGGCTCGGCTAAAGGCTCCATGAAGGCCGCGCCCGTCGTCTCGGTCAGGCCGTAGCCTGTCCGGAGCGGGATCCCAAACCTCTGGTGATACTCATCGGCGACCGATGCAGGGACCGGAGCGCCCCCGCTCATGGGCGTCTTCAGTTTGGCGATGACCTCTGGTCGCGCATTGGGTGCGTTCATGATGGCGATGAAGGCGGTGATCGATCCGGCGCTGACGCTCGGCGACAGGCGGTCGATAGCCTCGACGATGATTTCCGGATGGAACCGGTAGCTGAGGATGACGCTCGCAACGGCGTCGATCGCCATGGTGATCGTCATGACGACGCCGGAGATGTGAAACAGCGGCGCCAGGGCGAGAACCGTGCCGTATTCGGGGAGCTCGTGGGAATCGCGCGCGATTTTCCCGCCCAGGGCCAAGCCCTGCTGGGTGTTGATGGCGCCCTTGGGCAGGCCTGTCGTGCCTGAGGTGTAGACGAGGCAGCCGATGTCGTCCGGACGGATGTCCGGGGCGAGGGGCTTGCGCCCGTCGAACCGGGCGATGACGTCGAGAACATCATCAAAAGCGGTTCCTGAAGCCGACGCCGGCCTGGGGGCGATCCGGGCGTCGAGCGCGCCGTAGGCCGCTGCGGAGGCCGAGAGAACGGTCCGGGGCCTATGGCCGCCGTCGATCGCCTCATAGACCTCCGCCAGAAGGTGCGCCTCGGCCATGAAGGCCGTCGGCCTGGCGTCTTCCAGGATCAACTGGAGCTCGCGGGTTCGGTACATGGGGTTGGCCGGGACGAATACGCCGCCCAGCTTCCAGACGGCCATCATCGCGATGACGAATTGAGGAATGCTCTGGGTTTGGGCGCAGAACCGATCGCCATGCCGGAAGCCGTCCGCCTGCAAGGCGGCGGCGAGGGCGTCGCTTTGCCGATCGACTTCGCCGTAGCTCAGCGCCGCGTCGAAATAGTGTAGGAAGGGTCGATCATGGCCGCGCGCTACGGCTGCGGCGAACGCCTCGGCGCTGGTGCTTGCAATAGGCATTCGGCGTTGCTCCGCAAAATCGGCCTGACATGGTCAGGCTTCGACATCGTCCATGTCCAGGGCCGGGCCATGAGGAGAAAGTTCGCCCGCCGCCCCGAGACGGGACGGGACGGCGGGCGGGAGTCGGCCGGGGAGGGCCTCGGATCTGATCAGCCTGGGCGGATCAGAAGTTCTTCGTCAATTCGATACCGTAGGTGCGCGGCATGCCGGTGAATCGACGAACCGTGTCGTTCAGCCGCGCCACATTGGTCGCGTAGTATTCGTTTGTCAGGTTACGGACATAGCCCATGACCTTCCAGTCGCCGCCGGAAGCGCTGACGCCGCCCTGCAGATCGACCAGGGTGTATCCGTCGATGTCCAGGATCGGGATATCGCCAAAGCCGGCCGTGGTGCTGCTGCGGTAGTTCACGTTGCCGCCGACGAAGCCGTCCATGGCCTCGGTCACAGGCCATTCGTATCGCCCCTGGGCCGAGATCTGGTACTTCGGCGTATAGGGGAAGGCCTCGCCCTTGAAGTTCGCGAGCGCGCCCGTGATCGTGTAGCCGTTGAACTCGCTCGTGACCTCGGATTCGATGTAGGTGCCCGCGACCGTGAAGGTCAGACCGGTGATCGGCCGTGCATTGATTTGGATCTCGGCCCCGCGAATGTTGGACTCGGGAACATTGACGAGGGCTTCGAGCGCGCCGAGCACCGCCGGTTCGACCAGGGTGCGGCTCTTCAGCTGCTTGTCCTGATAGTCGTAGTAGAAGACGGCGCCGCTGGCATCGAGATACTGGCCGATGATCGGAGCCCGGAAGCCGATTTCATAGGCGAGCACCGATTCTTGCACGACCGGCGTGAGCTGGTTGGCCGCCAGAGCCGGAACGACCGGGCCGCTGCCAGCTTTGAAGCCTTGGCTGATGTTGGCGTAGATCAAGGTTCTCGGGGCCGGCTTCCAGTCCATGCCGACGCGCCACGAGACGTTGTCCTCGTTGAGTTCACCGGTGACGAGGCCCGGGGTCGTCGTGGCGTCGACGGTCAGGCATTGACCCACGACGAGGGGGGCGATGGGGGGGCGCGGGCCCCGCAGGATGTTGAAGAAGGACGTCAGCGTGGCGGCGGTCGTGGCGTTCCCGACCCGGCTGCATGCGGCGTAGTCCAGGTCGGCCTTGGTGTAGCGTGCGCCGGCTGTCATCGAGAGCGTGTCGGTGAACCTGTAGTCTATGTTGCCGAAGACCGCCTTGGTGTCGAACTTCTGTCCGCTATCGAGGAGGAAGTGGTTAAACAGACCGGTCGGGATGCTGTAGGTGCCGGTCGTATAAGGGATCTGGTAGTTGTCGACCTGGGTGGTGTCGTCTTTGGAATAGCTGGCTCCGATGACCCAGTTCGTTCGGTCGTAGTCGCCCTGGAGCCGGAGTTCCTGGGAGAATGACTCAGCCGACCCCGTGTTCTCGGAGTAGGCGGCGTTGATGCTCGTGGCGTCGAGATCGACGCGTTGGTCGATGTCGATGTTCGCGTAAGACGTCAGCGAGATCAGGCTGAGTTCGTCCGAGATGTTCCAGTTGCCGCGCAGGGCGGCCTGGTAGAACGAGTTGTTCTTGCGAAGCGGGAAGCCCTCGTCGTTCCAGTCCGCGGCCCGGTTGTCTTCCGGCGCCAGGGGGTAGTTTGCGATCAGGGGAATCTTGCTGACGGACACGGGACGCTGCGGCAGGAACTGGATCAGTTGCGCCGCCTGAGTATCCGATTCATCCTTGAACCCGCTCAGGGACAGGGAGAGTTCAAACGCGTCGCTGGGACGCCAGTCCGTGATGAAACGGCCTTGCAGGAAGCGGCGCTCGCCGAGTTCGTCGTTGCGCGTATAGCTCTTTTGCCATGGACCTGTGTTCTCGGCCCTCACGGCGAGTCGTGCGCGAACCGTGTCGCTAAGCGGGCCGCTGATATAGCCCTCCGCTGAAATGGCCTGGAAGCGACCATAGCCGAACTTGGTGCTGGCTTCGAACTCGTCCGTGGGGGCGTTGGCGACATAGTTGATCGCTCCGCCCGTGGAGTTTTGTCCGAACAAAGTGCCTTGCGGTCCCTTCAGAACTTCCACGCGCTGCAGGTCGAAGGAGGCGCCGGAGGTCATGATGGAGAATGGCAGCGGCACCTGGTCGACGTAGACGCTGACCGTAGGGCGGGCGCCGATCGCCGTGTCGAAGAAGCCGACGCCGCGAAGCGAGAAGACCGGGGTGGACGCGCCGCTTTCCACATAGCTCAGGCCCGGTGTCACCTTCACCAGGTCGGCCACGCTCGCCACGCCCATGTCTTGCAACTGCTCGCCGCTGACGGCGGTAATGGACATGGGGACGTCGACAACGCTTTGAGCCCGGCGCTGCGCGGTCACGACGATTTCGTCGAGCTGCGAAACAGGCGCGTCCGGGGTCGTCGCGCCTGGGGCGACCGGGGACACAGGCTCTGTTTGAGCGAAGACGGCAGGGGCGCTGCAAAGCGCCGAACTCGCGCACAGGAGCGCAATAAACGTACTGTGTCTCATAGATCATCCTCCCAGTCTGCCATTCTTGCGGGCAGTGAACATGGGGCTAACCGAGCGCTGGGTATGTGTCTGTCCCTCTTGGGGGGGCGCGGTTTCTGGAGGGGTGGTCCGGAAGGGCGGGGTGATCTGATGTTAGCTGCTGAAACCATGTAATATTTCGAGTGTGTTCTTCGGCAGAGGCGGAAGGGGTGGTTGTTTGGGGCGAGCCCGTCGCGGGCGTGGGGCGCGGACGCCTGGCCAGGTTTGTCCCGCCGATCCGCGGTGAGAATTGATCTCGCAGGCGACCGTCGACGCCAGCCGTCCCATCAGGAAGCTGACCACGAACATGACGAAGAAGTAGATCGTCAGCGGGATGGCGATGCGCAAGGGCGTCCAGCGGCAGGGCGACCACCTCGCCGCCCTTCAGGCTGAACATGGCGACGATGGTGAACAGCAGGGCGATCAGGGTGATCGGCGCAATGCGCGGCAGAAAGCGGGTCTCGTACCAGTCGTTCCCCTTCCTCGCGACCAGCGTCCGCCGGGTCAGGAAGCCGCTGAGGAAGGGCAGGCCCAGATAGACCAGGACGGCCCCGGCGATGGTCCAGACGCTGACGTCGACCACGCTGCTCTCCAGCCCGAACAAGGGCGGCAGCACGGTGAGGAACAGCCAGGCGTAGAGGCTGAAGAAGGCGATCTGGAAGATCGAATTGAAGGCGACCAGACCCGCCACATACTGGTTGTCGCCGCGGGCCAGCTGGTTCCAGACCAGCACCATGGCGATGCAGCGCGCCAGACCGATCAGGATGACGCCGGTCATGTATTCCGGCTGGTCGCGCAGGAAGATGACCGCCAGGGCGAACATCAGCACCGGCCCCAGCACCCAGTTCTGGAACAGGGACAGGGCAAGCACGCGCTTGTCGGCGAAGACGCGCGGCAGTTCCTCGTACTTCACCCGCGCCAGCGGCGGGTACATCATCAGGATCAGGCCGATGGCGATGGGGATGTTGGTCGTCCCGACCGACAGGCCGTTGATCCAGGCGGGAAGCCCCGGCACGACCGTGCCCAGCAGGACGCCCAGCGCCATGGCGGCGAAAATCCACAATGTCAGCCAACGATCGAGGAAGGAGAGGCGGGGCTTTGGCTGATCAGTGATGACGGCGTCTATCATCAGCGGACCCTCCGACCGTCGGCGTCGAGGACGACCTCGCCGTCCTCCTTGGTGAAGGGCTTCAGGCCCTTGGCCGGCAGGAGGTCGAGAACTTCCTCGGACGGCCGGCACAGCTTCACCCCCAGCGGGGAGACGACGATGGGACGGTTCAGCAGGACGGGGTGCGCCTCGATGGCGTCGAGCAACTGGTCATCGGTCAGGCCAGGATCGCCGAGACCCAGTTCAGCGAAGGGCGCGCCCTTCTCACGCAGAAGGCTGCGCAGCGGGACGCCCATGCGCTCGACCAATTCCTTGATCGTCGCGCGGCTCGGCGGCGTCTTCAGATACTCGACGACATGCGGTTCGATCCCGACGTGGCGGATCAGGGCCAGGGTGTTGCGCGACGTCCCGCAGGCGGGGTTGTGATAGATGACGACGTCCATGGGGGCCTCAGGTGCGGCAGGGGTTGAGTTCCGCCAGCAGCGGTTCGCACAGTTCGGCGCGGCCCTGGCAGCAGTCCTTCAGCAGGAACAGGACCAGCGCCTGAAGGCGGTCCAGGTCGGCCCGGTAGATGATCGACCGGCTGCGACGTTCTGAACTGATCAGACCGGCGCGGGACAGGACACCGAGGTGCGCCGACATGGTGTTGGCGGGCACGGCCAGCGCATCTGCGATCTCGCCGGCGGGCAGGCCGTCCGGCTCGTGCCGCACCAGCAGACGGAAGGTCTCAAGACGCGTGGGCTGCGCCAGAGCGGCGAGAGCGAGGATGGCGGATTTTGATTCCATAATTCCAAGATAATGGAATTAATGCATCGTTCAACTCTGGTGGGCTCACATTGTGTCATCGGGGCTGCGGAACCGGCGTCATGGGGGCCTTGCAGACCGAGGCGGGTTCGGCGGAACGTCTACAGACGACGCTGTAATCGTGGACAGAGGGCGGAATCGCGTTGCAGTCTCGCGTCATGACGCAGAGCCAGCCGCAGACCTTCACCCCGCTTGAAAAGCGCGTGACCCTGATCGCTCTGATGATCGTCTTTCTTCTGTCGGCGCTGGATCAGACTATCGTCGCCACGGCCATGCCCCGCATTGTGGGGCAGTTGTCGGGCCTAGATCTCTATCCCTGGGTGACCACGGCCTATCTGCTGGCCTCCACCGTCATGGTGCCGATCTACGGCAAGCTGTCGGACATCTACGGCCGCAAGCCGATCCTGGTGATCGGCATCCTCATCTTCATCGTCGGATCGGCCCTGTGCGGCCTGTCGGGAGAGTTCGGCGACCTGCCGCTGCTGGGCGGCGGCATGATCCAGTTGATCGTCTTTCGCGCCATCCAGGGCCTGGGCGGCGCGGCCCTGATCACCTCCGCCTTCGCCGTCATCGCCGATCTCTATCCGCCGCGCGAGCGGGCCAAGCTGGGCGGGCTGTTCGGCTCGACCTTCGGTCTGGCGAGCGTCGTCGGTCCGCTGGTTGGCGGCTTCCTGACCGATCTGCCGACTGTCCATCTACTGGGCTATGAGATCGCTGGCTGGCGCTGGGTCTTCTACATCAACCTGCCGCTCGCAGGTTTGGCGCTGTTCATGATCCTGGTGAAGACGCCGCGCCTGACCCATCGCACGGGTGGGCGGATCGATTTTGTGGGCGCGGCGCTGTTGCTGACCTGTTTCGTGCCGCTGCTTCTGGCGTTGAGCCTGGGCGGAACGGCCGGCTGGGGGGCGCCGCACGTCCTGGGTCTGTTCGCTCTGGCGGCGCTTTCACTGGCGGCCTTCCTCGTCGTCGAGGCCAGGGTCGAGAACCCGATCATCTCCCTGTCGCTGTTCAAGAACCGAACCTTCGCCACCGCCAACCTCTCGGCCTTCCTGATGTTCATGGCCTTCATGGGCATGGTGTCCTACCTGCCGCTCTACATGCAGATGGGGCTGGGCCTTCCCGCCACGACCAGCGGGCTGGCGATGACGCCCCTGACGATCGGCCTGATCGTGGCGGCGACCGCGAGCGGGTTTCTGGTCAATCGTATCGGTCGCTACAAGATCGTGATGGTGGCCGGGGCCGCCCTCACGGCCTTGGCCGCCTTCCTTCTGTCGCAGACGCCCCCTGACGCCGAACTGCCGGACTTGATGTGGCGGGTCACCCTTCTGGGCCTGGGTCTTGGCCCGGCGCAGAGCGTGTTCAACCTGGCGTCCCAGAACGCCGTGCCGAGAAACCAGTTGGGGGTGGCCACCAGCGCGGGTCAGTTCTTCCGTCAGGTCGGCTCCACGGTCGGCGTGGCGGTGTTCGGCGCGGTTCTGACCCATAATCTGGCGGCGCCGATGAAGAACGCCCCTGCCGCGGAGCCATCGGCTCAGGTTCGTAGTCTGTCGCTCGCGGAGATCGAGAAGATGGCGCTGGGCGCGCACCAGGACGCGACGGAGGAGGGCGCGGCCGCCGTGGTCCAGCCGGAGGTTCGCGCCGCCGTGACCTCCGCCATTCTCGGCGTGGTGTTCACCGGATTTCTCGTCTGCCTTTTGGGATTGGCGTCGACGCTGCTGGTTCCCGATCTGCCGCTTCAGGCCAGCCGCAAACCAGAACCGCTCGACGTCCGTGCGCTGGGCGAAGCGCCCGGCGAACCGCCTCAGCCGGATCGCGGGTCTGATTGAGACGAGTCGGAGGGGAAGATTTCAGCCCAGAACATAGGTCTCGAAACTGAACCCAAGAGTTCTTGCTTCGGAGTAGAGGTGCAGAAGGCCCGGTGAGGTGAAAAGTGATCCCAGGTCGCATGCGTCAGCCAGGCGGTTTGACCGCCGGGGGAGGGGCCTGGTTGATCTGGCGTAAAGATGCCGTCTACCCCAGCCTACTTCGCGCCGTGGGGGCGTTGTCGGCGAAGCTGGCGCTGGCCTCGGGGTAATCCAGCCGCCATAGTTCCGGGGACATAAGGCCCGGCGGAGCATTCGGGTCGCTGGCGACAGGGACTCAGCAACGTGCGCCTCAATCAGTATTCGGCCTTTGGCCTCTGCATCCTCGTTCTCATCGTCGGCGTAGCGTTGGCCCTGCATTATCCGTGGCTGTGGTTTGTGCCCGTGATCGCCGGCGCGCTGGTCCTGCTGGGTGTCGTCGATCTGATCCAGCCGCACCACTCGATCCGCCGCAACTATCCGGTCCTGGGCCACGTTCGCTGGCTGGTCGAGATCATCCGGCCCGAGATCCGGCAATATCTGATCGAATCCGATCAGGAGGCCGCGCCCTTTTCCCGCAACCAGCGCTCGCTGGTCTATGCTCGGGCCAAGAAGGAGGGTTCGGAGCGGTCGTTCGGCACCCAGATGGATGTCTATAGCGTCGGCTATGATTTCATGGGCCATTCGATCCGGCCCGCGCCTGCGGCGGATCCCGCCAGCTTCCGCATCCTGATCGGCGGCGACCAGTGCGCCCAGCCCTACTCAGGCTCGGTGTTCAACATCTCGGCCATGAGCTTCGGCTCGCTCAGCGCCAACGCCATCCGCGCCCTGAACAAGGGGGCGGCCATGGGCGGGTTCGCGCATGATACGGGGGAGGGCGGCTTTAGCCCCTATCACCGCGAAAACGGCGGCGACATCATCTGGGAGCTGGGCAGCGGCTATTTCGGCTGCCGCACCGAGACCGGCGCCTTCGACCCCGAGAGGTTCGCCGCTCAGGCCGAAAATCCCCAGATCAAGATGATCGAAATCAAGCTGAGCCAGGGCGCCAAGCCGGGTCACGGCGGCATCCTGCCTGCTGAAAAGGTCAGCGCCGAGATCGCGGCCACGCGCGGCGTGGCCATGGGGCAGGACTGTGTTTCCCCCGCCAGCCACAGCGCCTTTTCGACCCCGCTGCAGATGATGGAATTCATCGCCAAACTACGTGAACTATCGGGTGGCAAGCCGGTCGGGTTCAAACTCTGCATCGGCCAGCCGTGGGAGTTCATGGGTATCGTCAAGGCCATGCTGGCGACGGGCATTCGTCCTGACTTTATCGTCGTCGATGGCGGAGAGGGCGGCACCGGCGCGGCGCCGGTCGAGTTCACCGATCATCTGGGAACGCCGATGCGCGAGGGTCTGCTGTTTGTCCACAACACCCTCGTCGGCGCCGGTCTGCGCGACCAGATCCGCATTGGCGCGGCCGGCAAGATCACGAGCGCCTTCGACATCGCAAGCGTACTGGCCATCGGCGCCGACTGGGCCAATGCCGCGCGCGGCTTCATGTTCGCTCTCGGCTGTGTCCAGTCCCTGAGCTGCGGCACCAACCGCTGCCCCACCGGCGTCGCCACCCAGGACCCCATGCGCCAGCGCGCCCTCGTCGTGCCGGACAAGGCCGAACGGGTTCACCAGTTCCACCGGACCACCCTGAAAGCCTTGTCGGAAATGCTTGGGGCAGCCGGAATCCACCACCCCAGCGACCTGCGCCCCCACCATCTGGCGCGTCGCATCAGCCAGACCGAGATCAAGCTGTTCTCCCAGCTTCACGTCTTCCTTCGCCCCGGCGAACTCCTGACCGGCGAAGAGGGCCGCAGCTTCTATTCGGAGAGCTGGCGCCTGGCCCGGGCTGATCGTTTCGATCTCGAAGAGCCGGCGATGGCGCGGGTCTAGCTAGGCGCCGCCACGGTTTGCTTCTCTCGCGTTCGCGGCGGTCGCCTTTGCGCCGTTCCTTCGGGCCTCAGATGACGCCGAGGGCAGCGGACTGGGGCTGTCGGTGGTTCGCGTCGTCGCCGAAGCGCTCGGCGGATCGGCGCGCTACCGCCCTGGCCCCGAGGGCGGGTCCGTGTTCGAAATCCTCTTGCCGTCGGAGCGCGGCCTGTAGGTGCGCCGTGGGGGTCCGCCGGGGGCTGGATCGGCAAGGTTCGTCGGGCGACGCCCTTCTGACGCGTTTGTGATAGGCTGGAGACTGTGAGCCAGATGATCGTTCCGCCGAGGCACTACCCGACGTCACGCGCGAAGTGCGCGGACCTGGTGGTGCATATCGTCGGTCTGGCCTTCGCCCTGTTCGGCGGCGGCGTCCTGCTCGGACTTTCCGTCGCAAAGGGTAGTCTCGGCCTGGTTCTGGCCGTCTGCGTCTACGCTGTCGGCATGCTGGCGATGCTGGGCTTCTCGACCGCCTATAATTTCGCTTCTGAACGGTGGCGTCCGCTGCTGCGCCGTCTCGATCATGCGGGGATCTTCCTGATGATCGCGGGGTCCTATACGCCCTTCACTACCCATAATCTCACCGGCGCCTGGGCCTGGGGCATGACAGCGGCGGTGTGGAGCCTGGCGATCCTCGGAGCCCTGGGAAAGCTGTTCCTTCCAGGTGTCGGCCGCCGGTTCTGGATCGTCCTCTATATCGCCCTGAGCTGGCTCGTGGTGATCGCCTTTAAACCCATGATCGCCCACGGCTCATGGATCGCCCTGGTTCTCCTCGCGGTAGGCGGCGCCCTCTACATGTCTGGCGCTGTCTTCTATGTGAGCAAGAAGCTCGGCTGGTTCCGAGCCATCTGGCACGGCCATGTGGTGGCGGCCGCCAGCGTGCATGGGGCCGCCGTTCTGGTCGGCGTGGTGCTGACGACGACCTGATAGGCCTGCATCGCCTTTGGCGTGTTCGCCGCATGCATAGCCTCATCAATACGGCGTGCGATCAGCAACCGTCTCGAGCGGGATCGTCTTGAGACGGCATGGCTCTCCCGGACTCCCTTCGCGAAGGCCTCGTAGCGGCGGGGTTCTATATTTTCGGCGAAGCGCCGGAACGGCGATGCTATCAGGATGTCGATGATGAAGCGCGTGACCTCGATCACGGCGCTTCGGCGGCAGCGCCGCTTGACGACAAGGGGCGTCCCGCTTGACCGGCGCCCGCGCCAGGCGCTGGCGTCAGCCGCTAATGTTCAAGGGATTGTCCTCCCGCGCCCGACAGGCGAGCACGCCTTGTGGGGCAGGGCCGGCCAGCCCGAACGACGACGCGACAGCAGGCGGCTCACGCCGCTCCGGAACTTCGCACCTTGAAGGCGAACGGTTCAAAGTTGACACCAATGTCCAGTGGTGTGTTTGATGGGTAATGCAATCACAGGTTTATATCGCCCGTGATCTTCTGCTGGCCCGGTTCCTCTTGGGTCGACGTGTTCAAACCCCTTCCTTGGCCCGTTCCGGTTCACCGGAGCGGGTTCTTCTTGTTCAGACCGCAGCGGCCATTACCTTCGGCGCTCTGACCCGTTCAACCACCGCGCCCCGACGGGTGCTGCTGAGGGCTGGCAAGCTGACCCCGGGCGCAGAGCGTGTTCAACTTGGCGTCCCAGCTGGTCGCGGGGAGCGGCTGTTCTAATGACTCAGTTGTGGCAAAGGGCGCGCTGGCGGTTGAAGCTTTCCCAGACCAGGGTCGTGCCGCTGCGCACCATGGCGCAGTTGACCTCCTCGTCCGTCGGAGTCCAGCAGAGGGCTGTGACGCGATTGTAGCTTCGGCCGGTCTGCTCGCAGCGAAGGGTCTTGCCCGCGGCGAGGCGGTTCAGGACCGCGGTGGCGGAGGCGCCGCTCGCCGCCGGGCAGGGATGGCCCGACGAGCAGGTCTCGTCGGCCTCTCGCGCCGCCACCGCATGAAGCCTCACCCGCGTCCCGTCCTTGCAGCGCAGGGTGTCGCCGTCGTTCACATAGGCCACATCGCATAGGAAGCCCGTCGCGGCCGGCCTGGATAGAGGGGCGGCGGCGCCTTCGGCGACGGGCGACGAAGCGAGAAGAACGGCGTCTGCTGCGGGCCAGTTCAGGGCGGCCAGGGCGGCGAGGACGCCCAGTATCGACGCCAGGGTGAGGAAGCGGCGGCCACGCCGGCGACGGCCGGCGGAGCAGTAGGGTTTCGGTCTCATGGGCGCATGACTAGGGGCATGAGGTTGAGGCTCCGTGACCGCGCTTGGCCGGAGGGGAAAGGAAGGGCGGCGGGGAGCGCTCCGATCGGGAGCGCGCTGCCCAGGAGGCCGCCGTGTCGTCCCAATCCGTTTCCACTCTTCATCCGTCTGGTTTGTCGCCGGACTCGGCGAACGCCGCCGATCTTGATCTGCTCGCCGCGGTTTTGGGGCGGTCCCTCTCTTTGGCTGCGCGCCGGATTGCGGCGGCGGGCCTGATCGAAGCCTTCGGCGGTCTGGCCGAGGTCGCCGCCGCTGACGAGACCACCCTTCGCCGCCATGGCCTTGCGGCGGCCGCGGTCGCCGACCTGGGAAACGCCCGGAGCCTGGCGCTCGCCATGGCGAGGGCCGAGGCCTGCCGCCGACCGGTTCTGTCGTCATGGACCGCCCTGACATCCTATCTTCGCGCGAGCCTGGCGCATGCGCCGCGCGAACAATTTCGTGTCCTCTATCTCGATCGCCGCAACATCCTGATGAGGGACGAATGGCGTGCGGATGGAACGACCTCCCATGCTCCGGTCTACCCCAGAGAAGTGGTTCGCCGGGCGCTGGAGCTTTCTGCTTCGGCCCTGATACTGGTGCACAACCACCCTTCGGGCGACCCCGGTCCATCGCATTCGGACATCGATATGACCTGTCGGGTCTTGGAGGCCGCGCGGGTGTTCGACATCCAGGTCCATGATCATGTGATCGTCGGCCGGGAAGGGACGGCGAGCTTCAAATCCCTTGGGTTGATGTGAGGCCGTCATGGCCAGCGCCGTGAGCCTCCGCGACATCGTCGCCGCCCTGGGCGGCGACCTGCATCATGACGGTCGGAGCGCCAATGTCCCGGCACCGGGCCACAGTTCTGTGGACCGGTCCGTCTCCCTGCTGCTCGACGGCGACCGGCTGGTGATCCACGGCTTCGGTTCGTCGGACTGGCGCGACGTCCGCGCCCATCTTCAGGGTCTGGGCCTGATCGACGCCGGCGGTCGCCTAACCGGCGTCATGACGCCGCCAACCGGGCACGAGGCCGCGCCGCCGCGACCGCCGCCTCGTGCCCGGATCGCCGCCGCCCAGTTGCTCTGGGCTGAGGCCCTGCCGCTCGCGGAGGGTGACCTCTGCTTCCGGCATTTCCGACTTCGCGGCGTGCGCCTCCGATCGGCGCCCCAGGATCTGCGCCGTCATCCGGCCGCGCCGGTATCGGTGTTTCGCCAGACGGGCCCGACCTGTCCCGCCCTGATCGCCGCGATCCGCACGCCTGACGGCGCCATCAGCGCCGTGGAGATCGCCTATCTCGATCCGGACGGGCGCGTGGCGCGTCGCCTTCGGCTGCCGCGCAAGATGGTCGGGTCGGCGCCGGCTGGCGTGGCCGTGCGGCTTAGCCCGACGGCGGGCGAAATGGTCGTGGGCGAGGGGGTGGCGACGACGCTCTCGGCCATGGCCCGCTTCGACCTTCCCGGCTGGGCCCTGCTGTCGGCCGGAAATCTCGCCTGTTGGTCGCCGCCTGACCTGGTTCGTCGCATCCTGATCGCAGGGGACCGCGGCCCGGCCGGCGAGGCGGCGGCGGCAAGGCTCCGGTCGCGCCTTCGGGCCATGGGGACGGCGGCCGACATCCGTTTGCCGCCTGCGCCTTTTGGCGACTGGAACGAGGTCGAGGCGGCGGTTCGGGAGGAGAAGGAAGGGCGGGGCGGGGCGCCGGGAGGGCGGGGATAGGCCCCGTCGCCGGCGGGAGAAGACCCATGACCCGTTCCCTATCAAAGGCCGCCGCTTCAAAGGCCGGCGCTGCAACAGTCCTCGCGTCGGCGCCCTCGGCGCCGACGCGCAGCCAGGCCGTCGTTCGTCTTGGCGACCTCGACATCGCCCCCGAGAACCTGCGCCACGGCGAGGCGCCGGACGACGACATCCCCCAACTGGCGGACACCATCGCCGCCGCCGGCCTGCTGCAGTTTCCGACCGTCCGGCCGGGGCGGGAGGACGAAGCCGCCTTTATGGTCCTTGACGGTCGCCGGCGCCTCATGGCCCTGCGGCTCCTGCGCGACGGCGGCTTCATCGACGACGATCATCCAGTGGAGGTCTTCGTCGAGACCGATCGGGCGCGGCAGGCGGCGGCGGTCGTCCTGACCAACACCGCCGTGCCCGTCCATGTCGCCGACGTCATCGCCGCCATCGGCCGCATGCTCAAAGAGCGTCTCGGGGTGAAGATCATCGCCCGCGCCCTGGGCTATGGCGAAATCGAGATCCGCCGCCTGGCGGCCCTGTCGAAGCTGCCCGATGTGGCGCTTGAGGCGCTCAAGACCGGTCGGATCACCCTGCGCCAGGCCAGACTCCTGGCCCGACTGAAGGACAAGGTCCAGCAGGATGAACTGGCCCAGGCCGCCCTGGACGGCCACGGCCTGCAGGAATGGCGGATCCAGGAACAGCTGGGTGAAGGCCGCATCACCAACCGCGATCCTCGATGCGGCCTGGTGACGCCGGATCTTTATGCAGAGGCGGGCGGCCGCACGGCGGCTGACCTTTTCGGCGAGCTGCCGCCGGTCTTGCTGGATCCTGAAGCTCTGACGCGGGCCTGGCTCATACGCGCGGCCGAGGTCGCGGCGCCACTGGAGGCGGAGGGGCTGACCGTGCATCTCAGCCCGGGCGACCCCGATCCTGGGGGGCATGGGCTGGACCTGCCCGAGGACCTGGAGCAGCTCTACTACGCCTATGGCGGCCTGTCTGATGAGGCGACCATAGCCTACCGCGAGGCGCGCGACCGGGCCCAGGCTGCGGCCCAGGCCGTGGAGGCGATCGATCCCGAAACGCCCGGCGCCGACCGGGCCGAAGGTCTCGAGGCCTTCGTGCGGGCGCGCCTCGCCCAGGACCAGGCGGGCTCGGGCCAGAAGCTGGCCACGGTCCTGGTGCTGCGTCCGTCGCTGCGAACTGGCGTGGAGATCGAATGCTACGGACCGGCGGAGGCGCCGGCCGAACCGGCTGGGTCGGGGGACGACGAGGCCGACGAGGCCGAGGTCGCGGCGGACGGCCAGGCACGGCCTGCCGCCCGCGTCGCCCATGCACCGCCTCGGGTCGAGGCCCCGGCGGCCGAGGTCGAGGGGGTCAGTCATGTCCTGCATGCGACCCGCACGGATACGGCGACCCGGGGTCTGATCCGCGCCCTGGCCGAGGCGCCCGAGGTCGCGCTGACGGCCCTGGTCGCGCGCCTGTTCGGGGCCATGGCGGTCTGGCCGCCGGTCGGGCGGTCCGAGGCGGCCCTGGCGATCAGCGCCTCGGCTTTCGGCCCGTCGGGCGGCAGGATCATCGACGTCCTCGACGGCGTGGTGCGAGAGCGGCTCGACGAGCATCGACGGGCCTGGGAGGCGTCGGGGCAGACGATGATCGCCTGGGTTCATGCTCTGGCGCCGGTCGAGCGCATGGCTCTGCTGGCGGAGCTGACCGCCCTCAGTCTCGATCTGCGTGAGGATCGAACCAGCATGGTGCGCAAGGCGGCGAGGAGCGAGGCCGCCGAGATCGCCGACCTCTGCGACGCCAATATAGCGCGCTGGTGGACGCCAGACGGGGCCTATCTGCGCCCCCATTCCCGAGAGCAGATGCTGACCATGCTCGAGCGCATGGGGGCGGAGACCGAGGCGCCGGCCCGCATGAAGAAGGGCGACCTTGTCTCCTGGACGGAAGATCAGGCGAGGACGCGCCAATGGGCTCCGGCCTGCCTGTCGTGGAGCCTGATCACCGATGACGCCCCCGATGCCCTCGATGCTGACGCCAGCGATCCGCCTCACGAGGCCGAGGGCGATGACAGGACGGCCGAGCGTGAGGCGGCCGACGACGAGGCTGACCCGGGCGTGGGCGTCTTCGTGGTGACGCCGGCCGGGGAGGCGGCCCTGGTCGGCGCGGAGCCGGTCGATGCGCTAGCGGACGACGCCGCCGCCTGACCGGAAAGCCGGTTTCGTCGGGATGCGCCCGGCGGAACCGGTCCGGAGCGGGAGGAAGGGTTCGGGGAGGTGAGGCGAAACGGGGAGAGGGTCTTCCCGGCCTCTGGACCAAGGAGACTGACATGCAGACCATGGTGTTCACCGGCCGGCTCGCGGCCGACCCCCAGATCAGCCCGGACTTCGCCAAGGCGGTGTTCCGGCTGCTCGAGAAGCGCGGCGTGGACGCGGGCGGCAAGGACCGCATCGTCGGCGTCAACTGCGTCAGCTGGGCCAAGGGCCTCAACGAGAAGGTCATCGCCCGCGCCCTGGCCAAGGGCTGCGAGGCCCTGGTCGTCGGGGCCTTTGTCGACACCGCCTACACGGCCCGCGACGGGACCGAGCGCGCCGCCAAGGAGCTGGTGGTGAACCGGCTGACCGTTCTCGACTGGGCCGAGGACCGGGCCGCCGAGCCGGTCGCGGAGGGGGCACCGGTCACATCCTCTGAAACCGCTGAGCCGGCCCGCCCTCGCAGGGGCCGCCGCGCGGCGGCCTGAACCCTCCCCCCTCATTTCAAGGAGACTGACCATGCAGACCCTCGTCATCGAAGGCTATCTGGCCGCCGACCCCTCCATCCTCTCGGCCCAGGGCTCGGGCAGCAAGCGCGCGAGCTTCCGCGTGCTCGAGACCACCCGCTATCGACGCGCAGACGGCGAACAGGGCGAACGGACGACCGGCTTCAACTGCGTCTGCTTCAACGAGGCGACCGCGGAGAACTACGTGGCCCCCTATGCCCGCAAGGGCAGCCGGGTCGTCATCCAGGGGCATGTCGAGAACGACAGCTGGACCGGCAAGGACGGCGTCGAACACTTCGACCTTCGGGTGGTGGTGGACGACATGCGGCTGAAGAACCGGCGCGCCCCCGCATCACCTGAGGCGGATGCGGGCGACGCCTATGTTTCGGAGGCGGGAACGTCCGCCCTGGACGACGATATCCCCTTCTGAGGCGATCGACGACAGGCATGGATGGAGGGCCCGGCGCGCCAGCGCCGGGCCTTCTTCGTGGTGCGGGGAGGAGGAAGGGCGGGCGGGGGCGAGCCGATTGGGCTTGTCGACCGAGAGCGCCGCCATGACCTCCGCTATCTGGACCCCCGAGAATATCCAACGCCTGACCTCCCTCTGGAAGGAGGGGCGGACGGCGGCCTGGATCGCCCGGGCGCTGGGACCCGGCGTCTCCCGCTGCGCCGTCCTGGGCAAGGTCTATCGCCTGGGTCTGGCCCGGGGGCCTGAGGCGCGCCGCGCCCGCGTCGCGACGCCGCCCCGGGTGAAGCCGCCTCGGAAGGACGCCTCGGTTGAACGACTGGCCGCTCGCCGGTCCGGGCCGCCGAAGATCAGAGCGGGAGCCGCGCCTTCGGCGGCGTTGGTCGCGACGCCAGCCAGCCCGACGGCGACCATCCTGTCGGTCGGCTTCGGCCAGTGCCGTTGGCCCTACGGCAGTCCCGGCGAGGCGGAGTTCGGCCTGTGCGGGCGTTCGGTCGCGCGCGGCGCCTTTTGCGCGGCCCATGCCGCCGTTGGTTACCAGAAGCGGCCCTGTTCGACTGAGAGCCTTTTGAGAACGGTCGGCTTCGACTGAGGCAGAGCGCGGCGTGATAGACGATGGCCGCCGAGGGGAAGGCGACGACGGCGCGGCCGTCGTCGCGGTCCAGGCGTCGGCCAGTCTTGCGTGGCTATCGGCGCGACGGCGCCGAAAGGCGTCCTCGTCCGAAGGGGGACGAGGACATACCCCCACACAACGCCCTCCGATCCTGTCACGTCACCCCGGCCGTCAACGGCTTCGCCGTTTCCCTCCACGGCCCGCGAGAGGCGGTCCGCTCCGGTGACCGCCGGGGGCCCGACGTGGCCAGGAGCGGGGTCGTTGCGCATGGGGCGCTTCGACATTTCAGAAAATGGAATGATCCGATGCACAGCTTGAACCCCGCCTTCACCTCGCCTTTCGCCCAGAAGTCCGACTCCGCCTTCGACGACCTGGCTGCCGCGCTCGGCGATCAGCGACCGCACCCGACCGAAGAGGCCCTGGTCCAGCTCGGGCGCGCCCTCATGACTGAACTGCTGGACGTGATCTCCGACACGGCGCTGGAGGACTTCCAGACCCTCCTCGGCGAAGCCCTGATCGGCGCCTTCCACTCGGCGGCCGGCCGGATCGAACGGGAGGCGGACCGGGCGCGCGATACGATGCGCCGGCTGGATCGCGACTTCGACGGATCGGAGGCGGCCGACGTCGAGCTGCAGGAGGCCACGGCCCGGGGGCGGGCCGGCGACGCAGCGACCCGGGCGACAGAAATGATCCGGGACGCGGCGGCCGAGACCTGGACGGTCGCCACCGGGGAGGTCTGGACCGCCTGGCGCGGAAGCCGACGCGGCACGCATCTGACCGCGGCTCAGTTGGAGGCCAAGCAGGCGATCCGGGCGATCCGCAACCGGCGGGCGGGAGAGGCTGACCCGGGCGGGCCGGTCGTGGCCTTCCGGGGCGCGCCGACGGCCGACAGCCGGGACGATGCGGCGAGGATCTTCGACGCCCTGAACTGGGCCCTGGCGGAGTGGCCGGACATGGCGCTCGCGACCACGGGGGCGAAGGGGGCCGAGAAGCTGGCGATCCAGTGGGCCCGGCAGAAGGGGGTGAAGCTAATCCTCGCCCGGGCGGATTTCGACGCCCACGGCAAGGCGGCTCCCTTCAGGGCGAACGACGACCTGATCGCGCTCGAGCCGACCTGCTGCCTCACCCTGGCCCGATCCCTGGACGAGGCGAGGGCGGCGGACGGACGACCGTTCGGGCCGGCGCTCAACCTCGGGCAGAAGGCGATGGAGCAGGGCGTCCGGCATCTGGCGGTGAGGCAAAGGATGCACTGAGAGACGTCACGCATTGGCGACAGACCAGACCCGCTCGGCTTCGGCCGGGCGGGTTTTTTCATGTCGTTTGGAGGGGCGTGGCGGGCGGCTTCGCCCAGGTTGGGGCGTACGAGGGTGTCGTTTGCGGAGGTTTGATCAGGTGCGGGCGGTGATGAAGGTGATGTCCGGAAATCTGCAAAAAGGGGCTTAGGGCAAGATAAAAGGAGGAGATCGGCAGGCCTTTTTTCGCCTATATTCTCCATGGTTTAGACGGCGTAGGGCGTGGCGCTCACGACTTGCCGCAAGTCGCGGAATCCCGTCGTCGCCATAGGCAGTGGATGGAGCTGTCGATGTTGGTGCGTGACCGCTTTGATGAGCTTCTGGCGTCTGTGGCGGACCCTGACGTCGATGGGCTGCGGGTCCAGTTGCCCGGTAGACTGAAACGCGACCAATGCGATGTCCGCACCGCCATGTTCATCCGCCTGGCGGCCTCGCGAAACTTCGCGCTCGGGGATCGGGCCGGGGCGCTGAGGGCGGCGCAGAACCGGTCCGGCCGAAGCTTTCGGCTCGATGTCCGTCAGCGGGTCATCGTCAAGGCCATGGTCTCGCGCCATGTCGGGAAGGGGGCGGCGAGAGCGGCCGCGCTCGCCGCCCATGTCGTCTATCTCGGCCGACAGGGAGCCGGCGTCGAAGGCGAGCGGGCCGACTTCTTCGACCGCGAGACGGACGCGATCGACGCCCGCGCTGCGGTCCGAGACTGGAGCCGTGATCGGCACCATTTCCGCCTGATTATCTCGCCGGAGAACGGCGAGCGGATACGCGACCTGAGGGACTATGTCCGCGACGTCATGGGGAGGGTCGGAGCCGACCTGGGTCAGCCGGACCTGAAGTGGATCGCGACCTGCCACTACGACACCGACCAGCCGCACGCCCATGTGCTGATACGCGGTCGGAGGTCCGATGGCCGCGACCTGGTCATCCCACGCGGCTACATCGGCTACGGTCTGCGCGCCCGTGCGCAGGAGGCCGCCCAGGTGCGCCTCGGCGATCTGTCTCGCGTGGACGCCGAGCGGAGGGTCTGGAAGGAAACCCAGGCTGACCGGTTCACCGCGCTGGATCGCAGGCTCCTCGCCGCCGCCAATGATGGACTGGTCGATGACAGCGTGGGCGGGACCGACGCCTGGTCCGCCCTGACGCGAGGGCGGCTGCGGACGCTGGAAGGGCTGGGATTGGCGACGCGCGAGGGCCGGCGGTTTCGGCTTCATGCGGATATGGAGCCGAGGTTGCGGGAGCTCGAAGTCCGGCGCGATATCATTCGGACGCTCAACCAGAGGCGTCTGGAGAGCGGGCGCGTCGCGCAGATCGCGCGGCCGGGGTGCCTGACGGGCGAGGTCGTCAAGGCGGGCTCACACGACGAGCTGGGCGCTCGACGCTTCGTCATAGTGCGCGATAGCCAGGGTGTGGAGCAGTACGCCCGGCTCCTGGTCGGGGCGGTCGCGCTGGTTCCGGGTCAGCAGGTGGGGCTTGAGGTTGGGGCGGCCGGTCTGGCGCAGATCGTTCAGGAAAGGGGAAGGGGCGTCGGGCTGGGGTGATCCTACATAGCGACCGATGACCTTTCCTGACTCTTGGCGGACCTTGAGAGCGTCTGCTTAATGGCAGGCACCCTAGGCTTGCCGTTGCCGGTCAACCTGACTTGAAAGCGACTTTGAAGCGCCGCTTAAAACGGCAGTTCGTCAGAAGCGAGCGGTGCGTCATACCGATCAATGTCTCGGCGGATTTCTTCTGAGTTGACCATGCCAACGATGGCATTCGGGGTGTGCGGCTCGATTTCGTCACCCCAGACCTGTCGGATTAGTCCGCGGACAAGGTGGGCGACGTTGGAGTCTTTTGCGGACGCTGGACGAGCACTGGTCTTTGGCCAGGTGCCAGAGTTCCCGCGGAGTATCGCCCCATCTACCTTCAGGACATAGGCGACATCGGCGGCCTGCCGAAAGTCTTGCCGGAACTCCTTTGGATGGATGGTGTCCTCGTCCTCCTCGTAGGAAAATTCGCCGTCGAAGCTGATGTGAACGTGATCCGCCTCGGACAACTGATCCACAAACTCCGCGGCGCTCAACCAGTCCGCGCCCCACTTGACGATCTTGAGCGCGCCGGCGTCGCCACCGCACTCCAAAACGATCTCCGCTGTCTTCGCTTGCCGCTCTTCATCGAGAACATGCTCGGCGAGCAGCGCCGCTTGCTCGGTGGCCCACCGAGCGAGTGTGTCTGCATCGGCTAGAGGCGTGGCGACATCCCGCGACGCGGTGTCGGCTTCGCCGAGCAGGATGCCTTGCACATTTCGAAGCTGGTTGGCGCGTAGACCCGCCACCGTGACCCAGCCGCCGCCTGCCTGCCAAGTCCAGCGGTCTAGTTCGATGAAGGCGCGACCAACAATCTGGCCATCACCACTCACCAAGGGACGGATGAACGACTTCTCGGCCGCCTTGTCGTCGGCGATTTCCTGCGCCGGATTGAGCCGTCCGACGATTTGCGCCTCGGACATCGACATCCAATCGCCAGGGCTCGCTACAGGCTTCCCATCCGACTTACCGACGACATCGATCTCAACATCCAAACTCGGTGCCACCGCGGCGACGATCCTTTCGAGCTGGAGTTTCTGATTTCCGTATATGCCCGGATAGAGCAGGCCGCCGCGCCTGCCGGGGTCGCGCTTCAAGCGGACCTCAACTCGGGTGCCGCCGTCGATGGGCAATTGCTTTGGATTAGCGGGCGCGAGAACGGGACGCATGCTGGTCCCACTGCTAAATTCCAGTAGCCGCCCATCCTCCCTCGCCCGGTCCGCACGGCGAGAGAACACCTTCACTTCCGATCCAAGCATGAAGATCGAGAAGAAGCCGATGCCAAACCTACCGATGGCCTGCATGCCGGCCGCCATCAACCCGGGAAACTCTTCCAGAGCGAGCGGCGAGCGCCAGAACGATGTGCCGAAGTCCAGAAGAGGACCGGTGAGGACCATCTCCGACATGCCGATGCCATTGTCCTCGACTGTGAGCCAAACATCATCGCCACGCTGGTCGATCGCGACCGTGATCTTGCCCCATCCCTGAGGCCGCTCCTCGAGACGTCGACGAGCCTGCACCGCGTCGGCGGCGTTTTGGATCAGCTCCCGCAGAGCGACCGTGGGGTCGTCGCCATAGAGCTTAGTGCCGCCGAGGTTCTCAACGATGCGGGGAACGTCCGAAACCTGCAGGCGCGCATCGATCGGGCGCCATCCTTGGGTCTCAACGGTGCGGGCCAGCATCTCTGGCGATCCGGCACCTTTGACCCTACGCGCTTTTAAGGCTTCTCGGCCCCTGTTGCGCAGCAATAGGTCAACGTCGTGAAGCTCGCGGTCGACAGCGTTCAAGGTGTCGTAGGCGAGCCACCACGCTTCCGCGTCAGCGTGGCCAAAGGCCTGCCCGGCTGTGAAGACGATTGCGTCCAGTTCGACATGCGGCTTGGCCAGCCGCTCTTGGAAGGCCCAATGGACATCGGAAATGCCTACCGGTTTGACAAGCGCGCGGGCGAATCGGGGCGCTCGCCGGCTGTCGAGATGCAGCGCATCGGCGAGACGCAGCAGGCAAGCGAGCTTGACCTTGTCGATGAGCTTGCTCGTCCGCTGAGCCATTGCGCCCAGATCCTGGGACAACTCGTCTTCGACCTTCTGCACAGACCACCAATGGCTATGAGCAATCCGGCCGATCTGCTGGCCGTCCTTCGTAACCCAGGCCTGCCCGGCCAAGACTTCAGCCTGCTGGGCGTGCAGGCGTCGCAAAACTTCGGGAATGATTTGACGAACCCGCTCGGGCGGAAGATGGGCTGGATCGATCGGGTCATCACCGGCCTCCGCCGCCGCTAGGGCAAGACGAGCCGCGGCATCCTGCCAGGGCACGGTCGCTTTCAGATCCTCGAGGCCGTTGGGGTAGGCCGCCAGGCTCATGGCGGAATCATGCAGTAGTATACTGGCGCCCAGGACGAAGGCTTCAGGCGGGCTTACATTGACCGCGCCCTCGGCCACTAACGAGGCCGTTTCCCACAGAGCGTCCAGGTGGGTGATATCGTGGACGGTCATACCAGGCATGTCGACGGCGATGCGGCTGACCAACTGCTCGACCTTGCTCCGCATAGCAAGGAACTGACTGCGGAAATACTCCTGCTCCTCTGTGCTGCTGTCAGAGCGCGGGTTTGAGAAAGCCTGGCTCCACAGCCACGTCTGCCGAAAATCCAGCCCGTCCGCCATCTAGGTCGCACTCCCTTGCGGCGCTTAGGCCGGCCTCTCCAACCTCACCGCTTGCGATGCGAGCGGTCGGATACGCCATGATGTCAAACGACAAAACGTCGTAGACAAATCCCGACATTTCGTCGTTACCTAGCGGCATGAACGGCGATATTCAAGGCGAGCGGGCAGTCCCGCAAGCGGCCGCTGCTGATTTTCGAGATCGGCTGGACGCCATGTCTCTGAGCCAATCCGGTCTGGCGGTCCTCCTGCGCGATCTTGGGGACAATCGCTCCGTGGAGACAATCCTGCGGAGCATCCAGCGTATGGCAACGGGGGGGCTCGGGTGTCAGGTGAAATGAAGGTCATCCTGCGCCTACTTGAACAGAACCAATATCGCGTCTCTCGACTTGCTCATTTGGTCGCGTGGCAAGATCATCCAGACGGAACGGTCACCGCCAACGCGGATGATTTTTCAATCTACATAAAGCCGGAGAGCCGCAGGCGTTGGGCGATCGTGGTTCGGCATCGTGACGGGTACAGCCCGCCCTCGCCACTATGGGTCTCATCGTTGGACAAGGCCAAGTAGGCGGCGCTGCTGGCGATTGAACACGGGCACGCGGACCTGGCCGATAACGCCAGGGAGCATGCTGAAGATAATTAACTGCGACAACGCCGGGGGCGGGGATGGTCAGGTCACTCAATCTCATTAGGAATATCGGCCGTTTTGACAGCGTCGCGACGGGCGCAGCATTGCCCTTCAGCCGCGTCACCGTGGTCTACGCGGAGAATGGTCGCGGGAAGACGACCTTGGCGGCGATCCTTAGATCGCTCTCGAGCGGCGAGGGTGGGCCCATCCTTGAGCGGCGTCGGCTTGGCGCGCAGCATCCGCCACACGTGGTCGTGGACCTCGATGGCGGCGCGCCGGCCATGTTCCAGAACGGCGCGTGGTCGCGGACCGCCCCCAATGTCGTGATCTTTGACGACAATTTCGTAGCGGCGAACGTGTGCTCGGGCATTGAGGTGGCGGCATCGCATCGCCAGAACCTTCATGAGCTGATTATCGGCGCGCAAGGCGTGGCGCTCAACGCTGCGCTTCAGGCGGAGGTCGACAAGATCGAGGTCCACAATCGGGACTTGCGGGACAAGGAAAATGCTATTCCAGCTCATCGGCGCGGCGCCGTGGACGTCGACGCCTTCTGCGCCCTGGCTTTGCCACCCAACCTGGCGCGCGAGATCGAAGAGGCTGACCGTAGGCTGGCTGCAGCCCGGGAGTCCGGGCGCATCGCCGCCGCACCGGCTCTTCCGCCCATCGCTCTTCCGACGATCGATTTGGACGGTGTCGCGGCCATCCTGGCGAAAGGGCTGCCTGAGCTTGATGCTGACGCCTTGGCTCGGGTGCAGGCTCACGTCGCCGACCTCGGTCGGGGAGGCGAAATCTGGATCGGGGAGGGCGTGGGCTTTGCCGATCAGCTAGCCGGCCACGGGCGCGCCGATTGTCCATTCTGCGCGCAAGACTTGGCTGGCTCTCCGGTCTTGGCACACTATCGCGCCTATTTCGGCCAAGCGTACAACGGGTTGAAAGCCGAGATCGAGGCTGCAACGGGTGCATTCGTTGCGGCGCACGGTGGCGACGTTCCCACCGCGTTTGAGCGCACGGTGCGGGAGGCTGTGGAGCGACATGGCTTCTGGAAAGCTTTCACGGAAGTGCCCGACATCGGCATCGACACGGCGGAAATCGCCCTGGGATGGAAGACGGCACGTGAGGGGCTGAGTGCTTTACTCGAAGCGAAGCGGACAGCGCCGCTCGACGCGGTCGTCATTTCCGACGACCTTCGCGCTGTTGTCACGACATACAACGCACGTTGCGCCGCTCTCGCTCTCAGGTCTGAAGCTCTGCTTCGGACCAACGCTGAAATCGACCTAGTCAAGGAGCAGGCCCGCGAAGCCAATCTGCCGACCCTGGAAATTGAGGTCGGCCGGCTCCGGGCGGCGGAGGCGCGTCACGATCCGGCCGTCGCGCCGCTGTGCGACGACTACCTCGCCGAGAAAGCGGCGAAGGTCGCGACCGAGCGCGCCCGTCGCACCGCCCGGACGGCGCTAGACGGTCACCGGCAGACGGCGTTCCCGCAGTACGGCACCGCCATCAATGACTTTCTGCAGCGCTTCAACGCCCCCTTCCGCGTAGGCCCCGTTGATGCGGTGAACAACAGAGGCGGCTCGGCGGCCAGTTATACGCTTCTGATCGACGGCAATCAGGTCCCGCTTGCGGGGGCGGAAGGGGACCAATCCTTCCGCAACACCCTAAGCGCTGGAGACCGCAACACCTTGGCCCTGGCGTTCTTCTTCGCCAGTCTACAGCACGATCCGGCGCGCGCCCAGAAGGTGGTCGTCATCGACGATCCCATGACGAGCCTGGACGAACATCGAACTCTGCACACCCTGCAGGAGATGGATCGTTTGGCGCGCGACGCCACGAGCATGATAGTGCTCTCGCACTCCAAGCCCTTTCTGCTCGGTGTATGGGACAAATGCCAACAGCTGCCGAAGGCGGCCCTGGAAGCGCGCCGGGCGGCTGTGGGCTCGACCCTTGCGGCCTGGGACGTGAATGCGGCGATGGTCACAGAACACGACCGCCGGTATGCGGACGTCGTCGCCTATTTGAATCAGGCTGACCCAACGATGCAGCGCCGGGTCGCCGAGGCGTTGCGACCAATGTTGGAGGCGTTCGCTCGGGTCGCCTATCCTACCGACTTCCCGCCAGGTACATTGCTCGGGCCCTTTCACGCTGCGTGCGTTCAGCGCCTAGGCGGTCCCCAAGAGATCATGGGGGCGGCTAGCGCACAAGAACTGCGGGCGATCCTCGACTTCGCGAACCGCTATCACCACGACACCAACGCCGCCTATGCGACCGAGTTGATAAACGACGCGGAACTCAGCGATTTTGCCAGGCGGACCCTCGCATTCATCCGACGCCCGTAGCGTGCCAGAGCCAAGTCCGCTTTCGATGGAGGTATCAATGTCCGCTGCTGGCGATGCTGCGGCCAATCCTGACTCATCGCAGACTTTGGGAATGGCCGCTCAAAGGGGCGGGCGGGTATTGAAGGCCGACGACGCCCTCGTGAAGCGCGAGGCTATGGGAAGAGGCCATCAACGCCATCAATAGTCCATGTTGGCGTGACGCTCCCACGCCCGGCTCCAGTGCTCGATGAAGGCTTCAACGCTCTCGGGTCCCTTTGAGCACGCTGTGGCGTATTTCGTCAGCGTTTCCGCGTCGAAGGAGGGATCGACGCCGGCTCGGAGCATCGTGTGCGCCCCTTCCAGCGCTCCGCTGCTCAGACGCAGGTCGAGGGCGTCGAACAGGGCGCACGCTTCGGCGTGATCGTCGGCGTCGATCGGGTGTAGGGAAAAACGCACACTATCGCCGAACCGTGAGAAGTTCGCGGGCAGCGCCCCGAGGCCGGGAATGTGAACGAAGATCGAGCCCCCATCGTTTTCGACGCCGCCGTGCGCGAAGGGATTGCGGACCCGTTCCTTAAGTCGGCGCAAACGGCCCAAAAGGTCGGCGGCTTCCGGATCCCCTTCGACCGGAAGAACATCCTTGAGTTTCCCATCCCATTTGGAGGCTAGAAGCGTCAGCATCTCGCCCTCTGCCATCGGCCGGCCGGTGAAGGCCCGCAGAAGGACTAGGCGGTGCTCCAAAGCGCTGAAGTAAGCATCGACCATGGCCGTCGATTGGAAGAAGCCTTGCTGGTTGGCGGCCATGGAATGGTTCAGAAAGCCTATCATGTCGGCGAATCCTGGGGCCGGGACATTGTCCGACTTCTTTTTGCGAGGCGCGCGCGAAGCCTTGCTATAGGCCTTATCAGCGAGGTTGCGGAAGAACCGGTAGCGGGCCTCGAACTCACCTGCCCGGTTGATGATTAGCGCCTTTCCGTGGGCGACCTGGGCTTCGGCGACGAGACCGAGCAGATCTTCGACGTCCTTCAGAGCAGATTTCAACTGTCCTACAATGCGGGCATCGGAGATCTTCGGGTTCTCGCCGCGCAGAATCGTAAAGCCGAACTTGCGGAGCTCGAACGCGACCGGCTCGCCTTCGACGCTCCCCAGAACCGTCCAGCGTGTCTTTTCTCCCGGTCCCTGCCAGCGCCACCGCATCAAGTTACGGAGCAGGAACAGGACCAGTTCGGGAACGGGGAAGTCTGCCTTGTCTGGTCGCGAACCGTGCATATGCCAGGGATCCATCTCGTCCGGGAAGTCGGCAGAGAACCCTTTCAGCGTCTTGACTGCGCGACGCCGCGCGGTTTCCAGGCGGGCATTCAGAGCGTCCATCTCCGGGGTGGTCTCAGGCACGATCGGCGACTCACGCTGTAGGGAGATGGACTGCCAACATAAGAGGCCTACAGTCGGCTTGCTACATCTCGAAAATCACCATCACACTAGGCTGCGGGGCGCAGGCAGGGCCGCTAAGGCCTCGGCGCGGCGCGACAGCATGGAGGTGCCGATTGGTCCAGGGCGGAGAACCTAGTCTGACTTCAACTCAGAAGAGCGGTCTGCAATGTCTGCTTTCGGCGATACGTGTTCTTCCTCAGGCATGCCCGCCGGGATGGCCGCAACGACGAGACGATGTTAGGGCTAGGCACTACTCGACCTAGTGTGGTTAGCGCCGACAGCGCGGACGGGCCGTCTTCTGGTGCCGCCGAAATTCGCTCAGCCTTATACACCGGCGTTGCGCCGCAATCTGGGATCGTTATTGCGGCTCGAAAAAGCGGTCACTGCTCAACGTCTGGAGGTTCGTCCCTTCGTGCGATACGGTCGGCGGGCAGCATGCGACATCGGAGGTTAGAACTCGTCCGGATCGACCAAAGGCGTCGGGATAGAAAGGACGCCGCCGCACGGCATTGCAGCCCGCTCGTCCGCTGGAAAGCAATCGTCGAGGAAGCGGCACGCCTGGCAGCAGAGCCTTTGTTCGAAGGGGCTGATCCGGCATCGCTTCCTTCGCAGCGCGAGCATGCCCGCATGGGCGCAATGATGCGCGTCGCCGTCCACGAACAGCGTCCTCGGCTTCTCGATGGCAGCCATGTTTATCGCGCCTGTCCCGGCGGGATGTCCGGCCTGGTGTGACGCGTCCCACCGATGGAAGGCGCAGTGCTCCACGAGCGGCGCGGCCAGCAGAAAATGACCGTCGTCGCCCGTCACCACCGTCCATTCCGCGCGCTGGTTCTGGACCGGCGCGATGAAGGCGTCAAAGGTCGGGGCTTGGCGCCAATGCTGCGGCAGGCCCGGATAGTCCGACAGCGGCGAGGGCGTGAGTGCGACATCCAAGGCGGCGGCGCAGTCCGCCAGAACGGCCAGACCCGTTTCGCGCGTGCGATTCAGGTGGTCGTCGAGATTCCGCCCCGTGAGCTCCAGGCTCTGGGGGGCGTTGGCGAACACCGACAACTGCCGGCCTGCGCTATCGACCAGGATGACATGGGGGACGACCGAAATGAGAGGGGTCTGGCCGACCCGTCCGCTGCCGTACTGCACATGGGTCATCTGTGCTGCGAGATAGGCGGCCGCGACCTTATTGCCGGGCATGACGTTCGGCGCCTGAGCCGCCGTCACCCAGTCCGGCATTTCCTGACCGAGGCAGGCCTTGCTGAGCTTGAGATAGAGTTCGTTCGACCGCCGGACATAGTCTTGGACCGGCATGATAACGAACTGGTCCGCGCTGAGGTTACCCTTGACGAAGGCCTCATGGGCGTCGTCGAAGATCAGCAGCCAGTCGCCGCTGGTCAGGACCACGCGGCGGAGCTTGTGACCGTCGATCTGGGCCAGTCGTTGGACGTAGGTGGAGATCTGAACCAGATGCTCGTGCCAGTCCGAGCGCAGCGGGGACTTGGCCTTTACGCCTCCGCCACGCACGTGATCGACACCGGCGATCAGCAGCGCTTCGATCGTGAACGGCGTCGTCGTCGGACGCTGGCCGATATAGGGTTTACCCCAAGCCTTGGCCTCGACGAGCAGAAGAGGCACCGGCGTCGCCTTGCCCGGCTCGAGGTATCGCGCCGTCCCGAGATAATCGACGAAGACCGTGGTGTCGCCCTTGAGCCGAACCTCCTCGCCAAGGTCGCCCGCCACACCGCGCGACCATCCGAGGGCATCCAGAACATCGTCGAGGAACTGGGTCCGGGTCGTCGCTTCCTGAACCTCGATCGGACCATCGGTTTCGGCGATGTACGCGTCGATGGCGGCAGGCTTCATGTTCCTGGTCGCGCTGTCCACGAGGCGTTCGAGCACCTCCTTGAATGCGGCCAGCCCTTCGGCCTCGTTCACTGCATCAGCTCAGGTAGATCGTAGAGGAGCCTGCGCGCCGCCGGCCAACCGGCGTCGATGAAGGTCTCCAGGCAATCCACCAGGACGCGGCGGCGGGTCTCGCTGAAGATTTCACGATGGTCGGCGATAAAGACGCCGATCAGCCGGACCGCCAGGTCGGCACCAAGCGAATCGAAGGCGTAACCGGACCCGCGTCCGCCATGCAGGAGAGCATGGGAGACCAGATCGAAGGTCGCCTCCGGGGCGTCTCCAACCAGCGGCTCCAGGGCCTGGAGGAGGTAGTAGATGGTGTGTGGCGTCCCGCGATCGCCGATCCGGTGAATGATCGGCGCCGTCTCCGTCAGGAATGTTCTTCGGGCGTCGGCGGACTCCAGAGCGACGGTCTCGCCGTTGGATCGCCCGGCTCCGGTCGCGAAGTAGAGTTCCCGGCAGGCGACATCGAGCGTCTGCGCGGCCGCCCGCAGCCGCTCGGTCCAGGCGTCGTCCCATGGCGCCGGCGGCGCCGCGTCGAACAGGCCGGCGGCCGCATGGACGGCGCGACCGTAAACGCCCTGAGCCCGATGCCGGATCGACGCGTCGCCGCGGTCGTCATCGGTCCGTAGCCCGAGGACGACCGCCTTCCGGAGCGTTATGAGGACGCGCTGAAGCGGTTTGGAGAAAGCGGCCGGATCGGCCGCCCAGCGGTTCACCCTGTCGAGCGCGGCGTCGCGTTCATGGCTCACGGCCAGGATCGCAATGATATGCGCGAGATGACCCTGTAGGGAGTCCGGGCCTTCCGGGAAGCGCTCCATGACGCGCAAGGTCAGGGCTTCCACCCGCTCGGGGTCTTGGTGAACCAGGGCGGCCAGCACACTGGCGACGACATAGTCCATGACCGCGGAGTTGGTCTCGGCCTCGATACGCTCGGTCAAGAGCGACCATACCACCGCCTGATCCATGGTCCAAAGGCGCAGCAGGCGTGTCGCCGCCTGCATGCGCACCGCCGGATAAGGATCCGCCAGCAAACTATCGAAGACGGGCTTGAGCCTCGGCCAGAGGGCTGGGGCCTTGTGCACGAGTTCAGGCAGAGCCTCGGCGGCGTCGACCCGTGGCGCCGGGGAGCTCCACGACGGCGACCGGGCGAACCTTTCTTCGGCCTCTGGATCGGGTTCGGGGGCGTCCGAGACGGCGATATCCTTCAGGAGCCTTACGCTGGTGGCGAGCGCCTCATCCCCGCCGCTGAACGAGGCCGATCGAAGCGATCGGTTCAGCCCCTGGCCGATGGAGCCTTCGACATAGCTGCGCAGACGGGGATGGGCGCCGGGGTGGTCCGCCAGGAGCGTCTCGAGAAGGAGCAGGTCGTCCATCGCCGACGAGAATTCGATCGGGGTCGACCCATCGTGAGCATCCAGTCCAAGACGTTTCCGAACAGGGTCCACGACGGCGATCAAGGCCGCATTCGAAGTGGCCTCCCGATCCAGATCCGGAATCCAGTGGAAGGGGTCGACGGCGCCCCCGGTCCAACTCGACACCCGATAAAGCCTCTCGTTCTCCGCGCGTTCCTCGTCCTGCCGCCCGGCGAGAAAGGTTCTCGCCGCCTCGGTTTGCAGATTGTCCGCGCCGATCGCCGCGAACAGGCGGATCAGCAGACCCTCACGGGCCTCCACGGGATGCTGAAACGCCTCGAAGTTGAAGCGCAACGCCGATGTCTCAAGGTCCGCCCGTTCCGCCTGAGTTCGGCGCGCCGCGATCCGACCGATCAGATCGATCGCATCCTTTCGGGTGTCCGGCATGACGAGAAACTCTTCGCGCGTGGCGAAGTGCCAGAGAGCGTCCGCGACGCCATCGCCACGGCGCGCCGCGATCAGCAGAAGGCGCGACCAGAGAACCGCATGAACCGCGTGTTTTGCGACGCGCTCGACGATCTCAAGGGCGACCGGTTCAGCGGCCTCGACGGTGGAGGAGATGAACTTCACCAGCAAGGCGTCGGCGTCGTGGCCGTAGGCCTTGTCGGTATCGTGTGCCCAGATGTAGCTGAGATCGGTCTTGAGCAGGTAGTCGTAGCCGCCGATGGCGATCTTGAACGCTTCGACGTTCGACATGGGCGCGTGTTCACGCGCCACATAGCCCTCGATAGCTTCCGCCAGGGCACCTGCCGCCTCGAGCGGCGCGCGCGCGAAGAAGGCGGGGAAATGCTCCGTGAGGGAATAGCGGGCCATGTCGAAATCCTGCCGGGCGGTCGAGCGCAACGGCAGAATCTGGCTGTATCCAAGGCTGGTCTCGGTCTCCTCGGCGACCTCCCTGGCGTAGACCAGACGATAGAGTTCCGCGGTGAAAGTGGGATCGTGCTCCGTGATCGCCGCGATCTTGTGCGCCAGCGCGGGAATATCTTCCCAGCCCCTCTGGCTGAAGCGCGCCGTTTCGAACAGCCTAGCCAGGAGGACCCGGGATGCGGCGGGGTCCGTATCGAAGGTCTCGACTACGAATCCGATCGCGCCCGACGCCGGGTGGCCGAAGTCTAGCGCGTGGGCGAGCAAGGCCCGCGAGGCGAGACCGGTCTCCGATCGAAGCGCCGGATCCTCGACGCGGGCCGTCAACAGGAAGGTCAGATGGTGCAGCGATTGCCGGCTGCGTTCGACCGTCTCCGCCACACGGGCCGCCAGGCGCGACCAGGGTTCAAGCGGCGTCGCCGGATCGTCTTCAAGACGAACGTTCAGGGCACCGACCAACTGACCCAGGGCCTCCGTCGCCTGGACATCCCCTTGGGCGATGCGAGTTGCGAACGCCTCGACATCAGCCGCCGTGTTGGGATGGCTGACGCCAACACGACCGGCGACGCTTCGGATGACGGGATCTGCCTCTGGATCGGTCGCCAGATTGGCGACCGCCGACCAGAAGCGGCCGTGGTCGGGTGCCTCCGACCACAGTTCGTGCAGAAGGAAGGTCACGGCGGGGGCCAGCATCAGTCCGGGGGCGTCAGCTTTGGGGAATGGACCGGGGCGCTCCAGAAGGGCGTTCGGGTCCAGATAGGTACGACTCGCGGCGTAGTCGAAGAGAAGGTGATGACGGAACTGGACACGACGGCCGCCATCGATCGCGACGACGATGCCGTTCTGTGAAAGGGCCTCCAGAGTGGTGGCGGCCGCCGCGTCGAAATCGCTGATCGGGGCCTGCAGCATCCGGTCCGCGACCATCCGTCCCACAAGCATCCTGAGGACCACCAGGGCGCTCAGTCCGAGGCCTTCGGCACGGTGCTCCCAGTAGCGTGCAAGCAGTTGAACCTGGGTCTCGATGCCCACCAGCCGATCCTGTCCTTCGGCGACGAGGTCCGCCAGCAGGCGGGTGTTGAACGGCACACGCGCTAGGTCGTTCAGCTTCGGACCAGCCGCAGAAAGGACGAGAGCCATGGTCGGGATTGCGGCGCGAAGCCGTGCGAACTCCGCATCCGACCAAGGCGGTACGCGGATATGGCGAACCCCGCCGAGGTCGCTTTCCACCAACGCCGGATCCGGCGGCACGCCTTTGAAAAGGGCCCGGAACTGGCGTCCCAGCCTGAGATCGAAGGTCCGGATCGTGGCCACCACGCGCCAGTGCCGCGTCTGGGTCATCACCTGTTCGATCAGGTCCCTGAAGACCTCCTGGCCGCCGCCGCCGCGCGCGGCGTCCAGGGCGTCGATTACCAGCCATCGCCCCTCAGGCGCGTCCCACGCCTTCAGGACATCGATCAGGGGGTTCTTCAGACCGAGGCTCTGGCCTAGCCCCTGGAGGGTCTCGACCGAATGGCGATCCACCGCGAGCTCCAGAACCTCCCGCCCCTTCGCCTGAAATCCCGTGGCCAAGGCGCTGAGGACGCCGCTTTTTCCGGCGCCCGGCTCGCCGACGATCAGAAGCGATTGCGCCTCGGCGGCGGCGTCGACGATTGTCTGGCAATCGCGCGAAACAGTGACCGAGGCGGCGGCGCCGGCGTCGATCACCTCGAACTGGCGAAGCGCTCGCGCGGTGCCGGCGCTGTGCGCCTTGAGCCTGGCGATATCCTCGCGAAAATCCGGGGGCGCGTCGAACCGGACCCCGTGCCCCTCAAGCGCATCCTTGATCTCCGCCACCTCTCCGCCTCGACGATCCCGCATCCATTCGCCCATCAGGACACGCAGGCGAGCCTCGACCCCGGCGGCGTCGCGACGATCGGTGAGAACATTTTCGAGGTCCCGCGATCCACCGTCGCTGTCCGAATCGACTGCGAGAACAGCGACCAGCCGGCTCAGGTCGGCGAGCAGGTTTTCCGGCAGCGACTCGCTCGTGATCGAGCTCCAGGCCGCCAGGACCACTTCATCGAACGCGCCCAGAACGTCGCGTTCCCCGACCGTCAGGATCGGAGCTCCAGGGTCCGAGCGCGCGCGCAGCGCGGACGGCAGATCCACGAGAACGGACGAGGAAGACTCCGGTCCTGTCGCCAGCACCAACCGGTCGCGTGTCGCGTCCAACGGCCTGTTCCATCCCCGGTCGCCGTCGCCGTCCCGGCAGACGAGCCAATGCCGCACGAACTGTTCGATCGTCTTGCCGAACGGCGACTGGAGCCTGCGGGAGGCCTTGACAGTTGTCTTGGCCTGGATCGCAACGTAGCCTTGCCGGTCGGTCGTGACGAGGATGTCGTCGACCGGTGCCTCGGTCTCGAACTTCAGCGTCAGCGCCTTGGCACCGCCCAGCTGGATCGCCGTGGGCAGGGTCGAACCGACCAGGATGCCCGTCGCGAACACGCTCCCGACATAGGCTTGGAACAACACGCCCGCGTTCGGACCCGCGCCTCCGCCCTGGGCCAGAAAATCGAAGGATGAAGACGGCAATCACAGCCCCTGCGCTTAGGATCGTCATGCTACCTCCGGTCGTCGCCGTAGGGAACCTCTAACGGCGCTTCGTCGCTGACTCACAGGATAATGAGCTTTTGGCGAAATCCGGCGTCGAGCGAAACCGACAGCATCGCCTCGACCTTACGGTCCATGTCCGTCCAGCGAAGTGAACGACCAGATCGACCGCGCCCGCTGACGGGCTTCGGCGTCTCTGAGCGGGCCTGCGCCATTATCGGCCTCGCCGCGCCGCAGGTCCGTGAAGAGTTCACGGCCCAAGCGAAGGCTATGATTAATCGCCTATCGACGGCGTTCCTGACGTCGTGGGTAGCGCGCGCTGTTGCTTGTAAATGCAGTGTCTGGTTTCCGGCTGAGAGGCAATGTCCGTGGCTGGCGCAGAGCTGACCCAGAGTACCGCCACGTAGCGAGAGCTATTGAGGCGCGTGCAGGGCGGTCACTGTGACGCGATTCTAACCGAGGACCGACGTGGGCGGCGCATGAAGGGTACGATATTGTTCCTTCAGATGAACCGCCGTCTGCTCAATGCTGGGGTAGACCGTCGTCGCATTGATGTTGAGGCGGTCGAGCTGCTTCAGAATCGCCGCCTTGTTCGTGACTGTGACCCGGCTGATGGCTATGCCGTCCTGGCCTTCGTCGGGCAAAATGGCCTCGTGGCCGAACAGGAGAAAGGCGCCTGACTGGGACTTGATTCGGCTGTTGGTGCGCTTCGCCTTCACGCAGAGAATGGAGCCCAGATGGTCCGGCGAGAGGCGTTTCTCGAAGAAGCCCTTTTCCGACCTGATGTAGTGGAGGAGCTTCCCGGCGACTTCGGTATCGTTGAAGGCGGTCAGATCGAGCCGGAGATCAAGATCATTTTTTTGCGCGTAAGTGAGCTTTGACAGGTTGGCCAGGCAACTCACCGTGTCGGAGTCATAGTATTTTACGTGCTCCGGCGACACCTGGAAGACGATCACCTCCCCATCCGCCTCCAGCGGCGCAGGGCTGGAATGACAGGCGAAAAACAGCGCCACTAGAGGATTCCCCGAGATATCGAGCAGTCGTGTGGGCAACTTGTAATGCTGCATTCGGACCAGGCGGTCGAAGCAGTATTCGTCGCCCTGAAATTCGTCGTGGTGGCCTATGAGGAGTTCCTGGCAAAGCCGATCCTCGTTGGGCATGAACTGCCAGCCGCCGTCCGGCCAGCGGCGCAAAAGCGCCGGCGTCAGTTCGAAACGCGCGTCTTCGTGGCCGCGGAAGAAGGTCTCCGTTCCTTCCTTGTCGGGAGAGCCGAAGAGAAGACGGAGGAAGGATTCTACGCTGTCCGCCGTGCCCAGGATCTGTTTGGCGCGCGGCGGGGGCTCGACGGGAGCCTCGGCTGGCGCGATCTCGGTGACTTCCTCGATCTGGCGTTCGAGGGCGGGTCTGAAATGCGCCAGATTATCCAGGACAGCGCGCGCATCGCCTGCCCGGACCGCCCAGTGGGTGCGAAACAGCTGGAGGCGGTCGGCGCCAAAGGCTGACCAGGCGGTGTCGAGGTCGGGGAAGACGACGCGTCCCAAATCGACCTGGGTGTCAAAGATGAACCGGACCTCACGCCCGACGTGTTCCATGCGCACGATCCGACCATACCGGATGAACATGGCGACTTCATCGTCGCTCTGGTCGACCTCGCTGCACAGAAAGGTCGGCAGCGACTGCAGGAAGGCGACAGCCGCGCTGTCGAGGCGCTCGAGGCGCTTCTCGATGTCGGTGGGCGTATACTCGAACATTCGGCCGCGGGTCATCACAGCAGGATCGTCTTCCTGACCCGTCCAGCCCCCAATCGAGATGTAGTTGAAGTTCTTCTCGGTCATGATGTTCCGGACGTCTGGATGACGGTGAAGGCTCCTGCCTGCGGGTGTAATTTGGGTTATCGACGGGCTGGATCAGAGAGCCGCCGTCAGGGCCTTGATGCGCTCACTGCAGGCTTGCTCGACGAGGTCGCGCAGCCGCTTCACCCTGTCCGTCAACCAGTGAAGGTCTTCGGCGGAGACATCATACTGGTCGGAATAGCGTGCTTCGACATAGGCGCGCTTAAGCAGTTCGAAGCGTCGGCGGTCGGTTTTCAACTCACGGGGCCAGGCGTCGATCAGGCGGCGGTCCATGGTCTCCGCCTGCGATCGAAGGAATTTGATGTTATGGGAGCGTGGAAAGTAGAAGGCGTGGACCAGCAGGAAACAGGCGTAGGCTCGCTCGGTCGCCTGATGCAGGAGGAAGGCGGCGTCTTTCCGATTGTCTTGGCGCGCGGCGTAATTCGCTAGGTCCAGCGCCCCATCGATCTTGCTGATCCAGCCCGTGTAGTATTTCTCCGCCATCTCAGCTGCCTGCTGAGGAGTGAGGGGTTTGGGCGTGGCGAAGGCGTGGCCGGGGAGGGCGTGGAGCTCGACGCCGTCCTGGATGACGCCGGTCCAGAAATACTGTCCCTGGCTGAGGCCCTGGTTCACCTCGCCCATGGTGTGGACGATGATGTTGACGATGCGGCCGATGGTCGGGTCGCGCTCGATGCGGTCCTCGGCCATGTGCCAGTAGTGGGCCGTCTCGGTCAGTTTCTCGTGGCTGACGATGACCAGGACGTCGAAGTCGGACTGGTAGCCCGTGTCGGGCGCATCCACCCAGTCGTCGCGCGAATAGGAACCGAACAGGATGATCTTGAGGATGCGTCCGTCCCGACGCCAGGACTGGGTCGGGCCGCCGCCGGCGTGGATGGCGCGGTCGAATTCCTCGAGCAAGATCGTCTTGATCCGCTCCAGTTCGCGCTGCTGCCGTTCGGGCAGGTGATCCAGATCTTTCCTCATGATTTGGAGTCTAGCACGTGAAAGCGTTGCGGCCAGCGAGACGGACTGAAAGCGTCAATCGCGCGGAGCTTCAAAGCAACTGCCCTGGCGGGTCTATGCGGGTCGCTTCGGGCGTTTCCGCCCGCTTGAGGGGTTCGTCGCTGACGGCGACGCCGTCGTCATCGATCAACAGGTGCAGGAGCAATACTGGGCCCGGCGTTCGGTCGCGATGGAATCTCAGGAAAGCGATCAGCGCCCGGGACGTGTCGCCTGAACGTTCATAGAAGAGGAACCTCGGATTGTGATGGGCGGCATCGCTGTCGCCCATCGCGATCTTCGCCAACACGTCGCTGTCGGAATGATGCACGGTCCCGCGATCAAAGGCGGATGCGAGCAGGAGTCGAAGATAGGACAGGAGCGCGTCGGCGTTTCCATCATCCTGCAAGCGGCCAAGCTGATTGCCGATCAGGCTCCAGATAGACGAGGGCGGGCTTGAACTCCTCACTAGGTCTGAAGCGCTTAGGGCCAGGACCTGGCGGAAGGCGACGCCGGTCGCCACGTCCCGGAGGCTGAGATCCGGCGAAATGACGAGTCGATCGACGTTCCCGAAATGCGCTTGGCCGCGAGCGGTCGGACTTGGGGCTCGAGGGCTTTCCTTTAAGGAAGCCCCGTTGATAACGGGCAGCCGAACTTCATGAGAGCGCATACGCAGGAGAAGCTCGACGCGGCCTTCGCCGTGGGAACTGCCTATTCCAGGCCAGCCCAGGCTGCTTAGAAGCTCCGCGAGGTCGGCGACATAGTCTTCCCTGGGATCCATGGTTCGCGGAGAAGGGAGCAGCGCCGCCAAGACGCGATCGTCGATGCCGCGGGAGACGGCATGCGGACGGATCAATCGGGACCATTCGTTTCCATCCCGCGCCCAGGCCGCCCGAACGGGCGCGAACAACATGCAGTCCCGGGTGGCCAAGCCCATGCCGGCGGCGCGATCGAAAAGGGCGGCCGCCGACTCAAGCGGCTTCGAGGAGCGACGGGTTGTCACTCGCGCAAAATAGGAGACGGGATCGGGAGCCATGTGGAGCGCAGCTTCCCAGTGGCGCGACCGACGCAGAAGTTTCAGCAGAAGCCGCAGATCCACGCCCAAGGCGCCCTTGTTGAAAATAGAAGATTGAACGCCGATCACATGGCGGAAAGGGCCCGCTTCTTTCGCGAGCACGAGATTGCGGCCACCAGCGGGAAGCGGGTCCGCCGCCAGGCAAATGCTCTCACGCCCGACGAGGTTGAGCCTCTCGCCGGTCGAAAAGGCCCGGGTCATTTTATCGCGAGGCGCGATGATGATCACGGCACCATGGAATCCTTCCATAGCCTTGAAGAAAGCCTCTTCTTCGTGCGGGGCGAAGAAACGAACCCAGGGGTCTTGACCCTGAATGAAGTGGGGCCCGGCCTTCTCCACGGTCAGGAGAACAATCATCTCGACCGCAGGCTCGAGGGGACTCTCCGCGGGAAGCTGCGTATCCTCGTCCTTGCGCACCCGGGCGGGTGTCAGGCCGGTGAGCTTCATGCCCTCGAGATTCTGGCCGCGCACGTCGACACCGTCGAGATTGGTCCCCACGTAGAAGCTGGCCGGGTCGCCGCCGCCGATTTCGGCGAGGCGGCGCAGATCGATCGTGTCCGCCTCAAGGATGCGCTCGAGCCGGATCATGAAGTCGTCGCTCATTTCAGCCCTCCACGATGGTGTCGGCCAGGGTCAGCTCGAGAAAGTCGTCGCTCAGGTCCGCCTTGGGGTCGATCAGACCTTCCTGCAGCAGGTGGGATCGGATGAGGGCCTCGGCCGCCGCTATGCGATTGCGGCGGCCTTCCCGACAGAGGAAGGCCTGTTGACGCGCGATATCCTTGAAGCGGATGTCGATGATTTCCAGGTCCTCGCGGCGGCAGCGAACCTCTACGCGGACAGTCGGCTCGAGCGCCCTGAAGGATGCGGCGCGCCGATCGACGAGCTTGAGGCGCGGCTTGTCGCTCGGCCAAGGGCGCCCGTCGAGCAGGGCGCCGACGCCGGGCCCGATGATCCAGCGGTGTTCGCCTTCGCTGTTTCTCATGTGTTTGACCTCCAACCCGGCCAGTTTGGCGGCGGACTCGAGCACCTGCCTCTGGGAGGTCTTGCGGCGGGCGGAGGCGCCGAGCTTGACCTTGCCGCCGAGCGTAGCCGGGTCGATCCCAAGCCGCAGTCCGGCGTCCAGAGCGGCGCCGTTTTCTGTTTCCGAGCGATGGGTCATGACCCCCTTCACTTCCGGCGCGTCCCGCACCACGGAAGCCGGATCGACCCCTAGGGGCTCGCCGGGGGGGATCACGATGACGACCTCGGCCTGCTTGAGGGCCAGGCGGAATTGCACGCGGTCCGAGGGAACGGAGCCCATCCTCGCCTTGCCGAAGACGACGTCGATGTGGAGCTTCGCCTTTCCGCTCTTCGCCGAGAATCCGTCATGCCAAGCCTCGACGCCCACGACGTCGGCGAGCGAACGTTTGCGATTGCGTTGGTTCATCTGCCGCCCCCCGGCGATCGTCAGGAGGTGGGCGGAATCCAGGCCGGCGCCCCCTGGTGCGACCGGATGGTGAAGCTTGGCGTTCCGGAGTCTCTGGCCCGCCTTGGCTCCCGCGTAAAGAGCCCAAGAAGGCGTCCGTCCGGAAAGGTGAGAAGTCATGGCTGTTGTCATGGCCGACGCCCTTGGCGCGTGAGCGCTTGGACACGGCGGCGGCGATCCGGACGGACGGCCCAACCTATCCTCATGCGGAGGGATTTCGCAAACCGCGGGTTGCGCGCGGACTCGGTTTCGTCGAGACTCCTTGATGCGCCCGTGGGGCGTCGAGGCGTGAGAACCTCGATTGAGCTGTTTCTGCTATAGACGACGTTCCGGTGCTCCGGCGTGGCGAACGCGTATGTCCAAGCGCCCGGTTTCCGGGGGCTAAAGGCGCTCGCGCGTGTCTCAATCACGTTCTCAACACCCGGCATCGGCCGGGCCCGCCTCTTGTGAAAGGAGGCGGGCCCGTGTCGGATCGGACTGGAGAGCTCAAGGAAGGCGAGGGGCTGTCGACGCTCTATCGTCGGCATGCGCTCTGGCTGGCGCGGCGCCTGCGTCGGCGCTTCGGCGACGACGGCGAGGATATCGCCCATGAGACCTGGCGGCGGGTGCTGGCCGCCTATGGCGACGGCGAGGGGGTGCGGCATCCGCGGGCGCTTCTGCTGAAGGTTTCGGCCCGGCTGGGCGCGGGCTGGACGGCGCGCGGCATGCGGCGCGAGGCCCTGATCGAGGCGGCGGACTGGGCCCAGAACGGCGTCACAGAGGGCGGTCAGGAGGCTTCCGTCCTTCTGGAACAGCTCATCCTCGGGTTGCCAGATGAGGTCCGCAATGTCTTTGTGATGTCGAGGTTCGGCGGACTGACGAATGTGCAGATCGCCGAAAGACTCGGGATCAGGCCGAAGACCGTTGAATGGCGGATGACCAAGGCTCTGGCGCAGCTCGCTGCCCAGCTTCGGCGCTAGCATGGGGCGCGACATGACCGGCGCGAACACGCGGGTTGAGACGGCGGAGTTGGAGGCGGCGGCATGGCATGCCCGTCTCGGCGAACCGCGCGTCAGCACCCAGAGCATCGAGGACTTCTTCGCCTGGCGCTCCAAGCCGGAAAACGCTGACGCCTATCGCAGGGTGGAAGCGGCCTGGACCGAGGCCGGACGACTGGCCGCAAGCCCCCAGATTCAGGCGTCGCTCGACGCCGCTCTGAGCAGTGGACCCGAACGCAGGCGTTCTCGGCCCTTGCCGCCGGCCGTGCTCGCCCTGGCCGCTGGCCTCGCGATTGCAGCCCTGATGTTTGGCGGCTGGGTATGGCAAGGCCCGCGAGATGGTTTCGACACCGGCGTAGGAGAGCAGCGGCTGGTGCAGCTGGCTGATGGGTCCTCGGTGCAACTGGACACCGACACGCGGTTGCGCGTGCGCTTCTCGGACGGACAACGTCTTGTGGATCTGGAGCGGGGGCAGGCTCTGTTCACCGTGGCTCACGATGCGTCGCGGCCCTTCATCGTCCAGGCGGACGGGACGAGCGTCACGGCCGTGGGTACGGTCTTCGACGTCCGGCGCGACCTTGGCGGCGTGCGGGTGACCCTTGTCTCTGGCGCCGTGGATGTGGCGCGCGAAGGACAGGGGGCGCCCGCGAGGCTGGCTGCGGGCCAGCAGTCAACAGTCACCAACAAGGGCGTCGCGACCAGGGCGGTCGATGTCGCGGCCGCCGTCAGCTGGACCGAAGGACGGATCGTCCTCATCGACACCCCATTGAACCAGGCGGTGGCGGAGGTGAACCGATATCTGACCAGGCCTGTAGCGCTCGCTCCGGGCGCCGACGGCGCAGTGGCGGTCAACGGCGTCTTCAAGGCCGGCGACCGGGACGCCTTTGTTTCGGCGGCGTCCAGCGCCCTGGGACTGCGCGCGACGGCGCAGGAAGATGGGTCGGTTCTACTGTCGGAATCGGCGGGCGGTTAGCCGTCCGCCTGGGGCGGAAATATTTTGGGGCCGCTCCGGGGTAGGCCGGGGGCAGGGGGCTCTTCTTCTGCGACGCGAGGGGCGTCGTAGGAGAGACTGAATGACGAGACCGGGCATGATGTCGGGCGGGGCGATTTGCGTCCTGGCCCTGGCCGCCGCCGGCGCGGCCTGCGCCCAGGCGCCGCGAGCCTATGATATTCCGGCAGGATCTCTGCGTGACGCCCTGACGCGTTACGCCGCGCAGTCGGATCAGCAGCTGTTTTACGCCGCGGCGCTCGTGGAGGGTCGATCTTCGCTCGGCTTGAAGGGGCGTTTTACGCCGGCCGAGGCGCTCGACCGCTTGCTCGAAGGTTCGGGACTGACCTGGTCGGAGACGCGGCCGGGCGTGGTCTATCTACGCCGCCCTGCGCCGCGTGATCATGCGGATGCGGCCGCGACGGTGGTGGAGGATGTGGTGGTGACCGGCAGCCTGCTGCGCCAGGCTGGCCCAGCGGTGTCGCCGGTGATCACCCTGGACCGCAAGGCGCTGGACAAGCGCAGCGAGGGCACGGTCGCCGAGATCCTGACCAGCCTGCCTCAGAACTACGCCGGGGCGGCCACGCCCCTGGTGCAGGGCGCAGGTTCGGATCGGGGCGGCTCGAACTCGGCCTTCGGCACGGGGGTGAACCTGCGGGGCCTCGGACCCTCGTCCACCCTGGTGCTGGTCAACGGCCGCCGCATGGCCGGGTCCGGCTTTCGGGCGGAGTTCGCGGACGTCTCGGCCCTGCCGTCGGCGGCCGTAGAGCGGGTAGACATCCTGCTCGACGGCGCTTCGGCGCTGTACGGCGCAGACGCCGTCGCAGGCGTGGTCAATGTCATCCTGCGCCGCAGCTTCGACGGTCAGGAGACGCGGGTACGGGCGTCAGCGGCCAGAGGCGGCGGCGAAGACGTGATCTTCTCCCACCTCGCGGGCCGGAGCTGGACCGGCGGTGCGGCCTATCTCTCAGCGGAATATCAGCAAGTGAACGCCCTGAGCAGTCTTGATCGCGCCTATACGGCCGACGGGGACCTGCGACCTTTCGGCGGGACAGACCATCGCACGCTCTTCAGCGCGCCGGGCAACATCCTGGCCTATGATCCGGCGGCCGGGGCCTATGTCTCTCGGTTCGCCATTCGGCCGGGGCCGTCGGGCGCCGCATTGACGCCCGACGACTTTGTCGCAGGCGCCGCTAATCGCCAGTCGGCCATGCTGGGCAATGACCTGACGCCGGCTATGGAGCGCTACAGCCTCTATGCACGGGTCGCCCAGTCTGTAGGCGATGCGCTCGATCTGACCGCCGACCTTCGCTACAGCCGGCGTGACTTCCACCTGTCGGGAAGCGCCGGCGTAGGCCTCTTCAATGTGACGGCGGCCAACCCCTGGTTCGTTTCGCCGAATGGGTCTTCCTCTCACCTGATCGGATATTCCTTTCTCGAAGAGGTCGGATCGACACGACAGGACGGACGCTCGGAGAGCGGCGGCCTGACCCTGGCGGCCCGCTACCAGCTTCCGGCCGGGTGGAGCGTCGAGACCTATGGCGCCTGGGCGGAGGAACGCACCGACCTTGGCAACACCAACCGTATCAACAGCCGTTTCGTCGGGGAGGCGCTCGGAAGCCTGCCGGATGATCCGGCGACGCCTTTCAGCGCGGCGCGCGACGGCTATCTCAACCTGTTCGGCGGACCGAACATCCCGGCCGTGCTCGATTTTATCAGCAGCGGCTTCACGCAGGCCCGCGACCGCAGCCGATCAGGATCGGCCAATATTCTTGCGGAAGGCCCGCTGTGGACCTTGCCGGGCGGGGAGGTGAGGGTCGCCGTCGGGGGGCAGTGGCGCCGCGAAACCTTCGAAACCTCCATCCTGTCCCTGAACGCCTCCGTCCGGCCAATGCTGTTTGCCACGCCGGAAGTCTCACGGGAGATCGCCGCAGTCTTCGCCGAGGCGCGGATTCCGATCGTCGGCGAAGGGAACGCCCGGCCGGGCGTTCGCTCGCTCGACCTGTCGCTGGCCGGGCGACTGGAGACCTATGACGACTTCGGGGAAACCGCCAACCCGAGGCTCGGTCTGGCCTGGTCGCCGGGCGAAGGGCTCATGGTGCGCACCTCCTGGGGAACCTCGTTCAGGGCGGCCTCCCTGCCGCAGGTTCATGATACGCCGGGTGTCTCGGGAACCCTGCTTTCACGCGCCGACGGCGGCCAGGCGCTCTCGCTTTTGATCTACGGCGGTAATCCCGATCTGAAGCCCGAGACGGCCGACACCTTCACGGCGGGTTTCGATTGGCGCGCGCAAAGCGGCTTCGTTCTCGACCTGAACTATTTCGACACTCGCTTTACCGATCGCGTCGCCCAGCCGGTGACGGAGAATCTGACCGGGGCGCTTGTCGATCCGGCCCTGGCGCCCTTCGTCACCCTGGTTTCGCCAGCGACCAATCCGGCTGACCTCGCTCTCATCCGGTCCTATTCGACCTATCCGGGCTTCCCGGCCCTCTATCCGCCCGAAACCTACGCCGCCATCGTCGATACGCGCTGGGTGAATACGGGGGCGGTGAAGGTGCGAGGGCTGGATGTGACCGCGCGCTACCCGTTCCACCTGGCCGGCCAGGATCTGTCGGTGGAAACCGCCGCGTCGTGGATCCTCGACTACGACAGTCGTCCCACGCCGACGGCCGAGGTTCGGCAGGTCGTAGGACTGGTCGGCTATCCCGGCAGGCTGCGGGTCCGCAGCGGAGCGAACTGGACGAGGGGTTCGTTGGGGGCCTCGCTCCACTGGAGCCATGTCTCATCGGTCCGGGATCGCTTGGGTCAGACCGTTGGCGACTGGAACACCTTTGACGCTCAGGTCAGTTGGTCGCCCTCGTCGGGACCCGGGCAGGGGACCCGGCTGGCGCTCAGCGTCCAGAACCTCTTCGACGAAGATCCGCCCTTCTATGACTCCGCCGCCGGCTACGGCTTCGACGCCGGCCAGGCCAATCCCATGGGGCGCGTCGTCGCCTTGCAGCTCATCAAGCGCTGGTAGGACCCGTCATGACCATGAAGACCCAGCTTCGCCTTGCGGCGATGGTGCTGGCGCTTGCCTGCGCTGGATCCCCGATCCAGGCGAAAGAGCGCCCAATCTCCGTGGACGACATCGTCAAGCTTGAGGCTTTCGGGCGCGCCGCGATCGCGCCGGACGGCCGTTGGGCGGTTTACGAGAAGCGCGACGACTACGACACCATTCCCAACTACGACCACATGCAGCGAGCCCCCTGGACCATCATGGATCTTTGGCGCGTGGACCTGCAGGCCGCCAGGCCTCGACCGGAGCGGCTGTTGCCGGAGGAGCCTCTCGGCCTGCTCCGGGGCGACTGGTCGCCGGACGGCCGCCACCTTATCGTCTACCGGTTCAGGGGTGATCTCCACGAGATCGGGATCGCCGACGTGGCGGCGCGGACCGTGCGCTGGACGGGGCTGACGCCAGAGCTTCCGGTCAAGGGCGCCATGGCGGTCTGGATTTCTCCTGAACGACTTGTGGCCGTCATTCGGCCGACGGGCGACCTCTCGGCCGCGCTACGCTTCTTCAACGCCAGCCAGAGGCTGACCACGGCGGCCTGGGCGAAGACTTCGGAAGGCCGTCTTCCGTCCCGCACCGTGATCGACGCTGAGGGCGGTGTGGTCCGCCCGGAGACGCCGACCGCACCGCAATCGGTGGTGGTTCTGGCCGCCTCGACCGGCGCCGTTGAACGTGAACTGATGTCCGGGCTCGTCACCGACATCGTCCTGTCTCCGGATGGGCGTCGCCTGGCGGTCCTGGCGGGCGGGGAGCCGGCGCCGCTCGCGACCCCCATGGTCCAGTTCGACGAACCCTTTCGCCAGCGATTGACCCTGCTGGAGCTGGCGACCGGTCGTTCGGTTCATCCCGATCAGGTTCTGGACGTGGCGCCCCAGCTGCTGCGCTGGGATCCGGCCTCTGGCGCCGTCCTGGTCTGGGCGCGCGACGATGAACGGCGCTGGGGGGAGGGGGGCCTGATGTCTGTCGGGATCGATGGGCGAACGCGGCTATGGCCCTCCGAAGTCCGGCCGGGCGATGATCTCGACATACTACGCGGTGTTCGCGCCGACTGGTTGAACGGCGCCCCCGTCCTCTATGGACGGCTTCCTGGCGCGGAGCGGGCCGATTGGCACGCTCTGGGCGCCGGGCCGCCGCGCAACCTGACCGCCGAACTGGCGTCGCCGCCGCTTTTGCTGGCGACGGCGGATGCAGATTCCCTGTCCCTCTATGCGGACGGAAGCCTCTGGGCGCTCGACTGGCAGGGCCTGCGGGGAATGACGGATGCCGAACGACGTCTGCATGCGGTGCGGACCCTCGATCCTGATCGCCCCCGGCGCGCCGGCCAGGAGGCGGAGCGCTCAGCCTCCACCTTTGCCGTGGATGACGCCGGGGCTATCCAGATGGTCTCGCCGGACGGTGAAATGAGGAAGATCGGGCACGTGGGCAGCGGGCAGGAGCCCCGGTTTTTGGCTGTCTCCGCCCATGCTGTGCTTGCGCTCGAGCGCAAGGAACTGGTGGAGACCCTGGTGCTGCATCGGGGAGACGCAGCGACGGTGCTGGACGCCGTCAACGCGGATCGGGCCGACGTGGTCATGAGGAAACCGGTCCTCATTTCGCACAAGGACGCCTTCGGCCGCGACACGCAGAGCGCGCTCTTCCTGCCGCCCGGACCGGTCTCCGGCCTGGTCGTTTCCGTCTATCCGGGACATGTCGACCTTGGCGGCTGGTCGGGCCCGTTGACCTTGACCTACAATATCAGGCCGATCGTTCTGGCCGGGCTTGGCTATGCGGTGCTGACGCCCTCGATGCCCTTCGGCGAACCAGGAACGCGGAGCCCTGATTTCTTCGTCAAGAGCGTCGATCTGGCGGTAGACGCCGCCCTGGCCGCCCATCCTGAGCTGCCGGGACATCGCGTCGCCATCTACGGGCATAGCATGGGCGGCTATATCGGCCTGATTCTGGCCGGCCGGACGGAGCGCTATCAGTCCTATATCCTGGCGTCCTCTACGTCGGACATGTTCGGGAAATGGGGCGAGTTCGTTCCAGCGACCCGTATTCTTCCCATGGACGGCCTCTTGATGCGCAACCAGCAGGGGTGGGTGGAGACGGGGCAGGGCGAGGTCGGCGCCACCCCGTGGGGCGATCCGGCCAGACTGGCTGAGGAAAGCCCCTGGCTGAAGGCGGACCGGATCCGAAAACCCGTCCTGCTGATCGCCGCCGACAGGGACTTTGTGTCCGTGACCCAGGCCGAGAGGACGTTCAGCGCCCTGGCGCGTCTGGGGCGGCGGACGCGGCTGGCGACCTACTGGGGCGAGTATCATATGCGCTGGAGCCCCGCCAATATCAGGGATGAGTACCAGCTGATTGTGGATTGGCTGGACGAGACGCTGCCGTCGTCGAACGGGACGCCGGCGCCAGTCGACGTTCCCAGACCCTGACCCAGGCCTCGAATGCGGCGGCCATCATGATCGGCGCATAATGGCCCCGCCAGATGAGGCTTTCGCGGCGAAGGAGCCGGTCGGCCGCCCCGACGTCGATGACGCCGAGGTCCGCCAGTCGCCCCTCCAACAGCCAGGGACGGAGGAAGGGCAGGTGGTCCAGAAGGATCTTGCCGTAGACCCGGCTCATGTCCCCCTTGGACCGACGTTCCAGGGTTTCTCGGGGGAGGCTGTTGCGGAAGGCGTGTCGCGCCAGACCGCGGTCACGTCCGCCCAGGGCCAGAAGATGGGCCGGAATGGCGAGGCAGGCTTCGACGACGGGCTGGGCGCAGAACGGGTGGCGGACGTCGATCGACTCCGTGAGCCGTGAGCGCCCGTGGCGGGAGACGTTGTCGAGAACGCCGGCGATCTGCCAGGCCTTGGCCGGGCCAAAGGCGGCGCTGTCCAGTCGCCAATGCTTGGCGACGGCGGTCTCTGACGTCGGCGTCAGAAGGCTGTCGTCGCGCAGCGGCGGCCGGCCGCCTTCACGCCGGAAGCGGCGGGCGTCAGCCGTGAGAGACCACAGCGAGCGTTCGCTGGCGACAGCGATGGCCTGACCTTCGCGAGAGAGGGCCGTGCGCCAGCGGCGGCGAAGCCAGAGATCGGTAAAGACGTCGGCGCCGGCGCCCTGCATCAGGACGGAGTCGCCGCCCTTTCCGGTCATCAAGGCGGTAACGCCAGCGGCGTTCAGCCGCTCTGCCCAGTCAAGATCATGGGCGGTATCCAGGGCGGCAAGACCGGGACGAAAGTCCTGATTGGCCCGCTCGAGCAGGCTGGAAGTGAAGGCGGCCGTCGTATGCGGCGCACTGAGCGGCGCGATGTTGAGATGCTCGGCCAGCGGGGCGACCCAACGCCGCTCATCAGATTCGATCGTGGCGCCATAGGCATTGAGCCAGAGGCGTACGTCGATCCCCGCCTCTACGAGCGCGGCCGCGACGACGCTGGAATCAAGACCGCCCGAAATCTCCGCCGCCAGAGGCGCGGATAGACCGGCGAGGCCCTGCACGCCTTCCTCAATGGCCGCCTTGAGGCGAGACACGGCCTGCTCGGCGTCGAGCTTCTCGTCCAGGCTGGCGCCGGCGAAGGTCAAGGCAGACCAAAGGGCGACCGCGGGGCGTTCGAGAGGCATGGGCTGAACGGCTCCAGGGGCGACGGCGACAGGTCCGTCGAGCAGGAGGGAATCTGCGGCCAACAGGGGATTGTGCAGGGCCTCGGCGAGGCGCTCGGGCGCGATCCGCCAGTTAGGCGGGAGTCGATCCAGCAGCCAGGGCGGCGCCGAAGAGGCGATCAGAAGAAGATCGTCATGACGCCAGGCGATGCAGTCGAGCGCCCCCGACGGGTCGCGTAGAAGGGCGTCGATGCGGCCGTCTCCACCCATTCGGACGCCGATGAAGCGGCCCCACAGCCGCGCCAGCATTTTGCGTTCATAGGTCCAGGGATCATCGGAACGATCCGGTGCAAATGTCGGGCGCCGCCGGTCCATCACATCGCCGACCAATCGCCAGCCGCCGACATCTCGAATCGTCGGGCGTTGAGGCCCCTTCGTCGCGATCCAGGCTTCGGCGGATAGATGGCAGTCGTCGAAACCCGCCAAACGGGCCAGACGACGGATGTCTTCCGAGAGCGACAGGACATCCGGCTTGCCCGAACAGGGCTGGACGATGAGGTAGTCCCCCATCTCAGGCCGCCATAATGGGGGTATAGAAGCCCACCCGGTCGAGGGTGTCGCCGACGATCAGGTCGTCGATCTGAAGCCAGCAGTGGGCGCCGAAGGGCCAGGTCCGAACGCCGAAAATCCACAGCGGTTCGAAGCCTTCGCGCCAAAGGAGGCGACGCAGCAGGTAGGCGCGCTGCAGGCATTCGCCTTCCAAGGGGATGAAGGGGGCGACGGCGCGCGCGGCGCCCACGAGTTCGGATAGGCGTATTTCGTCTGGGGGCGTGGATGAGGCGGTCATTTGGCGCTGCGACGCGGTCAACTCGTGTAGCGAGCGTGCGCGAAAGGCGGCCGTCGCCGACGCAAGGATCAAGCCAGCGCGCAACATATCCGGCCATGAGCGGGGTGGGGATGGTTTGACGGCGCGATGCGGCGACCGGAGCTTCGGGCGCGGAGGCTGGCCTTGGTCCGACGCGAGGCCCGCTTCAATCAATTGTCGCGCCATGGGCTGGTCGGAAACAGTCAGACGACCGTCATGGCCGACATTGAGCCATGCCGCGGCGTCGACCAGGCATTCGTAGCGGTCGGCCTTGGTGTCGAGGACAACAATGTCCTCGTAGACCCGCGTCATGAATATGTTTGGAGCGCTCCAGAGCGTCACGGGCATGGATGACTTCCGCAAGGGGCGGGCGACAGCGATTGCCGTCGCCCGCAAGGCTTCAGTTGACCGGCGTGCGGCTCGGGATGAAGGGCATCTCGAGGTAGGGGCCATCAAGGCCGTCGCGGGTGAGGGTCCGTGCGGCGCCGAAGCTGATCCGGACAAGGGCCGTGGTCTGCATGGGGGTCTCTCCTGGTTGGTCGCCACGGGTGTGGCGCCGTCAGTGAGCGCCGCGACATGAGGGATACGAAGCTATATCCGGCGCATATCTGGACTTGAGGCTCGACCGTTCCTCCACAGGAATTGGAACAAAAGAAGAACAAAGGGCTTGAGCCGGAGGGATTTGGCGCCCTAGAGCCGTCCAGGGTCGGTCGGCTGGCCTTGGAGCTGCACCATGCAAACGAACTTGGAAGGTCCGACGTCATTGAGGATCGAGCCGACGCGCGAGGATTTCGCGCTCGGCCGGCTGATGGCTGTCTGGCAGCACGGGGAGGCTGCGCGGGCGGACCCCGTGTTGCTCAACATGCAGGCCCGAATCGCGGCCGAGCTTGCGCGGATATCGCCCGATGCGGCGGCGAAGGGCAGGGCGCTTTTCGAACGCCTGACCTTGGGCGGTCGCGCCTGAGCTATGGGTTTCCGGGCCTATGAGCACCGGCCGCTCGCCTATCATCTGGCGACGCCGGTTTCGGCGTCGGAGATGCGGCGGCGCGGTTGGGTGGCGATGGCGCGCTGTCAGGCCTGCCAGCTTGATCTGCGCATCGACCTGGACCTGATGGTGCGGCTGAACGGGCCGGACCTGATCCTGTTCGGCCGGACCTGCCGTTGTCGGCGTCTGGGGTGCTCCGGGCGGAAGGTCTTCATGGGCACCCCGCCGGGGCAGCAACTCGGCCTGTTCTGGCGACTGCAGAAGCCGGCCGAGATCAGCGCCAAGGAGGCTCTGGGATGAGAACGCCGCGTCGCGCACGACCGAATGATCACGACCTAGCCAGGCTAAAGGAGGCCCGCGACATTCTCGAGGGGCTTATGATCCAGTTGCGGCCCGCCACGCCCGAGTATTGGTCCGTGGTGAACGCCTTCGACGCCGTGCGGACCGCGGCGATCGATTGGACGGGCAATCCCGCGATCTGGAGCGGAGCGGACTCGGCAGGACGCCGAGGCCTGCCGGACGCCTTCGTCAAACGTCGCGAACATACGAAATGGCCGCGCTAGAGGCCGACTCCACAACCGGGCTTCTGCGTGAGAGGCTGGACTGATGTGTAACAACTACGCGCTGACGAAGGGGCAGGCGGCGATCCGCGACGCGGCCAAGGCCATGCGCGACCTGACCGGCAACCTGGCGCCCATGCCCGGGATCTTCCCGGACTATCCGGCGCCCATTGTCCGGACCGGCGGCGACGGCGTGCGGGAACTGGCCCTGGCGCGCTGGGGCATGCCGTCGTCGCCCCAGGTCATTTTCGAGGCGACGGGCCGGCGCGCGGACAGGATGCGCGCCCGGGGCGGCAGCGTCGACTTCGACGCCTTGCTGAAGGTCGAGCCGGACAAGGGCCTGACCAATATCCGTAACACGGACAGCCGGCACTGGGCGCCGCACCTGGGTCCGGCCAGGCGATGCCTGGTCCCCTTCACCAGCTTCAGCGAGTTCAATCGCGAGGCGGGCGGAGACATCTGGTTCGCCCTGGCTGATGATCGTCCCCTGGCCTTCTTCGCCGGTCTCTGGACGTCGGACTGGACGGGCGTGCGAAAGATCAGCACCGGCCTAGAAACGATTGATCTGTTTGGCTTTCTGACCTGCAGGCCTAACGCCGAGGTGGAGGCCGTTCACCCCAGGGCCATGCCCGTCATCCTGACGGAGCCGGGGGAGATCGAGCAGTGGATGTCGGCGTCATGGGAAGAGGCGCGCGGATTGCAGCGCCCGCTGGCTAATGGGGCGCTTCGCATTGTGGCGCGGGGAGTGAAGCTGGATGACGCCTGAAGACGAGAGGGCGCTGGCGGTAAAGCTGTCGCGCGACGCGCTGCAACTGAATGAGCGCTCACGGAAAGCCGGCTGGAGGGGCGCGTCGATCTGGCTTCGCATCAGGGCCGTGCTGGCCGAGGAGGTTGCGGCCGGCCTAAGACGCAAGGCGAAATCCGGCTGAACCAGGAGGCGCTGACCACGTCGCCAGCTGCAGTCCATGCAGGGCGGCCGATCGCAGTCGCGCTTCAGCGAGCAAATTGCGCGTACCCAGCTTTGCCGGCGGCGGGATCACCGTCCGGGGCGGGGACGCGCCGCGTCGAGGTCGGCCTGGTTTGCCGCGATGGCCGCCTTGATCTGGCGGGCTTCACCAGCCTGGCTTACGAGCGCGTCGAACATGGCGCCGGTCGTCTCGACGACATCGCGAGCGGTGAGAAACTCGACGTCGGGACCGAGCTTGCGCACCAGGTTGTGCAGGCCAGTGGTCAGGACTGTCGCCAGCTGGTTGTCGGCGCAGTGAACGGCGAAGCCAGGCGCGCCGAGCACGACAGCGAGGAGGATACCGTTCGCGTCACTGTCTGTCGCCCGTGCAAAACGGTGCACATAGTCGACGTTCAGGCGGGTCTCGCCCGACTCGAACCGCTCATAGGTGCGCAGTGTCATATGCATGCGCGCGGCGGTTTCGGCGGCTGTGAGATTTCGTAGCCGCCGGACCGCCTTCAGCGCAGATGAGAGCATCGCGCCATCGCTGACAGTATCGGGAGGCTCGATCATCGCCGCTACCTTTCGTGTGTGAAGGCGAAGCAGAGTTCGCCTTGCAACATGCAGGTGTGAGGGAGGGAAGAAACTCCAGCATTCCCGCCACAAACTGGCGGGCTTCCCGCCGATTATCGGCGGTCCCCCCGTCGTAATCCGGCGGATTAGACCACCTGTGCTTGTAAGGGAGAAGTTTTCTTGTCCGGGTGGCGACGATTTATCGCGCGCAATCCTGGGGAGCGCCATGACCCGTATCCGCGATCCGTTCGGTCAGGCCCTAGAGGCCTTGAGACAATCGGTGGCTGCAGGCCGTCATGCGCCCGGACGGCCCATCGTCATCGCGGACGAGGCCCGGACGCTGAATCTATCGGCCACGCCCATCCGGGAGGCTCTGTGCTGGCTTGGCGGGGAGGGGCTCGTGGAGCGCGGCGGGGCGGGAGGGTTCTTTGCGCTGCGCCTGGACGCAACCGCGTTGGGTCAACGCTACGGCTTTCGACGTCTCTGCCTTCTCGAAATGATGGTGCGAGATCCTGGAGAGCCGCCGCCGGGACTGATCACGGCGTCGAGCGCAGCGCAGAGGTTGGTTGAGCTCTGGCGTTGGCGCGTTCGAAGCATCGGCGACATCGCCCTCTACGAAGCTTTTGCTTCCGTCCAGGGGCGACTTGATCGCTTCGCGGGGGCGGAGGCGCGCCTGTTCCCTGACCTGGACGCCGAAGCGGAACGGCTGGCGGGGGCGCGCCCCGACGAGGCTGCTGACCTGATCGGCGCCTATCACGACCGGAGGGCGGCCGTAGCGGCTGTCCTGGTGCTCAATGCAGAGTCAGAAGGCACGTCATCAACCGAGGCGGCGCCGTGAACGCCCTGGGTCTGCGCCTGTTCTGTCTGTGTCTAGGCCTCACGGCTGGTGGCCAGGCGGCGTCGCAGGTCTTCGCCTGGCGCTATGGCAACGACGAGGCCCTGGGAAGGGCCTGGCGGCCCCGCGAGGACGTGGCCCTCTATCCCCCATGGGCGATCTTCACCTGGCGAGTTCGGCATCGTGACGAAGGGGACGAGGTCTTTGCCGCAAGCGCGCCGCTGGTCCTGTTTGGCCTCGCCGGGGGTCTGGCGGCCGGCGGTCTCCTGACGGGTGAACGGCGCGGGCGACGGCTGCGCGGATGGGGCGGTCGCGCGGAGGCGCGGCGTGCGGGACTGCTCGCCGACGGGGGATGCGTGTTCGGAAAGCTGGACGGGACCTTGCTGGCGACAACCGATATGCGACCCACCCTGGTCACCGGCGGCACCCGGTCAGGCAAGGGGCGCGGCCATGTCATGCCGACCCTCTTGTCGTGGGGCTCGAGCGTGCTTGTGCATGATCCCAAGCGCGAGCTTTGGCGCTTAAGCTCCGGTTGGCGCTCGGGTTTCAGTCACGCCCTCTATTTCGATCCGCGCGATCCGGCCTCGGCCTGCTGGAATCCTCTGGCCGAAATCCAGCCGGGGCCTGGCGAGCTCGCCCATGTGCAGAGACTGGTGGCCATCCTGTCGGACCCGGCGGGCGGACGCGAAGACGAGGCTATCTGGGACAAGGCGGCGTCCGAAATCCTCGAGGCCGTGATCCTGCACGTCCTCTATACGGAGGCCGACGGCGACAAGACCCTGCTCACGGTGCGGCGGCTGCTGGCCGACCTCGACCGGACGGCCGAGATCATGACCCGCGCCCTTCACCGGCCCGGACCGGACGGAGAGGGCGAGGTCCATCCCTTCATCGCGGTCGCCGTCCGCGGCTATGCGGCCATGCATGATCGCTTTCGCACCTCCGTCCAGGGGACGGCGCGGTCCTATCTCAAGTGGCTGGCCGGGGAGGATATCGAGCGGGTCCTGTCGCGGTCCGACTTCGCCCTGGGCGATCTCGTCTGCGCCGAAGCGCCGATGTCCCTCTATGTCCAGGTGGCGCCGGCCGACGCCGCCGCCCTGCGACCCCTGGTGCGGCTCTTCTTCTATGCGGCGGCCCAGACCCTGACGGTCGATGAGACGCGCACGGCTGACGGGCGGGTGAAACAGCGCAAGCTGCTGATGCTGATGGACGAGTTTCCCCTGCTCGGGCGGATCAGCTTCTTCGAGAAGTCCCTGCGCCTTCTCAGCGGCTACGGGGTGAAGGTCATGTTCGTCGCCCAGTCCCTCAACGATATCGTCGAGACCTATGGCGCCAACAACTCCATCCTCGACAACTGCGCCGTCTACACCGCCTTCTCCGCCCTCGACCCCCTGACCCAGGACAAGGTGTCGAGGATGACCGGCGTGGTGCTGGAGACGCGGACGGGACGAAGCGGACCGGCGGGCCTCGGCGCGGGGCGGAGCTCCGTGTCCCGGTCGCAGACCGAGCGGCCGCTCCTCGACCCCGGCGAAGTGCGCGGCCTGCCAGACGACCTACAGATCGTCTTCGCCGCCGGCATCCGCCCGCTCCGGGCCCGCAAGCTCAAGTATGACGCGGTGGAGCCCTTCCGGTCCCGGGCGCGGGCTGAGGCGCCGGATCAGTCTGCGCGGCTCGATACGCCGGGCGTTCCACCGCACCCCTGGGGCGGACGGCGCGGCTTCGGGGAGGACGCGAGCGCTTCCCTGCCGCTGTTCAAGGAGGCGGCGGCGGCGATGGGCGACCGCAAGGCCGCCGCCCAGATGGCCGAGACCTACAACGAGATGTTCAAGGGGCTGGCCGCCCAGAAGGCGGTGCTCGATCACATGCAGGGAGGGCGGGATGGCTAGACGGGCCGGCGAGACCTGCCGCGTCCAGGTCTACCTCAGCGATCCCAAGGTGGTGACGGGTCTGAACCGGGAGGCGCGGGCGGGCCGCATGGCGCTGAGCCAGGCGGCGGGTCGGGCCATCGCGCGCGGGCTGCAGAGCCATGCGGGCCGGGAGGCGGAGGACCGCCTGGAGACGCTGGAGCACGCCTTGCGCGACCACATGCGTTTGACCGCGCGCGACATGCAGATCGTCCAGGAGCTTCTGGTCGAGATGGCCCGGGCCTTCTTCCAGCGGCTTCCCGACGCCGAGCCGGATGAAACCCCCTCCGTCCAGGCCTCCGTCGATCGCCGCATAGACCGGATGCTGGACGATACGGCGGCCCGCATCATCGCCGGACGGATGAGAACCCGGGCCACGGCGGCCATGGCGCGCAGGGCGGACCGTGACGCCTGAGCCGGCTTCAACGGCTGAGCGTCGGCTTCAGGCGCTCCGCCACGCCCTGGGAGACGACATCCTGGCGGCCCTGGCCGATCCCGTGGTCGTCGAGGTGCTCGCCAATCCGGACGGACGCCTGATCCTGGACCGGGCGGGCGAGGGGCGGGGGGACACCGGGCTGCGACTGGCGGCGGCGGACCGCGAACGGGTGATCCGCCTCGTTGCGGATTTCGGGGGCGAGACGGTCGGTCGGGACCACCCCAGACTGTCGGGGGTTCTTCCGGGCGGCGGCGAGCGGTTCCAGGCCGTGCTGCCGCCGGTCTCGTCGGCGCCGGCCTTTTCGATCCGCAAGCGGCCGTCCGTCATCTGGACGTTCAATGACTATGTGCGCGACGGGGTGATGACCGCGCTCCAGGCGGACGTCCTCCGCGCCGCCGTGGTCGAGCGGCGCAACATCCTCATCTCGGGCGGGACGGGATCCGGCAAGACGACCCTGGCCAACGCCATCCTGGCGGAACCCGCGTTTGCGGCGGATCGCGTCTTCCTGATCGAGGACACCGCCGAATTGCAGTGCGCCGCCTGGGACCTTGTGGCCGTGCTGACGCGGCGGACTCCTGAGCCCATCGGCGTGGCGGATCTGGTGCGGGACGCCCTGCGCATGCGGCCGGATCGCATCGTCATCGGCGAGATGCGCGACGGGGCGGCGGCGCTGGAAACCCTGAAGAGCTGGAACACGGGCCATCCCGGCGGGTTGTCGACCCTGCACGCCAACTCCGCCGAGGACGTGTTGCGCCGGCTGGAGGACCTGATCGGCGAGGTCGTGGTGCGGGCCCCGGCGCGTCTGATCGGTCAGTCGGTGGATCGCATCGTCCATATCAGCAGGACGAAGGACGGACGGCGTGTGAACGGAATACTCCGGGTCGACAGCGAGGACGACGGCGCCTATCGGGTCGGTCGCCTGGCCTGATGCGGCTCCAGATGATCTTGCGGCCTAGAGGACAGCGTCCCAGTCGAAGTCGGTCGGGGGACGAAGGCAAGACGTCGCGAAGGCTTCGACGAGCCAGTCGGAGGTCGCCCGAACGGCCGCCGCCTTTCGCACGCCGGCGTGGACGACCAGCCATATGGCCCGTGACGGCACGGCGGCGCCTGCATCGACCTGGTCGAGACCTTCGTCGCGCACCATGAAGAAGGGCAGGGCGGCGACGCCCAGTCCGGCGCGCGCGGCTGCGATCTGGCTGTGAACATCGCTGCTGCGCATGACGACGGGCCGGTCGCCCCTGTAGCGCGAAAGCCAGGCCTGGTGCGGCAGGGCCGCCTGGTCCTCGCCGGACAGGATGAAGCGCCAGGTGTCCGGGGGGAGGCGCGCCATGTCTGGGGCGGCGAAGAGGCCCAGCCGCATGACGCCGAGCCGGCGGACGATCTGCGCCGGACCATCGGGCCGCACCAGCCGCAGGGCGATGTCGGCCTCGCCCCGCTCGAGCGAACTCACCGACGAGGTGGCCTTGAGGGTGACGGCGAGATCGGGGTGAAGGGCCAGAAGACCGGGCAGGCGTTCAGCCAGGAAGTCGCTGGCCAGGGCCGGGGGAAGGCTGACCGAGACCTCGCCGGATACGCCTGTCGAGAAGCGTCTGGCCTGACGCTCCACGGCCTGGGCCGTGTGCCCCATGTCGGCGGCCAGCCGGGCGACGGCCTCGCCCTGGGCGGTGAGCGGAATGCTTCTCGCGAGGCGGCGCACCAGTTGAAGGCCCAGGGCGGCTTCGAGCGCCGCGATCCGGCGGCTGACGGTGGCGTGATTGACGCCGAGGTCGCGCGCCGCCGCCGACAGGGAGCCGGTGCGGGCCAGAACCTCGAAGATGCGGAGATCGTCCCAATCGAACATCTGATCATTTTTGCACATAAGATGTGCGCGGTCTGGGAGTTTATGAGGGCAGCCGCTCAGAGATAGAGGGTCTCTTTCTGGAGCGCCCTGATGAAACACTCTGCCTTCGCCGGCCTGGCCGCCGCCGCCCTGTTCGCCCTCGCATCTCCGGCGATGGCGGAGGCGCCCGCGTTCGACCTTCGCCTCTACACGCTTGATTGCGGAACCCTGGCCCTGGACGACATGGGGATCTTCTCCGACACGGGCGAACACGCCGGAGAGGCCGGGGTCATGGCCGTGCCCTGTTTCCTTGTCCGTCATGGCGATGACTGGCTGCTGTGGGACACGGGCCTGGGCGACCGGCTCGCCGCCGTTCCCGGGGGCGTGCATCAGCTCGGCGGCGGGTGGACGGTGAGGCGCACGCTTGCGGCCCAGCTACAGGACCTGGGCCTCAGGCCCGCGGACATCGCCTATGTAGCCCTGTCGCATGCCCACGCCGATCATTCCGGCAACGTCGGCCTCTTTCCCGATGCCACCTGGCTGATGGACCCGGCGGAGTTGTCGGCGGCCCGCGCACAGCCGACGCCCCTGGGCGTCGATCCCGGCCTCCTCAAGGTCCTGGATACGGCGAGGATCCGGCCGGTCGAGGGCGACATGGATGTCTTCGGCGACGGCAGCGTCCTCATCCTGAAGACGCCAGGCCATACGGCGGGGCACAAGTCGCTGCTGGTTCGGCTCAAGACCGCCGGGCCTGTCCTGCTGACAGGGGATCTCTTTCACACACGGGAGAACCGCGCCTATCGCCGCGTCCCGACTCCCAATGTCGATCGGGCCGACACCCTGGCCTCGTTCGACCGTTTCGAGGGCGTGGCGGCGCGGGAATCCGCCCGGGTCATCGTCCAGCATTCGCCTGAGGATGTGGCGACCCTGCCGGCCTCGCCGTCCTGGCTGGATTAGCCGCATCTCGTGGGGCGGTGATTCTCGAAGGAAAGCTGCGCCTTCGCACAGGATTTCTGCATGGGGTTGTGTGAAGGGGCGTGCGAGGTTGAGGCGTCTCTCCCGAGAGGCGTTTCCTCCCTTGAAACTGCGGGTCGCGCAAGCGGCCCGCCTCTTTCGTGGCGGTTCGGGATCGTCCTGGAGTAGTCTCTGGATATGCGCCTCAACCCCCTGTTCGACAGCCTGCCGACGACCGTGTTCGAGCGCATGTCGGGGTTGGCGCGCCAGCATGAGGCCGTCAACCTGGGGCAGGGCTTCCCGGACGGTCCAGAGCCGGCCGATCTCCTGGATGCAGCGGCGCGCGCCCTGCGGGAGCGAAGCAACCAGTATCCGCCGTCACGAGGCCTGCCCGAGCTGCGGGCGGCGGCGGCGGACTTCTATAATCGCTTCGACGGTCTGGCCCTGACGGCCGAGAATGTGGTGGTCACGTCGGGAGCCACCGAAGCGATCGCGGCAGCCCTGATGGCCGTTGTTACGCCCGGCGACGAGGTGGTCATCATCGAGCCGGCCTACGACGCCTATCGTCCTTTGATTGAACGGGCGGGCGGCCTGGTCCGCGCGGTGTCTCTGGCGCCGCCTGAGTGGCGGCTGACGGGGGAGGCGCTGGAGGCCGTGGTGACGCCGCGGGCCCGCGTCCTGGTGTTCAACAATCCGCTCAATCCCGCCGGTCGGGCCTTTAGTGTTGAAGAGGTGGAGGCGGTGGCCACGGTCTGTCGCCGACACGATCTGATCGCCGTCAGCGACGAGGTATGGGAGCGGCTGGTCTATGACGACCGTCGTCACCTTTCCCTTGCCTCAGTACCAGGCATGTTCGAGCGCACGCTGAAGATCGGATCCGCCGGCAAGCTGTTCGGCCTCACAGGATGGAAGGTCGGTTTCATCACGGGCGACGGGGCCTTGCTGGAGGCGGCGGCCAAGGCGCATCAGTACATCGCCTTTTCGACGCCGCCCCATCTCCAGGCGGCGGTGGCGGAAGGTCTGGCCTGGTCATCGGAACGCTTTGCAGATCAGGCGGCGGCCCTGGCGCGGTCGCGGGATTTTCTGGCTGAGGCCTTGAAGCGCGAGGGTTTCGTCGTCCTGGCGTCGGAGGCGACCTATTTCCTCTGCCTTGATCTGCCGGCTTCGGGCGTCGCCGCCGGCGCGGTCGCGTTCGCCGACCGGGCGGTCGCAGAGCATGGCGTCGCCGGAATTCCGGTCTCGGCCTTCATGTCGGGCGACGCCGGCGACGGCGTCCTGCGTCTGTGTTTCGCCAAGCCCGACGCCGTGCTGGGAGAGGCCGCGCGTCGACTGGGACGCGCGCGGCGCGCCTGGATCGAAGGCTGAGCCGCCCCCACGCCCGATGTCGGGCGCGGGAGCGGTCCCTTTTCAGCTTCAGGTGCGGCGACCGGCTTCTGCAGCGCGCAGGACACGCAGGAAGTTGCCGCTCCAGATGGCGTCGATCTGATCTTCCGTATACCCGCGCCGCAGCAGTTCGGCGGTGACATTGGCGGCTTCCGCTTCGCTGTCGAACCCGGTCACTCCGGCGCCGTGGTCGAAGTCGGTGCCCACGCCGACATGGGTCCAGCCGATCCGCTTGGCGATGTAGTCGATGTGATCGACATAGTCGCGAACCGTAGCCCGCGGCAGAAGGGGGGCGAGCTCATCCAGGAAGGCCTGCTGCGGTTGAGGCGTGAGCCCGCCGTAGCCGTCGTTGGCGGCGGCGAAGACGGCGGGCAGGCCATGCCGAACCCGCACAGCCGAGATCTTTTCACGCTCGGCTGAGGTGGGCTGGCGGGCCAGGTAGCTGTTGAAGGGCGTGACCTGGACCACGCCGTTGTTCTTCTTGATCGCGTCGAGCTCGACGTCCGACAAGTTGCGGCCGTTGTCGACCAGGGCGCGTACGTTCGAATGGGTCGCGGCCACCGGCGCGCGGGTCAGGGCCAGGGTCTGGGCGAAGGCCTCGCTGGACAGCTGGGACACGTCGATCAGGACGCCGAGGTCGTTCAGCCTGGCGACCGCCCGCCGGCCGATGGGCGATAGGCCGCCGTGCTCGGAAGGCGGCGCGTCGCCGGGCCGCGAAGAGTCCGACCAGCTATTGTGACCGGCATGGTTGAAGGCGAAGACGCGCACCCCGTCACGGTAGAGGGTGTCGATCTGGCCGATGTCGTCGCCCAGGGAACGGGCGTTCTGGAAGCCGATCAGGACGGCGACCTTGCCTTCTCCCGCCAGCCGTTCGACGTCGTCGGCGCTCAGGGCAATGCCGACGCGGGCAGGATTGTCGGCGGCGAAGGCGCGGATCCTGGCCAGCTTGGCGTCAACGTCGGCGCGGGCCGCCGCTACGCCGGTAGGGTCGCGCGGCCCCGGGCCGACCGACAGCGACAGGACCACGGCGTCCACCTGGCCGCGCGTCAGATGGTCCAGATCGACGCGCGAGCCGCCGCCCGGCAGCCCGTAGCGGGCGGGCGTCGAGGGCAGGAGGACGTCGGCGTGGCCGTCCAGCACCAGGGCGCGGCGGTGAACTCCGGCGGCGTCCGACGCCGGAGCGGATGGGGTCTGGGCAGAGGCAGCGCCGGCGATGAGCAGAAGGGCGGCGGAAGCCGCGCTGACGAGCAGTCGGGTGGTCATGGATTCGTCCTTCAGGTTCGGGGAGGAGGGGATCTGCGGTCGAGTTGCGCGCAGCAGCGCGCCGCCAGCGGTCAGAAGCTGGCGGTCAGCGAGACCTGGACCGTGCGCGGCGGTCCGGGGCGGAAGGTGGCGGGGGTGTTCACCGTCGTGGTGATGGTGCCGAGATAGTCCTCGTCCAGCAGGTTATCGACGTTGAGGCGCAGCCTCAGGTCCCTGACCGGGCCGATGGCCCAGTTGTCGCCGAAGTCGACGTAGGCGTTGACCACGGTGTAGGCGCGCGCCCGCTCGGTATTGGTGAAGTTGGAGAAGCGCTCGCCGATATGGCGAGCCGAGACATTGGCGACGATCCAGGAGGTCGGCTCGATCGTCAGTCCGCCCTGGATGATCCATTCGGGGCTGTCCGGCACGGTGTTGCCTGAAATAGCCAGGGCGGCGCCGGAGCCGGGGGTGAAGCCCGGCAGGTCGTCCTTGAACTCGACCACGTTGTAGCTGGCGTTCACGTTGAAATAGGCCTTGCCGCCGGCCCAGTCCGGTTTCCACACGCCGCTGAACTCGGCCCCGTGGGCTTCAACCTCGCCGACATTCTGGAAGAAGTTCTCGGTCGTGCCGCTGCCGGGAATGGTGACGGCGTAGGACTGGAGCCGGTTGTCGAAGATGGTCTCGTAGAGGGCCAGGGCCGCATTGAAGGTCGGCCGGTTGGTGCGGACGCCCAGTTCCCAGTTTTTCGAGATCTCTGCGTCCGGCGTGCGCGCCGCCGGGCTGGCCAGGGCGTAGACGTCGTCGGCGCCGCGCGGCAGGGCCAGGTTTTCGGCATAGGAGGCGAAGACCTGCTCGGTGCGGCTGACGTCCCAGGCCAGGCCGACATTAGGCAGGAAGTTGTCCTTCCAGTTGTCGGAGATCGAGGGCTGGCGACGGTTGATATAGTCGGCCGGGTTTCGGTAGCCGCTGATCTGGTAGTCGATGTCGAGCGCCTTGACGCCCAACTCGATCTTCAGCCGATCGTCCAGCAGGTGGATGACGTCTTGCAGGAACAGCTGTCGGGTCTCGCGCGTCGAGACGAAGTCGCGCTGGCGGTGGACGGCCTCGTTTAGCAGGGGATCGCCGTCGGGGCTGCCGCCGACCTGATTATAGCGCGTCTGGGTCCGGTGGTAGTCGTCGGTCTCGATCCAGACGCCCCCGGTGAGGCTGTGCCGACCCAGGTCCCAGATCGCCCGGGCGACCAGGCCTGTGCGCTCGCCGTCCACCGTGGACAGACCGTATTGCAACCCGCGCGGCGCGTTCAGTCCGGACAGGATCAGGCGCTGGTTGTTGTAGCTGGTCAGGGAGGTGGCGTAGGCCTCGGGCGAGACGCCATAGCCCTCCTTGTCCTCGTAGTAGGCCGTGCCTTCCACGCGGAGGCTGCGGCCCAGAGGCAGGACGCCGGACAGGCGGTAAAGCGTGTCCGTGCGGCTGTTCACAGCCTGCTTGTAGTACTGGTTGTAGAGCGGGTTGGAATAGACGACGCCCGCCGTCGTCTGCGGCAGGACCGGCACAACGCCCAGATAGGCGAAGTCGCGCCCGCTTCGGCCAAAGGCGTCCCCGGCGACGCCCGCGTACTGAGCCTTGGTGATAGCTGGGGCGTCGTAGTCGAAATAGTCATTCCAGACGACGCCGAAGGTCGCCTCGGCGCCGTCGCCCGCCTGATAGCGCAGCTTGCCCTCGGCATGCTTGCGATTGATGTCGCCAGGCCCGCGCCACAGGTCGGCGGAGAAGTCGGAGTAGCTGGCGTAGGCCGAGGCGCCGCCGTGCTCGCCGGTGTCCACCCGCAGGAAGCCGCGCTTCAGGTTGTCGCTGCCGGCGGTCAGGGTGGTGGTGAGGCCAAAGCTCTCGGCCGGGTCGATCGTCACATATTGGACGATGGGGCCGAGCGAGGAATAGCTGGGCTGGGTGACGTCGCCGGCGCCCTGAGAGGCGGTGACGCGGGCCAGGTTCTCGTTCTCGACATAGCGGAAGATGGGGCTGCCGCCGAACTGGTCCGAACGTCCGGTCGGCGCGCCGTCCACGACGAAGCCGATCTGCTGGAAGTTGAAGGCGCGCACCGAAACGGAGTTGCCGAACTCGTAGAGACCCAGGGCGTCGTTGGCCTGAACGTTGAAGCCGGGCAGGCCCTCCAGCATCTTCAGGCCGGACACGCCCGCCGGCGCCGACAATAGGGCCTCTCGGGTGATGGAGATGGTGTTGGACACCCGGTCCGTGCCGATGGCGATCGTGGCCTCGGAGGTGCGGCGTCCGGTGACGACCACGTCTTCGACCTGTGCGGTATGCGGAACAGTTTGCGCCAGCGCCGGACTGACGCTCAATGCCGCCAGCGTGGCCGCTGCGGCTCGCTGCAATCCCCGAAATTCTCTCATGGTCTGACAGCCCCCGCCGCAGTGATCGGTCAGAAGGTCTGACCTGTGATCTCGCAGTTGCGAGACCGGCACTGTTCCGGCGACGGCAGCGTTTGGACAAATGAGAAATTGATCAATCGTCGATAGAAAAACTATCGGAGTGACGGCTTGAATGGTTGGCTCGCTTGAAGGTCTAGGGTTTGATGTGCAAGAATTCTGATGGCTGGAAGGGCGTCTGGCCAAAGGGGGCAGGTCGATAATGAGGATGACGTCGTCGAGTGCCCGGCCGTCTGACCGGACGTCTTTCCCCGTGGCTTTGGCCGTCCCGACCCAGGCCAAGCGCGCGGTGCAAGCGCCTCCCTTCTGATTGTCATCTCCCGTCCGCGACGCCGGTAGTCGGCGGCCTCCGCTGCAGGCGATCCGTTCTATCCACCGGCCGCGGTGCACCTCGCAGCCTGACTTTCGAGGGGGCGGACAAGTCGTCGCAAGTCGCATTCCCGACAAGGACGATGAAAAGGCTCGGCTTTCCGTCGGGTCGTTTGCGGCTTGAGATAACTCCTCGGAGACTTGTGGAAAACTTGAATTCAAGTCACTGATTTTAAACAATAAATCCTGTTGACAGGGTGTGGATAAGTTTGCTTGCAATGAGTCGGGACGTCCTGAAACGTCCTGAACCGGGAAGCAAAACCATGAGCGGACTTCTTTCGCGTCGCCTCGGCGGCGCTGCGATGACCTGCGCCCTGCTGGCGGCCGGTCCGGCCCTGGCCGGCGGATCGGGCATGCCCTGGGAAGGGCCCCTGCAACAGGTCGTCCAGTCGATCACCGGCCCGGTCGTCCAGGCGGTCGCCGTGGTGGCCGTGGTCCTCTTCGGGGCGGCCGTGGCCATGAGCGAAAGCGGCTCGAACCTGCGCCGCGGCCTGGGCATCATCTTCGGCCTCTGCATCGCCTTCGCCGCCTCGACCTTCTTCCTCGACTTCTTCGGCTTCGCCGGCGGGATGGAGGTGGCGTGATGGCCGGCGATCCCCATCCCGAGGGCTGGAGCCTGCCGGTCGCCCAGGCCCTGGCCACGCCGGTGCTGATGGCGGGCATGCCGCGCGAGTACGCCGTCGCCATGGGCACGATCGCCCTCGTCCTGGGCCTGGCGCTGCGCATCTGGTGGCTGGGTCTGTTGTGGTGGGCCTGCGCCCATGCCGTCGGCCTCTGGGCCGCGCGGTCGGACCCGCGCTTCTTCGACGTGCTCCGGCGGCATCTGGCCCTGCCCGGGCACCTGGACGCCTGAGATGCGCTTCCTCGACGAACATCGTCGCCGTCCGGCCAGTCTGGCCGACCACCTGCCCTGGGCCGCCCTGGTCGCGCCCGGCGTGGCCCTGAACAAGGACGGGTCCTTCATGACGGCCTTCCGCTTTCGCGGGCCGGACCTGGAGTCCTCGACAGAGGAGGAGCTGATGGCGGTGCGCGCCCGGCTCAACAACGCCCTGCGCCGGCTGGGCACGGGCTGGTGCCTGCATGTGGAGGCGCGCCGGCGGCCGGCAGCCCCCTATCCGGAAAGCGACTTCGACATCGACATCGCCTGGCTGGTCGACGCGGAACGACGCCGCCGGTTCGAGGACGCCGATCCGGCCTTCGAGACCGACTATCGGCTGGCGCTGACCTGGCTGGCCCCGGCCGACGACAGCCGAAGGATGGAGCGGTGGATGTTCGACGGCCTGCCCGCCCGGGCGACCGACTGGCGTCAGGCCCTCGAACGGTTCCGGCGGGAGGCGGGCGCGACCTTTGATCTCCTGGCCGACGCCCTGCCTGAAATGATCTGGCTGGAGGATGCGGACCTTCTGACCTGGCTCCACGACACAGTATCCACCCGGTCGATGACGGTGGCGCCGCCGCATCCGCCCATGTTCCTGGACGCCTGGCTGGCCGACACGCCCCTGACCGGCGGCGCGGCGCCGCGCCTGGGCGAGCAGTGGCTCAAGGTCGTGTCCGTCCGCAGCCTGCCGGCCGCGACCCGCCCGGGGCTGCTGGATACGCTTGGCGCCCTGCCGTTCGCCTATCGCTGGACAGCGCGCTGGATCGCCCTCGACAAGCCGGAGGCCGAGCTCGAGATCGTCAAGCTGCGCAAGCGCTGGTTCGCCAGGCGCAAGGGCGTCGGCGTCCTGCTGCGTGAGGCCGTCACCAAGGAGGAGACCCCGCTCCTTGACACGGACTCGGTGTCCAAGACCGAGGAGTGCGACGGGGCCCTGGAGGCGCTCGGCGCCGACGCCTGCGCCTTCGGCTATCTGACCCTCACGGTCACCGTCCTCGACGCCAGCCCCTCGGGGGCGGTGGCCAAGGCGCGGGCGGTCGAGGCCGCGCTCAACGCCCAGGGCCTCATCGCCCGGGTGGAGGATCTGAACGCCGTGGAGGCCTGGCTCGGCTCTCTTCCGGGCGAACCCTATGCCGATGTGCGACGGCCCCTGGTCTCTACTCTCAATCTCGCCGACCTGCTGCCGGTGTCGGCGGTCTGGGCCGGTCCCATGGGCGACGCCGCCCTGGAGGCGCCGCCCCTGGCCACGGCGCGAACGACCGGCTCGACGCCGTTTCGTCTGGCGCTCCATGTCGGCGACGTCGGCCACGCCATGGTCGTGGGGCCGACAGGGTCGGGCAAGAGCGCCCTCCTGGCCTTCCTCGCCCTGCAGTGGTTTCGCTATCCGGACGCCCGCGTCGTCTTCTTCGACAAGGGGCGCTCGGCGCGGGCGGCCACCCTGGCCGCGGGCGGCTGCTGGCGGGCGCTGGAGCCGGGCGGGGCGACATCGCTCCAGCCCCTGGCCCGGATCGACGATCCCGGGGAGCGGGCCTGGGCGGCGGAGTGGATCGCCGAGGCCGTGCGATCCGCGGGCGTGGAGCCGCGTCCCGAGCTGCGCGAGGAGATCTGGTCGGCGCTCACCGCCCTGGCCGCAGCCCCGCGCGACCAGCGCACCCTGACCGTCTTCTGCGCCCTGGTGCAGGACCGGACGGTCTCGACGGCGCTCGAGCCTCTGACGCTGAAGGGACCCCACGGCAGCCTGCTGGACGGCGCCGACAGCGATCTGGCGCCGAGCCGCTTCGACACCTTTGAACTCGAGACGCTCATGGCCACGCCGTCCGTGGTCGGTCCGGTCTTGTCGGCGCTCTTTCACCAGCTCGAGGCGGGCTTTGACGGCCGGCCGACCCTGCTGGTGCTGGACGAGGCCTGGCTCTTCCTGGGCGAGGGGGCCTTCGCGGCCAAGATCCGGGAATGGCTGAAGACCCTGCGCAAGAAGCGCGTGGCTGTGGTCTTCGCCACCCAGAGCCTGGACGATGTGGCGGCCTCGCCGATCGCGGCGACCTTGATCGAGTCCTGTCCCACCCAGGTCTTCCTGCCCAATCCCCGGGCGCTGGAGCCGGCCTCGGGCGAGCTCTACCGCGCCTTCGGCCTGACCCGCAGGCAGCTGGAGCTGATCGCCTTCGCTCCGCCCAAGCGCGCCTACTACTGGCGCCAGCCCCAGGGTCGGCGGCTATTCGATCTGCGCCTGACCGGCGTGGCCCTGGCCCTGTGCGGGGCCGGATCGCCCGAGGACCAGGCCCTGATCGACGCCGTCCTCGCCCGGAGCGGGCCGGTCCGGTTCGCGCGTGAATTCCTCAAAGCCAAGGGAGTGCAGAATGTCGACGCCGTCCTCGACGCCTTCGCGCCGCCGCTTGCGGCGGAGTAGGGGGCTCGCCGTACTGGCCGCCGTCCTCGCCGTCATGGCGACGGGGGCGACCGGGACGGCGCGCGCCCAGCAGGTGGTCTTCGATCCGAAGAACCATCTGGAGAACGCCCTGCAGGCCGCGCGCCAGCTAGAGAGCCTGGCCAATGAGGCCCGCAGCCTGGCGGCCTCGCCCTACAGCCACCTGGCCCAGAACAGCCAGACCCTGAAGGACATGGCGGAGCTGGCGCGCAGCGTGGAGGGGTTTGGGGCCACGGCGGCCGAGCTCGAGCGGCAGTTTGAAGGCCTCTATTCCAGCGACCTCGGCGGCGCCGACCTGGAGGCCTTGATGCGGCAGGGCCAGGGGCGCAGCGACAACGCCCGGCGCACGGCGCGCGATCTGGCGCGTCACGCCGCCGAACTGGAGCGGCTGGGGGAGGGACGGGGCGGGCGCTTGAGCGGGGCCCTGTCGGCCAGCCAGTCCGCGCAGGGCCAGACGGCCGCGGTGCAGTCGTCCAATCAGATCCTGGCCGTCCTGGCCGAGGACCTGGCGGCGATGCGATCGATCCTGCTGGCCCAGTCCCGGCTCTTGTCTGAACAGGCGGCGCGTCAGTCGGCCGACCAAGCGGCGGGCGACGCGGCGCGGCGTCGCGCCTGGGCGCGGGAGGCGGCGGCGCCGCCGCCGCCGGCCTTCGATCCCTTCTCGCGCGCAAGGGACTGAGGCCATGGCCGTCGGCATGGAGACCCCCAATGAGCTGATGACGGTCTTCTCGAACACCGTCTCGGCCGGGTTCGCCGCCCTGGAAGGCTCGGTCAACAGCGTCTTCGGGCTGCTGATCGTCCTGGTGGTCGCCCTGACCGGCATCCAGTGGGCCCTGTCGCCGCAGCGTGAAATCCTGGCGGCGGGTTTCGGCAAGGTCCTGCTGGTCGGGGCTTTCGCCTGGCTGATCAACGACTGGCAGGCCCTGTCGGAGACGATCTACGCCGGCTTTGTCGAGCTCGGCCTGACGGCGGGGGGCGGCGACCTGAGCCGCGAGGACTTCCTCAATCCGGGCGCCATCCTGGCCGAGGGCTGGGCCATCGTGAAAGCCCTGGGCGATACGCCCGCGCCGGTGGCCAACCCCCTGGATGTGGTCGGCAACCTGACCGACGCCCTGATCCTCGGCCTGGCCATGATCGGCATCATGCTGGCCTTCGCCGTCCTGGCGCTGCAGATCATCGTCGCCCTGCTGGAGTTCAAGATCGTCACCCTGGGCGGCTTTGTCCTCCTGCCCTTCGGCATCTGGAGCCGGACCGCCTTCCTCGCGGAGAGACCGCTCGGCTATGTGGTCTCCTCCGGCCTCAAGGTCCTGGCCCTGGCCATCGTGGTGTCGGGCGCGCGCACGGTCTTCGACCAGCTGCAGCCCTCGGCCAATCCTGACATCTACGAGGCCCTCAGCATCCTGGTGGCCTCCATCCTCCTCGCCATGCTGGCCATCTTCATCCCGAGCCTCGCCTCGGCCTTGGTGACAGGCGGCCCGGCCCTGGGCGCGGGCGCCGCCATGGCCGGCGGACTGGCCGTCGGCGGCGCGGGCCTCCTGACCGGCGCCGCCCTGGTCGGCGCCGGGGCCATGGCCGGTGGCGGCGCAGCCCGACTGGCGGGCCCGTCGCGCGCGGCGGCCGGGGCTGCAAGCGGCGGCGGTCGAGCGCCGGGAGGGCCGGGGCCGTCCTCGACGCCGCCATCCGGGGGCGCGCCTGGAACCGGGCGCGCTCCGGGCGGGCCGGGGGGCGCCGCGCCGTCGGGCCGAGACGCCGGGGATGGGGCGCCGACGGCGAGGTCCGCCGCGTCCGGACCTCAGCAAGAGGAACGGCCGTCCGCCGGCGGCGATGCCGATACGGCGCCTTTGGGCGCGTCCGGGGGGCGGCACGGCCGTGAGACCGAGGCGGCGCGCAAGGCCTTTCACCGCGCCGTCCAGAACGGGGAGCGTCGTGCGTCGCGCGGGGCGGGCGGACGATCCCGGGCGCTCCAGGCCTTCTTCGTCGCCAACGCCGGCCGCGGCCTGGCGCCGTCCAGCGAAACCAGCGGCGTGCTCTCCCCCAATCTCCGGACCGAGGAGCCCTGACCCATGCATCCCTTCTTTCGCCCGCGCCGGGCGCTGACGTCCGCGCCCGAGGCCACGCCCTATCAGAGGGCCGGCCAGATCTGGGACGACCGCATGGGCCTGTCCCTGGCCCACGCCCGCAACTGGCGCCGGATCGCCGTGGCCAACCTCGGCCTGGCCGTCTTCCTCGGCGCGGGCTGGTGGGTCCAGGCCGATCGCGCCGTGGTCAAACCCTTTGTGGTGGAGGTGTCCGACTGGGGCGAAACCCAGAGGATCACCGCCATCGGCGGCCGCTATGAACCGAACGACGCCCAGGTGGGCCATGCCCTGGCGGGCTGGATCCGCGACGTCCGCTCCAAGAGCATTGATCCCATCGTCCTGCGCCAGAACTGGCTGCGGGCCTATGACCTGCTCACGCCCAAGGCCGCGTCCTTCCTCAACGCCTGGGCCCAGGCCCACGACCCCTTCGCCGAGGTCGGGCGGGAGGCGGTCAATGTCGAGGTCCTCAATGTGGTGCGCCGCTCGGGACGGACCTTCGACCTGCAGTGGCGCGAGACCCGGTTCGTCAACGGCCAGTCGGCCGGGAGCGAGCGCTGGCGCGCCCTGATCACCACCGGCGTCCAGGCCCCGCGCAACGAGGCCGAGCTGATGAAGAACCCCCTGGGGCTGAAGATAGAGGATGTGTCATGGACCCCCGACGCCTCGTGATCCCTTTCGGCGCCGGGCTGGGCGCGGCGCTGCTCGCCGCCTGGTCGCCCCTGCCGGAACCGACGGCTGGAGAGACAGTGCGACCCTATGTCGAAGCCGCGCCGACGGCGGCGCCGGTGCGGACCGGAAGGCGCGCCATCGCCGAGGCCAACCTCAAGGCGCGCGCGGCTTCCCGCTCCGACCGTTTCGAGGGAGGGGTCCAGGTGTTCGCCTGGTCGCCGGGCCGGGTCTACGAGGTCTGGACTTCGCCGCTGCGGGTCACGACCCTGACCCTCGGCGAGGGCGAGTCCCTGGTCGCCAAGGCCGCTGGAGACACGGTCCGCTGGCAGGTGGGCGAAGCGCGATCCGGGGATGGGACGGGCGGTCGGATCCACGTCCTGATCAAGCCGCACCAGCGGGGTCTGGAGACCAACCTCGTCCTGACGACCGACCGGCGCGTCTACCTGATCATACTGAAGAGCGGAGCGCCCGAGGCCTTCAATCCGGCAGTCGCCTGGGATACGCCGTCGCCGGTCACGCCTGATCCGATCGAACCGGCGCCCATGCCGGAGGCGGGGCCTGTCCGACCGGAAGGGCCGTTGAACGCCCGCTACGCCATCGAGGGACGGGCGCGGGCGGCCTGGACGCCGACGGCCGTGTTCGACGACGGACGCCGCACCTTCATCGCCTTCGGGCCGGGCTTGGAGTCCGTGGAGGCACCGGCCCTGTTCGTCATCGGTCCTGACGGCCAGGCCCAGTACGTGAACTACCGGCAGTCCGGTGGCCTCTTCATCGCGGATCGGCTGTTTGACCGCGCTGAACTGCGGATCGGGGAGCGTCGGCCGCAGGTGGTGCGCATCCGCCGCCTCGGGGGAGAACGGCCATGAGCGATTTCCCGTCACGCGGCGATCCCGGCAGGGCCAAGGCGCCGGCGCCGGACCTCGACGGGCGCGCGCCGCGTCCGCCTGTGGTCCGCCTGCGGTCTTCCATGGTGAAGCTGGTGGTCGGGGGCGCGGGCCTGGTCCTGGCCGGAGCCCTGTCCTGGGCCTTCGTGGTGCAGCCCGAGTTGCGCGAGGCTTCCCGAGCCCGGGCGGCCGAGGGCCGTGATGACGAGGTCCGGCGCGCTGTCCGCCCGGCCGAGCAGGTGACGGCCCAGCCGGCCAACTACGACCGGCTGCCGCCGCCGCGAGGCGAACTGGCCTCCGGTGCGCAGGCCCCTGTCCCGAGCCAGGCCCGGGCGCCGGCGCCCGCAGGCTTCCGCGCTGCGGCGCGGCCACGGGCGCCTGAGATGGAGGCGCGCGACCTGGCCGTTCGCTCCGGCCTGATGTTCGAAACGGTCGCCGCGGATCGTTCTGCGGCTGTCGCGGCGCCGTCGCCGGTCGCGATGGGCGGGGGCGACCCTGGAGGAGCGGCTGGCGGCGACGTCTACAACCGGCACGGCCTCAGGGCGCCGGTGTCGCCTTTCGAGCTCAAGGCGGGGACCCTCGTTCCGGCGGTGCTGCTCACCGGGGTGGACACCTCGCGGCCGGGACCGGTCGTGGCCGCGGTGACCCAGAACCTCTACGACACGGTGGCCGGGCGGCATCTGCTGGCGCCCCAGGGCTCCCGCCTGATCGGGCGCCATGAGGGCGAGAGCGCCTATGGCGACCGCCGGGCCTTCATCGTCTGGGAGCGGCTGATCCTGCCCAACGGCAAGAGCCTGGTGCTGGAGGCCGAGCCGGGCGTGGATGCGCGCGGCGCCGTCGGCTTGCAGGGGCGGGTCGACCGGCGTCTGGGCGCTCTGGTCGTTGGAACCCTCTTCGCCGGCGCCGTGACCACCCTCGGACAGATGGCGCGGGACGACAGCGGTCGGGGCGGTGGCTCCTTCCTGGGCGACGCCGGGGACGCGGCGGCCATAGAGGGGGCTCGCGTCGGCGGACGTCTGATCGATCGCGAGCTGGAGGTGCGTCCTGTCGTGCGGGTGCAGGCGGGCGAACGCGTGCAGGTAATGATCACCCGCGACCTGATCCTGGAGCCCTACAGATGATCCGGACCTTCACGCGTCGCGGCTGGGCGGCGATCCTTGTCGCCGTCGGAGCTGCGCCCCTTCTGCCTATGGTCGCCGGGGCCATGCCGACGCTGGCGCTCGTCAATGAGACGCGGAGCCTGCCTCGTGGGCTCTATGTCCGGCGCTTCGGCGAGGACATTCGCCGGGGTGGAACGGCGGCGGCTGAACAGCCGGCCCCAGCGCGGTCCTATCTCGAGAGTCTCGGTGCGCCAGCCGACATGCTTCTGCTGAAGCGTGTGGCGGCGGTCGGCGGCGATCGGGTTTGCCGGGAGAACGACCGGGTGGTCACCCCGACCGGCGAAGTAGGCGTTCTGGCGCGGGACCGACGCGGCTCCGCCCTTGCCGCCTGGACGGACTGCCGCCGTCTCGATGCGGACGAGGTCTTCCTGCTGGGGGACGCCGCCGAAAGCTTCGACAGCCGGTATTTCGGTCCGGTGGACCGAAGCGAACTCAGGGGCGTCTTCACGGCGGTGGCGACATGGTGAAGCTCGGCGCGCTGGCCGTTTCGTTCGTGCTCGCCGGGATGGTCGACGGCGTACAGGCGCAGAGCGTGGATTGGCGTGCAGCGGGCGGTGACATGTTCGGCGCGCCGACCGTCGTGATTCTTGAGACGGCCGAGGAGGAAGTCGTCCGCATTCCCGATCTGGATCCGCCCTATCGGGAAGCGATCGCGGCGGCGGCGGCGCGCCACGGACTGGACCCCAAACTCCTGCACGCCCTCGTAATGACCGAAAGCGCTTATCGCCCGAATGCGGTCTCCCCGGCCGGGGCGGCGGGCCTGACGCAGCTCATGCCGGGGACGGCGCGGGATCTTGGCGTCGAGGACCGTTTTGATCCGGTCGAGAACCTGCGCGGCGGCGCCGATTACCTGGCCCGACAGCTCAGGCGATTTCAGGATGTGAGGCTGGCCCTGGCGGCGTACAATTCGGGGCCGGCGAGAGTAGCCGCCGTGGGGCGTATTCCCCGGATTCGGGAGACTGAGAACTACGTAGACACCGTCATCGAGTGCTACCTCGCCCTGACGGCTGGCCGCGACGTCCGCTCCTCGCGCGCCTGCAGGACGCCGGAGGCGGGGCTATGATCGAGGAGGAGACCGGAGACGGTGCGGCGCTCGACGGCGCCGACGACCTTCTGACCCGCAAGGAGGCCTCGGCCTTCCTGGCGCTTCTGGGTGTGCGCCTGAAGCCGGCCACCCTGGCGCGTCTCTGGTCCGTGGGCGGCGACGGTCCGCCCTGCCGTCATGTGCGGTCCAAACCCTATTATCCGCGCGGCCTGCTGCGCGACTGGGCCCGGTCCCAGATTTCCGAAATCCGTAGCCGGGCGCCGGCGGCGGCGAAGGCCCGACGTCGTGTCTGAGCGCGAGCACGGACCTTCGGGGGAGGCCGGCGGGCCCGAGGACCGCATTCTGCATTGGGCCGAAGTGCGGGAGATGACAGGGCTCAGTCGCTCGACGACGTGGCGGTTGCAGCGGGCCGGCGAGTTTCCGCGTTCGATCACCCTGTCGCCCGGACGCGTGGGGTGGTGGGAAAGCGAGCTGGCGGAATGGCGAAAGACCAGGGGGGCGAGGCGATACCGACCGCCCGCCGCGCCTCGGCTGCCGGGTATGGCGCGCAGGACGCGTCCGCGGGAGCCGGAGGGCCTTGTGCAGACGACGAGCGATCAGGGCGAGACAGGCCGAGGGAGGGCGGCGGCGGGCGGCGATCCCATGGCGATCCCGGCGGCGCGTTCACGCAAGCGCCGCGCGTCGCCTGTGCACCCGGCTCAGATCGACTTCGGATTCTGACGACCCGTCGTTGGCGTCTCGCATGCTCTCATCTTCGCAAAGGGACGTGATCCTCTCGGCGACGCAGATCCGGCTGCCTTGCAAGATCGGATGGTTTTGGTCATCTGACGGGATGGGCAAGTATGATCCCCTGAGGGACTATCTCCGTCGCCAGCGCTCGGACGAGTTCGAAATGACCTTTGCGGACATCGAGCGCAGGCTGGGCGCGATGCTGCCCAAAGGCGCCAACCGTCCGCAATGGTGGGCCGGCGACGACGGGACGCCTTCGTCCCAGGTTCAGCGCCAAGCCTGGAGCGGCGCTGGATTCGACGCCACTCTTGTCCTGGGCAAGGACCGTGTGCGGTTCATCAGGATTCCCACGACGCCTGATCGCCCGGCCGCGCCTTCCGTTTCCATCGGATCGAACTGAGGCCAGCCTTAGGTCGACGTCCTTCTTCGGGGCGGTCGCTCCGGACGGGGAGCCTGCTTTATCTTGCGTCCGCAGCCCCGACGTCGCATTGAGCGCTCTCGCATCGGACCCGGCCCTGTTTCGTGCAGGCGACGGGTGGCTATCCCGTCCGCCGATCCGTCGGGAAACCAAACCGCCTCCACGAGCCTCGGCTGCGCGCCGGATCGGCGGACCTGAAGTCGAACTTCCCATGTCCATCATCGCCTCCGCGCGCCAGCAGTGGCTCGCCAGTCCTCGCCGCGACCTGTTGGCCGGGACCGTCGTGGCCCTGGCCCTCATCCCCGAGGCCATCGCCTTCTCCATCATCGCGGGCGTTGATCCGGCGGTGGGTCTCTACGCCAGCGTCGTCATCGCCGTGACCATCGCCTTCGTCGGCGGGCGGCCGGCCATGATCTCGGCCGCGACCGGCGCCATGGCTCTTTTGATGGTCGGCCTGGTCCGCGACCACGGGCTGGAATACCTCTTCGCCGCCTCGATCCTGTGCGGAGCGTTCCAGATCATCATCGGCCTGCTGGAACTGGGCCGCTACGTCCGGTTCGTCAGCCGCAGCGTCATGACGGGCTTCGTCAACTCGCTGGCCATCCTGGTCTTCCTGGCCCAGATGCCCCAGCTGATCGGGGCCAACTGGCAGACCTTCGCCCTAGTGGGCGCGGCCCTGGTCATCATCTACGGCTTCCCGCGCCTGACGAAAGCCGTGCCCGCCCCGTTGGTCGCCATCGTCGCCGTCAGCGCCTTCGCCATGCTGACGGGTCTGGATGTCCGCACTGTCGGCGACATGGGCCAGATGCCGACGACCCTCCCGATGTTCCACCTGCCGGCCGTGCCCCTGACGTGGGAGACCCTGACCATTATCGGACCCATCGCGGCCACCCTGGCCTTCGTCGGCCTTCTGGAAAGCCTGCTGACCGCCAATCTGATCGATGACATCACCGACACCCCGTCCGACAAGGATCGTGAGACCCGCGGCCAGGGCATAGCCAACATCCTGTCGCCCCTGTTCGGCGGCATGGCGGGCTGCGCCATGATCGGTCAGTCGATGATCAACGTCACCTCGGGCGCGCGCGGACGGCTGTCGACGCTATGGGCGGGCCTGTTCCTGCTGTTCCTCATCCTGGTGCTTCAGAAATGGGTGGCGCAGATTCCCATGGCGGCCCTGGTGGCGGTGATGATCGTGGTCTCGGTCGGCACGTTCGACTGGAAGTCGATCACCGAAATTCGGTCGATCCCGCTGCAATCATCCGTGGTCATGCTGGCGACGACCCTGACCGTGGTTTTGACCCATGACCTGTCGAAGGGGGTGGTGCTAGGCGTAGTCCTGTCGGCCGTCTTCTTCATGCGCAAGGTCGGCAAGACCATCGTCGTAACCGAGGTCGAGACGCCGCAGGAGGGCGTCCTCCGTTATCGGGTCTCGGGCCAGTTGTTCTTCGCCTCAGCCGAGCTGTTCATTGCCAGCTTCGAGCATCACGGCCATCCAATCCAGGTCGAGATCGACATGAGCGACGCCCATCTGTGGGATCTGACGGGCGTTGCGGCCGTGGACAAGGTGGTCTTCCGCTATCGGCGTCAGGGCGCCGACGTGCGCGTCATCGGCATGAACCAGGCGGCGCGCACCCTGGTCGAGCGGGTCGGTCGGTTCGAGAAGATGCATCTGCCGGCGGGGAAAGCCGCGCACTGACTTGCATCGGCGAACGCCTCAGAGGCGGTCGAGCTCGGGCTCGATGCGGGCCAGTATGTCGGCGAAGGACGGACGATCTCGATAATAGAGCGAGCGCGTGCCCTCGAAGGCTTCAGCATAGAGTTCGCGGATTTCCGCGTCGGCGAGGGTGAAGGCCGGATTGTCGCGCAGGTTGGGTTCGTCGTCTTTTCGAAAGCGCCTGGCCTTGTGCGCGAGGTAGTCCTCGGTGCCGATGAAGGCCTGGGTGGCTGGGTCGGCGAGGAGGCAATGGACGTCGTAGTAATGGCGCAGGAAATTGACGGGCAGAGCGCCGTCCGCCTGCTGTTTTCGAAACTTGGTCGAAATGGTCTGGAGTTTTTCGACGAGCGTGTAGCCCGGCTCATAGCAGGCGACGTCCCTGGCGCGGTTGTCCTCCACCTCGACGCCGCTTTCGACCGCCTTGTCGTAGGCCCAGGATGAGATGAGGCGGGGCTGGTTCGGGGAGACCTGGTCGAACCCGGCCTCGAGAAGAATGCCTTCCTTCACGCCCTCGGGAAGCGGGGCGATGGCGCGGTATCGCAACCGTACGCCGGCGCTGCGCATATAGGCGTGGTCGTCGAAGTCATGGTCCCGCTCGGCCGAAGTCACGCCGGGAATAAGCAACTGCGGCGGAAGGGCGTCGAAGAAGGCGCGGCGGGCTTCGACCTGAACCTCCTTGTTGTGGTTCTTGCCGGTCGGCGTGCCCTCGGGCGGATGAATCAGGATGTCGATGTCTTCGGAGAAGCGGTGGATCAGCTGGTAGCCCTTGGACAGGGACGTACCGCCCTTGAGCTCGAACGCCATCCCTAGCTGCTGCAGGCCCCAGAGGCAGTGCATGATCCAGTAGTCTTTTTCCACGAGGCCGGGGTCGATCGCCTGATCGCGGGCGGTGACCGCGATCAGGTCCGGGAAGTCCTTGAGGTCGTGGAGCAGGCGCGCCATCTCAGGCTGCAACGGCCTGATCGACCAGGCGTCGGGCGCGTGCCGAGGCGAAGTCATGGGCTGCCTGGCGCAGTTTGCCCGGGTCCATCGTCCTGGCGCGTCTGAGGGCCCGGGGAAGGACCTCGGCCCGATCTTCCGCCAGGCGATCCAGGTTGTGGAGGAGATCGACCATCAGAACCTCCTGGGTCAGTGCGCGCGGCACCGAGGGGCGTCGGCGGAAATCGACCATGCGACCGTCCAGCTTGAAGCGGCCATGTCGTTTCAGATTGTAGACGACCGGCTCGTTGTAGAGTTGCGTGGTCCCGACTCCCAGGCCGTTGTAGGCGCTGGGCGAGACCACCAGGAAGCGGTCGTCCTTGAGGAAGGCCTGTACGAGGGTCTCCAGCGCAGCGGGCGCCAGGCCGAATCGGGTCTCTCGCGGAACCATGTAGACGCCGCCGGCGGCCTTCTCGAGCGCGCCTTCCTTCACCAACTGCTGCAGGTGCCGATCGACCGAGTTCGACCAGCGCTGGAGATCCTGGCGACGGTAGGCGCAGCCGGGCTGCAGGTGTTTTTTCAGATCGTTCAGAGCGGTCATGGTTCGTCCTCGCGGACTAGGTGGGGCGGCAGGCGGTATTGTGCAAGTTTTTTTGTTCATAAATCATGCAGTAGGTGATCGCCGTAGCGTTGAGAGTGATCGCTCCTGGAGACAGGGGGCGCTTCACGTTTTCCCCGCTGCGATAGGCGATGACAGGATGTCGCCGAGCAGACGATCCCAGGACGTCAGGGCCGAACGTTTCTCCGGCATGAAGTCGTAGAGGGCGTAGGTCGAAAGGGTGACGGCTGCGGCGCCGCCTTTCTCGCTCGTGTGGTTGAGAATCCTGCCGATGACGAAAGGTGAGATCCGAAGGCGTTCGCTCGCCATGCTTGTCGCCGCTGTCCGTCTGAGGTCATGCGGGGTCAGGGACGGCAAGGAGAGGGCGGCGCGTACATCGCGCAGGGCGCGGGTCAGCGAGGCGGGGGTTAGCGACTTGTCGCGGTCCCAGCGCGCGGGGAAGACGAACGGCGTCGGTTCGTTGACGAGCGCCATAGCCTCCCGAATGAGCGCCACCGCGCCCGGCGACAGCGGCACCAGCGTGGCTCGGCCGTTCTTGGTTCTCGATCCGGGTATCGTCCAGACCGCCTGTTCGAGGTCAACCTCCGCTCGTGTCATGCAGGCGACCTCGTGGCGGCGCTGCAGGGTGAGCAGCAGCAGTTTGATCGCAATGCCGACGGGACGGCTGACGTAGACGCGCTGGTTCTTGCGTCGTGGGCTCTTGGCGCACGTCAGTACGGTGGGATCATCCAGGGCTCGCCAGATCGCGCCGATCTCTGCATCGCGCAGCACACGGTCACGGGGGGACTCGTCGCCCAGCGCGGGAACCCTGGCGACGGGGTTCGCCGTGACCGCTTCGGTCTCCAGGATCGCGTAGTTGAACATCTGACGAATCTGGGCGCGGACGCGATTGGAACTCGTGTCCTGGCCCTTCGCGACCAAGGTTCGCAGGAGCGCCTTGATGGCGGCTGGGGTGACGTCCTCGATCCGAAGCGCCCCCAGGGCCGGTTCGATGTGTTTCGTCCATAGCCATTTCTCGCCGGTGATCGTGGACGCCCGCTTGCGCTTTCCGCGTGGTTTCCATTCCCCGCGCTCGGTGGCGTCGAAATAGGCGACGCTGAGATCCTGGAATGTCTTGATGGTCTGCGAGCGGCGCTCGACCTTCTTGCGACGCTTTTCGCCAGCGGGATCGACGCCGTCCGTAGCCTGGAGTCGGGCTTGAGCACATCGCCTGCGAGCGTCGGCGAGCGAAACATCGGGATAGAGGCCGAGGCCGAAGCGGCGCATCTCGCCGTCTTCGGTTCGATAACGGATCGTCCAGGACTTTCGTCCGGTCTCGCTGACACGCAGCAAGAGGCCCGCGCCGAGGGGGTTCTCGTCATAGATATCAAGGCGCTTTCCGGACGGAGCGGAAATCGACGCGACGTATTTGTCTGTCAGTCGAACCTTGGGCATGACGCGAGTATGCCAGATTTGGCTGTGCCCCAAAGCATTTTGGGGCACACATGGGGCACAAAAAGCTGAAACTACCTGAACAAGGTTGAAGTGTGTTGACTAAATAAGTGCTGTAAAAACAGGATATTATGAATTATCGTGAAAAGTCCTGAAACCCAATGAAACCAATATTCCGTCTGACTTTTAATCAGAGGGTCCTCGGTTCGAGCCCGAGGGGGCGTACCATTTCTTTTCCCCGTCATTGCTGGATTTGCGCGGCGCGCTCCTGATGACGTTTCGGGGACGTTTGTGACTTTGTCAAAGTCACACGTGTGACTTGGTCCAAGCATTTCGAGACGCGAAGCGTGTGGGCGATCAGGCCTGGTATCCCAGGGCTTCTGCTGCCTCGGGGAAACGCTGGGCCAGCCGCGCCGCCCAGTCGGCGGCCATGGATTTGACGCTTCTGGCCTCGCGCGGTCGAGCAAGGACAAGGCTGGCGGCTTCGCGATGCGCCGGCCATTCTATAAGTAGGCGCATGGCCGCCTCGAAGTCCGGGTGGCTGGCGGCATGGGCGAAGGCCCGGTCGAGGGCTTCGACGTCATCGAAGTCGGGCAGGCGGGCGAGGTAGTCGCGCAGAACCGGGGCCGAGAGGTCGCGTTCGAACAGATCCCAGCGCATGGCCTGGGCCTCGTCGCGCTGGCCTTCGGCTTCGAGCAGGTCGATCGAGACGGATTCCCAGGCGGGCGTCAGTCGGGGTGCGCCGTCCTTGGGATTGCGGCCAAAGGTCCAGCGGCGGTTTGAAGGGGAAGGGCTGAGCGCCGCTTCGAGCGCCGCCCGGGCCTCGACCACGCGACCGGCGGCGAGAAGACGACGGGCGATGTCGGCAGCGATATCTGGCGAACCGGCCTGTTCCGGGGTGACCAGGGACAGCCAGAGATCCAGGTCCTCGGCCTTGTCTGCGAGGCGGCGAACGAGGTTGCGACCGGCCGGGGTCTTTCTGGAGCCGACGTCGAGGCCGGCGAGCAAGCTGCGAGCGAGATCGGGACCCACCGCGTCTCCGGCGGCGACGATCCATCGGCCATAGTCCTGGGGCCGTCGACGAAGGGCGTCGATCAGTTCACGGGTGGCGGCTTCGCCCGCCGTCTCGGCCAGGGCGAAGAGATCGGGCGCGGCCGTCTCGAAGCCGACGACCAGTTCGCCCTTGGTGTCCTTCACGCGGGCTGCGAGGCCAGGATAGAGGTCGAACCAGCGCACGAGCACAGCCAGGGCTTCGGCAGGCGCTTCGGGGGCCAGACGTTCGACGATCATTCGGCGATGCGCCTGGAGATCCTCGATCAACTCGCCCCTCTTGCGCCAGGAGACGCGGGTGCGGGCGGCGGCGAGGGCGGTCAGGCGCTTGTCGATCTCCAGGACCAGAAGGGCGGGCCCGGCCTCGGCGGCGAGTTCCAGCCTGAGCCGGCGCTTCAGGTTGGCGTTGCCGGCTCCGGCCTCGATCAGCAGGTCGGCCAGGCGAGGCGCGCCAAGGTGGACCAGGCTGGCAGCGGAAAGCCGGGTCGAGATCCGTGATTGTCGCGCCATGACGTCCTTTGATGCGGAGGCGAAGGTTCGCCTGGTTACTCTCTAGCAGCAGGATCCAGAGGTCGGCCAAGTCGTCCCCATCCTTCCCGTGGTTCACGACTGGGCGGCTTGCGTGTCCCGCAGGCGCCATTTCATGAACAGCACGCCAGAAGCCATGGCCAGAGCGCAGGCGTTGGCGATCGTGACGGGCCAAGCCTCTGTCATGACTCCATAGATCACCCAAAGGACGAAGCAGGTGACGGTTAGCGCATAGGTCTTCAAACTCACGGCCGATGCGTCCTTCTCCTTCCAGATCTTGATGCCCTGAGGGGCAAAGCTGGTGATGGAGCATACGGCCGCAGCCGACCCCACGATGTTCGCAACAAGTTCACTCATAGGGCCGCAACGCGGCGCCTGGGCCGCCGTTCCTCTAAGTGCAGGATGGCGCAGATGGCGTCATGCGCCACCGCAGTTCGGTGCGGCGGTTGAGAAGCTGGCGGCTCTAATCCTTGTGCTGCAGCGTGTCCTGGTCCTGCTCGCGCAACCAGTTGTGCGCCTTGGTCGCCGCCACGGCGCCGTGGCCCATGGCGACGCTGACCTGATCCAGACCTTCCACGACGTCCCCGGCGGCGAAGACGCCCGGGACCCCGCTGTCGATGACGCAGGCGGCCGTCACGCAACCAGCCTCGGTAAGGTCGATCCCGAGTTGCTGCGCCAGGCCTGAACGTGGCCGGCATCCCAGCGCGGGATAGATGACGTCGAACTCCAGATGCGCGCGATCCTCGAGCAGGACGCCGATGTGATCGGCTCCGGGTTCCAGGGCGACCAGGGCGCCGGGCTCCACCTTGATCCCTGCCGCGGCCAGCTCCTGGACCTGGGCGGAGGCGAGTTCCGGGTGGCTGAGCGGCATCAGGGTGATGTCGCTGGAGTATTGTCGCAGGAAGAGGGCCTCGCTGGCGCCGTTGGTGTCGCAACCGATTACGCCGATCCGTTTGTCCAGGTGCTCATATCCGTCGCAGACGGGGCAGTAGCGCAGCACCCCCGCTCGTATCGCCGCCTCATGGACTGCGTCCGGCAGATCGACCTGGTTGAGGTCTATCCCGGTAGCGAGAATGACGGCCCGGCTCGCGTGGGTCGAGCCGCCTTCAAGGTGTAGCCGAAACCCCCCGTCTACGACCTCGATTGCGGTCACCTCCGCCTCTTCCACGACGGCGCCATACTGGACAGCATGGCGTGTCATGCGCGCGATCAATTCGGGCCCGCCGACTCCATCGGGAAATCCTGGAGCGTTGTGGGTAAGGGGGATGCGAAGCGCGCGGCTTCTGCCATCGTGCAGCACGAGGGTGTCGCGACGGTATCTCGCCAGGTAGAGGGCTGCTGTCAGCCCAGCAGGCCCGGCGCCGATGATGATGACATCGCGTCCAGAGATCATTTCTTCGGTCACGGGTGTGGGATCATTTCAAGTTGTTGCGCCGTGCGAACAGATCGCGCGGGGCTGAGTTCCGTTTCGGGCGCCAGAGCGGGCGGGCCACCCGCTCAACGTGCGCTGGCGATCAGGGCGCCGCAGTCGGCGTCTTCCGCCAGGCCAGGATCGATGAAGCCCAGGAGCGCCGCTACCGGGGTGACCAGGGTCGCCAAGGCGCCGACGAGGCCGCCCTGCGTCGCCACCGCCGAGACGTCCACGCCAAGACGCGGAGAGGCGAGGGGGCCACTGACCGTGATCGGCGCCCAGACCCGCAGAAGCCGCGGCTTCTTGGTTTCGCCGTCGAGCCTGAGGTTCAGCGTTTCGGCGCCAAGATCAATGGTTCCCGCCCCCTGGGCCAGGACCACATCCGTGTCGATCACGAAGGTGCGCGAGCTGGCGACGCCGCGGACGACCGCGAACTCCGCCACGGCGCAGCGGATGTCGGAGGTCGACTGATCCCCGGACAGCAGCTTGCCCAGGCCCGCGCCGACATTGATGCCCAGCAGTTCAGCGAAGGCGGACCGCATGCGTCCGTGAGGAACGACCAGGCTTATGGTTCCCTTTGAGTTGGCCGCAAGCTCATGAATAGAGGCGCCCGGGCCCTCTAGCTTCGCCCGACCCAAGGCGCGGCCGGTCACGGTCGGCGCGCCGCCCCGCGCGGGAATGATCGACTCGAGCGGATAGCCGCTCAGACGGAAATCGACCGCGCTATAGGGTGTCGATCGGTTGGCGTCGATCCGCGCCGTTCCGTTCAGCTCTCCACGATTGAAGGCGAAAGAGACGGGATTGAGTTTGAGTATGCCGTTCTTGAGGTCGGCGCCGAGGCTCACCTGCCGGATGTCGAGGGCGTTGGTCTTCACCGAACGGGCGCGATAGGTCAGAGAGCCGTCCATGGTGCGAAGCCTTTCGGTCCTCAGCGGGGCATCGGGCAACAGCTTGCCCGGCTTGCCGGAGGTCGCGACAGTGCCGCCGCTGGTGACCTGCGGACGGGCGCCCAGGACCGCCGCGAGGTCATCAATGTCCAGCGAGCGTGAGCTCAGGTTTGCATCAACGCGGCGGCGTTCGCCGACCTTGTTCACCTCCAGCGTGCCCGACAGATCCGACGACCCGACCCGACCGCTGAAATCGGCGAAGCGGAAGAGGGAACCGTTTCGGCTCAGACTCCCGCTCAGTTTGTAAGGGGGCGTGTTCGGCGTGGTGATCCCGGTCAGAAGATAGATGTCGGCCAGATCCTGCCCCTCCAACTCAAGCACGGCGTTAAACCGTCCCAGGTCGAACGGCCGGGTAATGGCGCCCTTGGCCTTCAGCCTGGAGCCAGCCCCTGCGAGATCGGCGGTGAAGCCGTAAGGTCGGTCGCGGCGAATATTGATGAAGGGGCCGCCCGTGACACGAAGGGTCAGCGGCGCGCCGTTCATTGTCCCCTTGCCGTCGAGAAGGAAGCCGCTTTCGCCGTCCTGCGGAGAGCGCGCCTCGCGCGCAGTGATCATGGCGTCAAGCTTCATGCCTCGGCGTTGCTCATCCAGCGTCAGCCGACCTTCGTTGATCACCAAGCGATGGATGACCGGCAACCTGGCCCCCCGACCATCGTTGGGTTGGTCGGGGTTCAGGTCCCAACTGCGGCGTCCTTGATCATCAACGATCAGATGGACCGCCGGACGGGTTACGGTCAGAGAGGACACTTCAATCTGGCCCAGGAAGAGACGCCGTAATCGAACCGCTACGTCCAGCTGGTCGACCTCGGCGGTATTCTGACTGCGCGCCCAGGCAGGACCGCTGACCCTGAGGCCCCGTACAGTGGCGGACGGCGTCCAACTGAACAGCCTGACATCCAGATCGCCCTTCAGCAGAACTTCGCGCCCGGTCGAGGCGGACGCCGCGCGACCGATCGGCCCGCGCAGCCAGTTCCAGTCGAACAGGACCAGGAACAACAGAAAACCGAACGCCACCGCCAAGGTAATGCCTACCGCGATGACCTCCGGCTTTCCGGGACGACGCAGCGCTTGCCAGGCAGGATCACCGGCGACCACATAGGCCCTGAGGCTGTCCGCTCTCGCTTTCGCCAGCCGCCAGGCGGAGGTTCCGCCGTTACGGAGGGATTGAAGGAATGATTTTGGGCCAGGTCTGTCGATCGGCTCGCCTCCGGTGAAGCTGATCAACGCCCGAGACGGCAAAGGGCGCCACCGGTTTTAATGGAGCGGCGCTCGACGCGCGCAATCAAGAAAACTTCCACGGCTACGCTGGACCCTGGATTTAAAGGAACGTACCGTGAACAAATGGCGCGTATCGAACTTCGACGAAAGCTGTCCGTCCTGTCTGACGCGGCCAAGTATGACGCGTCCTGCGCGTCGTCGGGGGCGCCGAAACGCAACTCCCTGGGCGGCAAGGGAGTCGGTTCGACCGAGGGCATGGGCATCTGCCATGCCTATACGCCGGACGGGCGATGCGTCAGCCTGCTGAAAATCCTGCTGACGAACTTCTGCATCTACGACTGCGTCTATTGCATCAACAGGTCATCTTCGAACGTGGAGCGGGCGCGATTTACGATCGATGAGGTCGTCGATCTGACGCTGGCCTTCTACAAGCGCAACTATATCGAGGGGCTTTTCCTGTCCTCGGGCGTCATTCGCTCGGGCGACTATACGATGGAGCAACTGGTCGAGGTGGCGCGCCGCCTGCGCGAGGATCACGACTTTCGCGGCTATATCCATCTGAAGCTGATCCCCGAGGCGGATGAACGTCTGGTGGCGCTGGCCGGACGCTATGCAGATCGCCTCTCGGCCAATATCGAGTTGCCGCGCGACGAGGCCCTGGGGCGGCTGGCGCCCGAGAAGGACGCCCGACTGATCCGCAAGACCATGGCGCAGGTGCGACTTGGAGTGGAGGCGGCGAAGCCGGAAAAACGCGACCGGCAGCGGCCGCCGGCCTTTGCCCCGGCCGGGCAATCGACCCAACTGATCGTCGGCGCCGACGGCGCGCCGGACACGGAGATTCTGGACCGCAGCGCCTCTCTTTATGGCGGCTATGGTCTGCGTCGGGTCTATTATTCGGCCTTCAGTCCCATACCCGACAGTTCGAGCGTCCTGCCGCTGTCGAAACCGCCCCTTATGCGCGAGCACCGGCTGTATCAGGCGGACTGGCTGATGCGCTTCTACGGCTTTACTGCTCCCGAGATCGGCGAGGGGGCCTCGGACGGCATGCTGGATCTCGCCATTGATCCCAAGCTGGCGTGGGCGTTGAAGCGGCGAGAGGTTTTTCCCGCCGACGTCAATGTCGCGGCGCGCGAGGACCTTCTTCGCGTGCCGGGTCTGGGCGTGAAGGCGGTGGACCGCATCCTGTCCGTGCGCCGCTACCGCACCCTGCGGCTGGAGGATGTGGCCCGGCTGACGCGGTCGATAGACAAGGTTCGACCGTGGATCCTGGCCCTGGACTGGACGCCGGGAGGGTTGACCGACGCCGCCGATCTGCGCGCCCGCCTGGCGCCGAAGCGGGCGCCCGAGCAGTTGAGCCTGTTCTGATGCGCACCATCGTCCTGGCGAGCGAGACGGACTTCGACGGATGGAAGGCGGCGGCGCGGGCGCTGCGGATCGCGAAGGTGGAACCGGCGAAGGCGCGCTTTGTCACGGGGGAAACGGAGCAGCCCGGACTGTTTGGACTGGATGGCGTCATCGCGGGCGAGCAGGAAGGCGCGGCCTTTGTCGTGCCCCGTGCCTTCCTCGAAACGGCTGCAGACCTGATCCTGCACCGCGCGCCGGATCGCTTTGACCTGATGTACCGGCTGTTGTGGCGGCTGCGCGACGAGCCCGATCTGATGCGCGTCGTGTCCGATCCGGACGTGGCCGCCGCCGCAGAGCGGGTGAAGAATGTTCACCGGGCTGCGCACAAGATGAAGGCCTTCGTCCGTTTTCGCGAAACGACAGATGAAGCGGGCGAACGGTGGGTGGCCTGGTTCGAGCCGGCGCACCGGGTGCTGGAGAAGACGGCCCCCTTCTTCGCCCGACGGTTCAGCACCATGCGGTGGTCGATTCTGACGCCTGACGGCGCTGCGCACTGGGATAGCGACAGTCTGAGCTTCGGACCGCCCGCGCGTCAGGACGAGGCGCCCCGGGAAGACGAGGTGGAGGACTTCTGGCGCACCTATTACGCCTCGACCTTCAATCCGGCGCGTCTGCGCACGCGGATGATGCAGTCTGAAATGCCGAAGCGCTATTGGAAGAACCTGCCGGAAGCCGCGCTGATTCCTGAACTTGTGGCTTCGGCCGGGATGCGCACGGATGTGATGGTGGAGAAGGCCGCGGCGCGGCCCAACGAGAAGTTTCTGCGTCTTCGGGCCCCAATCATCGACCGGGCGGCGACCGACGACATGGTCCCCTCGACCCTGTCGGAGCTGGGACGCGGGGTCCAGGGCTGTCGCCGTTGTCCGCTATGGCGTGACGGAACCCAGGCCGTATGCGGAGAGGGGCCCGCCAGGGCGTCGCTGATGATTGTCGGCGAACAACCCGGCGATCAGGAGGATTTGGCGGGGCGACCGTTCGTCGGTCCCGCCGGTAGAGTGCTGAACGCTGCGCTGGACGCGGCCGGCGTTGATCGGCTGGAGACCTATCTCACCAACGCCGTCAAACACTTCAAGCATGAGCCGCGAGGCAAGCGCCGGCTTCACAAGACGCCGAACGCCGGCGAGGTGCAGGCCTGCAGATGGTGGCTGGACCATGAGCGAAAACTGGTCAGGCCGCGTCTTATATTGGCGCTGGGCGCAACGGCGGGGCTGGCTTTGCTGGGGCGTAAACCGGCCATTCAGGCGGAACGCGGGAAGGTCATCGAGACGTCGGAAGGCGACCGGGTGCTGTTGACGGTCCATCCCTCCTACCTGCTGCGCCTGCCTGATGCAGACATGCGCCGACGCGAGCAGGCAGCCTTTGCCGCAGATCTCGAGTTGGCGAAAATAGAGGCGAACCTGCCCTAGACCTGGCCTACTCGAGATCGGCCGCTTTCGGCGCCGGGGCAAGGTTCAGGTCGGGACCTTCCTGCGGGTGATCTCTCAGGCCGCTCGAGGTCAGTTCGTCCAGTTCGGCTGCTTCCACGAAGACCACGGTTTCATCGCCTTGCAACAAGGTTTCCGCCTTGTGCCGCGCTTCGACCTCGCCGGAGGCCTGGATCCTGATGGTTCGCGATGAACCGTCGACCTCGCCCACCGTCACTTCGAAAACCTCGGCCATGTCCACTCCATTTCTGTCAACCTAGGGGAATGCGGGACGCCTGGCCGTGTTGCCGGCTGGGCGGATCGGCCGCACTCTCATTCAGGCGGAATATGGTCATCGCCTTCCGCGCGATCCCGATAGACGGCGGCCCGGGCCAGAAGGATGAGGGTCACGGGCGTGGTGACGGTGAGGAAGACGCCGATCAGAAGGTCCCTGAGCGCCAGTCGCCCCTCGCTCATTGACCAGAACATCACCGAGGCGATGACGATCAGCGCCATGCCCATGGTGGCGCCCAGCGTCGGGGCGTGCACGCGTTCATAGAAACGCTTGAGCATCACAAGGCCGATTGAACCCGTCAGCGCCAGCACGCTGCCGACCAGCGTGACGGCGACGATGGTCCAGGCCGCCCAGAGCGGCAGGTCGGAGGGCGTCATTCGATCACCTCGCCACGCATGAGGAACTTGGCCAGGGCGACGGTGGCGGTGAAGCCCAGCATCCCGATGATCAGGGCAGCCTCGAAATAGACGCCTACGCCGCTACGCATGCCCTGGACGAGGATCATCAGCATGGCGTTCAGATAAAGGGTGTCGAGACCCAGAACGCGGTCCTGGGCGCGAGGACCGTGCATCATGCGCCACGCGGCCAGCAGCATCGAAAGCAGCAACATGGCCTGGGCCGCGCCCAGGCCCCAGTAGAGGACGGCGGAGGCGGTCACGGGAAGATCTCCAGCAGCAGGCGTTCATATCGTCCCTTGATCAGGTCGATCCATTCCTGCTCCTCGATCAGATCCAGGACGTGCAGGAGCAGACGGCCCGACGGCCGGTCATACTGGACCCACAGCGTGCCGGGCGTGCTGGTGAGGATGATGGCGAGGACGGCGAGGCCGTAGCGGTTGCGGAGATCCAGCGGCACATGGATGAAACCAGACACCCGCTCTCGCTTGCGGCGGCCGAGGATGATCGTGGCCACGGCGTAGTTCGAACGCACCACGTCCACGGCCACGTAGCCCGCCAACTGAATCAGGGCGCCAGGCGACCGGACCCCGGACCGGTCGGGTTCCAGCAGGCGCATGACATGGGGGATGGTCATGGCAGCGATCAGGGCGACGGCGATGTCGCCCGCCGAGACGGGTTCGCTCAGCAGCAGCCAGGCGCCAAACAATCCGGCGGCGAGGAGGGGGTGAGGCAGGACGGCGCGGATCATGACGCGGTTCCCAGGACGGCGTTCACATAGGCGGCGGGGGACGCCAGCCATTCTCCGGTCTTTTCGGCATAGGTCAGGCCCGCCGCCGCGCCGGCGCTCAGCCACAGGCAGCACAGGACGAGACCGCCGATGGCGAGGAACTCCGGACTGCGGACCTTGGGCGGAGCGGCGTCCTCGCGGCGCCAGAAGCCCGCCACGCCGAACCGCGTCAGGGCGATCAGGGCGGCGAAGCTGGACAATGTCAGGACGCCGACAATGGTCCAGTGGGTGGGCGACAGGACGCCTTCGCCCGACAGCAGGGCCGCGAAGATGCTCAGCTTGCCTGCGAACCCGGCCAGCGGCGGCAGGCTGACCGTCACCAGGGCCACCAGGATGAAGGCGCTGCCGAGGAATGCGGTCGAGGCGGGCAGGACGCGCCCGACCTCATGGACGTCGTCGGCGGCGAAGGGATCATCATATTCGTCGTCGAAGACGGCGTCCTCGGGCGACACCGCCTGATCCTCGCCCCGCCCCAGGATTTCGGCGATCAGGAACAGGGCGCCGGCCGCCAGGGTAGACGCGGCCATGTAGAAGAGGGCTCCGCCGATGGCGTCCGGCACGGCCGTGCCCGCGATGGCGAGCACGGTGCCCGACGAGACCATGACCGCATAGCCGGCCGCCTGTTCCAGCCGGCGCGACGCGACCATGCCGGCGGCGCCGAACACGACGGTGGCGACGCCGGCTGAAAGCAGCCAGATATTGCCGAATCCGGTCGAGGCCCCGGCGTCATCGCCGAACAGCAGAGTCGCCAGGCGCAGGATCACATAGACCCCGACCTTGCTGAGGATGGCGAAGACCGCCGCGACGGGCGCGCTGGCGGCGGCATAGGCGCCCGGCAGCCAGAAGCCCAGCGGCCATGCGGCCGCCTTGACCAGGAAGGCCACGCCCAGGATGGCGCAGCCGATGTGGAACAGGGCCCGGTCATGCGCGGGAATGGCGGAGACCTTGCTGGCGATGTCGGCCATGTTGAGCGCGCCGGTCACGCCGTAGATCAGGCTGACGCCAATGAGGAAGAAGAGCGACGCCGTCAGGTTGATCGCGACATAGCCCAGTCCGGCGCGCACCCGTTTCTCGCCCGACCCGTGAAGCAGCAAGCCATAGGAGGCGGCCAGCATGACTTCGAAGAAGACGAAGAGGTTGAACAGGTCGCCGGTCAGGACCGCTCCGTTCACGCCCATGATCAGCAGAAGGTAGAGGGCGTGGAAGCGCGGCCCGGCCCGGTCCCACCGGGCGTAGGAGAACAGCAGGCCTCCGGCCGCCAGCGTCGCTGTCAGCGCCAGCATCAAGGTCGATAGCCGATCCGCCACCAGGGTGATGCCGAAAGGCGCCGACCATGCGCCCAGGTTGTAGATGCGGGCCGTATCGTCGCCCGCCGGCCCGCCGACGGCGGCTTCGTGCAGCAGGGCGTAGGCGACCCCGACCAGAGCGATCAGGCAGAGCAGGCTGATCAGGGCCTTGAGGCCATAGCGCTGCTCCTTGAGCAGCAGCATGGCGGCCGCCGCGATCAGCGGCAGAACGACCGGAACGACGATGAGGTGGTCCTGCCAGTCGGTCATTCGCCCGGCTCCCGTCCGTCGATGTGGTCGCTGCCGGTGATGCCCCTGCTGGTCATCAGCACCACGAGGAACAGGGCCGTCAGGGCGAAGCTGATCACGATGGCCGTCAGTACGAGGGCCTGGGGCACGGGATCGGCATAGGCGGCTGGATCGGCCGGAAGGTCGTCCCGCAGCAGGGGCGGCGACCCGGCGCGCAGGCGGCCCATGGCGAAGATGAAGAGATTGACCGCATAGCCGAGCAGGGACAGGCCGATGATGACCTGGAAGGTGCGAGGACGAAGCAGCAGCCAGACGCCGGCGGCGGTCAGCACCCCTATGCCGAGAGCAAGAACCAGTTCCATCAGACGGTCTCCTCTTCAACCGGCGCAGGGACGATCTGGCGGGACTTTCGCAACGACTGGTGCGCGATGGCCACCAGCATCAGGACGGTCGCGCCGACGACCAGCAGGGCCACGCCGGCGTCGAAGACGACTGCGGACGCCAGCGGCGTCTTGCCGATCAGCGGCAGATCGAAATAGCGGAACCAGGAGGTCAGCAAGGGATAGCCGAACAGCCAGGAAGCGACCCCGGAAAGGGCTGCAATCAGCAGGCCGCCGCCGATCCAGACCAGGGGGCGGATTTCCAGCCGCTCTTCCACCCACCGGGCGCCGGACGCCATGTACTGCAGGATGAAGGCGATCGACAGGGTCACGCCGGCTGCGAAGCCGCCGCCCGGCAGATCGTGCCCGCGCAAGAAGAGATGTAGCGCCAGTAGGACGATGAAGGGGAAGAGCCAGCGCATCACCACCCGCGGGATCAGCATGGTCTCGGACAGGGTGTCGCCCAGTTTGCGGTTCTCGCGACGGTCGTCGCTGTCGTTCTGGTTCTGCTTCTGCTCGGTGTGCCCGACGCTGTCGGAGGCAGGGCGGAACCTGCGGAGCAGGGCCCAGATCGTCAGGCCGACGATCCCCAGGACCGTGATCTCGCCCAGGGTGTCGAAGGCCCGGAAATCGACCAGCAGGACGTTCACGACGTTGCGGCCGCCGCCTTCCGAATAGGCGTGTTCAAGGAAGTAGCGCGCCAGCGGCGACGTTGACGGTCGCGTCATGACGGCGAAGGCGACCAGGGCGACGCCCGCGCCGGCGGCCCCGGCGATGGCGAGGTCCGTCAGGCGACGACGCCGCGCCCTGGACTCCTGGGCAGGCGAGGCCAGGTTGGGCAGGCGCTTCGGCAGCCAGCGCAGGCCGAGAAGAAGCAGAACCGTGGTGACAATCTCGACCAGCATCTGGGTCGTCGCCAGATCCGGCGCAGAGAACCAGACGAAGGTCAGGCAACTGACAAGACCGGCGCCCCCGACCAGCACCACGGCCGCCAGTCGATGATACTTGGCCTGCCAGGCGGCGGCCACGGCGCAGGATGCGCCGATGATCCACAGGAGGGTGAACCCGAGGCCGGGGCGCTGGACGGCGAGGCCGGCGTCATCAAAGCCGAGGCCGGCCATGCTGCTGCCCAGGACGGCGGCCAACAGGCAGGTCAGGATGATCACGCGCAGGCGCGCCTGCTGGCGCGAGGCGCCGAGGCGACGCACGATCCAGTCGGCGGCCAGATGGACTCCGCGCATGACGCGGTCGTAGACGCGAGCCCCGTTGACGCGCCCGACCAGCCAGGGACGTTCGCTGGCGTTGATGCGCGGGCCGAGCAGTTTGTAGAGGGTCACGCCGCCGACCAGCGCAATCATGCTCATCAGCAGCGGCAGGTTGAAGCCGTGCCACAGGGCCAGGCTGTAATAGGGGACGTCGTCGCCCAGGACGGAGCGAACGGCGACCGCCAGGACGGGACCGATGGTGATCGCCGGCAGGACGCCCACGATGATGCACAGACCCACCAGAACCTCGATAGGGAAGCGCATCCAGCGCGGCGGCTCATGGGGCTCCTTGGGCAGGTCGACCGGCGCGGGGCCGAAGAAGGTGAGGTGGATGAAGCGCACCGAGTAGAGCACGCTGAGCAGGCTGGCGACGGTGGCCAGGACGGGCAGGGCCAGGTTCAGGTGCCGACCGCCGGTGTGGGCTACGGCTTCGGCCAGGAACATCTCCTTGGACAGGAAGCCGTTGAGCAGGGGGACGCCGGCCATGGCGGCGGCGGCGACGATGGCCAGGGCGGCTGTGACAGGCATCGAGGCCCTGAGGCCGCTCAACCTTCGCATGTCGCGGGTGCCGGTCTCATGATCAATGACCCCGGCCGCCATGAATAGAGATGCCTTGAAGGTGGCGTGATTGACCGTGTGGAAGATGGCCGCCACCGCCGCGAGCGGACTGCCCAGCCCCAGCAGGAGGGTGATCAGCCCCAGGTGGCTGATGGTCGAATAGGCCAGCAGCCCCTTCAGGTCGTTCTGGAAGACGGCGCTCCAGGCGCCGAACAGCAAGGTCGCCATCCCGGCCGAGCCGACGATGACATACCAGGCGTCCGTGCCCGCGAGCACGGGCCAGAGGCGGATCAGCAGAAAGACGCCCGCCTTCACCATTGTCGCCGAGTGCAGATAGGCGCTGACCGGAGTGGGGGCGGCCATGGCGCGCGGCAGCCAGAAGTGGAAGGGGAACTGGGCGCTCTTGGTCAGGGCTCCCGCCAGGATCAGGATCAGGGCGGCCAGATACCAGGGGCTGTTCCTGATGATGTCCCCGGACGCCAGAACCACGTCCAGATCGAAACTGCCGACGATCCGACCCAGGACCACCATGCCCGCGAACAGGCAAAGCCCCCCGGCGGCCGTCACAGTGAGCGCCATCCGCGCGCCGTCCCGCGCCGCCGCGTTGTGATGCCAGTAGCCGATCAGCAGGAAGGAGAAGAGGCTGGTCAGTTCCCAGAACGCCGCCAGAACGATCAGGTCTCCAGCCATGACCATGCCGGTCATGGCGCCCATGAAGGCCAGCAGGAAGGCGAAGAAGCGAGGAACGGGATCGGCCGCCGACATGTAGTAGCGGGCATAGAGGACCACGAGGGCCCCGATCCCCTGGACCATGACCGCGAACAGCCAGGACAGCCCGTCCAGCCTAAGGGTGAAGTTGACGCCAAGCGTCGGCAACCAGGGCGTGGACCACCGCACCGTCTCGCCGGACGCTACGGCCGGGAACAGGGCTACGAGGCACAGCAGCCCAGCCAGAGAGGTCGCCCATGCCAGTGCTGCTGCGGCGTTCCGGGCGCGTGACGGCAGGTAGATCGCCAACACCGCCGCAACAAACGGCGCCCCGAACGGAATGAGCAGCATGAGGGCATTGGGCATGCGTCGGGGAAGTCCTTTCGAAGCGGCCGAACAGACAGCTTAACGGCCAGCCGGCGCTGGAGCCATAGATTCGGCTGCGGCGATCCGACCCAATCCGGCCCGGGTCCGCCGTTGGACATGCTTCGATGTCTCATCAAGCAGCGATCGACCTGGCAGCGATGTTTCTACACCCCCGCATCGAACGCCGGAGGAGATGGCGCGTTAGGCCTCCAGTTCCGAAAATGGATCTGAAGGATATGCCATGGCCAAGCCGCCTGTTGACGACGCTCGCCCGGGGGCGGGCGGTGAACTCCACCAGACCGCCACGACGCCAGAAACGCGCACGACCACCAATCATGGCGCGCCGATCAGCGACAATCAAAACTCGCTGAAAGCGGGCGCCAGAGGCTCGACCCTGCTGGAGGACTTCATCCTCCGGGAGAAGATCCAGCACTTCGACCATGAGCGTATTCCCGAGCGGATCGTCCATGCGCGCGGCTCGGCCGCCCATGGCTTCTTCGAACTGACCGAGAGTCTGGCCGACTATACGACGGCGAAAGTCCTCACCGAGGTGGGCAAGAAGACCGAGGTCTTCACGCGCTTCTCGACCGTGGCCGGCGGCGCAGGGTCGGTGGACACGCCGCGCGACGTCCGGGGCTTTGCGGTGAAGCTCTATACGACGGAGGGGAACTGGGACCTGGTCGGCAACAACATCCCCGTCTTCTTCATCCAGGACGCGATCAAGTTCCCCGACCTGATCCATGCGGTGAAGATGGAGGCGGATCGCGGCTATCCCCAGGCGGCGAGCGCCCATGACACCTTCTGGGACTTCATCGGCCTGATGCCGGAGAGCACCCACATGGTCATGTGGGCCATGTCCGACCGGGCCATCCCCCGTTCCCTGCGGATGATCGAAGGCTTCGGCGTCAACACCTTCCGCCTGATCAACGCCAAGGGGGAGGCGACCTTCGTCAAATTCCACTGGCGGCCCAAGCTCGGGACCCAGTCAACCTGCTGGGACGAGGCGGTCAAGATCGCCGGGGCCGACCCCGACTATCATCGCCGCGACCTGTTCGAGGCCATCGACCAGGGCGACTTCCCCGAGTGGGAGTTCGCCGTTCAGTTGCTGACCCAGGCCGAGGCGGACGCCCTGCCGTTCGATATTCTCGACGCCACAAAGCTGATTCCGGAAGAGGTTCACCCTCTGCGGGTCATCGGCCGCATGGTGCTGAACCGAAACCCCGACAACTTCTTCGCCGAGACCGAACAGGCCGCCTTCCTGCCGACCAATATCGTGCCGGGCATCGACTTCTCGGAGGACCCCCTGCTGCAGGGCCGGCTCTTCTCCTACCAGGACACGCAACTGTCGCGTCTGGGGACGGTCAACTTCCATCAGATCCCGATCAACCAGGCCAAGGGCTGTCCCTTCCAGAACTTCCAGCGCGACGGCCATATGCAGACCCAGGTCTTCAAGGGGCGCGCCAACTACGAACCGAACAGCCTGGCCGAAGCGGGAGAGGAAGGCGGGCCGCGCGAGGATCCGCAAGGCGGCTTCCGCACCTTCGCCGTGCCGATGGAGGGTGAGAAGGTCAGGCTGCGGGCTGAAAGTTTCGCCGACCACTACAGCCAGGCAAGGCTCTTCTTCCGATCGCAAACGGAGATCGAACAGGCCCATCTGGCCAGCGCCCTGGTCTTCGAACTGTCCAAGGTCACGCTTGAACACGTCAGGACTCGCGTTCTGGCCAACCTGCGCAATGTCGATGAGAGCCTGGCGCAGCGAGTGGCCGACGGCATGGGCCTGTCTCTGCCGGGCGCTTCGAAACCTGCCGCCAAGCCTGTGGATCTGGACGTGTCTCCCGCCCTTCGGATCGTCGGCAAGTATCCGGACACGCTCGAGGGCCGCAAGGTCGGGATCCTGGTGGCCGATGGTTCGGACGGCGCCGCCGTTGAGGCTGTCCGCAAGGCCGTCCTGGGAGACGGCGGGTCCGTCTTTATCGTCGCGCCGAAAGTCGCCGGGGTTAAGCTGGCGGACGGATCCATGCTCGCTGCTGACGGCCAACTGGCGGGCAGCCCATCGGTGCTGTTCGATGCGGTTGCGATCATCCTGTCGGACGACGGCTGCGCCCAGCTGCTGAAAGAGGGGGCTGCGACCGACTTCGCCAAGGACGCCTACGGCCACCTCAAGGCCATCGGATTCAGCGCTCAGGCCCAGCCCCTGCTGGACAAGGCAGGAGTGAAGTCTGACGACGGCGTGGTGGAAATAGACGCGAAATCAAAGCTCTTCCTGGCTGCGGCGCGCACCCGCCAGTGGGAACGCGAGCCCAAGGTCCGCACATTGGCCTAGCGACACAGGCCTGGGCCGGGAAGAAAATCAGGCCCAGGTTCTTGCGCTTCCCGGCAGCCCCTCTACGCAAGGGCATCCATTCGCTTGCCAAGGCCAGATCTTTTGATGATGTCGAACCGCCGCCCGAAGCCGGGCTCGAAGATGGAAGCCTGGGCGGCAGCGGGACTGGCGCTTGTTCTGACCTTCTTCCTCGCTACGGGTCTGGTGGCCTATCTCAACGTCGAGGTTCTGAGGGCGAACAATCAGAAGATCATCCACACGCACCGGGTGATCGTCGCCGTGGACGAACTCCTGGCGACCGCCCAGGATGCGGAAACCGGGCAGCGCGGCTACCTGCTCACCGGCAACCCCCAGTACCTTCAGCCCTATGAAACGGCGGCCGCCGCCGTCGCCCGCCGTCTGGACGACGTCGCCACGCTTACGAGCGACAATCCCGTGCAGCAGGCGCATCTGCAGAAACTGCGGCGTCACGTCGACGCCAAGATGACCGAGTTGGAGACAACCATACAGGCCCGGCGTGCGGAAGGCGTTCAGGCGGCGGTGGCGCGCATGACGACGGATCGCGGCAAGTTCGAGATGGACGCCATCCGCGCCGAGATCGGGCTCATGCGGCAGGAAGAGCAGCGGCTGCGTCTGCAACGGTTGGCGGAAATGGACGCCGCCTACCGGACAGCCTTGATCAGCGGGGTTCTGTCCGGACTTCTTGGCGCCTTTCTCACTCTCGTCGTCTTCACGCTTATCCGTCGCAGCGCCCGCGCTCGCGCTCGCCAGGAATGGTTGCACAGGGGGCAGGTGGGGCTGGCGGACGCCATGATGGGCGACCAGTCCATGGAGCTGCTGGCCGACAAGATCCTGGCCTATCTGGCGCGCTATGCCGACGTTCAGGCGGCCGCCCTGTTCAAGGGCGAGGGCGGCGTCTATCGGCGCATCGCCACGCTCGGCGTTCCCGCCGACGCCCGAATCCCCGAACGGTTCGGTCATCGCGAAGGTCTGTTGGGTCAAGTGGCCGCCGAGGGGGCCGTCCTTACGCTCCCCGAGGTGCCCGAAGGCTATCTGACGATCGGTTCCGCGCTCGGCCAGGACAAGCCCAGACACCTGGTGATCGCGCCCGCTCGCGCCGACGGCGAGGTCAACGCCGTGATCGAGCTTGGCTTCCTGCGCCCGGTGGACGACCGCTTGCAGACCCTGCTGGAAGAGGTGGGCCCCGCAATCGGCACGGCGCTGAGATCCGCCCGCTATCGGGCCCAGCTTCAGAACATGCTGGAAGAAACGCAACGCCAGTCCGAGGAACTGCAGGTTCAGAGCGAGGAGCTTCGGGTATCCAACGAAGAGCTGGAAGAACAGGGCCGGGCGCTGAAGGAGACGCAGTTCCGCCTCGAGCAGCAGCAGGCCGAGCTGGAACAGACCAATAGCCAGCTCGAGGAGCAGGCGCAGATGCTGGAGACCCAGCGCGACGATCTGGAGCGTGGCTCCGCCGCCCTCGGGCTCAAGGCGCGGGAACTTGAGCAGGCCAGCCAGTACAAGTCCGACTTCCTGGCCAACATGTCCCACGAATTGCGCACGCCGCTCAATTCCCTGCTGATCCTGTCGAAGCTGCTGGCCGACAATCCGGAAGGCGGCCTGACGGACGAACAGGTCAAATACGCCCGCACCATCCAGTCCTCGGGCAATGATCTTCTGACGCTGATCAACGACATTCTCGATCTGTCCAAGATCGAGGCAGGCCATATCCAGGCGAGACCCGAAGCGGTCTCGCTTCAGCGCCTGGGCGAGGATGTGCGGCAGTTGTTCCAGCCGGTGGCTGACGATCGCGGTCTCGCATTCGAAATAGACCTGACGGCGGCTGGCGACGACATGGTGGAAACGGATCGCCAGAGGCTTGAGCAGATCCTCAAGAACCTGCTGTCGAACGCCTTCAAGTTTACCGAAAAGGGCAGGGTGAAGCTGTCGGTCACGGCTGCCGGGCCGAATGAACTGGCTTTCGCGGTGTCGGATACGGGGATCGGCATCTCGGCTGATCATCAGAAGAGCGTGTTCGAGGCCTTCCAGCAGGCGGACGGGACGATTAGCCGCCGCTACGGGGGCACAGGGCTCGGCCTGTCAATTTCACGCGAACTGGCGCGGCTGCTGGGCGGCCGGATCACGCTGCAAAGCCGACCGGGCGAGGGCAGCGTCTTCACCCTGATCCTGCCGCGCGCCTATGACGCTGCGCGGGTTGCGCCGCGGGAAGTCGCCGTCTCGGCGCCCACAGCTCCCGCAGAAAGCCCCCGCGACGCCGTCGTCGCCCCGAACACGCGGCTCGAGTCCCTGCATCGCGCAGTCGAGGATGACCGCGATCAACTGACGGGAAGCCGGAGACTGCTGCTGGTGGTCGAGGACGACGACCGTTTCGCGGCCATTGTTCGCGACCTGTCGCACGAACTGGGCTTCCAGTGCATCGTGGCCGGGACTGCGGAGGAGGCGCTGAAGCTGGCCAAGCGCTATCGCCCCAGTGCGGTGGTGCTGGACATCGGTCTGCCGGATCAGTCGGGCCTTACCGTGCTGGACGTCCTGAAGCGCGACGACGACACGCGCCATATCCCCATTCACGTCGTGTCTGCGGACGACCACAGCCAGACGGCGCTCTCGCTGGGGGCGATCGGCTATGTGGTCAAGCCGGTGGCGCGCGATGCGCTGGCCGAGGTCCTGCGTTCGCTTGAGGAGAAGCTGACGCGCACCGTGCGCCGCGTCCTCATCGTCGAGGACGACGCGGTTCAGCGCGAAGCGGTGAGCAAGTTGCTGGAATCGGGTGATGTCGAGACCGTAGGCGTCGGCACGGCGGCTGAATGTCTCGAACAGCTGAAGAGTCAGACCTTCGATTGCATGGTGCTGGATCTGAGCCTGCCGGACGCGTCGGGCTTCTCGCTTCTGGAGACGCTCAGCCGCGAGAGCGGTCACGCCTTCCCGCCGGTCATCGTCTACACCGGCCGCGACCTGTCGCCGGAACATGAGCAGCAGCTCCGCCGCTATTCCAGCTCCATCATCATCAAGGGGGCCAAGTCGCCGGAGCGGCTGCTCGACGAGGTCTCGCTCTTCCTTCACCAGGTGGTGTCCGAGCTGCCCGCAGAGCAGCAGAAGATGATCCGCAAGGCGCGCAATCGCGACGCCGTTCTTGAAGGGCGGCGGATTCTTATCGTCGAAGACGATGTCCGCAATGTCTACTCCCTGACCAACGTCCTGGAACCGCGCGGCGCCGTCATCGAGATCGCCCGGAACGGCCAGGAAGCGATCGAGCTGCTGGATCGATCTTACGGCGATCCGGCCAGAACGATCGACCTTGTCCTCATGGATGTGATGATGCCCGTCATGGACGGCCTGACGGCCACCCGCGAACTGCGCAAGGATGCGCGGTGGAGCGGATTGCCGGTGGTGATGCTGACCGCCAAGGCCATGCCTGACGATCAGGAGCGCTGCATGGCGGCGGGGGCCAACGACTACATGGCCAAGCCGCTGGACGTCGACAAGCTGCTGTCGCTTGTCCGCGTCTGGATGCCGCGTTGAACGCGGTGACCCACGAAGTCGAGGACATCGAGATCCAGTTGCTGCTGGAGGCGCTGTTCCAGCGCTATCACTACGACTTCCGCCACTATGCGCGGGCGTCCATCAAGCGTCGCCTGCTGCAGGCGAGAAGCCATTTCGGCCTGCCGAGCATCACGGCCCTGCAGGAGCGGGTGCTTCATGACGCGGAGATGCTGCCCCGCCTGCTGGGGTTCCTGACCGTTCAGGTCAGCGAGATGTTCCGCGACCCCAGCTATTTCCGCGCCCTGCGCGAGCAGGTCCTGCCGCACCTCAAGACCTATCCGTCGCTGAAGGTCTGGATCGCCGGGTGCAGCGCAGGCGAGGAGGTCTACTCGCTGGCGATCCTTTTCCGGGAGGAGGGGCTGCTGGACCGCACGCTCTTCTACGCTACGGATATCAATCCCGACGCCCTGCGCGCGGCGGAGGCGGGTGTCTATCCACTGGACCGGATCCGTAAATTCACCGAAAATCACCAGAAATCGGGCGGTCGATCCTCCCTGTCGGACTATTACACCGCCGACTACGGGCGTGCCGTCTTCGATAAATCCTTGCGCAACAATGTCGTGTTTTCCGACCACAGCCTGGTCACTGACGCTGTTTTCGGTGAGATGCATCTGATCTCGTGCCGGAACGTCATGATCTATTTCGACCGCGATCTTCAGGACCGCGCCGTCGGCCTGTTCCGGGACTCGCTTGTTCGTAACGGTTTTCTCGGCATCGGTTCCAAGGAAAGCCTGCGCTTTTCACGCCACGCCGGCGCCTTTGCCGACTTTGTGCCCGAAGAGAAGATCTATCGGAGGCGCGACGCATGAGTTCGTCTTCCCCGCGCGCCGTCGTGATCGGCGCCTCCGCAGGAGGGGTGCAGGCGCTCCTCGCCCTCTTGCCGGAACTGGCTGCCGACTTCCCGCTTCCGGTCCTGGTGGTGCTGCACGTCCCCGCCGACCGCAGCAATGTTCTGGCGCCCCTGTTCGAGGCGCGTTGCAGCCTGGCCGTGAAGGAGGCGGAGGACAAGGAGGCGGCGCGTCCCGGCGTCGTCTATTTTGCGCCATCCGACTACCACCTGCTTGTGGAGGCTGACGGCCACCTTGCCCTGTCGTCAGACGAGGTCGTCAACTATTCCCGTCCTTCGATCGATGTCCTGTTCGAAAGCGCCGCTGACGCCTATGGCGCAGGACTGACCGCCGTGATCCTGACGGGCGCCAACGACGACGGCGCCAGGGGGCTGCAAGCTGTGGCCGCCGCCGGGGGCGTCGCCCTGATCGAAGAGCCGGCCACGGCCTACGCCCGGATGATGCCGGAGGCCGCGCAACGCGCCTGCGCCTCGGCCGTCGTCATGCCCCTGGCGGGCATAGCCGAGCACCTGAAAGGTCTCGAGAAAAAATGATTAGCGTGGAACAGCCCATCAATCTTCTGCTGGTCGACGACCTTGAAGAAAACCTGCTCGCCCTTGAGGCGCTGCTGAAACAGGAGGGCGTTGTCTGCCTGAAGGCGCGTTCTGGCGACGAGGCGCTTGAACTGCTGCTGGTGCACGACTTCGCCCTGGCCCTGGTCGATGTGCAGATGCCGGGGATGGACGGCTTCGAACTGGCCGAGTTCATGCGGGGCGCCGCCAATGCCCGCCACATCCCGATCGTCTTCGTCACGGCGGGCAGCGCCGATCAGCAGCGCCGTTTCCGGGGCTACGAGGCGGGCGCGGTGGACTTCATTCAGAAGCCCGTGGAACCCGATATCCTGAGAAGCAAGGCCAAGGTGTTCATCGAACTCTATCGCCAGCGGTTGGAAATCCTCTCGCATCGCGACGAGTTGAAGGCCTATGCCAAGGCGCTTCGTGCAGCCGACCGCCGCAAGAATGAGTTCATCGCCATGCTGGGCCATGAACTGCGCAACCCGGTGATGGCCTTCCGTGCAGGCTTGCAACTGCTGGAACGGCAGGCGGACCCGGCGCGCAAGGCCGACATTCAGGCCCGGATGGGGATCCAGGCGCACCACCTGTCGCGACTGATCGAGGATCTGCTGGATGTGGCTCGTATCGATCAGGGGAAGATTTCCCTGAAGCGAGAGCGGGTCTCAGTGCAGAGCATTGTCGAGTCCGCTGTCGACACCAGCCGGCCCAAGATCGACGCCGGGCGTCACGACCTGACGATCGAGCTGCCGGGCGGCCCTGTCTGGCTCGACGGCGACTTCACCCGACTGTCTCAGGTCGTCAGCAACCTTCTGACCAATGCCGCGAAGTATACGCCCGCAGAAGGCCGCATCCGGCTATCGGTCGATGTCGATGAGGATCGGATAAGAATCGAGATCGCCGACAACGGGGTGGGTGTGCCGCAGGAAATGCAGGCGCGCATCTTCGAGCTTTTCACCCAGTCGAAGGGCCCGGATGACCGTTCCAGCGACGGCCTGGGCATCGGTCTCGCCCTGGTGCGGCAACTGGTCGAGATGCACGACGGCGCGATCGAACTCGAAAGCGAAGGCCCGGGGGCGGGAAGCTGTTTCAGGCTGTGGCTTCCAGCGGCAAGTTAACGGGCTCGCATTGCCATTTGGCCGTCATGTTACTATTTGATGCCAAATGGAGGGGTGGCGATGCACCTTACGCTGATAGACACGCGCGCTCAGGATTTCCGGCCGGGACCGATCACGGACGCCGAAGCCGCCGCCATGTTCCGTGCGACGGTGCGACTGTTTGAGAAATGGGCGCTTACCGACGAACAGGCGTCTGTCCTTCTGGACATGCCGCTGCGGACCTATCGTCGCTGGAAGGCGGGTGATCAGGGAAGGATCGATCGGGACGGCAAGGCGAGGCTGTCCAACCTGATGGGCATCCACAAGGCGCTGCGTCACGTGTTCAACGAGCCTGACCGCACCTATCGCTGGATCGGGGCGGCGAACACCGCCTTTGGCGGCCGTTCCGCGCTGGAGGTGATGCTGGGCGGTGAACTCACGGATCTGATGAGGGTGCGCAGATATCTGGACGCCGAACGCGGCGGGTGGTGATGGATCCGCGCGAGATCGACCGCGTCGATGTCGATTGGCCCGATGCGCGGCGCATCATTCGCAGCATCTATCCGCCCATTGACCTGTTCGAGGACATCGCCGACCCGGCGGACTGGCCCCTGCTCATCGCCGCCGAACAGAAGACCAACCCCCGGCTGATGGTGAACCTTGGCGCTCTGGACCTGGTCCCGGAGGCCCGGCGGGTCGGCGGACCGGGGGCAAGCTATCTGATGTCGCCCTTTACGCATGTGAGCCCCGACCGGCCGAGCCGGTTTTCCGCGGGCGACCACGGCGTGCTCTATGTCGCTGATCAGCTGGAGACGGCCCTGGCCGAGACCATGCATCACCATGGGCGGTTCATGGCGCGGACCTGCGAGCCTGCCGGCTGGACGTCCCAGTTTCGTGAGATCGTTCTGGCGGTGGCCGTCCGGGCGCATGATCTTCGGGACGAGGCGAAATACGCGCCGGCCCTGGACCGGGAAGAATACGGACCTGCCCAGGCTCTCGCATCGCAACTGAGAGCGGCCGAGGCGGACGGCGTCCTCTATCCCAGCCGTCGAGCGGTCGGAGGCTTCTGCGTCGGGCTATTCTATCCCGACCTCGCCGCCAATCCGAGGCAGGGGCGACACCTCGACTATCACTGGAATGGACGCCGGGTAGACTTCTATCGCGAGCCGGCCAGCGGCGAGGTGTATCAGGTCGATGAGTCCGTCTGACGGCGAGGTCTGGCGTCCCTGCATTTCACCGCCCTGTTATCGCCAAATCAGATCGACATCGTGATCGGCTCCGGGTTTGTGATAGGCTGAACGACGTGAGCGACATGACTGTACCGCCCAGGCATTATCCGACGTCGCGCGCCAGGTGCGCGGACCTGGTGGTGCATATGGTGGGCCTGACCTTTGCGCTGTTCGGCGGAGGGGTCCTGCTGGGGCTTTCCGTGGCGAAAGGAAGTCTCGGCCTGGTGGTGGCTGTCGGCGTCTACGCCTTGGGAATGCTGGCGATGCTGGGTTTCTCCACGGCCTATAATTTCGCTTCGGCGCGCTGGCGTCCGCTTCTGCGGCGACTGGACCACGCAGGCATATTTCTCATGATCGCCGGGTCCTATACGCCCTTCACCACGCACAACCTTACCGGCGCCTGGGCGTGGGGCATGACGGCGGCGGTATGGGGGCTGGCGCTGCTGGGGGCCTTGGGGAAGCTGTTTCTTCCCGGCATAGGGCGGCGGTTCTGGGTCTTCGTCTATATCGCCCTGGGATGGCTGGTGGTCATCGCCTTCAAGCCGATGGTCGCCCATGGCTCCTGGATCGCCCTGATCCTCCTGGCTGTGGGGGGCGCGCTCTACATGTCCGGCGCCGCATTCTATGTTCGCAAGAAGCTGGCCTGGTTCCGCGCCGTCTGGCACGGGCATGTCGTGGCCGCCGCCAGCGTCCACTGGACGGCGGTCCTTATCGGCGTGGTGCTGGCGACTGCCTGATCTGCGTCTGGCGGCTGGCGGGCGCCGCTGGAAAACCCTGTTAGGCCGGGTCGGTTCGCACCAGAAAGCGCGGCAGGAGGCTGGCCACCACCTTACGACCGGCGTCATCGGGTTGATCCAGCATGTCGCGCAGGGGGGGACCGATCAGGGCTTCTCCGAAGGCGCTGAGGGCGATGAAGAGAACCGCCGATCCGATACGTTCACGCGCCTGGCCGTCGTCGCCCATCTTCTCGGCGATCGCCTCCACCAGATCTCGCACGGCGGCGCGGACGGGCTCCAGATGAGAAAGGTCGCCGGACATCGCGATCCAGGCGGCCAGACGGCCAGCCCCGCCTTCGGCGAAGGCGTCGAAAACGGCATTGACCAGTTCCAGCGGCGCGCCTTCGTCGGTGCGCAGCCGCACGACCGCCGTGCCGAGCGCCTCGTTCAGATCCGCCACCATTGACCCCATCAAAGCCGATTGCAGGCCGGCCGCCGAGCCGAAATGGTGGATCAGGTTGGCGTGGGTGACGCCGATGTCAGCCGCCACCGCTGAGAGGGTCACCGCCGTAGGACCGCCCGAGAGCAGCAGGGCGCGGGCGGAGACCACGGCCTCGCGTCGCGCTTCATCAGGCGACCGACGACGGCGACGCGGTTTTTCAAGAGCGGCAATTGACATATGTGTAAATGACATTCATGTAGATAGTTACCCGTTCTAGGCTTCCGCAGAGGAACCCGCAAGTGCAAGCCGCCTCGACTCTTCCTGCTTTCGAGCTTTCCATAGACGTCCGCCGGCCGTCGCAGCTTAACGCCCATCGGGTGCAGCCGATCCGCGCCTTGCGCGCCATGCGGCGCCTGGTGGCGGACAAGGACGACACCGAACAGGTGTTCGAGATCATGAACGCCCTTTCCGGGCGCTCGCCCGACTGGGGTTACAGCCGGCTGCTGGAAACCCCGGAAGGCGGGGCCCAGGCCTATCGTCGGCTCGAGCTGGCGGACCGATTGCAGGATCGGGCCTGGCTGGCTCAGTTCGCGCCGGGAACGGTCGGCGCCGCCTATCGCGATTTCATCGACGCGCAGAACTTCTCGGCCTACGGTCTGGCCGAAGAGAGCCGCAAGATCGCCGACAGCGAGATCGAGGCGGCCCACCCGCGCGCCTGGTTTGCGCGCCGGATGCGCGACGTGCACGACATCTGGCACGTGCTGACCGGCTATCAGGCCGATGCCCTGGGCGAGGCCTGTGTGGTGGCCTTTTCGCTGCCGCAGACGCGCAGCGCCGGCTTCGGCCTGATCGCCTCGGGCATAGCGGTGCAGTTCATGCGCGCCCGCACCGGATACCCCTGCGCGCGGGCCGTGTTCCAGGCCTGGCGCGACGGTCGCCGCGCCGCCTGGCTGCCGGGGGAGGACTATGAGCGCCTGTTCGCCGAGCCGCTGGACGTCGCCCGCCGTCGCCTGAAGATCCCGACGCCGACCATCTATCAGCGCGTGCCGCCTGCGGTCCGCAACGCCTATCATGGCGGCAAGGGATGAGGGGGCGCGCGGGGGTTCTGGCCGCTGCTCTCGTCGCTGGGGTCGCTTCGCCGGTGATGGCGCAGGACGAGGCCCTGCTGGGGCGCTGGCGCACGCCGGCGCAGAACGGCGTCGTCGCCATCGAGCGCTGCGGCGCGGCCCTGTGCGCCAAGGTGGTCGACGCCGCCGCCCTGCGGGCTAACCCGGATCAGCGCGACGTGCGCAACCGCGACCCGGCCCTGCGGACCCGTCCGGTCAAGGGGCTGACGGTGCTGCGGGCCGCCTCGGGCGGCCCTCGGGTCTGGACCGCCGGGCCCCTCTACGACCCGGACAGCGGGCAGAGGGCGGCGACAGGGACACTGACCCTGGTCGAGCCCGATCGGCTGGCGGTGCGGGGCTGCATCGCCCGGATGCTGTGCCGAACCCAGACCTGGACCCGGGCGCGCTGAGCCGCGCTGATCTTCAACGACACTAGCGATGGGCTGGCGGGGGGACCGTGTCGGCCATGAGGACATGACCATGCTGATCTGGATTGGCGCGCTGGCCCTGGGGGCCTTCATCCTGACCCTGGTGCAGGCGCGGATGACGATCTGGAGCGTCGCCGCCGCCGCCTGGATCGCGGCGGGCTGGGCGGCGGAGCTGATCGCGCCGACGACGGCGGCGATCATGGCGGCGGCAGCTGCGCCGGTGCTCCTGCTGCTGACCGTCACGCCCCTGCGTCGCGCCATCCTGTCGCGCCCGGCCATGGCGGCATTCCGCCGGATCATGCCGAAGATGAGCCCGACCGAACAGGCGGCGGTCGAGGCCGGCGGCGTCTGGTGGGACGCCGAGCTGTTTGCGGGAAAGCCGGACTGGAAGCGGCTGCTGGCCACCCCGGCGCCGGTGCTGACGCCCGAGGAACAGAGCTTCCTCGACCATGAGGCCGAGCATCTGTGCGATCTGGCCAACGACTGGGAGACGACCTCGGTCTGGCAGGACCTGTCGCCCGAGGCCTGGGCCTACGCCAAGGACAAGGGCTTCCTGGGCATGATCATTCCCAAGGCCTACGGCGGTCTGGGCTTCTCCGCCTATGCCCACAGCCAGGTGATCCAGAAGCTGTCGACGCGCTGCTCGGCGGCGGCGGTCTCGGTCATGGTGCCCAACTCGCTGGGCCCGGCGGAGCTGCTGCTGCACTACGGCACGGAAGCGCAGAAGAACCACTATCTGCCGCGTCTGGCGCGCGGCGAGGAAATCCCCTGCTTCGCCCTGACCAACCCCTATGCCGGGTCCGACGCCGCCTCGATCACCGACACGGGCGTGGTCTGCAAGGCGATGTGGAACGGCGTGGAGACCCTGGGCTTCCGCATCAGCTGGCGCAAGCGCTACATCACCCTGGCCCCGGTCGCGACGGTGCTGGGCCTGGCGTTTCGCGCGATGGACCCCGACGGCCTGCTGGGCGGCGAGGCCGAGCCCGGCATCACCTGCGTCCTGATCCCGCGCGATCATCCGGGGGTCGAGATCGGGCGCCGTCACTGGCCGCTGAACGCGGTCTTCCAGAACGGGCCGACCACGGGCGACGACGTCTTCGTGCCGATGGACATGGTCATCGGCGGGCGCGAGCAGGTCGGGACGGGGTGGCGGATGCTGATGGAGTGTCTGGCCGCGGGCCGGGCCATCTCCCTGCCGTCGTCCAATGTCGGCATGTCCAAGCTGGCCGTGGGCATGGTCGGGGCCTACGTGGCCATCCGTCGTCAGTTCAACCAGCCCATCGGCGCCTTCGAGGGCGTGCAGGAGGCCCTGGCCCGGATAGCGGGGCACCTCTACGCCACGGACGCCGTGCGGCGGCTGGCGGCGGCGGCGCTGGATCAGGGCGAGAAGCCCTCGGTCGTCTCGGCCATCGCCAAGTATCACGTCACCGAGCGCGCCCGCCTCATCATCAATGACGGCATGGACGTGGTCGGCGGCAAGGGCGTCTGCATGGGGCCGGGCAACTTCCTGGCCCGGGCCTATCAGCAGATTCCGGTCGCCATCACGGTCGAGGGCGCCAACATCATGACCCGGACCCTGATCATCTATGGCCAGGGCGCCATCCGCTGCCATCCCTATGTCCTGACCCTGATGCGGACGGCGGGGGCGGGCGATCTCAAGCCCTTCGACGCGGCCCTGTTCGGCTATGTCGGCTTCCTGTTCCGCAACATGGCGCGGGCGCTGGTGTTCAGCCTGACGGGCGGGCGGCTGATCGCCGCGCCGGGCGGGGCGGCGCCGCAATTGAGGCGCTACTACCGCGCGGCCACTCGCCTTTCGACCCTGCTGGCCCTGGCCTCGGACCTGTCGATGGCCACCGTCGGCGGGGCGTTGAAGCGCAAGGGCGCCATGACCGGGCGGATGGGCGACATCCTGTCCCAGCTCTTCATCCTGTCCAGCGTGCTGAAGCGGTTCGAGGACGAGGGCCGTCCGGTCGAGGACCTGCCCTTCGTCCACTGGGCGGCGCAGGACGCCCTGGCGCGGGCGGGGACGGCGTGGCGCGACCTGCTGGCCAACCACCCGAGCCGGGGCGCGGCCCTGTTCCTGAAACTGGTCGGCGCGCCCTTTGGTCTGAGGACGCCCCAGCCGACCGACGCCTGCGCCGCCGCCGTCGCCGGTCTGATCCAGCAGCACGGACCGGCGCGCGACCGTCTGGTCGCCGGGTCGTGGACGGCGCGGATCGAGGTCGATCCCATCGCGGCGACCCTCGTCGCCTTTGATCTCTACCCGCAGGTCGAGGCTATCGAGCGGCGGCTGAAGGACGCCATCCGCGCGGGCCGCATCGCTCGCGCCCCGCAGAACCTGACCCTGCTGAACGCCTGGGCGGCGAAGGCCGAGGACCTGGGCCTGATCACCGCCGAGGAATGCGCGGTCATCGCCCGTTTCGCCGTCTATGCCGATCAGGCGATCCAGGTGGACGATTTCCCCGCCGACTTCGACATCGCCGCCGGGCTGGAGCGGCGTCAGGCGGCCGAAGCCGCGCCGCGCAAGACGACGAAGAAGGCGGCCTGATGAGCGACCGGTATCTGGACTTCGCCAACTCCGGCGTCGGCGGCTGGCTGACGGGGGCCCTGGGCCTGCCGCGTCCGGCGCCCCTGCGTCGTCGCGCCGAGGCGGGGGCGGGTCTGGTCGGGCCTCTGTTGCTGGGGCCGGACACAGACGGACGCCTGGGGACGACCTTGGGGCGGCTGGCGGGGACGGCGGGTCAGAAGACCCATGTCGAATGGTCGCCCGACGTGCGCTACGGCGGGCTGGTGTTCGCCGCCTCGGGCTGCGGCGACGCCGCCTCGGCCGATGGCCTCTACCGCTTCTTCCACCAGGCCATCCGTTCGGTGGCCGAGCATGGCCGCATCGTCGTGATCGGCACGCCGCCCGAGCTGATGGCCGACGCCGAGGGCGAGGCGATCCAGCGTGGGCTGGAGGGCTTTGTCCGCTCCCTGGCCAAGGAGGCGCGGCGCAGCATCGCCGTCCATCTGCTCTATGTCGCGCCGGGGGGCGAGGACGCCGCCGGCAGCACGCTGGAATTCCTGCTGTCGCCGCGCTCGGCCTATGTCTCGGGCCAGCCGATCCGCGTGGCTGCGCCGGTCGCGACCAGCGAACCGGGAGCGGGCCACAAGGGACGGCGCGTGCTGGTGACGGGCGCCTCGCGCGGCATCGGTGAGGCTGTCAGCCGCCTGTTCGTGGCCGAGGGGGCGCAGGTCATCGCCCTGGACGTGGCGGGCGCCGCCGAGGGGCTGTCCGCCTTGTCGGCCGAACTGGGCGTGGACACGTTGGCGCTGGACATCACGACGCCCGAGGCCGCAGAAGCCATCCTCGCTGACGCTCTGGCGCGCGGCGGCTATGACGGGGTCATCCACAACGCCGGCATCACCCGCGACCGCACCCTGGCCCGGATGGAGCCGCGCGAGTGGGACAGCGTCATGGCGGTCAATCTGACAGCGCCCCTGGCCATTACCCGCGCCCTGGTCGAGGGCGGAGGGATGCGCCCCAACGGACGGATCATCGCCGTGTCCTCGCTGAGCGGCATCGCCGGCAACATGGGTCAGAGCAACTACGCCCTGTCCAAGGCCGCCTGGATCGGGGCGGTGCGGCGGCTGGCGCCGCAGCTGGCGGGGCAGGGGCTCACCATCAACGCCGTGGCCCCCGGCTTCATCGAGACCCAGATGACCGCCGCCATTCCCTTCGCCATCCGCGAGGCCGGGCGGCGCATGAACAGCATGGGGCAGGGCGGTCATCCGGTCGACGTGGCCGAGACCATCGCCTGGCTGGCGCACCCGGCCTCCGGCGGCGTCAACGGGCAGGTGGTGCGCGTCTGCGGCCAGAGCCTGCTGGGCGCATGACGGCGGCGATCGAGCGGTTCGACGCGCCGCTGTCGGGGGCGGCGGTGGTCGGCGGGGCGCTGCGGGGGATGCTGCGCGGCAAGCCGGACGAGGCGGTGCTGCCGCCACGCCTCTTGCAGCGGGAGGTCATGCTGGAGGCCGAGGCGGTCGCCGCCTATGCCGATCTCTGCGGCTTTGCGCCCGAACAGGGCGTGCCGATCACCTGGCCGCACATCTTGGCCTTTCCGCTGCAGATGCGGCTGATGCTGGGGGCGGACTTCCCCTATCCGGCGGTGGGGCTGGTGCATCTGCACAACCGCATCCGCCAGCAGGCCCGGCTGAACCTCGGCGACCGGCTGACGCTGACGGTGCGGGCGGGACAGTTCCTGAGCCACGACAAGGGGCAGGCCTTTACGCTGGAAACCACGGCGGCGCGCGACGGCGAGACGGTGTGGGAGGGGGTGAGCGTCTATCTGCGGCTCGGGCCTCCTGGGCGGGGCGATCCGGCGCCGGTGCTGACCGGCGGCGAGGCCGATCGGCTGATCGAGACTTGGACGGTTCCGGCCGATCTGGGCCGTCGCTATGCGCGCGTCTCGGGCGACGCCAATCCCATCCACACCTCGGCCCTGGGGGCGCGGCTGTTCGGGTTCCGCAGGGCCATTGCACATGGGATGTGGACCAAGGCGCGGGCCGTCGCCGCCCTGTCGCCACAGGCTCCGCTGGACGCCGCCGGGGTCGAGGTCGCCTTCCGCGCCCCGCTCTTCCTGCCGGGACAGGTCGGGCTCTACGCCGGGCCTTCTGGCGACGTCCGTGATTTCGAGGTCCGCGACGCCACCGGCGCCCGCGCCCATCTGCGGGGTCGGTTGACCCTTTCGCCTGAGGATACTGTTGCATGCTGACCGCTTCTGCGCCGCGCCGGGTCGCCATTCTGGGCGGCGCCCGCATTCCCTTCGCGCGGTCGAACACCGCCTATGCCGAGGTCTCCAATCAGGAGATGCTGACGGCGGCGCTGCAAGGCCTGGCCGACCGCTATGACCTGCACGGCCTGCGGTTGGGCGAGGTGGCGGCGGGGGCGGTGCTGAAGCTGTCGCGCGACATCGCCCTGACGCGCGAGAGCCTGCTGGACACCACCATCGGTCACGACACCCCGACCTATGACGTGACCCAGGCCTGCGGCACCGGGCTGGAGGCGGCCATTCTGGTGGCCAACAAGATCGCCCTGGGCCAGATCGAGGTCGGGATCGCGGGCGGGGTGGACACCACTTCGGACGCGCCGATCGGGCTCAATGAAAAGTTTCGTAAGGCCCTGCTGGCCGCCAACCGCGAGAAGACCACAGGCGGGCGGATCAAGGCCCTGCTGGGGGCCGGTCTGAGCGCGCCGTTCAAGCCCGAGCCGCCGCGCAACGCCGAGCCGCGCACCGGCCTGTCGATGGGCGAGAGCTGCGAGCAGATGGCCAAGCGCTGGGCCATCCCGCGCGAGGATCAGGACGCCCTGGCCGTAGCCAGCCACCGAAACGCCGCCGCCGCCTGGGAGGCCGGACTGTTCGACACCCTGGTGACGCCGTTCCGGGGATTGAAGCGCGACAACAACCTGAGGCCGGACATCGATCCGGCGAAACTGGCGACGATGAAGCCGGTGTTCGACCGGGCGAACGGCACCCTGACGGCGGCCAATTCCACGCCCCTGACGGATGGGGCCTCGACCGTGCTGCTGGCCAGCGAGGACTGGGCCAAGGCGCGCGGTCTGCCGGTTCTGGCCTACTTGCGCACCGGCGAGACGGCGGCGGTGGACTTCGTCAAGGGCGACGAGGGGCTGCTGATGGCGCCCGCCTACGCCGTGCCGCGGATGCTGGCCAGGCTCGGGCTCAGCCTGCAGGAATTCGATCTCTATGAAATCCACGAGGCCTTTGCCGCCCAGGTGCTGTGCACCCTCAAGGCGTGGCAGGACGAGGACTATGCCCGCACCCGTCTGGAGTTGGATCGGGCGCCGGGGGCCATCGACATGAGCCGGTTGAACGTCAATGGCGGCTCGCTGGCGGCGGGGCATCCGTTCGCGGCGACGGGCGGGCGCATCCTGGCCAATCTGGCGACCATGATCGACCGGCGCGGCGGCGGGCGCGGCCTGATCTCGATCTGCGCGGCGGGCGGTCAGGGCGTGGTGGCGGTGGTGGAGAAATGACTGATCTGGCCGTCGAAAACGCCGCTGACTCCGCCGAGATGGACCGGCTGTGGGCCGAGCGGTTCTGGACCGCCCATTACCGCGCCGGGGTGCCGGCCTGCATTGGGGACGAGCTGGCGCGCTGGACCTCAGTGCAGCAGATGTTCGAGGCGGACTCGCGCCGCTTCGCCGAGCGGCCCGGCTATGTCAGCCTGGGCACGGCCCTGACCTATGGCCAGGTGCTGAGCGCGGCCAAGGCCTTCGGCGCCTGGCTGCAATCGGTCGGGGTCCAGCCCGGCGACCGGGTGGCGTTGATGATGCCCAACTGTCTACAATATCCGACGGCCCTTTTCGGGGTGCTGTTCGCCGGCGCCGTGGTGGTCAACGTCAACCCGCTCTACACGCCGCGCGAACTGCAGCATCAGCTGAAGGACAGCGGCGCGGTCGCCATCGTGGTGATGGACATGTTCGCCAAGACGCTGGAGCAGGCGCGCGAGGGGACTGAGGTTCGTCACGTCGTCGTCACGGCGATGGGCGACATGATGCCGGGCCTGAAGGGCGTGGCCGTCAGCGCCATGATGCGCCATGTGCAGAAGCTGGTCCCGGCCTGGCGCCTGCCCGACGCCCATCGCTGGAACGCCCTGATGCGGCGGGCGCGACGGCTGACCCTGACGCCGGTCGAGACCAAGCCGGAGGACTTGGCCTTCCTGCAATATACCGGGGGCACGTCGGGGGTGGCCAAGGGGGCTATGCTGACCCACCGCAACATCCTGGCCAACACGCTGCAAGGCCGCGCCTGGGTGCTGGATCAGATCGATCAGGGCGAGGTCGTCGGCAACGTCACCATGCTGCCGCTCTATCATATCTTCTCCCTGACGGCGAACCTGATGATGTTCACCGGGGCGGGGGGACGGAACATCCTGATCGCCAATCCGCGCGATTCAAAACGCGTGGAATGGATCCTGAGGAAGGAGCGCTTCGTCGGCATGACGGGGCTGAACACCCTGTTCTCCAGCCTGTTGAAGACCGAGGCGTTTCGCAATCGCGACTTCTCGGACCTGAAGCTGACCATCGCCGGGGGCATGGCGACGCAGAAGGTGGTGGCCGAGGAATGGGAGGCGGTGACGGGCGCGCCCCTGGTGGACGGCTACGGCCTGACCGAGACCTCGCCGGTGGTCTGTATCGGCCTGGTCGATCTGGCGCAGCCGGAATGCATGGGCTTTGACGGGACGGTGGGCTTGCCTGTGCCCTCGACGGAGGTGCGGATGCGGCGCGAGAACGGAACCTGGGCCGGGATCGACGAGCCGGGCGAGCTGTGCGTACGCGGGCCTCAGGTCATGCTGGGCTACTGGCAGAGGCCGGACGAGACGGCCAAGGCGATTTCGGCCGACGGTTGGCTTGCCACCGGCGATGTCGGGGTGATGCAGGCCAATGGCCGGGTGCGGCTGGTGGACCGGATCAAGGACATGATCCTGGTCTCGGGCTTCAACGTCTATCCGGGCGAGATCGAGGATGTGGTGGCGTCGCACCCTCTCGTCGAGGAGGTGGCGGCGGTCGGCGTGCCCGACCCGGTGCAGGGCGAGCGGATCAAGGTCGTGGTCGTACCGCGCTCGGCCGTGCTGACGGCGGACATGCTGATCGCCCACTGTCGGGGGCAGCTGACGGCCTACAAGGTCCCGCGTCTGGTGGAGTTCAGAGCTGAGCCCCTGCCCAAGACGCCGGTGGGCAAGGTGCTGCGGCGGGAGTTGCGCTGAGGTCTAGCCCGTCTCCACAGCCCTTGTTGAGGACCATCTACGGGTGATCAGCAGGCCGAAGACCGCAGCCAGCGGGAACATCAGCACGCCATAGACCGCCGCCGGCAGCGACATGTCCGGGACCGCGAGAACGGACTCGGCGATGACGATGGCCAGGGTGGCGTTGTGCAGCCCGACCTCGAAGGCGCTGGCGATCGCCTGTTCGCGATTGATGCGGAACAGGCGCGGGACGACGAAGCCAATGCCCAGGCTGAGAATGCAGAAGCTGACGACAATGCCGGCCAGGGCGATGAAGTCGTCCTTCAGCACGGCGAAGTTGGAGACGACCGCCCCGGCGATCACCAGGGTCAGGATGACGACCGAAGCCAGTCGAACCGGCTTGTCCATGGCGCGGGCGAAACCGGGCTTGAAGCCGCGCACCAGCATGCCGAGGGCGACCGGGGCCAGCACGATCATGAAGACCTCGATGGTCTTCTTCAGTTGCAGGCCCACGGTCATGTCGCCCGGCTGGAACCAGGCGATCGACAGGTTGACGATCACCGGCAGGGTCAGGACGGCGATGACCGAGTTGATCGCCGTCAGACTGATGTTCAGCGCCACGTCGCCGCGGAACAGGTGGCTGTAAAGATTGGCCGTGGTCCCGCCGGGCGAGGCCGCCAGCAACATCATCCCCACCGCCAGCACCGGCGGCAGGCGGAACAGCAGCACCAGGCCGAAACAGATGGCGGGCAGGAGCAGCAACTGACACGTCAGGGCGAGGGCGACCGCCTTTGGCCGCTTGCCGATGCGGGCGAAATCGCCGGGCGTCAGGTCCAGTCCCAGCCCGAACATGATGACGCCCAGCGCGACCGGCAGACCGATCATGGCCAAGGGTGAATCCATGGTCTTTTCCTCCCCCGAGAACCCTCAGACCCGACCGGCGAGAGCGCGCCCCGCCGCCCGGCCCGAGAAGATGCACCCGCCCAGGAAGGTGCCTTCCAGCGCATTGTAACCATGTAATCCGCCGCCACCGAAGCCCGCAGCCTCGCCTGCGGCGTAAAGACCTTCGAGCGGTGTGCCGTCAGCAGTCAGAACCCGGCTCGACAGGTCCGTCTGAAGCCCGCCCAGCGACTTGCGCGTCAGGACGTGCAGCCTGACCCCGATCAGGGGGCCGGCCCTGGGGTCAAGCAGCCGGTGCGGCGTCGCCGTCCGCGCCAGACGGTCGCCGAGGTAGCGGCGGCTGTTGTGGATGCTCATGATCTGGAAATCCTTGGCGTAGGGATCGTCCATCTGGGCGTCGCGATCCTCGACCTGACGACGAACCAGGGCCGGGTCCAACTGGGGCGTTTCGGTCAGGCTGTTCATCCTGGCGACCAGGGTCTCCAGATCATCGGCGAAGACGAAGTCCGCGCCCTTGTGCTTGAAGGCGTCGACGGCGGGGGGCGCGCCCTTGCCGAGGCGCGACATCAGCACCTTCAGCAGCTTGCGGTCGGTGATGTCGAGGTTCTGCTCCGACCCCGACAGGGCGAACTCCTTCTCCAGGATCTTCTGGCTGACGATGAACCAGGAGTGGTCGTGCTCGGCTAGGTCGGGCGTCGTCCGCAGGTGTTTCAACGTCGCCATGGTGTCGTGGCCGGGCAGGGCGGGCGAGGGCAGCCGCCGCCCCAGGGCGTCCAGCCAGAGCGGCGACGGCCCTGGCAGGATGCGGATGGCGTGGCTCGGCCAGATGGGGGCCCAGTTCTGCACCCCCTCGACGTAGTGCCACATGCGGTCGCGGTTCACGAGCCGGGCGCCGGCCTCGCCGGCGATGTCCATCATCCGTCCGTCGACATAGGCCGGCACCCCGGTGATCATGCGCCTCGGCGGCGCGCCCAGTCGTTCAGGCCAGAAGCGGCGCACCTTTTCATGATCGCCGCCGATGCCGCCCGAAGCCAGAATGACTGCCTCGGCCTTGAGCGTGAAGTCGCCGACGACCTGGCGATTGGAGGCGGCGCCCCGCGGCGCCGCGTCGTGGGCCAGGACCGCGCCCGTCACCCCCGTGACCCGCCCGCCTTCGACCAGCAGTTCATCGACCCGGCGACGGTGGTGAAAGGTCAGACGTCCGTCGCTCGCCGCCTGACGGGCGCGATTGGCGAAAGGCTCCGATACGCCCGTTCCCGTGCCCCATGCGACGTGAAAGCGCGGGACCGAGTTTCCATGGCCGAACGCCTGTCCGGCCCCGCGTTCGGCCCAACCGACCATGGGCGTCAGGCTGATCCCGTGCTGCTTCAGCCAGGATCGCTTTTCCCCTGCGGCAAACTCCACATAGGCGCAGGCCCATTGGACGGCCCATTCGTCCTCGGCCAGCGGCCCCTCTAGCCGGTCCCAGCCGGCGCTGCCCCGCCAATCGCGCCAGGCCAGGTCGATGCTGTCGCGCACGCCCAGTCGTCTCTGTTCAGGCGTATCGACCAGGAACAGACCACCAAATGACCAGAAGGCCTGTCCGCCAAGATTGGCGAGGCTCTCCTGCTCGACCAGGGCCACCCGTTTGCCGGCTGAGACCAATTCGTTTGCCGCGACCAGTCCGGCCAGTCCCGCGCCTACGATGATGACGTCCGCGTCCATGAACCAATCCCCCTGCCGTCAAGGCTAACATGTATGTCAATATGAAACGAGGGTTTCCTTGGTCAACATTCTTGTTAATACGTATTGACAAGTCGGTGAGTAGCGTGGTGGTCTGAGGGCAACCGCTGCCGGCGCCGCCCCGGCAGACGGAACCATATCGGCGGCGTGGAAACGTTTGCGGGATCCGTTGGGGAACGGACCGCGCCCTGGGGAGGGGTTTAAATGGCGACATCCGTCGTTCATGCGCGCTTGGCTGCGACTGTATCCATTCTCGCCTTGTCGATTGCGGCGCCGGCGCTGGCGCAGACAACCGGGGGGGCCGAGCCCGCATCGGCCGTCGACGACATCATCGTCACGGCGCAGAAGCGCGAGGAATCCATCCAGGACGTGCCAATCGCCGTCTCGGCCTTTTCCGCCGAGAATCTGGACGCGCTGAAGATTGAGGGCGGCTCCGAGCTGATGCGGGCCATCCCGAACGTCAGCTTCTCCAAATCCAATTTCAGCATGTATAACTTCTCGATCCGGGGCATCGGGACCAAGGCGATCTCGGCCTCTTCCGACCCGGCGGTGGCCGTCAGTTTCAACAACACGCCCCTGACCCGGAATCGCCTGTTCGAACAGGAATATCTGGACGTTAATCGCGTCGAGGTGCTGCGGGGGCCGCAGGGCACGCTGTACGGCCGCAACGCCACCGGCGGCGTGGTCAACATGATCCCTAATCTGCCGGGGCCCGACTTCGACGCCATGATGAAGGCGGAGGTCGGCAACTACGGCACCGTGCGCGGCCAGATGATGGTCAATATCCCGCTGACGGAAACCTTCTGGGTGCGCGGCGCCGCCAGCGTGACCAAGCGCGACGGCTTCGACTACAACACCTTCACCGAGCGGGATGTGAACAATCGCGACCTGTTCACCACCCGCTTGTCGGCGGCCTGGGAGCCCAGTGATCGTTTCAACGCCAACCTGATCTGGGAGCATTTCGGCGAGGACGACGAGCGGTCGCGCACCGGCAAACAACTCTGCACCAAGGATCCTGGACCGACCCGGGTCGGCAATACCGCGATTACCTCGAGTCTCATCCAAAACCGCCTCAGCCAAGGCTGCCTGCCGCGCACCCTGTTCAGCGACGCCGCCTATGATTCACCGAACGGCGGGGCCTTTGGTCACATCTTTATGGCAGGCACCATCCAATACGGCCGCCCGGCGTCAAACCGCAACACCACGATTACTGCCGTTGACTATCGCGTTGACCCCTATGCTGGCGTCACCCAGTCGCGTGATCTTCGTGAGATTGCGACCGCCTATGATCCGAAGTTCCGGGCTGAGAACGACGTTGTCCAGCTGAATATGGAGTTCAAGCTCTCGGACAGCCTGTCTCTGATCTCGCAGACCGCCTACGCCAAGGACGATTTCTGGTCGACGCAGGATTACAATCGCTTCGTCAGTAATCCGATATTCGGGGATTCAACTCAGCCTTATGTCGATACGCGCGGGCGGCCTGTTATCGGTCCTGGGCCGCGGATATCGCCTGGCGGAGTTTACACCGACCCACAACTCGGAGCGTCTGACCGAATGATCAGCGCCGATTTGAGTGTGTCGGACAATAGGCAATGGTCGCAGGAGTTGCGCCTGCAGTCGAGCTACGATGGAAATTTCAACTTCAGTCTCGGAGCCAACTATCTGGACTTCAAGACGGAAGATAACTATTATGTTTTCAACAATGTATTCACGCTCATTGCTGAATATTTCTACAATGTTAACCCCACGGTGACGCCAACTCAGGGCTTGGTCACCCAGCTTTGCGACAGCACCAACGTGACGCGCTGGAAGGAATGCGTCTACGTCGATCCGACGCCGATCAGCCAGCTGGCGGGGGACGGCCACAACTACTTCCGCAGCAAGAACGCAGTGAAGGTTCGCTCCTGGGCGGTCTTCGGCGAGGGCTACTGGAATCTCCGCCCTGATCTGCGCCTGACCGTGGGGCTGCGCTATACTGACGACGAGAAGATCACGACCCCCTATCCCAGCCAGCTGCTGATGGGGGCCACGCTTGATGGAAGCGAGTCGGTTTCTTCCGGCGGCTATGTCAGCCAGGGCTATCCGGCTCAGCCTGATGTCAAGCAGTCCTGGGGGGCGGTGACTGGACGCTTCGTGCTGGACTGGAAGCCGGATCTATCCTTCACCGACGACACCCTGATCTACGCCTCCTATGCGCGCGGTTACAAGGGTGGCGGCACCAACCCGCCGCGCGTCGATATCAATCCCAAGGTTATTCAGTATCAGCCGCTGGCCGAGGACTTCGATCCTGAATACGTCAACGCCTTTGAGGTCGGGGCGAAGAACACCTTCCATGACGGCCGCTTCCGGTTGAACGCCAACGCCTTCTACTACGACTACAAGGACTATCAGGTCTCACAGATCGTCGATCGCATCTCTCTGAACGAGAACTTTGACGCGAAGATCTGGGGCGTCGAGTTGGAGGGCATCTTCCACGTGACCGACAGGTTCCGTATCGACTCCAACATCGGCTATCTGAATACGCGCATAGGCGATGGCGAGGGTTCGATCGATGTGATGAACCGCACCCAGGGCAACGCCGACTGGACGGTTCTGCGCCCCTGGGTCCAGGTGCCTTCGAACTGTATCGCCCCCACAAAACATGTGGAGACGATCATCAAGGCGAACCGGGGGGAAGACATGACCCTGTTCGCCTTGCAGGGGCTGTGCTCGGGATCGAAGCGGTACGGGTCCTTCAACCCGGCGTTCGAGACCTTCCTTCCGCTCTACTCCCTGTATGGCTTCACCTATGACGGTCTGATCGAAGCGCCGAATGGCGGTCGCGGCTTCATGGCGGATCTGGGCGGCAACGAATTGCCGAACTCCCCGAATTGGACCGCAAACCTGGGCGCGCAGTACACCTTCCTCGTCGGCGGATGGGATCTGACCGTTCGTGGCGACTACTATTGGCAAGATCGCAGCTATGCGCGGATCTTCAACACCGAGTACGATCAGCTCAAATCCTGGGATAACGCCAATATCTCTGTGTCGCTGGAGAATGAATCGCGCGATCTTATCTTCTCGGCCTATGTCAAGAACGTATTCGACGAGACGCCGATCACCGACATGTTCACGAACAGCGATGATACGGGGCTGACAGCGAACGTGTTTACCCTGGATCCAAGATTGTTTGCATTCAGTGTAAAAAAGCTGTTTTAAATTTTAAGTTGTAAAGGTTCTATGTTAGGTTGATGTAGTAGCAAGCGTGAGTGCCTTTATTTTAAAAAATTGGCGGGCAATAACACCTGTTCAATGAATAATGGAGGAAGCTGACATGAATAAGTTTCGTTTGACTGCTCTGGCTTCGGCTGTTGCTTTGGCGTCGCTGTCCGCGGCGCCGGCCATGGCCACGCCCTTCCCCGCTACGGGGACCGTGACGGGCCAGATCAACTTCAGCCAGTCGATCACCATCACCTGCAACTTCTCGGCGACCGCAACCGTCGTCGGCAGCGATGTGCATCTGACCGGCCTGGCCTTCAGCGGCGGCGGCGGCGCCAGCGGGTTCTGCGGCACCCTGGTGAATCCCAACAGCGGTCCCTGGATCGCCGTGGGTGCTGCCTCGCACCCCAGCACCATCGTCACCATCACCGGCGCCGGCGCCACGACAGTGCTCGGCGGCAACTGCTCTGGCAGCATCGTCGCCGATGTGACCGACAACCCCAGCGGCGGCCACTACATTGACATCGCGGGTCCGCAAGTGCTGTCGGGCACCCCCAGCAACTGCACCGTGAACTGGGCGACGCTCGACGCGTCCTGATCCGGTCCGGCTGGGTCATGACCAGGAGAAGGCGCCGCAGGGCGCCTTCTTTCTCCGGCCGCCTGTATCGATATCCGCGATGGCGGGCGGGCATCTCCCTGGTCGGAACATTCGGCGACTGACTGCCTTCGATGGCGGCAACATCCTCATGTCGATCTGAGTATTGATACCGTGTTCCTGAACTCGCCGGGCGCCCCTGGGCTCCCGGCTCTTCTTGCTCCGAAGCGGTTGCTTTCTGGATCGGGCAATATGGGCGCTGCGGCCGCTCCGGACTATTCTTCGAAGGCTAGCAACCGGGTGATGACGGCCGGGACGAGAATCGGGTGTAGTCGTCAGTACAGGCAGCCTCGTGCTGCGGCGGAGTAGGCATGGTGTGGCTGTCGCTGATCGGTCTTGTCACCCTGGGGGAGGTTGGGGGAGGCGATCCGACCCCGGGCCAGGCCGAAGTTCAGATTGCAGCGCAAAGCCTGGACGAGCCGTTTCGGGTTGACGACGTCGATGTGCGCGCCCGGCGCGGCGCCGCCCGTGTGCCGCCGGAAACGGAGCTGGACGGAGCCGAGATTGACGCCCTGGGCGCCTGGGACGTCGGCGAGGTGTTGCAACGCCTGAACGAGACGCTGGGCGGCGGGGGGGCGTCCATGGTGATCATCAACGGAAAGCGGGTCGCTAATCCGGGAGTCTTTTCCGGCTTTCCTCCCGACGCCCTGGTGCGTGCGGAGGTGTTGCCGCCCGGCGCCGCGGCTCTCTATGGCGGCGCCCCTGGCCAGCGCGTGATCAACCTGGTTCTTCAAAGGCGCTTTTCCAGCCACGACCTTCGTATCGTCGGGGGGCGGCCGACACAGGGGGGGACGTCTTCGTTGTCGGGCGATCTGCGTCGATCGGCGATCGCCGGTGAAAATACGCAGCAATGGGGCGCCCGTCTGTCGCGCGACACCAGCCTGAGGGCCGAGGAAAGGGATCGGGATATTGAGTGGGTCGGCGGGCAGGGCGCTGGGCCTGACGCCGTCACTCTGCGGCCCCGCGTTGATCTGGCCGCCGCCAACCTCAATCTCACACGGTCGTTCGGGGCCTGGTCCGGCGTCTTCAGCCTGAACGGCCAGACCCGGAAAAGCCACTCCGTCGCGCCCTTCGGGGCGGACGTCGTGGAGATCGGCCTCCGCTCCGAAAGGCTGGGCGCGGCGCTCGGATTCAACGGCCAGATGGTCGGCTGGTCAGTGCAGAGCAACCTGAACGCCCAGGCTTCTCGCGCTCACGAAGACGGGATTTCGGACCGGAGAAGCGAAAGCCAATCTATCGGTCTGGCCCTCACGGCCGATCGGACCTTGATGGACCTGTTCGCTGGGCCAATGGTCGCCAACATCGCCGCCAACCTGTCGGAAAACCGGTCGGTTGTGGACCAGAACCGGGCTCGAACCGTGGTTGACTTCAATGCGCGCGAAGCGCGAGCTTCGCTTACCGCAACCCTGTCAAAGGCCAGTGGCGAGACGTGGAGCGGGCGCGTGCTCGGCGATCTGCTGGCGACGGTGGGCGGTGGGGCGCGGGCTTCCAGCGCAGGCGGCGGCGATGAGGTGAGCGGAGCCGTCGCCTGGACCCCGCGCAAGGGCCTGTTGCTCAACGCGACCTGGTCTGCATCGACGGACGGCGTGCCTGAAGCGCAGAGTTTTGAGCCGGTCTATTACGGGCCGCCAGTCGTGGTGTTCGACTTCATGAGCGGGGAGGCGGTGGAGGTGCTTCCATTGCGAGGGGGCAACCCGGATCTGCAATCTCCGAAATCGGAAAATCTGTCTCTGACAGCCGCCGTGGGTCCGCTGACCTCATGGAGCCTGTCGGCTAATCTCGGCTATCAGCGCCTGGAATCGAGTAATGGGATCGGCTCTCTACCGAACCTGACGGCCGAGGTCGAAGCGGCCTTTCCTGATCGTTTCCAGCGGGATGGCGACGGGCGCCTGCTTAGCGTCGATTACCGGCCGCTCAATCTTCGCTCGACCTTGACCGAAGGCCTGACCACCAGTCTGAACTTCAACCTGCCGCGGCCTCCGGGGGGGGCGCGGAGCGAGGCCACAATCCTGCGCGTGGCGCTCAGCCATAGCTTCCGTCTGAGGAGTACCGTCGCCCTGTTGGCGGGGCAGCCGGATCTGGATCGCCTGAAAGGCGATGGCGGCGGAATCTCGCGGCGGGACGCCCGGATACTGGTCGATGCGCGGCGAGGCCGGTGGGGTGTCAACGCTTCGGCCAGGTGGCAAGGCGGGTTTCGCACACGAAGTTCCAGCGGTCAGGACGGGCCGCGTGATCTGATCACGGAACCCTTCACCGCCGTGGACATGAAGTTCAGTTTTCAGATGACCTCGTCGACTGGACGGACCAGCCCGGGAGAGGGCGGCTCGCAACGCAGACGAAGCGGCGGGCTGCAACTGGCGCTCGAGATCGAAAATCTTCTCGACGCGCGGCCTGGCGCCCATATGGGGGACGGCTCGCCGGCGCCGGGCTACGGGCGGGATGTACAGGATCCGATCGGACGCACGGTTCGTCTGAGCCTGCAACGACGCTTCTGAACCGTGGTGCGCGACGGCGGGCAGGAGCGTCCTTGCCTATCGGGACGTTTGAGGAGCCGCCATCCTCATGTCAGGCGGCCTCGTCCCAGAGGACCTGGGCGCCTGGCAATGGCAGCGCATTCTGGGGGAAGCCGAGATGGGGGTTGCTCACCACCTCGATAAACCGCTCACCCTGATAGAGAAGGATTGTGTCGAAGCCTATCCACTCGGTGATGACAGGGCGAAGGGCCTCACGGGCAGCGCTGTCATCGCCTGCATTCAGCACGCGGATCTCACGGGCGGGGACGCCCGGCATGTTAACGATGCAGAAGTATGAATTCACGACGCTTTCCTCGAACTGGCGCAACAAACGACCCAAGATCGTTCCGGTTCCCTGAAGGCGTGACACATCCTCTGATCACACTGGCGGCAGGGCTGATTTCAGGTCGACCGCCAAGGTTTTCGCCCGAGCCTTCACCGTTAGAGAGCGGTGTGGTTTAAGGCGCCATGCGTTCAGTTTTTTCCACCATCGCCGTTGTTTCCCTGTCCCTGATCCTTGCGGGGTGTAACGCGGGGGCCTCGGCCCGGGGCGGTGCGGAGCAGGTTGGCGCGGGCCTGGGGAATGCGGTCACGGCGCCGCTGGATGACCTGAACCTGCGCAGGCAGGAGGTTCCGACCATTCTGCTTCAAGCCGAATCCAACCCCTATGACCTGCGCAACCTCAACCATTGCCGAACCATCGCCGCGGAGATTGCACGGCTGGACGAGGCTCTGGGGCCGGACACAGACGCGCCGCCGTCGCAGGACGGGTCCTATATGAGCGAGCGGGCGGCCGACGCGGCGGCTTCCGCCACGCTGGACGCAGTTCGTGGCGCGGTCACCGACCTCATCCCGGCGCGTAGCTGGGTGCGGCGGCTGAGTGGGGCGGACGCGCACAGCAAGCATGTTCAGTCGGCCATTCAGGCGGGCCTGCGTCGTCGCGCCTTCCTGAAGGGCGTGGGGATGCAGCGCAACTGCGCCCCGCCGGCGGCGCCCGCCGGCTTTGCGCCACGTCGGGTCCGGCCCTAGGCTTTCATGTGCCGGGCGCGGAAGTCGCGCCGGAACTGCTCGAAACGGCCCTCGCTGATGGCTTCGCGCATGGCCGCCGTCAGGGCCTGGAAGAAGGCGATGTTGTGCCAGCTCAGCAGGATCTTGCCCAGGATTTCGTCGGCGCGGATCAGGTGGTGCAGGTAAGCCTTTGAATAGTCGTTGGAGGCGGGGCAGGGCACGCCCATGTCCAGCGGGTCCTGATCCTCGGCGAAGCGGGCGTTCTTGATGTTGATCGGCCCGTCCCAGGTCCAGGCCTGACCGTGACGACCGGCGCGGGTCGGCAGGACGCAATCGAACATGTCGACGCCGCGCCAGACCGCCTCGACCAGGTCGATCGGCTTGCCGACGCCCATCAGGTAGCGGGGGCGGTCCTTGGGCAGGAACTCGGGGGCGTAGTCCAGGACCTCGCACATGGCCTCATGGCCTTCGCCGACGGCCAGGCCGCCGATGGCGTAGCCGTCGAAGCCGATCTCTTGCAGCCGTTCCGATGATTCCCGGCGCAGGTTCTCATAGGTCGAGCCCTGCTGGATGCCGAACAGGGCCTGCGCATCCCGCGTGCCGAAGGCGTTCTTGGAGCGCTGCGCCCAGCGGGCCGACAGCTCCATGCCCTGACGGGCGCGCTTTTCCTCGGCGGGCCAGGCGACGCATTCGTCCAACTGCATGACGATGTCGGAGCCGAGGCGGTCGGCCTGAATCTGGATCGAGCGTTCCGGCGTCAGAATGTGTTTGGAGCCGTCGATATGGCTGGAGAAGGTCACGGCCTCCTCTGTCAGCTTGGAAATGCCCGACAGGCTCATGACCTGGAAGCCGCCCGAGTCCGTCAGGATCGGCTTGTCCCAACGCATGAAGTTGTGGAGGCCGCCCAGACGCTCCATCCGCTCCGGTCCCGGGCGCAGCATCAGGTGATAGGTGTTGCCCAGCAGGATGTCGGCGCCCGTCTGCTTGACCTGATCCACCGTCATCGCCTTGACCGTGGCGGCGGTGCCGACGGGCATGAAGGCGGGGGTGCGGATGTCGCCGCGCGGGGTCTTCAGAACGCCGGTGCGGGCGCGGCCTTCGGTGGCGTTGATCTGGAAGGGAAAGGGCAACAGTGAACTCCGCTCATCCCGGCGCGCCGGAATTTGTGAGTGCTCAACCACGGAATGGCGCGTCTGTCATCAGGCTTGGATGCGATCCTCCCTTGCGAAGCGGGGGAGGGGGACCATGCGGAGCATGGTGGAGGGGGCGGAACCAGCGTTGCGGCTAAAAATTCTGGCTTTGGTCATGTGTCGCGGGGCCAAAGGTGTGCGTGCAGTCGCCCCCTCCACGCTACGCGGTCCCCCTCCCCCGTGAACGGGGGAGGATGAAGTGTGGCCTCAGCCCCGCAGGCCTTCCAGCATTTCGGCGCGCAGCAGGTCCTTGGGGCGGCCGAACAGGCGGCAGGTCTCGATCTGCTCGTTGATCGAGGGAGTAAAGACGGTGAAGTCCTCCAGCGCGATCGGCACGCGAGTCGAAAAGGTGACGGGAACCCAGTCGCCGCCCGCGCGCACATCCATGTTGGCCATGACGTCCAGCGGCACCGGCGTGGTCAGGATCTGGCCGAAGACCTGTGAACGGAACAGGCCCTCGCCCGGATCAGGCGTGACTTCGCCGTGCAGGGCCTCGATCAGACGACGCGCGTCGCGCGGACTGCACAGGATGTCGATGTCGGGCGCGCGCCAGTCTTGCAGGCCCCACAGCACCATGGCCGCCCCGCCGAAGATCCACCACGGGTCATGCATCTCGCCCGCCGCCGAGGCGAGGATGTCGAGCGAGGCGGCGAAATCATCGGGCAGGTCGTCGGTCATGCGTCCTTCCTGAACAGCAGGCTCCCGTCGCCATAGGAATAGAAACGATAGCCGCTGTCGATGGCGTGGGCGTAGGCGGCGCGCATGGTCTCCAGCCCGGCGAAGGCGCTGACCAGCATGAACAGGGTCGACTTGGGCAGGTGGAAGTTGGTCATCAACACATCGCAGGCGCGGAAGCGGTAGCCCGGCGTGATGAAGATGGCGGTGTCGCCGTGGAAGGGCTGGACCACGCCGGCCTCTGTGGTGGCGCTTTCCAGCAGGCGCAAGCTGGTGGTGCCGACGCAGACGATGCGGCCGCCGGCGGCGCGGACGGCGTTCAGGGCGGCGGCGGTCTCAGAAGAAACCTCGCCCCACTCGGAGTGCATCTTGTGGTCGGCGGTGTCGTCGGCCTTGACCGGCAGGAAGGTGCCGGCGCCGACATGCAGGGTCACGGCGTGGGTGCTGACGCCGCGCGCGCGGATGGCGTCCAGCAGGGCGGGGGTGAAGTGCAGACCGGCCGTGGGCGCGGCGACCGAACCGTCATACGCAGCGAAGACCGTCTGATAGTCTGATCGGTCGCGGTCGTCCTCGGGCCGCTTGGCCGCGATATAGGGGGGCAGGGGCATGACCCCGACGTCGCGGATGGCGTCGTCCAGCGCTGGCCCGGCCAGGTCGAAGCGCAGGGTGATCAGGCCGTCTTCGTCCTTGGCCTCGACCGTGGCGTCGAGGCGGCCCAGTTCGCAGGCAGCGTCGTTGGTACGACCAAAACGGATGCGGTCGCCCGGCTTGATGCGCTTGCCCGGTTTCATGAAGGCGGACCAGACGTCGGGGGCGTCGCGGTGGTGCAGGGTGGCCTCGACCTCGACGGTCAGGATTTCGCCTTCCGGACCGCCGACCACGGGATTGGGCCGCTGGCGCACGCCCGACAGGCGCGCGGGGATGACGCGCGTGTCGTTGAACACCAGGGCGTCGCCGGGTTGCAGGAAGTCCGGCAGGTCGCGGATGATCCGGTCGTCAAGCGCGCCGTCCTTCACCACCAGCAGACGCGCGGAATCACGCGGCTCGGCAGGGCGCAGCGCGATGCAGTCATCGGGCAGGTCGAAGTCGAAATCTGAGGTCAGCATGAGGTGGGGCAAAGGCCACGAGGAGGCCTCCGGGTCAAGACGGGGGGCGGACGCGCCGTGACCTTGTGTCCGACTGACGCCGGCGGCGCGGTGGGAGATAAGGGGCCATGAAAGTCATTATCGCCTCTGCCGTTTCCGCCCTGGCCCTGCTTGTTTCCGCTTGCGAGGTGGACACTTCGGCCCTTCAGGACATCCAGGACACCGCCGCCCAGGCGGAGGCCGCGGCCCAGGCGATAAACACCCGCTCGGCCCAGGCGCAGCAGATCATGGAGAACCCCGCCAGCGCCCTGCAGATGGTGGTCGGCGCCCGTCTGGCGAAAACGGAGACGGATCAGCCAGGGGTCTATGTGCTGACTGATCTGCACACCGGTTGTCAGTTCCTGGCGACCTATGCGTCGGATGGGACGACGGTCAGTTCCGTGGCGCCGCGCGTTGAGCCGGCGGCGGGTGGCGGCACGCGTCAGCGTTGCATAGCCGTGCCCGGCGGCGCGGACGAAGAAACAGGTCCGGCCGAAGCCGAGAGCTGAACCTTCACGCGGATGCCGTGTTGGACGAGGATGAAACCTTCGTCCCTGCTCCCCTCGGTCCTGATCGGCGGCGTCGCCAGCGCCCGCTCGATGACCCCCATGGCGGCTCTGGCCGCCGCTCGCCTCGCGCATCGACCGACGCCGGGTCGACTGGTCCTGCTGAACCATCCCGTCTTCAAGTTCGGCGCGCTGGCCATGGGCGTGGGCGAGTTGTTGGGCGACAAGATGAAGTCAGCGCCTGATCGGACGGTTTTCCTGGGGCTGCTGGCGAGGGTGATGAGCGCCGGTATCGCCGGGGCGGCCCTGGCGCCGCATGGGCGGGAACGCGCCGGAGCTGCGCTGGCGGTCGCGACCGCCGTCCCGCTCGCCTATCTGACCCTGAGCGGCCGCAAGAAGGCCATGGCGCGACTGGGCCAGACCAGGAGCGGACTGATCGAGGATCTGCTGGTCGTGAGTGCGGGCGCGGCGATCGTGGCCGCCGTCGTAGGACGTGGCCGATGACGTCTGGTCGGACCAGTTGACCGGCGACGATCACCAGATCAAAGCCGAAGACAGTTCCAGGCCCGAGAGGCCATGTTTTGCGAGATTGCCATGACCGACCGCTATCTGGACGACCTGACGGTCGGTGAAAGCTGGACGGGCGAGCCCTTCGTCATCACCGAGGCCGAGGTGGTCGCCTTCGCCCGGCAGTTCGACCCCCAGCCCATGCACATCGACCCGGTTGTCGCCGCCGAGGGGCGTTTCGGCGGTCTGATCGCCAGCGGCTGGCACGTCGCTTCGCGGGTCATGCGCGAATTTGTCGATGCTCGCTATTTTGGCGATACCCCGCTGCTCGGCATGAATATCGACGCCCTGTGGTGGGTGCGGCCTGTGCGGCCTGGCGACACCTTGACCGTTCGGCGCGAGATCATTGAAATCCGCCCTTCCAAGAGCCAACCCGATCGCGGCGTAGTCCGCACCAAGACCTGGGTCACGAATCAGGACGGCGATCTGGCCATGAGTTTCGAAAACCAGATGCAGTTGCCGAGAAACGCCGAAGCCCGGCTCTGAACCGCCCGCTGCGGTTGACCCCGCGCGCGCAAGGCGTCAAAGCCCGTTGATGCTTCAGAACCTTGAAACCCTGTCCCGTGAGGCCCGTTCGTGGCCGTTTGAGCAAGCGCGCAACCTGCTGGCCCACGTGCTCAAGAAACGGCTGTCGGACGCGGAGCGCGATGCGGCCAAGCTGTTGATCGATGCGGGCAAGACGGACGAGGCTCTGGCGACCTTTGAGGCGCTGAACCGGCCGGTGATCCTGGAGACGGGCTACGGTCCGTCGGGCCTGCCGCACATGGGGACCTTCGGCGAGGTCGCGCGCACGACCATGGTGCGCAACGCCTTCCGCGCCCTGACCGGCGACCACTGGCGCACGCGCCTGATCGCCTTCAGCGACGACATGGACGGCCTGCGCAAGGTGCCTGAGGGGGTGCCGAACCCGGAGATGCTGCGCGAGGACCTGCATCTGCCGCTGACCAAGGTGCGCGATCCGTTCGGCACGCACGACAGTTTCGGCGCGCACAACAACGCCCGCCTGCGCGCCTTCCTCGACAGCTTCGGCTTCGACTACGAGTTCATGTCCTCGACCGAGACCTATCGGTCGGGCCGGTTCGACGCGACCCTGCTGACGCTGCTGGAGCGCTTCGACAAGGTCATGGGCATCATGCTGCCGACCCTGGGCGAGGAGCGCCGCGCCACCTATTCGCCCTTCCTGCCGATCAGTCCGATCACCGGTCATGTGCTGCAGGTGCCGACGCTGGAGCGCAACGTCGAGCGCGGCACAATCGTCTTTGACGACCCGGCGGGCGGCCGCACCGAGGTTCCCGTCACCGGCGGCCATGTGAAGCTGCAGTGGAAGCCCGACTGGGCCATGCGCTGGACCGCGCTGGACGTCGATTACGAGATGTCGGGCAAGGACCTGATCGAGAGCGTGCGCGAGAGCGGCAAGATCTGTCGCGCCCTGGGCGGCACGCCGCCGGAAGGCTTCAACTACGAGCTCTTCCTCGACGTCGAGGGCAAGAAGATATCCAAGTCCAAGGGCAATGGCCTGACGATGGACGAGTGGCTGCGCTATGGCACGCCCGAGAGTCTGAGCTGGTACATGTTCCAGTCGCCGAAGTCGGCCAAGAGCCTGCACTTCAACGTCATTCCGCGCGCGACGGACGACTATCTGTCCTTCATCGAGCAGTACAAGACGCAGGAACCGGCCAAGCAGATCGACAACGCCGTCTGGCACATACACTCGGGCCAGCCGCCCGAGAGCGCCTCGCCGGTGTCCTTCGCCCTGTTGCTGAACCTGGTGGGCGTGGCCAACGCCTCCAGCAAGGACCAGCTGTGGGCCTATTTCGCCAAATACCTGCCCGACGCCACGCCCGAGAACGAGCCGGTGCTGGATCGCCTGATGGGCTATGCGCTGAACTACTACGAGGACTTCGTGAAGCCCTCGAAGACCTATCGTCTGCCCGACGACAAGGAGAAGGCGGCGCTGCTGGACCTGGCAGACCGTCTGAAGGCCCTGCCGGCCGATACGACCGACGGCGAGGCCATTCAGGGCGAGGTCTATGCAGTCGGCAAGGCGCATGAGTTCGAACCGCTGCGGGCCTGGTTCCAGGCGCTCTACGAGGTGCTGCTGGGCGCCTCGCAGGGGCCGCGCTTCGGGTCGTTCGCGGCCATCTATGGTCTGCCTCAGACCATTGCTCTGATCGAAGCCGGAGCGAACGGCGATTTGGCCGCCTGATCGAGAATGGAGCCGCCGCAGGAAGCTGCGGCGGCTTGTCCGCTCCAGTCTGCCGATCTCAGGTCGCCCGCGGCAGGCCTACATGGGCTCCGGCAGGCTTATCAAAGATGAACCGAATATAACGACGACGCGGGGGGAGCCTTCAGCTTCACTGGCGCATTCTCTCCCCCACGACCCTCGATGACAGGAGAGAGAGTATGTCGAAATTCTTCAAGGCAGGCCTGGCCGCCACCGCAATGTTCGCTGCCCTGGGTTCGGCCGCCGTGCCGATGACCGCCAGCGCCATGCCGCAAGCCAATGGCATCACCAACTGTGACGCGCCCGGCGGCCGCCAGCGCGCCGGCGCCGCGATTGGGGCTGTTCTGGGCGGCTTGGCAGGCAGCCAGGTGTCCAAGAATGAACGCGCGCTGGGGGCCGTAGTCGGCGCCGGCGCAGGCGCCGCCGCCGGGTCCTACGTCGGCTGCAACCAGCAGCGTGCGCGTTCGGCCAACCAGGCCGCCGCCAACTCGTATCGCGCGACATCCAATCTGCGCATCCGCACCGGTCCGGGCACCAACTATCGTCAGGCTGGCAGCCTGTCGTCCGGCCAACCCTTTACGGCCGTCGGCTCGCAGGGCGAGTGGGTCCAGATCGCCGGTGGCGGCTGGGTGAACGCGCACCACGTCGCCCCGAACTAAGGCGACTAAAGTTGATCAGTTGATCAGGAAGAGCCGTCCCCCTGGGGCGGCTCTTTTACTTTGTGCGCTAAGAGCCCTCAGGCCGACCTGAACAGCACTCCGGACGGCTATTGGCTGACCCATAGAATGCGCGCCATCCAGACGATGTCATGGCGACGGAGCGTGCGCGGTGGATAGGCGGGGTTGATCGAGGAGAGGGTGACCTCGCGCGCGTTCATCGCTGCGATTTCCTTGGCCAGGGTCTCGCCCTCGGCGGTGCGCACAGCGACGCGATCGCCGCGCCGGACGTCGGACGCCTCCAGATCCACGATCACTCGATCGCCCTGGCGATAAAGGGGAGTCATGGAGTCGCCGTCTATGGTCAGGCTGAAGAGGCTATCCCTGTGCGTCGGCAGGTCGGTCTGGTCCCACCCTTCAGCCAGCGGCAGACCGGCGTCGTCGAAGAAACCATCTGCGCCAGCCTTGGCTAGGCCTAACAACGGAATGGAGCGAGTTACGGGGGCGTCGCCGGCCAGATCGGCGAACGCGCCGAGAGACAGGCCGGTGGCCTCCAAAACCCGGGTCAGACTTTCGGTCGACGGCCAGCGCGGGCGCGGCGGCTCGCCGGGGCCGAAACGTTTCGAGGGATTGAAACTGGTGGCGTCCAATCCCGCGCGACGCGCCAGACCGGACGGCGACGTGCCCTCGCGGTGCGCCAAGGCGTCCAGGGCGTTCCAGAGCTTTGCGTGAGACAGCGGCACGGACGGTTCCTCGGAGGGCCTAGTTCCGCGAAACTAACGTATAGAGATAGGAATATCCACCTAGTCAGCATCTACGCCGATGGCGCGTCTTTCCTGCCAGGCCCAGAAGGTTCCGACGGCGATGGCCAGCATGATGCCGTAGCCGGTCATGTTGACGACGGTATAGAAGGCCGAAACCGGCGTTCGAAGATCGAGTATGATCATGATGTGGCTGGTCACGGTCAAAAGCTGCAATGCGCAAGCCCAGACTGGCCATGAGCGAGGGGCCTTCCAGACCATGGCGATGAAGACCAGCAGAACCGCGATGTCGATCGCAAACATGGCCCATTGCACACCCATGAGGCCAGCGTTGCTCTGAACCAGCACGGACGCAAACCAGGCCATCAGATAGGCGCCCGCGCCGATGCGTTCGGGCTCGCCGCCCTTGAGCAGGGCGAACATGCCGACAATGACCATGAAGGCGGCGCCGATATATGCCGCTACAGTCTCAAACATGAATCGCCCCCACTGTCGCAAGACAATGGGGGCGAACATATCGCAGAGTCACCGAGAACCGGAGACCCGATCCTCTAGGTTACCGTAATTTCACGCGACGCGCAGATGGTCGGCCTTGCGCGTCATCGGACGGTCGTCCCACTCGTCAGGCTTGTTGACCGGGCCGGCGGCGTAAACGCCGTAGCCGAGGCGGCGGTGGTCTTTCTGAAGCTCGGCGTGGCAGGCGACGACGGCTTCGCGAGCGGTGCTCAGAGCCATGATGGCCTCAACAGCCTTGGCTTGTGAGGCAGCGCCCGAAACCGGCGAGATCGACAAGGCGGCGCGGGCGCCGATCATCGACTGAACCAGGGTGGTGGCGTGGGTGATGGCGTCATCCACCGCTTTTTCGGTGGCGTAGAGTTCACTGGCGACGCCAGCAATCACTTCAGTGCGGTCCATGACTTTACCCCTCAATAAAGAAAACACCACCGTTTCTTAACGCGTGTTAAGCGTGTTTGGTAGCGTTTTGTTTACCAGAAGTTATATTCAATCTTAGGTAGGGATTGCTTCCTCAGGTTGTATCGTCCTGGCTGTCCAGCAGAAAGTGGGCCGTCAGGGCGGCGATGGGTTGATCGCGACCATGCTGCCAGGCCTCGGCCACGACATAGGCGACGCGTCGGCCGGCCTTGTTGATGCGGGCTTGTGCGTAGACGTCGCTGGGGCGGCCCGATCGCAGGTAGGCTACGGTGACGTTGATCGGGCGGGGCAGTCGCAAGCGGGGGTAGCTGAGCGACACCTGGGCCACGGCTGTCATTTCCAGAAGAGCGGCGGTTGATCCTCCATGGAGGGCCGGCAGCATGGGGTTGCCGATCAGATGGTCGGCGAACGGCATGACGACTGTCAGATCATCGCCGTTGAGCTGAGTTTTCAGCCCGAGGAAGCGGGCGTATGGCAGGCTGTCGAGCAGGGGGGCGGTCATGCGGCGTCTCCAGCGCCGGCCTTGGCGCGCAGGTTGGCTCCGGCGCGATGGTCGCCTTCCGCGCTGATGACGTAGGCGGACTGGGCGGCGGCCACGGGGTCGCCAGGATCGTCTTCGAAGGCCCAGGCGCGAACAAAGCCTATGCTGCGCGTCAACCTGTAGCAGCGCGCCTCGGCGATCAGATCCCGGCCGGGGATAGCCGCGCGCATATAGTCGACACGCAGGTCCAGGGTGGCGATGGGCTGGTAGGTGTTCAGTCCGACCCAGACCGCGAGGCCGCCCACATGATCCAGGAGTGTCGTGACGAGACCCCCCGCCAGGACGCCGGTTTCGGGATCGCCGACCAGGTCCTCGCGATAGGGTAGGCGAAGGCGGACACGGTCGCCCTCCAGGCCTTCATAGTGAAATCCGAGAGCGTGGGTGTGGGCCGCCCCGGAGGCGAGTTGCGGCAAAAGGGTGGTCAGGAACTGATCCGACATAGACACGTCCTTGTTCGGGCGGCCTGCGGTCTTTCAGGGGCCGCAGCCCTGTCTTGGTGGCGCGCGACGCTCTGGCTGTCTAGAGCGCTAGCGGCCCGGTCAGTGGGGCGCGCGGCCGAGCGATCAGGCCGCCGGGCGATTTCGGGCGGGGCGGGCTTCGATCGCGGGGGCGGCCGGGGCGGCAAGAGCCGCGTTCATCGCCATGCGCAGCCGCTCGGGTTTGATCGGCTTTTCGACCACCGCCGCCATGCCGACAGCCAGGTAGTGTCTTGCATCCTCGGGGTCGGCATTCGCCGTCAGGGCGACGATGGGGATGTTGCGGCTTTCGCCAGGAAGGGCGCGGATGGCCTGGGTGGCCTGCACGCCGTCCATCCGGGGCATCTTGATATCCATCAGGATCAGGTCGAACGGGCGGGACTGGACGGCCTCCAGAGCCTCTTGACCGTCCTCGACCGTTTCGGACGTGCAGCCGAACATTTCGCATAGGGCCTGGGCCACGACGCGGTTGGTCGCGTTGTCGTCGGCGATCAGGATGTGAGGGCGCGCTTGCAGATCCAACTCGTCCAGGTTGGAGATGTTCGACGGTTCGTCCTGCTGGATGATGGCGCGCGGCGCCGAAAGGTCGAAGGCGAAGGTGGCGCCGCGGCCGACATTGTTCTCGGCCCAGATGCGCCCGTTCATCTTTTCGACGATATGGCGGCTGATCGACAGGCTGAGCCCCGCGCCGTCGGGGCCGGCGGCATGGTCGAAAATCTGCTCGATCCGGGCGGCGTCCAGGCCGGGGCCATCGTCGCGAACGCGCGCTTCCAGTCGGACCTGATCGCCAATGACCAAGGCCTTCAGGCTGGCTTCCACCATGCCGTTGCGAGCGAATTTCAGGGCGTGACCGATCAGGTTGTTGAAGACCTGGGTCAGGCGGGGGCCGTCCAGCATGCCGGCCAGTTCGGTGTCGCCCTCATAACCGATCAGCAGGGTGACGCCGTCCTGGGCCGCGCGCGGCGCCCAGAGGATCTGAACCTCGTCCATGACGGCGCGGAGCGGCGTGGGAGCCATCGCCAGCTCAAGTTCGCCTGCCTCGGCCCGTGCCAGATCAAGGGCGTCCTGCAAGGTGTCGAGCAAGGTCTCGGAGGAATCGATGATGGTCTGAACGTGGGCGATGGCGGCGTCGTTCAGCGGTTGACGGCGCAGCAGTTCAGCCACCGCCAGAACGCCGTTCATCGGCGTGCGCAACTCGCGGCTCATCAGGCCCATGAACTGGCTCTTGGCGCGCGCGGTCGCCGCTGCCTGGATTTCAGCATTGTTCAACATCCGCACCTGCTCGGTCAGGTCGCGGTTCTGCTCGCGCTGGATGGCGTTGACGGCGCGCAGCAGGGAGACGGCCGTGCCGACACCCCGGTAGGCGCCGTTGCGGGTGACGATGAAGCCCCGCATCAGCGCGCCCGGCCCGCTTTTCAGGATGATGTCGGAAAAGGCGTCTATGCGGACGCCGGCTTCGACCACGGCCGGCTCGTCGTCCATGATGTGGGTGACTTCGCGCGCGCCGTAGAGGCTTTGACCCAGGGGACCGGCCAGCTTCATCATGAAGTCGGCGCGCTCGATCAGGCCCAGGGGACGATCACCGTCGACGACTGGTATGACCAGGGTGTCAGGCTCGCGCTGGAAGCGCGCAAAAACCTCGACCGCCATGGTGGTGGCGGTCACCGGCTCTACGCGCTCGGTCAGCACTTCGATCGTCGGCATGCGGCCGGCACTCCACAATGGAGCTTCACACTTGCTGAAAATCCTTTGCAGAAGGGTTAAGGCGAATCAAAAATGCTCAAACTGATGAAAAGGGGTCGAGCGGTCGTGTTTTGCGGCGCGAGGCCGACTGGCGTATAGAGCGGATCAGATCCGATCTTCCCTGTTTCTTCTGGATGCGCGCGGCCCTTGGCCGACCGCAGGTTCGTCATGAGCGTCAAGCCGCAAGCTTTTGAAACTTCTGCTCTTGTCCTGTTTTCGGGCGGACAGGACAGCGCCACCTGTCTGGCTTGGGCGCTCGAACGCTACGACCGTGTCGAGACCATCGGTTTCGACTATGGCCAGCGTCACGCGGTCGAGCTGCAAGCGCGCCAAAGCGTGCGCGAGCAGATGGTGAACGTCCTGCCGCAATGGGCCGACCGGCTGGGGCCGGATCACGTCGTTGATCTGACCGGTTTCGGGGCCATCGGCGAGACGGCCATGACCACGGATCGCGCCATAGAGGCCGACGCGCGCGGCCTGCCCAATACCTTCGTGCCCGGGCGCAACCTCATCTTCCTGGTCGCAGCCGCGGCCCTGGCCGACCGGCGCGGGCTGGATGTCCTGGTCGGCGGCATGTGCGAGACCGACTTCTCGGGCTATCCCGACTGCCGGAACGACACCATCCAGGCCATGGCCCACGCCCTGACCCTGGGACTGGCCAAGCCGTCGCCGATCGAGACGCCGCTGATGTTCCTGACCAAGGCCGAGACCTGGGCCCTGGCCGAGCGGATCGGCGGTCGGGCGCTGGTGGAGATGATCGTGGAGGCCAGTCACACCTGCTACCTGGGCGACCGGACGCGCCGCCATGATTGGGGTTACGGCTGCGGAACCTGCCCGGCCTGCGAACTGCGGGCGGCGGGCTATGGCGAATGGGCGGCGCGCGCGTGACTTACTCCGCCAAGGAAGTCTTCCTGACGGTGCAGGGCGAGGGCGGTCAGGCCGGGCGGCCCGCCGTCTTCCTGCGTTTCGCCGGCTGCAACCTGTGGAGCGGACTGGAGCGGGACCGCGCCACGGCGGTCTGCAGTTTCTGCGACACGGATTTCGTAGGCGTGAACGGCGACGGCGGCGGCAAGTTCAGGACCGCCGACGCGATGGCCGACCATGTCGCCGGGATGTGGCGGGGCCGCGAGGGCGACCCCAAGCTGGTGGTCTGCACTGGCGGAGAGCCTCTGATGCAGTTGGACGCGCCTCTGATCGCGGCCTTGCACGCGCGCGGATTCGAGGTCGCCATCGAGTCCAACGGCACCCTGGTCGCGCCAGATGGCGTCGACTGGATATGCATCAGCCCCAAGGCCGACGCCGCCGTGGTCCAGACCTCGGGTCAGGAGTTGAAGCTGGTCTTCCCTCAGCCGCTGGCCATGCCGGATCGGTTCGAGAACCTGGATTTCGAGCGCTTCTGGCTCCAGCCCATGGACGGTCCCGATCAGGCCGCCAACACCGCCGCCGCCATCGAATACTGCCTGACCCGCCCGCAATGGCGCCTGAGCGTCCAGACGCACAAGTATATCGGGGTGCGGTAGCGGTCTGTCGCCGGCCATTCGGCCTGGTCTCATGGTCGTCCGAAACCGGCCTGCGGGTTTCTCCCGATGGCTACAGCCGGTCCTTCCGCGTTCAATGGGCCCGTGACTCACCCATTTCAAATCGACAGCAGGCGGGCGAAGCCAGACATCTGTCGACTGGCGTGGCCTGCGATGGTCCTGCTTTTGACGTCGATGCTGGCCGGGGTCGATCCCGCACGCTCCCAAGAGGTTTCAGGCGAGACGTCCGAGGCGGGGCAGGCTGTGGCGGCGCCGCCGCAAGCTACGGTTCAGGACGTGGCCGCCGAGCCCCATAAAGAGAGGTTCCGTGACCGCTTCTTCGATGCGCAGGATGGGCACCTGGACTTCTCGTCCATTCTGGCCAATGGCGGCTTCATCCCGGTTCCCATCATTATCACCGAGCCCGCCGTCGGCGGGGGCGGCGGCGTAGCCGCGGCCTTCCTGTCCTCCGCACCTGACAATCCCCGCCAGATCACCCGCCGTGTCCTCGCCGCCTTCAAGACTGGAAACGGTTCGAGCGGCGTCGGCTATCTCCAGTCCGGCTATGCGATGGACGGACGCTTGAGCTACAGGTTCGGCGTTGGGCGGGGCAAGGTGACGCTTGACAGCTATCCGGGCTTTGCGCCCGAAGGGATCGAGTACACCAGCCGTTACGATTACGGGCTCGTGGGATCAGCCCTGTGGCGCTTTGGCGACGACCGTGTCTCGTTCGGGCCGCTGTTCGATTTTCGCAAGCTTCGTTCGACAGTGAATGTGCAGGGTTTGCCCGACGCGTTCGCGGGAGAGTTCGGCCAGGATATGCAGACAGGCGCCCTGGGGCTGGGGATCCATTTTGACTCTCGCGATAATCCCCTGACGCCTACCCAGGGGATGAACCTTCTGGCCGAGGCTAAATTCAATCGCGATGCCTTCGGCAGTGACCGCGACTATGAGGAGTACGACGCCTCTGCCTATGTGTTCGGCGAGGCCTCCCAGAGACTGCGCTACGGCGTCAAGTTCGAAGCCGACGCCATTCGGGGCGATTTTCCGATCTATTATGCTCCGGCCGTCAATCTTCGCGGCGTGCCGGCGGCGCGCTACCAGGGCATGAACACCTACGCCTCCGAAGCGGAGGTGATCTGGCGAAGGAGCGAGCGCTGGGCGTTCCTGGCCTTCGCAGGGGTTGGCGTTGCGGAGGCCGGGAGTTCAAGAATCTACAAGGATTCCGACGCGCTCTACACCGGCGGGGTGGGCTTTCGCTATCGCATCGCGCGACAGTTCGGCCTCGATGCGGGGGTGGACGTCGCCTACGGTTCGGACGGCGTAGTCTTCTACCTGCAGTTCGGCCACGCCTGGTCGTTCGGAATGGACTAGGCGCTAGCAGGCCTTGCCCTGACGCTGGCGTTGCTCGCAGCGGCGCTGTTCACGCTCGTATTCGCGCTGCTCGCGTTCGCGTTTGGCCTTGGTTTCCTCGTCCGAGGTGGTCACGGCGTCAAAGCCCGCGCCGACGACGGCGCCGGTCGCCTTGGCCGTGCCGCCGACCACTGCAGCCCCAGCGCCGACGACGGCGCCGACAACGCAGCCCTGCAATAGCAGAGATCCGCCGAGAGCGGCCAGAAGGGCGGTCGCCCGCGCATAGGACATGGTCATGAAAAACTCCCGAGGCGCCATTCTGCGCGACGGAAGTGAACAGAGCCTGACGGCGGGATCATGGCGGGCCATATCCCGGAAACGGCCTTCGCCGCTTCCGGGATGGGCGCCGGGGTCTACAGGCTGTCGACCATGACCAGTTCGGCGTCTTCGCTGGCCGTGATGGTGATCACGGCCTCGTCGATGATGCCGGCGCCGTCTCTGGCGTTCAGCGTGGTTCCATTGACGTCCACCCGGCCCACAGCGGGGACCAGATAGGCGCGGCGACCGGCGGCCAGGTCATAGGTCAGGCTCTCGCCCGCCTTCAGCGTCGCGGCCAGGATCCTGGCGTCGGCGTTGATCGATAGGGCCTCGTCCGCCGGATCGCCGGAGGCCACGACGGTGAAGCGGCCCGAGCGGTCGTTCTTGGGGAAGTCGCGCTGGCCCCAGGACGGCGGGGCGCCGGGCTTGTCCGTCTCGATCCAGATCTGGAACAGGGTGGTCGTCTCGTTCTCGAGGTTGAACTCGGAGTGACGCACGCCCGTGCCCGCGCTCATCACCTGCACGTCGCCCGCGCCGGTGCGCCCCTTGTTGCCCATCGAGTCCTCATGGGTGATGGCGCCGGTGCGGACATAGGTGATGATCTCCATGTCGGCGTGAGGGTGGGGCGGGAAGCCCGACTTGGCGCCGATCTCGTCGTCGTTCCAGACGCGCAGACGGCCCCAGCCCATGCGCTTGGGATCATAGTAGTTGGCGAACGAGAAGTGGTGCCGGGCGTTCAGCCAGCCGTGGTTGGCGCCGCCGAGGGTGTTGAAGGGTCTGACGTCGATCATGATGCGGTCTCCCATCCGAGGAATGCTTGAGGCCTAGATAGGATCGCGAAATCTCATTTGCAACTGTCTTTGTTTCAGATGGCTTCAGCCCACTTGCGCCCGGTGTCTCAACATGGCGTCGGCCAGGACGATAGCGGCCATGGCCTCGACCACGGGGACGCCGCGCAGCGCGACGCAGGGATCGTGGCGGCCCTTGGTGCGCAGGTCGACCTCGGCGCCGTCGCGGTTGATGGTCTGGCGCAGGGTCAGGATGGAGGAGGTGGGCTTGAACGCCACCCGCGCCGTCAGCGGCTGGCCGGTCGAGATGCCGCCCAGCACCCCGCCCGCCTTGTTGGACAGGAAGACCGGCTGGCCGTCGTCGCCCAGGCGCATTTCGTCGGCGTTGTCCTCGCCCGACAGTTCGGCGGAGCCAAAGCCTGCACCGATCTCCACGCCCTTGACCGCATTGATCGACATCAGGCCCGCGGCCAGTTCGGCGTCCAGCTTGGCGTAGAGGGGCGCACCCCAGCCGGCGGGCACGCCCGTGACCTCCAGCGCCACCACGGCGCCGATGGAGGAGCCGGCCTTGCGCACGCCGTCCAGATAGTCTTCCCACGCAGGGACGACCTCGGCCGAGGCGGCGAACAGGGCGTTGTCATAGACGGCGTCGAAGTCGATCGCTTCGTCAGGGATGCGGTGCGGTCCGAGCTGGACCACGCCGGCGCGGATGCGAACGTTCTGCCCGAGGACCTTGCGCGCCACCGCGCCGGCTGCGACGCGGCTGGCCGTTTCGCGGGCCGACGAGCGTCCGCCGCCCCGATGGTCGCGCACGCCGTACTTGGCCTGATAGGCGTAGTCGGCATGGCCGGGGCGGAAGGCGCGGGCGATCTCGCCATAGTCCTTGGAGCGCTGGTCGGTGTTCTCGATCATCAGGCTGATCGGCGTGCCGGTGGTGACGGGGCCGTTTCCGTCGTCGAAAACGCCGGACAGGATGCGGACCTGATCGGCCTCCTGCCGCTGGGTGACGAAGCGGCTGCCGCCGGGCTTCCTCAGGTCGAGCAGGGGCTGGATGTCGGCCTCGGTCAAAGGGACCAGCGGCGGGCAGCCGTCGACGACGCAGCCGATGGCCGGGCCGTGGCTTTCGCCCCAGGTGGTGACGCGGAACAGATGGCCGAAGGTATTGTGCGACATGAACTAAGGCTTAGGCCGCGATGCGCTGTGGCGTCCAGACCCGCGTGAAGCGAAGCAGCAGGTCTTCGGCCGCCGACGGCAGATCGGCCGAGGCCTCCAGTTTGACGAACAGGTCGCCGGCGGGGCGGTTTCCGCGCGCGGGCAGGCCCAGGCCCTTGAGCCGCAGCCGCACCGGCTCGACCATGTCCGGCACCAGCCAGGATGAGCGCAGGCCGGCGTGGGTCATGATCTCGATGCGGCCGCCGTCGTCCATCATCCGCTGCGGCACGGCCCAGGTCATGAACAGGTCGCCGCCCAGCACCGACAGGCCGTCGGCGGGCCGGATCAGGACAGGCAGCAGAAGTTCGTCGCCATTGGCAGACCCCCGCGTCAGACGGATCTTGTCGCCGGTGCGCACGCCCGGCGGCGTATGGATCAGCAGGGTGCGGTCGGCGACGGTCAAGCGGATGCGGCCGCCGCTGATCGCCTGCATCGGCGTCAGGATCAGCAGGGGCGCCGGGGGCAGGGGCTGAATAAAGGGTTTGGCGTATGCAGGCGCAGGCAGGGCCAGCGTCTGGGCCTGCAAGAAGCGGTATGAGGCGATGACCCGGCGGAATGTCTCGGCGTCGCCGCGGGGAGCGTCGGGACGGGCGGCCTTGATCGCCGCCCGAAAAGCCGAGGTCAGCGTCTCGGCGGAGACCGGACCGGCCAGGCCCAGCATCGACCGGGCGTTTTCCAGGGTAGGGGCGTCAGCACGCATGGCGGGCACCCTCCCACGGATATGGTCAAGACGCGGTTAACCTTGCGCCGCTTGGGGTCGTATCGCCTTATGGCGAAGTCTGTTGTTGCGGATTAGTCCACAACTGATGACGTAGCCGATGAGCGAGTTTATAGGTGGAGGCCATGACCCAGTCCGTGATCCCGCCCAGCCCGTCTGTCGAGGACTATGCCGCGCAACTGGCGGCCAACGGGGATGAGAGCATCTTCGAGCGAAACGATCCGGTCGCCCTGTTCGTCGAATGGCTGGAGGCCGCCAAGGCGTCTGAGTTGAATGACGCCAACGCCATGGCCCTGGCTACGGTGGACGCGGACGGCATGCCGGATGCGCGCATGGTCCTGCTCAAGGACGTGGACGCCCGGGGCTTCACCTTCTTCTCCAATCAGGAAAGCGCCAAGGGGGAGCAGTTGTGGGCCCATCCTTCGGCCGCCCTTCTGTTCCACTGGAAAAGTCTGCGCCGCCAGGTGCGGATACGCGGCGTGATCGAGCCGGTGACCGACGCTGAAGCGGATGCCTATTTCGCCAGTCGAGCCCGCGAGAGCCGTATTGGCGCCTGGGCCTCGGACCAGTCTCGTCCGCTGGAAAGTCGCGCCGTTCTGGAGGCGAGGGTGGCGGAAAAGACGGCGGGTTTCGAGGGGGCGGACGTGCCGCGTCCCGATCGCTGGACCGGCTGGCGTGTGGCTCCGCAGCAGATCGAGTTCTGGCGTGACCGACCGTTCCGATTGCATGATCGGCTGCGCTTTGATCGCGCTGGCGATAGCTGGCGGCGGACTCGTCTCTGGCCCTAGTCTTCAGGCGGCGTAGCGCGCCAGGAATGTCTCCACCGCCTCTTCGGCGATGGCGCGGGGCGTTCGCTCGGCGATGACGTCGTCCCCGGTGACCAGGGGCACGAAGAAGACGGGGTGTTCGACCATCCCCATCAGTTGCCCCGCCGCCCAGGAGGGCTTGCCCACCTTCATCTGACCCTCTGCGGTCATCTCGCTCAGCATGCCCATCAGAACGGCGCCGAAATCGTTTCGCCCACGCTCGAAGAACTGCATGGCGATCGCCTCGAAGCGGGGACGTTCGGCCAGCACCAGTCGAAAAACCGAGCGTACGAAGCTGTCGCTCATGAACTCCGCATAGGCGCTGATGAAGGCGGTCAGCCGTTCGCGGGGCGTGCCGGACACGATGGGAACTGCGCCCATATGGCGTGCGAAGTCCTCTGAAGCATCGTTGATCACCGCTTCAAACAAGACCGCCTTGCTGTCGAAAAAGGCGTAGAGCGTGGCGGTCGATACCCCGGATTCCCGCGCAATAGGCTCCATTCGGGTGCCAGCGTAACCCTCGTTGATGAAGTGCAATCGCGCCTGTCGCACAATGGCGGCACGTCTAGGGTCGTCGAGATCGTGGACCAAGGCGGTCATCAGCACCTACCCCGAAAGCGGAGGATCAGCGTGCCTTCAAATTGCCGTCTTTGCAAGCGGTAACGAGGTTCTGCGAATGGAAATCAACTAATGATGCCAAGCTGCTAGGAGCGGATGGGCCAGGACCGGAGCGGCGAGGCGGATGACCGCCTGCGGATCATCAAGTCGGACAGCCGCCGTTGCATCGGCGATGATGAAATCGGCATGGGTGCGTGACGGCTCGGTCAGGCGCTCATGGCCGGGTCGGACAGTCAGAAGGTATTGGTGAATCACGGACTCCGCCGTGCGGCCGCGCTCCGACTGGTCGCGCAGCAGGCGTCGGATGAAGCGGATGTCGGCGGGGGTGTCGACGAAGACCTTGATGTCGAACAGGGCGGTCAGGGCGGGGGTGCACAAGACGTGAGTGCCCTCAAGGATCACCACTTCGGCGGCGGGGATCGGCTCGCCGCCAGGGTCGCGACCGTGGTGAAGGAAGGAATAGAGCGGGGCGACGGCTGGCCGGCCGGCCTTCAGTTCGGTCAGGTGTTTGATCAGCAGGCCATGATCGCGCGCGGCGACGTCGTCGAAGTCATGAGTGTCTGCGTCGAAACCGGGCACGCTGGCGGCGTCCAGGTAATAGGAATCCTCGCGCATCAGCACGGCGACGCCGGCGGGCAGGGCGGCGACCAGCGCCTCCGCCAGCGTGCTCTTGCCCGAGCCGGAGCCTCCGGTAATGGCGATCAGGATGGTCAATGGCGGTCTCCGTGCGGCTGGAGCGCCTTCTAGGCCTCCGGCGCCCGATTGACCATGTCGCCGCTGAAGGATCGCAGGCGGCGTCTTGCGCGACCTCATGAAAAGGCGTGACGGTCCTGCGACCTTGTTTCCCTAACGGCACGTTGCTTATCGCCGTTCACCTAGATAGCGTCGGTCTAAAGCGCCACATTCTTAGAAGGCGCAACACGAGGGAATGCGATGCTGGGTTTGATGCAGGACTGGCCGCTGACGGTCGACAAGATTCTCGATCACGCCAAGAACTGGCACCCGAACCGAGAAGTCGTGACCCGCTCGGTCGAGGGACCCATCGAGCGCACCACCTATGGCGCCATCCATGGGCGCGCCAAGCGGGTGTCCAATGCGCTGAAGGCCTGGGGCGTGCAGCCCGGCGACCGCATCGCCACCCTGGCCTGGAACACCGCCGACCATATCGAGACCTGGTACGGCATCATGGGCATCGGTGCGGTGTGCCACACCCTGAACCCGCGCCTGTTCCCGGAGCAGCTGGTCTACATCATCAACCACGCCGCCGACCGGATGATCTTCGTCGATCTGACCTTCGTGCCGCTGCTGGACGCCATCCTGCCGCACTGTCCGTCGGTTGAGCGCGTGGTGATCATGACCGACGCCGACCATATGCCGCAGACCAGGCTTCCGGTGGTCGAGTGCTATGAGACCGTGCTGGAGCAGTCGTCGGAAGACATAGAGTGGGGCGGCTTTGACGAGCAGACGGCCTGCGGCCTCTGCTACACCTCGGGCACGACGGGGAATCCCAAGGGCGTGCTCTATTCGCACCGCTCGAACTTCATCCATACCCTGCTGGGACTGCAAGCGACGGTTCTCGGCGCGACGCCGAGCGAAGTCATCCTGCCGGTCGTGCCGATGTTCCACGCCAACGCCTGGGGCATCGCCTTTGGCGGACCGGCGGCGGGGTCCAAGCTGGTCATGCCGGGCGCGCGCATGGACGGTCCGGCTATCTATGAACTGCTGGAAGCCGAGAGCGTCACCTTCTCGGCCGCCGTGCCGACCGTCTGGCAAGGCCTGCTGAACCACCTGCGCGAGAACAATCTGAAGCTCTCCACCGTCAAGCGCGTGCTGATCGGCGGCGCCGCCGTGCCGGAAAGCATGATCCGCGCCTTCCATGACGAGTTCGGCGTCGAGGTGCTGCAGGGCTGGGGCATGACCGAGACCTCGCCCATCGGCACCCTGTCCAACATGACCCCCGAACTGGCCGCCCTGCCGTACGAAGAGCAGTTGAAATGGCGGGTCAAGCAGGGCACGCCGCCGCTGGGCGTCGAACTGAAGCTGAAGAACTACGCCGGGCAGGAGATGCCGCACGACGGGTCGACCTATGGCCGTCTGATGATCAAGGGGCCGACCATCGCCCGCGCCTATTTCCGCGACGAGGGCGGCGAGATCCTGGACAACGAAGGCTTCTTCGACACCGGCGATGTTTCGACCATCGACGATCACGGCTTCATGCAGATCACCGACCGGGCCAAGGACGTCATCAAGTCAGGCGGCGAGTGGATCAGCTCCATTGAAATCGAGAACCTGGCCGTCGGCCACCCCAAGGTCGCCCTGGCCGCCGTCATCGGCTCGGCCCACCCGAAATGGGACGAGCGTCCGGTCCTGCTGCTCAAGCTCAAGGAGGGCGAGACCGAGGACAAGCAGGAGCACCTCGACTTCCTGGTCGGCAAGATCGCCAAGTGGTGGATGCCCGATGACGTGGTCTTCCTGGCTGACATCCCTCTGGGCGCCACGGGCAAGATCGACAAGAAGCTGCTGCGCGAGCAGATGAAGGATTACCGCCTGCCGACCGCAGGCTGACCTGCAGGAGCGCCGTATGGCTGAACAGACCCGCACCGAGGCGCGAAAGGCGGAGATCCGCCTGCGCTGGCTGACGCTGGCCGCCTGTCTGGCGCCTCTGCTGGTTCTGGTGGCCGTCTTCGGGACGCGGTTCGGGCTGTGGAGCGCCGGCTTCGGTCTGGATGTCCTGACGCTGAAGCTCGGCCGCATCCTGGCCTTTGCGGGTTTGGCGGCGGCCCTGGTCGCGGTGATCATCGCGTTGAAAGATGTGAGACGGCGCGGGCTCTACGCGGCCGTTTCCTTGGCCGTTGCGGGCGCGACCATGGCCTTGTTCCTGATCCAGGAGCGGCGCTTTGCGGTCCCGGCCGACAACGACGTCACGACCGACGCCGCCGAGGCCCCCGCCTTCTCGCGTGCGGTGGTCGCTATGCGCCGGGGCCAAGGCGCCGGAAAGGGCGGTGCATCCGTCGCCTGTCCTGCTCTGGTTTCAGTCCCGCGTCAGGTGGCCCCGGAAACGGCGGCGGCGGCGCTGGCGGCGGCGGGCTTTACTGTGCGTGGGGCTGCGCCCTTCCGCGCGGATGGCGCCAAGGAAGGCTTCTGGTTCGGCCTGACCTATGATGCGGCTATCCGGATCCGTCCGGGCCGCACCGACGTCCGCGTGGCCCAGCGCGAAGGCGTGAAGGTCGGGGACGAGGCCTGTCGTCTGGCTCGCGCTGTCACGAGCGGATTGCAGCCCTAGTCAGAGGCCAGCGCATAGCGCGCGGCCATCGTCGGTTCTGGTCTGGCCGTCGCCCGCCCGTCCTTCACCAGCTTGATCAGGTGCGACAGCACCGACAGGCTGGCCGCCGGCCACAGGCGCTGATCGACGGCCGCGTAGAGGGCAGGGACCATCTCGGCGATGGTTTCATCTCCGGCGGCCAGGCGCGCGCAAATCTGCGCCTCGCGTTCCAGCCGGTGATCGCGATAGGCCTTCAGAAAAGGCGCGACCTGGGTAATGGCCGGACCATGCGTCGGCCATATGGTCGAGAAACCACGCGCCAGAACCCGATCCAGACTGTCCATATAGGCGGCCATGTCGCCGTCGGGCGGGGCGACGACCGAGGTGGACCAGCCCATGACGTGGTCGCCGCTGAAGAGGGCGTTTTCTTCCCTCAGCACGAAGGCCATGTGGTTTGAAGCGTGGCCAGGCGTCGCCATGGCCTCCAGCGTCCAGCCGTCGCCCTCGATCATTTCGCCGCCGACGAGAACTAGGTCGGGCGCGAAGTCTGCGTCGTCGTCTTCATCCAGCGTCGCGGAGGCGTGGATGGTGCGCCTGGGGGGGCGGGCCGCCAGGATGGGCGCACCGCCGACGGCCTCTGCCAAGGGCCTGGACAAGGGGGCATGATCGAGGTGGGTGTGGGTCACCAGAATATGGCTGACCGTTCGCCTCTTAACCGCCCGCAGCAGGGCGTGCAGGTGGGCCTCATCGTCGGGACCGGGGTCGATGACCGCCACGCTCGCCCCCGGCATGTCACGTCCGACGATATAGGTCCCCGTCCCGGTGAAGGTGAAGGGGCCGGGGTTGTCGGCGATGACCCGCTGAATCAGGGGCGAGACCTGATCGCGACGGCCATAAGTGAAGTCGAACTGTCGGACGTAGGGGATCACGGGCGGTCGTCCTCGGCAATCAGCGGCGGTGATCGGTGCGGCGCCGATCTTGCGATCAACGCCTGTAAACTATTCGGGAGCCGTCGCCGTGATCCGAACCGCTGTTTTTCCTGTGCCAGATCGACTTCCAGCCGTGATCGTCGTGCTGCTCTGTCTCGTGGCGGCGCAATGGGTCGTGGCCTCGTGCACGCCCGAACCCGTCGCCCCCTACGCCGCGCGGGCCGCCGTCGTTCGCTAGAGCGGGACGCGGCTGAGGTCGTAGCCGGCGCTCAGAGCTTTCTCGCGCAGGACATCCGCGTCGGCGCCACGCCTCCGCTCCGCCATGGCCCATGCGACGCTGGAACGCATGCCCGAGCGACAGAAGAGCAGCACCCGTTCACCCGGCGCCAGGCTCTCGATGACCGCCAGAGTGGCAAGGACAGCCGCTTCATCCGGAAAACCAGCGACCGGAATCTCCAGATACCGGAGGCCCGCGTCCGCACACATCGCGGCCATATGCTGCGAGGAGGGCTGGCCGGGCTCTTCCCCCGGCATTCGGTGGCTCACGACAACTTTTGCGTTGGAGGCGGCAGCCGCTTTCAGGTCTTCAAGATCGATCTGACCAGCGACCAGAACGGCGTCATCAAGCTGCTTCATAGGAGCGTCGCCCATTGGAGACGGACAGCAGGTCCGCCAGGTGGGGCGCACTAAACACGAGCATGCAGACCCGTCAAAAAATAATGCCGACCCGAAGCATCCGTCGCTTGCAACGCGGCGTGGGGCTCCGGGCGGGCGGTTGCTTCTCTCACGCCGCCGTCTCGCGCGCGACGGCGCCGGGGTCATAGTTGAGGATGGGGGACAGCCAGCGTTCGGCGGTCTCCACGTCCCAACCCTTGCGGCGGGCGTAGTCCTCGACCTGATCGCGGTCGATCTTGCCGACGCCGAAATAGTGGCTGCCGGGGTGGCCGAAATAGAGGCCGCTGACGGACGCCGGGGGGGTCATGGCGTAGCTCTCGGTCAGGGCCATGCCGGCGTTGTTTCCGGCGTCCAGCAGGCGGAACAGGGTGGCCTTTTCCGTGTGGTCGGGCTGGGCCGGATAGCCGGGGGCAGGGCGGATGCCCTGGTACTTTTCTTCGATCAGGTCCTGCGTGGTCGTGGCTTCGTCGGCGGCATAGCCCCAGAGCTCGGTCCGCACCTTCTTGTGCAGGGCCTCGGCGAAGGCTTCGGCCAGGCGGTCGGCCAGAGCGGTAGCCATGATCGAGGAATAGTCGTCGCCGGCGTCCTTGAAGCGCTTGGCGATTTCCAGTTCGCCGTGACCCGCCGTGACGGCGAAGGCGCCGACATAATCCTGGCCTTCTTCCGCGATGAAGTCCGACAGGGCCAGGTTGGGCTTGCCGTTCGACTTCTTGATCTGCTGACGCAGGGTGTGGAAGCGGGCGATTTCCTCGCTGCGGCTCTCGTCGGCATAGACGGCGATGTCGTCGCCCACGGCCTGAGCGGGCCAGAAGCCGACCACGCCCTTGGCCGTGAACCACTTCTCGTCGATGATCCGCTTCAGCATGGCTTGAGCGTCCTTGAACAGGTCCTGCGCCGCCTCGCCGACGATCTCGTCTTCGAGGATCAGCGGGTAGCGGCCGATCAACTCCCAGCTGGCGAAGAAGGGCGTCCAGTCGATGTGGTCGGCCAGGTCGGCCAGATCCCAGGCGTCGAACGAACGTACGCCGATAAACGACGGCTTGCCGGGCATGGTCGCGGCGGGATCGGCGTTGAATCGGTTCTCGCGCGCCTGCGGCAGCGTGGCGCGGGCCTTCACCTCCTGCCCGCGGGCGTATTGCTCGCGGATGCGGATGTATTCGTCGCGCGTGGCGGCCTCGTTGTTCGCCTTTTCGGTGGGCGACAGCAGGCCAGCCACCACGCCGACGGCGCGGCTGGCGTCAATGACATAGGTGGTCGAACCCTTGCGATAGCCCGGCTCGATCTTGACCGCCGTATGAGTGCGGCTGGTCGTGGCCCCGCCGATCAGCAGGGGGATGTCAAAGCCGCGCCGCTCCATCTCACGTGCGACATAGACCATCTCGTCCAGCGAGGGGGTGATCAGACCGCTGAGGCCCACGATGTCCACCTTGTGCTCGATGGCGGCGTCGAGGATGCGGTCGGCCGGGACCATGACGCCCAGGTCGATGACGTCGTAGTTGTTACACTGCAGCACGACGCCGACGATGTTCTTGCCGATGTCGTGGACGTCGCCCTTGACCGTGGCCATCAGGACCTTGCCCGCCTGTTCGCGCGGCTTGCCGGCCTTTTCGGCCTCCATGAAGGGGTTGAGCCAGGCGACGGCCTGCTTCATCACGCGGGCGGACTTGACCACCTGCGGCAGGAACATCTTGCCCGAGCCGAACAGGTCGCCGACCACGTTCATCCCGTCCATCAGCGGACCTTCGATGACGTGCAGGGGGCGCTCGACCGACAGGCGGGCCTCTTCGGTGTCGGCCTCGATGAACTCGGTGATGCCGTGGACCAGGGCGTGGGCGATGCGGGCGGCGACGGGCTGTTCGCGCCAGCTCAGATCGACGACGCGGGCCGCCCCCTTTTCACCCTTGTAGGTGGGGGCGAGGTCCACCAGCCGCTCGGTGTTGGACACATTGGTCCGCTGCGGCCGGTTCAGGATCACGTCCTCGACCGCCTCGCGCAGCACGGGGTCGATGTCGTCATAGACGGGCAGGTCGCCGGCGTTGACGATGCCCATGTCCATGCCCGCCGCGATGGCGTGATAGAGGAAGACGCTGTGGATGGCCCGCCGCACCGGCTCATTGCCGCGGAAGCTGAACGAGACGTTCGACACCCCGCCCGAGATCCGGGCGTAGGGCAGGGTGGCCTTGATGACCTTGACCGCCTCGATGAAGTCGACGGCGTAGTTGTCGTGCTCCTCGATCCCCGTCGCCACGGCGAAGATATTGGGGTCGAAGATGATGTCCTCGGGCGGGAAGCCGACCTCGTTGACCAGGATGTTGTAGGCGCGGGTGCAGATCTCGATCTTGCGGGCGGCGGTGTCGGCCTGCCCCACCTCGTCGAAAGCCATGACCACGACGGCGGCGCCGTAGCGCAGGCACTTGACCGCGTGCTCGCGGAAGGCGGCCTCGCCCTCCTTCATCGAGATCGAGTTGACGATCGGCTTGCCCTGAACGCACTTCAGGCCCGCCTCTATGACCTCCCACTTGGAGCTGTCGATCATCACCGGGACGCGGGCGATGTCGGGCTCGGCAGCGATCAGGTTGAGGAAGGTGCGCATGGCGACGGCGCCGTCCAGCAAGCCTTCGTCCATGTTGATGTCGATGACCTGGGCGCCGGCTTCGACCTGCTGGCGGGCGACGTCGAGGGCGGCGGCGTAGTCGCCGTCCACCACCAGCTTACGGAACCTGGCAGAGCCGGTGACATTGGTCCGCTCGCCGACATTGATGAAGATCGGGCGCATCAGGCGTAGGCCACCCAGCCGTGCCACGACAGGCCCTGGAATACGGCCTCGACTTCGGCGAAGCCGGCTTCGCGCAGCAGTTCTTCGTCGCGCGCGGGGCCGACGCAGTTGAGTTGGGTACGCACGCGTTCGTGGGCCTTTTCGAGAACTTCGGGGTCCAGGCCGCTGTCGCTGGAGAAACGGATATAGCGGTCGAACTGGCGGTCGGACGACGGGTCGTTCTTGTCGACGCTGACATGCGCCATGACAAAGGGGGCGCCCGGCTTCAGGCGGCTGTGGATGGCCCTGAGGGTTTCCAGTTTGGCCCCGTCATCAGGCACGAAATGCAGCGTCAGCATACAGGTCGCGGCATCGAAGCGCGTTTCCGGCGCATCGAAGACGTAGCCCTCGACCCAGTCCACGCAAGCCGGGTCGCCAAGGTAGGCCTTGCCCTGAGCGATCATTTCCGCCGACGGATCGACGGCGCAGAAGCGGCCGTCGGGCAGGGTGTCGATAAGGGTTTTCAGTTCCAGGCCGCCGCCGCCGCCGACCACAAGCGTGTTCGCGGGCGACGCCTCGGTGATCAACTGCGCCATGATGCGGTGCAGGCCGTCGAAGCCCGGAATGATCTTCCTGGGGCGCTCGGCATAGGTTCTGGCGTGTTCAGGGTCTTTGAACAGGTTGGCCATCTTGTCGGTCATCGTATCGTCCTCAGGCCACAAGCTCGAACGGTTCCAGTCCGGCCAGGCGCATGGCGACGGGGCGCTCGGGGATTTCGCGCGGCTTCAGCGGGGCGACTTCTTCGGCGACATGGCGGATGTGGTCGGGGGTGGTGCCGCAGCAGCCGCCGACGATGTTGACCAGGCCCGAGGCGGCCCACTCCTCGATGAAGTGGGCGGTTTCGTGGGGTTGTTCGTCGTACTGGCCCATGGCGTTGGGCAGACCGGCGTTGGGATAGGCGGCGACCAGGGTGTCGGCGACGCGGCTCAGTTCGGCGATGAAGGGCCGCATCAGGTCGGCGCCGAGGGCGCAGTTGAATCCCACAGCGAAGGGCTTGGCGTGACGCACGGAGTTCCAGAAGGCCTCGGCGGTCTGGCCGGACAGGGTGCGGCCCGAACGGTCGGTGATGGTGCCCGAAATCCAGATAGGCAGGGCGGGCAGGCCCTCGTCCTCGAGGTCCTTGATGGCCTTGATGCAGGCCTTGCAGTTCAACGTGTCGGTGATGGTTTCGATCAGATAGAGGTCGACGCCGCCCTCGTTCAGCGCCTTCACCTGATGGCGATAGGCCTCATAGACCTGATCGAAGGTCACGCTGCGCGCGCCGGGGTCGTTCACGTCCGATGACATGGACAGCATCTTGGTCAGGGGGCCGATGGAGCCGGCGGCGAAGCGGGGCTTGTGGGGCTCCTTGGCCGTCCAGGCGTCGGCGGCGGCGCGGGCCAGCCTGGCGCCTTCCAGATTGATGTCCCAGACCGCTTGTGCGTCCAGATGATAGTCGTCCTGGGCCAGCACCGTGCCCGAGAAGGTGTTGGTCTCGCTGATGTCCGCGCCCGCGCCGTAATACTGGTCGTGCAGGTCGGAAATGATGTCGGGGCGGGTGATGCAGAGGATGTCGTTGTTCCCCTTCATCTGATGCTTCTCGTCATAGCCGTTGGCCGCGACGAAGCGGTCGCCGCGGAAGTCGGCCTCCTCCAGCCCGCGCCGCTGGATCATGACGCCCCAGGAGCCGTCGAGGACCAGGATGCGTTCCTTGGCCGCCGCATGCAGGGCGGCGATCCGTTCAGGACGAGACAGGGGGGAAGTCATTTACGCAACAGCCTTGGTTTCACGCACGCCCAGCACCCGGCAGATCGCATAGACCAGTTCGGCGCGGTTCAGAGTGTAGAAGTGGAAGTCCGAGAAGCCCTCTTCCTGCAGCCGGGCGCAGGTCTCGGCGGCGATGGAGGCGGCGAGCAGCTTGCGGGTCTCGGGGTCGTCGTCCAGCCCGTCGAAATGGGCCGCCAGCCAGTCAGGGATGGAGGCGCCGCAGGCCGCGCTCATCCGGCTCAGGCCCTTGAAGTTGGACACCGGCATGATGCCGGGGATCAGGGGGATGGTCACGCCCGCCGCCCGCACCCGGTCGCGGAAGCGCAGGAAGGCCTCGATGTCGAAGAAGAACTGGCTGACCGCGCGCGTGGCGCCGGCGTCCACCTTGGCCTTCAGCACGTCGATGTCGTGGTCGATCGAAGGGCTTTCCGGGTGGCGCTCTGGATAGGCGCCGACGGTGATGTCGAAGCCGCCGACGCTGTTGATAGCGCGGGACAATTCAGTGGCGTTGGCGTAGCCGTCGGTGCGCGGGACGTAAGCGCCGCCGATGCCGTCTCCGCCCGGCGGATCGCCGCGCAGGGCGACGATGTGATCGACGCCGATGGCCTTGTAGCCCTCGATGACCTCATCGACCTCGGCGCGGCTGGCCTCGACGCAGGTCAGGTGGGCGGCGGGCCGCAGGGTCGTCTCGCTGATGATCCGCTGCACCGTGCGGTGGGTGCGTTCGCGCGTCGAGCCGCCCGCACCATAGGTGACCGAGACAAAGGCCGGGTTCAGCGGCTCCAGCCGACGAATGGCGGTCCACAGATTGGCCTCTGCCTCATCCGACTTGGGCGGGAAGAACTCGAACGAGACGTTGACGGCGTTGCGGTTCGACCCGGCGCGCGCGACGGGCCCCAACGGCGACAGCAGCAGGGCGCGGGCTTCGGCCAGATTCAGAGAGGCGGAGGAGGCCATCAGGCGGTCTTTCGAACAGAGGCGGCGGCGCGTTCAGCGGCCCAGATGTGGACGGTCAGGCCCTCGGTGTCGGGCGGCAGGGCGACCGGGGCGTCGGCGGTCAGGCCCGCCTTATCCAGCCATTCCTGGATTTCATCATCTGCGAACCCCAGGCGTCGGTGCTGGTGCTCTTCGCGCAGGTGCTCCAGCTGGTGCGGGGCGAAGTCGACGATCAGCAGCTTGCCGCCCGGCATGACCAGACGCGCAGCCTCGGCCACCGCGGCGGCGGGATCGGCCAGATAGTGCAGGACCTGATGCACGATCACCAGATCGGCGCTGGCGTGCGGCAGGCGGGTCGAGAAGATGTCGCCGTGGCGCAACTCGACCTTGTCCAGCCCGGCCTTGGAGACATTGGCGCGGGCGATGTTCAGCATGTTCTGCGACAGGTCGAGCCCGACCGACATCTTCGCCTTCTTGCCGAACAGGGTCAGCATCCGGCCCGAGCCGGTGCCCAGATCGACGACCCGCTCGAACGGGCCGGGACCGGCCGCCCGCTCGACGGCAGTCTCGACCGCGCTCTCGCAGACATAGAGGCTGCGCATCTGATCCCACTGGGGTGCGACCTGTTCGAAATAGCGGGCGGCGTCTACGGCGCGCTCCTTGCGTACTTCTTCCAGGCGGCGATGGTCAGCCTCGCCCTCGGCGTCGTCCAGCAGGTCGAGCACGGTGTCTATCAGGCGGCGCGACAGGGCGTCGTGCGACAGGCGGTAGAAGACTCGCGCCCCATCGGGGAATCGTTCGATGAGACCAGCGTCGGCCATCAGCTTCAGGTGGCGCGACACGCGCGGCTGGCTCTGGTCCAGAACGCGCGACAACTCCATGACCGACAACTCCTCGGCGGCCAGCAGCGTCAGCACCCGCAAACGGGTGGGTTCTCCGGCGGCGCGCAGGGCCTCGACAGTCTGGTCGGCGGTCAGTGTCATGGGATCGTATAAAGATATCCTTATACGATTATGCAAGCAAAAACTGGCTGCGAACCGGGACTATCGGCTGTTACGCTGCAAGGATTGTTCGTCGGGTGGGTGAAGTCGATCGACGTTCTGCTTTCCTCCCCATGAAATGGGGAGGAAAGGCGGGGTGCGCCTAGCCCCCAACCGGCGTCTTCAGCGGCTCGCCCGCAAAGTGCGCCGAAAGGTTCTGCAACAGCAGCATCAGCATCCCCTGCACCGCCTCGGTCGTGGCGCCGCCGGTGTGGGGAGTCAAAACCGTATTGGGGACGGTCGCCCAACGTGCAGCGTCGGTCGGTTCGGTCTCGAACACGTCCAAGGCGGCCCCGCCCAGCCGCCCCTCGCGCAGCGCGGCGATGACGGCGTCCTCGTCCACCAACTGACCGCGCGCGACATTGACCAGCAGGCCCGACGGCCCCAGCGCCTCGATCACCTCGGCTGAGATCAGGCCGCGATTGGTTTCGTCCGCACGGCTAGCGACGACCAATACGTCCGAGGCGCGGGCCAGGTCGAGCAGGCTGTCGACGCGGGGCCAGGCGGCGTCCTTCGCACGCGGCGCCCACCACTGGACGGTCATTCGCATGACCTCGGCGCGACGGGCCACGGCCTCGCCGATGGCGCCCAGGCCGACGATGCCCAGGGTCTGTCCGCCCATCGACGGGGTGATGGTCTTGGAGGCCGGGGTCCAGCCGCCCGCTCGGACCTGCCGGTCGCCCTCGGCGATCTGACGCCGGGCGGCCAGGATCAGGCCGATGGCGTGGTCGGCGACATCTTCGTGGTTGATGGCGGGGGCGTGGGTGACGGGCAGGCCGCGCGCGCGGCACCAGTCCACATCGATGCCGTCATAGCCCGAGGTGAAACAGGCGATCAGCGACAGGTTGGGCAGGCGCTCGATCAGGGCCTTGTCGAGTTCGAACTCGCCCGCGACGACCAGGACCCGCACATCGGCGGCGGCCTCGATCGGCGGCCCCTCCCAGAAACGATAGACGTCGTAGGCGCTTTCGAGAAAGACGCTCAGCGGCGCGAGGTGCCGCTGCATGATCAGGATGGCGGGGCGCTGGGTCATGGGCGCCAGACTAACCCGGTTCCGCCGGAGCGCCAGCGTGCAAAGAAAGGCCGGAGCTTTGACCCGTTCGGGCGCCGCCCTTCGCCGTCACCCCGGACGGTCCGAAGGGGCGATCCGGGGCCCAGAAGGTGGCTGCGTGGCGCCGGCGGAGAAATTTCAGGCGCCTGGGTTCCGGGTTCGCTTCGCGCCCCGGAATGACGGCAGGGGGCTCAATGTGGGAGATGCATGGAAAAACGGCCCCCCGATTGCTCGGAGGGCCGCTTGTCATTTTAGCTTAGCGCCTGGTCAGCGACCGAACTTCTGGTGCTGGATACGCTTGGGAATGATGCTGTCCGCACCCAGGCGGCGCATCTTGTCCTGTTCATAGGCTTCGAAGTTGCCCTCGAACCATTCCACGTGGCCGTCGCCTTCGAAGGCGAGGATGTGGGTGGCCAGACGGTCCAGGAACCAGCGGTCGTGGGAGATGACCACGGCGCAGCCGGCGAACTCCTCCAGAGCCTCTTCGAGGTTCTGCAAGGTTTCGATGTCCAGGTCGTTGGTCGGTTCATCGAGCAGGATCAGGTTGCCGCCCGAGGCCAGGGTCTTGGCGAGGTGGACGCGGTTACGCTCACCGCCGGACAGTTGGCCGACCTTTTTCTGTTGGTCGCCGCCCTTGAAGTTGAAGCTGCCGACATAGGCGCGGGTGTTGATCTCGCGCTTGCCGACCATCATCACGTCGGTGCCGCCCGAGATGGCCTGCCAGATGGTTTCGTCCGGCTTCAGGTCGTCGCGCGACTGGTCGACATAGGCCAGCTTGACCGTCTCGCCGACCTTGATGGTGCCGCCGTCGGGCGTTTCCTGGCCGGTGATTAGCTTGAACATGGTCGACTTGCCGGCGCCGTTGGGGCCGATGACGCCGACGATGCCGTTGGGCGGCAGCTTGAAGGTCAGGTTGTCGAACAGGGTCTTGTCGCCATAGGACTTCTTAAGGCCCTCGACTTCCAGAACGACGTTGCCCAGTCGCGGGCCAGGCGGGATCTGGATGTGGGCGTGCGTCTGGGCGCCGCGCATCGATTCCTGTTCGTCCACCATCCGCTCATAGGCGGCCAGACGGGCCTTGGACTTGGCCTGCCGGGCCTTGGCGCCCGAACGGACCCATTCCAGTTCGCGGGTGAGGGCGCGCTGGCGGGCTTCGGATTCAGAGTTCTCCTGAACGACGCGCTTCTGCTTGGCTTCCAGCCACGAGGAGTAGTTGCCCTCGTGCGGGTGGCCCTTGCCGCGGTCCAGTTCCAGCGTCCACTTGGTCACCAGGTCCAGGAAGTAGCGGTCGTGGGTCACCAGGATGACGCAGCCGGGGAAGTTCTCCAGGTGGTGCTGCAGCCAGGCGACGGATTCCGCGTCCAGGTGGTTGGTCGGTTCGTCGAGCAGCAGCATGTCGGGCTTGGACAGCAGCAGGCGGGCCAGGGCCACGCGGCGCTTTTCACCCCCCGACAGGTTGGTGACTTCCCAATCGTCCGGCGGGCAGCGCAGGGCGCCCATGGCCATCTCGATGCGGCTGTCGATGTCCCAGACGTCGCCGGCGTCGATCTTCTCCTGGAGGGCGGTCATCTCCTCCATCAGCTCGTCGGTGTAGTTTTCGCCCAGTTCGTTGGCGACCTCGTTGAAGCGGTTGACCCACTGCTTCTCTTCGCACCACGACTCGACGTTCTGGCGGACGTTCAGGCTGTCGTCGAGCTTGGGTTCCTGCTCCAGATAGCCGCGCTTGATGCCGTCGGCGGCGCGGGCTTCACCCGTGAACTCGGTGTCCAGGCCGGCCATGATCTTCAGCAGGGTGGACTTACCCGAGCCGTTGACCCCGACGACGCCGATCTTGGCGTCGTTGTAGAAGCTCAGCCAGATGTTCTCGAAGATCTTCTTGCCGCCGGGGAAGGTCTTGGTCAGACCCTGCATCTGGAAAATATATTGCTGCGCCATGAGGTGCGGTTTCGCCCTGTCGTCTGATCTGATGGGGAGGTTGGCGCGGGATGTAGCCGTCGCGGACCCTTTGAGCAAATCTCTAGACGTAACGCAGGGCGGTTTGAAGGCGCTGCATCCGTTCGCGCCCGTCACGGCCTCTACCCGTCAGCCCGCTATGGGCAGGGGGAGCGAGGTTCATGAAATCACGGTCGATGGAGGCGCTGCTGGCGGCGGGGCTGGTCTGCGCGGCGGGCGAGGCGAGCGCGCAGGACCGCGCGGCCTTCGGCGCGGCGCTGGACGCCTTTGCCAGCCGGGCGATGCAGCGGGTCGAGGCGGCGCCCGGTCTGGCCGTCGCCGTGGTCGATCAGGACGGGCTGGTTCATGCCGCAGGCTTCGGTGTGGCGGACGTGGCGACGGGCGCAGCCGTCACGACGGACACGCGGTTCTACATCGCCTCGGCCACCAAGTCCTTCACCGCCCTGTCGCTGGCCGCCATGGCGCGGCGGGGCGAGGTGGATCTGGATGCGCCCCTGGCCGACTGGGCGCCGCCGTCCGGCGTGTCGGGCGACATCGCCGCCCGGATCACCCTGACCGATCTGCTGAGCCACCGCTCGGGCGTGGACAATGATGCCATCGCGTTTCGGGTCGCCTATTCCGGAGACTGGAGCCCCGAGGTCCTATGGCGGCTGACGGCGGAGACACGGCCGCGCGACACGCCCTATGGCCAGTTCGTCTATGCCAACTCCGGCTACAACCTCGCGACCGTTCTGAGCGAGCGCCGTTGGGGCCGCGACTGGCGCGACATGGTCGAGGACGAGGTCCTGACGCCGCTGGGCATGACCGCCACGACCGCGCGCATCGACGCGGCGCGGGCGTCGGTCGCCGTGGTCGCCGCCGGTCATTTCGGGCGCATCCCCGGCCAGCCCGAGCGGTCGCCGCTGCAAAAGACCGACGCCACCATGCAGTCGGCGGGCGGATTGATCTCCACGGCGAACGACATGGCGATTTGGCTGGAGGCCCAGATCAATGACGGTCGCGTGGCTGGACGTCAGGTGTTTCCGGCAGGGCTGATCGCCTCGACCCACGTCTCGCAGGTTACACAGGAAGCGAGCTTCGGCCCCTATGTCCGCGCCGGCTACGGTCTGGGCTGGCAGGTCGGGCGTTATGGCGACGATGTGCTGATCCACCACTTTGGCAACTTCTCGGGGTCGCGCGCCCATGTCTCCTTCATGCCCGAACGTCGTCTGGGCGTGGCGGTGATGATCAATGAGGACGCCTTCGCCGGGGACCTGGCCGATGTGGTCGCCAACTATGCCTATGACTGGTTCGCGGGCCTGGCTGACCTCGAGGCGGTCTATGACGCCAAACTGGACGCTCTGATCATCGAGCGCGATCGTCGCCGCACCAGCATTGCGGGGGCTATGGATCAGCGAGCGAAACGGGCGCGCACCCTGTCGCAGCCCAACGCCGCCTACGTCGGCGACTACGTTAATCCGGCCTATGGAACCCTGACCATCAGTGAGGCGGGCGACCGGCTGTCGGTCGCGATCGGCGTGCAGCAGACGTTGGCGGAGTATCTGACGGAGCCGGAAGGCCTCCGCGTCGAACTGACCCCGTTCCGGGGCGAGGGCGCGGTGTTCAAGCTGGATGCTGACGGTCGCCCGATCGCGCTGGTCTATCAGGACGCGGTCTTCGTGCGGGATTAGGGTCTGGCGGGAAGGACCGTCATCAGCGCGCGGGTGAAACCGACGGGGGCGACCGTCAGGTGGTCCTCGTCCATCAGCACCGTCGATTGCACGCTCAGGCCCGGATAGGCGCGGGATTTCAGCAGGCGTTCCATCGTGCGCATGTCGCCGACCATGTCCGCGTCGCTGCTATGACGTGTGGTCGGCCCCGGTCCTTCGAAGCCGCCGACGTACATGAAGACCTCGGCGGGCAGGTCGCGATGGGTGCGGGCGTAGTCCGCCTCCATCTTCATCATTTGACGCTTGTCGTACCAGAAGGAGGGACTGCCCAGGACATAGCCGCTGAACAGCGTCGGGTCGGTGAACATGATCTGGGCGCCCAGCAGACCGCCGTAGGAATGACCCAGCAGGACCCGACGCGCCGGATCGGTGCGGAACTTCTGATCCACGAAGGGCAGGGCCTGGGTCTTCAGATAGGTCTGATAGGCCACGCCGCCGCCATGCACGGAACCGGCGGAGTTGCGCGGGCCGTTAGGCGTGGGGGTGTAGTCGCGGCGGCGGCTGTCGGCCCCGCCGTCGCCCTTGGCGTAGGACAGGCCGACCAGGATGAACTCTTCGATCACCGGCCCCTCCAGATTCACCCGCCGCGCGATCTGGCGAATGATGGGGAAGGCGTAGTCGGCGTCGGTGACATAGAGGACCGGATAGCGGCGGTTGGGCTCGGCCTCATAGCTGGCGGGCAGGCTGACGAAGACCTCGTAGTCCCGGCCCGACGTGGGATCAGGCACAGACCAGACCTGGGTGCCGGTCAGCACATAGGGCGCGCCCTCGGCGGCGGATTCGGCGGTGGTTTGAGCGTCCGCCCGTTCGCCGCAGCCCGCAGCGAGGCTCGCCGTCAGAAGAATTGCCGCCAGTCCCAATGCCCGCATGGAGGCCCCCTCAAGCTTCACCAGGAGGGCAGACTTCAGGGCAAATGCGGCACTGAAAGGGCGATCAGGCGTAGTTGAAGCTGATCGAGATGCGCTGTTCCTCGGCGCGGTTGGCCGGCACCTCGTGGCGCAGCCAGCTTTCCCACATCAGGATCGTGCCCGAGGCGGGCTTCAGATAGACGAAGGGCTTCTCGGCCTCGGTCGCCTCGGCGGTCAGGCCGGGGCGGGCCATCATCATGACCAGGCGCGGGTCCTCGATCTTCAACGACGAGGCGCCGTCGGGGATGTGGATATAGATGGTGCCGGAAATGATGGCGTGGGGGTGGATGTGGCCGGTATGGCCGCCGCCGGGCATCAGGACGTTGACCCACAGATTGTCCAGCTTGGGTTTGCGCGCCAGGTCGAAGTGCAGGGCCTTGGCGTAGGCGGCGGCGTGCTTGTCCAGCAGCCGCTTCAGCTCGGCAAACTCGGGGAAGCGGTGCGGCAGGTCGTTGATCGAGCCGTAGGAGGTGTAGCCCGGATAGTGGTTGGTCTTGCACCACGCGATCCCAGCCTCATCCTCTTCAGCCATGACCAGGCAGAGGTCGAGGATTTCCTCGTGCAGCTCGGCCCAGCCGGGCGCGGCGGCCAGCGAGGCTTCATAAATTTGGGTGGGGAAGAGGGGGCGCAGGGACATGGCGCGGTCATACCTCTCCCTCCCCATTTTGGGGAGGGTGGTTGAGCCCGAATGGCGAGACCGGGTGGGGGCGCTTCGGCAAATAGGTCGCCGCGTTTCGTATCGCCAAGCCCTCCCCACCCGTCTGACGCTGCGCGTCAGCCACCCTCCCCATGAAGGGGAGGGAGAGGCGTCATCACCAACCCAGTCCCGCCTCGCCGCGCAGGATCGCCTCGGCTTCAGGACTATGTTTGGCGTCGGTGCGGTCGTGCAGCACCAGCGGGGGCAGCAGGCGCAACGGCGCCTTGCCGGTCTTGACGGCCTGGACCAGCACCCGCTTGGCGGGCTGGTCGGCGTAGGGATGGATCGGGCGGATGACGAGGGAGCCGGCCTTGTCGCCCAGTAGGGCCAGCAGGTCGGCCAGACGGTCGGCGCGGTGGATGACGACGATGCGTCCGCCCTCGCGCACGGCCTTCAGCAGGAAGCCGGTCCAGGCCTTCAGCCCGTCGTCGGCCATCCAGGCGCCCATCTTGCCGGGGCCCGGCGCCCGCAGCGCGCCGGGATCGTCGAAAAAGGGCGGATTGCTGACGGCCCAGTCGAAGGGGGGCAGGTCCAGCGCCCGAAACCCCTGCGCCACATCACCGCTGAGGATGGTCGTGCGATCATCGACGCCATTCAGCGCAGCGTTCTCGCGCGCCAGTCCGGCGGCGGTCAGGTCGCGCTCCACCCCGGTCAGGACGACGCCTGGCCGGCGCGCGGCGACCTGCATCAGCACCGCGCCCGCGCCGCAGCCTGCCTCGATGAGCCGCTCGCCCGGTTTCGCATCCACGGCGGCGGCCAGCAGGGCGGCGTCCATGCCTGCGCGATAGCCTTTCACCGGTTGGCGCAGCCGAACGCGTCCCCCCAGCAGGGCGGATTCCGCAATTTCCGCGGCGGCGACCGTAGGGGCTGACCCGGCTTGACCCATCATGACGCCGCCACCATTGTGCGCCGCATCGCGTTCGGGCAAGCGGATGCGTGTGATTTCCGGGCGAATCTCCCCCTTCGCCCCCTGAGTTGAAAGAGATTTTCGTGGACGCAGCTCTCGTCGCCGCTCCCCGCCCCAAGGGCGATGTGGACGCCCTTGTTCGTCTGGCGAAGGACGACATGGCGGCGGTTGACGCCCTGATCATCGCCCGGATGCAGTCCAACGTGCCGGTGATCCCCATGCTGGCCGAGCATCTGGTCTCGGCGGGCGGCAAGCGTCTGCGTCCGTTGCTGACGGTGGCCGCCGCCCGCGCCATCGGCGCGACGGGCGCCATCGAAGGCCCCAAGAAGCTGGCCGCCTCGGTCGAGTTCATCCACACCGCCACCCTGCTGCACGACGACATCGTCGACGGCTCGGAGATGCGGCGCGGCAAGGTGGCGGCGCATCTGATCTGGGGCGCGGCCTCGTCCGTCCTGGTCGGCGACTTCCTGTTCGCGCGCGCCTTTGAGCTGATGGTCGAGACGGATTCGCTTCGCGCCCTGGGCATTCTGGCCACCGCGTCGAGCGTCATCGCCGAGGGCGAGGTGCTGCAACTGACGCGCGCCCACGACCTGAACCTGGATCAGGACACCTATCTCCAGATCATCCGGGCCAAGACCGCCGAACTGTTCGCCGCCGCCGCCGAGTCGGGGGCTGTGGGCGCGGGCGCGACCGAGGAACACGTCGCGGCGCTGCGCGACTACGGCATGGCCCTGGGCATCGCCTTCCAGCTGGCGGACGACGCTCTGGATTACGGCAGCGACTCGGCGACGCTCGGCAAGAACGCCGGCGACGACTTCAACGAGGGCAAGGCCACCCTGCCGCTGCTGCTGGCCGTCCAGCGCACCAAGGGCAAGGAAGACCTGTTCTGGGACCGGGTCATCACCAAGGGCGAACGCACGCCCGAGGACTTCAACCGGGCGCGTGAGCTGATCCTGGGGACGGGCGCCGTCGAGGCCACACTGGACGCCGCCGGCGACTATGCCGATCGGGCGAAGGCGGCGCTTTCGGTCCTGCCGGCCAGCGACTGGCGTTCAGCACTCGAAGATCTGGCTGACTTCGCGGTCAGTCGCGCGGCCTGATGCTGGTCGCAGTCGTCATTGCAGGGTTGCTGACGACGGTGCCGCAAGACCTGCCGCGCTTCACGATGACGCCTGAGCCTGGCGATGCGCTGAAGGCGGAACTGTTTCGCCTGATGCCGGATGATCCCGAGGGGCAGGCTCGCGCCCTGCTGGGCGGGGATGGGGCGGACGCCAAGGCGTTCAACGCCCACGCCTCCGGGCCTCTGGTCATGATTTACCGCGAGGATGCCGGTCCGGCAGGCGGGATGGTGCTCTATGCTCGGCCCGAGGCTGAATTCAGAACAGATGCGGCCTGCCTGCTGACGCGCAACGCCGATGGGGACCACGACAACTCGCGCCGCGCGACCGAGTGGTGCCTGTCCTTCATTTTGAAGACGGCGCCGACGTTGAACATTCCGCCGGCGCCGCTCTAGGCGGTTACTAGGTCAGTGAAGCGCAGAAGGTCTGGATACGCGCGCAGGCGGCTTCCAGAACGGCTTCGGACGTGGCGTAGCTGACGCGGAAATAGGGGCTGAGGCCGAAGGCGGTGCCCTGGACCACGGCCACGCCTTCCTGGTTCAGAAGTTCGGTGGTGAAGACCTCGTCGTCGGTGATGACCACGCCCGATTCCGTCGTCTTGCCGATCAGGCCCTCGATCGAGGGATAGACGTAGAAGGCGCCCTCCGGCGTAGGGCAGCGGATGCCCGTCGCCTGGTTCAGCATCGACACGACCAGATCACGACGGCGCTCGAAGGCGGCGGAACGCTCGGCCAGGAAGTCCTGCGGGCCGTTCAGGGCCTCGACGGCGGCCCACTGGCTGATGGACGAGGGGTTGGACGTGGTCTGGCTGGCGACCTTGCGCATCAGGTCGATCAGGGGCTTGGGGCCGCCCGCATAGCCGATGCGCCAGCCCGTCATGGCATAGGCCTTGGACACGCCGTTGACCGTCAGCGTGCGGTCATAGAGGTCGGGCGCCACCTGGGCGATGGTCAGGTATTCGAACCCGCCATAGACGAGGTGCTCATACATGTCGTCGGTCAGGATCCAGACCTGCGGGTGCTTGCGCAGCACCACGGCCAGGGCTTCCAGTTCGGCGCGGGTATAGGCGGCGCCGGTCGGGTTCGACGGCGAGTTGAGGATGATCCACTTGGTCCTGGCCGTGATGGCCGCGTCCAGAACCTCGGGGCGCAGTTTGAAGCCGTCGGCTTCCTGACCGATCACGGTGACGGGCTCGCCGCCGGCCAGCAGCACCATGTCCGGGTAGGAGACCCAGTAGGGCGCGGGCACGATGACTTCGTCGCCGGGGTTCAGGGTGGCCACGAAGGCGTTGAAGATCACCGGCTTGCCGCCCGAGGCGACGTGGATCTGATTGGCGGCGTAGGTCAGACCGTTCTCGCGCGCGAACTTGGCCACGATGGCGGCCTTCAGTTCCGGCATGCCGTCGGCGTCGGTATACTTGGTCTCGCCGCGGTTGATGGCGTCGATGGCCGCCGCCTTGATGTTGTCGGGGGTGTCGAAGTCGGGCTCGCCGGCGCCCAGGCCGATCACGTCGCGGCCCTGGCGTTTCAGCTCGCGCGCCTGAGCGGTGACCGCCAGGGTGGCCGAAGGCTTGACGCGGGCGAGGGCGGTGGACTGAAGGCTGGACATGACTATCCCGTCTGGTGGATGTGGTGAGAGCCGGGGAGGCGAGGCTTGATACGCAACCCGGCGCAGACGCACAACGTTTGTGCGTCTTGCGGACGATCAAAAGGCGATTTGGGCGAAATTTATGCGGCGGATCGTCGATTTCCTGCTGAACATGGAGGCTCAGCGTTGGCGGACCCTGGTGGTCAGCCTGCTGCTGCTCGGGGGAATCATCGCCCTGTTCGCCTTTGGCAAAAGCCATTTCACCCTGGGCGCCGAAGAGAAGCTGGAAGCCTGGCTTGAGGGCTACCGGATCGGCCCGTGGGGCTTGGTCGCCGCTATCGTCGTCTTCACCCTGTCGGCCTTTGTCGGCATCCCGCAGTTCATTCTGATCGCCGCCTGCGTGGTGGCCTTCGGGCCATGGTTCGGTTTCCTCTACAGCTGGATCGCCACTGTGGTGTCGGCCGCTGTCACCTATTGGCTGGGGCGCGGCCCCACCGCGCGGGCGCTGGAGCGGTTCGGCGGCGGCGTGACCGAGCGGCTGAAGCGGTTCGTCGGTCGCAACGCCTTTTCCGCCAGCTTCATCATCAGGAACGTGCCCTCGGCGCCCTTCATCGTCGTCAACATGGCGTTCGGCGCGGTGCGGGCTTCGTTTCCGGGGTTTCTGGCAGGTTGCGCGCTCGGGGTCCTGCCCAAGACCGCGCTGGTCGCCTTCTTCGGCGGATCCTTCATGGCGGCGGTGTCCGGCGACGGGGTTTGGACCTCATTGATCCTGGCCGGCGTTGCGGTTGTCTGGCTGGCGCTGATGCTGGCCGTGCGTGAACTGGTCAAGCGTCGCGAGTCGGCGCGGCCCTCAGAGTTGAATTGAACCGGAGATGACGATGCTGAAGCTCTATTATTCGCCCGGCGCCTGCGCCATGGCTTCGCACATCGCCTTGGAAGAAGCGGGCGCCGACTATGAGCTGCAGAAAATCGACCTGAAACAGGGCGAGCAACGCACGCCTGAGTATCTGGCCGTCAATCCGGCTGGCGTGACGCCCGCCCTCGTGACGGACCAGGGGGTGATCACCCAGAATGTCGCCATCCTGGCCTATGTGGCCCAGACACATCCGCAAGCGGATCTGGCGCCGCTGGGCGACGCCTACGCCTTCGCCCGGCTTCAGGCCTTCAACGCCTGGCTGGCGTCGTCTCTGCATCCGGCCATAGGCAAGGTGCTGTTCTCGCGCCCGCCGCTGGAAGGCACCGCCCGTGGCGAAGCGCTGGAGCAGGCGCTGGCCAAGTATGATCTGGCCGAACAACATCTGCTGGCGGGCCCCTGGGCCCTGGGGAAGGATCATTCGGTCACGGACGGATACCTGATGGTCTTCACCCGCTGGGCGCGCCAGGCGGAACTGCTGGACAAGGCGCGTTTCCCGGGTCTGAACGCTCATCTGGACCGGGTGCAATCACGTCCCGCCGTTCAGCGAGCGCTCGCGGTCGAGGGACTGTCGCCGCTCTGATGTCGCGCCCTGCAAGCGGGGCCGGAAAAGCTTGAGCAGACGGGTTTCAAGCCCTGCTGTGACAAGGCCGTGATTGGCATGTGATAGGCGCTTGCAATCGACGCGTCATGCGGGCAAACGGGCCTGTAGTCGGCTAGGCGAGGACGAGTCAGGATGGTTCTGGGCACATGGGTGCGCAGGGCAGGGCGTCGCCAGAGCAGACGAAGCAAGACTCACGCCCTAGCAGGCCCGAACAAGCGGTAACCGACGCCCATGCTTTCCCCCCTCTTCGGCATGTTCTCCAACGATATCGCGATGGATCTGGGAACGGCCAACACCCTGATCTACATGCGCGGCAAGGGCATCGTCCTGAACGAGCCGTCCGTCGTGGCGCTGCGCAACGTCGGGGGTCGCAAGATCGTTCACGCCGTCGGTCTGGAAGCCAAGCAGATGCTGGGCCGCACGCCCGGCCACATGGAAGCCATTCGTCCGATGCGCGACGGGGTCATTGCTGACTTCGAAGTCGCCGAAGAGATGATCAAGCACTTCATCCGCAAGGTTCATAACCGCAAGGGCTTCGTGAACCCCAAGATGATCGTCTGCGTCCCGTCGGGCGCTACCGCCGTCGAGCGCCGCGCCATCAATGATTCCTGCCTGAACGCTTCGGCCCGCCGCGTCGGCCTGATCGACGAGCCCATGGCCGCCGCCATCGGCGCCGGCTTGCCCATCCACGAGCCGACCGGTTCGATGGTCGTCGACATCGGCGGCGGCACGACCGAGGTCGCCGTCCTGTCGCTGTCGGGCATCGTCTATTCGCGTTCGGTCCGCGTCGGCGGCGACATGATGGATGACGCCATCATCAGCTACATGCGCCGCAACCATAACCTGCTGATCGGCGAAACGACCGCCGAGCGCATCAAGAAGGACATCGGCACCGCGCGCGTCCCGGCCGACGGCGAAGGTCTGTCGATCGAGGTCAAGGGCCGCGACCTGATGCAGGGCGTGCCGCGCGAAGTGAAGATGAGCGAACGTCAGGCCGCAGAGGCCCTGGCCGAGCCGGTCTCGCAGATCGTCGAGGCCGTCAAGGTCGCTCTGGAAGCCACGCCGCCGGAACTGGCCGCCGACATCGCCGACAAGGGCATCATGCTGACGGGCGGCGGCGCTCTGCTGCGGGGCCTGGACATCGAGATCCGTGATCACACCGGCCTGCCGGTTCAGGTGGCCGACGATCCGTTGTCCTGCGTCGCCATCGGCTGCGGTAAGGTGCTGGAGCACCCGTCGTGGATGAAGGGCGTCCTCGAGTCCTCGCTCTGAGGCTGAACAGCCTGTCGTAAGGACCGGGTTCTTCGGGAATCGGTTTTTGCGATAGGCTCTCATCGCCGACGGCCATACCGTCGGTCCCGATCTCTAGGTAGGAAGGCTGGCCGTGGCGTTTCGCGACGGACCGTTCGAGAATCTGAAGGTGCCGCTGGCCTGGACGGCCGCGGTCGTGGTCGTCGTCGGCATCGTCGGCGCGGTCATGCTGCTGCTTGGCGACAGCAGACAGACGACGAATGCAGACAACTACGCGCCTGCGCGGGCGGCCTTCGAGACCGGCGCCGCGCCTGTGGGCGGGGTGCTGTCGGCGCCGGTCCGCTGGACGGGCAATGCTGTCGACTATGTCAAAGGCTATTTCTTCGCCGTGTCGGAGAACCGGCGGCTGCGGGCGCAGATCGTCGAACTGAACGCCTGGCGAGACGACGCCCTGGCGCTGAAGAACCTCAACGGCCGCTACGAACAGATGCTGGGCGTGAAGACCGAGCCCCCCGTGCCCATGGTGACGGGCCTGGCGATCACTGACGCGCGCGGCCCCTTCGCCCGCTCTCGCCTGTTGAATATCGGCGCCGCCAAGGGGGTTCGCGTCGGCAACCCCGTGCTCAGCGAGCATGGCCTGGTCGGCCGTATCATGGGCGTCTCGTCAGGCAACAGCCGGATGCTGCTGCTGACCGACGTGGCCTCGCGCACGCCGGTGCTGGTCGAGCGCACGGACGCCCGCGCCATGCTGACCGGCGACGGCAGCGGCAGCCCGCGCCTCGACTATATCCGCGGCGCGGGATCGGTGCAGGAGGGCGATCGCATCATGACCTCGGGCGACGGCGGCGGTTTCCCCCGTGGTCTGCCGATCGGCGTGGCCGCCAAGGGGGTGGACGGGTCCTGGCGCGTCAAGCTGTTCAGCGATCGCACCGCCATCGACTATGTCCGGGTTCTCCTGTTCCAGGACTTCAGCCAACTGGCCGATCAGAACGCTCTGAACGCTCCGCCCTTGGCCAGCCTCGCCGCCGCCCCGCCGCCGACGCCCGCCCAGGCTGCCGCCATTCAGGACGTGGCCACCCGCCGCGCCGCCGCCGCGGCTGCAACCGCTGAGCGTGTGCGGGCCGCCAACGCCGCACCGCCGCCTGCCCCTGTCGCAGCGCCCCCCGCCGCGACGACGACGGCCCCGACGACGGCCCGTCCCGTTGCGGCGCGTCCGGCGACGGCTTCAACCCGCCCCGTCGCGCCGCGACCGACCATTCCTGCGCCGGTTCAGCCCACGTCCACGCCTGACGCCGAGCCTGCTCCTGCGCCTGCTGGAGCCGCAGAGTGAGACGGGCGATCACGGTCCGCGTCGTCGGCCCGCTGCAATGGATCGTCTATCCGGCGCTGATCGCCATTGCGGTCACGGTGCTGTTGGCGATTCCGTTCCGGCTGTTCGGCCTGAACCTGCCCGAGCCGGTCTTTCCCGTCGTGCTGGCCTTCGCCTGGCCGCTGATTCGACCGTCCATGCTGGCGCCCGTCGTCCTGTTCGGCCTGGGGTTGTTCCTCGACCTTTTCTGGGGCGGGACGCTGGGGCTCTGGCCGCTCAGCCTTCTGGCCGTCTATGGCGCCATCCTGCTGGCGTCGAACTTCCTGGCGGGGCAGGCGACGATCGTTCTGTTCGCCCTCTATGTCGCGTCCACGGGTCTGGCCTTCTTCCTGGCCTACATGATCACTACCTTGAGCCTGGGCAATGCGCCGAGCATCCTGGCCGTCCTGGGTCAGGTCGTTCCGACCCTGTTGCTCTTTCCCCTGGCCGACTGGCTGATCCAGCGATTTGACGACGCCGACGTGCGCTTCCGATGAGCAGCGAACCCCATATCTTCTTTTCGGACGTCAACGAGCGGCAGGGCTCCTTCCTGCGGCGCACCTTTCTCCTGGGTGGAGCGATGGCGCTGGGGACGACGGCGCTGGTCGCGCGGCTGGCCCAGTTGCAGATCGTCAAGGCCGAGGAGTACTCGACCCTCGCCACCAATAACCAGTTCAACTTCCGTCTGGTCCCGCCGCCGCGGGGTCTGATCAAGGACCGCAACGGTGTCATTATCGCAGGAAACCGACCCAGTTTCCGCGTGTTGGTCGTTCGCGACGAGACCAAGGACCTGGACCAGACGCTGGATCTTCTGGGGCAATTGCTGCCGGATACGCCGGAGCGTCGCCGCACCCTGATCCGCGAGATCAACGCCGCGCCGCGCTTCTCGCCGGTGCCGGTCAAGGCGGACCTGACCTGGGAGGAATTCTCCAAGGTCAATCTGCACGCGGCTGAACTGCCCGGCGTCATGGCCGACATGAACGAGGCCCGCTACTATCCGTTCGGCGGGGCCTACGCTCACGTGATCGGCTACGTGGCCAAGGTGTCCGACCGCGACGTCAAGGCGATCCGCGACAAGGGCGAGCAACCGCCCTCGATCCTGTTCAACCCCGGCTTCCGTATCGGACGTCAGGGCATCGAGAAGTCGCTGGATACCGATCTGCGCGGCGAAGCTGGCGGCAAGCGGGTCGAAGTGGATGCTCGGGGGCGGGTGGTGGCCGAGGATGTCGCCGGCTCCAGGCCCGCTGTCCAGGGGGCCGAGGTCATGCTGACCCTCGACAACGACGTCCAGAACCGGGCGTTGGAAGTTTTTGGCGAGGAGGCCGGCAGCTGCGTGGTCATGGATGTGCGCAATGGCGACATCCTGGCCATGGTGTCGTCGCCCTCGTTTGATCCCAACCTGTTCGTGTCGGGCGTGCCGTCGAAGATCTACAGGGCTCTGGCTGACTATGAGCGGCGGCCGCTGCTGGACAAGGCTCTGGGCGGCACCTTTGCGCCGGGCTCGACGTTCAAGCCGATCGTGGGCCTTGCGGCCATGAAGCGAGGCTGGGATCCCAATCGCCGGGTGGTGTGCAACGGCAGCTTCTTCCTGGGCCGTCGTTTCGCCTGTTTGGGGCGACACGGCGCGCTGGACATGCGCGGCGCGATCAAGGCCTCCTGCAACGTCTACTTCATGACCGTGGCGACCGAGTTCGGGCCCGACGCGATCGCCGAGGCCGCGCGCGAAATGGGCTTTGGGCAGAGTTTCGACATTGGTCTGACCGGCCAGAAGGTCGGTCTGGTGCCGGACCGCGAATGGCGACGGCGCAATCCTGTGCGCGGCGACGCCAAATGGTATCCTGGCGAGACGCCCAGCTACGGGATCGGACAGGGGGCGCTGAACGTCAACGCCCTGCAACTGGCGGTCTATACGGCGCGCATCGCCAACGGGCAGAAGGCCGTGACGCCTCGCCTGATCAAGTCGATCGGCGGGGTCGAGCAGACGTCGGGCACGGCCTTTGCCGATCTGCCGTTCGATCCCTCGCTGCTGAAGGTGCTGCGGGACGGCATGGAGGCCGTGACAGATGTCGGCGGCACCGGCTTCCGCAACAGCCAGCTGGGTCTTGGGGCTGTTCGCATGGCCGGCAAGACCGGCACGGCCCAGGCCCAGAATTATGGGGCCGGATCGCGCAAGGGCGCCGGCCGTCCCTGGGCCCAGAAGGACCACAACCTCTTCATCGCCTATGCGCCCACCGACAACCCTCGCTACGCGGTCTCCGTCATCGTCCAGCACGGCGGGCTTGGCGGCGGGACCGCCGGCGCGCCCCGCGCTCGCGAAGTCATGAGGGTCGCTCTGCTCAAGAATCCCGAGATACGCGCCCGCATCGAGCAGGCCGGCTTTGAAGCGCCTGAAGATGCTGGCGCGCGCGAGGCCGAAGCTCGCGGCGAGCCTGTCGACGCCCCGACCGTTGATGTCGCCGCGCCGCCGCCGGAGCCCACACTGTGACCGCATCTGCTCTGACACGGCCCGGCGAGCGCGACCGGATTTCCAGCAAGCTGGCGGAGCTGGACTGGCGCGTGGTCGGCCTGCTGTGCGTCCTGGCCGGCATCGGTACGGCCATGCTGTATTCAATCGCAGGCGGTCATTGGGATCCGTGGGCGTGGAAGCACCTGCTGCGCTTCGGCGTTCTGCTGGTCGTCATGATCGGCTTGGCGATGGTCCATCCGAAGTGGTGGTTCCACGCCGCCTATCCGCTTTACGGCCTGCTGCTGTTCATGGTGCTGCTGATCGAGTTCACGCCGATGGGCTATGTGGCCGGCGGCGCCAAGAACTGGCTGAACCTGGGCTTTATCCGCATCCAGCCGGCCGAGTTCGTCAAGATCGGCCTCGTTCTGGCGCTGGCGCGCTGGTACCACGGTCATTCTGCCCAGGACGCGCGCTGGTCCTGGAAACTGCTCTTCCCGCTGGGAATGATCGGGGTGCCCTTCCTGCTGGTGGCCAAACAGCCTGATCTGGGCTCGGCCATGGTCATCGGCCTGACCGGCGCGGCCGTCATGTTCATGGCGGGGCTGAGCTGGCGTGTGATCGCCGCCGCAGCCGCCGCCGCGGTGGCCGTCATCCCGCCCTTCGTCATGTTTGTCATGCATGACTATCAGCGCAATCGCGTCCTGACCTTCCTGAACCCCGAGGCGGACCCCTCCGGCACGGGCTACAACATCATCCAGTCCAAGATCGCCCTGGGCTCGGGCGGCTTGCTGGGCAAGGGCTATGGCCTGGGCAGCCAGAGCCAGCTGGAGTTCCTGCCGGAACGCCACACGGATTTCATCTTCTCGACTGTCTCCGAAGAGTTCGGCTTCGTCGGCTCCTTCACGGTTCTGGTCTGCTACACGGCGTTGATCCTGATCTCCTTGCGGATCGCGTCGCTCTCCCACAGCCATTTTGGTCGGATTAGCGCGGCGGGCATGACGGCCTTCCTGGCGCTGTTCGTCCTGATCAACGGCGCGATGGTGATGGGCCTGGCGCCGGTCGTGGGGGTGCCCATGCCGCTGCTGTCCTATGGCGGCTCGACCATGATGACGGTGATGATCGGTTTTGGTCTGATCCTTTCGACCCACGTGCATCGCTATGTCGAACTGCCGAAGGGGCAGGGGCTGTTCTGATCGCGGCCTGAGAGGTTAGGCTGGTCGCATGACCGATAAAGCGCCCGAACCCACCCCCATCCCCAAGGCCGATCCTTCCATGTTCTCGGACTGTGGCGACACGCCGTGTCCGCAGCCGGTGATGTCTGATCCCGGGAACGAAGCGGCGGTCCTGGCCGACGGCGTGCGTATGCGCAACAACCCGGCCGAATGGGCCTTCGTGCGGCTTTCCAAGCTGATCGAGGAGTTCGAGGCCAAGCTGGACAAGGACGAGGAGATCGGTGCCCGCGTCGTCGGACTGCCCGGCGAGGGCACCATGCAGATCGTGGATGTCGGTTTCTGGGGGCCGGACCTGATCATCTTCTTCGGTCGCAACCCCGACGGCAAGCCGGTGCGCCTGGTCCAGCACTATACCCAGATCAACGTGGTGCTGGCCGCGATCAAGAAGCCTGAGGAGCGGGAAGCACGTCGCATCGGCTTCCAGCTCAACGAAATGGTGATGAAGACCAACCCCGCTTCGACGGCCGCTTCGACGGCCGGCGCGGGTGAAGCAACCTAGAGACCGGCGGCCCAGTCCGTGCCGCGCACCAGGCTGTCGATGATGCCAGGCTCGCTGGAGGCATGGCCGGCGTCGCCGACGATGTCCAGCTTGGCCTCGGGCCAGGCTCGGTGCAGAGCCCAGGCGCCTGATATCGGGGTCACCACGTCAAAGCGGCCCTGCGCGATCCAGCAGGGGATGTGGCGGATCGTCTCGATGTTCTCGAGAATCCAGTTCTCGCTGTCGAAGAAGCCGCCATTGGTGAAGTACCAGTTCTCGATCCGGGCGAAGGCCACGGCGAACTCCGGGTCGGCGAACTTGTCCGGCTTGCCTGCTGGCCCCTGGACGCTGACGGTTTCGCCTTCCCAGGTGGACCAGGCTACGGCGCAGCGGTTGCGTTCCTCGACGTCGTCGCCCATCAGGCGCCTGTTATAGGCGGCCATCAGGTCGCCGCGCTCGGCCTCGGGGATGGGGGCGAGGAAGCGCTCCCAGGCATCGGGAAAGATCATCGAGGCGCCGTCCTGATAGAACCAGTGCAGTTCCTTCTTCGTCAGCAGGAAGATGCCGCGCAGGATCAGGGCCAGGCAGCGGTCCGGGTGCTTGATGGCGTAGGTCATCGACAGGGTCGAACCCCACGACCCTCCGAACACAGCCCACTTGTCGATGCCCAACTGTTCACGCAGGCGCTCGATGTCGGCGACCAGATCCCAGGTGGTGTTGTTTTCGAGCGAGGCGTTGGGCCGCGACAGGCCGCAGCCGCGCTGGTCGAACATGACGATGCGGTATTTCGCCGGATCGAAGTAGCGACGCATGCCCGGATTCACCGCGCCGCCCGGGCCTCCGTGCAGAACGATGACCGGCACGCCGTGCGGATTGCCGCTTTCCTCGTAATAAATCTCGTGAATGCCCCCGGTCTGCATCCAGCCCGATGCATAGGCTTCCAGCTCAGGATAAAGGTCGCGACGAAGGGTATTGGTCACAGGAAAGGCCATGTCAGGAAAATGAGGGGTTTTCAGATTGGCGGGTCAGGCGTTGACGATGTGTGAGCGAAACGCAGCCACGACCAGCATGATCCAGCCGGCGATCATCAGCACGCCGCCGACGGGGGCGACAGCGCCCATGGCGGGCAGGCTGAGCAGGCCGATCATGGCCAGGGCCAGGCAGAAGATCAGTCCGCCGCTCGCCGCCAGCCAGCCGGCGATGCGTGCGGTCCTGCCCGCGGTCGCCCAGGTCGCGCAGACGACGGCCAGCACGGCGTGCACCATCTGATACTGGGCCCCGGTGGTCAGCAGGCTCTTGATCGCCGGGCCCGCCCCGTGGGCGGCGAAGGCCCCCAGCGCCACGGCCATGGCGCCGTTGAAGGCGGCGAAAACGAGCAGGTTGCGATCAAGACTCATCGCTAATGTCTAGACCACAACTTCCCCGGAGTCTGCTATCGGAGCGGCGATGAAATCCGCCCTCCGCATGGCTCTGCAATACGTCCTGCTGTTCGCCGCCAGCGGCGTGACCTTGCCGTTCGCCGGTCTGTGGTTTCGCGAACAGGGGCTGAGCGGGGCCGAGATCGGGGCTCTGCTGGCCATCCCCATGCTGGGGCGGATGGTGACCGGCCCTCTGCTCGCTGTCTGGGCCGACGGGTTCAGATATCGGCGTACGCCGATCGCCCTGCTGGGGCTGGCCATGGCGCTGGGCTACGGCGGGGCGGGTCTGGTTCAGGACTTCACCGCCTGGGCTGTCTGCTGGTTCGTCGGGGCGACGGCGGCGGCGGCCTTGATCCCGCTCAGCGACGTGATGACGCTGCGAGTCGCCAAGCGCGACGGGTTTGCCTTCTCCCTGCCGCGCGGTTGCGGCTCGGCGGCCTTTGTCGTGGCCAATGTGACCATGGGCGCCCTGCTGACGCGGGCCTCGCCCGATGCGGTCATCATCTGGATCGGGACGGCGGCGCTGCTGATCTCCGTGACGGCCTGGCGCGTCCTCCCGGCTGAACCTGTGACGGACGGCCGTCGCGTTCCGGGGCTGGAACGCTTCAAGGGCCTGGGGCGACTGGTGGTCGATCCAATCTTCATGACCGCCATCTTCGCGGTCGGCGGGGTGCAGGCGGCGCACGCCTTCTATTACGGCTTCTCGGCCATCGCCTGGAAGGCGCAGGGCATTCCCGAGAGCGTGACTGGCCTGCTGTGGGCCTTTTCCGTCCTGGTCGAAATCGGCTTCATGTGGGTGGTGGAGCCATGGCGGCGGCGCGTCGGCATTGGGCCATGGCTGATGCTGTCCATCGGGGCCGGCGCGGCGGTGGTGCGCTGGACCTTGATGGCCTTCTCGCCGCCGCTGTGGGCGCTGTGGCCCCTGCAGACGCTGCACGCGCTCAGCTTCGCCGCCACCTATCTGGCTGGTGTCCAGATCGTCGAACGTCTTTCGCCGCCGGACAGCCACACGGCGGCCCAGACTCTCGGTTCCGTTCTGTCGGCGGGCGTGCTGATCGGACTGGCGACGGCGGCTTCGGGGCCGCTTTATGACGCGTTCGGTCTGAAGGGTTATCTGGCCATGGCCGGGCTGGCGCTGACCGGCGGAGTGGTGGGGCTGGTTCTGCAAGGGCGCTTGGCGAAAGCCTAGGCGACGTGGGGGCGGGATAGGGGAGCCAGGTGGCGGGCGATGGCCGAGGCCGCCGTCTTGACCGCCAATTGAACCTTGGCGTTCGGCGCATTCAGCGGCGCTCGGATCAGGCCGATCGACGGCGAGGCAGGGCCGTCCGGCAGATCATTGAGAATACGATACAGGATATAGCTGCCCGCATCTTGCTCCGCGTCCGAGGCGGCCAATGCGTTCAGACCCGCGTCGGCGAGGGCCCGGACGATCTCGGCTGCGGGAGCGGTGGCGCGCGCCACGCCCGGCCCCGTGTGGTCCAACCGGTCGCTGTGGTCGAGGCGACGGTTCTCGGCCCGCATCTGCAGACGAAAGGCGTCCGGATGAGCCGTCTGGCCGACCAGGAGCAGTGCGCCGCATTCACCCTTGGCGAGCAGGGCGCTGAGTGCGGCGGCCAGGGTTTCAGCCGACGCCATGCCGGGAATGGGCAGGGTGCGTGCGCCAACCGGGTTCCAGGGCTCGCCCGACAGATCCTCGACCGGATCCCAGGCAGTGAAGGTCGGGTCCCAGGCGCAGATGGCGATGGCGGGACGTCGATCGGGGCGAACCCCGGTATCCATATCCAGCACGGAATCCACCCTGTATGACACTAACGCGACAGCGGCGGGAAAGGTGCGGTCAAACCCCGGGCGAGGTCAAGTCCGTCGGCTGAAATGAGGCGGCTTTGCGGCAAGACGCCTATCCCAAATCGCCGATGGCGGCGTCCAGCAACATGAAGGCGCGGCCTTCGTCGGTCGCCAGACGCGCCTGCACGTCGTGAGCATCGCCCTGGCGCGCCTGATCCTGCATTTCCTGCCCGAAGGCGCGCACATAGGCGTCGGCGTCGGCGCGCAGGTCGGCGTCGGCCAGGATACGACGCGACACGCTACGGACCGCGGCGGGCGCCACGCGGCGCACGATCTGGCGGGCGCGATCGGGTTCCTGCGCCGCCAGGGCGCGGGCGGCTTCCTCGATTCGGGCGCGTGGCAACAAGGCGTTGGGATCGACGCCCATGCGGCGAATGGCGGCCGTGATTCTGCCTTCCAGGCCAGCGTCAGTCGGGGAGGCCATGGAGGCGTCCAGCTCCAGCGGCGGCTCCTGCGCGGTCTGGTCCTGGCCGTCCATCAGATCGTTCCAGTCGAGCGGCTCGTTGCTCTCGGAGAGAGGGGCCGTCGGCGAGACTTGATCCCTGGTTGGTTCCAGTTTCAACCTGCCGCGCAGGCCGAAGCTGCGTTCATCTGCAGGCTTGGGTTCGGGCTTGGGTTCGACCGAACGCGGCTTGTAGCGCGGAGCTTCGACCGGCGACAGCAGCGGTTCGCGCCGACGGCTGGTCGGCGTATCGCCCGACACGACGCCCATGACACGCACGGCCTCGGTCAGCATGTCATAGTTGCGACGCACCCGTTCCTGGAAGCCCGACTCCAGCGCTTCGGTGTCTTCAGCGGCCTTTCTCGAGGCTGCCGAGAGAGCGGCCAATCCGTCTTCGACCGAGGCGCGGACGGCCCCCACGCGTGCGGCCGCTTCTTCGGGCAAGCGGCTGGCCCGCGCGTCCATCTCGGCGACGGCGCTTTCGACCTGGGCGAGGGCTGCAGTCATCCGCGCCAGCGTGTCTTCCAGTCGCTCGACCACCTTCTCGCCGGTCAGGTCGACCATGTCCGCCGTCTGGTTGACGATCTTGCGGGCGCCGTCGATGCGCGCCTCGGCGGCCTCGTCCGCCTTCTGCGCGGCGTCGAACAGGGACTCGCCCAATCGGTCGGCGCGGATCTGGGCCTGTTCGATGGCGGCGGCGGCGGCGGCGCGCTGTTCTTCGGCGGTGGCCTGCAGGGCGGTGAGGGCGCGGCGCGTCTCCTCGACCAGAATATCCCGTGACTCGGCGGCCAGGGCTTCGAAGCGGTCGAGCGCCAGCTTGGTGGCGTGGTCGAAGCCGTCGGCCTCGCGCTGGGACAGATCGACCAGAGCGCGGAACTGATCGACGGCCGCCTCGATCTGGGCCTTCATCGCCTCGTTCATGTCGCCGGTCGTCTGGGTCAGTTCGCCGGCGGCGGAGCGGGTGACGGACAACTGTTCGGTGAACTGGGCGCGCTGGCTCTCGATCTGGGCCGAGAAGTCTTCCTGATCGGTGCGGAGGGCGTAGGCGGCGGTGACGAGGGCGGCGCGTTGCTGGCTGAGACCTTCCTCGACCGACTGAATCTGTTCGGCGACGCCCGAGCCGGCGGTTTCCAGGCGCAGGGTCTGGCGGGCCAGATCGTCAGCGGCGGCGCGGGCGGCGTCCTGCGCCTCTCCGGCGGCGGCGGCCAGATCGGCGGCGCGGGCGGCCAGGGCGGCCTCGGCCTCGCGAAGCTGGGTCTGGGCCAGATCCGACGCGTCCACCACCATGCGCGACTGGCGCTCTACAGCGTCGACGACGCCGGTGGCCTGATTGTCCAGTTGGACGCCGAGAGCGCCCATTTGCTCGCGTTCGCGGCTCAACTGGTCAGTCAGGCGGCGGGCGGTGCGCCCCGCGCTGTCGGCCGCTTCGTTCAGGCGTGCTGTTTCGCCGGCCAAGGCTTCGCGCAATAGAGCCATGTCGGCGCGAGCGCGTTCGGCGGCCAGCGCCGCCTGATCAATGTCGCCGCGCAGGGAGGTCAGCACCTGTCCCGTCTGATGCGCGGCCAGGGCCGTCGGGCCGACCAGGGCCTCGGCCATGTCGCGGGCCCGACGGGTTTCCTGGGCCAGATGCGCGCCTTGACGCACGGCGTGGGCGAGCATGATGGCCAGGCCGGCGGGGGCCAGGGCGATCAGGGCGTAGACGGCCAGTCGAAGGGGCTCCAGCGGCACTGCTCCCGAGCCGAACTCGTAGGCGAACCACGAGGCTACGCCGCCGATCCAAAGAGCGGAGGCCAGTCCGGCGATCAGATAGGCGTTGCCGCCCGGCTTCTGGGCCGGCGCGCGCCGCGTGATCATCGGCGCAGGAGTCTGGGGCTCCTCCACCGCGGGGGGCGGTGCGTCGGCGGAAACCATCAAGGGACCGAGATCGGGCGTGGGCTGCGCTTGAAGAGCCGCGGCCCGCTCTTCCGCCAGGCGCTGCTCTTCAAGAAGACGACGACGTCGGCGCTCGGACATGGGTTTTTCCGGCGCAGGCTTAAGCGAGAGCTCAGCATCCAAGGCGTCATCAGTCGTAACGCTTTCGTCGATCGCATCGACCTGCGCGGTCACGTGCTGATCGTCGCCCGGTTCAGGGTCGGAAAGGTTGAGCGGCGGCCGATGGCTGGATTTCATGGGGCGTCGGTCTCGTTCACTAATCGCCGGAAACGCGGCGAGGGCGCGCGGAGATCGGACCCTAACGACTCGATCCGGTCGCGCAAAGACTCACACGTCCGGATTCCATTGGAAGAAACAGGAATGGTCGGGCAGAAAGCCCTTTGTCAGCAATCGCGGGGGGCGGCGACGGCCACGGTGGCCGCGGGCGTATCCCGACAATCCTGCACGCGCTGGATCTCGCGTTCAGAGTGGCGGGGTGCATGCAAATCCACGCCAAACTGCGACAACGCCGCTGCAGCGAGCATCGCAATCAGGCCAGCCAGCATTTCCAGCAGCATTTGCATGGGCGCATCATGACAGAAGCGCGCGCAGTCCACAATGCGGCGCCTTTGTGAAGCTTGGCCATTGTTGAAGCGTGTGGAACGAAAACCGTAGCAGCGTCACTGTATGGAACAGCGCGTAGCGGAACGTCACGCGAATCAGACAGCTATGGCGTAATGCGTGAACCCGGCGACATCTATGAAGGCAGTCTGCTCGAACCAGGGCGGGGATGCTGGCGCGTGGCGACGGCGCACCGCTTCACTCCATTGATGGAGAACAACGCCTATTTCGACGCGCTCGCGTCATCCCTGCAAAAGGCGAAAAAGTCGATTGTCGTCCTGGGCTGGCAATTCGATCCACGGACGAGGCTCGACCCCGAGTCGCCGCTGACCGACCGGCGTGGCGAGATTGGGCATCAGTTGCGCAGTCTGGTCCGTCAGAAGCCGGACCTGGATGTTCGTCTGCTGATCTGGAAATCGCCGCTGCTGATTGCGTCGTCGCAGGGATTCTATCCCCATCGGGCGCAGAACTGGTTTCGCAAGCGGACGGTGGAGTTCCGCCTGGACAAGCCCGGCATCCTGGGGGCCTGTCACCACCAGAAGGTCATCATCATCGACGACAAGGTGGCGTTCTGCGGTGGCGGCGATATCGCCACTGATCGCTGGGACACGGACGAGCATCTGGATTTCGATCCGCGACGCTGCCAGCCGTCCGGATTGTTCAGCGCGCCTCGGCATGAAGTGATGAGCGTCATGGACGGGGCGGCCGCCAGGGCCTTGGGCGATCTGGCGCGTGAACGTTGGTACCGGGCCACCTGGGAACGGACTCTGCCAGACGACTCCAACGATGATCCCTGGCCGGATGGCGTCGAGCCTGCGCTGACGGATGTCTCGGTTGGCATAGCCCGGACCGAACCCGCCGTACGCGGCCGTTCCGAGGTGCGTGAGAACGAGACGCTCCATCTCGAGGCCATCCGCCGAGCCAAGCGTCTGATCTACCTTGAGAATCAGTACTTCACATCGCCGATCATCGCCGCCGCCCTGGCCGAGAGGCTGGCTGAACCCGACGGGCCGGAAATCGTTCTGGTCTCAACAGGGCGAAGTCCCAGCTGGTTCGACGGCCTGACAATGGACACCGCTCGCGCGGAGGTTCTCTACCGGCTCGAGCAGGCCGACGCCTTTAACCGTTTTACCGCCTTCAGTCCGCGCACGGCGGAGGGCGAACGCATCATCGTCCATGCCAAGATGTCGATCATCGACGACCAGCTGCTGCGGATAGGTTCGACCAATCTGAACAATCGCTCCCAGGGCCTGGACACCGAGTGCGACGTGGCTGCAGAGCCGACGACAGTCGAAGGGCGTGATGTGGTGCGGCGGTTTCGGCAACGCTCCATCGGGCATTTTATCGGCGTGTCGGGCGAAGACTTCGCCCAGGCCGAGGCGATCATGGGCTCGGTCGGGCAGGCGGTCATGACTTTCGGCTCTGATCGCATGACCTTGCTGGGCTCAACGCCGCCATCGCCGGTCGAACGGCTGTTCGCGGAGTGGCAGCTCGGAGATCCCATGTCGTCCAGGGACGCCTGGCGACCCTGGAAGCGTCTGAACCGCACGCACCGCACCCGCCCGCGCTCAGAGGGAGGTCAGGCCCCGGGCTGACCTGTGAACTCAAAGTCGATCGCGAGCGGCAGGTGATCTGACGCCGCCCGCGCCAAGGGATGAAGCGGCGTCATGGCGCCCGTAACCCTGATTTCGGGACTGACGAAGCAGTGGTCGATGCGGATGGCGGGGAAGCTGGACGGGAAGGTCTTTACAGAGGGCCTCAGCCCCAGCACGCGCTGGGCGTCGGCCAGTCGTCGGGTCAGGGCTTGATAGGGGCGGGTGATCGATGTGGCGTTGAAGTCGCCGGTCAGGATCGTGGGGCCGACGCAGGACGGATCGCCCAACCATTCCGGTCCGATGAGAGCTGCCGCCTGCAGCCGCTGCTCACGCGGCACCAGACCCAGATGGGTGTTGAAGACGTTCAACGTCACGCCGTCGAAGTCGATGGCCGACCACAGGGCTCCGCGCGGCTCAAGTCCCCGCAGATTGGGCAGGGTCGGCAGGGCGGCGGCGCGGATCAGCCGTTCCGGGCGGGGGGTCAGGATGGCGTCGCCATAAAGCTCCGCCTCGATCGTCATCGCGGGGTGAAAGCGAAAGGCCATGGACAGGCGTTCGGCGATGGCGTGAGCCTGATCGACACCATTGGTCCGGGCTCGGCCGACGTCCAGTTCCTGAAGACAGACGATGTCCGGTTCCAGCTCGGCTATGACGGCGGCGACGCGCGCCACGTCCAGCTTGCGATCGACGCCGACGCAGCGGTGCACGTTATAGGTGACGAGTCTGGGCATGGGTCCTTGTCGGCGCGGTCGATCCCGCGGCCTTTTATCCGGTCTAGATGACAACCAGACGGTCGGGGACTTCGTTGATATCAGCGGATCGTGGCGGAAACTGTTCCGCCAGCACCTGACCGCACAGGGCGATAGCCTGTTCCAGTCCCTCGACTGGCTGATCCCGACGCAGGCTTGCAGTCAGGGCGGCGACGGCCTCAGCCCAGACCTCGGGGCTGACGCAGGCGTGGATGCCCTTGTCGGCGATGACCTCCACCTGATGGTCCGCCAGGGCGGCGAAGATCAGGACCCCGGTCCTCGCCTCGGTGACGTGCAGGCCGTGGGCCAGGAACTGCTGCATGGCCGCGCGACGGACGCGGGTGCGGCGCAGGGGGGCAGGGGTGAGCAGTCGCTTCACCGCCGGGATCAGGGTCAGCAGGAAGACCCCGACGAAGACCGCCGCCTGAACCAAGGCATAGCCCGCCAGGGCCTGACCGATCTCCACCTCGCGCGCGGCGGCGTGGGCGGCCTGCCAGTCGGCGCCCCAAAGACCAGGCAGCCCGGGCAGCCAGTGAGGGCCGAAGCCCAGCGGGATCAGCGCCAGCGGCAACAGCAGGGCCGCCGCCGCCGCCCAGGCCAGACTGACGTCGCGATAGGAGGACACCTGCCGCGCCACGACGCAGAAGATCTCGCCGGAGGTGTTCGCCTCGGCGACGGAAATGGCCTCGGCCACCCGAGCGTGGTCCCGCTGCGTGAACTGCATCACCATCCCCCCGATGCGCCGCCGCCGCCGAAGCCGCCGCCGCCGCCGCCAAATCCACCGCCGCCTCCGCCGAAGCCGCCACCGCCGCCGCCCCAGCCGCCGCGTCCGCCGCCGCGACCCTGGTTCTTCAGCGCCTCGCTGGCGGCCCAGATCAGGATGGGGGTCAGGCCATCGCCGCCCTTGCCGCCGCGTCGACGTTTGCCGCCCGCCGCCGCGCCGACCAGGCTGACGAACAGGAAGAAGAAGATCAGGAAGATGATGATGGCCGGCAGGATCGGCGCCTCGCGCTCGCTTGCGGCGCTTTTCGCTTCGGCCGCGCGCGCCTGGGCCTCGGCCGGATCGGCGGTCAACTGGGCGATGACCGCGTCGGTCCCGGCGATGATGCCCGCGGCGTAGTCGCCCGAGCGGAAGGCCGGCAGGATGTCGTTGCGGATGATCATGGAGGAATAGGCGTCGGTCAGTACGCCCTCCAGGCCATAGCCGACCTCGATCCGAACCTTGCGCTCGTTCGGCGCGACAATCAGCAGGGCGCCGCCGTCGTTTTCCTTCTGCCCGATGCCCCAATGACGACCCAGCTGATAGCCGAAGTCCTCGATCTCCTGATCCTGCAACGAGGGCAGGGTGACGACCACCAGTTGATCCCCGGTCTGCTGCTCCAGCGTCGCCAGCTTGCCGGTCAGGGCCTGTTCCTGTTCCGGCGTCAGCAACTGAGCGTCATCGACAACCCGCCCGGTCAGGGCCGGGAACTTGATCTCTGCGGCGAAGGCGGGCAGCGCCGCCAGGCACAGGACAAGACCGAGCAGCAGCGCCGGAATCAGCCCCGGCGCTCGTCTTTCCCTCGGAGCGAGGGCGGAAGGGGTCATGGCGAGTTGACTACGCCGCCGGCGCCGGAGCTGCGGCAGGCGGCGTCGAACCGGGCGCGGCCCCCGGCGTGGTCGCGGGCGCGCCGCCGCCTGGCTGGGCGCCGGGAACCCCGAGGTTGAAGTTGACTGTCGGGGCGCTCTGGGCCTCGGCGGTGGCGGTGAACAGCTGCATGGGCTTGGAGCCGCCATGCAGGGTCTTGGCCCAGATCACGGTGGGGAAGGTGCGCAAGGTGGTATTGTAGTCGCGCACGGCCTCGTTGTAGTCGCGGCGCGCCACGGCGATACGGTTTTCGGTTCCTTCCAGCTGCGATTGCAGCGTCAGGAAGTTCTGATTGGCCTGAAGCTGGGGATAGGCCTCGACGGTCACCAGTAGTCGCGACAGGGCGGACGACAGCTCGCCCTGCGCCTGTTGGTACTGCTGGAAGGCGGCGGCGTTATCAAGATTGGAGGCGTCGATATTGACGCTGGTGGCCTTGGCTCGCGCCTCGATCACCTGGGTCAGGGTGGTGCGTTCCTGGATGGCCGCGCCCTGCACGGTGGCGACGAGGTTCGGCACCAGGTCGGCCCGACGCTGGTACTGGCTCTGGACGTCGGCCCAGGCCGCCTCGGCCCGTTCCTGCTTGGTCGGAATGGTGTTGTAGCCGCAACCCGCGACGGCAGGCGTCAGGACGACGACAGCGGCGACGGCCGCGAGACGGGGCGAGAATCCAGCCATGACTTCCTCCGGCGGTCACGACGACCGCTGATCCGCTAAAGACTATCGGAGCGGAAAGGCTCCGCTTCAAGGCTGGAATTTTGACAACCCAATCCGCTCATCCCGGCGGACGCCGGGATCCAGTCCTTTGGCCATCAGTCGCGCCAGAGGCTTTCTAGGTTTCAGCGGGTGCGCGTGCGGTTCTCACTGGACCCTGGCGTCCGCCGGGGTGAGCGGGAGGGAGGAGACCCTCTCAGCCGCCCAGATCATCCGGCGTGACCCCGACCGAGCGGCAGGCGGCAGTGTAGGTGTTGGCCAAAAGGCAGGCGATGGTCATGGGGCCGACGCCGCCGGGGACGGGGGTGACGCGTCCGGCGACCTCGATGGCCTCATGGAAGTCCACGTCGCCGACGACTCGGGTCTTGCCCTCGGCGGCCTTGACCGGGTCCTTGGAGGGCACGCGGTTGATGCCCACGTCGATGACGGTGGCACCCGGCTTGATCCAATCGCCCTTGATCATCTCGGGCCGGCCCACGGCGGCCACCAGGATGTCGGCGGTGCGGCACAGGGCGGGCAGGTCGCGGGTGCGCGAGTGCGCGATGGTGACGGTGCAGCTTTCGCCGAGCAGCAGCTGCGCCATCGGCTTACCGACGATGTTGGAGCGGCCGACGATGACGGCGTTCAGGCCCGACAGGTCGCCTAGCTGGTCCTTGAGCATCATCAGGCTGCCCAGGGGGGTGCAGGGGATCATCCCCGGCAGGCCGACCGCCAGACGCCCGACGTTGACGACGTGGAAGCCGTCCACATCCTTGTCCGGGTCGATGGCGCCCAGGACGGCGGCCGAATCGATATGCTTTGGCAGCGGCAGTTGCACCAGAATGCCGTGGATGCCTGCGTCGGCGTTCAGCGTCGCGATCAGGGCCAGCAGTTCGGCCTGGGTCGTCGTGTCGGGCAGGCGGTGGGTGTCGGACCGCATCCCGGCCTTCTGGGTCGTCTCACCCTTGTTGCGCACGTAGATCTGGCTGGCGGGATCCTCGCCCACAATGACCACGGCCAGACCCGGCTTGACCCCGTGGGCCGCTTCCAGCCGCGCGGCGGCGGCGGCGACGCGCTCGACCAGGGTCTGCGAGAAGGCCTTGCCGTCGATGAGCGAGGCGCGGGCGGGTTCGTCAGCCATGATCGGCTCCATGGGGTCGGGAACGTGAAAGCGTGGGCGTGATTTACAGCCGCTGCGGTTCGGCGTCTATGATAGCGCCAGCAAAGAGGTTTTCATGCGTCATTCTCAGTTCGGGGCCCTGTTCACGGCGGCCAGCGTTGTCGCCCTGCTGTCGTCCGGCTCCGCCTTCGCCCAGACAGCCGTCGACACGCGCATTGGCGCTGAAGTCCGCGGGCGGCTGGAAGAGGGGGATGCGCGCACCCGTGGCGGCGATGCCTACCGTTACGACGACTACCGGGTGCAACTGAGCGCCGGTCAGCGGTTGCAGGTTGAAATGCGCAGTAGCGACTTCGACGCCTATCTGGAGATCTATGCCGAGGGGCGGACCTCAGGCGACAGTCTCGCCTCAGACGATGACGGCGCGGGCAGCGGCGCCAACGCCCGGTTGCGCTTCACGCCGGAAAGCGACGGCGTCTACATCGTGCGCACCCGACCTTTCTCGGGGTTGGAAACCGGCGCCTATACGCTGGCGCTCAGTGAGCGCGTCGCCCCACGTCAGCCGCGTCCGGGACGGATCTCGGTCGGAGGGAATGTTTCGGGCCGTTTGACCTCTGGCGACGCCGAGGACGAGGACGGCAACAATTTCGACGCCTTCGCCTTCCGCGCGGGCGCCGGAGAGCGCGTGGCGGTCTTGCTAGAATCCGACGACTTCGATCCGCTTGTGCGCATCGGTCGTGTGGTCAACGGCTCCTTCGTGCAGGCGGCCGAGAATGACGACGGCGCTGGCAAGGGCTTGAACTCCTACCTTGTCTTCACAGCGCCCCAGGCGGGCGAGTATGTGATCCAGGCCGCCTCGGTCGGCGGCGGCGCCGAGGGCGACTATCGCCTGTCGCTGGAACAGGGGCCGCCGGCCCCGGAGGCGCGCAGCATCGCGATCGGCGACGAGGTTGATGGTCGTCTGGACGAGGACAGCGCCCGCAGCGACGCGGGCGCCCCCGCCGACCTCTATCGATTTACCGGCCGCGCCGGTCAGCGCGTGGCCATCAGCCTGACGGCGGATGATTTCGACAGCTACCTGGAGCTGTTCGACGCCAACCATAATAGCCTGGCCACAGACGATGACGGGGGCGGCGAGCTGAATGCGCGCCTGACCTTCGTCCTGCCCGATGATGGCGACTATCTGATCGAGGCGCGCGGCTTCTCGGACGCCACGGGATCCTATGACCTGAAACTGGAAGAGGTGGCCCCGCCGCCGCCGCCCACGGCGCTCAGCTTCGGCCAGACGGTTCAGGGCGACTTGAAGGAAGGCGGCGCGACCGACGATGCTGGACGCCTGTTCGACGGCTACGCCTTCACAGGAACCGAGGGGCAGCGCGTCCAGGCCGTCATGCGTTCCGGCGATTTTGACGCCCTGCTGCAGGTCGGCAAGGCGGGCGAGGAATTCGAAGAACTGGCCTCCGACGACGATGGCCTACGTCAGGGCACCGACGCGCGGCTGACCTTCACATTGCCGGAGGACGGTGACTATGTTCTTCGCGCGCTGCCCTATTCGAGCAGCGGCAAGGGGCTCTATTCCCTGGAGTTCGCTGACCGCGGGCCAGAGCCCGGGCCGGGCAGCCTTCTGATCGGCTCGATCGCTCGCGGCAGCCTGACCGAAGCCGATGCCATGAACGACGAGGGCGTCTCCTTCGACGCCTACACCTTCAAGGCCAAGGCGGACGAGAAGCTGCGCTTCATCATGATCTCGCCGGCCTTCGACGCCTTTGTCGAAGTGGGCGAGGACAAGGACGGCGACTTCCGTAGCCTGGCGGAAGACGACGACAGCCTGTCAGACACCCACGCCCGTCTGGACTGGACCGCGCCCCGCGACGGCGCCTATGTCGTGCGCGCCCGCAGCTTCGCCCCGGGCTCGACCGGCGACTATGTGCTGACGGTCGAGCGTCAGCCCTGACGATCCCGACATGAGCGATGATCTGATCCTTGGGCGAAAAGACCAGCATCTCGACGTCGTGCTGTCTGGCGGCGGGCGGCACGCTCTGGCGTCCGGCTTCGACGACTGGCGCTTCGTCCACGAGGCTCTGCCGGACCTGGATCACGCCAAGATCGACCTGGGCGCCGATTTCCTGGGGCGACGCCTGCAGGCGCCCCTGTTGATCAGCGCCATGACCGGCGGTCCGGCCCGGGCGGAGGCCATCAACGCCCGTCTGGCCGAGGCGGCCCAGCATCTAGGCATCGCCCTCGCGGTCGGATCCCAGCGCGCCGCCATCGAGGGCGAGGCGACCGGCGGGCTGGACCGCTCGCTGCGTGACCGCGCCCCTGACACCCCGATCCTGGCTAACATCGGCGCTGCGCAACTCACCCGCGGTTTCGGCGTCGAGCAGGCCCGGCGCTCGCTCGACATGATTGGGGCCGACGCCCTGGTGGTGCACCTCAATCCCTTGCAGGAAGCCTGTCAGCCCGAGGGCGACCGCGACTGGTGGGGCGTCGGCGCCGCGCTTCAGGCGCTGATCCGCGATCTGGATGCGCCGGTCCTCGTCAAGGAGACGGGGGCGGGGATTTCCGCCGTTACGGCCCAGCGCCTGATCGCCATGGGCGCGGCGGGCGTGGACGTGGCCGGGGCCGGGGGCGCCAACTGGGGGCTGATCGAGGGCGAACGCGCGACCGATGCGACGGACAAGGCCCACGCCGCCGCCTTCGCCGCCTGGGGCATCCCCAGCGCTCGCGCCATCGCCGAGGCCCGCAACGCCTTGCCGGAAGCCCTGATCATCGGCTCCGGCGGGGTCCGCGACGGCGTCGACGTCGCCAAGGCCGTGCGCCTGGGCGCCGACGTGGTCGGCATGGCCTCGGGCGTCATTCAGGCGGCGACCATATCCACCGAGGCGGTGGTCGATCACTTCCAGACCGTTATCCGGCAACTGCGCACCGTCTGTTTCTGCACCAACGCCGCCGGCCTTCCGGCGCTGAAGCGCGTTCCCTTGCTAAGTGTAAAATAAATCAACTGTTTAGATGCCCGGGCTAGGGCGCTAGTTCGGCATATCCACGGAGATTCCCATGCGCACCCTTTTGATGACGACAGTCCTGGCGTCGGCTCTGGCTGTAGCCGGCGCCGCCTCGGCCCAGAGCACCATCCGCCCGGGCCAGACGGTGCAAGGCAATTTCACCGCCAAGGACGCCCGCATGGGCGACGGTTCGCACTACCGTTGCTACGTCGTCCAGACCAATGCCGACGAGGCCTATACGGTGACGCTCAGCTCGTCGGATTTCGACACCTATCTGTCCGCTGGCGAGGGCGCGGACTGCGATGACACCTCCATCACCAATGACGACGGCCCCGACATGGGCACGAACTCGCAGCTGCGCTTCGCCTCCAGCGGCGGCCTTTGGATCATCAAGGCCAACACCCTGAGCGAGGGCGAGACCGGCCTTTATGAGCTGCGCATCTCCTCGGGCGAGCGGGTCCGTCCGACCACGCAGGTCCTGCCGATTTCAGTCGGCGAAAGCCGTTCGGGGCGTCTGGAGTTCAGCGATCGTCGCGCCGACGATGGCTCGTTCTACGACTGCTACGCCCTGACCACCTCGCGCGCGGGCAGCGTCGCCATTCGTCTCGATTCCGGCGACTTCGACGCCTATCTGGGCCTGTATGAAGGGCCGCAGTGCGACGGCGACTCCCTGGCTAGCGACGATGACACCGGCGGCGGCACCAGCGCCCAGATCGTGCAGGAGCTTCGTCCAGGCACCTACTCTATCCGCGCCAACACGCTCGGCTCGGCGGAAGAGGGCGACTACACCCTCAGCGTCACCTCGCGCCGATGACGATGGCGCGGCCTAGACCTTCCTAGTCGAGGCCGCCTTCGTCTAACGGGATCGTGTCAATGGTCGCCGTCGTCGATCCGCCTGCATCGGCGAAGCTGCGCGCGTCTTCTGACGCCTCTTGCGGCCGGGGTTGATCGAAGCCGAAGCTGTAGTCGTCAGGCTCCAGCCGGGGCGGCGCGGCGGGGCGCAGAGAGGTCCATACCAGCCCGCCAGTCTGATCTCTCGGCGCGGCCGGGGGCTCGGGCTCGACCCAGGCCGCCTCGACATAGGCGTACTCGGCGTCGAGGAGGGCGGGCGGCTGGAGCCGCTCAGGGTCATGGACGTAGCCTTCACGCAGTTCGCCGACCGTCAGGATGGCGCGGTCGGGAAGATCCGGTTCCCGGGGAGCGACCACTTCGATTTGCAGAGGGCTGCCGTCTGGGGCGTGATTTGCACTGGCCGTCGAGTTCCAGGCAGCCCAACCGCCGCCGCCCACAACCACCAGGCCCAAAGCCAGCCCGGTCAAAACGAGGGTCTTCATTCTGATGGCTCCAGCACGGCGCGGCTCAGGCGCCGCACATGACTAAGCGATCAGAGGCTCTCCGGGTTCACGCTGAGGGCCATGGATTTTCGGCGGCGTCGACGCCTTCCATCTGCGATGCTCTCTGCGGTTTACGCCGAGGGCAACAGGTCGCCGGCGAAGGCGCGATAGCGTCCAGCCCGCACCCCGTCTGTCGCTCGGGCGATGTCCGGCGCGAAGTAGCGGTCGGACGAATAGGGTTCGGCCGCCTCGCGCACGATGGCGTAGGTCTGCTCCAGTTCCGGCGACGAGGTCAGCGGACGGCGGAAGTCGATGCCTTGCGCTGCGGCCAGCAGTTCGATGCCGACCACGGTCGCCGTGTTGGCGGCCATGTCCAGCAGGCGGCGCGCGCCGTGCGTGGCCATCGACACGTGGTCTTCCTGATTGGCGCTGGTCGGCACGGTGTCGACGACGCAGGGATGAGCGACCATGCGGTTCTCGGCCACCAGGGCCGCCGCCGTCACCTGGGCGATCATGAAACCCGAGTTCACGCCGCTGTCCTTGACCAGGAAGGCGGGCAGGTCGGTCATCTTGGGGTCGACCAGGATGGAGGTGCGGCGCTCACTGATGTTGCCGATCTCGCACAGGGTCATGGCGATCATATCTGCGGCATAGGCGACGGGTTCTGCGTGGAAGTTGCCGCCCGAGATGACGTCTCCGTCTTCGATGAAGACCAGAGGATTGTCGGTCACGGCGTTGGCTTCACGCTCCAGCATGGCGGCGGCGTTGCGCAGGACGTCGAGCGTCGCGCCCATGACCTGGGGCTGGCAGCGCAGCGAATAGGGGTCCTGCACCTTGGCGCAGTCGTGGCGGTGACTGTCGCGGATGGCGCTGTCGGCCAGCAGTTCGCGCAGACGACGGGCCACGTCGATCTGGCCCGGCTGGCCGCGCAGGGCGTGGATGCGGTGGTCAAACGGCGCGTCCGATCCCAGAAGCGCATCGACCGACAGGGCGCCGGCGGCGACGGCGGCGGCGAAGACGTCCTCGGTCGCGAACAGACCGGCCAGGGCCAGGGCCGTCGAGCACTGGGTGCCGTTCAGCAGGGCCAAACCCTCCTTGGGGCCCAGGACGACGGGCTTCAGCCCGGCCTTGGCCAGGGCCGTCACGGCGTCCAGCGTCTGACCCTGATAACGGGCCTCGCTGACGCCGATCAGGACGCAGCTCATGTGGGCCAGGGGGGCCAGATCGCCCGAGGCGCCGACCGAGCCCTTGGCCGGGATCAGCGGCAGGACCTCGGCGTTGACCATGGCGATCAGGGTCTCCAGCGTGTGACGCCGAACGCCCGAGGCGCCCTTCGACAGGCTGGCGATCTTCAGCACCATCAGCAGGCGGGTGACGTTCTCGCTCAGCGGTTCGCCGACGCCGCAGGCGTGGCTAAGGACCAGGTTCTCCTGAAGGGTTTCAAGGTCTTCCGCCGCAATGCTGGTGTTGGCCAGCAGGCCGAAGCCGGTGTTGATGCCATAGACCGTGCGCCCCTCGGCCAGGATGGCGGCGACGACCGCGGCCCCCTTCTCGACATTGGCCCAGGCGGCGGGCGTGAGTTCGACCTGAACAGGGCCGTTCAGGACTTGGCGCAGCTCATTAAGAGTCAGCGGGTCTTGGCCGATAAGGATCTTTGTCATTTCTTCTTCTCCTCCCTTCCCCTCGAGGGGGAAGGGCCGGGGATGGGGTGTAGGCAGTTTGCCTGAAATCGGGAGCGCGGGAGGCGGCGCCTCCAGAGCCATTCACAGAACGGGCGGAGGGTTCACCCCCACCCAACCCTCCCCCCTCGAGGGGGAGGGCTTTCAGGTCATGTCAGGCTCGGCAGGTTCAGGCCGTGTTCGCTCGCGGCGTCCTTTGCGATTTCATATCCGGCGTCGGCGTGGCGCATGACGCCCGTGGCCGGGTCGTTCCACAGGACGCGTTCCAGGCGCTTGGCGGCTTCCGGCGTGCCGTCGGCGACGATGACGACGCCCGAGTGCTGGCTGTAACCCATGCCGACCCCGCCGCCGTGGTGCAGCGACACCCACGAAGCGCCGGACGCCGTGTTCAGTAGGGCGTTCAGCAGGGGCCAGTCGGACACGGCGTCCGAGCCGTCCATCATGGCCTCGGTCTCGCGGTTCGGGCTGGCGACGGAGCCTGAGTCCAGATGGTCGCGGCCGATGACGATGGGGGCGGACAGTTCGCCCGAGGCCACCATCTCGTTGAACATCAGACCCGCGCGATGACGGTCGCCCAGACCGATCCAGCAGATGCGCGCGGGCAGGCCCTGGAAGGCGATGCGCTCGCCCGCCATGTCCAGCCAGCGGTGCAGGCCCGCGTTGTCGGGGAAGAGCTTCTTCATCGCCGCATCCGTCTTGCGGATGTCCTCGGGATCACCCGACAGGGCGGCCCAGCGGAACGGCCCGATCCCGCGGCAGAACAGCGGGCGGATGTAGGCGGGGACGAAGCCGGGGAAGTCGAAGGCGTTCTTCACGCCCTGGTCAAAGGCGACCTGACGGATGTTGTTGCCATAGTCGACGGTGGGGATGCCCATGGCGTGGAAGTCGAGCATGGCCTGAACGTGGACAGCCATCGACTGACGCGCGGCGGCCTCGACGGCGGCAGGGTCGCTGACGCGCTTTTCTTCCCACTCGGCGACGGTCCAGCCGGAGGGCAGGTAGCCGTTGATCGGGTCGTGGGCGCTGGTCTGATCCGTCACCAGATCGGGGCGGACGCCGCGCTTGACCATTTCAGGCAGAAGGTCAGCCGCATTGCCCAAGAGGCCGATCGACAAGGCTTTCTTGTCCTTGAACGACTGCTCCAGCAGGGCCAGGGCCTCGTCCAGGGTCTCGGCCATGACGTCGACGTAGCGGGTGCGCTGGCGGAACTCGATACGGCTGCGCTGGCATTCGATGGTGATGCAGGACGCGCCGGCCATGGTCGCGGCCAGGGGCTGGGCGCCGCCCATGCCGCCCAGGCCCGCGGTCAGGATCCACTTGCCCGACCAGTCGCCGCCATAGTGCTGGCGACCCGCCTCCATGAAGGTCTCATAGGTCCCCTGAACGATGCCCTGGGTGCCGATGTAGATCCACGACCCGGCCGTCATCTGGCCGTACATCATCAGGCCCTTGCGATCGAGTTCGTTGAAATGCTCCCAGGTCGCCCACTTGGGCACCAGGTTGGAGTTGGCGATCAGGACGCGTGGCGCGTCTTCGTGGGTGCGGAAGACGCCGACCGGCTTGCCCGACTGGACCAGCAGGGTCTCGTCGGCCTCCAGCTTTTGCAGCTGTTCGACGATGGTGTCGAAGGCCTGCCAGTTGCGGGCCGCCTTGCCGATGCCGCCATAGACGACGAGGTCCTCGGGACGCTCGGCCACCTCGGGGTCGAGGTTGTTCATCAGCATCCGCATGGCCGCTTCGGCGGCCCAGGTCTTGGCGGTCTTTTCAGCGCCGTGCGGGCTGCGGATGATGCGGGTGTTGGGCGTGACGCTCATCGATTCCTCCATGCGGCCCAAAGTGCGGGTTGGGCCGTCGTTTGGGGGAGTGTTATGTCTAGACATTATCGCGTGCAAGAGGCAGTTTCGATTCATGGATCATGAGCCGCTTCATCGACGGATCGCCGGCGACATCGAGCGCCGCATCGCCTCGGGCGAGTGGCGGCCGGGCTTCCGCATCCCGACCGAGGCCGAACTGATGGCCGAATACGGCTGCGCCCGGATGACGGTGTCGCGCGCAATGACGGACCTGTCGGCGCGGGCTCTGGTGGTGCGGCGGCGTCGCGCCGGGACAGTGGTAGCCCATCCGCCGGTGCATTCCTCGGCCCTGGTCGCCATCCCCGACATCCAGTCCGAAGTCGAGGGCAGGGGGCTGGCCTATTCCCACCGCCTGCTGGGCCGGATCGTCCGCCCGGCGCGTGCCGACGAGGGCCTGGGCGAGCGGGTGGTCGAGCTGGAGACCCTGCATCTGGCCGACGACCTGCCCTTCGTCTTCGAACGCCGCCTGATCTCTCTGACCGCCGCGCCCGAGGCCGAGGCTGCCGACTTCACCGCCCAGCCGCCGGGCGGCTGGCTGCTGGCCCACATGCCCTGGACCGAGGCCGAGCACCGGATTTCCGCCGTCGGCGCCGACGTTGAGACCGCCAAGCATCTGGGTCTGGCCGACGGCGCGCCGTGTCTGCGGCTGGAGCGTCGCACCTGGCGCGACGGTCAGGGCGTGACCTGGGCGTGGCAGACCTTCCCCGGCGCGGCCTATGATCTGGTCGCCCGCTTTTCCCCGACTAAAGGATGACCCCGATGAGCGAACCGTCTGAAGCCCTCGGCTGGCGCTCTGTCGCGGATCTGATGGGGAACCATCCCGACGCCCCCGTCGCCCTGATCGGCGCGCCGCTGAACGAGCGGTCGCTAACGCCGGGCCGCTGCGACCTCGGCTCCAAGGCCCTGCGCGCCGTCCTGCCGCGCCTGTCCACCTATGACGTCGAGACCGGGCTGGAGCTGGAGATCAAGGTCCATGACGCGGGCGATGTGGCGCTGAAGACCGTCTCGCCGTTCGACGCCTTCGAGCCCGTGCGCGACGCGGTGGCGGCTCAGGCCCATCGCGCCCTGACCATCCTCGTCGGCGGCAACAACGCCATCACCCGGCCCGGTGTTCACGCCCTAGGCCTCGACCGCGTCGGCGTCCTGACGCTGGACGCCCATTTCGATCTGCGCGACACGGATCAGGGCCTGACCAACGGCAACCCGATCCAGGCCTTGCTGGACGATGGGCTGGACGGCCATCGCATCAGCCAGGTCGGTCTTGCTCCCTTCGCCAACACCCGCCGCGCCCATGAAAAGGCCGAGGCGGCGGGCATCAGCGTCCGCACCGCCCGCGAATGCCGCCAGCGCGGTCTGGCCGCCGTGGTGGTCGAGGAACTGGAGCGCCTGTCGTCCCTGTGCGAGGTCATCTACGTCGACTTCGACATCGACGTCATCGACCGCAGCCAATGGCCCGCCAGCCCCGGCGCCCGCCCCGGCGGGGTCTCGGTCCACGACTTCTTCGACGCCGCTCGCGCCATCGGCGCCCATGCCAAGGTCCGCGCCGTAGACCTGACCGAATACGACCCGTCGCTGGAAGTAGGCGACCTCGGCTCCCTGACCGCCGGACGCTGGTTCTGCGAAATCCTCAGCGGGGTCGCCGCGCGATGATCCTCGCTGACCGCCTTCTCACCGACTGTCACGTCGCCGCCATGACCGAGGGCGGCGCCCCCTATGGCGCGATTGAGGACGCCGCCATCCTGATCAGGGACGGGCGTATCGCCTGGGTCGGGCCGCGCGCGGACCTGCCTGTGCATAAGGCTGTGGAAACCGACCGTTTGGGCGGGCGCTGGGTCACGCCGGGCCTGATCGACTGCCACACCCATCTGGTCTTCGGCGGCGACCGCTCGGGCGAGTTCGAGCGGCGGCTGGAGGGCGCGACCTATGAGGAGATCGCGCGGGCCGGGGGCGGCATCGTCTCCTCGGTCAAGGCGACGCGCGAGGCCGGCGAGGACGAGCTCTACGCCTCGGCCTGCAAGCGTCTGGAGGGGCTGAAGGCCACCGGCGTGACCACGGTCGAGATCAAGTCCGGCTATGGCCTGGACCACGACAGCGAACTGAAGATGCTGCGCGTCGCCCGCCGCATCGGGCGCGAGGCCGGCGTGCGGGTCCGCACCTCCTATCTGGGGCTGCACGCGGTCCCGCCGGAGCATAAGGCCGACCGCGCCGCCTATGTGGACAAGGCTGTGGATCAAATCCTGCCCGCCGCCCATGCCGAGGGTCTGGTCGACGCCGTCGACGCCTATTGTGAACCCATCGCCTTCACCACGGACGAGGTGGCGCGCCTGTTCGATAAGGCCGAGGCGCTGGGCCTGCCGGTCAAGCTGCACGCGGACCAATTGTCCGACGGTGGCGGCGCGGCCCTGGCCGCCCGCTATCACGCCCTGTCCGCCGACCATATCGAGCACACGACCGAGCCGGGGGTTCAGGCCATGGCCGAGGCAGGCGTGGTCGCGGTCCTGCTGCCCGGCGCCTTCCTGATGCTGCGCGAGACCCAGGCGCCGCCCGTCGCCCTGCTGCGCCAGCACGGCGTGGCCATGGCGGTGGCGACCGACTGCAACCCCGGCACCTCGCCCGTCGCCTCGATGACGGCGGCGCTGAACCTGGCCTGCGTCCAGTTCCGCCTGACCCCGGAAGAGGCCATCGCTGGCGCCACCCGTCACGCCGCCCGCGCCCTGGGGTTGCAGGATCAGGTCGGAACCGTGGAAGCCGGCAAGGCCGCCGACCTGGCCGTCTGGGACATCACCCGCCCGGCCGAGCTCTGCTACTGGCTCGGCGCGCCCCTGCTGCATCGGCGCTACCTTGGCGGTTCAATCACCTAAAAGTTGCATTTTTCTGTATTTCTAATCTAGGGTTGTTGGCGGGGAGGCCGACAATCCATGGATGCAGACGACTTCATTCGCCGCTGGTCCGAGGCGCCGATCAGCGAGCGCGCCCACTATCAGACCTTCGTCGCCCAGTTGTGCCGCCTGATCGGCGTCGCGGCCCCCGATGATGAGCGGGCAGGCGACCTCGACTACTGCTTCGAGCGGCCCGTGAAATTCCTGCATGAGGATGGCGGCAGCCACCCCGGCTACATCGACTGCTACCGACGCGGCGCCTTCGTGCTGGAGGCCAAGCAGTCGGGCAAGCGCGGGGCGGGCGGGGCGCTGGACCCCCAGCCTCAGCTGGCTCTCGGTGCAGCGCACTCCGGACGGATGGTTCACCCCGCGCCGGGTCTGATGCTAGCCTTTGCTTCTGAAATCGGGGGCGGGCGTCATGGCGCAAACACAGACGGATGTCGTCATCCTGGGCGGCGGACATAACGGGCTGGTCTGCGCCTTCTATGTGGCGCGGGCCGGGCTGAAGGTGACGGTGCTGGAGCGGCGCGGCGTCGTCGGCGGGGCGGCGGTGACGGAGGAGTTTCATCCCGGTTTCCGCAACTCGACCGCCAGCTACACCGTCAGCCTGCTGAACCCGCGCGTCATCGCTGACATGGAACTGCCTCGCCACGGCCTGCGGGTGGTCGAACGGCGGGCGGCCAACTTCCTGCCCTTTGACGACGGTCGTTACCTGCTGACCGGCGAGGGGCGGACCCAGGCCGAGGTGGCCAAGTTCTCGACGCGCGACGCTGAGCGCTTGCCTGAATATGAGGCGCGCTTGGAGACGATCGCCGCCATCCTGCGCGATCTGATCCTGACCACCCCGCCCAACGTGGTCGAGGGCGGCTGGCTGGCGGCCCTGCCGGAAATGCTGAAGGCGGCGTCGCTGGGGCGGCGGGTGTCGGGGCTGGGCATGGCGGCGCAACGCGACCTGCTGGACCTTTTCGCCAAGTCGGCGGGCGACTGGCTGGACGGCTGGTTCGAGAGCGATCCGATCAAGGCCCTGTTCGGCTTCGACAGCGTCGTCGGCAACTACGCCAGCCCTTACACGCCGGGCTCGGCCTACGTCCTGCTGCACCACGTCTTTGGCGAGGTGAACGGCAAGAAGGGCGCCTGGGGCCACGCCATCGGCGGCATGGGCGCCATCACCCAGGCCATGGCCGCGGCCTGCGTTGAGCAGGGCGTCGACATCCGGCTGGACGCGCCCGTCGTCGAGGTCATGATCGAGAAGGGCAGGGCGGTCGGGGCCGTGACCGAGGCGGGCGACGTGATCCGTGCTCGCACCGTGGTCTCCAACCTGCATCCGCGCCTGCTGTTCGACCGGCTGGTCGATCCGGCCGTGGTTCCGGCCGACTTCACGGAGCGGATGAGCCGCTACGCCTCGGGCTCTGGCACCTTCCGCATGAACCTCGCCCTGTCCGAGCTGCCGCGCTTTACCGCCCTGCGGGGGACGGGCGACCACCTGACGGCGGGCATCATCATCGCCCCGACCCTGGCCTATATGGACCGCGCCCATGCAGAGGCGCGTCTGAACGGCTGGTCGTCAAACCCCATCGTCGAGATGCTGATCCCCTCGACCCTGGACGACAGCCTGGCCCCGTCTGGCCAGCATGTCGCCAGCCTGTTCTGTCAGCATGTGTCGCCGGATCTGGCGGACGAACACCGCGACACGGTGGCCGACCTTATGATTGAAACGGTTGAGGCCCATGCGCCGGGTTTCAAGGCCTCGATCGTCGGGCGGCTGGCGCTGGGACCGCGCGATCTGGAGCGGCGCTTCGGTATGATCGGCGGCGACATCTTCCACGGGCGACTGACGCTGGATCAGCTGTTCAGCGCCCGGCCGGTGCTGGGCCACGCAGATCACAGAATGCCGGTTCCGGGGCTCTACCTGTGCGGTTCGGGCGCCCATCCCGGGGGCGGTGTGACGGGCGCGCCGGGTCACAATGCGGCGCGCGCCGTTCTCAAGGATATCAGGCTAGGCTGATGTTCATCGCCTTCATCAGGGCGTCGCGAATGGCGCCTTCGGTGAAGGGCTTCTGGATTGTAGGATGGCCCCGCCAATGTTCCGGGAGGCCCGCTTCGCCATAGCCGGTGGAAAAAACGAAGGGCACGCCGCGCGCCTTCAGGGCGTCGGCCACGGGAAAGACCTCGCGGCCCGCGACGTTGACATCAAGCAGGGCGGCGTCGAGCACGGCCTCGGTTGTGGCGGACTTCAGGCCGTCGTCGATGTTGGAATCCGGCCCGATTACTTCGCAGCCCATGTCGTCGAGGATGGTTTCCAGCAGCATGGCGACCAGGGATTCGTCCTCGATGATCAGTACGCGACGGCCCTGCAAAGCTTTGGTCATGCGGCTTCCTTGTTCAGCGGAATGGTGATCTCGGCGATGAAGCCGTCGTCGCGGTAATGCATCTGGACCGTGCCCGCCAGATCGTGTCGGACATTGCGCTCAATCAAACGACTACCGAACCCGCGACGTTCCGGCTGGGACACCGATGGCCCGCCTGTTTCACGCCAGCGGATGGCGAGATGAGGATCGTTGAGATCCGCGATCGACCAGTCGACCAGAACACGACCGTCGCCTGCGGACAGCGCACCATACTTGGCCGCGTTGGTCGCCAGTTCATGGAAGATCATGCCAAGGGATACAGCCATGGCCGGGTCCAGCGATATGTTCGGCCCATTCAGGGTCAGGCGATGCAGGCCGTGGGCGGTCGTCTCATGCTCCAGCACCTCGCGCAGGTCCGCACCTTCCCAATGGCTCCGGGTCAGCAGGTCGTGGGTGTGTGACAGCGACATTATGCGCGACTGGAAGGTTTCGGCGAAGGTGCGCGGGTCGTCATGCGAGCGGGCGGTCTGCATGGCTATCGACTGCACGGTGGCCAAGGTGTTCTTAACCCGGTGATTCAGCTCGTCGATCATCAGTTTCTGACGTTCGGCGGCAATGACGCTTTCGGTGACGTCATGACCCTGGACAAAGACGCCAATGATTTCAGCGGCGTCATTGCGGATCGGTTGATAGGTGAAGTCGAGGTAACGGGTCGCCAGCAGGGCATTCGGCGTTTGCTGAATCTGCACCGGGCTCTGTCGGCCCTGAAAGGGTTCTCCGGTCGCCAGAACCTCGTCAAGGAAGTCGTAAAAGCCTTGTCCCGCAAGCTCCGGCAAAGCCTCGCGGATCGGTCTTCCCAGCACGTCGCGATGGCCGATCAACTGTCCGTAGGCCCCGTTGTGCATCTGGATCACGTGCTCTGGACCATTCAGCACGGCGACGAAGCCCGGCGTCTGCATGAACATGTCCTGCAGTTGTCGGCGCTCGATCTCCAGTCGGCGGTTATCGGCCTGGACGCTCATGGCGCGCCTGAACATGCCGCCGCCTATCAGGCTATCGAGCGCCGAAGGCATCTCTTGGGGCCTGAGCTTGCCGACCTGTCGGCGCAGCCGCTCCAACTCGGTGATGTCATTGGTGTTTTGCAGGATATGGGTCACCCGCCCCGAGTCGTCCTTGACCGGCGTGTGGGTGCAACTCCAGTAACGGTCGTCGTAGGTCTTTGTACCGTCCGGTTGGTCGATCAAGATCGGGTAGTGAAGCACCGCCATGCTGTCCGACTGTCCGGTTGAAAGCACCTTCTGGAATGAAGCGAGCAGTCGGCGGGCGTTCTCGGCGGCGCCGGCCCCAGGCCCGCCATCGTACTCCTGCATTATGGGGCGACCCAGAAGATCCTCGCGGCGGCGTCGCGTCACTTCAAGATAGGCTTGGTTCATCCCCGCATAGCGGAGTTCGGTGTCCAGAAGCATGTAGGGATTGGGCGATGCGTCGAACGCTGCGACCAGATCGATTGTATTCCCGAGTGTTCTCAACCTAGCCCCCGTTCTCGCCCAGCCTAACGCGAGCCAGAGCGAAAGGGTGCGTGCTCTGGCGGCGAAAAGTCCGAATGTTCAAGCGGAGGCCAGACGCGTCCGGCGGCGATTCCGATCGTCATGCCTAGGCGCTGGTGCGCAGGGTGTCGGCCAGGGCCCAATACATGGGCTTGGGGCTGTAGGCGTCGTCGTAGGGCAGGCCTCTGTTGACGCCTCTGTCGGCGCGGACGCGGGCGTCGACCTGCTCGGTCAGCCACGAGAACTTGTCGGTGAGGCCCCAGGTCACCACGCCGCGGACCTCGGGGAAGGCGAGCATGACGTCCAGATAGCGGCGCGTTTCATCGGCGACCTTCTGGTCGCGAGCGAGGGTTGGAGCGCTGGCTTCCGTTTCCTTGACGTCGAGTTCGGTCACAGTGATGTCCAGGCCAAGGTCGATCAGGGCCTTGGTCATTTCCTGCAAGCCGACCCTGTCGATCGGTCCCTTGGACAGGTCAAGGTGGGCTTGGACCCCGACGCCGTCCAGCGGCACGTGCGCCGCCCGCAGACGTCGCATCAAGGCCACGAAGGCCTGACGCCGCGCCTTGTCGACGGGGTTGGCGTACTCGAAGCCGTAGTCGTTGATAACCAGATGCGCTTGTGGCGCATGCGCTCGCGCTTCCTCCATCGCTCGCTCGATGTAGGTGGCCCCGAAGGCCCGGAAAAAGGTGTTGCGCCGCAGGGTATGTGCGCCTGCTACCGTGTCGATCGGCTCGTTGATCACGTCCCATTCGTCGATGCGAGGCGCGTAACGACCGAGCACCCGGGAGAAATGCTCCGACATCAATCGCCAGTCGCGCTGCGCGAGCATTTCGCGCTTGGCCCAGTCGGGCGTGCTCTGGTCCCAGAGCAGGGTGTGGCCGCGCACGCGCAGGCCGTTCTCGTCGGAAAAGGCCAGAAGATCGTCGACGGGGGCGAAGTTGAACTGCCCTTTGCGCCACTCGAGTGAGTTCCACTTCAAATGGATTTCGGGCGTCAGCACTTCGCAGTCGCGCAGGATGGCGGCGCGAAGAGCCTTGTCCTGGCGCAAGTGATCTGCGCGAGCGGCCGCCCCGTAGTATCGACCGCCGCTACGTGCGGCCTGAGACAGGGAGGGAGACGGCGGCGTCGACGGATGGCGGGTGCGTGCGCCTTCGCCTTCAGCCCAGGCTCCGTGCGGCGCAACGGTCAGCACGGGCGCCAGCGCCAGACTGGTCATTACAGAACGTCGCGACGGAAGCGTCAGCATACCACGCCTAGCCTTCTCAGGGAGGGAGAAGAGTGAGCGGAGTTCTTAAGATGCCCGGATATAACGTCGGGTTAACAATTGCCGCGGGTATCTCGAGCGCGGCTACAATCTTCTCGCTTCAGCAGGCGAGCATGCGGACCATTATAGAATGGTCCGCCGACAATGTCCCGCGCGGAAACGAACTGTTCTCGAGGCTAGAAGCTGCGATAGAAGCCCACGCGAACGTAGCCGTCCGATCCGCGATCATCCCCGTCGCTGAGGCCTGCTGAAATCTGGAATTCCGCCCGGTCGCCGATCTTGAAACCGACAACAGGCCCAATGTGATAGGCGCTGTAGTTGGAGTCTCCGTCGGCGGCGACTTCGAGGCCTGCTCGGACGCGGTCAGAGCTTCCGACGGTATGCGTCAGGCTGACGAGCGCATCATAGTCATCGAGGCGGAAGCCGTACGACCCGTACCAATCGACCCGCCAGGGGCCGCTGACGTGGCCACCGTCCAGGCTGACGATCATCTCGCCCTGTCCGCCGTCGCGACGGTTGCCGGGGTCGGCCGGACTGAGGTCGGTGTCGACATATCGATAGCCCGCGCCCACGCTGCCCCAGGTGGCCCCTGACCCGAAGCGATAGACCAGTTCCGCCTGACCGCCGGTGAAATCGGCGTCGATCGTGGTGGCTCCGCTCTCGTATTCGTAGCCGCCCGTATAGATAGAGCCGCGTACGGCCCAGCCCTTGCCGTCAACGGAACCCGGCAATCCGACGGCAGCGCCGGCATAGGCGGAATCTGCGACATCCAGTTTGCCGCCGGCGAAGATGGTCACGTCGCTTTGCGCCGCCGCGGTTTCACTCCAACTCGCTGCGCCCAGGGCAGCCAAGGCTGCGGCGACGGCCGATTTCGATGCGAGGCGACGCGGTTGGACGGTCATGAACTTTCCCTAACGATAGTATCGATGCGTCGTATTGCTTTCGACGCAGAGGAAGGCGCTTCAAATACGCTGCATCACTTTGGTTAATAGTTTCAGACGACCAATTTTCCTCGCGAGAGTTCGGCCAGACATTCAGCGCTCCGGTCGACGGGACGCTTGGTGCGCCCCACCCAGGCGATCAGTTCCTCCATTCCCGTCACCATGTCGCGTTCGGGTTTGAAGCCATAGGCGCGCTCAATCTTCGAGATGTCGCCGAAACAGTGACGAATGTCTCCGACGCGGAAGCGGTTCAGAACTTCCGGAGCGATATTCTTGCCCAGCAGCCGCGCCAGGACGCCAGCGATCTCGTTCACCGAAATCGGGGCCCCGCTGCCGACGTTGAAAACGTCCCAGGTCTCGCGCTGGCTGTCGAGGACAGTGGCGAAGGCGCGCGCCACGTCCTTGACGTGGACAAAGTCACGCATCTGACGGCCGTCCTCGAACACCAGGGGCGGCTGGTCGTTCAGCAGGCGGGCGATAAAGATCGCGGCGACGCCGGTGTAGGGATTGCTCAGCGCCTGGCGCGAGCCATAGGCGTTGAACAGACGCAGGGCGACGGTTGGAATTTGCAGGGCTCTGCCGACCGAGAGAAACATCTCTTCGTGGTCGCGCTTGTTTACGGCGTAGATGGAGTTGGGTTGCAGCAGCTTTTCCTCCGTTGTGGGGACGGGCTCCAACTCCTCGCCGTCGATCATAATCTCCCACTGGCGGGCTTCGAGCTGGTCGTGCGGCCGTACATCCGCTGTCACGCGTGCATGGGTGGACGGGCGGATGTAGTCGCCTTCGCCATAGATCGACATGGACGACGCTACGGCGATCCGCTCCACCCTGTGCGGCTTCTGCGACAGCGTCTCCAGCATGACGGCCGCCGTCATGACGTTGTTGCGCGTGTAGTCGACGATGTTGGTCATGCTCTGCCCGACGCCGACCGAGGCGGCGAGGTGGGCCAGGTGCGTCACCCCTTCCAGCGCGGCTTCGAATACGCCCTCGTCTAGAAGGTCGCCCTTGATGCGACGGGCGTCGGGGGCGAGGTAGGTCGGCCAGCCGTCCGAACCCATCTCGCCGTCACCGTGCACCTGGGGCGAAAGGCTGTCGAGCACGCTCACCCGGTAGCCGCGCGCCAGCATGGCGTCCGCCAAATGCGAGCCGATGAAGCCTGCTCCGCCAGTGATCAGGATATGCTTGTCCATGATCTTGTCCGCCTAGTGATGGTGAGGAAGCACGCCGAACTGGTCCAGCTTTGACCGCACGAGCGTATTGTTGGCGTCGATCTTTTCGGTGCGCTGCCAGACCTGGCCGCTGTCCTTCAGGTACATGACGAAACCCAGGGTGAGCGGGATGATCCAGACGCACCACCAGACCATCACGAAGACGGGGTTGACCATCAGCATGTAGATGACGCGGTCGGTTGTCCGTTCCAGAACCAGGCCAGTTCGCGTCCATGTCCGCATGTAGAGGCCGACCATCATGAGGGTGAAGGCGGCGATGTTGAACACGCCCAACGCCACCAGCCACGTCGGCAGGAAGCCGTCCCCTACGAAGGACCGCCCCACCGCCCAGATGCCGAGCGGGATGCCGAGCGTGTTCACCCACAGCGACATGCAGGGCAGAAAGTTGGTCCAGGCCCGCACACGCTCGCCAAAGGTGAAATCCATCTCCTTCAAAGGCGTGCCGAGGCTCTGGAAGAAGCCGGCCACCCAGCGTTTTCGCTGCGTGATGCCTTCGCTGAAGGTTTCGGGAACCTCCTCAATCAGGGAGCTGTCGATGATGCCCAGGGTCTTGCCGTTCTTCCAGAAGCGTTCGCCCACCTCCGGATCCTCGATCGTGATCCACGGATGGAAGCCGCCGAGCGTGATCAGGTCATCGACCTTGAAGAAGAGGCCCTTGCCCAGCACCCAGAAAGGTTGCCTGGGGTCCGACAGGTGGCCGTACTTGGCGCCGTCCCAGGTCATGTGGTCGAAGGCGTGCAGGGCGGCGGCCAGGCTGGCCGTCAGGTTGCCGGCGACATTGCGGGCCTGGAGCACGTCGTATTTCTGCAGGCCGATAGCGGCCGCCTTGAAGTGGTCGGCGGGCGGGCAGCTGTCGGCGTCGATATAGTCAATCGTGAGATTGGTCTTGTCGCGATGCGTCTCGGCCACCTGATAGAGGGCGTATATCAACTGGCGGGTCTTCTTGGGCGGGAGGTCCTTGACGCCGGCGCGCTTGCCGCTGTGCCACCAGTAGGCCTTGGGATTGGCGTCCCACGCATTCCACACGATGTCCCACCGTGAGTCTGTCGTCGGGGGAATTTCCATGACTTCGACGAAGGGAAACTTCGCTCTCAACCGTTCCAGGCTGGCCACCGTGTCACGATCATCGGCGTTGGGAATGGCGACAACCCGATAGCGGCTCGTCGGGTAGTCGAGCTTGGCCAGGGCAGTGAACGTCGTCTCCATCGTGCGCTCGAGCTCGCGCAGGACCGGGTAGAGCAGGATGATAAAGGGCATCTCCGCCTCCGTGGCGGGAAGCGGGTCGTCCATGTCCACGGTGTTGACGCGCAGAGAGCGGAAATAGAGTTCAATCAGAAAGCATGCGAGATAGAGCAGTTGCGATATGGTGAACAGCCATGTCAAAATTGTCGTACTGCCATAATTTTGCATCGAAAGGCCCGCCCAGGATTTTCGTGTTGAACTGATGTCGTCTCAGTCGCGTCGATATTATCTCTCAAGATTGCATTTGCTTCACGAGGCCATGGCGCTGGTAGCGCTTCGGCCGCTGTTGCTCATTTCTTCCATGAAGTAGGAGATTGTCTTGGCAAGGCCGTCTTGCAGAGGGACCTGCGGCGACCAATTCAGGCGCGCCAGCGCGCTGGAAATGTCGGGCTTGCGGCGGCGAGGATCATCTACCGGAAGGGGATGGTGGACGATCTGGGATCTTGATCCGGCCATGGCGAGAATTTGAGCGGCCAGTTGATTGACGGTGGTTTCGTTCGGATTGCCGATATTGATGGGGCCGTCGATGCCGGACTCCGCGTTCATCAGTCGAACGAAACCCTCGATCAGATCGTCGACGAAGCAGAACGAGCGGGTCTGCTCGCCGCTACCGTAGATGGTGATGTCTTCGCCCAGGAGGGCCTGGACGATGAAGTTGGAGACAACGCGTCCATCATCAGGATGCATGCGGGGACCGTAGGTGTTGAAGATACGCACGATCCGCGTCGTCAGCCCGTGCTGTGCGCCGAAGTCCGTTACCAGGGTCTCGGCGAACCGCTTGCCTTCATCGTAGCAGGATCGGGGGCCGACGGTATTGACGTTGCCCCTGTAGCTCTCGGTCTGGGGGTGGACCTCTGGATCGCCATAGATCTCAGATGTCGATGCCTGGAAGAAACGCGCCTTGTCATCGGCGGCTCTTTTCAGGAGATTCAAGGTCCCTAGAGAGCATGTCAGCGCCGTCTTGACGCGATCATATTGATAGTGAACCGGCGATGCTGGACACGCCAGATTATATATTTGATCGAGCGACGGAATATCTGGCGGAAAGGTGTCGTTGATATCGTGTTGAATGAGCGTGAAGCGACCTGACAGGCTGAGGTGATCGACATTCTGGGGTCTTCCGGTGTGGAAGTTGTCGATGCAGAATACCGAGTGACCGCCTTCGATCAATTTGGTGCAGAGATGAGACCCGAGAAAACCGGCTCCTCCGGCGACTGCAATTACAGCTGCCGCGGGTTCGGCATAGTTTTCATGACGATTGTAGAAATGACGATTTTCAACCATCTCTTACGACCTCAAGTGATCAACAATTTCTAATTCGTTTCTTTACGGGTGACGACTTCATTCATCTGGAACGCGAATCTTGAAACAGCGTAAGCGGGGCGTTAAGAATCTGTTAACCAAGATGGCGAAATTGAGTTCCGCTCAATTCTGACGTAAATGCGGCGAAGCTTCGCTGCGCGCATCATTGTCGACAGCGCGTATGGACTGTTCAGGCTCAGCGAGAGCCTGAAACCGTTCGAGGCAGGGGGGGCTGGCGGGCGCGTTGGGTCCCGTTTCAAACCACGGGCGAGGACTCTGTCAGCAGAGCCAACAGCGCGAAGCTGGCCAGCCAGTGTTCCCCCATATAGTCGCCCGTGACATGAGGCAGGGCGCTTTCGAGATGGATCGCTGCTGCTGTCCCGCCCACCCCGCGGCGCGCGTCGTCAGCCGGCAATCCCGCAATAATCTCGCGCCAGCACCAGCCGCGGCTCAGGTTCAGGCCGTCCAGGTGGGCGATCTTGCCGTCGGTTCGATCGCTGACGCGGGCCGGGGACAGCAGCGTTGCCGGACGCCCCTCGCCGAGATTTGGCAGGAAGGTGTCGAACCAGGCCCAAAAGTCGGAGGCCGAAAGGACGCGTCGCATCAGCGCCGCCTCCATCAGGGCCGGCGACAGGAACTCGTCCTGCGACGGCTCCCAGGCCTGACAGTCGCGGTCTCCGGCGTGCCACCGCAGGGCGGCTGCGCGACAGGCGGCCGCCAGATCGGGGTCGTGCGTGTCGGCGTAGTCCAGGGTCAGCCGCAGGGCGAAGGCGGTGTTGTAATGCGTCCCCGTCCGCACCGGATAATCGGCCAGCGGCAGGAAGGCCTTGAACCGCTCGGCGAAGACGTGAGTCAGCGGTTTCAAGGTCTCGGCCCAGCGGCGGCCTTCGTCTGTGTCGTGGCGTTCCAGTTCGGCGGCCAGCATCAGCAGCCAGGCCCAGCCGTAGGGGCGCTCGAACCCGCGACTTTCGGGGCGCGCCAGATAGGCGGCTTCGCCCGCGACATTCTCGGCGGTGAACAGGCTGTCGGCCCGGGCGCGGATCTGCGCCGTCTCGGCCATGTCGGGATACAGGCGATAGAGGGTGAACAGGGTCCACCAGCCGTGGACGCAGGAATGCCAGTCAAAGCTGCCGAAGAAGATCGGGTGCATGTCGCGCGGCGTGCGGGCGTCCTGCGGCCCGGTCAGCACGTGCATCACGTGGTTGGGGTATTCGCGCGTCACGTGGCCCAGCGCCGTGGCGGCGAAGCGCGAGGCGAGGGTGATGTCGATCTGGGTCATGTCAGAACCTGAAGGCCAGGAAATACATCAGCAGCATATTGGCCACGAGCATGATGGCCGCCGTAGGGATCTGGGCGCGGATGACCCCGTTCAACGGCGAGTTGCGGTCGGGCAACTCCAGCAGGTTGGCGGGCACCACATTGAAGTTGGCCGCCATGGGCGTCATCAGCGTCCCGCAGAAGCCAGCCAGCATGCCGATGGCGCAGACGATGGCCGGATCGCCGCCGAACTGGTGCACCACGATGGGCAGGCCGATGGCGGCGGTCATGACGGGGAAGGCCGCGAAAGCGTTGCCCATGATGACGGTGAACAGGGCCATGCCCGCGCAATAGGCGAAGACGGCGAGGAAGGCCGAGGTCATGGGAATGACCCGCGCAATCAGATCCCCGACCACCTGACCCACGTCGGCGGCCAGAAACACCGCGCCCAGCGAGGCCAGCATCTGCGGCAGCAAGGCGGCCCAGCCGATGGAGTCCATCAGGCGGCGTCCCTCCTGCACCGGGGCCATCACCGGCGGGCGGAACCAGACCATGGCGGCGACCAGGGCGACGACGCAGCCCAGTCCCAGCGAGATCAGGGTCGTCTGCACCGGCGAGATCAGCCAGGCCCCGGCGGGCGTATGCTTGGCCAGCAATGTGCCGCCGACGGCCACCAGAGGCACCATCAGGGCGGGGACGAACAGAGCGTTCTTCCAGCGGGCGGCGCTGGCCTGACGTTGCTCGAAGGTCGTGGTGGCGGGCTTGCCGACGCCCAGCTTTCCACTGGCGCCGATGACGACCAGGGCGATGACCAGCAGACCGTTGCCCAATCCGCCCAGCCAACTGCCGAACAGCATCGACAGGGCGATCAGCCCCCAGAACAGGGCGCTGCGGAACCGCGTCGGGTTCAGCGGATCTCGCAGGCTTAGGATGGAGAAGGTCGCAAACATCAGGCCGGTGGCGATATAGGCGTGTTCCAGCGTGATCATCGGCCGGCTTCCGTGTCTTCGGCGACATCCGGCACGGCCATGTCCTTCTTCACCTGTCGGTCGAACATCAGCAACCGCGCGCCGTGGACCAGGAAGGCGACGATGGCGGTGGGGATGGCCCACAGCGAGACGTGCAGGGCTTCGACCCGGATGCCGGCCTGTTCCAGGAAGCCGACGATCAGGACGATGGAGCCGATGGCGATGAAGATGTCCTCGCCGAAGAAGAGCCCGATGTTGTCCGTGCCGGCCGCCATGCCGCGAATGCGGAAGCGGGCCTTGTCAGTCAGGGGGCCGTGCTGAGTCTCGGCCGCGCCCTCGGCCATGGGGGCGATCAGGGGGCGCACCATCTGCGGATGGCCGCCCAGCGAGGTCAATCCGAGCGCGGAAGTCGCCTGACGCACCAGCAGATAGATCAGCATCAGCCGCCCGGCCGTCGCCGCCTTGACCTTGGTCACCAGATCGCGCGCGCGCTCTTGCAGACCGGCCCGCTCCAGCAGGCCGATCACCGGCAGCACCAGCCAGGTGATGTGGAAGTAGCGGTTGTCGTTGAAGGCCTGACCAAAGCGCGCAATCGTGTCGATCCCGGCCGTCAGCAGACCTTGCGCATCCACCCCCGGCCCGACCGCCGCCAGCACTCCGGTCGCGATGGCCGCGACCAGAATGACGATCAACGGATTGATCCGGGCGACAAAGCCCGCAACCACGATCAAGATCCCCAGAAGCACCAGCATGGTTCGTCCTCCCCGAACGAATGGTTGCGCCGTTCGGTCGGCTCAGGAAGCGTCTTTTGCGCCAAAGCCGCCGCCGCCGGGCGTTTCGATGACGAAGACGTCGCCCACCTGCATGGCGACCTCGGCCGTAGCGGCCAGAGGCTCGACCGCGCCGCTGGTCCTTTCGACCCGGTTCACCCCGACCGCGCCCGGCTCGCCGCCCTCGACGCCAAAGGGCGGCACGCGGCGGTGGTTGGACAGGATGGCGGCTGTCATCGGCTCCAGGAACCGCACGCGCCGCACCGTCCCGTCGCCGCCATGCCAGCGCCCGGCGCCGCCCGAGCCGCGCCGGATCGAGAACTCCTCGAGCAGGACGGGGAAGCGGGTCTCCAGCACCTCGGGATCGGTCAGGCGGCTGTTGGTCATGTGGGTCTGGACCGCGCTGGTCCCGTCGAAACCCGGCCCGGCGCCCGAGCCCCCGGCGATGGTCTCGTAATACTGACGCGCCTCGTCGCCGAAGGTGAAGTTGTTCATCGTCCCCTGGCTGGAGGCCATGACGCCCAGCGCGCCGTACAGCGTGTCCACCACGGCTTGACTGGTCTCGACGTTGCCGGCGACGACGGCGGCCGGATAGCGCGGGTTCAGCATCGACCCTTCCGGCACGATCAGGTCGATGGGCTTCAGGCAGCCCTCGTTCAACGGAATGGCGTCGTCCACCAGGGTGCGAAAGACATAGAGGGTGGCCGCCCGTGCGATCGACAGCGGGGCGTTGAAATTGGTCGGCAACTGGTCGCTGGTCCCGGTGAAGTCCACGACCGCGCTGCGGTTCGCGACATCCACGTCGATGCGGACGCGGATGACGGCGCTGTCGTCCATCTCATAGGCGAAGGCCCCGGGTTTCAGTGCAGCGATGGCGCGGCGTACGGCTTCCTCGGCGTTGTCCTGGACGTGGCCCATATAGGCAGAGACGACGGTGCGGCCGAACTCGCCGGTCATGCGGAGCAGTTCGTCGGCGCCGCGCGTGCAGGCCGCGACCTGGGCTTTAAGGTCGGCCAGGTTCTGGTCGACATTGCGCGACGGCCAGGGACCCGAGGCGAACAGAGCCCGCGTCTCGGCCTCGCAAAGCTGGCCGGCGTCCACCAGCAGGAAGTCGTCGATCAGCACCCCTTCGTCGTCCACCGTGCGCGACGAGGCGGGCATGGAGCCCGGCGTGATCCCGCCCACGTCGGCATGGTGGCCGCGCGCGGCGACGAAGAAGGCGGGCGCGTCGTCGGTCTCCAGGAACACCGGCATGATGGCGGTGATGTCGGGCAGGTGGGTGCCGCCGTTGTAGGGGGCGTTCAGCATATAGACGTCGCCCGGCTTCATGCCGCGCCCATCTACGCCCGCGCCGCGCGAGGCGATGACGGTTCGAATGCTCTCGCCCATCGAGCCCAGGTGCACCGGAATGTGCGGCGCGTTGGCGATCAGGGCGCCGCCCGCGTCGAAGACGGCGCAGGAGAAGTCCAGACGCTCCTTGATGTTCACCGAATAGGCGGTGGCGCGCAGGGCCTCGCCCATCTGTTCGGCGCAGGCCATGAAGCGGCTATTGAACACCTCCAGCATGATGGGGTCGACGTCGGTGCCGATGGCGGTGCGGGCGGGCAGGGCGACGACCCGCTCCAGCAGCAGGTTGGCCGCCGCATCGACCGAGGCGCGCCAGCCGGGCTCGACCACGGTGGTGCCGGTGTCCTCCAGCAGGACAGCGGGGCCGTCCACGGCGACGCCCGGCGTCAGGGCCTCGCGGCGATAGACGGGCGTGTCATGGTTCTCGCCCGCCATGCGGACGGTCAGTTGCGCGACCGCGGCCAGTTCGCCGGCGCTGGCCCCGAGCGGCGTCGACGGCGCCTGAACCGAGCGGCCGACGGCCTCGACCTCCAGCGTTTCGACCACCAGCGCCTTGCCATCGGCGAAGAAGCCGAAGCGGCGGCGGTGCATCTCTTCAAACGCTTCGGCCATGGCGGCGGCGGGGCCGAAGGGGACGGTCAGAGGCGTGTCCGATCCGGCGAACTTGACCTCGGCGCGCGCGAGGGTCGAGACGGCCTCGGGCGCGAAGCCTTGCGCCTCCAGATCGGCCCGCGCCGCCTGGGCCAGTTCGGCCATGCGGTCGGCCAGGCCCGCGTCCTGATCGCTCGTCGCCGGCGCCGCCACGGTCGTCTGGCGGATGGCGCGCACCTCGGCCAGACCCATGCCGTAGGCCGACAGCACGCCGGCGAAGGGGTGAAGCAGCACTCTGGTCATGCCCAGTGCATCAGCCACCAGACAGGCGTGCTGCCCGCCCGCCCCGCCGAAGCAGTTCAGCACATAGCGGATGACGTCATAGCCGCGCTGGATCGAGATCGACCGGATCGCCTCGGCCATGTTCTGCACGGCGATGGTGACAAAGCCCTCGGCCAGGGCTCCCGGGGTCGTGGCGCGGCCTGTGGCTGCGGTGACCTCGGCGGCCATCTCCTCGAACCTGGCGCGTACGGCGTCCGCGTCCAGCGGTTGATCGGCGTTAGGGCCGAAGACGGCGGGGAAGAAGTCGGAGCTCAGCTTGCCCAGCATGACGTTGCAGTCCGTCACCGTCAGCGGCCCGCCGCGACGATAGGCGGCCGGTCCCGGCACAGCCCCGGCGGACTCCGGCCCGACCCGCAACCGTCCGCCGTCAAACCGGCAGATGGAGCCGCCGCCCGCCGCCACCGTATGAATGCTCAACATGGGCGCCCGCAACCGCACCCCGGCGACCACGGCGTCGGAAGTCCGCTCATAATCTCCAGCAAAATGAGACACGTCGGTCGAGGTGCCGCCCATGTCGAAGCCGATGACCCGGTCGAACCCGGCGGCTTTCGCCGTCTCGGCCATGGCGACCACGCCGCCCGCTGGTCCCGACAGGATGGCGTCCTTGCCCCTAAAGGCGCCGGCCGCCGTCAGCCCGCCCGACGACTGCATGAACTGCAAAGGCGTCGCCTCGCCCAGGTCGGCCCCGACCCGATCGACATAGGCGCGCAGGATGGGCGACAGATAGGCGTCCGCCACCGTGGTGTCGCCTCGCCCGATCAGCTTGATCAGGGCTCCGACCTCATGACTGACCGAGACCTGTTCGAAGCCGACCTCGCGCGCGATCTGGGCCAGCCGCGTCTCATGGGCGGTGAAACGCCAGCCGTGGACCAGGACGATGGCGACGGCCCGCAAGCCCGAGGCATAGGCCGCCGTCAGATCGGCCCGCGCCCTGTCCTCGTCCAGCGGCCGATCCAGCGCGCCGTCGGCGGTCACCCGCTCATCGATCTCGATTACGCGGTCATAGAGCTGATCGTTCAGCACGATGTGGCGCACGAACAGCTCGGGCCGGGCCTGCCAGCCGATCCTCAGTGCGTCGCCAAACCCGGCGGTGATGGCCAGCAGGGTCGGCTCGCCCTTGCGTTCCAGCAGGGCGTTGGTCGCCACCGTGGTGCCCATCCGCACCTCGTCCACCAGCCCTGCCGCCAGCGGACCAGGCGGGGCCTTCAGGATGCGGCGAATGCCCTCGACGGCGGCGTCGGCGTACTGCTCGGGATTGACCGACAGCAGCTTGCCGGTCTGCAAGCCCCCGTCCGGCGCGCGGGCGACGATGTCGGTGAAGGTGCCGCCACGATCAATCCAGAAACGCCACGCGGTCATGATCGTCTGTCCTGTCGATTGAAGGCGGCGGTCAGGCGGCCTGAACGCCGCCGAGGGCGACGGCCGCGCCGTGAACCATCGGCTCGAACACATGTTCCGCCAGATGCCGGACCACCGGCGCCGCCACCCCGTCGCCGGTCAGGTGATAGGCGTCGCTGTATTGCCGGGGCAGGACATAGCTGTCCTTCAGCCCCATCAGCCGCGCCGTCTCGCGCGCCGAGATCAGACGCGAACGGATGCGGCGACCCTCGACCACCAGGATGACCTGACGGCTGGACCCGCCCGAAGGCGTGCGCAGGCAGCCGGCGACGTCGTCAAAGCGGACTTCGGCGCGCTGAACCTTGGCGCCGGTGTCGTCCACGCGGGTGCGGCGATAGACGCCGCCGACCATGCGTCGTCCGGCGCGCTTGGCGGCTTCGACCTTGGCCAGATGGACCGGCGACATCATGTCGAGCAGCTTCTTCGTCTCGGCCTGCGTGTGCCAGGCGACGCTGGTCGGGCGTTCTTCAATAATGTCGGCGAAGGTGGTGATGCGGCGTTCGGGCGTCGGCACGTTCCACCACAGCAGACTGTCGCGCACATCATCAGGCAGGTTGCCGACCGCGCGGCGCAGGGCCCGGGTGTGGAAGGGCTCGATCGGTTCCGGCGACAGCAGTTCTGGCGCGACCTCGACCTCGGCGTGGACGCCGATGACGAACAGGCGCGGGCGCGACTGCGGCACGAACAGGTCGGCGTTGATGACCAGGGCGCCGTAGCGATAGCCCGCCTCGGCGAAGGTGCGGCAGATGGCCTCGAAGTCCTTGCCGCCGTGCGATGTCAGGGCGCCGCAGACGTTCTCGACCGCCACCATGCGCGGCGCGCGGCCCTCTGCGATCAGGCCGTGGATCAGCTTCCAGAAGGAATAGAAGGTGCCGGACCGCTCGCCGTCCAGACCCGCGCCGACGCCGGCCAGCGACAGATCCTGACAGGGAAAGGAGCCCCAGATCAGATCGGCCGTTCCCGGCAACTGCGCCGCGTCCAGCGCGCGAATATCGCCGACCGTCAGCTCGCCGCCCGTTCCCCAGTTGGCCTGATAGGAAAAGCCCTTCTTGGCGTCGAAATCATTGGCGAACAGGCAGGTCCAGTCCGGCCCCAGACCAGCGCGCACCATGCCGCCGCCGGCGAAGAACTCATAGAAGCTGGAGGCCGAGGGGGACGAATCGCGCATCCCGGCACTGTGACCCAGGCGGGCCGCCATTTCCACGCTCGCTCTTGACGCCAGCGGGCAGGGGGCTACGAACCCCGGCCCTCTCCCCGCAGGTTTTCCCATGACGTCCGCGACGCCCGCCACCATCGGCATCGACTTCGGCACGACCAATACGGTGGTGTCGCTGACCCACGGCGACGGCCCGGCGACCCTGGTGCGGTTCCAGGCGGAGGAGAAGGACCTGTTCGCCTTCCGCTCAGCGCTGAGCTTCCAACTGCATGAGGCCCGCGACGGCGGCTCGCCCGAGCGGGTCATCGAGGCCGGCCCCTGGGCCATCGACGCCTATGTCGAAGACCCGCTGGACACCCGTTTCATCCAGTCGTTCAAGACCTTCGCCGCCAGCGCCGCCTTCACCGAGACGCGGATCGACAACCGCCGCTATCGCTTCGAGGACCTGCTGTCGGCCTTCCTGCTGCGGCTGAAGCATCATGCGGACGGGGCGATGAATGACCTGCCGCCGCGCATCATCGTCGGGCGGCCTGTGACGTTTGCGGGGGGCAATCCGGACGAGGCCCTGGCGCTGGAACGCTATGAGGCGGCCTTCGCCCGTCTGGGCTTCACCGACATCCGCTACGCCTATGAACCCGTCGGCGCGGCCTTCTTCTTTGCGCGCGAGCTGAAACAGGACGCCAATGTCCTGGTCGCCGACTTCGGCGGCGGCACCAGCGACTTCTCCATGGTGCGGTTCGAGCGCGCGGACGGCGCGCTGAAGTCCACGCCGCTGGCCCGCTCGGGCGTGGGCGTGGCGGGCGACGCCTTCGACTATCGGATCATCGACCAACTGGTCTCGCCGGAACTGGGCAAGGGCAGCCTGTACCGCGCCTTCGACAACCGCCTGCCGATCCCCCAGCGCTACTACAGCGCCTTCGCCCGCTGGGATCAACTGGCCCTGCTGCGGGCGTCGAAGGATATGCGCGACATTCGCGGTCTGGCCTCGACGGCGTTGGAGCCGGAGAAGATCGAACGCCTGATCGAGGTGCTGGACGACAACCACGGCTACGCCCTGTACCGCGCCGTCTCGGGCCTGAAAGAGGCCCTGTCGCGGGAGGAAGAGGCGGTCTTCTCCTTCATCGCCGGATCGGTGCGGATCGAAAAGCCGGTCAGGCGGACCGACTTCGAAGGCTGGATCGCGCCGGAGTTGCAGGCGATGGAGGCGGCGGTCGATGAGGCTATGGCCCAGTCGGGCCTGGACGGCGCGCAGATCGACCGCGTCTTCCTGACCGGCGGCACCTCCTTCGTGCCGGCCGTGCGCGACATCTTCATCCGCCGCTTCGGCGCCGACCGCATCGAGACCGGCGGCGAGTTCGAATCCATCGCCTCGGGCCTGGCCCTGATCGGGCGTGAGGCTGATCTGGACCTGTGGAGCCAGAAGGCGGCTTAATCCCGGTCGGGCGCGCCCAAGGGGAAGTAGGCGCGATAGGGCCGGGCCTCGTCCACGCCCGCGCCATCGACGGTCGGGCCAGCATCCGCTTCGCCTCAGCCACGCCGTAAGGGTCGCGGTGGTCGTCGGGCCGCAGAGCGTCGGCCACGCGATCCCAGATTTCAGCCCGCTGGGCCGCCGAGTAATAGATCCGCCGCCGCTGCTTCATCGCACATGAGCCCACACCTGATAACGAACTCTACGTAAAACCAGTGCCATGGTGACACGCAGTCAGCACCACGGGTTGAGGGTCGAGCCATGGATTTCATGAAGCTGTTACGGAGTTTCGAAGAGTTCCTGTTCGAGGCGACCACATGGCTGTTGTTCTACCCGTTGACCGTCTGGCGCATCGTCACGCGCCCGCTGACCACGATGGCCTATTCAGATGCCGAGCAGAAAGACGACGATGAGCACCGCTATGACGACGCTCTATCGCCGCCGTTATTGTTATTAGTCACCGTCGCCTTGGTTCATCTTGTCGAGAGCGCATTGCGCGTTGAGGCGTCCGATCCAAATTCGAGCCTAGGTCGAGCCGTATTTGCGTCAACTCAAAATATAGCGACTTTCAGGGCGCTAGCCTTCAGTCTTGTGCCCCTCGTTGCTGCAGTCACGCTTCTGAGACGCCAGAATATTCGCCTCTCGCGAAGCTCCCTTCGTGCGCCATTCTATGCGCAGTGCTATTTGGCCACCCCATGCGCGATAATAATTGGTGCCGGGTATTCCATCATCCACCGGCCAGATATCAATAACGTTTGGGGTTACGCATTCCAGATTGGAGGCGCTATCTGGTTCCTCTGCGTGCAGACTCGTTGGTTCTCAAATCAATTAGGTCTCGGGTTAGGTAAGGCTGCGTTGGTCGCCGCCGGTGCTCTTGTCAGGGCGGTGATTTATGTCGTCATCATGATGATACCCGTCGTGTACGCGTAGTCGCCAAGCCTTCCCGAGCGCTGTGCACGAACACGCGTTTGCTGAACGTCGCTTAGGAGGCGGAAGCGGAAATCGGTTTCAAACCAGATGGCGGAATTTGACCTTCGCCTCCCAATGCGACATCGCGGCCTCATCACGCGAGGGAGCGCCGCCATGACCATCACCCTGTACGGCATCAAGGCCTGCGACACGATGAAGAAGGCGCGCGTCTGGCTGGACGAAAACGGCGTCGACTACGTCTTCCACGACTACAAGGTCTCTGGCGTCCACAAGGCCGATCTGGAGCGCTGGATCGCCGAGCATGGCTGGGAAACGGTGCTGAACCGCGTCGGGACGACCTTCCGCAAGCTGCCCGACGCGGACAAGACCGATCTCGACGCCGGCAAGGCCGTCGCCCTGATGCTGGCCCAGCCGTCGATGATCAAGCGGCCGGTGCTGGACCTGGGCGACGGGCGGACCCTGGTGGGGTTCAAGCCCGAGCGCTACGCCGAAGTCGTCAGCGCCTAATCCTCGACCGTGGTTTCCGGGCGGTCGTGGCCGTCCGCGCGCTCCGTGATCCACTGGCCCGCCGTGTCCTCGAACTCGATCCATGAAGTGCGGTCCGGCACCTGCTGCTCGCGCGAGACGGCGAGGGCGGCGGCGCGCGCGTCGTCGTGGGTGGCGAAGGTCTCGGAGAAGCTGTCGCCCAGCTTGTAGGCCCAGCCGCCGTCGTGGGGCACGATGCGATAAACGATACGGGTCACGCGGATTTCCTTCAGGCGAGGGCCGTTGGCGACATGCGGCGACGGCGGGACAAAAGCTGCAAGGTCACGCCGAGGATCAGCAGGACCAGCAGGGTCAACTGGAGGCCGACGACCAGCGGGTCCTCGACGCCGGAAGCGAAGGGGTTCCCTGCCGGCAGCCGGGTCAGCGTCTCGGTAATGCTGGGCAGCAACAGGGTGAAATAGGAGACGCTGAGCGCAATGGTCTCGATCGACCAGCGATAGTGCGCCAGGGGCCTGATGAAGCCCACGGTCGCCCCGACTGTCAGCGAGATCAGGCTGAGCGCCGAGACCGCTGCCCCCGGCGGGCTCTTGATGACGAAGACGGCCGAGATGGCGCCGATGAACATGAAGAACAGGTAGGCCTTGCCCAGCCGGGTCGCAGGATCGATTCGCCCATACATGAGCAGCAGGATCAGGCCGATGGGTACGGCGGGCAAACTGCCGAGCGTATGAAACCAGCCCAGCGCAGAGAGTTGAGGCAGCATGGCGACACCTTAGGTCTGGAAAGAACGATCAAGGTCACTGCACGCGCGAACAACGCCGCACCCCAGGTTCGAACGGCCGCGCGCCGCTGTCGAGTCACGCTGTGGTGACGAGGTTCGCCGCCTTACGAAGAGTTCATGCGGGATGCTGCATCTAATCAGGGCGATCGCCGCCTCTTGTTATCAGAAGGCCGCAGCGTCACGCTCGGCTCCACTGTTCAAGAAGGGGCGAAACCCATGGAAGAATTCATTCCCATCGCGCTGTTTGTCATGATCGGCGCCATCGTGATCGTGCCGACCTGGCTGAAGAGCAAGGAACGCAAGGAAATGCAGGGCACGCTGCGTGCGGCCATCGAAAAGGGCCAGCCGCTTCCGCCTGAAGTCATCGACGCCCTGAGCAAGGACAATATCAAGCCGCCGGCGACGGCCGCTCGCGACCTGCGCGTCGGCGTCATCATGCTGTCGGTCAGCCTGGGCATCGCCATCTTCGGCTACGCCATGAGCTTTGCCGAGATGGACGCTCTTTACCCCATCGTCGGTCTGGCCGCCGTCCCCGGCATGATCGGTCTCGCCTTCATCATCCTGAGCGTCTTCAACAAGAACAAGGGCTGAGGCGGGCGGGGAGGGGAAACCGTCATGGTCAAGCCTTTGCGTGATCTGCACGATGTCGAGCTCGCCGCCCTTTCGGCGGCGGGCGGACGACGCGAGTTCGGGGAACTGGTGCGTCGCCACAGTCCGGCGGTGCGCGGTCTGCTGCGTCGGATGGGGGCGCAACCCGCCCTGGCCGACGACGTGGCCCAGGACGCCTTTCTGCTGGCGTTCGAGAAATGCGCCGAGTTTCGGGGCGAGGGGACGTTCGGCGCCTGGATCAAGCGGATCGCCGCGCGTCTGTATCTCAAGCGTCGCTCGAAGGATGCTCGCTATGTGGCCGAGGTGGAGAACGACGACGTCGCGCCCAATGTCGATAGCGTCGGGCGCATGGATCTGGATGAGGCGATGAAGGGGCTGACTGAACCGGAACGCCTGTGCGTCTCCCTGTGTCACGGGGCGGGCCTGTCCCATCCCGAAATCGCGGCCGCCATCAATTTGCCGCTTGGAACGGTGAAATCTCATGTCAAGCGTGGTCTGGATAAACTTCGGGCCCGGCTCCAGCCGGAACCGGTTGCTCACGGGAGCGCGTCCCATGTCGGTTGATGAGTTCGACCCTGCCATCGAGCGTCTGTTTGCGCGGGCTCCCGCCTTCGCCGATTCGGCCCAGTTCGAGGCGGATCTGGCGGCGAAACTGAACAAGTCTTCGCGTTTCCGGACGATGGCCCTCTCGGTTGCAGGCCTGGTCGGCGGCGTCATCGCCGTACGCGAGGTACTGAGCGTCGATTTCAACTTCGCCTCTTCGTCTTCATCGGCTTCGGCGGGCGCTCAGTCGGCGGGGCAGGGATTGACGATGGCTGGCGTGGACGGCGCTCAGGCTGTCCAATCCATGTTGGATCGTCTAGGCGTAGCGGGCATGGACCTGGGCTCCATGGGCGGCATGCAGCTGTTCTGGGCCACGGCCGGGTTGCTGGTCGCCCTGCTGGCGGCCGGGGTGGTGAAACTGTCTCAGGAAATCTGACCGCCGTTTTCCTGACGAAGTCGCGACCTACTGCTGCAAAAAGCCGGTCGCGGTGCAATGCCTGCGTTGCGGGCGGGGCGACGACCCTCTAGGGTCGCGCCGGTTTAGCGACCAGTCTTGGCAGCGGTTTTTGGGGCGACGTTTCGTGGTTGATGTCTTCGAACAGGTCGAGGAGGAGCTTCGCTCCGATCGATACAAGCGTATGGCCCGCACCTGGCTGCCAATCGGCGCTGGTCTGCTGGTCGTCGCCCTGGTGGCGGCCCTGGGCTGGTGGGGCTGGCAGAGCTATATGACGAATCAGGCCGACAAGGCCTCCGCAGCCTATGATCGCGGCATGACCGCGCTCGAGGCCAATAATCCGTCGGGAGCCGACGCCGCTTTCGCCGAAGCCGCCAAGTCCGGCAACGGCGCCTACAAGGCCTTGGCTTTGATGCAGCAGGCCGGCATCGCCGTGACCGCGAACAAGACCCAGGACGCCGTCAAGCTGTTTGACGAGGCCGCCAAGTCCGCGGGCGACCCGATTATCGCAGACGCCGCCGCCATCAAGGCGGCCTTCCTGCTCATGGACACGGCCCCGCTGGCAGACATTCAGAAGCGTCTGGAGCCGCTGGCAGACGATAAGCGCCCGCTGCACGCCTTCGCTCAGGAAGCCCAGGCCATGGCTCTGCTGCAACACGGCAAGACCGCCGAGGCGCGCCAGATATTCGTCCAGCTGCAACTGGGGCAGAACGTGCCTGACGATATCCGCCAACGCGCCCAGGCGGGCGTGCAGGCGGTTGACGCCGGCACGGCCGCCGGCCTCGGCGCCATTGTTCGCGCCGCGGTGGCCCAACCGGCGACAGCGACGGCTCAGCCTTCAGTCGCCGCCGCTCCTGCCGAAGCGGCGCCCGCCGCCGCTCGCCCGTAATCGACGCTTTCAGGACGCCCCGTATGAACCGAACGCTGAAAGTCGCCCTTCTGTGCGGTCTGGCCATGACCGTCGCCTCTTGCGGCACGGTGCGCAACGCCTTGCCGTTCGGTCTGGGCGGACAAAAGGAAGACGTGGCCAAGGCCTCTGAAGGCCAGCGCATTTCGATCCTGGAGTTCGAACAGCAACTGGCCCCGTCGGCCGCTCTGTCGGGACGTGACTTCTTCCTGCCGGGTCCGCAGGCGGCCACGGCCTGGACCCAGCCGGGCGGCAACGCCGAGAATTCGGTCGAACACGTCATCGCCGCGCCGGACTTCACCGTCGCCTGGAAGCGCAACATCGGCGCCGGCTCCAGCAAGACGCGTCAGGTCATGTCGCCCGTCGTGGCGGACAACGGCAAGGTGTTTGTCCTGGACGGCGAAGCCGGCGTGACCGCCGTTGACGCCGGCACCGGGGCCGTTCTCTGGAAGGTCGACGTCAAGGTCGACGAGGCCGACAGGGGCGCGCGCTTCCTCGGAATCGGTTTTGGCGGCGGTGCAGGGGGCGGCGGTTTCGGCGGCGGCGTGGCTGTCGGCGGCGGCAAGGTCTTCGTCTCCTCTGGCTACCGCAGCATGACGGCCCTGGACGCCGCGACCGGCGCTGTGGTCTGGACCTCGCGTGTCGATCTGCCGATCCATGGCGCGCCGACCGTGGCGGGCCAGCGCGTCTTCGTCATCGACGTCGATAACCAGTTGATCGCCTTCAACGTGAACACGGGCCAGCAAGACTGGTCCTATCGCGGTATCACAGAGCCGGCCCGTATCATGCGCGCCTCCAGCCCTGCGGTCAGCGGGGACACGGTCCTGGCGCCCTTCTCTTCGGGCGAACTGGTCGCATTGCGCGCTTCGAACGGCCAACCCGTCTGGCAGGAAGTCCTGTCGCGGACCAGCCGCACCAGCGCCCTGTCGGAAATCCGCGACATCGCCGGCCGTCCCGTCGTCAGCCGCGGCTTCGTCTATGCCATCAGCCAATCGGGCGTCCTGCAATCGATGGACATCCGCTCGGGCCAGGCCAAGTGGTCCCTGCCGGTCGCAGGCGTCAACGCGCCGTTGCCGGTTGGCGACGTGGTCTATGTCGTGTCCAAGTCGGGTGAGCTGACCGTGGTCAATCGCGAGTCGGGTCAGGTCTACTGGACCCGCGACCTGAACGAGGGGCGCGTCCGCCAGGAAGGCGGCGTTCTGGGCTTTGGCAAGCGCACCGTGCGTCCGACCTGGTCGGGCCCCATCCTGGCGTCCAACCGTCTTGTGCTGGTCAATTCGGACGGCGAGGCCGTGGCCTTTGATCCGAAGACGGGCGCACAGCAGGCCAGCATCAAGCTGGGCGCAGAAGCCTATATCGCTCCTGCCGCCTACAACGGCGCCCTCTATGTCCTGACCGACAAGGGCGAGCTGGTCAGCATCCGCTGATCTTTTTTCTGAATTTGAGTTAGAAAGCCGACATGGCTCTAAAAGTCGCCATCGTCGGCCGGCCCAACGTGGGCAAGTCGACACTGTTCAACCGACTTGTCGGCAAGCGTTTGGCGCTTGTCGATGATCGCCCGGGCGTGACCCGTGATCGTCGATACGCCGACGGCAATATCGGCGACCTGGATCTGACGCTGATCGACACGGCCGGCTACGAAGACGTCACCGACGACAGCCTGGAAGCGCGTATGCGCGAGCAGACCGAGGCCGCGTTGGACGACGCCGAAGTCATCATGTTCATGATGGACGCTCGCGAGGGCGTGACGTCGCTGGACCGCATCTTCGCCGATCGTCTGCGCAAGGTGCACAAGCCGATCATCCTGCTGGCCAACAAGTCTGAAAGCCGCGAGAGCGGCGGCGGCGTCGGGGAGGCCCATGCCCTGGGCTTCGGCGAGCCGGTCGCCATCTCGGCCGAGCACGGCGAGGGCATGGCGGACCTGTATCAGGCCCTGTTGGCGGCCTCGGTCGACATTTTCGTCGAGGAGATTGACGAGCCGGACAAGCCGATCCGCATCGCCATCATCGGCCGCCCCAATGCGGGCAAGTCGACGCTGATCAACCGGATGCTGGGCGAAGACCGCCTGCTGACCGGTCCCGAGGCCGGCATCACCCGCGACTCCATCTCGGTCGACTGGGAATATGAAGGTCAGGCGATCCGCTTCGTCGACACCGCCGGCATGCGCCGCAAGGCCCGCGTCCAGGAGAAGCTGGAAAAGCTGTCGGTCGCCGACACCATTCGCGCCATCACCTTCGCCGAGGTGGTCGTGCTGGTGATGGACAAGGACGACGCCTTCGACACCCAGGACCTGCAACTGGCCGACCTGGTCGAGCGCGAGGGCCGCGCCCTGGTCTACGTCGCATCCAAATGGGATCTGGAAGAAGAGCCGCAGGCCAAGATGGCCGAGCTCAAGTCCCTGGCCGAGAACAAGCTGCCGCAGCTGAAGGGTTCGCCCTTCGTCGCCCTGTCGTCGCACAACGGACGCGGTGTCGAACGGCTGATGCCGGCCATCATCAAGGCCTATGAAACCTGGTCGGTGAAGGTCAAGACCAAGGACCTCAACACCTGGCTGGCCATGGCCACCCAGAGGCATCCGCCGCCCGCCGTCAACGGCAAGCGCGTGAAGCCGAAGTATATGGCCCAGACCAAGGCTCGTCCGCCGACCTTCGTGCTGATGGCCAGCCGCGCCTCGGACATGCCCGAGCATTACCAGCGCTATCTGGTGAACAGCCTGCGTGAAAGCTTCGACCTGCCCGGCACGCCGATCCGGCTGACGGTCAAGTCCAGCGCGCCCAACCCCTATGCCGAGGGCGGCGCCAAGTCCGGTCCCGAACGCTACAAGGGCACGGCCAAGACCGCGCCGCGCAAGGTGTTGAAGGCTGAGAAGGCCGCTGAGGCCCTGTCCAATCTGCCCGGCAAGGCGCTGGAGCAGAAGAAGTCCGGCATCAAGCCCAAGGTGAAGGCTTTGGGCGGTCTGAAGGCCAGCGCCAACAAGAAGGCCGGTCAGTCCATCGCGGTCCAGAAGGGCGCCCGCGGCGGCGCCCGTCAGGTTTCGCGCTCGGGCCGGGTCCGCACTGGCCAGAAGCACGCGCCGAAGAAGTAGGCGGCTGGAAACGGCAACCTCGGAAGGTCGCCAGAACAGGTTGAAGGGCGAGCGGTCGGCGACGACGGCTCGCCCTTTGTCATTTCAGCCTGCCTCAATGGACCGCCGCCGCGAATGATCAGGCAGGCGTCTGTCGTGTTCTGCGTGTTCGTGCTCGCACGGGAATGACGCGGGCGGGGGCGTCCTGATCACCGATGACGGCTTTCAGCGCCAGAGCAACGAACAGCACCCAGCGGATGTTGTGCCAGTTCATGGTGATGCTTTCGGTCAGCATGGTCAGGGTATAGGCGGTCATCATGGGCATCAGCAGCCAACCTGACGGTCGGGCATAGGCCGCCCAAAGCGCGCGACCCCACATCTCGATCATCCAGGCGGCCAGCAGGATGACGCCGGGAATGCCGAGAGCCAGATAGACTTCCAGCCAGCCGCTGTGGGCGTGCGCTGCGCTGAACTTGGCTTCGTGGGCTATCCAGGCCTTGGCGCCGCCCGGCGATGCGTCGTCCCAGACCACGCCATAGCCGAAGCCTGTCCACGGACGTTGCTGCATCTGGTGCATGATGCCGCTCCAGATCTCGGTGCGCCCGGTCAGGGTGGCGTCCTTGCCCAACAGGTCGAAGATCAGGTCGCTGCGTGTCGCCACGATCAGCAGGGCCGCGCAGAAGAACACGATGGCCAGCCAGGTGCCGACGATGGCGCGCTTCGGGCCGGCCTGAACCAGGCCGACGAATCCCATGCTGGCGAAGGACAGGATCAGCACCACCAGCCCTGTCTTCGACGTCGACAGGATCACCAGGGCCGAGGCGATGGCGGCGCAGACAAGCCATAGCCTTCGCCTCTGCGGGACCATGACGGCGGCGGCGGCCATGCAGATGGCGGCCAGGCCCATGTTCTCGCCCAAGGCGTTCTTTTCCAGCCAGAGGCCGCGCCAGGCGCCCGGAAACAGCTCGTGCATCCGTCCCCAGTCAGGCATCAGGGCGCCGAGGAAGAGCGAGGCGGCCATCAGCACGGCCATAGAGGTGGCGAGGATCTCGGTCAGCGTGGCCCACCGCCAGCGCGCCGCCAGGGCCACCCCGCCCAAGGTGGTGAAGACCAGCGCCAGCACGCGGCGCAACGTCACGTCCGGCATGATCGACCAGGCCACCGAGGCCGTTGTCAGCAGCAGCAGAAGGATCAGCAGGGGCGAGCCCGCCAGGGCCTTCAGCGCCGTGCCCGGTCGGATGAGGAAAAGCCCGAGCGCCAGGCCGTAGGCGGGATAGAAGCCGTTGCGCAGGAAGTCGGCGGACCGGACGCCATAGCCCGTCATGGGCGCCGCCCAGGCCTGGGAATAGATCAGGATGATCAGCACCGAGGCCAGAAAGGCCAGGATGTCGCCATAGGGGGTGGCGCGCACCACAGGCGTCGGCCGCGCGTCAGCCGTCAATCGAACGTTTCGTCCTGTCGGTCCTGAAAGTCGGCCCCCCGGCGACTGGATCGACATGGGTGCTTCCCTAGACTAGGGCGTCCGCCGACAGCCCGTGCTTCCAGTCCTTGAAGCTGACGGTCAGGGGCGGGGTGAGGTCGGGCCGGGCCAGTTCGACCATCAAGGGGCCGATCTCCGAAGGATGGGGCAGAACCTCGGGATCTTCGCCCGGAAAAGCTTGCGCGCGCAACTGGGTGCGCATCCGACCCGGATCGACGATGCAGGCGCGGACCGGGGTGCTCTCGATCTCGTCGGCCCAGCATTTGACCAGGGCCTCGGCCCCCGCCTTGGTCGCCGCATACATGCCCCAGAAGGCGCGCGGGTTGGCGGCGACGCTGGTGGTCAGATAGACGGCGCGACCGGCGTCCGAGGCCCGCAGCAGCGGCTCCAGCGAGCGGATCAGACGATAGACGCCGGTGAAGTTGATCTTCTCGATCTTGGCGAACTCGCGCGGTTCGGCGTGGGCGACCGGCGTCAGGCCCGAGGGGCCCATGGTCGCGGCAGCCTGAACCCAGATGTCCAGCTTGCCGAAGCGCTCGAACAGGGCGCCGCCCAGACGGTCGATGGCGCCGCCGTCCACCAGGTCGAACGGAACGAGCGTCGCATGCTGGCCGGTGGCGGCGAAGATGGCGTCGTCCAGCTCTTCCAGGCCCCCCTGCGTGCGGGCGGTCGCCACGACATGGGCGCCGGCCTTGGCCAGGGCCAGGGCGGTCTCGTAGCCTATGCCGCGCGAGGCGCCGACGACCAGGGCGATACGGTTGGCGAGGGGAAGGGACGCGTGTTCGGACATGGTCCGCTGATAGCCTGCTCCGGCCAAGGTTGAAAGGGGAGCGCTGCGGTGGACCCTCTCCCGCCGGGAGAGGGATTACGTGATCAATACCCCGGCGCGGGCTGCCACAGACTGAAGCTGACGCCCTGATCATCGGCCACGACGGCGGAAAGGCCGGACGGACTTTCCGCAGGGATGGCCGCCTGGCCGCCCAGCGCCGTCACGCGGGCGCAGGCGTCGTGAATATCGTCCACGCGGAAATACAGATGCGGAAACGCCCGGTGTTCGCCCTTGGTGATTCCGAAGGCCGGATTGGATGCTGCCACGTGGGCGTAGGTCGGGTGCGAACTGCCTTCGTCGAAGGTCCAGCCGAACAGACCCGCATAGAAGGCGCGGGCCTTTTCGACGTCAGGGGTATCGAGGGTGAAGTAGCCGAGCTGGATCATCCAGCCTTAAGCGGTCACCAGCAGAGAAAGTTGCGAACCGCGCGCGTCTCGGCCGCCTTCTTCGATCTCACGGTCCACCAGACGGGTCGGATAGTCGCCGGTGAAATAGTGGTCCGTGAACTGAGGCAGGTCGGCGTTGCGCGGTCCCACGCCCATGGCGTCATACAGGCCGTCGATGGACAGGAAGCCAAGCGAGTCAACTTCGAGGATGGCTCGCATCTCCTCCATCGTGTGGGTCGCGGCCATCAGTTGCGTCCGCTCGGGCATGTCGATGCCGTAGAAGTCGGGGAAGAGGATCTGCGGGCTGGCCGAACGCAGGTGGACCTCCTTGGCGCCCGCCGCGCGCACGGCGCGCACCAGCTTCAGCGAGGTGGTGCCGCGCACGATGGAGTCGTCGATAAGCACGACGCGCTTGCCTTCCAGCGCCGCGCGGTTGGGGCTGTGTTTCATGCGCACGCCCTTCTGTCGGGCGCCCTGGCTGGGCTGGATGAAGGTGCGGCCCAGGTAGTGGCTGCGGATGATGCCCATCTCGTAGGGGATGCCGCTTTCCTGGGCATAGCCCAGCGCCGCCGGCACGCCGGAGTCCGGCACCGGCACGACCACGTCGGCGTCGACCTGGAACTCGCGCGCCAGACGGCGCCCCATTTCCTTGCGGACGTTATAGACCGAGCGGCCGTTCACCACGCTGTCGGGGCGGGCGAAATAGACATATTCGAACAGGCAGGGGCGGGCGGCGCGCGCCGGGAAGGGCTTGATCGAGGTCAGGCCTTCCTCGTCGATCACGACCACTTCGCCGTGTTCGATGTCCCGGATGAAGGTGGCGCCGATGGTGTCCAGCGCGCAGGTCTCGGACGCCAGCACCCAGGCCTCGCCCACCTTGCCGAGGACCAGCGGGCGGATGCCCAGAGGGTCGCGGGCCCCGATCATCTTGAAGCGCGTCTGGGCGACCAGGGCGTAGCCGCCCTCGATGCGACCCAGGGCGTCGATGAAGCGGTCGATGATCTTGGCCTTACGGCTGCGGGCGATCAGGTGAAGAATGGCCTCGGAGTCCGAGGTCGACTGGAAGATCGCGCCTTCCGAGACCAGCTGGCCGTGCAGGTGCTTGAAATTCGTCAGGTTGCCGTTGTGGGCGATGGCGATGCCGCCCTGATCCAGATCGGCGAACATCGGCTGGATGTTGCGCAGGAAGCTGCCGCCGGCGGTGGAATAGCGGGTGTGGCCGACCGCGGCGCCGCCGGGCAGGCGGGTGGTCAGCTCGGCGTTGCCGAAGGCCTCGCCCACCAGGCCCTGATGGCGCTCGGTGTAGAAGCGGTCGTCATGGACGCTGGCGATGCCGCAGGCTTCCTGGCCGCGATGCTGCAGGGCGTGCAGGCCCAGCGCGACAATGGAGGAAGCCTCGTTCTCGGGCGCGCCCCAGACGCCGCAGACGCCGCATTCCAGCCGTAGCTGGTCGTCCTCCGGCTCGCGCCAGTGTTCGCGGTGAACGATGGGATCGGCGATATGGTGGCGCATCGTCAGGCTCCGATGACCGGGACAGGATAACTCAGGCGGCGGCGCCGCGCACGTAGTCCGCTATTGGGGCCGGGGCAAGGCTCATTGATCCGAAAATCCTTCGCGGACGGAAGATCCCACGACCGGCGTCAGGGCGTCGGCGCCCTTTCCGAGCGTCGGCAGCACCATCTGAATGACCTCGGCCGCCTTGGCGCTGACCGGGGCCAGGGCCGCCTGCGTCAGCCAGCGCGGGGGATTGTCGCTCATCACCCCCATGATGGTCAGGTGAGCGGCTCCCACGAGAGCCAGGGCCCGCACCAGACCCAGCCCCAGACCAAAGGCCTGATCAAAGGCCCCCAGCGCATTGCCGCGCGCGCCCTTGGAAATCGCCGAGCCGAGGAAACGCAGACCGAAATAGAGAATCAGAAAGGTCAGCCCCACGGCCAAGACCGAACCGGCCCAGTCGGGATCGACCAGCGACCGCCCGAACGGCGCCGTCCACGGCAGGGTGATCAAGGCCAGAAGCCCCGCCAGGAAGAAACTGAATAGGGCCGTCAGCTCGCGCACGCCGCCCCGGAACCAGCCGGCGGCGCCGGAGGCCAGAAGCACCAGGATGACGAAGACGTCGTAGCCGGTCACGCGCACTGCAATCGCTGGAGGAAGAACAGCCGCCTCAATAGCGGTTCTGGGAGATTCGCTCGACCGCCTCGGTCAGAAGGCCGATGGAGGTCACGGCGACGTCCCCCTTCTTCTTGGTCTTGCCGTTGGTTTGCGGCGGGGTCAGGGCGTGGTCGAAGCCCAGTTTCTGCGCCTCTCTCAGCCGGGCCTCGGCGCGACCGACGGCGCGGACCTCGCCCGACAGGCCGATCTCGCCGAAGACGACGCAGCCCTGGGGCAGGGGCATGTCCATCGCGGAACTGATCAGGGCGGCGGCGGCCGCCAGATCGGCAGCGGGTTCGTTGATCCGCAGACCTCCGGCCACGTTAAGATAGACGTCCTTGTCCCCAAAGCCGATGCCGCAGCGCGCCTCCAGCACGGCCAGCAGCATGGCCAGGCGCCCATTGTCCCAGCCCACGACGGCGCGGCGCGGCGTGCCATAGGCGGACGGGGCGACCAGGGCCTGAATCTCCACCAGAACCGGGCGGCTGCCTTCGATCCCGGCGAACACAGCGGCGCCCGGCGCGCGCGTCTTGCCTTCGCCCAGGAAGAGGGCCGACGGATTGGCCACTTCGCGCAGGCCGACGTCGCTCATCTCGAAGACGCCGATCTCGTCGGTGGCGCCGAAACGGTTCTTGCCCGCGCGCAGGATGCGGAAGGGATAGCCGCGCTCGCCCTCGAAGCTGAGGACGGCGTCGACCATGTGCTCGACCACGCGTGGCCCGGCGATCTGGCCGTCCTTGGTGACGTGGCCGACCAGGACGATGGCCGGGCCGTTGTCCTTGGCCAGCCGCACCAGTTCGGCGGCGCAGGCGCGGACCTGGGTCACCGAGCCGGGACCGGCCTCGTGCGCGTCGGACCACAGGGTCTGGATGGAATCCAGGATGACGATGTCGAACTTGTCGCGTTTCAGCGTCGTCAGGATTTCGCGTAGCGCCGTCGCGGACGCCAGCGCGACGTTGGCGTCGGCCAGCCCCATGCGCTTGGCCCGCGCCCGGATCTGTTCGATGGCTTCTTCGCCCGAGATATAGGCCACGCGGGCGCCATTGCGCGCCGCCTTGGCCGTGACTTCCAGCAGCAGGGTCGACTTGCCCACGCCGGGGTCGCCGCCCAGCAGGATGGCCGAGCCCGGCACCACGCCGCCGCCGCAGACGCGGTCGAACTCGGTCACGCCGGTGACGATGCGCGGCGGCTCGGGCGTGTCGGATTGCAGGGTCTCGAACTGAAGGCCGCGCCCCCGCGCCGTCGAGGCGGGCTTCATCGCGCCGGGCGGGGCTGACTTGGACTCCTCGGCCAGACTGTTCCACTCGCCGCAGCCGGAGCATTGCCCCGCCCACTTGGTGTGAACCGCCCCGCAGGACTGACAGACATAGAGAAGGGTGTCGCGCGCCATGCTCCTGACCTAGCAGGAATCGCGGGGCGGGCGAGGGGCCATGCGCGGGGGTGCGTCCAGTTCTGACGCAAGGTGGCGCGCGCGGGTTGCATTGGGCCTCATATGCCCGTCATCCTGCCAAGCTATTACGCTGTTACGACTCAAACCCCCGCCGAGGCCGCCATGACCGCTCCCAACCCGCCCGCCATTGATCCGGGCCTCGTCGCCCGGGTGCAGAACATCCTGATGCGGCCCAAGCTGGAATGGCCGGTCATTGCGGCCGAATACGCCACGCCGCGCAGCCTGTTCGCCCGCTACGCCATGCTGTTGGCCGCCATCGGCCCGGTGGCCGGCCTGATCGGCGGCCAGCTGTTCCCGATCCACATCTTCGGCTCGGTGATGCGGACGCCGGCGGTCGGCGGCCTGCTGGGCGCCATCGTCGCCTGGGGCCTGTCGCTGCTGTCGGTCTTCGTGCTCAGCCTGATCATCGACGCCCTGGCCCCGACATTCAACGGGACCAAGGACAAGGTGCAGGCGATGAAGGTCGCCGTCTATTCAATGACGGCGGCCTGGGTCGCTTCGATCTTCAACCTGTTCCCGGCCCTGGCCTGGCTGGGCGGCCTGTTGGGCCTCTACGGCTTCTACCTGCTCTACCTCGGCCTGCCGATCCTGATGAAGACGCCGCAGGACAAGGCCCTGGGCTACACCGCCGTCGTCGTCATCTCGGCCATCGTGCTGTGGATGGTGGTCAGCATGATCGCCGCCGCCGTGGTCGCCAGCTTCGTGGTCGGCACGGTCGGCCTGGGCGCGATGGCCCTCAGCTAACGTAGAGGCGCGGCACGCGCGGCGTGATCGAGGTCAGCATCTCATAGCTGATGGTTCCCGCCGCCGTCGCCGCGTCGTCCACCAAGCGGTTTGCGCCGAAGATCTCGACCGTGTCGCCGGCCGCCACGTCCAGGCCGGTCACGTCCACCGCCAGCACGTCCATCGACACCCGGCCGAGGATGGGACGAAGCTCGCCCGCAACCCAGACTTGGCCGTTCGGGCTGTTGCTGCGCATCACCCCGTCGGCATAGCCGGTCCCGCAGGTCGCCACGCGAATCGGCGCCTCGGCGCGATAGCCCTGCGAATAGCCGACCGTCTCGCCCGTCGGCACGTCGCGCACCTGCATGATCTGGGCGTTCAGCGTGGCCACCGGGGCGATGCGGCTGTCCGGTTTACCCTCAGGCCCGCCGCCGAACAGGCAGATGCCGGGACGCGCGGCGTCAAAGGCGAAGTCCGGGCCCAGGAAGCAGCCGCCCGAGTTGGCGAAGGAGCGCGTCACGCCCGGATAGCGCGTGACTGCCGCGGCATAGGCGTCGCGCTGCGTCCGGTTCAGCGGGTGCGCCGGCTCGTCGGCGCAGGCCAGATGGGTCATGACCAGCTCCAGCCCCTCGAAAGGTTCCGGGGCGTCCTCGATGCGGAAGCCTAACCGGTTCATGCCGGTGTCCAGTTGCAGGCCGCAGGCCCCGCCGCCCGCCGCCGTCCAGGCCGCGATCTGGACGGGCTGGTTCAGCACGGGACGCAGGTTCGCCGCCTTGATCAGGCCCGCCGACGACCCGTGACAACCGTCCAGCACATAGATGACCGGCTCGGTCCCTAGGGCTTCGCGCAGAGCCACGCCTTCCGCCGCCCGCGCCACGAAAAAGGTCCGCGCCCCCTCGGCCATCAGCCGCCGGGCCACCGCGGCGGCGCCCAGGCCGTAGCCGTCCGCCTTGACGACGGGATTGACCGGCACGCCGATCAGGCCCTGCAGGGTGTGGAAATTGCGCGCCAGAGCGCTGAGATCGACGGTGAGAGAGGCGGGGAGGGACATATGCCCCTTATGCCGCAAGTTTTGTGCGGCGCCACCGGCTTTGGGTTGGCCTATTCCGGAATATCCGCATAAGCGCCGCCGTAGCGGCCGTCGTGGGCCAGGTTGCCGAATCGAGTGGTGTTGGCGTCGAAGGCCAGTTTCACGATGCCGATGGGGCCGTGGCGCTGCTTGCCGATGACGACCTCGGCCTGGTGCTCCAGCCGATCCATGTCTTCCTGCCACTTCAGGTGCTCTTCCGAGCCTTCGCGCGGCTCGGCTCGGCCCAGGTAGTAGCTCTCGCGATAAACGAACATGACGCAGTCGGCGTCCTGCTCGATCGAGCCCGATTCACGCAGGTCGGACAATTGCGGCCGCTTGTCTTCACGCTGCTCGACCTGACGCGACAGCTGCGACAGGGCGATGATCGGCACCGACAGTTCCTTGGCCAGGGCCTTCAGGCCGCCAGTGATCTCGGACACTTCCTGCACCCGGTTCTTCTGGCTGTTGTCGCCGGTCGTCACGAGTTGGAGGTAGTCGACCACGATCAGGTCGAGCCCGTGCTCCATCCGCTTCAGACGCCGCGCCCGCGCCGCCAGCTTGGAGATGGACAGGCCGCCGGTGGCGTCGATGTAGAGGGGGCTTTCGCCGATCTCGACCGCCGCGTCGCGGATCTTGCCGAAGTCGGAGGAATCGATCTCGCCCTTGCGCAGCTTGTCCGACGACACGCCCGAGGCGTCGGCCAGAATACGCATGGCCAGCTGTTCGGCGCTCATTTCCAGCGAGTAGAAGGCGACCACCCCGCCATCCACGGTCTTGCGGCCGCCGTCCGGCGTCGGCTCCCAGCGATAGTTGCGGGCCACGTTGAAGGCGATGTTGGTCGCCAGCGCCGTCTTGCCCATCGACGGACGCCCGGCCAGGATCAGAAGGTCGGACGGGTGCAGGCCGCCCAGCTTCTGGTCCAGATCGTCCAGACGCGTGGCCAGACCGGCCAGCTTGCCCTCGCGCTGATAGGCCTCGCCCGCCATTTCGACGGCCCCGGCCAAGGCGGTGGAGAAGTTGACGAAGCCTGACGACGGCTTGCCCGTCTCGGCCAGCGAATAGAGGGTCTGCTCGGCCTGTTCGATCTGTTCGTCGGCGGGCGTCTCCGGGTTGGGCGCTTCCTTGATCATCTCGCCGCCGATGCGGATCAGGTCGCGACGCAGGGCCAGGTCATAGATGACGCGGGCATAGTCGGGCGCGTTGGCCGCCGGGGGCGCCCGGTCGACCAGGTCGGCCAGGTAGCGCAAGCCGCCGAACTCCTGAAACGCCGGGTCCTGCTTGAACCGCTCCATCAGGATCGTCGGCTCGGCCAGCATGCCCTGGCGGATATGGTCCTCGATCGCCTCGAACAGCCGCTGGTGGAAGGGCTCGTACATGTGCGAGCCGCGCAGACGGTCGCTCAGCCGTTCGAACACGGCGTTGTCGAACATCAGCGAGCCCAGCAGGGCCTGCTCCGCCTCCAGGTTGTGGGGCATGGACGAGACGGAGACCGGATCGGCGTTTCCGTAGGGCATGGGGGCGAAGGCGTTCATCGGATTACTCCATACGCCTAGGACCGCTTTGCGTCAGATGCGGGCGCCGCCTTGATCGTGGACAGCCCGCAGCGTCTGTGGACGGTCCCGAAAACCCCTGATGGATCAGCGACGATCAGGTCGAGCAGGGATGCTCCGCCGCCATCCATTCGCGCACGGCCTGGGTCACGCTGATGTTGCGCCGCGCCGCCGGGATGGCGTTGAAGCGGGCCAGCAGGGCGTCAGGCGAGACGCCCACCTTTTCGGGCATGCAGGTGGCGGGACGCCGCCCCGCGCCCTGGGCCGCAACCTGCTCGCTGCGGACGGTGGCGAAGGCCTGCTTGGTCTCGTTCATCAGCCGCCGCGTGTCGGCTCGCAGCAGGGCGGTCGGATTGCGCGGGATGCGGTTGGCCGAGGTCAGGAACTCCTGAACCGTCATGGCGCTGGCCCCCGTCGCCCACAGGCTGGCGGCGACAGCGAGGATAAGCGTCGTCTTCTTCATGCGGACCCCTCCGATTGGAATGGCCGAGCTTGTTGCTTCGCCGATGAATGCTCGATGAACATGGTCGGGCCGCCCGCGGGGCCGCCGACTTGCTTGGGTCGGGGGTCGGCGGAACCTGACGGCCACAGCGGGAGCGCTGCAGCCGTCAGGCCGCCCTGGCCTGCAGAGCCCGGCTGGGGCGAAAGCAGGATCTAGCCGCGCTCGGTCCCTGCCGCCGTCACCACTTCACGCTCAGACGGGCGTAGCCGTAACGGCCGTTGAAGCCGAAGGGCGAATAGTAGGGAAAGCCCAGGACGCCGTTGCTGTTCAGCGTTTCGGGCACGAAGTCCGGGTATTCGTCGAAGACGTTGTCCACGCCCACGGCGACGCCGATCCGATCCGTGACCTGGAAGCGGCCTTCCAGATCGACCGTGGTCTTGGCCCCGGTCGAATAGTCGCTTGCCGCCGTCGAACCGGGCTGCAGCACATCGGCGTAGTAGGTCGCCCGCGCCGTCGCGCCCCAGCGGCCCAGGCTCCAGTCCGCCGAGCTCGAAACCTTCGTGTCCGGCGTGCCCTCCTCGATGGTCAGGATACGGCTGCGCGCGAACAGGGTCGGGACCGGGTTCAGCACCGACGACGAGGTCGGCAGCTTGGTCACGCTGACGTCGTTGACGTTGGCGGCGACGGTGAAGTCCCAGTTCCCGGCGCTTTCGGTCCGCAGACGATAGCGGCCGACAATGTCCACGCCCTCGGTTTCGGTCGTCACGCCATTGAGGAAGAAGCGGGCCGCCTGAACGCCCAGCGGGTCCAGCAGGTCCGCCACCTGGCCTGAGAAGCTGCGGTTGATCAGTTCCGACAGAACGACCTGATCCTCGATGGTGATCTTGTAGGCGTCCACCGTCAGATCAAAGGCGCCCAGACGGACGACCGCGCCCAGGGAGTAGTTGGTCGAGGTCTCGGGTTTCAGGGCCCTGGCGCCCAGGGCCGTGGCGACGGCGCTGGTGGCCGGGAAGGTGCCGGTTTCGACCACGGCGCCGTTCTGGATCACCGAAGAGGTTGAGGTGAAGAAGCTCTGTTGCAGCGACGGCGCGCGGAAGCCGGTCGAGACCGAGCCGCGCAGGGCGAAGTTGGGGCTGAAATCGTAACGCGCCGCCAGCTTGCCGGTCTGGGCGTCGCCGAAGTCGGAATAGTCCTCGACCCGCAGGGCGCCGCTGACCGTGAACTTCTCGGTCAGAGGGATTTCCACATCGGCGTAAAGGGCGACGGCGTCGCGGTCCTCGTCCACTTCGTTCGAGGGCTGGAAGCCGATGAAGCCCTGGGCGCCGCCGGCGAAGGTGACGGGCTGGTTGCTCACGGGATCGACACCCGTGCCGACCGGGCCACGGTTCCACGACTCCGGCTGACCGGCGTCGATCTTGTAGCCTTCACGGCGCGCTTCCAGGCCCCAGGCGAAGTTCAGAGGGCCGCTGAGGCCGACCTCGAATTGACGGGTGAAGTCGGCGCCGAAGACCAGTTGGTCATAGGTCAGGCCGCCGGAATCGAAGCTGGTCAGGGATTGGGGGCCATAGGTGCGGTTCAGCGAGTTCTCGGTGCGGAAGTCCAGGGCGTTGCGGCCATAGACCAGGCTGAAGTCGGCGCTCCATCCCGCGATTTCGCCCTTCACCCCGCCGGCCAATGACAGGTCCTGGGAGTTGACGGCGATCTTGGGCAGGTAGCCGTTCGGATAGATGGCTGCGACGTTCTGGGTATAGTTGTTGGCCAGGCGCGGGAAGGCGGCGCTTTCGCTGTCGCGATGCTGATAGCCGGCCCAGCCATAGGCCTCCCAGTCAGCATTCAGCGGCTTGCCGGCATTGGCGAAGACAGTCCATTGTTCGACCTCGGGGTCGCCGGCGCGGGCGGTGACGGCGTTGGGCGTGACGCGGGGGTCCAGATCGGAACGGTTGGTCGGCTCGCGGTTCAGGTATTCGGCCGACAGGGTCAGGAAGCCGTCAGAGCCGAGGCCCAGACCTTGCCAGGCCGAGGCGGTTACGGTGCGGCCGTCGGTCTCGTCACGTTCGCCGCGCGCGGTTTCGACCGTCGTGAAGTACTGACCGTAGGTGACGCTGGCGCCGCCGCCCTCGCGAGCTTCCTTGAGGCGCAGGTTGATGACGCCGGCGATGGCGTCCGAGCCGTATTGCGCCGAGGCGCCGTCGCGCAGGACTTCGACACGGTCCAGGGCGCCGGTCGGGATGGCGTTCAGATCGACGGCGGCCGAGCCTCGACCGATCGAGCCGTTGACGTTGACCAGTGCGGAGGCGTGACGGCGCGTGCCGTTCAGCAGCACCAGGGTCTGGTCCGGCGAGAGGCCGCGCAGCGTGGCGGGGCGCACCGAGTCGGTGCCGTCCACGACCGAAGGGCGGGCGAAGACCAGGGAAGGAACGGTCTGGGCGAGGGCGGCGGCGAACTCGGTGGTGCCGCGCGTCGACAGCGTCTCGGCGGTCACCACGTCGACCGGGGCCAGGGTGTCGAGACGTGAGCGGCTGGGCACGCGGCTGCCGGTGACGACGATGTCGTCGACGGAGGTGGGTTCGGCGGCGGGCGCTTCCTGCGCGGAGACGGCGCCTGCGATCAGAAGGGCGGCGCTGGAGGAGGCCAGAAACAGGGCGGAACGGTAGGCGAAGGGACGGGTCATCTCGAGAGGTCAGCTTTTCTGATTTGGACGCAAGGGGTGGGGCGGCGCCGTTGACCGGCGTCGTGAGACTGCGTCGATTGTCTGGGTGGTCAGGGCCGGCGGCGGACCGGCCGAAGGGCGATCAGCGGCGGGCTGGACATCGCGCCGGTCGAACGACCGAGCGGTGTGGGGTGGCGTACAGGCGCATTCGCATCATCGTCTCCCGCCCATCGGGGAGGATGAGCCATGGCGATATTGCGGTGCGAAAGCGGCGCGGAATATCGAGAATATGTCGTCGGAGCCGCAGAAAATCTAAACTGATCGGCCAAGAAAAAGGGGCGCGTCCCGAAGGACGCGCCCCTAGATCGATACCGTCAGTCGACAGATCAGGCTTCGTCGCCGAAGCCTTCCTGTTGACCAGCGCCGCCTTCGATCAGTTCCTTGGCGGACTGCTCGGCTGCGTTACGCTCGTCGTCGAACTGGGCGCGGATGACATCCTCGCCCTTGGCTTGACGTTCGGCTTCTTCGGCCGAGCGGGCGATGTTGATCTTGACCGTGGCGCGGACCTCGGGGTGCAGGCGAACCGGCACTTCGTGGACGCCAAGGGCCTTGATCGCGACGTTCAGCACGACTTGCGAACGCTCGACCTTGCCGCCTTCGGACTGAATGACTTCAGCCACGTCGCGACCGGCGACCGAACCGTACAGGTGACCGGTTTCACCGGCCTGACGGATCATCACGTAGGTCTGACCGTCGATCTTGTCGGCGATCTTCTGAGCTTCGGCCTTGTTCTTCTCGTTGCGTTGCTCGATGGCGACGCGGTCGAGTTCGAACGCTTTCAGGTTGGCCGAGGTCGCGCGACGAGCCTTGTCACGCGGCAACAGGTAGTTACGAGCGAAGCCGTCCTTGACGGTGACGACGTCGCCGATGGCGCCGAGGTTCTCGACGCGTTCCAGCAGAACGACCTTCATCTTACTTCACCACGTAAGGCAGGAGGGCCAGGTAGCGAGCGCGTTTGATGGCCTTGGCCAGTTCGCGTTGCTTCTTGGCGGAAACGGCGGTGATGCGCGAGGGCACGATCTTGCCGCGTTCGGAAACGTAACGCTGCAGCAGCTTCACGTCCTTGTAGTCGATCTTCGGCGCGTTGGCGCCCGAGAACGGGCAGACCTTGCGGCGACGGTAGAACGGACGACGGCCGGCGGAGCCGGAGCCGGCCGGAGCGCCCGGGGTGGGTGCGGTGGTGTCGGTCATGATCCGGTTCCTTATTCCGAAGCCGCAGCTTCGTCGGTGCGCGCGGGGCGATCACGATCGCGCTCACGTTCACGACGGGCCAGCAGGGGCGACAGTTCCAGGTCGAGTTCCTCGACGCGGACGGTCAGCCAGCGCAGGACGTCTTCGTTCAGCGACAGCTGACGTTCGACTTCGGCCACGGCGGCGGCCGGGGCGTCCAGAGCGAGCAGGGAATAGTGAGCCTTGCGGTTCTTCTTGACCCGGTAGGTCAGGTTGCGCAGACCCCAGTACTCGATCTTGGCGACGCTGCCGCCGCCTTCTTCGATCAGAGCCTTGATGGTGTCGTTCAGCGCTTCGGCCTGTTGCGCCGAGATATCCTGGCGCGTCATGACCGTGTGCTCGTAAAGAGCCATGCGGTAGTCTCCCTTGTGGGCGTCGGCGCAGGGCGGACCGGGTTAAAGTCCAATCCCACGATGGCTCCTGAAGCGGCGGCCGGAATGACTTCCCGAACCCTTTGGCGTTCCGCAACAGGACCGAAGCCCTGGAAAGGCGGCGCGTATAGGGGAAAAAGGCCACAAGAGCAAGGCTGACGCCCCCCGCGTTGCCAAGTCTGGCCGAAACAGCCGATGGTCCCCGATCCGACCGGAGACGCCGCATGACCTCGCCCGCGCCGAAAGCCGATATCAAGAAGCGCTGGTCCCTGATCGGGCCGGGCATCGTCGTCGCCGCCACAGGCGTGGGGGCGGGGGACCTCGTGGCGACCCTGATCGCCGGCTCGCGCTTCGGCTACGCCCTTCTGTGGGCGGCCATCATCGGCACGGTGCTGAAGATCGCCCTGGCTGAGGCGGTGGGGCGCTGGACCCTGGCCAGCGAGCGGACGATCTTTGACGGCTGGTCCAGTCTGGGGCGGGGGCTGCTGCCCGGCGCCATAGGCGGGCGGCTGAACTGGGCCGGGCTTTATTTCGGTCTCTACGTCGTCATCTGGGGCTTTGTTTACGGGGCGGCGGCCATGACGGCCACGGCCCTGCCGCTGGCGGCCCTGTTCCCGGTGCTGGACCTGAAGGTCTGGGGGATGCTGAGCGGGATCGCGGGGCTGAGCTTCGTCTGGTTCGGCGGATACGGCGTGTTCGAGAAGGTGATGACGGCTTGCGTCGGGGTCATGTTCGTTACTGTGGTGGGTCTGGCGGTAATCGTGACGCCGGACATTCCAGCGCTGCTGACCGGTCTGTGGCCGACCCTGCCGCAGGGATCTGTATTCTATACCCTGGGCCTGATCGGCGGGGTGGGCGGGACCATCACCATGGCGGCCTATGGATACTGGTTGAACGCCAAGGGCTGGAAGGGGCCGGGCTGGATGGCGGTGATGCGGCTGGACAACCGGGTCGCCTATATCGTCACCGGGGTCTTCGTGGTGGCCATGCTGATCGTCGGGGCCGAGCTGTTGCACGCGGCGGGCATAGCCTTGCAGGGCGGCGAGCGAGGGCTGCTGGACCTGGATCAGGTCCTGAGGGAGCGGTTCGGGCGACCGATCTCCATCCTGTTTCTGGTCGGCTTCTGGGCCACCAGCTTCTCCAGCCTGCTGGGCGTCTGGCAGGGCGTCAGCCTGATGTTCGCCGACTTCACCGCCCATGTGCGGGGCAGGGCGGGCGACGAGGCCGTGCGCGGCGACCGCAGCCGCGCCTTCCGGGGTTTCGCCCTGTGGCTGACATTCCCGCCCATGGCCCTGCTGTTCATGGACCGGCCGTTCGGGTTGATCGTAGCCTATGGCGTGCTGGGCAGCCTCTTCATGCCCTTCCTGGCCGGAACTCTCCTGTGGCTGTTGAACAGCGACCGCGTGCCGAGGGAATGGCGCAGCCATTGGGTGTCCAACACGCTGCTGGCGGCCGCGGCCATTCTGTTCGCCGTGCTGGCGGGCAGGGAGCTTATCAACCTGATCCCGTCGTAGGCGGCGCAATCCTCGCAGGAGTTTCACAAAAGCCCCGACGAACCGTTGCAATGGGCCGCTAGCTCCTCGCGCCAGACTATCGGGGAGACTTCGATGAACCTGTCCGCCGCCTTCCTGGCCGCCGCCGCTGTCCTGATCGCCTCAGCGCCGTCGATGGCCCAGGTCGTCGCCCCGCCGGACCCGGACCCCATGCCGGCGCCGCTGCATGCGCCGAACGGTCGCTGGGCGGCCAAGGGCTGGGCTGACCGGATCGTGCTGAGCCCCGCCGCCGACGCCGCGCGCGGCGCAGGCGTGGCCTGGCGCACCGACACCCGCCAACCGACCGCCGAAGCCCAGATCGCCGAAGAGATCGACGGTCCTTTGCTGGGCTTTACCGCCCGTACCCTGACCGGGATCACGGCGCCGATCGAGAACGAGAACGGGCAGGCCCTCTATCACCAGGTTCGGTTCGACGGCCTGAAGCCCGATACGCGCTATGTCTATCGGGTCCGCGCCGCTGACGGCTGGAGCGAATGGCTGCCGTTCCGCACAGCCAGGGCCGAGTTCACGCCCTTCCGCTTCATCTATCTGGGCGACACGCAGAACGACATTCTGGAGATCGGGTCGCGCGTGATCCGTTCGGCCTTCAAGGAAGCTGGCCCCGCCGCTCTGGTCGTTCACGCTGGCGACCTGGTGGCTCAGCGCGAGGTCAAGGTTCACGACGACGAGTGGGGCGAATGGACCGAGGCTGGCGGTCGCGCCTTCGCCATGACGCCGCAGCTCCCCGCGACCGGCAACCACGAATACGTCGATCACGTGCTGCCCAACGGCGAGGAATCGCGGGTGCTGGGTCCGCACTGGGCCTTGCAGTTCGCCTTGCCGGACAATGGCGCCGAGGGGGTGAAGGCGACCAGCTACTTTGTTGATTATCAGGGCGTGCGCTTCATCGTTCTGGACGGTACGGCGGCGCTGGATCTGGGCGGGCTGGAGGTTCAGACGCGCTGGCTGGACGCCACGCTGGCCAGCAGCCCTGCGCGCTGGAACGTCGCCCTGTTCCACCAGCCCATCTACACCTGCGCCCGACCGCAGGACACGGAAGAGCTGAAGGCCGCCTGGAAGCCGATCTTCGACGCCCGCAACATCGATCTGGTGCTGCAGGGGCATGACCACTGCTACGGTCGCGTCTCCAACCCGGCCGGCGCCGAAGCTTCGCGCGCCGACAGCGCCGCAGGGCGTCCGCAAGGGCCGGTCTATGTCGTCTCGGTCACCGGCTCCAAGATGTACGGGCTGAACGACCGGGCGGACACCCAGCCGGTGCGCGCAGCCGAGAACACCGAGCTGTATCAACTGATCGACGTTGAAGCCGACCGCCTGTCGTTCCGCGCCTTCACCGCGACGGGACAACTGTACGACGCCTTCACCCTGGCGCGGGGCGCGGATGGCCGCAATCGCCTGACCGAGAGCGATCAGACCCTTCTGGCGCTGCGCCGTTGCGACGGCGCAGCGGGGCCTGACGACCGTCCCTGCACGGCTGAAATCAAGGACTGACAGACGGGCGATCCGCCGTTCTTCTTGCCGTTGGGGAGGGTTTCGCCTACCCCTCGGCGCCATGAATCAACGGACCACGGATCGTTCCTCTATGACCCTCGCGCTTCTCTTCCCCGGTCAGGGCAGCCAGAGCGTCGGCATGGGCGCAGCCCTCGCTGAAGCTTTCGCCAGCGCCCGCGAGGTCTTCGCCGAGGTCGACGACGCGCTGGACCAGAAGCTGTTCGACCTGATGCGCGAAGGCCCGGAAGACCAGCTGACCCTGACCGAGAACGCTCAGCCGGCCCTGATGGCCGTGTCGGCGGCGGCAGCAAGGGTGCTGAAGGTCGAGTTCGGCGTGGACGTGACCAGGGCCGGCTTCGTCGCCGGTCACTCGCTGGGCGAATATTCGGCTCTGGCCGCTGTCGGCGCGATCAGCCTGTCGGACACGGCGCGCCTGCTGAAGCTGCGCGGTCAGGCCATGCAGCGCGCCGTGCCGGTGGGCAAGGGCGCGATGGCCTCGCTGATCGGTCCCAAGACCGACCTGGCTCTGGCCGAAGCCGCTGCTGCGGCGGGTTCGGAAGTCGGCGTCTGCGTCGTCGCCAACGACAACAACAACGGCAATGTCGTCATTTCGGGCGACAAGGCCGCCGTGGACCGCGCCATCGAGAAGGCCAAGGAACTGGGCGCGCGGGCGATCCCGCTGAACGTCTCGGCGCCCTTCCACTGCCCGCTGATGCAGCCCGCCGCCGACGAAATGGCTGATGCCCTGGGCGACGCCAAGATCGTCGCGCCCCTGGTGGCCGTGGTCGCTAACGTGACGGCTCGCCCGGAAACGGATCCCGAGGTCCTGCGTCGTCTGCTGGTCGAGCAGGTGACGGGCCGCGTGCGCTGGCGCGAGAGCATGGAGTGGATGGCAGGCGAGGGCGGCGTGACCCGCTTCGCCGAGATCGGCTCGGGCAAGGTCCTGACCGGCATGGCCAAGCGCATCGCGCCCGACGCCGAGAGTCTGGCGCTGAACACGCCGGAAGACCTCGAAGCGTTCGCGAAATCCATCTGAAGCCGCTCATCCCCGCGGAGGCGGGGACCCAGTTCTTTGGGAACGAGATGCGGCGTTTGAAGCTAAAGCCTAGGTCCCCGCCTCCGCGGGGATGAGCGGAGATTTCAATGTTCAACCTTTCGGGAAAGATCGCCCTGGTGACCGGCGCGACCGGCGGCATAGGCGGGGCCATTGCGCGCTCGCTGCACGCTCAGGGCGCGACCGTCGTGCTGTCGGGGACGCGGGAAGCCGTTCTGGCTGACTTGGCCAAGGAACTGGGGCATCGCGCCTTCTTCGCCGCCGCCAACCTGTCGGATACGGAATCGGTCGACGGCCTGGTCGCGCGGGCTGAAGAAGCCGCCGGCGGCCCGCTGGACATCCTGGTCGCCAACGCCGGCATCACCAAGGACGGCCTGCTGATGCGGATGAAGGACGAGGACTTCCAGTCCGTCATCCAGATCAATCTGGAGAGCTATTTCCGCCTGACCCGCGCCGCGGTGAAGGGGATGATGAAGCGCCGTTCGGGCCGCATCATCGGCGTAACCTCGGTCGTCGGCGTGACCGGCAACCCCGGCCAGACCAACTATTCGGCGTCCAAGGCCGGCATGATCGGCTTCTCCAAATCCCTGGCGCAGGAAGTCGGTTCGCGCGGGATCACGGTGAATTGCATCGCGCCCGGCTTCATCGCTTCGCCGATGACGGACGTCCTGAACGACCAGCAGCGCGAGGCCATCCTGACCAAGATTCCATCAGGCCGGCTGGGCACGGGCGAGGAGATCGCGGCTGCCGCCGTCTATCTGTCGTCCAACGAAGCCGCCTATGTCACGGGGCAGACGTTGCACGTGAATGGCGGCATGGCGATGATCTAAAGCGTTGCGCGTCACGATCACGACGCGCAACAATCTATTTCCCGCCCCGAAGGCTGTGCTAAAGGGCGGGAATGCTTCGCGCTGGTGAGTCCCTCGGGTCTTGCTTCCAACGGGCTGCCGTGACACGGCGAACACTGAGACCCCGCCTTCACGGCGACAAACAAACAGGCAGAGAGACACTCATGTCCGACACCCTCGAACGCGTCCGCAAGATCGTTATCGACCACCTGGACGCCGATCCGGACAAGGTCACGGAAAAGGCCTCCTTCATCGACGACCTGGGCGCTGACTCGCTCGACAACGTCGAACTGGTCATGGCTTTCGAAGAAGAATTCGACGTCGAAATCCCGGATGACGCCGCTGAGCACATCCAGACCGTCGGCGACGCTGTGAAGTTCATCGACGAGAAGCTGGCTGGTTAATCCAGCTGCGATCCGTCGCACTTCCAAATGATGGCCGCCGTGACGGGACCCTAGCGGGACCGTCCGGCGGCCATTATTGTTTTCGGTCACGATTCTTATAGTCCAAGGAGCGCGAACCATGCGCCGCGTCGTCATCACGGGCCTCGGCCTTGTCACTCCGCTCGGTTCGGGCGTGGAACATGTCTGGCAGGGCATCGTCGAGGGCCGCTCGGGCATTGGTCCGATCACCTGCTTCGACACTGAGGGCTATGGCTGCACCATCGCAGGCGAAGTGCCGTCCGTGGACGGTCGTGGACGCGGCGCGCCGGATCAGCCAGGCGTGTTCGATCCCGATCAGGTGATGTCGGCCAAGGACAGGAAGCGCGTCGACGACTTCATCCTGTACGCCATCGCCGCCGCCGACGAGGCTCTGGCCGATGCGAACTGGAAGCCCGAGACCGAGGACGACAAGGAGGCCACCGGCGTCATGGTCGGTTCCGGCATCGGCGGACTGGGGCCCATCGCCGACACGGCCATCGTGCTGAAGGAACAGGGCGTCCGCCGCGTCAGCCCCTTCTTCATTCCCTCTGCCCTGATCAACCTGGCCTCGGGCCAGATCTCGATCCGCCACGGCTTGAAAGGCCCGAACCACTCGGTCGTCACCGCCTGCGCCACCGGCGCCCACGCCATCGGCGACGCGGCCCGCATGATCGCCCTGGGCGACGCCGACGTCATGGTGGCGGGCGGCGCCGAAAGCTCGGTCGTGCCGATCGGCATCGCCGGCTTCCTGGCCTGCAAGGCCCTGTGCACCGCCTACAACGACACGCCCGAGAAGGCCTCGCGTCCCTATGATCGCGGCCACGCCGGCTTCATCATGGGCGAGGGCGCCGGCATCATGGTGCTGGAGGAGTACGAACACGCCAAGGCGCGCGGCGCCAAGATCTACGCCGAGGTCGTCGGCTATGGCATGAGCGGCGACGCCTATCACATCACCGCCCCGTCGGAGGACGGCGACGGCGGTCTGCGGGCCATGAAGATGGCGCTGAAGCGGGCTGGGATGGAGCCGTCGGACCTCGACTACGTCAACGCCCACGGCACCTCGACCATGGCCGACTGGATCGAGCTGCGGGCCATCGAGCGTCTGGTCGGCAATCACGCCAAGGACGTCGCCGTGTCCTCCACCAAGTCGATGACGGGGCACCTGCTGGGCGCCGCCGGGGCCATCGAGAGCATCTTCTCGGTCCTGGCTATCCGCGACCAGATCGCCCCGCCGACCATCAACCTGGACGACCCGGAGCACGAGACGGCCATCGATCTGGTCCCGCACAAGGGCAAGCCGATGAAGATCGATGTCGCCATGTCCAACAGCTTCGGCTTCGGCGGCACCAATGCGGCCGTGATCTTCAAGAAGGTCGACTGATTTGGCCAAGGCTCCGTCGCGTCCTCCCAAGCCCAAGGTTCGCATTCCCAAGAACCGCGTGCCGAAGCGAGGCGGCGGAGCCGCCAAGTCCAGTTTCGGCGTCGGCCTGATCACCGCTGCCGGGACGTTGGGCGTCTTCGTGGCGGCGGCCCTGATCGGCCTGTGGGTCGTCTATTGGGGGCCAGGACCGTCAGCCAGGGAAGGCGATGCGACCATCGTCACCCTGCCGTCGGGCGCGGGCGTCTCGGCCATCGCCGCCAATCTGAAATCGGCGGGCGTGATCCGCTCGACCGACCTGTTCCGCGCGGCCGTCAGCCTGAGCGGCGCTGACCGCAAGATTCGCGCGGGCGAGTACGAGGTGCCGTCGGGCGCCTCGCTGGCGACCGTGGTCGGCCTGCTGGTCGACGGCAAGGCTGTGCGCCACTACGTGACCCTGCCGGAGGGCTGGTCCTCGGCCCAGGCGGTCGACATCCTGATGAAGCAGCCGGTCCTGACCGGCGAGGTCGAGGTGCCGCCTGAGGGCAGCCTGTGGCCCGACACCTATGAGGTGTCGCGCGGCGAGACCCGGGCCGCGGTCGTCGCCCGGATGCAGCGCGCCGCGACGTCCAAGCTGGCGACCCTGTGGGCGCAGCGCTCGCCCAACACCATCGTCGCCACGCCGGAGGAGGCCATGGTCCTGGCCTCCATCGTCGAGAAGGAGACGGGGCTAGCGTCGGAACGGCCACAGGTGGCGGCGGTCTTCACCAACCGGTTGCGGCTGGGAATGCGGCTGGAGAGCGATCCGACCATCGTCTATGGCGTGACCAAGGGCCGTCCGCTGGGACGCGGCATCCGCGCTTCGGAACTGCGGGCCCAGACGCCGTGGAACACCTATCTGATCGACGGCCTGCCGCCGACGCCCATCGCCAATCCGGGCGAGGAGGCGCTGAAGGCGGTGCTGAACCCGCCGCGTTCGGAATACGTCTTCTTCGTCGCGGACGGGACGGGCGGTCACGTCTTCGCCCGCACCTATCCCGAGCACCTGCTGAACGTCGCGCGCTGGCGCGAGATCGAACGGCGCAAGGCAGGTCTGCCCCCGGGGCAGACGGCCTCGGTTCCCGGGGCGACGGCGACGCCGATGGGTGAAGGCGAAGCGGCCGCCGCGCCTGTAATCATTCCGCCGGGCGCCAAAGTCATCTCGGTTCCCGCGGCGGCCCCGCAATGAGCGCTTCCATCTCAGGCATGACCGGCTTCGGCCGGGCCGACGGGGCGCTGGACGGCTGGACCTGGACGGTCGAGGCCCGTTCAGTCAACGGGCGGTCGCTGGAGGTGCGCTATCGCGGTCCCGGCGGCTTCGACAATCTGGAACGGCTGACCAAGGCGGCGGCGCAGGCGCGTCTGAACCGGGGTCAGGTGACGCTGGGCGTTCAGGCCAAGCGGGCCGAGGGCAGTGAGCCCGCGCCGCGCGTCAATGAGGCCGTCCTGGCCACCTATCTGAAGCTGGCGAACCAGTTGGCGGAAGAGGGTGCCGTGCCGCCCTCGGCTGACGGCCTGCTGTCCCTGCGCGGCGTCATCGAGGTGGCCGAGGAGGACGAGGATCCCGAGGCCCGCACCGCCGTCGAGACCGCCATCGCCGCCACCATCGAACAGGCGCTGGACGCCCTGAAGCTGTCGCGTCAGCGCGAGGGCGAGCAACTGACGCCGGTGATCCGCGACTTTGTCGGGACCATCGAGGCCCTGGTCGCGCGGGCCGAGCTGGAGGCTTCGAGCCAGACCGAGGCGATCCGCGAACGCTTTACCCGCCGGATCAGCGAACTGGCCCCGGATGCGCCGGGTCTGGAGGAGCGAATCTTCCTCGAAGCAGCCGCCCTGGCGACCAAGGCCGATGTGCGCGAGGAACTGGATCGCCTGACCGCCCACGTCGATTCCGCGCGGACACTGTTGCAGCAACCCCCCGCCGGGCGGAAACTCGACTTCCTGATGCAGGAATTCATGCGGGAAGCGAACACGCTCTGCTCGAAATCGGCTACCACGCCGCTCACCGGAATCGGCCTCGAACTGAAGGCCGTCATCGAGCAGCTTCGAGAACAAGTTCAGAATGTCGAATAACCGCACCCCCCGCCGTGGCGTCCTGCTGATCGTCGCCAGTCCGTCGGGGGCCGGGAAGACGTCGCTGTGCCGCCGCCTGATGGCCGATCACAAGGGGCTGGAACTGTCGGTCTCCATGACCACGCGGGGCATTCGTCCGGGCGAGGTCGACGGCCGCGACTACAACTTCGTCAGCCAGGAGGAATTCCAGCGCCTGATCGACGGCGACGCCTTCCTGGAATGGGCCGACGTGCACGGCAACCGCTACGGCTCGCCCGCCGCGCCTGTGAACCGCGCCCTGGCCGAGGGGCGCGACGTCCTGTTCGACATCGACTGGCAGGGCGCCCGCGACGTGGCCGAGAAATGCCCCGGCGACGCCGTGCGCGTCTTCGTCCTGCCGCCGAGCCTGGAAGAACTGCGCCGCCGCCTGGTGACGCGCTCGCAGGACGCCGACGACGTGATCGAACGCCGCGTCGCCAACGCCAAGGGCGAGATCGAACATTGCGACGAGTTCGACTACGTCCTGGTCAACGAGGACTTCGACAGCAGCTATGCCGAACTGGCCCACATCTATCATGCCGAGCGCAGCTGCCGCGCCCGCAACCTGTGGGTCGAGGGCTACAAGGACGCCTTGTTGAAGGAAGTAGTCTGACCGCCTAGCGGAACACCACGCGCACGCCCGGCTTGACCCGCGACGCCAGCTGTTCGGCGTCCCAGTTGGTCAGGCGCACGCAGCCGCTGGAGAAGGTCTTGCCCACCTTGGACGGGTCCGGCGTGCCGTGGATGCCGTAGGTGTCGCGCGACAGGTCGATCCACACCGAGCCGACCGGATTGTTCGGTCCCGCCGGCACGATGACCTTGCGGTCGCCCCGGTCATAGCTGACCCGGTCGGGATCGTAGGTGTAGTTGGGCTCGGGCGCGACGCCCACGACGGTCAGATCGCCCGACGGCGCGGGACGGGCTGAACTGCCTATGGTGGCCGGATAGAAGGCCAGCAGCTTGTTATCGGCGTCGTAGGCGCGGACCGAACGCTCGGTCTTGTCCACGACGATGCGGGCGACATCGCCGGCCAGATCAGTCTGGGCGACGGCCGCGACGATGATGGTCTGGCCCGCCTTGCCGAAATCGACGCCGGGATTGAGGGCGCGCAGCAGGCCCTCGGTCATGTGGAACTTCTCGGCGAGGGCTTCCAGCGGCGTGGCGTAGCCGACGGTCGTCAGCTTGGACATGGCCTGAAGGTCGGACGGGACCTGACCGATGAAGGGGCCGGCGAGGTCGGCGGCGGTGATAGTGTAGTCGGCCATGACCTTGCCGGCATCGCCTGCGGTCAACCGCTGGAAGACTTCGGCGTCGAGAACGCCGTCCTCGGGCAGGTTTGCGGCCTTCTCGAAGGCGGCGATGGCCTGACGCGTGTTGTCGCCGCCCAGGCCGTCGATGACGCCAGGCGAGAAGTTGGCGCGGTCCAGCAGGATTTGTGCGCGGGCGATGGCCGGATCGGGAGCGGCGGGCGTCGTCTGGCCGTTTGCGACGGGCGGCGGGGCGGCGGCGAACACCGCCGTCTCAATCGCGGCGCGAGTCAATGCCGGAGCCTGTGCCGAGGCGGACGGCTGTTCGGACTTAGGCGTCTCGTCGGGGGAGCCGCAGGCGGTCAGGAAGACCAGGGCGAGGGGCAGGGCGACGGAGGCGGCGAGACGCGATCTGGGCATGAAAGTTCCGATGGTTTCGGGACTTGCCGAACGTGCGGGATGATGGGGCGTTCCGCGGATTGATCCTCCCCGCGCAGCGGGGGAGGATCAGCCTCGCGCTGCGAAGAAGGGCTTGATGCGGGCCAGGGCGTCCTCGACCTGGGTCGTCGAGACGGCGAAGCTGAAGCGGATGAAGCGGTGGCCGTTGACCGGGTCGAAGTCGACGCCGGGGGCGGTGGCCACGCCGGTTTCGCGCAGCAGGGCCTCGCAGAAGCAGATGCTGTCGTCGGTCAGGTGGCCGATGTCGGCGTAGATGTAGAAGGCGCCGTCGGGCGGTGCGATGGAGCGCAGGCCCATGGCCGGCAAGGCGTCCAGCATCAGGGCGCGGTTGGCGCGATAGACGTCGATGTTGGCCTCAAGCTCGGTCTCGCAGTCCATGGCGATCAGGCCGGCGTGCTGGCTGAGGGTGGCGGGGGTCAGGAACATGTTGCCGACGCGGGCGCGGGCCTGGGGCACCTCAGCCTCGGGCAGCAGCAGCCAACCCAGGCGCCAGCCCGCCATGCTCCAGTATTTGGAGAAGCTGTTGACGATCAAGGCGTTCGGCTCGAACTGCAGCATGGACGGCGTCGGGCCGGTGTAGGACAGACCGTGGTAGATCTCGTCCGAGATGACCGAGATGTTTCGCTCGCGGCAGACCTCGGCGATGGCCTTCAGTTCGGCCTCGGGGATGACGGTGCCCGTCGGGTTTGCCGGGCTGGCGATGATGACGCCGGCGGGGGCCGGGTCCAGGGCGCGCAGGGCCTCGGCGGTCAGTTGGAAGCGCACCTCGGGACCGCAGTCGATCTCGACCGGCTCCATGTGCAGGGCCTTCAGGGTGTTGCGGTAGGCGACATAGCCGGGGCGGGCGATGGCCACGCGGTCGCCGGGCTGGAACCGCATCATCAGGGCCAGCACCAGGGCGGGCGAGGCGCCGGCGGTCATGACGATCTGCTCGGGATCGACGGCCACGCCGTAGCGGTCGTCGTAAAGCTTGGCGATGCGGGCGCGTAAGGAAGGGCTTTCCCAGTAGCCGCCGGGTTCCGCGTCCAGCCTGCGATGCGCCTCGGCGATGGCGGCGTCGGGCGCGCCGGTCGAGGGCTGGCCGAACTCCATGTGGATGATGGAGCGGCCCTGGGCCTTCAGTTCATGGGCCAGGCGGCTGACGCCGATGGCGCGGAAGGGGTCGATTTCAACGGTCATGGCAGGCTTACTTCAGGGCGTCGGCCAGGCGGAGGAAGCCGGCGATGTCGATGACTTCGGCGCGGGCGTCGGGTTCGATACCGGCCGCTTCGCACAGGGCGCCGCCGCCGAGCTGTTTCAGGCTGGAGCGCAGCATCTTGCGGCGCTGGCCGAAGGCGGCGGCGGTGACGCGTTCCAGCTTCTTCAGCCGCTCGGGCGAGGGGCGGTCGGCCAACGGGACCACGTGCACGACCGCCGAGGCCACCTTGGGCGGCGGGGTGAAGGCGGCGGCGGGCAGGTGCATGACGATGCGGGCCTCGGCCACGGCCTGGGTGATGACGGCCAGACGGCCATAGGCGTCGTCGCCGGGGGCGGCCACGATGCGCTCGGCCACTTCCTTCTGGAACATCAGGGTAAGGGCGCAGGGCTGCCACGGGCCGGTCAGCCACTTGATCAGCAGGGGCGTACCGACATTGTAGGGCAGGTTCGACACCAGATGGGCCGGACCTTCGACCAGTTGGTTCTCGCGCACGTTCAGGGCGTCGCCCTCGACGATGGTCAGGCGGCCCGAGCCGTCGTCCAGTTCGCTGAGCAGGGGGATGAAGCGGGGGTCTTTCTCGACCAGCACCACACGCCCTGCGTCGCTTTCCAGAATGGCGCGGGTCAGGCCGCCGGGGCCGGGGCCGACCTCGATCACGGCGCGGCCGTCGAACGGACCGGCGTAGCGGACGATCTTGCGCGTCACATTGAGGTCCAGCAGGAAGTGCTGGCCGAAGCTCTTCTTGGCCAGAAGGCCGTGGGCGTCGAGCGTTTCGCGAAGCGAGGGAAGGTCCGTCATACGGAGGCCTTAGCGCGTGGCGCGCGCCGCCGCCATCTCTGAAGCCAGACGCACGGCGGCGATGAAGCTGTCGGCGCGAGCGATCCCCTTGCCGGCGATGTCGAAGCCGGTGCCGTGGTCGGGCGAGGTGCGGACGATGGGCAGGCCGAGCGTGGCGTTGACTCCGCCCCAGAAGTCCAGGGTCTTGACCGGGATCAGGGCCTGATCGTGATAGAGGCAGACGGTCGCGTCGTAGCGGGCTCTAGCCTCGTCGTGGAACAGCGTGTCGGCGGGAAGCGGGTCGGTGACGTTGATCCCCTCGGCGCGTAGGGATGCGGCGGCCGGGCGCAGGACCTCGATCTCCTGCAGGCCGATGGCGCCGCCTTCGCCCGCGTGCGGATTCAGGGCGGCCATGGCCAGGCGCGGGGCGGCAATGCCGAAGTCGCGCTTCATCGATTCGTGGACGACGCGGGCGACGCGCATGACGCGGTCCGCCGTCACCAACTCGGGCAGTTGGTCGATGGCGACGTGGATGGTCACCAGACAGGCGCGCAGGTCCCTGGCCGTCAGCATCATGACCGGGCCCCGCGTGCCGGAAAACGGCATGTCGGCGGTCAGTTCGGCGATGAACTCGGTGTGGCCGGGGAAGCGGAATCCGGACGCATACATGGGCGCCTTGGCGATGGGGGCCGTGACGACGCCAGAGCCTTCGCCCGAGATGACCAGGTCGACGGCGCGCTCGATCCAGTCGGCCACCGCGACGGCGTTGCGCGGATCGGGCTGACCCGGCGTCACCGGCGCGGGCGCCGGGTGGTGCAGGACGGGAATGGCGCGGCCGAAGACGGCGGCGGCCTCGGACGGGCTGAAGATCTGCTGCACCGGCGCGCCAAGGGCCGCCAGCACATCGCCGTCGCCGATCACGGCGAAGGGGGCGACGGGGGCGAGCGGGCCGGGCGGCGTGGCCAGAACGGGCCACGCCTTGGCGATGATTTCCGGCCCCACGCCGGCGGGGTCGCCCATCGTGACGATGAGCGGCCAAATCGTCATTACTGCTTGATCTCGATCAGGGCGTCGGCCCGCAGGTCGCGCAGGTAGCGGCGGCCGAGCATGGCGTAGTTCTGATTCTGCAGACGCGATTCGACCTGTTGCGCCGAGGGAGCCTCGGGCCCGCCCAGGCGACGGCCGCAGACGGCGAGAATGTGGACGCCCAGCGGGGTGCGGACGACGCTGCTGACGGTGCCGACATCGGCCGAACGCGCGACCTGCTGGAACTGCGGCAGCAGGTTGGCCACGTCGCTCTCGCCCAGATCGGCGCCCAGCATGCCCTGCTCGGCGCGGGCGCGCTCGAGGATGTTGTCGCAGGTCGTCCCGCTGCGAATGGCTTCAAGTCGTTGCGTCGCAGCGGTGACATCGGCCTCGCTGGCGGTTTCCGGCAGTTCGATCATGACCTGCTTCATCTGAACCAGGCTGGTGGCTGCACCCGAGCGCTTGTCGCGCATGTAGAGAATGTAGACGCCGCCATCGACCGGGATCGGATTCGACAGCTGACCGACGGCCAGGGCCTCCATGGCCTGTTCCAGGGCGGGTTGGACCGTGCCCTGAACCACCCAGCCGGCGTCGCCGCCACGGGCTGCGGAGGGAGCGGCCGAGAACTGACGGGCGACGGCCATGAAGGGGGCACCCTGAACCATCTGCTGCACCAGCTGGCGAGCGCCGTTCATGGCTTCCTGCATGCCGCCGACACGGCTGGCCTCAAGGTAGATTTCGCCGACCAGATACTGGGGCTTGGTCGCGGACTCAGTCAGTTGGCGCATGGCCTGTTCGACTTGGGTGCGGCTGACCTTGGCGCGGTCGCGGAAGCGGCCGCCGACCAGTTCACGCCATCCGATCTCGGTGCGCAGCTGTTCGCGGAAGGCCTGGGGTCGAATGCCGCCCTGTTCGAGGAAGGCCAGGTAGCTAGGGCCGGTCGTGCCGGCTTCACGGGCCATACCCGCGATTTCCTCGTCGACTTCCTGGTCGGAAATCTTGAGGGTTTCGTACTTGGTGAGTTCGGCGGCTTGCAGTTGTTGTTCGATGAGATCGTTCAACGCCTGTTGCTGAATGGCCGCGATATTCTCCTCGGTCGGCTGGACCTGCGACATGGCCATGATGACCAACATACGTTGGCGCAGGTCGAAGCCTGTGATGATCCGGTCATTGACCGTGGCGATAATGCCGTCCGACAGGCGGAACTGCGGCGCGGCGGAGGCACGCTGAGGAGCTTCCTCGGCGGCCGGGTTCAGCGTTCCTGCGGCCGGCGCCGGTTGGGCCGGCGCTGTCTGGGCTGCAGACTGACCGACAGCCGTGCCGGCCATGAGGGCGGCCATGGCCACGCCCGTCGTGTAACGCATCAAACGCATCGTCAGTCCTGATTCCCTAAAGCCGTCTCGTCCCCGGCTCGGCAGCGTCGTTGACGGTGCCGAAACCCGGAGAGCGCGCGCCCCTGTACGCCATGCTTAGCGCATATCATCGCGTTCATAGCCTGAACCTCCAAAAGTGGCGAGGTTAAGTCGAATATAGACCCCTTCAGAGGGGCCGGAAGGACGCACGCGCGTATTGTCTCGACGCCAGCCGAGTTCGACCCGGAAGCAGTCATCGTCAAACAGAATCCCGACTTCCGATCGGGTGATGATATCGCGCTCCAGATCTGCAATGCCGTTCACCGTGACGCCCCAGTTCCCATAGACGAACTGCTGGCTCGCCAATTGAACGAACTCGTAGTTGCGATTCAGCGGTCCCGCCACCGGGTTGGAACGGTCGATGATATAGCTAAGGCTGGCCAGGTTTCGCCGGCCCCATCGACCATCGACGGTTGTTTCGGCCCGGCGGACCTCGCCGTTCGGATCGATCGTGGCGTGCGCCCAGCCACGAATTCGGTCGGACGGCGCGAATGTCGCCTGGACCACCCAGTCCGAGGTGCGGCCAGCCAGGCCGGAAGGATCATACAGGAGCGTGGGATCGTCCGGGGTCGGCGTCAGGAAGGCGTTCTGGTCGTCAGCTCTGATGCTGCGTCCAATGAACAGGCTGGCAGAGCGCTTTTCATCCCAGCGCAGGGTGGCGCGTGCGCCGGCCGTGAAGCGAAGGCCGCCCTCCATCAGATCGTAGCCCGGAAAACGGTCCATCCGGAAAAGTGAGGTGTGGTCCAACTCCAGGGTCTGGCTGTCTTCGTTGGGGATGCGAGGATCCAGATCGGCGTCAGTCGATATCGACACCTGGGCCATCGGCTCCAGAATCAGATCGGAGTCTGCGCTCAGACGACGATAGAGCGGATAACTGACATCGACCCCGGCGCTGGCTCGTCCCCTTGTGAGGACGTCGTTCGCATCGACGCCGGGCATGGGCGGCAGGTCGTCTACGGAATAGACGTCGAGGCGAGCATCCACGAAGGGCTCCCACCGCACGCCCATGGGAGAAGTAACCGTACGGCGCCAATCGATCTGGCCGGTGATGCGACGGCTGTCGACGCCGGGAAGACCGTCGGTCGGACCCGGCGGAATCAGCTCGGGCGCCAGGGTGGGCGAGCCGACATAGGCGTCACGGGTCAGGGAGACGGCGGAACCCCGCAGGCGCAGCCGACCGCCGAAGACCGGATTGGCGGCTTCCCACCGCCCGTCAATCAGAGGCGCGACCAGCGGCAGGGTCTTGTCGTCTTCAAAGACGTTCAGGGCTGGCGTCACGGGATCGAACTGCGCGACCCTGAGGCTCTGCATCGAGAAGGCCGCAACCGAAAGGTAGGACCTCTGGGTCTGGCGCTCGGCGTATATCTGGCTGATCAGACGGCGTCGGTCGCCGTAATAGAGGCCATTGTCCTGATAGGTGTCTCGCACGTTGTAGCGATCAAACAGGGTCTTGTCCGAAGTGCGCTCGGCAGTGAACCCCCAGCGCCACGGACCCTGCAGATCAAACTTTCCGTGCGCCAGCAGATAGCTGCGATTGGTCCGGTCGCCGAAAAGAACATTGCTCTCTGCGTCGCCGTCGCCGTCCTGATCGAAATCGCCGAAGTTGCGCTCATAGGTATAGCCGCCGCGCACGACGACTGTGCCGCTATCGAAACGGCGGCGCCACTGCAGGTTCAGCAGGGGCGCAACCTCGGTATTGATCTGCGGGCTGATCAGCCAGTCTTCGGAGGGAGAAACGACATGGAGATAGGGAACCTCCAGCGAGACCCCGCGCCCCTCGTCAAAATCAGGGAAGGGAATCAGGAAACCCGACGCCCGCTCCACGCTGGGATCCGGATGAGCAAAGGCCGGCAGGTAGAAGATGGGAACCCCGCCGAGTCGGAAGACGACGTTCCGATACAGGATGGCGCGCAGGTCCTGGTCCTGAACCGCCTTGTCGGCCTGGATCGAGATGCTGGGCTGTTTTGGCCCATTCACGTCACAGATGGGACAGGGCGTGAAAATTACGCGGTTCAGCTCGCTGACGTTCTCTGACCTTCGCACGGCCGTCGCCGCCATCAGGCTGGCGCCATTGGCCAGTCGCATGGCCAGGTTTACGGCTACCCCGGCTTCGAGATCCGAATCCAGCTCGACGCGACTGGCGTGGACGACCGATCCGTCCGGAGCCACGACTTCAGCACGGCCCGCAGCGGTCGCGACGCCGCTTCGCGTGTCGTAGGTAAGATGTTCGGCGCGCAGGCTGTGATCGCGGGTGCGGGCGAACACTCGATCGGCAGGTGTGCCCTCGGCGGTGATGATGTCGCCTTGGCGGCTGGCGGAGTCCGCGTCCACATACAAGGCGCCGGGCTCCAGCCCGTCCGCCCCCGGACCGGGCTGGGCGACGGTCGCGGGCTTCACTGCAGGCGCCGATTCGTCCTGGGCCAGCGCTGGAAGAGCCGGAAGGCAGGCGACGACGGCCGCACCGGCCAGGAGCCGGGCGCGCAGGGCTCCCTGTCGGGTTGTGCGGCGATCACTCATGCGGAATCCACTCATTGCCGGGCGACCGGAAGCCGTCCGATTAGCCGTCTTCGGTATAGAACAGCAAGGTAAAGGCGGCGAGCGCCGTGAGGACGGGGGGAAGCCATGCCGCCAGGAAGGGGGGCACGACCTCAGCTGAACCCATCGCCGACGAAAACTGGTTCACAAAGAAGAAGGCGAAGCCGAGCACGACCGCCGCCACAGCCATCTTTGCGAGATCACCCAGCCGCATCAGGCGCAGCGAAAAGGCTGCCGCCAGAATCGACATGGCGGCGAACATCAGCGGCGTCGCGAGCAACTGTTGCAGCCGCAAACGATAGGCGGTCGAGGCGAAACCCGCATCCTCGATTCGCTGAATCTGGTTGGGCAGGGACCAGAAGGGTGTCGACTGGGGGCGAGCGAAGCGCTGGAACGCTTCCTTGTCCGCCAGGTTGGAAGGCAGATCCAGTGTGGCGTAGCGCACAGCACGCTGGCCGGTCTGGGCGCCGCTGGCGTCCGTCAGGCGCCAGCGCCCTGCGGTCAGGGAGGCCGATGCGGCGTCAATCCGCTCTGTAAAGGTCCGCCGGCCGCTGGTCGTGGTCGTGTAGATGAAGAAGGTCGCGTCCAGCAGTCGTCCTGTGGCCTGTTCCTGACGGCCGCCGCGAATGATCATCTGGCGCACGGCGTCCCCCTCACGCAGCCAGACGGCTTGCTGGGTTTCGGCGCCGGGCGACGTGCCCGAAATTCGACCGCGCTCGCGCTGCCACATCCCATCCCCCGCGGCGGCCATGGGGCCAAGCACGGTCACGGTCAGAATCCCCAGAACCAGGGCGCAGCCAGCCGCCGGCAAGACGAAACGCCAGGCCGAAACGCCCGCCGCTCGCATGGCGATAAGCTCGCTGCGACGATTCAGGCCGACGAAGGCGGCCAATGTTCCGAACAGGAAGACGAACGGCAGAAGCTGAATGACGACCGAGGGGGATTTCAACAGCACCAGGCCAAAAATCCGGGCGCTGGACAACTCGCCAGACGAGTTCAGACCGCGCGACACCTCGACGAAGTCGATCAGCATCACCAGGGCGGAAATAACGGCCAGTGCGACGGCCAGGGCGCGCAGTTGCTGGGCCAGCACATAGCGCTCGATGCGGCCGAGACGAATTCTCATGCGAACCTTGCCTTGAACCGCTCAAGTGGCGCCCAGACGCGACGACGATGCGGCTTCAACGCGCGAAACAGCAGGCGCAGGGCGATGAAGCAGGTCGCCAGGGGCAAAAGGTACTGCAGCAGGTTCAACGCTCCGTTCCAGGCGCTGGCCGCGACCAGCCCGTATCCGATGACCCGAACGATCAGGAAGACCCCGGCCGCCTTGGCGATGCGACGGCTATACCCCGTGCGGCTGAATGATCCGCCGAGGATGGCTGTCAGGGCCAGGGCCATCGCCGCAAGAGCGTAGAGGGGAGAGGCCAGCCGCGAATGGGCTTCGGCCGCCAATTCGCCTCGCGTGCCCGCGCTTTCCAGCAGGGCGGGGGTGGGGTCGAACAACTCTGTCAGCCACAGGTCGGAGGGCTTGAACCGAATGCGTTCCGTCGTTCTGGTGTAGGGCGAGAGATCAAAGACCTGCTGGTCGAAGGACAGCTGGTTCAGCACGTCGCGGGACGAATAGCGCTGCATCGACCCGTTCTGCATCGTCAAAACGGGCAGCCCGTCCACCCGGCCGAACCGGGCGGATACGGCGTCCCAGGTCGTCACCGTCTTGCCGTTGTCCAGATAGACGAACAGGTTCTTCAGCAAGCCGTTCTGCTCAATCTGCTGAACATAGACGGTCAACCCGCCCGGGCCCTGAACGAAGCGCCCTTCTTCGACCAGCAGGGCGGCCAGATCGGTGCGGATGGCGAAGGCCTGACGGCGCGCTTCGCGCTGGGCCCAAGGTTGGACGAAGACATTTGTGACCAGAGCCACCACGGCCACGATAGCCGCGATCCGGATAGCGGGGCGGATCAGCGACCAGCGGCTGACGCCTGCGGCGTAGGCGGCGGTCAGTTCCTGTTCGCGTTGCAGTCGGGTCAGGGCGATCAAGGCGCCGACAAACAGGCCGATCGGCAGGATGACGGCGATCAGCTGAGGCAGGGCCAAAAGGGTCAGTTTGGCCATGACCCAGATACTTTGGCCGCGTTCTACGATGACCTCAAGCTGATCCAGGCTCTGGCTCAGCAGGCCAATTCCGGCCAGCGCCGCGCACGCCGCCAGGACGGGCAGGCCGATCTGACGGAAGAGATAGCCTTGAATTAGCGTCATGGTCGGGAAACGAAGGGTTTCGGGGGCGACTGAGTTGCAGCCGCGAGCGATGCGGGCCATGTAATACACATCCGGACGCACTGGCGAAACTGCTGGTGCGTCCTTGTCCGATTCAAGCATGACCGGGGCACAGAACCTCGGCCTGGAGTAGGTTTTATGAAGATCGAGTTCGTCGCTTCGGCCGGCGCCGCCGAAATCCTTGCCGTCATGGTCCATGAAGGTCGTTCGCTGGCAGGGACGGGCTCGGCGCTCGACGCCGCCGCCTCCGGCGCGTTGACCAGGGCGATGACGAACAGCCGCTTCACCGGCGCCGCCAACACCAACCTGACCGTCGCGGCTCCGGCTGGCGTGGACGCTAACTCAGTTCTGCTGGTCGGCGCGGGCGCGGCAGACAAGTTCGATGATCTGGCGGTCGAGACCGCCGCCGCCGCCGCCTATCACGCCTCCAAGCTGTCGGGCGCTGAAGTCCTGACCATCGACGCCGCCCACCTGTCGGCCGAGCAAGCCGCGCGCGTTGGTTTCGCCGTGCGTCTGGCCGCCTATCGGTTCGTCAAATACCTGACCAAGCAGAAGGCCGACAAGATTCCGTCGGTCACGACCGTTCGCGTCGTCACCTCGGACGTGGCCGCCGCCGAGGCTGCCTTTGGCCCGCTGTCGGCCGTCGCCGACGCCGTGCTGTTTTCGCGCGATCTGGTCGCCGAGCCCGCCAACATTCTGTATCCGGCCGAGTTCGCTCGCCGCGTGAAGGCCCTGGAAGCGCTTGGCGCCAAGGTCGAGATCCTGGGCGAAGCCGAGATGGAAAAGCTGGGGATGAACACCCTGCTGGCCGTCGGCGTCGGCTCGGAACGTGAAAGCCAGCTGGCCGTGATCCAATGGAACGGCGGCAAGGAAGGGGAGGCCCCGATCGCCTTCGTCGGCAAGGGCGTCTGCTTCGATACCGGCGGCATCAGCCTCAAGCCGGCCGACGGCATGGAGGAAATGAAGTGGGACATGGGCGGCGCCGCCGCCGTCGCCGGCCTGATGCATGCGCTCGCGGGTCGCAAGGCAAAGGTCAATGTGGTCGGCGTGCTCGGCCTGGTCGAGAACATGCCTGACGGCAAGGCGCAGCGTCCTGGCGACGTGGTCGTGTCGATGTCGGGCCAGACGGTCGAGGTGCTGAACACCGACGCCGAAGGACGCCTCGTTCTGGCCGACGCCCTCTGGTACACGCAAGAGCGCTTCAAGCCGAAATTCATGATCGACCTGGCGACCCTGACGGGGGCCATGATCATCTCCCTGGGGCTGGAATACGCGGGCGTCTTCTCGAACGACGACGATGTCGCCAATGGCATCCTGGCCGCAGGTCCCAAGGTGGGCGAGAACGTCTGGCGCATGCCGATCCCGGCGCAGTACGAGCGCCATATCGACAGCCCGATCGCCGATGTGAAGAATACCGGCAACGGTCGCGCTGGCGGCTCGATCACCGCGGCCCTGTTCCTGCAACGCTTCACCAACGGCACGCCGTGGGCGCACATCGACATCGCCCCCACCGCATGGGTCAAGGACAGCCGCAATCCGACCGTGCCGGACGGCGCAGTCGGTTGGGGCGTGCGTCTGCTGGACCGCATGGTCGCTGACAAATACGAAGCCTGATCCGACACGTTCTGAGGGTAGGGCCGGATGTCTGACGCAAAGCCGGAAGTCTGGTTCTACCATCTGGAGCGCTCGACGCTGGATCAGGTGCTGCCCGGTCTGCTGGAGAAGACTCTTCAGCGGGGCTGGCGCGCGCTGGTGCGCGGGGCCAGCTCGCACCGGCTGGACGACATCGACGAAAATCTGTGGACCTATCGCGACGACAGCTTCCTGCCGCACGGACTGGCGTCGCAGGGCCATGCCGCGCTGCAACCCGTCCTTCTGTCCGAATCGGGCGAGAACCTGAATGGCGCTCAGGCGCTGTTCATCGTCGATGAGTCAGAACTTGGGGACACGGAAGGGTACGAGCGGTGCTTCATTATTTTCGACGGCCGGAACGAACAGGCGTTGCAGCACGCCCGTCAGCGCTGGCGCGCGCTGAAGGCGTCCGACGCCAATCTGGCCTACTGGAAACAGACCGACGAAGGGCGCTGGGAAAAGGCGGCCTGATTGTTGTGGGGCTGCTGGCGGTCGCCGGTTGCTCATCCGCCCCTGCTCCCGCGCGCCCCTCTGCGCCCAGTGTGGTCGAGGAGGCGCGCCAGAACCAGCCGATTGGCACGCGGACCACGCCGATTGACGCTGACATGTGCAAGGCCGCCGAGCTTCAGTGGCTGGTCGGGAAACCCCGGACCGAGATTCCCGTTCCGGTAGATGTGGTGACCCGTCGCGTCGCCTGCACCACCTGTCCCGTCACAGAAGACTATTCGCCTTACCGGTTGAATATTTTCTACAATCAGCAAACTGGCATCGTCGAGCGCGTGAGCTGCGGCTAGGCCAGAACGGAGAGACGCCATGAAGACGATTTTGATGCTGACGGCTTTTGCGGGTGCTTTGGCGCTTTCTGCCTGTGCGCCCACCCAGGAAGTCACCTCCGGTTCGGGCAGCGAGGCCGCGCCTGTAGCCTGCAAGGCCAGCGACTATCAGGAGTATGTCGGTCGTAACCGCTCGACGATCCCGGCCGCGCCCGCCGGCCGCATTTTCCGCGTCCTGTGCAGCAGCTGCGCCGCGACGATGGACTATCGGGATAACCGCGTGACCTTCACCTATGACGACAAGACGGATCTTGTGACGCGCGTCAGCTGCGGCTGATCAGCCATTTCGTCATGATGACCGCATAGCGGGGCGGGTCTAGCGGCCCGTCCCGCTTTCGCGTTCCAGGGCGTAGATGGCGTCGGCGATGTCCTCGGCCTTGGCCGTGACGACGGCTTGCGCGTCGGCCAGGCCGCGATTGTAGAACCAGCCGCCGATCTGCCCGCCAAAGAAGTCCAGCACCATCTCGGCCTGGAGCTGGCTGATGTCCTGATCCAGTTCCTTGCTGAAGAAGTCGCGGATGCGGCCCCCGATGGCGTTGCGCTCTTCCTTGGTGAACTGGATCGGCTTGGTCATCAGGAAACGGCGGCCAGGGCTTCTTCGGCCTCGACCCAGGCGGCCTCGGCGGCCTCCAGATCGGTCTGAGTCTTGGCGCGGGCGCGTGTCAGGCCTTCCAGCGCCTTGGGGTTCGAGACGGCGGCGTTGGCCAGATCGTCGTCGATGCGGGCGACCTCGGCGGTCAGGGCGGCCATGCGCTCCTCGGCCTTCTTGACCGCATGACGCAAGGTCGAGGGCGACGGTCCGGACTTCTTGTCGTTCTTCTTCTTGCCGCCCTGCGAGGGCGCTGCGGCTGCCGCCTCCTGCTTGATCTGGCTGGGCTTGACGGCGGCGGCCTTGGCGCGGTCGAGGACGAATTTCTGATAGTCGTCCATGTCGCCGTCATAGGGCTTCACCGTGCCGTCGGCGGCCAGCCACAGGCGGTCGGCGACCATTTCCATCAGTGAACGGTCGTGGGTGATCAGGATGACGGCCCCGTTGTAGTCGTTCAGCGCGTCCAGCAGGGCGCGGCGGCTGTCGATGTCCAAGTGGTTGGTAGGTTCGTCGAGGATCAGGACGTGGGGGGCGTCCATCGCCACCATGTTCAGCAGCAGGCGGGCGCGCTCGCCGCCGGACAGGCTCTCGACCGTGGTTTCCTGCTTTTCATAGCCCAGACCGAACTGGGCCAGCTTGGAGCGGCGGCTGCTCTCGTTGGCGTCCGGCATGGCCCGGCGGATGATCTCCAGCGGGGTGTCGGTGGGGTCCATGGCCTCGATCTGATGCTGGTGGAACCAGCCCACGCGCATCTTCTTGTCGCGGTGCAGTTCGCCCTCGGAGACGTTCAGGGCGCCGGCGATCATCTTGGCGAAGGTCGACTTGCCGGCGCCGTTGACGCCCAGCAGGCCGATGCGGTCGTCCAGATCCATGCGCAGGTTCAGATTGCGCAAGATGGGCTTGCCGGTCTCATAGCCGACGTTGGCGCGTTCCAGACGGATCAGCGGCGGCGCCAGCGGGCGCGGCGGCGAGGGCAGGGTGAAGGGGGCGACGCGTTCCTCGATGGTGGTCGAGACCGGCTCCATCTTGGCCAGGCGCTTCATCCGCGACTGGGCCTGGGCGGCCTTGGAGGCCTTGGCCTTGAAGCGGTCCACGAAGGCCTGAAGGTGGGCGCGCTCGGCGTCCTGCTTGGCCTTGGCCGACAGTTGCAGACGGGCCTTCTCGGCGCGCGCCTTCTCGAACATGTCGTAGCCCCCCGTGTAGAGCTCCAGCTTGCGGTTCGCCAGGTGAAGGGTGTGGGTGCAGGAGTTGTTCAGCAGTTCGCGGTCGTGGCTGATGATCAGGGCCGTGTGCGGGTATTTCTGCAGGCGGCTTTCCAGCCACAGCGCGCCTTCCAGATCGAGGTAGTTGGTCGGTTCGTCGAGCAGAAGCATGTCCGGCTCGGAGAACAGGGCGGCGGCCAGGGCCACGCGCATCCGCCAGCCGCCCGAGAATTCGGACATGGGACGCTGCTGATCCTCCTGGCTGAAGCCCAGACCGGCCAGGATTTCACCGGCGCGGGCCGGGGCCGAATCTGCGTCGATGTCGATCAGGCGCGCCCAGATCTCGCCCATCTCCTCGGGCGGAGCGGTTTCCAGCCGCGTCAGCAGGGTGTGGCGTTCCTCGTCGGCTTCCAGAATCGTGTCCAGCACGCTGTCGGGCGTCGCCGGGTGTTCCTGATCCACGGAGCCGACGCGGGCGGTTCTGGGCAGGCTGACCTCGTCGCCATTGGCGGCCAGTTCGCCCAGAATCAGCTTGAACAGGGTCGACTTGCCGATGCCGTTGCGACCGACCAGGCCGACTTTTGCGCCGGGCGGCAGGCTGACGGACGCGTCGTCGAGGAACTGGCGGCCCCAGGCGTTGAACGTCAGGTTTGTGATCTGGAGCATGTAAAACGACTGACGTTGAGGTGGCGGTTGGAAAGCGGGGAGGGCGCCGCTATAAGCCCGCGACCCTCAAACTACCAAACCGCAAAGAGTCTTCCCATGACCGAACGCACCTTCTCGATCATCAAACCCGACGCTACGCGCCGCAACCTGACCGGCGCCATCAACGCTGTCATCGAAACCGCCGGTCTGCGCATCGTCGCTCAGCGCCGCATCAAGCTGACCGAAGCCCAGGCCAAGAAATTCTACGAAGTGCACGCCGAGCGTCCCTTCTACGGCGAACTGGTCGGCCAGATGATCGCTGAGCCGGTCGTCGTGCAGGTGCTGGAAGGCGACAACGCCGTCGCCAAGTACCGCGAAGTCATGGGCGCCACCAACCCGAACGACGCCGCTGAAGGCACCATCCGCAAGCTGTTCGCCCTGTCGATCGGCGAGAACTCGGTCCACGGGTCGGACTCGCTGGAAAACGCCGGCATCGAAATCGCCCAATTCTTCACCGACGCCGACATCGTTGGCTGATGGCGAGTGGGCCGCCCTGCGTGGCCTAGCTCTGCAATAAAACGGCCCGCCTTCGGAACCGGAGGCGGGCCTTTTCGTTTTCACGGCTCTGTTACCTGTTTAGCCATCAAAGGAAGACCGCCATGAAGACGATCCTCAAACTGGCTCCCGTCATCGGCCTCGTGGGCATGCTGGCGGCTTGCGGCACCACCATGGAACAACGCGCGGCCACGGGCGCCATCGGCGGCGCCGTCGCTGGCCAGGCCATCGGCGGAAACACCGGCGCGACCGTCGCCGGCGCCGCCATCGGCGCCATCGGTGGTGCGGCGACGACCCCCAAGAAGCCTAACTGATCCCACCGGGCCTGGCTCGGATACAAGAACGGCGTCAGCTGCGAAGCTGACGCCGTTTTCGTGTCCGCTTAAGACCGCCGCTTACCAGATGCGGGCGCGGCTTTCCGGGGCGATGTATTGCGCCTGATCCGGGGTTACGCCGAAGGCGGCGTACCAGGCGTCGATGTTGCGCGGCGATGTGGCGGCGCGGGCGGCGCCCGGCGAGTGCGGATCGGTCGTCAGTTGTTCCTTCAGCGCCGCCTCGCGCGACTTCTCGCGCCAGACCTGCGCCCAGCCAAGGAAGACGCGCTGTTCGCCGGTCAGGCCGTCGATGACGGGCGCGGGCTGGCCGTTGAGGCTACGGTGATAGGCGTCCAGCGCCATCAGAAGACCGCCCAGATCGGCGATGTTTTCGCCCATGGTCAGCTCGCCGTTGATATGGGTGCCGGGAATGGGTTCCTGGGCGTCGTAGATGGCGCCCAGGACTTTGGCCCGCTCCTCGAAGCGGGCGGCGTCCTCGGGCGTCCACCAGTCGCGCAGGACGCCGTTGGCGTCGGACTTGCGGCCCTGATCGTCGAAGCCGTGGGTGATCTCGTGGCCGATGACGGCGCCGATGCCGCCGTAGTTGACTGCGGGGTCGGCCTTAGGATCGAAGAAGGGCGGCTGCAGGATGGCGGCCGGGAAGACGATCTCGTTGCGCGGCGGGTTATAATAGGCGTTTACCGTCTGGGGCGTCATGCCCCATTCCAGCGGATCGACCGGCTGGCCGATCTTGCCGCGCTTCCAGGCCCAGTCGAAGGCTGAGGAGCGTTCGACGTTGCCGTAGAGGTCGCCGGCCGACAGCTCCAGGCCGTCATAGCTGCGCCATTTCTCGGGATAGCCGATCTTGACGCCGAACTTGGACATCTTGAGCAGGGCCTGCTCGCGCGTCGGTTCGCTCATCCAGTCCAGGGCTTTCAGGCGCTCGGTCATGGCGGCGCTGAGGTTGGCGACCAGGGCCTCCATCTGGGTCTTGGACGAGGCGGGGAAGTGCAGGCGCACGTATTCCTGGCCCAGAACCTCGCCCAACTGGCCGTCGACCAGGGCGACGCCGCGGTTCCAGCGCGGACGGTTCTCGGGCTGGCCGCGCAGGGTCTTGCCGCGGAACTCGAAGCGCGAATCGACGAAGGCGTCGGACAGGTAGGGGCCGGCCTGATCGACAATCTGGAAGGCTTCCCAGGCCTTCAACGTGTCCAGCGAGGTGTCGGCGAAGACCTGGGCGATGCCCGGGATGGCGGTGTTTTCCATCAGGACGATGGTAGGCACGTCGCTGATCTGTGCGCCTTGCAGGAAGGCGGTCCAGTCAAAGCCCGGGGCCAGCTTGGCCAGATCGGCGGTCGGGGCCGGGTTGTAGATCTTGTCGATCTGGCGACGTTCGACCGTGGTCCAGTGCTTTTCGGCGACCTTGGTCTCGAAGGCCAGGATGTCGGCGGCGGCCTGGGCCGGGTTGGACCAGCCGGCGGCGGTCAGGGCGCGGATGATATAGGCGACGTAGGCTTCGCGCTGAGGCGCGAAGTCGGCCTTCAGGTAGTAGTCGCGGTCGGGCAGGCCGAGGCCGCCCTGACCCATATAGGCCGAGTTGAGGTTGGGGTTCTGCAGGTCCTCGAAGACATCGACGCCGAACAAGGAGCCGCCGAAACCCGCGTGGCTCTCGCCCATCAGGCGGGCCATGTCGCTGTGGTCGGCGACGGCGCGGACGGCGGCCAGATCAGCGGCGAGCGGCTGGGCTCCCAACTGGTTGACGCGGGCCTCGTCCATGAAGCTGGCGTAGAGGGCGCCGACCTTCTGGGCGTTGGCGTTGACCGGGTTGGCGGCGCTGGTCTCGATGATCGACTTCAACTGGCCCTGAGCGGTCTCGTACAGGACGTCGAAGGGGCCGAATCGAGCCTTGTCCGAAGGGATCTCGGTGTTCTTGAGATAGGTCCCGTTGGCGTATGCGTTGAAGTCGTCGCCCGGCTGCACAGCCAGATCACGACCATTCAGGTCAAAGCCCCAGGGATGGATTTGCGGCGCGTCAGCGGCGGATGCCGGCGCTGCGTGGCCGGCGTGGGCGTCCTGGGCCGAAGCGGCTTGAGCGGAGAGCGCAAGGGCGAGCGCCATGCCGGCGGCGCCCATCAGGCGGGTCTTGAACATCGGGTCTTCCCATGTGGAAAAGCAGGCGAGCGGACGCCGGATGAGCCGGGCCGATCTTGGCGGGGAAACTGCTCCCGCCTGCGACGCCCTGTCGCATTAAAAATCGTTAAGGTTGGCGTGGCTGTCAGCGCGCCACGAAGGCCGCCAGCGTCTGCGGATAGAGGGTGTGCTCTGCCGTCTTGACCCGTTCGGCCAGGGTTTCGGGGGTGTCGCCCGGCAGGATCGGCACGCGGGCCTGGCCCAGGACGGGGCCTTCATCGACACCTTCGGTGACAGTGTGGACAGTGCAGCCGGCCTCGACGTCGCCGGCCTCGAGGGCGCGGGCATGGGTGTTCAGGCCGGGATAGAGGGGCAACAGCGAGGGGTGGATGTTCAGCATCTTGCCCGCCCATTCCCGCACCAGCCAGGGCGTCAGCAGGCGCATGTAGCCGGCCAGGGCGATGACCTCGACCTTGCGTTCGGCCAATAGGGCGTCGATGGCGCGCTCATGCGCTTCGCGGTCCTTGCCGAAGGGCTTGTGCGCGACCGCCAGGGCCTCGACCCCGGCGGCGTGGGCCTTCTCCAGCCCCGTCACGTCGGCGACGTTGGAAATGACCACCACGACCTCATAGGGGGCGTCCGCCGCCTGACCCGCCGCGATCAGCGAGGCCATGTTGGTGCCGGAGCCTGAGATCAGCACGGCCACGCGCGTCTTGGGCTGGGCGGTTTCGGTCGACATGGAGCGGCTCGGGCGACGGATCGGGGAGGAGGCGAGGGATGCGACCGCGACGGTGGATTGGCAAGCCCCATGCCGCTATTCGGGACGTTACAAAGTCCGTTGCCGGAGGGACCCGCTTGGCGTTAGCGTCCCGGCGCCGGAATGTCCGGTGCGTGAGGGGGAGTTTCACAATGCGTCATCTGCTTACCGCTGCCTGTGCGGCGGCAATCTTGGCTGTGCCGATGGTTTCGACGGCTCAGGACGCGTCCGGCGGCGGTTCCGGCCCCTTGCGCTCGGCCAGCGACCGCCTGCGCAACGTCACCGCCGAGCAGGTGGAGCGCAACTGGGCCCGCGCGACGCCTGAGGAAAAGGAGGTGACGACCAGCCATTCGATCACCGCCCACGGCCGGGCCATGCGCTACAAGGCCACGGCGGGCACCCTGACCATCCGCGACGACGTCGGCATGCCGACGGCCAGCCTGTTCTACGTGGCCTATACCCTGGACGGCCAGCCGGTCGGGCGGCGTCCGGTGACCTATCTCTACAACGGCGGGCCGGGCTCGCCGACGGTGTGGCTGCACATGGGGGCCTTCGGTCCAGTGCGGGTGCTGACGGACGATCCGGTGGTCGAGCGCCCTGCGCCGTTCAATGTCGGTCCCAACGACATGACCCTGCTGGACAAGAGCGACCTGGTCTTCATCGACATGGTCGGCGCCGGCTATTCGCGCCCGTTGGGCGAGACGCCCGGTTCGGCCTTCTGGGGCGTGGACCAGGACGCCGACGCCTTCACCCGCGCCATCATGCGCTACACCACCAAGTTCAACCGCTGGTCCAGCCCCAAATACGTGCTGGGCGAGAGCTACGGCACCCTGCGGACCGGGGCGGTGGCGCACCAGTTGGAAGACCGTGGGATGTCGCTGAACGGCGTCATCCTGCTGTCGTCGATCATGAACTACGGCGTGCGCCAGCCGGGCTATGCGCAGAACTTCCTCACCCTTCTGCCGACCTATGCCGCCACGGCCTGGTATCACAACAAGGTCCCCAATCGCACCGCCACGGTTGAGGAGCACGTCCAGCGGGCGCGCGACTTCGCCATGGGGCCCTATGCGGCGGCCCTGGCCAAGGGGCACATGATCCCGGACGCCGAGCGCGCCCAGATCGCCCGGCAGATGAGCGAGTTGATCGGCGTCTCGCCGACCTTCATCGACAACGCCAATCTGCGGGTCGAGCTGTCGCCGTTCCGCAAGGAACTGCTGCGGGATCGTCGCGAGACCATCGGCCGTCTGGACACCCGTTATCTGGGCATGGACGCCGACGCCGTGGGCGGATCGCCCGAGGAGGATCCGTCGAGCAGCGCCATCACCGGGGCCTATTTCGGCGTCTTCCACGACTACATCGCCAATACGCTGAACTACCGGACGGACATGGACTATCGCCAGTCGGCGCGCGGCCTGCCGGGCTTCAACTGGAACTGGAGCCACCGTCCGCCGGTCGGCGGTCAGCAGACCACGCCGAACACGGCGGTCGATCTGGCCACGACGATGCGGCGCAACCCGCATCTGAAGGTGCTGGCGCTGAACGGCTACTACGACGCCGCCACGCCCTTCTTCTCGACCGAGTTCGACCTCGCCCAGATGATGCTGGAGCCCAGGCTGCGTCAGAACCTGGAGTTCACCTACTATGAGGGCGGACACATGATGTACACGAGCCGCAAGGCGCTGGAGGAACTGCACGTCGATCTGGCCAAGTTCTATGACGAGACCCAGAACGGCGGGGTTCGGTAGGGCCTTTCATCAGCCGTCACCCCGGACGACCCGAAGGGGCGATCCGGGGCCCAGGCGTCGGCTATACTGGCCAGGGCCGTGATGTGTTGACCGCCTGGGTTCCGGGTTCGCTACGCGCCCCGGAATGACGGCAGGTAGGTTGGCGAAAGTTGAGCCAAGAAAAAGGCCCCGGTCTCGCGACCGGGGCCTTTGTCGTTCTAGACGCGAGACGCGCGTCAGGCGGCTTCCAGCTGTCCGCAGATGAAGGCTTCCTCGCCCGCGTTCAGCAGGGCGGCCAGGACCGGTTCTGCGTTCTCGGGCGAGACGATCAGGATGAAGCCGACGCCGCAGTTGAAGGTGCGGCGCAGTTCGTGGTCGGTGATGCCGCCGACCTGACCCAGCCACTCAAAGACCGGGGGCAGGGCCCAGGCATTCCAGTCGAACGCGGCCTGCAGGCCGTCGGCGATGCAGCGCGGCGGGTTCTCGATCAGGCCGCCGCCCGTGATGTGGGCCGCGCCCTTGATCAGGCCGGCCTTCATCAGCGGCAGGACCGGCTTCACATAGATCCGGGTCGGCTCCATCAGGGCCTGGGCCAGGGTGCGGTCCTTGGCGAAGGGGGCGTCGTCGCCCCAGGCCAGACCGGACTTCTCGACCACCTTGCGGATCAGCGAATAGCCGTTCGAGTGCGGACCGGACGAGGCCAGGCCGATGATGATGTCGCCGGCCTTCTGCTGGTCCAGATAGGGCAGGACCTGACCGCGCTCGACCGCGCCGACCGAGAAGCCGGCCAGATCGTAATCGCCGCCCGAATACATGCCCGGCATTTCGGCGGTCTCGCCGCCGACCAGGGCGCTGCCCGACTGGCGGCAGCCCTCGGCGATGCCGGCGACGACGCGGCGCGCGGCGTCCACGTCCAGCTTGCCCGTGGCGTAGTAGTCCAGGAACATCAGCGGCTCGGCGCCCTGCGCCAGCAGATCGTTGACGCACATGGCGACCAGGTCGACGCCCACGCCGTCATGACGGCCGGTCTCGATAGCGATCTTCAGCTTGGTGCCGACGCCGTCCGTGGTGGTGACGATCAGCGGGTCTTCGAATCCTGCGGCCTTCAGGTCGAACAGGGCGCCGAATCCGCCCAGCGAGGCCTCGGCCCCGGGGCGGCGAGTCGACTTGGCCAGGGGCTTGATCGCATCGACCAACATTTCTCCGGCGTCGATATCCACGCCTGCATCGGCGTAGGTGAGGCCGTTTTTCAGGGCTTCAGGGGTGTCGCTCATCGGTCACGGCTCGATATCGGGGGCGAAAATCTGTCGCGGCGCTCTTGCCACAACGGCGTCGCGCGGGGCTATAGCATCGGAATGACGCCAATCACCACCAATGACGCGCTAATCGAGTTCTGTGAACGGCTGGCCAAGGCCCCGTTTATCACGGTCGACACCGAGTTTATGCGCGAGACGACCTACTGGCCCAAGCTGTGCCTGATCCAGGCCGCTTCGCCCACGGACGCTGCGATCATCGATCCAATGGCCGAGGATCTGGACCTTGAGCCCTTCCTCGCCCTGCTGCGCGACGAATCGATCATCAAGGTCTTCCACGCCGCCCGTCAGGACGTGGAAATTTTCAACCGCCTGGGCGCCATGCCCAAGCCGATGTTCGACACCCAGGTCGCCGCCATGGCCGCCGGCTTCGGCGATCAGGTCAGCTATGAGCAGCTGGTGCGCCAGATGCTGCGTCAGGAACTGGACAAGGGCAGCCGCTTCACCGACTGGGCGCGTCGTCCGCTGTCAGACGCGCAACTGGTCTATGCCCTGGGCGACGTGACCCATTTGGCCGCCCTCTATCCCAAGCTGCGCGACCGACTTCAGAAGGAAGGTCGTCTGGATTGGGTCATGTCCGAAATGGGCGCCCTGACCGACCCGGCCCTCTATGACACCACGCCCGAGAACGCGTGGAAGCGTCTGAAGCCCAAGAAGTTCAGCGCCAAATACCTGGCCGCCTTCGTCGCCGTTGCGGTCTGGCGCGAGCGTGCGGCGCAGGAACGCGACCAGCCGCGCGGCCGTATCCTGAAGGACGAAGGCATCGACGAAATCGCGGTTCAGACCCCGACCGATCCTGAAGCCTTCAATCGCCTGCGTTCGGTGCCGAAGGGTTTTGGCGGCTCGCGGCTGGGCATCGAGCTGGCGGCTGAGCTGAAGCGCGTCCTGGCCGATCCGGAAGCCCATGCGCCCAAGCTGGAACGCCCGGCCCACAGCCAGCCGGCGCCGCCCTCGGTAGTCGAACTGCTCAAGGTGCTGCTGAAGGCCAAGAGCGACAACGCCGGCGTGGCCACCAAGCTGATCGCCAACGTCGCCGATCTGGAAAAAATCGCCAATGACGACAACGCCGACATCGAAGCGATGAAGGGCTGGCGCCGTCAGCTTTTCGGCGAAGACGCCTTGAAGCTGAAGCGCGGCGAAATCGCCCTGGTGCTGAACGGCTCTCGAGTCGAAGTGGTCGAAATCGAAGGCTAAGCTTCACATATCCAGGAAGAGGCCGGCGGCGACGTCGGCCTCTTTCGTTTGCGACGTCAGTGCGGCGTCGCCTCCTGCATCCTTAGCGTCAATCCCATCGCCTCGGCCAGGGCCTTGGCGCGGCGGCGCGTCTGTTCGCCCAGCAGCATGTCGGCGTAACCCTCGGCGGCGGTGATCCGCAGCGCGCCCTTGTCGACCGTGGCGGCGGCGTTGGCCAGAAGCTGCGGCGAGCGGCCCGACAGGTCGCAGGCCAGCCGCATGGCCAGGCCCAGGGCGCGGGCGCGTCTCTGGCCTTGTTCAGGCAACAGGCGCTCCACCACATTTGACGAGGGGGTCTTGGCGTCGCCGCCATAGCGGGCGTTCATGGCCACGGCCAGAAAGGCGCGTTCGGCGTGAGTTTGCCCCGGAATTGGCGAGCGCAGCACCTGATCGAAAACCAGTTGGACCCGGTGATCGGGGTGCAACCGGGCGCCGAGGTCGGCCAGGCGACAGACCGAAGAGGTCAGAATCGCGTCGCGTTCCTCACCAAAGGTATCCGGCATGGCCGAAACGAGCGGTTGCAGCCAGCCGTCCAGAGCACGTGGCAGGGCCGGGTCCACCCCTTGTCGCCCGCCCCAGGCGGAGCACCCGGCCAGCAGAGGGTCGACCGCCGCCATGTCTGGCGACATTCCGGCGTAGAGCAGGCCTTCGCGAACGCCCCAGGCCGAAAACGTCACGGATTTCAGGCCGAGCGCGTCAATCAGGCCATCCAGCACGAGAGCTGCGTAAGGCAGGGTTTCGGCTCGGCGCTTGGACACGCCCGGCAACTTCTCCAGCGACGCCCTGGACTGGCGGGCCACCAGACGGGTCAGATCACGCGCGTCCGCGGCGGTCATGGCGTATTCGTGGACGATTCTCAGCGGATGATCCGTCATGGCCATGTGCATCTGGGCCAGACTGCGCCAGGCGCCGCCGACGGCGTGCAGGGCCTCTGTCGCGTATGCGTCGGCGACGGGGGCCAGTCGCCTGGCGATGCGGCTGCGCAGACGCTCGACGTCGAATCCCTTGGGATCGGTCAGGGCGAAGGGACCAAGCGGCAGGGTGACCCCCTTGTCCAGCGGCCGGTTGCGGCCGCCGTTGCCGATGCGGGTCAGCTCAAGGCTGGCGCCGCCCATGTCGGCGGCGACGCCCTGCGAGCCGGGTGCGCCGGCCAGGACGCCTAGTGCAGAATAGCGGGCTTCTTCCTCGCCGCTCAGGACGCGGACCTGCAGGCCCGTTTCGGCGGCGACCAGGGCGCAGAACTGCGCGCCGTCCTCGGCCTCGCGCACGGCGGCGGTGGCGGCGATGATGGTCTGATCCGGCTGGACGCCCTCGATGACGGCGGCGAAGCGGCGCAAGGCCGTCATGGCCGCGACGACGCCGGGCACGGACAGCCGCCTGGTCGCGGCCAGATCACGGCCCAATCCGGCCAGGACCTTCTCGTTGAACATGGTCCAGACCGCTCGACCCTCCAGCCTGTAAAGGACCAGACGCACCGAGTTGGAGCCGATGTCGATGACGGCGATCTGACGCGACGGGTATTCGGCCTCGACGCCCATCAGCGGCGTTTCCGGGGCTTGAGTCCGGAATAGGACAGGGCGCCGGGCAGGGTCTTCACCTTGCGGCCGCGTCCCGACAGGCTGGGATTGGTCATGAAGTACTTGTGGGCCGAGAAGGGACGATCAGCACCTGAAGGCGTGACGCGGTGATAGGTCCCGTCGGCCGCCAAGGTCCAGCTCTGGGCGTCGTCCTTCAGGTTAGCGACCATGATTTGATCCAGCACCTGATCATGGACCGTGGCGTTCAGAATGGGTGTCATCAGCTCGACGCGGCGGTCCAGATTTCGCGGCATCCAGTCAGCGGACGAGATGAACAACTTGGCCTTGTTGCTCGGCAGGTCGTGGCCGTTGGCGAAGGCGATGACCCGGCTGTGTTCCAGGAAGCGGCCCACGATGGACTTGACCCGGATGTTCTCCGACAGGCCCGGCACGCCGGGGCGCAGGCAGCAGATGCCGCGAATGACCAGTTCGATGCGCACGCCCCACTGACTGGCGCGGTACAGGGCGTCGATGATTTCGGGGTCGACCAGGGCGTTCATCTTGGCCCAGATCGCGGCAGGCTTGCCCTTGGCGGCGGCCGACATTTCCTTGCCGATCATTTCCAGCAGGCTGGTCTTCATGTTCAGCGGCGAGACGATCAGGGCCTCCAGCTCGTCCGGGGCCGCATAGCCGGTGATGTAGTTGAACACCCGCGTCGCATCCCGGCCCAGCACGGAATCGCAGGTGAACAGGCTGAGGTCGGTGTAAATCTTGGCCGTCGTCGGGTGGTAGTTGCCGGTGCCGAAGTGGCAGTAGGTCCGCAGGGCCTCGCCCTCGCGGCGCACCACCACGCTCAGCTTGGCGTGGGTCTTGTACTCGACGAAGCCGAAGACGACGTGGACGCCGGCCCGCTCCATCTGCCGCGCCCAGCGCAGGTTGGCTTCTTCGTCGAAGCGGGCCTTTAGTTCGATCAGGGCGGTGACGTTCTTGCCGTTTTCCGCCGCCTCGATCAGGGCGGCGACGATGGGGCTGTCCTTGGAGGTTCGGTAAAGAGTCTGCTTGATGGCGATCACGTGCGGATCGCGCGCCGCCTGTCGCAGGAACTGGACCACCACGTCGAAGCTCTCGAACGGGTGGTGGATCAGCATGTCCTTTTCGCGGACGGCCGCGAAGATGTCGCCCCCGTTGTCGCGGACCCGCTCGGGATAGCGGGGCTCATAACCCTTGAACTTCAGGTCGGGGTGGCCGCCCGGGATCAGTTCGGCCAGTTGCGCCAGGCCCAGCATCCCCTCGACCAGAACCACGTCCTGAGGCTGGGCGTGCAGTTCGGCGATGATGAAGTTGCGCAGATCCTCGGGCATCGAGGCCTGGATCTTGATGCGGACGACCGAGCCCATGCGGCGCTGTTTCAGCGCCTCCTCAAACTCCATGACCAGATCTTCAGCCTCTTCCTCGATCTCGATGTCCGAGTCGCGGATCAGACGGAAAAGGCCCTTTTCCAGGATTTCGCAGCCGGGAAAGAGGTGGTCGATGAAGAGCAGCAGCAGGTTCTCCAGCGAGACGAAGCGCTTGCGGCCCGGCGCGGAACGTCCGTCGGTGGCCAGCGCCCAGAAACGCCGCACCTGCGTCGGCACCGGCACCAGGGCGTAAAGGACGCGATTGTCGCTGTTCCGGCGCAGCTTCAGCGCCAGCGAGAAGCCGAGGTTGGGCAGGAAGGGGAAGGGGTGTGCCGGGTCGATCGCCATCGGCGTCAGGACGGCGAACAACTGGTTCAGGAACTCGGGTTCCAGCCGTTCGCGCTCGGTGCGGGTGATCTTTGAGCCTTCGACCACCTCGATCCCGGCAGCGGTCATTTCCTTGCGCAGGACGCGCCAGCGGCGCTGCTGCTCGGCCATCAGCCCTCCAGCGGCGGCATTGACCTGTTCCAGCTGTTCCGCAGGCGTCAGGCCGTCTGGCGAGACGACGCGGACACGCTCGCGCACCTGACCCTTCAGACCCGCCACGCGGGTCATGAAGAACTCATCGAGGTTGTTGGCCGAGATCGACAGGAAGCGAACTCGTTCCAGCAGCGGATGGCCCTCGTTGGCGGCCTCTTCCAGCACGCGGCCGTTGAAGGCCAGCCACGACAGCTCGCGGTTGATGAAACGCTCGGGCGAGGTCATCAGCGCCTCGGACAGCTCCAGCTGCGGGGCGCGCGAGGAGGGGACTTCCTCGCCAGTAGTGTCGACGGCGATGGGCGCGATTTCAGTCATGTATCTGTTGTCGCGCGGGCCTGTGACGGCTGCAACCGCGATCTGACCTGATCAGGCAGACAGTTCGTCGCTGTCTTCCAGCACTTGCCGGGCCAGGACGCGGGTGACAGGGCGGTGGAAGGCGTCCAGCTTGTCCACGATGATATCGACGGCGGCGGCCGAGCGGTCGATGCGGCGGGCCAGATAATCGACGACTTCCTCGCCCGGCGTGATGTTGCGGGTGGCGAAGGCGCGCTTCAGCATGGCGGCCAGTACAGCGTCGTCCGGCGCATCCACACCCACGGTGCGGATGGCGTTCAGGCGCGACCGCAGGTCGGGCAGTTCGCTGGCCCAGGCCGCCGGCGGATCGCGCGACACCAGCAGCAGAGCGCCGCCGCCAGATTGCGTCAGATTGATCAGGTGAAACAGGCTCTCGTCATCGGCGTCCTGGGCCCGGTCCAGCAGAACCATCTGGCCCTCAAGCTCCACCGGATCGACAAGGGCGGCCTCGGCTCCGTGCAGGGCGACGGCGCCGGTGCGCTCGACCCAGGCGGCGGCCAGATGGCTCTTGCCGCTGCCCGGCGGGCCGAAGATCGCCAGGACCGAGCCTGGCGTCTCGGGCCAGGTCGCCAGCACCGCGGTCGCGGTTGAATTGGACTCCGACACGACGAAATCAACGGCGCGCTGCGACGCTTCCTGCCGCAGGGGCAGACGTAGTTGCTGGATGTCGGAACCGGGTGCGGTCATGGATTGAACCATAGCAGAGGCTGTTCCAGGCGTTGTGGGCAGGTTCCCGGCTCCGGTGGACAACCGCGAGACGCTGTGGATTTAGCCGCCAGCCTTGACTTTCCGGGGCGATGATGGGCCTTTCGCCCCTCCTAATTCACGCTGTTCTGCAGCCGTTTTCAGACGAAATCCGATCATGCACGCCTATCGCACCCATACCTGCGGCGCCCTCCGTTCGACGGATGCGGGCGCGAATGTTCGTCTGTCGGGCTGGGTTCACCGCAAGCGCGACCACGGCGGCCTGCTGTTCATCGACCTGCGCGACCATTACGGCCTGACCCAGCTGGTGCTGCACCCGGAGACGCCGGGCTTTGAAGCCGTCGAGCGTCTGCGCGCCGAAAGCGTCATCAAGATCGACGGCGAAGTGGTCAGCCGCTCGGCCGAAACCACCAACGCCAACCTGCCTACCGGCGAGATCGAAGTCCGCGTCCTGTCGGTCGAGGTCCTGTCGGAAGCCGCCGAGCTGCCGCTGCCGGTCTTTGGCGAGCCGGAATATCCTGAGGAAATCCGCCTCAAGAACCGCTTCCTCGACCTGCGTCGTGAGACCCTGCACAAGAACATCGTCCTGCGCTCCAGGGTGATCCACTCGATCCGACAGCGCATGGTCGAGCAGGGCTTCCTTGAGTACCAGACCCCCATCCTGACGGCCTCGTCGCCGGAAGGCGCGCGCGACTTCCTAGTGCCGTCGCGCATGCACCCGGGCAAGTTCTACGCCCTGCCGCAGGCCCCGCAGCAGTTCAAGCAGCTGCTGATGGTCTCGGGCTTCGATCGCTACTTCCAGATCGCGCCCTGCTTCCGCGACGAAGACCTGCGCGCCGACCGTTCGCTGGAATTCTACCAGCTCGACGTCGAGATGAGCTTCGTCACCCAGGAAGACGTCTTCGCCGCGATCGAGCCGCTGATGAACGGCGTCTTCAACGAGTTCGGCGACGGCAAGCCGGTGTCGCCGATCGACGGCGTCCACACCTTCACCAACGACTTCGGCGACACGTTCGAGCACAAGGGCTTCGAGCGCCTGACCTATGCCCAGTCGATGAAGTGGTATGGCTCGGACAAGCCCGACCTGCGCAACCCGATCAAGATGCAGGACGTGTCGGACCACTTCCGCGAAGGAGGCTTTGGTCTGTTCGCCAAGATCCTGGGCGCTGACGCCAAGAACGCCGTCTGGGCCATCCCCGCGCCGACCGGCGGTTCGCGCGCCTTCTGCGACCGCATGAACTCCTGGGCGCAGGGCGAGGGCCAGCCGGGTCTGGGCTACATCTTCTGGTCCGATGACCAGCAGGCCTGGGGCGGACCCATCGCCAAGAACCTGGGTCAGGAGCCGACCGAGGCCTTGATGACGAGCCTGGGTCTGGGCAAGGGCGACGCCGCCTTCTTCACCGCCGGTGATCCGGCTGTCTTCGCCAAGTTCGCCGGTCTGGCCCGGACCCGCGTCGGCGCCGAACTGAAGCTGGTCGACGAGGAGCAGTTCAAATTCTGCTGGATCGTCGACTTCCCGATGTTCGAGTGGTCGGAAGAAGAGAAGAAGGTCGATTTCAGCCACAACCCCTTCTCGATGCCGCAGGGCGGGATGGAGGCCCTGGAGACCCAGGATCCGCTGACCATCCGCGCCTATCAGTACGACATCGTCTGCAACGGCTATGAGCTGTGCTCGGGCGCGATCCGGAACCACAAGGCCGAGATCATGCTGAAGGCCTTCGAGATCGCCGGTTACGACGCCTCGGTGGTCGAGGAGCAGTTCGGCGGCATGCTGAACGCCTTCCGCTTCGGCGCCCCGCCGCACGGCGGTCTGGCCCCCGGCATCGACCGCATCGTCATGCTGCTGGCCAATCAAACGGCCATCCGCGAAGTCATCGCCTTCCCGCTGAACCAGCAGGGCCAGGACCTGCTGATGAGCGCGCCCGCCGAGGCCGCCGACAAGCAGCTGAAGGAACTGTCGATCCGTACGGCTCTGCCGCTCAAATAGGCGGCGTTGCAGCGCTGAATTGGAAAGGGCGGCCTTCGCAGGCCGCCCTTTTCTTTGAGCGTCAGGGGAGGTTAGCGGCCCGAGGCGACGACAAGGTTGCGCTGACGTGGCGGGATCGGTGGCGCAGGCGGCGCCGGCGGCGTGCGAATGACGCGGATGCTGCCGCCGCCGCACGAACGCACGGTCAACCCATTGGGCAGGCGGGTCGCGCCATCACCGCAGGCGTCATGCACCTGATCCTGGGTCAGGCCGCGCGCGCCGGACAGGTCGGCGCCGCGAATGTCTGCACGGTTCATCGAGGCGCCCGAAAAGTTGGCGCGATCGAAGCTGGCCCCGGTCAGGCGGGCGCTGTCCAGAGAGGCGTTGTTGAACTTGGCGCTGTCGAACACGCCGTTGGTCAGGTTGGAGGCGTTGATCTCGGCGTTGGAGAAATCAGCGCCGACAGCGCGGACATTGGCCAGGGTCGCGCCGAACATTTCGCTACTGTTGAACCTTGTCCGCGTCAGTATAGCTCGGTTGAAGTTGGCCCCATTCAACTCGGCCGAGGACAGGTTGGCGTCCTGAAAATTCGTGCCGATCAGGTTGGCGCCCGTGGCCTCGGCCCCGGTCAGATTGGCACCGCTGAAGACGGCGTTGGTAAAGTTGGCGCCGAGCATTTCGACGCCCCGCATGTCGGCGCGGCTGAAATCACTGCCCGAGAAGTTCGAGCCGAGCAGTTCGGCTCCTCGCAGGGTCGCACCGACTAGCGTGGCGTTGGTGAAGCTGGCGCCGGTGAAGGTCGCGCCTGAAAGATCGCGGCCTGACAGTTCGCAGCGATTGCAACTGCCGCCCAACGAAACCATACGGGCGACGTCGCGATCCTGCATCTGAGACAGGTTGGCCACGCCCGCAAAGGCGGGGGCCGCGATCAGAAGCCCGGAAAGGGCGACTGTTGCGGGAGCCAGACGATGGAGGAGGGCGAGCGGGCGTTTCATCACCCTATCTAGATGCGCCCATCGTCCGGATAACCCTACTTAAATCGCGGTAACGAAGGCGACCCTTAGCAGGCCGGAATACGCAGTCCCGAGGGGAGCACGGTCGCATCGTCGCCGCAGGCCTGGTTAAGCTGGCTCTGCGTCAGGCCGACCGCTCTGGCCAGACGCGCACCCGACAGATTGGTCCCGTTGAGCTTGGCGCCGGACAGGGTCGATCCATCCAGATAGGCGCCGACGAAGCTGGCGTTGCTCAGATCAGCTCCGGCGAAGTTCGAGCTTGAAAAGACGCCGCCGTAAGCCTCCACGTCGCGCATGTCGGCGCGGGAGAAGCGGGTGCGGTTCATGACGGCCAGGCTGAGGTCGGCCTGACGCAGCCGGGCGCCGGCCAGGTTGAGGCCGCGCACCTCCATACCTGAGAAGTCGCCTTGAAACAGGTTGCAGCCGGGGCAGCTGGCGCCGCCGCGCACGCGGCTGATCTGGGATGCGTTCTGGGCGACCGCCGGCATGGCCGTGGCGGCGATGAGCGAGGCGACGAGTGCGATTGCGAGACGGTTCATGCTGGAGCTCCGGGCTTTGTCGCTGCCAAGCAAGAAACAGGCCGAAGGCCGGCCGTCGCTCAACCTTGCATCTGCGGGGCCGCGCCACAGGTGTCGCAGATCCAGCCGCCGCCGCGATTCTGCAGGGTGAAGTCGCCACATTCAGGACAGGCTACAGCTTCCGTGGGGGCTTCGGTCCGTGGAGTATCGGCTTTTCGACCAAATGGGACGACTACGAGGTTGTCGGGGGCCGCGCCCCGCGCAAACCCTTTTGATATGAAGCGAGCGGCCGGCACAGGTTCGGCGTCGTTCATCACCGCAGCGCCGAGTCCGTCTGGATTGAGCCCTTCGGGTTCGGCATTGGCGAGTTCCTGGCGCTCCAGATAGGAGACCCCCAGTTCGCGAAAGATGTAGTCAAGGATCGAGGTCGCCGAACGGATTGAATCATTTCCGGTCACGCGCCCGGCCGGCTCGAACCGGGTGAAGACGAAGGCGTCGACGAACTCGTCCAGCGGCACGCCGTATTGCAGGCCGATCGAGATGGCGATTGCGAAGTTGTTCATGAGGCTGCGGAAGGCGGCGCCTTCCTTGTGCATGTCGATGAAGATCTCGCCCAGTTCGCCGTCTTCGTACTCGCCGGTATGAATATAGACCTTGTGGCCGCCGACCGAAGCCTTCTGGATATAGCCCTTGCGGCGGTCAGGCAGCTTGCGGCGCGTGCGATCGCGCTCGACGATTTTTTCGATCACACGCTCGACCGTCCGGGGTTCGGGTTCGATACGTCCTGGCATGGGAGCCTCGGTCTCTGGCAGATCCAGACGGAACTCGGCAGGCGGCGGGGCGCGGCGCAGGACGACTGCGCGGCGGCCGTCGCGGGCAGCCTGGCCCAGAGCGCGGACGCCCTGGAGCGGACCGGCCCGCCAGTCGATGACCAGGGGCGTGACGTCGGGCGCGTCGCTGTAGGGCTCAATGGCGTGGCGCAGTTGGGCCTCCAAGACCTGCGGGTCAGCGGCCAGCAGGCCACGCAAGGTTTCGGGCGCCGCCTCCCATCGGGACAGGTCCGCGTGTCCGAAAGCGGCGGAGCGTGCAGCCTCGACGGCGGCGTCGTCGAAGCCCAGCCGGGGCAGCAGGTCCGAGCCTTCCTCGACCGACAGCCCCAGCACGTCGCCGACGAAGCCGGCGTCCAGCACGGGTGGGGCAAAGACCGCCGACAACTGATCCGTCTGGGACAAGGCGCTTTCGACGGCTTCAAGTTCCAGATCGGTAAAGCCCAGATCTCGCAAGGCGGAATGGTTGACGCCAGGTGCCCCCACCAGGGTCCGTCGACCGAACAGGCAGCGTTCGGCTTCTTCAACGTCGCCTCCGGCCCGCCGGATGGCGCGTTCAAGCGACGGACGCAGGCGACGCTCCGTCTCGCCGTCCCGGGTCTGGAACAGGTCAGTGGCGGCAAAGGGCGAGGACCCGAGGCGGAGCGCCAGTTCGGTGTCGCGCACAAACAGGCTGATGGCGGAGTGACGACGGCCATTACGCTTCAGCGCCGTGGCGTCCTGTCCGCGTTGAAGGGCGACGTCGATGATCTCGTCGCTGACAGCGGCCCATTCGGCGCAAGCACCGATCTGCGTGGCGAGCTCGACCGAGGCCGAACTGGCAGCGGCCGCAATGCGTGCGCCGACCGAGGCTGCACAGGTCAAAAGGTTTTCGGCATCGGTGGCGACGGCCCAGTCGGCCAAGCCAGAGAGGCCCAGCGCAATGGGACGCGCTGCTTCGCGGCGCCGGGCGCCGGCTATATTCTGGCAAGCGCTGATGTCGGTCTCAATTTCCAGAGCCAGAACCCAGAGCCGCGTAAGGTCCTCCAGGGCTGAATCGAAAGCTTCCGCGCCCGCAATAGTGGCCAGGGTCGGCAGATGAATCGCGGCGCGGACCTCCATCTCCACATCGGCCAGCGTCTCGGCGTCACGGGCGGTGAAAACCAGCGCCACGTCCCCTTCCATGGCCGCCTTAGCTACGATCAGGGTGTGGGGCCCTCCCGAAGCAATGTGGTCACGCACGGCCAGGACGGTCTGAAGGGGCTGGGCGGAGGGATCGGGCAGGGCGACCGAGGTGCTTTCGCCATCAATTGCGCGAAGGATGTCGGCGTCGCTTGCCCCGCATCGGCGGGCGGTCAGGGCGGCCCGAGCCAACGCCGGGTTTGCAGTTGGGTCGGCGCAGGCCGGTCGCGGTCCTTCGCAGCGATCGACGGCGTGGGCGACCGCAGCCAGCGCGTCGGAAAGGGTCTCGGCGGCGCGCCTCGCCATTCGCTCGCCGCGTCTGGCGGCCGCCAGTTCGGTCAGGGCCCCCGCCGCACCCGGGTCGTTTGCGACCAGACAAGGGAGCCCGCCAAGCGACGGCCGGGGCGCTTCCGGCGCAGCCAGGCCGAGGATCAGGGAAGCGCCTATTTCTTCGGCAAAGATTTGGGCTTCGTCGGCTGTGGCGAACAAGCCGGTTTTCAGGCCCTGAGCGCCCAGTCGATGCGCCCAGCGGTCTACTGCGCCGTTCAGCGCCGACGCGTAGTCGTCTTTCAGGGCTGGCGCGCCTTGCGGGAGGTCATTCGTCAGGCCTTCGGCCCAGTCCAGCCAGGCCTCCACGCGCGCATCGGACCAGTCAGCGGGCGCCAGCGTCGCCGTCATCGCGCCGGGGCGTTCGATCTGGCGGAGGTCCATCGCCACGGTCGCGGCGAGGGGGGCGAAACGGGGGTTGATGCGCATCAGGCGTCTCCGCGCGTGTCCTGATCTCGACATTAACGACGCCCTTGGCGGCCTTTCAATAAATCTTGGGGCATGAGGAGCGGTTACCCCCAAGATGTTGATGTTGAGCCGTGACGCGTCCAGGCCGTCTCGGGCTGGACGCGGGCGGTTGCGGTTTCTATGATCGCGCAGCGTCGCCGGACCTCCCTGAGCGACGGGATACAAGTGAGTACGACGACGTGCTGAGCAAGATCTTCACCTGGTGGAACGGCGCCACGATCGGCACCCTGTTCACCGTCGGCAAACGCGGCCAACTGGTCGGCACGGACGAGTTCGGCAATCGCTATTACCAGTCGCGCGACAACGTCAGCTATGACGGCCGCAAGCGCCGCTGGGTCATCTACGACGGTTACGCCGAAGCCACCAAGGTTCCGCCGGAATGGCAGGGCTGGCTGCGATACACCTATGACGACGCCCCCAGTGAAAAGCCGCTGCCGCGCCGTGCATGGGAAAAGGACCACCTGCCCAACATGACCGGCACGCCGATGGCGTGGCGTCCGCAAGGTTCGCTTGCCAACGAGGGCAAACGCCCGGCCGCCACCGGCGACTACCAGGCCTGGAGCCCGGAATGACCCCGCGCCGCCTCCTGCTGATCGGCGTGGCCGCGGCGGGTCTGGCGGTCGCAGGGGTGGGCATGACCAGCGCCCTGACGGACCTGCCTCAGGATGCAGTTCCGGTTCCGGATCCGGTCGGGGATCTTTTACGCGACACCAACCGCGCCCCATTGCAAAGCCAGCAGCCGACGGTTCCGGCGAACGCGACGCCGGTCCAGGGCGCCACGCCCTCCACAGATCCGAGCGCCGCGCCGGGCACGCCGGTCGTGGTGGTGACGCCCGAGGCCGAGATCGCAGCGGTTCAGGAAGATGTTCCGCCTGACGCCGAAATCGAGGCGCCCAAGCCCGCGGCCGAACCCGCCGCAGTCCCGGGCCGACGTCAGCGGCGCCCCGTGGCCGTCATCCAGGCGATCGACAAGGTCACGGCCGAATCGATGCGGTTCGAAGTCGAGGTCGGCGGGCGTCCGGTTCGCTTCAACAAGACCCTGATCTTCAGCGCGCGCGCCTGCGAAGTGTCGGCCTCTGACGAACAGACGGAAGACGCCATCGCCTATCTGGAAGTCGGGGTTCAGCCGCGCGGGATCGTCGTGCCGACCGAGGCGCGTCAGATCTTCAAGGGCTGGATGTTCTCATCGTCGCCCGCAGTCAGCGGCCTGCAGCACCCGGTCTACGACGCCTGGGTGGTCGGCTGTAAGGCATAGGTCACCGCCTCCGCGCCCGTCAGGGGCGCGGTCAGGGCTGACTTGTCTGGCGTCAGGCGCAGCGCCGGCTTCAGCAGCCGCAGATAGGCCGCCTGAGGCGTTTCCACAGCGCCGAACTGGCTGAGATGCTCGGTCAGGAACTGGGCGTCCAGCAGGCGCCAGCCGCCCAGTCTCAATCGGGCCACCAGATGCACCAGGGCGACCTTTGACGCGTCACGGGCCCGGCTGAACATGCTTTCGCCGAAGAAGGCGCCGCCCAGCGTCACGCCGTAAAGACCGCCGACCAGACCCTCGTCCTGCCAGCATTCAAGGCTGTGAGCATGGCCGCGTGCGTGAAGCTCCAGATAGAGCCTGCGGATGGGATCGTTGATCCAGGTGTCCTCGCGGCCCGGCGTTGACGCAGCGCAGGCGTCCAGAACGGCGGCGAAGGCCGTGTCGGCGCGCACCTGGTATGGCTCGCCGCGAACGGTGCGGCGCAGGCGCGCGGGAATGTGGAAGCGATCCAGCGGCACGACGCCCCGCTGGTCCGGCTCGACCAGAAAGACGCGTGGATCGTCGCGCGCCTCGGCCATCGGAAAGACGCCGCGAGCGTAGCAGGCCAGCAACTCCTCGGGTCCGAAGACGCTGGAGGGGCTGCTGGCGCTGAACTCGGGTTCGTCCAAGAGGGGTTAGGCCTTGGCCTTCTGGGCGGCGGCCCATTTTTCCAGCCAGTGGATGTCGTAGTCGCCCGACAGGATGTCCGGCTCCTGCAACAGCTTCTGGAACAGGGGAATGGTGGTGTCGACGCCGCCGATAACCATCTCGCCCAGGCTGCGCTTGAGGCGGGCCAGGGCTTCCTCGCGGTCGCGTCCATGGACGATCAGCTTGCCGATCAGGCTGTCGTAGTAGGGCGGGATCGAATAGCCCGCGTAGATGGCGCTATCCAGTCGCACCCCCAGGCCGCCCGGGGCGTGGAAGTCGGTGATGGTGCCGGGCGACGGAGTGAAGGTCTCGGCGTTCTCGGCGTTGATCCGCACCTCGATGGCGTGGCCTTCGAAATGGATGTCGTCCTGGTTGAACGACAGCGGCAGGCCGGCGGCGATGCGGATCTGTTCGCGGACCAGATCGACGCCCGTGATCATTTCCGTAACCGGATGCTCGACCTGCAGGCGGGTGTTCATCTCGATGAAGAAGAACTCGCCGTCTTCCCACAGGAACTCGATGGTGCCGACGCCCAGGTAGCCGATGGCGGCGATGGCCTTGTTGACCGTCTCGCCGATCTTCTTGCGACCCTCGGCCGACAGGGCGGGCGAGGGGGCCTCTTCCAGCACCTTCTGGTGGCGACGTTGCAGCGAGCAGTCGCGTTCGCCCAGGTGGACGACGTTGCCGTGGCTGTCAGCAATGACCTGGATCTCGATGTGGCGCGGCTTCTGGAGATAGCGCTCCATATAGACGGCGCCGTTGCCGAAGGCGGCCTTGGCCTCGGTCTGGGCCGTCTGCACGGCCTCGACCAGATCATCGGCGGTCAGGGCGACCTTCATGCCGCGCCCGCCGCCGCCGGCGGCGGCCTTGACGATCAGGGGGAAGCCGATGGTCTTGGACGCCTCGATGGCGGCCTCGATGGTTTCGACTTCGCCGGCCGAGCCGGGCACGCAGGGGATGCCGGCGTCCAGAACGGTCTGCTTGGCGCTGATCTTGTCGCCCATGACCCGGATGTGCTCGGGTTTGGGACCGATGAAGGTCATGCCGTGGGCTTCGACGATCTCGGCGAAGCGGGCGTTTTCCGACAGGAAGCCATAGCCCGGGTGGATCGCCTGGGCGCCGGTGATTTCGGCGGCCGCGATGATGGACGGGATGTTCAGATAGGACTTGGCCGCCGGCGCGGGGCCGATGCAGACGCTTTCGTCGGCCAGCCGCACCCACATGGCGCCGCGGTCGGCTTCAGAATGCACGGCGACGGTGGAGATGCCCATCTCCTTGCACGCCCGGTGGATGCGCAGGGCGATTTCGCCCCGGTTGGCGATCAGGACCTTGGTGAACATGACGGGTCTCAGGCTTCCAGCATAACCAGAGCTTCGCCAAACTCGACCGGCTGGGCGTCGCCAACCAGGATTTCCGATACGACGCCGTCGCGCGGGGCCTGGATCGGGTTCATGGTCTTCATGGCTTCCACGATCAGCAGGGTCTGGCCCTTCTTGACCTTGTCGCCGGGCTTGATGAAGGCCGGAGCCTCCGGCGAGGCCTGCAGATAGACGGTGCCGACCATCGGCGACTTCACCTCTTCGCCCTTGCGCGAAACCATGGCGGCCGGGTCAGACGGCATGGAGGCCGGGGCGGCGGCGGCCGGAGCAGCGTGCGCGACCGGGGCGGCGGCGTAGTGGACCGGGGCTGCGGCCGTCATGGTGATCTCGCGGGCGACGCGGATGCGCAGTTCGCCGCGCTCGACCTCGATCTCTGTC